>Ga0187770_10000008_pt1 | contig 98341 bp, 90 predicted proteins | sample 0116_SJ02_MP02_2_FD_133154 | JGI IMG/M metagenome (GOLD analysis project Ga0187770, IMG submission 133154) | Tropical peat soil microbial communities from peatlands in Department of Meta, Colombia - 0116_SJ02_MP02_20_MG | ecosystem: Environmental > Terrestrial > Soil > Wetlands > Peat | place...
CCTCGGGACGGCCCTGAACAAGATCCTCAAGGACTTCATCGTCAAGACCAAGACGATGCAGGGCTACCTCGCGCCCTACGTCCCCGGGTGGGACTGCCACGGCTTGCCGATCGAGATCCACGTTGACAAGCAGCTCGGCGCCCGGAAAAAATCTCTCGGCACGCCGGAGATCCGCGAGGAGTGCCGGAAGTACGCCCTCAAGTACATCGGCGTCCAAAGAGAGGAATTCCAGCGGCTCGGCGTGCTCGGGGAGTGGGACAGGCCCTACCTGACCATGGACCCGGCCTATGAAGCCCAGGTCCTCCGCTATCTCGCGGAGTTTTTCGAGCGGGGCAACGTGTACAAAGGGAAGCGGCCGGTCCATTGGTGCATCCACTGCCGGACGGCCCTGGCCGAGGCTGAGATCGAATACCGGGACAAGACTTCCCCGTCCATCTACGTCCGTTTTCCCCTGATCTCGGACCTTTCCCGCAAGCACCCCGCCCTGCGCGGGAAGAAGGTCTTCGTCCTGATCTGGACGACGACCCCCTGGACGCTTCCGGCCAACATGGCCGTCGCTTTCCACCCCGACCACGAATACATCGCGGCCGCCGTCGACGGCGAAGCCTACATCCTGGCCAAAAGGCTCCTGCCGCTCGTGGCCGAGGAGCTCGGCTGGAAGGGCCCCAAGGCGCTGGCGACATTTCAGGGGCGGGAGCTGGAGGGGCTCAAGGCCCGCCACCCGTTCATCGACCGGGAGTCGGTCTTTGTCCTCGCGGATTATGTCACGCTTGAAGACGGGACGGGCGCCGTCCACACGGCCCCCGGCCACGGCCACGACGACTACCTGACGGGCGTCGCCTACGGCATTGACATCTACACGCCGGTCGACGACGAGGGGAAATTCATGCCCGACGTCGCACGATATGCCGGAATCGATGTGTTCACGGCCAACCCGTTGATCACGGCGGACCTTGAAAAGGACGGCTCCCTCCTCAAGGAGACGACGATCAGCCACTCTTATCCGCACTGCTGGCGCTGCAAGAACCCGGTCATATTCCGGGCCACGGAGCAGTGGTTCATCTCCATGGAGAAGAACGGCTTTCGGGACGCGGCCCGGGCCGCCATCAAGGCCGTCCGCTGGATTCCTGAGTGGGGCGAGGAGAGGATCGACAGCATGGTCGCCGGGCGGCCCGACTGGTGCATCTCGCGGCAAAGGTCTTGGGGCGTCCCCATCCCGGCGTTCATGTGTCAGGGTTGCGGGGCGGTCCTGGCCGACGCGGCCGTCGTCCGCCACGTCGCGGACATCTTCGAAAAAGAGGGCTCGAACGCCTGGTACCTCAGGGACGCGGCGGCCCTCGTGCCGCCGGGGACGAAGTGCCCGAAGTGCGGGCGGGCGGAGTTCCGCAAGGAAATGAACATCCTCGACGTCTGGTTCGAGTCCGGGGCCTCACAGAACGTCCTCGAGCGGGAGCCGGGGCACCGGTGGCCTTCGGACCTCTATATCGAGGGCCACGACCAGCACCGCGGCTGGTTTCAGAGCTCGCTCCTCATCGGCGTCGGCGTCAAGGGCGGAAGCCCCTTCAAGAGCTGCATCACGCACGGCTTCATCCTCGACGAGCAGGGGCGGGCCATGTCCAAATCGTTCGGCAACGCCATCGAGCCCGGAGAGATCATCGCCCGGAGCGGGGCCGAGATCCTCCGGCTCTGGGTGGCCATGCTGAACTACAAGGAGGACGCCCGCTTCGGCCGCGAGATCGAGCAGCGGCTGGTCGAGGCCTACCGGAAGATCCGAAACACGTGGCGGTTCCTCCTCGGCAACCTCGACGGGTTCGACCCGGACCGGGACGCGGTCGGCGTCGACGAGCTCGCCGACCTCGACTGCTGGATTCTCGAGCGCGCCGAGGAGGTGGGCCGGAGGGTGCGCCGGGCCTACGCCGATTACGAATATCACACGGTCCTCCATGCCTTGCTCGATTTCCTGACCGTGGACCTCAGCGCGTTCTACCTCGATGTCGTCAAGGACCGCGTCTACTGCTCGGCGCGGACATCCGTCCTCCGGCGCTCCGCCCAGACGGCCATGTTCGAGATCCTGCGTTCGAACCTGCTCCTTGCCGCGCCCATCCTGTCCTTCACCGCCGACGAGGCCTGGGAGCAGATGCCCGCCTATGCGGGCAAGGAGAGCTCGGTCCACCTCGGCGAGTTCCCGAAGGAGCGGAGCTGGCTCGGCCTGCGCGGCCGCGGCTTTCTCGAGGACATGGAGGGCCTCCTCGCTGTCCGCGAAAGCGTCCTCAAGGAGCTCGAAAAGGCACGCGCCGGCGGGCTCATCGGGAATTCCCTCGAGGCCGGCGTCGTCCTGAAGGCCCCCGAGCCGCAGGCCGGCCTTCTCCGCAGATACGCCGGCGATCTCCCGACCTTGTTCATCGTCTCCGCCGTGTCCATCGAGGCGGCGGCCGGGGAGCTCGAGGTCGTCGTCGGCCGGGCCCCGGGCGCGAAATGCGAACGGTGCTGGAACTATTCGACGTTCGTCGGCCGGAGCCGCGAGCATCCAACGCTCTGCGCCCGCTGCGAGGCCGTCGTCAGGGAGGTCGTCCCGTGAAAAGCAACCGGCCCTATTTCGTCCTGATGGCGGTCCTGATCGTGCTCGACCAGGCCGTCAAGGCGGTCGTCGCCCGGACTGTCGACCTGTACACGAGCGTCACGGTCATCCCCGAGGTCTTCAATATCACGCGCGTCCACAACCGGGGCGCGATCTTCGGCGCCTTCAATCAAATGAACAACCGGACCGTCTTCGCCATCCTGACCGTGGCCTCGCTTCTGGCCCTGGGGCTTGTCGTGTTCTACTTCGTCAAGACGTCGCCCGCGGACAGGCTGATGAAGATCTCCCTATCTCTCATCCTCGCCGGCGCCCTGGGGAACATCATCGACCGGCTCATCCGCGGCTATGTGCTCGACTTCCTGGACCTCCACGTCCGGGGGGCGCACTGGCCGTTCTTCAACGTGGCCGATTCCTGCATCACGATCGGCGCGGTCCTCATGCTTCTGATCTTCTTCAGGAGGAAGCCGGCATGCACCCCATCCTCTTAAGACTCGGCCCCGTCACCATCCACACCTATGGTTTCATGATGGCCGTCGGTGTCGCCGCAGCGCTCTGGTTTCTCTGGGTCCAGGCGAAAAAGGCGGGGCTCGACGCGCCGAAGCTCATGGACGCGGCGTTCTATACGATCATCGTCTCCCTGATCGGGGCCAAGCTGATCCTCTTTGTCGGCAACATCTCCTATTACGTCAACAACCCCCGGGAGCTGTTCAGCCTGGCGCGCTCGGGCGGCGTCTTTCAAGGGGGGCTGACCTTTGGGGTCATCTTCGCTTTCTGGTATTTCCATAAAAAAAAGATCCCCGCGTGGCGGGCGGCAGACCTCATCGCTCCGGCCCTTGCCTTGGGGCACGGCTTCGGCCGCATCGGATGCTTCACGGCGGGCTGCTGCTACGGGAGCGAGTGCTCGCCCGCGTGGGGGGTCGTTTTCAAAAGCGTCTACGCCCACTACCTGACGGGGATCCCGCTCCACATCCCCCTCTATCCCGTGCAGCTCTACGAATCGGTCCTCAATTTCCTCAACTTCCTCGTCCTCTTCTTCGTCCTCAGGAAAAGGTTGTTCCCCGGACTGGTCTTCTCACTCTACATCGTTGACTATTCCGTCATCCGCTTTTTTACCGAATACTTCCGCGGCGACCATGCGGAACGAGCTTACTTCATTCAGGGGGCGACGCCCTTCTCGAGCCTCTCGTATCCCCAGCTCTATTGCATACTGGGCCTTATCGGGGGGACGACGCTGGCCGTGATCCTCAAGCGGCGCAAACGTGCCTAAGAGCGAGTTCCTCGTCGAGCCCGGTTCAGGTGAAGGGGAGCGTCTGGACGTTTTCCTTGCCCGCAAGGTCCCTGCGCTCAGCCGCTCCCGGGTCAAGAAGCTCATCGCGGGCGGAGCCGTCCACGTCGGGGGGGCGGCCCGGCGCTCGAGCTATCTCCTGAGGCCCGGCGACGATGTTGTGCTCGAGTACGACGTCCCTGGCCCCGGACGCCTGCAGCCGGAGGACCTGCCCCTGAAGGTGCTTTACAAGGACGCAGACGTCGTCGTTCTCGACAAGCCGTCCGGGCTCGTCGTCCATCCGGGCGCAGGGAACGCCTCCGGGACGCTGGCCAACGCCCTGCTGCACCATTTTCCCGAAATGGCCGGGATTGGCGCGCCCGAACGTGCGGGGATCGTCCACAGGCTGGACAAGGACACCTCAGGCGTAATGGTGGCCGCCCGCTCGGCCCGGGCCTATGATTCCCTGGTCGGGCAGTTCCGGCGCAAAGATGTCTGGAAGACTTATCTCGGCCTTGTCCGGGGGCGGGTCACCGCTCCCGAGGGCAGGATCGACTGGCCGATCGGCCGGCACGCGACCGACGGCAAGAGAATATCGGTCCGGTCGCGGCACGCCAAAGACGCGGAAACGTATTTCAGGGTCCTCGAAACATTCCCCGACGAGACCCTCCTTGAAATCCGGCCGACGACGGGACGCACGCACCAGATCCGCGTCCATCTCGCCGCGGCGGGCCATCCCATCGTCGGGGACCGTCTCTACGGGCGCCGGAAGGATGGGCGGACGGAGCCGCGGCTCTTCCTCCATGCCCACGTCATTTCCTTCCTCCACCCAGCGACCGGTGAGCGCCTCGAATTCGCCTCCCCGCTGCCTCCCGACCTCGAGGAGGTGCTTCGGGGCGAGCGGGACCGTCCGGCCTAAAGGCGGGCCGACGGCTTCTCGAAGGCTCAGGCAGGAGCACGCCCCGGCTTTGACATCGGGCCCCGGAGTAAGAATAATAGCGGTGGGGGCATTAGCGTGAAAAGGTATCCGCAAGGCTCGGTCTTCTATCGAAATTTGCACGCCTCCTACCCCGTGATCCGGCGGGGCCGCGGCGCCTATCTGTATGACGCGGAGGGAAAAAGATACCTGGACGCGAGCGGCGGGGCCGCGGTCGTCAATATCGGCCACGGGGTCCGGGAGGTGAGCGAGGCCATCGGCCGCCAGGCCCGGCGCGTCGCTTACGCGAATGGGATGCAGTTCAGCCACGAGCCTGTCGAAAGCCTGGCCCGGCGCGTGGCCCGCTTCCTGCCCTTTCCGGGGGCCAAGGTCTATTTCCTTTCGAGCGGCTCGGAGGCCGTCGAGGCCGCCCTCAAGCTGGCTCGCCAGTATTGGGTGGAACGGGGCCGACCGTCCAAACGCCTTTTCATCTCCCGGACGCCGAGCTATCACGGCAACACGCTCGCGGCGCTCTCCCTCTCGGCCCGCCGTCACTATCAGGAAACGTTCCGGCCGATGCTCGCCGAGAGCGTCAAGATCCCCGCGCCCTACTGCTACCGCTGCTACCGAGGCGAAACGTATCCCGCGTGCCGCGTGAGATGCGCGGTCGAGCTCGAAAGGGCCATCCGGAGCGCTGGTCAGGAGAACGTCGCGGCGTTCGTCACCGAGGTCATCGGCGGAGCGACGACAGGAGCGGCCGTCCCGCCTCCTGAATATTTCCCGGCCGTCCGCGCCATCTGCGACCGGAACGGCGTTCTCCTCGTCACCGACGAAGTCATGACGGGAATGGGCCGGACGGGAAAGTGGCTCGCCTCGGACCATTTCGATTTCGTACCAGACATCGTCGTCCTGGGGAAGGGACTGACCGGAGGCTATATCCCTCTGAGCGCCGTCGCGGCAGGGAAGGAGCTGGTGGACGTTCTCTACAGGAAGGGGACGAGCTTCCTCCATGCCCAAACCTTCTCCCATCATCCGGTGGGCTGCGCCGCCGGACTGGCCACGCTGGACGTCATCGGGAAGAACCGGCTCGTCGCCCGCTGTGCGAAAGCGGGAAACGCGCTTCTGGATGCGCTGATGCCCTTGCTGTCCCATCCCCACGTCGGGGACGTCCGAGGCAAGGGGCTGCTCGTCGGCGTCGAGTTCGTCGAGGATAAAAAGAGCCGGCGGCCTTTTCCGCGGCGACGGATGTACGCCGAGAAGTTCCTGGCCGAGGCCAGAAAGAGAGGCCTGATCCTCTGGTGGAACACCGGACAGGCCGACGGCGTCGACGGGGACCTTGTCCTGGTGGCGCCGCCGTTCACCGTTACCGCGGGGGACATCGCCCTGCTGCGGAAGAAAATGGACGAGGTCCTCTCAGTTATGGAAAAGAGCGCCTGAAAGAAGGACAGATGGACAAGGTCGTCATTCTCAGCGCAGTCAGGACGCCCGTGGGCAAGTTCGGCGGGGCCTTCCGGGAAACGTGCGCGGTGGACCTGGCCACGGCCGCCTCCCGGGCGGCGCTCGAGCGGGCCCGCCTGGAGCCTTCCCAGGTGGACGAGGTCATCTTCGGGCATGCCCGGCAGGCCGGGAACAGGCCCAACCCGGCGCGGCAGATTCTCGTTCGTTCGGGCATCCCGGCCGAAAAGCCGGCCTTCACCGTCAACAAGGCCTGCGCTTCGGGAATGGAGGCGCTCCACCTCGCCGCCCAATCGCTGCTCCTCGGGGAGAACGGGATCGTCCTGGCCGGCGGAACCGAGAACATGTCCCAGATCCCCTATCTTCTTGACGGGGCCCGGTGGGGATACCGGCTGGGGGACGCGGTGGCCGTCGACGCGATGTACAGGGACGGCCTGTTCTGTCCGCTGGCAGACATGGTGATGGGCGAAACGGCCGAGAGACTGGCGGAGGCGTACAAACTCTCCCGCCTCGAGCAGGACGAATACGCCTATGGAAGCCAGATGAAGGCGAAGCGGGCCGTGGAGGAAGGAGCGTTCGCGGACGAGATCGTTTCCGTCCGGACGGAGGATAAACAGGGAAAAGAGACTATCGTGACGCGGGACGAGCATCCGCGCCCGGACACGACTCTGGACAGGCTCGCCGGGCTCCCTCCTGTGTTCAGGAAGGGAGGCACGGTCACGGCGGGAAACTCCTCCGGGCTCACCGACGCCGCGGCGGCCATGGTCCTGACAACAGCCGGCCGCGCCGCCGAGCTGGAGCTTCGGCCCCTGGCTGAGGTCCTGGGCTTCGCCTCGGCGGGCGTCGACCCGAAGGAGATGGGCCTCGGCCCTGTGCCCGCCACACGGAAGCTGATGAGCCGGCTGAAGCTGGGCTTCGCCGACCTTGACCTCATCGAGATCAACGAGGCCTTCGCCGCCCAAGTCCTGGCCGTCGAACGCGAGCTTGCGTGGGACACAACCAGGAGAAATATCCGCGGAGGAGCGATCGCCCTGGGCCATCCCATCGGCTGCTCGGGGGCGAGGATTACAGTAACCCTGCTCCACAGCCTGATCCGGGAGGACAAGGAGCTCGGACTGGCGACGCTCTGTGTCAGCGGAGGGCAGGGAATGTCCCTCGTTCTGAGGAGACTCTAGGGAGGTGGGCCGGAGATGAAAACGCGCACGCCCGACATCAAAACATCGTTGCCGGGGAAAAGGGCCAAGAGGATCATCGCCAAGGACCGCCGCTTCACGTCCAGCTCGTACATCAAGGAGTATCCCCTGGTGATCGAAAGGGGGAGGGGAGCGGTGATCGAGGACGTCGACGGCAACCGCTTTCTGGACTTCATGGCCGGCATCGCGGTCAACATCACGGGATACAGCCATCCCCGGATCGTCCGGGCCGTCAAGGCCCAAAGCGAGAGGTTCTTCCATCTCTGCTCGACCGATTTTTATTATGAGTCCTTTGCGGATCTGGCCGAACGTCTGGTCGGGATGGTCCCCATAGAGGGGGAGAAAAGCGTCTTCTTCACGAATTCCGGCGCCGAGGCCGTCGAAACGGCCATCAAGCTCGTCCGCTACTCGACCCAGAGGCCGTACATCATCTCCTTTCTCGGGGCCTTTCACGGCCGGACGATGGGGGCCCTGAGCCTGACGGCGAGCAAGGCGGCCCAGCGGGCCCATTTCTCGGCCTTTCTTCCGGGCGTCCACCATGTTCCGTACGGCTACTGCCTCCGTTGCCCGTACAACCTTTCCTACAGCTCCTGCGGCATCCACTGCGCGGAGGCGATCGAGAAGGTCGTCTGCCGGACGCTCATGAATCCCCGGGAGATCGCGGCCATCTTCGTCGAGCCCATCCAGGGGGAGGGCGGGTACATCGTGCCGCCGCCGGAGTTCCTCAGGAAGCTCAGGGCGTTCGCCTCCAGGAACGGCATCCTTCTCGTTGTCGACGAGATTCAGTCGGGGATGGGACGGACGGGGAAGTTCCTGGCCGTCGAAAATTTCGGCGTGGAGCCCGATATCGTCCTGCTGGCCAAGGGTCTGGCGTCGGGGCTGCCGCTCGGCGCCGTCGTATCGAAAAAGAAATTCATGAGCTGGAAGGCCGGCAGCCACGGCAGCACGTTCGGGGGGAATCCCCTGGCCTGCGTCGCAGCCCTGGCCACGCTCGACCTTTTGGAGCGGGGCCTGATGAGCAACGCCGCGCGCATGGGCGCCCGGCTCCTCGCGCGGCTGAAGAGACTCAAGAAAGACCATCCTCTAATAGGGGACGTGCGGGGCATCGGCCTGATGGTCGGGGTCGAACTCGTCCGCGACCGGGCGACTCTCGAGCCCGCCTCGGACGAGGCCCATGAGATCGTCCAGCGGGCCTTCCGGAAGGGCCTGTTGCTGCTCTCCTGCGGCGAGAACGTCATCCGCTTTTGCCCGCCCCTCGTCGTTACCCGGCGCGACGTCGACACGGCTTTAGACATCTTCGCCGACGTGCTGGCCGGATATTCCGCGGAGGCGTCGAAGCCGTGACCGGCAAGCTCAGGACTATGTCCGAAGCCGTCGCCGAATTTGTCGGCGACGGGGATACGATCGTCATCGAGGGCTTCACGCATCTCATCTGCTTCGCCGCCGGGCACGAGATCATCCGCCAGGGGAAAAAGGACCTCGCGGCCTGCCGCCTAACCCCTGACCTGATCTACGACCAGATGGTCGCGGCCGGCTGTGTCCGTAGGCTCGTTTTCAGCTGGGCGGGGAACCCGGGCGTCGGCTCCCTCTACGGCCTCCGGAGGGCGATCGAGGCCGGCGTCCCGCGGCGCGTCGAGGTCGAGGAGTACACCCATTTCGGCATGGTGGCGCGGTTCATGGCCGGCGCCGCCGGCCTTCCCTTCATGCACCTCAAGGGCTTCGAGGGCAGCACTCTGCCCGTGAAGAACAAACGGATCCGGTCGGTCCGGTGCCCTTATACGGGCCGGGTCTTCAGCACGGTACCGGCTTTGAACCCGGATGTGGCGATCGTCCACGTCCAGAGGTCCGACGCCATGGGGAACGCCCAGATTTGGGGGCTGATGGGGGTCCAGCGGGAGGCAGCCTTCGCGGCGAAGAAGGTCATTGTCGTGGCCGAGGAGCTTGTCGACAGCTCCGTCATCCGCTCCGACCCCAACCGAACCATCATCCCGGGCCTCGTCGTCGACGCCGTCGTCATCGAGCCCTTCGCCGCCCACCCGAGCTATGCCCTCGGCTATTACGACCGCGACAACCGGTTCTACGTGGAATGGGCCGGGATCTCGAAGGACCGGGAGGGCATGGACAGGTACATTCGGGAGTGGATTATGGAGGTCCCGGACCGGAAGGCCTACCGCGAGAAGCTCGGGGCCGACTACGTCCGGAAGCTCACGGCCAGGAGCCGCCCCGGCGGCTCGGTCGACTACGGGTATTGAGCCGGCCTGGAAGGATGAAGGAGAGAGTATGAACGGTTATTCGCCCTCCGAGATTATGGTCGTGAGGGCGGCCCGAGAGCTGCGCGACGGCGAGGTCGTCTTCGTCGGCATCGGCTTGCCCAATATCGCCTGCAACCTGGCCCGGAAGCTCTATGCCCCGGGCCTAGTCCTGATCTACGAGTCGGGCGCCGTCGGAGCCGTCCCCTCGCGGTTGCCGCTGTCGATCGGAGATCCCTGCCTGGCCCAGGACTCGCTGTCCATCTGTTCCATGGTCGAGGTCTTTCAATACTATCTCCAGGGGGGCCTGATCGATGTCGGATTCCTGGGAGGAGCGCAGGTCGACCGGTTCGGCAACATCAATTCCACCGTGATCGGCCCCTATGAAAGGCCGAAAATCAGGCTTCCCGGAAGCGGCGGGGCGTGCGAGATCGCCATCCACGCCAAGAAAGTCATCATCATCCTGACTCAGACGGCCAGGTCTTTTCCCGTGCACGTCGACTTCGTGACGAGCGCCGGCTTTCTCGGCGGGGGAGACGAACGAAGGGAGAGGGGTATGCCGGGGGGCGGCCCGTCGCTCGTGATCACGGACCTGGGCGTCTACGGGTTCTCGAAGAGGACACGGGAGATGTTCCTGAAGGAGATCCACCCCGGCGTCACTCTCCGGAAGGTGCGGGAGAACACGGGCTGGAAGATCAAGGTCAGCCGGAAACTGTCACTGACTGTCCGTCCCACCGCCGACGAGCTGCGGACGATCCGGGAAGACCTGGATCCGGGCCGGATCCATCTCCGCTAAGCCCGTCCAGCGGATTTTCCTCTTGAGGAAAAGCCGGATTTTGTTTATCATAGAGGCCCGGTTTCTCCAAGATTCCCCTGGATGTCTTGGCGGATCATGATTCTTCTCGTTTCGAGGAGGCTCGAGGATGAAAGACTATGCCGTGGACAAGATCCGCAATGTCGCCCTGGTCGGCCACGGGTCGTCCGGGAAGACGTCCCTTGCGGCTTCGTTCCTGTTCGACACCGGCGCCACCACCCGCCTGACCAAGGTCGATAAAGGCAATACCGTGACGGACTACGACCCGGAGGAGGTCGAACGGAAGATCTCCATCAACTCGGCCGCCTGTTTCTGCGAGTGGCAGGACCATAAGATCAACCTGATCGATACGCCGGGATACAGCAATTTCCTCTGGGACACGCGGTCCTCCCTCCGGGCCGTGGACGCCGCCGCCGTTCTCGTCTGCGGCGTCGCGGGTGTCGAGGTCGGGACCGAGAAGGTCTGGGGGATGCTCGAGGAGTTCAAGCTGCCGCGGATCATCATCATCAACAAGCTCGACCGCGAGAACGCCAGCTTTGGCCGCGCCTTGGAGGCCGTCCATCAGTTCTTCGGGCGCCAGGCCGTCCCCGTGCAGATCCCTGTGGGAGAGGAAAAGAATTTCGCGGGCCTCATCGACATCGTCGCCGGTAAGGCCTTGCTTTTCGAAAGGGATGAAAGCGGCAAGTTCACCGAGGCTGCCGTGCCCGCCAATCTCCGGGCGGAATTCGAGAAGCGCCGCCGCGAGCTCATCGAGATGGTCGCCGAGAGCGACGAAAAGCTCATGGAAAAATACCTCGAGCGGGGCGAGCTCTCTCCTGAGGAATTCCAGGAGGGCCTGAAACGGGCCATCCTCAACCACCAACTCTTCCCGGTCTTCGCCGCTTCGGCGATGCTCAACATCGGCGCCCAGCCTGTCCTCGACGGCATGGTCGCCTATTTGCCCTCTCCGGCCGAGCGGGCGGCGGTGAAGGCCAAAGTCAAAGGCGAGGAGCAAGTCGTGCCCACCTCCACGGACGTGCCCTTCTCGGCCCTGGTCTTCAAGACGATCTCCGACCCTTATACCGGCCGGATTTCCCTCATGAGGGTCTTCTCGGGCCGGATGAATCCCGACGGGAGCGTCACCAACACGAACCGGGACACGGACGAGAAACTCGTCGGACTCTTTTTCCTCCAGGGCAGGGACCAAATCGCCGCCGGGCAGGCTAAGGCCGGAGACATCGTCGCCACCGCCAAGCTCAAGGTCACCTCGACCGGGGATTCGCTCTGCGCGAAGAACGCGGCGATCGAATTTCCGGCCATCAAGTTCCCCGAGCCCTCCATATCCTTCGCCATCGAGCCCAAGAGCCGGGCCGACGAGGACAGAATCTCCCAGGCGACCCACCGGATCACGGAGGAGGACCCGACCGTGCGTATCGAGCGCGATGCCGACACCGGACAGCTCCTGATCTCCGGAAACGGCGAGCTCCACGTCCGGATCATTACGGAGCGGCTCAGGAAGCGCTACAACGTCGAGGTCGACCTCAAGCCGCCCAAGGTCTCCTACAAGGAGACGGTCAAAGGCCGGGCCGACGTTCAGGGCCGGCACAAGAAGCAGACTGGCGGGCGCGGCCAGTTCGGCGACGTTTGGATCAAGATGGAGCCCCTGCCGCGGGGTCAGGACTTCGAGTTCGAGGACAAGATCTTCGGCGGGGCCATTCCCCGAAACTTCATCCCCTCCGTCGAGAAAGGGATCCTGGAGGCGAGGAAGAAGGGCGTCCTCGCCGGATACCCGGTCGTGGACTTCAAAGTCACCCTGTACGACGGCTCCTATCACGAGGTCGATTCCTCGGACATCGCCTTCAAGATCGCCGCGTCCAAGGCCTTCAAGAAAGCCATGAAGGAGGCCAAGCCGACGCTCCTCGAACCCATCATGGAGGTCGAAATCTATACGCCCGAGGCCTATATGGGAGACATCATGGGGAACCTCAACGGCCGCCGGGGCCGCGTCCAGGGCATGGAGCAGAAGGGGACGATGCGCGTTCTCAAGGCGCAGGTGCCGATGTCCGAGATGCTGGATTTCGAGCCGACCCTGACGTCCATCACGGGCGGCCGCGGCTCCTACATCATGGAGTTCTCTCATTACGACGAGGCTCCCGGGCAGGTCCAGCAGAAGATCATCGCCGAGGCCGTGAAAGAGGGCCGGGTCAAGCCCGAAGAAGAGGATTGACGGCCCCGCGACCTATGCGGGGGAGGGCGGCTCGGGTCTCTTTGACGAACGCCAGCAGAAGGGCTGCCGCCGCGGTCAGACCGATCGATAGGGCGAACGGAGCGGCGCGGCCCGCCCTGTCCCACAGCCAGCCGGCAACGAGCGAGGCCGGCAGGGCGCACAAACCCACCGCCATCTGAAACCCGCCGAGCACGCTGGCCCGGTATTCGGGAGGAGAAAGCTCGGTGACCAGAGTCCGCTGGACGGGCTCGAGCGCAGCCCTGTGGACTCCGTAGAAAACGAAAATGACTGGGACGAGGGTCATCCTTGCGACCAGGATGACGCCCAGACAGACAACCGCCCAGAATCCGAATGAGACGAAGAGAACGGTCTTGCGCTCTATGCGGTCGGAGAGCCGGCCGAAGGGCAGGGAGAGGAGAACTGCCGCGGCCGTGAAGAGCAGATAGAGTACGGGGATGAAACCGATCCGGAAGCCGACCGCCTTGGCGTAGACGAGCAGGAACGAATAGCTGAACGCCCCGATGGCGAAGACGGCGTTGAGCGCGATATAGAGGCCGAGGTTCCTGTCAACCCGCCCGATGGACAAGCCCTTGAAGATTTTGCCCTCCGGAGCGCGGGCCTCTCTAATCCTGAGGAGGATGAGCCCGGCTCCGATGACAGAGGGGATCGCGGCCAGAACGAAGAGGCGCCGGAGGCCCACGACGTCAACGAGCAGGATGCAGGCGGCGATCCCGAAGACGGCGCCCAGGTTGTCCATCGCCCGCACCAGGCCGAAGTGGCGGCCCCGGTTGAAATCCGTGGACACGTCAGCCACGATGGCATCCCGCGGCGCGCCGCGCATCTTTCCCGCCCGGTCGAGAATCTTGAAGGGGATGAGATGCTGCCAGACGGAGGAGGCGGCGTAGCCCAGCCGCGACGCCCCGCCGAAGAGATAGCCGGTCCAGACAAAGACTTTCCTTTTCCGGATCCTATCGGAGACGTACCCGGAGGCCGCTTGGGACAGCGAGACCAGGGCTTCGCCAAGGCCGTCGAGCAGTCCCAGGGCAGCTATGTTGGCCCGGAGGATCTGGATCACAAACATGGGCCAGACCGGGGCGATGATGTCGGAGCCGAAATCGTTCAGAAAGGAGGCCGCGGCAAAGGTCCTGATGGTTCTCCTGGTTTCGGGGGGTGTATCAGACGCCATTCGGTTCCTCCGGAGCTCGGGCCTTCATTGTAGCTTTTCCTTCCTGGGCGTTCAATTCCGGGAGCGTTGACATCCCCGAGAAGCCGGCGATATGATACGGCCGAAATTTCCGACGGAGGCCCTCATGAACCTTATTCGACACATCGCGCTCGCGACGATCGCGACCACCATGATCGCCCCGGCGGTCCGGCCGGCAGGCCGGACGCGGCCCACGCTTCAGGCCGGAGCCACGGCGCAGACCCGGGAGTCCGCGGCCGAGGAGGCGGAACAGTCCGACCCGACCCTGGACCTGAAGATTGGCAATCCCCGCCTCAAGGACAGGACGATGGACATCGCCCTCGGAGAGATCGCCTCGGCCCAGACGGGAGGCGCTGTGGGGTTCGACCGGATGATCCGAGAGATGTCGGGGAGCCGGTTCATCTATGTCGGCGAGACGCACAACTCCCTTCCCATCCACGAGATCCAGTTCCAGGTCCTCCGGGCCCTCTACGCGCAGGACCGCAACCTCTCGGTCGGGATGGAGATGCTGCCCGTCACGGTCCAGGAGACGCTGAACAAGTGGAGCCTCGGGCTGCTCACGGATGACGGATTTGTCCGGGAGGTCCAGTGGTACATCCACTGGAACTTCAACTTCGGGTTTTACCAGAAGATTTTCGAGTTCGCCAAGGAGCACCGGCTCCCGGTCTACGCGCTGAACGCGCCGCGCGAGATCATCGCCAAGATCCGGACGAGCGGCTGGGATTCGCTGTCGACGGACGAAAAGAAGCTCGTCCCGCAGGCGCCGGACCTGACGAACCGTGACCACCGGACGCTCATCAAGGCCATACTCGAGACGGCCGAGATTCCTCACGCGATGAAGGGGCCAGGCCTCGAGATGGTCTTCGAGGGCCTCTACCGGGCCCAGTCGGCCTGGGACGAGGTCATGGCCGGAAACGTCGTCGGGGACGCCGAGAGCGAAGGGCGCCGGATGGTCGTCTGCGCCGGCTCCGGCCATGTCCTGTACAATCTCGGCATCAATCGGCGGGCCTTCGAGAAGAGCGCACTGCCGTTTCTGACGGTCATCGCCGTCACGGTCCCCGGAGGCCGAAAGAGTGTCAAGGTCTCCCGGGCGATCGCCGATTACGTCTTCGGGATCGCCGCGGAGGACAAGCCGGCCTTTCCGTCGATCGGGCTCAGTCTCAAGAAAGTGGAGAACCTGGCCAACGTAGTCGTCGAGAGCAAGCCCATCGACGGCGCCGCGAGCCGGGCCGATTTCGAGAAAGGAGACGTGATCCTCGCCCTCGACGGCCGGCCGTACGACGACATCAACGAGCTGCGGATCGAGCTGGCCAAGCTGAGGTGCGGCGACGAAGCGAGATTTATCCTCCTTCGGGCCGGGCAGGTCAGGGAGACCGTTCTGAAGCTCGAGCGTTCCCAGCCGCCACCGGCCCCGCCGGAGAAAAAAGCCCTGTGTCCCGGCCGTCCGCAAGAGCCGTGAAGGGAGCGAGACCATAATTCCCCAGAGAAACAAACCGTGCCGAGTATCGGTCCCGGCAGGCTTGGCCCTGGCCGCAGGCCTCCTCGCCGCGGCCCCGCCGTCCCTCAAGACCCCGGCGGAAATGAACGGTTATAAGCAATACACGCAGAACGCGGCCGTCGGGCGTTTCCTCAGCGAAGCCGACGCCTCCACCCGGCAGCTCTCCGTCCGTGTGGAGATTTTCCTGGCCATCCTCTCCGAGGAGGGAGTGTCGCGGCCGGAGGACCTGAACCGGGCCAAGCCGACGATCCTGGCCGATGTGGAATCGGCGCTGCGGAAGAAGAGCATCACCTTCCACGAATACCTCGTCACCGAGGAGATGGGCTCGACGGGCGCCGCCGGCGTCGAGGGGCCCGGGCCCGCCGTTCCGAGGCAGGAGAACACGCGCTACAGCACGACCGACCTCAACGACGGGCGCAACAGCCTCGGGATCTATGAGACCTTCTCGTTTATCCAGGAGTGAGCCTCACGCCACGATCTCGACACGCTCGAGGCGAGAACCCGGTGGCAGTATGAAGGGCTCCGGTCCTTCCTGGAATCCGCCGCTGCACACGGCCCGGAGATCCTCAAGATCGTCCGTGACCTGCGCGCCGGCCTCCTCGAGAAGGGCAAAACCTATGACGCCGACGACCTGGTCTATCTGCGTTCCGATTATGCCCGGGATCCCCGGAAGCCGGCCCTGGCGCTCGAGAAGTACGGGGGAAACGGACCCGCCGCGGTCCTCGGCGTTCTCAAGGTCGACAAGAAAGCCGGAGAGACGCTGACGGCCGCGGATGTCTCCCGTCCCGCGCAGGCGCCGGGGCTCAATGTCGTGGGCGAGGTCGTGCGGAACTGGTTCCCCGAGGTCATCCCCACGGCGAGCATTCCCCGGCCGCTCGGGTAGGTCATTCCGGCGAAATATTCGGAGGTCGTCCAAGCCCTCCTCCGCCAGGGTGTCGCCGTGGGGATGTTCATCCAGGATGAGACCATCGAAATCGAGGCCTCAGAGGTGAAGGAAGTCGTCCCGGCGCCCGCCGAGTACCTGGCTCACGTCAAAATCGTGATCGAGAGGAAGCCCATCGCGGCGGCTGTCCGCGAGGGAGATTTCTATGTTTCGTGCGGCCAGGCGGCGGCCGAGCCTGTCCCCTGCCTGCTCGAACCGGAATCGGAGTATGGTCTCATCCGCTACTGGAAATTCGCCCTCGTACCCCAGGCCGGCAGTGTCTTCGCCTTCTTCCGGGTGGTCAAACCCCAGACGCTCCTTCTTGTCCCGTACAAGCCCTGGCCCCGATAAGAAAAGGGGGATAATCGCCAGAAGGGCTGCCCCTCTTGGATCTTATCGGCTGAGCCGCCGGACTGCGGCGAGGACCGCGGGCTCCGGCTGGGCGGCCTTCTTGAGGAGCTCACCCGCCTTGGCCCGGTCGCCGTTTCTTTCAAGGATGAGGGCCCCGAAATAGGCGCCGGGGCCCAGCTTATCCCAGTGCCCGATGGTGTAATCCAGGATCATTTTCCGGATTTCCTCCGCCCGCTCCGCGTTCCCCAGCCTCTCCTGGCACAGCGATTCGAAGTAGTCCTGCAGCCTGACATCAGGGGCGAAGGGTGAGCCCGTGCCGAGGCTCTCGGGATAGAGCTTGGACTTTTCCAGATGGTTGACGGCTGCGGCCCACTCGTGCCTGGCCATGCGGTCCAGGGCGGCGGCGACATGGGCCCTGACGTAAAGGTCGTGGAGCTCGCTCGCGCCTTCGTAGGGCAGGGACTGGATCCCGTCGACGGCCGCCGCGCCGGCCTCATTCTTCGAAAGGGCGAGAAGCATTTTGACATAGTCGACCTGGGGCTGCGTTTCCGCCGGGAACAGGACCGCCGCCCTTTGGGCCGGGGCCAGAGCGTCCCCGCTGCGGCCGCTGTCGAGCAGAAAGAGCACGAGCGAGTGCCAGACCCGCCAGTTCTTTCCGTCGATTTCTACGGCACGGCGGTAATCGGCGAGGGCCTCGCGGGGGGCGCTTTCTTTTTCGAGATAGGCACGGGCCAGATAAAAGGGGGCGAAATCGGCGTCCCCGACCCGGGCAAAGAGCGCCCGGGCCTCGTCGATCCGGCCTTTGCCCCAAAAAATCAGGCCCAGGTAGTACTTCGGCTTCCAACCATCCGGCCGAAGGCAGGCGGCCCATTCGAAGACCGGAATCGACTCCTCCCGGAAGGGGAAGACGAGGAAGGGGGAGAGGCCGAGGGCCTTTCCGAAATATGACTGGCTTTCCTCCTTGGCCGAGTCTTTCAGGAGATAGGCCAGCCAGAAGAAGACCTCCGGGTGCGGCGGCGCATTCCGGAGCAGCACCACGGCGTCTTCGACGCGACCCGCCCGGACGTAAAACAGGGCCATCTCAAGGTAGCTCTCACAAGGCACCTCGTTGCGGATCATGCCCTTGAAAGCGGCGAGACGGGCCTCCGTCGGGTTCAGGAGATAGCCCTCGAACCGGCCGAGGTGATCAAGAGGATCGAACCCGAGGAGCCTGTCCAGGGTCCGGCGCGCGGCGTCTTTTTGTCCGAGCAGGCGCTGGGCGACGGCCATGATCTCGTAGGCGCTCGAATCGTAGGCATTGCATTCCAAGGCCCGTCCCGCGTATTCCGAGGCCAGAGCGTAGTCCTTGTCGAGCAGGGCGAGCTCCGCCAGCTGTACGTAGGCCGGAGACCGGTACTCCATCGACCGGGCGGCCCAGCCGAGGGCTTCCTTGGCGTCGGCCAGACGGCCGAGCCGCCGGGCGATCGTTCCGTAGACGAAGTTCGCCTCCGCGTCGTACATCGAGAGGTCCAGGGCCCGGGACGCATAAGCGAGCCCCCTGACGTATTCGCCGCGCCGGGCGTAGAGCTCCGCCGCCCGGGTCAGGGCCCGGAGGTGGAGCGGCTCCTTCGCGAGACAGGCCAGATACTTTTCCAGGGCCTGGAGGTACGACCTTTCCTGTTCGGACCGCAGGCCGGAGAGGAAAAGCCCCTCGGCCGTCGTCTCGTCGGGCAGGCGGAAATGGAGCGGCCGCTCGAGCTCCCGTTCCTCCGGACGGCTCGAATAAATGACCCGCTCACCGAGCCGAACGACGTAGGGTCCGGGTTTTTCCTTGAGTGGAATCTCCTTCTTGAAGGCCTGCCCGGGAGCGAGCCGGAGATGTTCCTCGAGAAGCTGCTTTCCCCCGGCGGTCACGATAAAGTCCCCGTCGACGGCCCCGAACGGAAAAAATCCCACGGACAGTCCGGTCGCCGTCTCCGCGGCGCTCAACACGCCCAGGGGAGAGGCCTTCCGCATGGGACCGATGCCACGGTAGGGAAACCAGATCTCCTTCCAGCGGTCCGTGATAGACGGAAAGAGCCGTCCGTGATCCGACTGATCGAGGAGGCGCCCGGCCTGGGGCTCCGTGTACTGCCCGTCCTTGTCGGTGAGCAGGTCGACCCAGATCCCTCCCTGGCGAGACAGGTCCCAGATCCAGATTTTGCGGCCGGGCATGTCGTTATAGAGGGCCCAGTGCCCGAAGCCGGCATCGGCGTTCTTGTACCAGGCGCCGTAGAAATCCTCGTATTCGCCCACGATGAAATAACTCTTCGAGCCGGGGGAGTCGTTGTTCTGGTACCAGGAGAGATCCCGCCCCTCCGCGTCGACCGGCCAGGGTTCGAGCGGCACGGAATAATCGTGTCCGATGTCATAGCGGCCCGGGAAGATGTATTTGAGGTCGTCGGCCGCTGCGATGGCGGCGCACGACCAGTAATAATAGGACTGGCTGAAGGGCGTGGGATTGTGCCAGAAGCCGTTGGTTTCGAAATAGGCCTTATCCTTGGGGACGGTTACCGTGACACTCCATCGCGTCCGCGACGGCAGGTCCATGGTGCCGACGGTGCAGCTGGCGCTCCCGTCGGGATTCCTGCGCATGATGTAGTCGACGGGCGCGGCGGTGGAGGGCGAATGCCCGACGATGCCGAAATTGAACTCGATCCCTCCCGAGGTCCACGGCCCCCGCAGGCCGATTTCCCGGAACTTCAGGACGTGGTTCGTATAAAGGAAATCGCGGTTCGAGGACCTATCCGTCGCACCCCAGACCTTGCCGCCCACGCCGGGCAGGACGGCGACCCGGATATAGGGATTCTCCAGCCGGACGACCGTCCAGGACCGGTCTTCGGCGGTCCGGCTAAAGCCGCTATAAAAATAATACGGGTAGAGCCTCAGGCCCTGCCCCCAGAGACTCGAACGTGTGAAGATCGGCACGGGGTCGGGGTCCGAATACGGATAGGTACGGATGATCTCCCTCGTTTCGATGACCGAGGCGCCGGCGCCCGGCCTCCCCGCGCGGCAGCCCCCCGCGGCCAACCCCAAGGCGGCTGCCGCCAGCGTGACCGAAATCCTGCCCGGCTTCATCGCGAGTTCCCCGTCCGCCCCATCACTTCTTCGCCGTGAGCTCCCGATAGATGATCTCTACCAGGCTTGGGACCGGCGCGGCTCCGAGAGCGGGCGGCTCCTCTTCGATCTTGAAGATCTTCTTGATCTCCTCGAGCGTCTTGCCGTCGGCGATGAAGGTCTTGATTTTGGCCTGCTGGACCTGAATGGTCTGAAGGAGGATCTCGACGTCGTCCCGCGTCACGCTGCCCGCGCTGGCTGTCACGAACATGTCGCCGTGGGGCCTGTGGTCGAGGATCTCCTTGAGGACCGTGACGAGCCCGAAGGAACTGCCGTTCTGGGTGAGATTTCTCAGCGCTTCCGGGCCCAGGGATACGAGGTCTCCCGTGAAGGCCGTCCGGTCCCGGTCGAAGTAGAGGACCGTGTCTCCGGTCCTGTGCGCGGCCGTGTAATGGCAGAGGGTGATTTCGGACCGGCCGGACTTGAGCGTCATTTTGTCCTTGAAGACGACCGTCGGCAGATAGTCCTGAAGGGCCGGACTCTCGGTGGCCGCTCGGCGAATATCCTCCTGGACTTGTTCCTGGCTGATGATCGGCAGCCCGCGCGGGTAGCCGGGCAGGCCGCCGATGAACTCGGGGGCGCTCGACGTGAGAATGATCTTTGTGATGGGGAAGGGGATCTTTTTTTTGACCTCCTCGACGAGGGCCTGGGCGCTGGCGGGCGTCATCTTGGCGTCGATCAGATAGATCTCGCGGTATCCCACGTACACCGCCGCGTTGGCCCCCGCGCCTCCTTTGGCCAGAAGCAGGTCCATCGTCAGGGGCTGAAGCGTCACGGAAGCTTCTTCCTGGCTGTCCTGCTGGGCAGTCATGACTGCCGGGGAGAAACAGAGGATCGCGACGAGGCCCAGGCAGAGAGCCGTGCGGTAGGATTTCATGGAGCGCCCTCCTTGGGTTCGGTCTTCGCCATGGCTAATGGTTTAATACGGCCGCGGGGGTCTTGTCAAACCGGCCGGCCCCGCGGGGGCTTTTTCGCTCCTGCGGACCCTCACCGCCTAGCCCGCATCCGGAGGAGCATCCGGTAACGGATGAAGGCCGTGGCCAGCCGGTAGACGCCGAAGGCGAGGAAGGCGGCTCCGATGGCAATCCCGGTGAAGCTCCGGATCGTCGTGGCCGTCCGGTAGAGAATGACCGCGCCGATGGGGACCATAAGGAATCCGAAGACGATTTGGACGACGTCCCGGGCGGTCAGACGTTCGGGGGGCGGGGACGGCCTTCGCGGGGGCATGGCGGCGGGGGCTTAATCTTCCCAACGGGATTTCAGGCCCTTCTCTCTGTCGCGCCGGATGAGGGCCTGCTTGTATTCCTCGAGCGATTCGTACTCTTCCGCGCTGTTCAGGACGTCGATCTGCTCCTGCTCCCAGTCATGGGCGATGTTCCGGAAGATGGGCAGTCTGTTCCGCCAGCGGAAGGTCATATAATAGGCCGCGCAGGCCAGGACCCACAACGGTCCCACGATCCGGCCGATCTGATGCGTGATGCCGACCGTGACGAAGATGCTCGTGACGCCGATGAACCCGAGGAAGCCGAGGACGGGGATATGGATCACCATGTTGTCCTTTTTCCGCCTCCATTTGATGTTCAACGGGACCTTGTAGGGACGGGGAGAATACGGGTCGAGGAACCTGAGGCGGATCAGAGATATGAAGACCAGCATGTAGCCGAAGGTCGCGCCGAATGCGTAGAGGTTCGCCAATGTGTCCAGAACGCGCGGCGTCAGGAACGCCACCATGGTCAGGACGAGGCCGACCCAGCCGAAGCCGATGATGGCGTTGCTCGGCGTCTGGTACTTGTGGTGGACATGGCTGAACCACTTACTGACGAGCTTAAAATGGCTCATTGAATAGATGAGCCGCGAATCGCCCATGACGCCCGAGTTCGAGGAGATGAACAGAATCGTTGCCCCGAGAAAGGCGGCGAACGGCCCGGCGATGATGCCGAGATAGGGAATGTGCAAGGCCAGGTAGGCGATGGGATCCGACTCGTGCGCCTGGAACTGTTGCCACGGCAGGATCCCCAGCCCTACCGTCGAGAAGCTGACGGCCAGGATGAAGACCGTGAAGATGAGGGCGAGAGAGGTCCGGGGGATGACCGTCGCCGGGCGCCGCGTTTCCTGGGCCGCTTGGGAGATGCTCTCCAAGCCGACGAAGGAAATGATGGCCAGGGAGAACCCGTACATGAACTGCTTCGAGGTCGGGAATTGGTGCGTCCACTGGTCCATGAGCAGCTGCGGGCGCCAGGCCAGGATGAAGCCGAACGTGACGATGGACATCTCCATGATCAGATCGACCAGGCCGATGACCTCGTTGAGCCGGGAGGACTCGCGGACGCCGCGGATGTTCAGCCAGCGCAGGAAGATGATCATGACCATGGTTTCGGCGAGCCAGAGGACGTTGACGCCGTGGAACGGTCCGAGGTTGACGGCGAACTTGGAGAGCGTGATGCCCAGGTAAGGGAGAAAGAAGTTCAAATAGCCGGTCGAGGCCGTGGCGAACAGCGCGATATCGATCGTATAGTCGAGGAGCAGGGCCGAGCCGGCGAGAAAGCCCGAGAAATCGCCCAGGCCGCGGAGGGAGTAATAGTGGCCGCCGCCCGCAACGGGATAGGAAGAGGCCAGTTCGGTGAAGGCCAGGCCGATCATGATGTAGACCAGCCCGGCTAGGGCGAAGGCCAGGGGGGCGGCGCCTTGCGCGGCTCCGATGACCAGGCCAAGGGCGACGTAGATGTCGGCCCCGACGTCAGCGTACCCCCACATGAACGAGCCCCAGATCGTCACGTCCCGACGCAGTTTGTGCTCGACGGCGGCCGCGGATTCCATGATGTTCTCTCAGAGATGATTGATTGCGGCCGGCAGATGTGCTCGCTTCCCGCCAGGCCGCCCGGAAAGCCTGAACGATTATAGACGAGCGGTCGAAAATGTCAATTCCGGCCAGGCCGCGCCTGGCCGGACCCAGATTTTTGACTTCCCGGGGCGTCTATGCTAAAGTCTTTGCTCCGACCGCTAGCCAGGGAACAGACTTGAATCAAGGACTGACAAGGAGAGAGAAGAGGTGAACCCCGCGCCTCAGGTGACGCTCTTGGGCGCCGCCCTGTCGCTCGTCTTCTGCGGGGCGATGTTCGTCATCCTCTGGTGGATGCTCCACCCCCCCGCCCACGTTTCCCAGTCCGCAGCCAAGGCCCGGGTCGCCGTTTCAGCGCTGATGAAGATCCTCGTCCCCACGATTGGGACCGCGTATTCGGAGCGTGCCGTGGAGCTGGCCTGCCGGCTGGGGGAAAAGCAGAAGGCGGAGATCATCGTGGCCCACGTCATCAAGATCCCGTTCACGCTGCCTTTGAACGCCGCCATGGCGGGGGCCGAGGCCGCGGCCAAGGAGATCGTCGATCGAGGCGTGGAGATCGTCCGGCACAACAATCTGCCCGCCCGGGGGATCGTGGAGAGGGCCCGGCAGGTCGAGGAGGGCATCATCCGGCTGGCGAAGGAAGAGGACGCCGACCTGATCGTCATGGGCATACGGCCCGTGGTGGGCTTTCCGGAGCGGATCGTCGGCCGGACGTCCGAGGCCGTTCTGCACCGGGCCTCCTGCGAGGTTCTGGTAGACCACCACGCCGCATGAGCGGAAGGAAGAACCATGAAAGCGGTCATCCTCGGCTGCGGCCGCGTGGGCGCCATGCTGGCGGCCCGGCTGGCCGCGGAAAAATGGGACGTGACGGCGGTCGACGCCAATCCCGACTCGTTCACCGCGCTGGGGGAGGGCTTCCCCGGGAAACAGATCAGCGGCAGGATCACAGACGAAGAGGTCCTGCGGGCGGCCGGCCTGGAGGCCGCTGACCTGGTCGTGGTCCTGACGTCCGACGACATCGTCAACCTGATGGCCGCTCAGATGGCCCGGACGAGGTTCAACAAGGACAAGGTCATCGTTCGCGTCCGCGACGCCATCAAAGCCGGCGCCTACCAGGAGCTGGGCCTGCAGACCATCTGTCCCAGCCGTATGGAGCTCGACGCCATCCTCAAGGACCTCGCCATCGGCCCGCGGGCGGTCTAGCGGAGGGAAGGGCGGGATGTACATCATCATCGTCGGCGCGAGCAAGGTCGGATACAACCTGACGAGGTCCCTGATCGCCGAGGGACACGAAGTCCTGCTCCTCGAAAAAGACCGCGCCAAATACAACAGCCTGGTCCGGGAGCTCGGAGAGTGCCTCTACCACGGCGACGGGTGCGAGGTCGAGACCCTCAAGCATGTCGGCGCCAGCCGGGCGGAGCTCCTGATCGCCGTGACCGGGCGCGACGAGCAGAATCTCGTCAGCTGCCAGCTGGCCAAGCTCCTGTTCATGGTCCCGCGGACCCTGGCCGAGATCAACGATCCGAAGCACGAAGAGCTGTTCAAAAGCCTGGGCGTGGACCTGACGGTCAACACGACGACGCACATCAGCACGCTCATCGGCCACCGCCTCAACATCGAAGTCTTGATGCCGCTCCTGACGTTCAAGAACCTGGAGATCGTACAGGCCGACGTCTACGAGTCCTCGCCGGCCGTCCAGCGCCCCGTGAGAGATCTGAATCTGCCTCCCGACACGCTGCTCATCGCCGCCGTCCGAAACGGGGAGGCGGTGCTACTCAAGGGGGATTCGGTCCTGCTGCCGAACGATTCGGTGATCGCCCTGACGAGCCGGGAGACCGAGAAGGAACTGAGGAAGATCTTCTAATATGAAAATCAGCCAGTATCTCAGGCCGGCCCAGATCGCCCTCGAGTTCGACGCCCCGGGCAAGCTCGGGGCGATCCGAGGCCTTCTCCGCATGATGGCCGCGGGCGGGATGCTCGCGGCGGGTCAGGTCTCCGAGGTCGAGAAGGCCGTCCTGGAACGGGAAGCCCTGACGAGCACGGGCCTGGGCTACGGGCTGGCCCTTCCCCATATCCGGACCGAGCTCGTCGCCAAGATTCAGATCGTTTTCGCCCGCAGCTCGAAGGGCGTGGATTTCGAGGCCCTGGACGGCAACCCGGTCCATTTCCTGTTCTTGATCCTGGCCCCCGCGCGTTGCGCGGATGAATATCTCAAGGTTATCAGCTCGGTCTCAAGCCTGATGAAAAACGAGAATGTCCGGAGGCAGCTGACGGCCGCGAAGTCCGCGGACGATATCCTCAGGATATTCGACTATTAGCGCGCGCGGCGCGGCCGGGCCCGGCGCCCCACGCGTCCTATCCTTGGCTGTCTCCGCCTCGAGCCGAAAAAAAGCCGGAGGCGGACCTCCGCCTCCGGCTGCCGCTCTTTGTCCGAACGGGGCTCAGAGCTTGGTCTCGGCGACCGTCTGAGTGACGACGCCGACCGTTTTCTCGAACATGGCCTTCTCTTCGGGGCTGAGCTTGATCTCGTAGATCTTCTCCATGCCCTTGCCGCTGATCATGCACGGCACGCCGATGAAGAGGCCTTTGACGCCGTACTCTCCCTCGCACCGTGCGGCGCAGGGCAGGATGCGGCGCTTATCACGGAGATAGGATTCGGCGATGATGATCGCGCTCCAGGCCGGGCTGAAGAAGGCCGAGCCCTTGCCGAAGAGCTTGACGATCTCGGTGCCCGCCTCGCGGGTCCTGAGGACGAGCTTGTCGATCTGCTCTTTGGTCGCGATCTCCGTCAGAGGGACTCCGCCGACGGTCGTCAGGCGGGGAAGGGGAACCATGTCCGGCCCGTGCCCGCCGAGGACAGTCCCGGCCACATCGGCGACCGACACGCCGAGCTCCATGCCGATAAAGGCGCGCCAGCGGGCCGTGTCGAGCGTCCCGGCCATGCCGATGACCTGGTTCCTCGGAAAGCCCGTCAGCTTGGAGAAGGCGTAGACCATGGCATCGAGCGGATTGGTGACGATGATGCAGAACGCCTTGGGGGCGTAGTGCTTGACGCCTTCGGCGACCTGCTTGATGATCGCCAGGTTGACGGCCAGCAGATCCTCCCGGGTCATGCCGGCCTGCCGGGGCCTGCCCGCCGTGACGATAACAAGGTCGGCCCCGGCGATGTCCTTGTAATCGGAAGTGCCCTGGATATCGGCGTCATAGTTGCCGTGTGGAGCCATCTCCATCAGGTCAAGGGCCTTGCCCTTGGCCTGGTTGGCGAGCTCGGGAATCTCCAGGACGACGATGTCGCCGAGTTCCTTCTGGGATGCCAACATGGCCAGGTTCTGGCCGATCTGGCCTCCCCCGATGAGAGCGATCTTTTTCCGCATACCGGTTCTCCTTTCTTTGTCTTCCGATATTCAAGGGCGGCGCGGCTCTGGCCTGTTCCGCCCGTTTTATCCCTAACGACTCTGATTCCGGCGCCCGGTCAGCCCCGGACGTATCCTTCCCAGGCTTCTTTAAGCCTCGGGTTCTTGAGCCAGTCCATGAGATAATCGGTGAAAGCGGCGCCCGTAGCCCCTGTGGCGCGTCCGGTGATGGCCAGCTTCTTCTCATATTGGCCGGTGATGTCCAGAGCCATCTCCAGGGCCTTGCCCTTCTCGGGATAGCCGATGTGCCCGAGGAGCATGGCGGCGGCCCGGATCATGCTGCAGGGGTCGGCGTACTGGGCCCGGCCCTCGGTGACCATGCGGGGAGCCGAGCCGTGGATGGCCTCGAACATGGCGTACTGCTTGCCGATGTTGGCGCTACCCGCCGTGCCGACGCCGCCCTGGAACTCGGCCGCTTCGTCAGTCAGGATGTCGCCGTAAAGATTGGGCAGGACCAGGACCTGGAAATCGCGGCGCCGCTTCTCGTCGACCAGCTTGGCCGTCATGATGTCGATGTACCAGTCGTCGACCTCGATCCCCGGGTATTCCTTGGCGATCCGGTAGAAGTTCTCAAGGAACCGGCCGTCGGTCGTCTTGACGACGTTCGCTTTAGTGACGCAGGTGACCCGCTTCCGTCCGTTGCCCTTGGCGTGCTCGAACGCCAGCCGGCAGATGCGGTCGGCGCCGGGATTGCTGATCAGCCGGAAATCGATGGCGATGTCGTTATCGACCTCGAGGCCGTAGGGACCGAGCGCGTAGAGATCCTCGGTGTTCTCTCGGAAGAAGATCCAGTCGATGCCTTGCTGGGGAACGCGGACGGGACGGACGTTGGCGAAGAGGTCGAGTTCCTTTCTCATGGCCACGTTGCAGCCCTCGATGTTCGGCCAGGGATCGCCCTTGCGGGGCGTCGTCGTGGGGCCTTTCAGAGTGACATGATGTTTCTTGATCTCGGCCAGGACGTCGTCGGGTATGGACTTCTTAAGGGCGGCCCGGTTCTCGATCGTCAGGCCCTCAATGCCGTTGATGGCGACCTTTCCCGCCTTGACCCCTTCCTCAAGGAGGGACTCGAGGACCCTCCGGGCCTGGGCGGCGATGTGAACGCCGATCCCATCGCCGGGGATGATCCCGATCTTGATCGGGGAGAGCTTTTTGTAGTCGATCCAGTCCGGCGCGGCCTTGACTCTCTCCATTCGTTTCATCTGCGTTTCGAGGAGCTTCCCGAAATGTTCCTTCGCCTTGTCGATGGCGGCGATGTCCATGTAGTGTTCCTCCGTTGGTAGAAAATCAAAACACAAACAGGAGAGGGATTCTATCGCGTTCGGGGCGGAAAATCAACCGAAATTTCGGGCCGCGGGATCGGCGGCGAGGCCGGCCGGAGGGCGGACGGATTTTGACAAAAGGCCTCAAAAAACTGATAAAATGATGGGACCGCCGGGGCCGCGTCCGCTGAGGAAAAGCGGTCCCGGCGGCAACTGTCCGAGCAGGAGACGAACGATGCTGGAAGCCTACCTTGAGCAGGAAAAAGAAAGGGGTGCGAAGGGGATCCCTCCGCTGCATCTGACCCCCGCGGAAGCCGGAGAGATCTGCGGCCTTCTGGAGAAACCCGTGACGGGAGAAACCGAGCTCCTCTTGGACCTCCTCCGCAACCGGGTCTCTCCGGGCGTTGACCCGGCCGCCAAGGCCAAGGCCGAATGGCTGGACCGGGTCGCCTCGGGAGCCGTCCGGTCTCCGGCCGTTTCCCGGACCGAGGCGGTTTTCCTTCTCGGGACGATGCTCGGAGGATATAATGTCGGGCCCCTGGTTTCCTGCCTCGAAGACCGAGCCCTGGCCGCCGGGGCGGCCGAGGCCTTGAAGAAAACGATCCTTGTCTACGGGCAGTTCGAGCCGATCCTCCGCATGTCCGGGACAAACGCTCACGCCCGGGCGGTCGTCGAATCCTGGGCCGCCGGGGAGTGGTTCCTCTCCCGCCCGGAGGTGCCGGCCCGGCTCGTCCTGAAGGTCTTCAAAGTCGACGGCGAAATCAACACCGATGATTTCTCCCCCGCAGGACACGCCCCGACGAGGCCCGACATCCCTCTGCATGCCCAATCCATGGGGCAGATGCGCTTTCCGGGCGGGATCGAGACGATCCGGAAATTCCGCGAGGACGGGAGCCGTGTCGTTTTCGTCGGGGACGTCGTCGGCACCGGGTCGTCGCGGAAGTCCGCCTGCAACTCCCTGATGTGGCATATCGGCGAGGACATCCCGTTTGTCCCCAACAAGCGGCGGGGAGGCATCGTCCTCGGCGGGCTGATCGCGCCCATCTTTTTCAATACGGTCGAGGATTCGGGGGGGCTCCCGATCATGTGCGACGTCGCGGCCATAAAGACGGGGGATGTCATCACGATCGACACGAAGGCCAGGAAGATCCGGGACGCGGCGGGGCGGACGATCTCCGGGTTCGAGTGGAAGCCGGTGACGATCAAGGATGAGTTCAGGGCCGGCGGACGGCTGAACCTCATCATCGGCCGACAGCTGACGGCCAAGGCCCGCAAGGCCATGGGGCTGCCCGAGGCGGATTTCTTCACCGCGGTCGAGAACCCGAAACCCAAGCCCGGCCAGGGCTATTCCCAAGCACAGAAGATCGTCGGGCGCGCCTGCGGCCTCGTCGGCGTGCTTCCCGGCACCGCCTGTGAGCCCCATATGACGACTGTCGGCTCCCAGGACACGACCGGCCCCATGACGGCCGACGAGCTCAAGGAGCTGGCCTGCTTGGAATTCCAGGCCGATCTCTTCATGCAGTCGTTCTGCCATACCGCGGCGTACCCCAAGCCCGCGGACGTCAAGACGCACCGGACGCTGCCCGCCTTCGTGATCGAGCGCAAGGGGGTGACCCTCAGGCCTGGGGACGGCGTCATCCATTCCTGGCTGAACCGGCTCATCCTCCCGGACACCGTGGGGACCGGCGGCGACTCCCACACCCGGTTTCCCATCGGCATCAGCTTCCCGGCTGGGTCCGGCCTCGTCGCCTTCGCGGGGGCCTTGGGGTTCATGCCCCTCGACATGCCGGAATCCGTGCTGGTGAGGTTCTGCGGCCGGCTCAACGAAGGCATCACTCTGAGGGACGTCGTCAACGCGATCCCGTATTTCGCGATCGCGAAGAGCCTCCTGACCGTCGAGAAAAAGGGAAAGAAGAACGTCTTCAACGGCTGCGTCCTGGAGATAGAAGGGCTCGAAGACCTGACTGTGGACGAGGCCTACGAGCTCACCGACGCGTCGGCAGAGCGCTCGGCGGCGGCGGCCGTCATTTCGCTCAGCGAAAGCCGGGTCGTCGAGGCTCTGAAGAGCCAGATCGCCCTCATGGAGAAAATGATCGAAGAGGGCTACCAGAGCGCGGAGACCCTGGGGCGGAGGATCGAAGCCTGCCGGAAGTGGGTGGCTGACCCGGTCCTCATCAAGCGCGATGCCCACGCCGGGTATAAGGCCGTCCTGGAGATCGATCTTTCGGAGATCCGGGAGCCGATCCTCGCCTGCCCCAACGACCCCGACGACGTCCGGCTCCTCTCCGCGGTCGCCGGCGACCGCGTTCAGGAGGTATTCATCGGCTCGTGCATGGTCAATATCGCCCATCTCCGCGCCGCCGGAAAGATCTTCGAGGGGGCCGGGCGCCTCGAAACGAAGGTCTGGGTGACGCCGCCGACCAAGATGGACGCGGCTCAGCTCATGCGGGAGGGCGCCTACGCCGTCTTCAATTCGGTCGGTGCCCGGACGGAGATCCCTGGCTGCTCGCTCTGTATGGGGAACCAGGCCCGGGTTTCGCCGGGCGTAACGGTCGTGTCCACGTCGACGCGGAATTTCGACAACCGGATGGGCGACAAGGCGAGGGTTTATCTGGGGTCTGCGGTCGTGGCGGCCCTCGCCGCCGTGAAGGGCCGCCTGCCCACTCCCGAGACCTATTTCTCGGTCTTCAAGGAGAAGCTGGCGCCGTACATGGGAGCGATCACCCGCTATCTTCATTTCGACCAGATGAAGGACTCCGGGCTGGGATACGTCCGATAGGGCAGGGGAAGGTTCGGCCGGAATTCCGGAAGGAGGTCCCATGATCCGACTAAACGGACGAAAGGCGTTGATCACCGGCGGCTCAAGGGGCATCGGACGGGCGACGGCCCTCCTGTTCGCCCGAGCCGGGTGCGATGTGGCCATCAATTACGCGAGGAACAGCGAAGCGGCCATGGCGGTCCGGAAGAGCATCGAAGAGACGGGGCGCGAATGCCTCGTGTACAGGGCCGAGATGTCCGCCAAGGAGGACATCGACGGGATGGTCGCCGATATTCTTTCCCGCTGGGGCGAGCTCGATACGGTCGTCAACAATGCCGGGGTTTGGACCTACTTGGAAATGGGCCGAATGGACGAGCGAGTCTACCGTGAGACCATGGGCGTCAACGTCGACGGCCCTTTCTACGCCATCAACGCCGCCGTCCCCTCGATGAAGGCGAAGGGCCGCGGCTGGATCATCAACGTCTCTTCGACGGCGGGCGTCCGCGGAGAAGCGTTTCACTCCCACTACGCGGCCAGCAAAGGGGCCATGCAGGCCCTGACGAAATCCCTGGCCGTAGAGCTCGCGCCCTTCAACATCCGGGTCAACGGCGTCGCTCCCGGCTGGGTGGATACGGACATGTGCACCGAGGTCTTCAGCGAGCCGGGGTACCGGGAGAAAGTGCGGAACTCGATCCCTCTCAAGCGCATCCCGCCCCCCGAGGACATCGCCGGCCCCATCCTCTTCCTGGCCTCCGACCTGGCGCGCCACATCACGGGCGAAATCCTGAGCGTCAACGGCGGTTCCGTGCTCTGCGGAGGATGAGAATGTCGAGCCGCCCGGATACTCCCGCCGCCGCTCCCGCCCAAGGGAGCAGCCCCAGAGCCGTACGCCGGGCCTTAAAAGGCTTGACACGGGTTTCCCAATCATGCTATCTAGGGGTGGATTAATGGCCAAAAAATTCCTGTCCATTATCGTCGTCCCCCATACAAAGACCAGTACGCGGACTTTTTCCTTTTCCCAGCGGAGCCTGAAGATCCTCGCCGGCGGCGGTGCGTTCCTCGCCGTGGCCCTCATCGTCTTCCTCGTCGATTATGTTTCGATGAACGTCATTCGCCAGCGCTATAAGGTCCTGACGCGGGTGACGGCGGAGCAAAAAGCCAAGATCGCGGATTACGAAAAGTCCATCGTGGAGCTCCAGGCGAAGGTCGACAACTCCGAAACCTACATCAAAAAGATCAACATCATGCTCGGGCTGAAATCGCCGGACGTCCTCAAGAGCCCGGCGGGAATCGGAGGAGGTGGTTCGGACACCGACGCCGCGGATCCGGCGGGAACGGTGCCGCCCAGCGGACCCCAAGGCCTTCCCCAGGAGGCAGTCCACGGCCTGATCCAGAAGGCTCAAAGCGTCGATAACAACCTCAGCTTCTTGGCCGATAAAACCCAAAGCAAGGTCCTCGGGTGGGCGACAACCCCCTCTATCATGCCTACGGCCGGTTGGGTGAGTTCGCCGTTCGCCGTGAGGGTCGATCCCTTCACGGGAAAGGAGCAGATGCACTGGGGGATCGACATCTCGACCAACGAAGGGAATCCCATCGTGGCCACGGCGGACGGGATCGTGATCAGGGTCCAGAAAGACAAGTACCTGGGCAACAGCGTGGCGATCAGCCACGGCAACGGGTTCGTCACCGTCTACGGACACATGAAGGACATGCCGAGGCCGGTCGTCCACGAAGGGCAGCAGGTCAAGCGATGGGAAGTCATCGGGTATGTCGGGCAGACCGGACGAGCCGTCGGACCTCATGTCCATTATGAGGTTCATGTCGACGGAAAACCCGTCAACCCCTATCTGTATATTATCGAACAGTAGACAGCCGGTCTCGCGGCCTCAGCTTTCGCCGAGTTTCTCTCCTGGCAGAATCCTGGCTCCCCGCGAGAACGTCGATGCCGCCATGCGCATCCGTCCCTCAGGCTGAAGCTCCTCGATGAGATAGGCCCCGCCTCCGCCGCAGACAACCGTGAGGCCATCGTTGTCCCAGGCGACGATCTCCCCTGGTCTCCGGACTTCCGGCCGGGCACCGTGAGGCTGTCCCCTGTGGACGAGAAGGCGCTTGCCGCGGAAGAAGGTGAAGGCCCCGGGGCGGTCCGAGAGCGCGCGGACCAATCTGTCTGTCCTGTCCGCGCTTTCCGACCAATCGATGAGGCCGTCCTCCTTACGAATCTTAGGCGCCAGCGTGGCCAACGCTCCTTCCTGCGGCATGCGCGTAACGCCGTCAATCCCGTCGAGGGTCCGGATCAGCAAATCCGCGCCCATGACGGCCAGCCGGCTCTCGAGCTCGGACGCCGTTTCCCTCGGACCGACGGCGGTCTCGACTCGGGCCAGGATGTCCCCCTCGTCCATGCGTTCGTTGAGCTCGATAATCGTGATCCCCGTCTCCGTTTCGCCGCGGAGGATCGTCCATTGGACCGGGGCAGCCCCCCGGAACTTGGGAAGCAGGGAAAAGTGGACATTGAGAGAACGGAAGCGGGGGAGATAGATGATCGGCCCGGGGATGATCTGGCCGTAAGCCACGACGACGATGGCGTCGGGCTCGGTCGAACGGATCCGTGCCAGCGCAGACTCCTCGCCGCGGATTCTGACCGGCGCGATGACGGGAATGCCACGCTCGCGAGCGAACGCCTCGACCGCGCTCGGGGTCAGCCGCCGTCCCCGGCCCGCCGGCTTTGGGGGCTGGGTGACGGCGAGGGTGATGACGTGTCCGGCGCCCAGAAGCCTCTCGAGTGAGGGGAGGGCCGGGGCCGGGCTCCCGAAGAAGACGATTCTCATAGCTTGAAGCCGGTTTCGGTCGCTTTCTTCAGCTTTTTCCTGAGTAGGTTTTTCTTGAGAGGAGAGAGCCGGTCCGTGAACAGCTTTCCGTCGAGGTGGTCTACTTCGTGGCAGATGACCCGCGCCAGGAGGTCCTCGCCTTCGATGACGACCTCGCGGCCGTCGAGGTTCACGCCCTTGAGGGTCACGCGGTACGGACGGGCGACCTTCTCCCGGATGTCCGGGACCGACAGGCATCCTTCCTCCGAGACGGCCTCGCCGTCCCGGGCGACGATTTCGGGATTGGCCAGGACGATCAGGTCGGCCTCTTTTTCCCCGACTGAGAGGTCGATCGTGATCAGCCTCCGTCCGTCGTTGACCTGGGGGGCGGCGAGCCCGATGCCCGGGGCCTTGTGCATGGTCTCGACCATGTCCCTGGCCAGCTGGATCAGGCCGTCGTCGATCTTTTCGACCTTCTCCGCCTTCTTCGCGAGCATGGGGTGCCCGATAATGAGGATGTCTCGGACCGCCATGAGCCTCCTCCCCTCCTTATTCTAGGCGATTCCCGCAAAAAGAAAAGGGGGACGCTTCTCCCGCGCGGATCCGTCTCTCGGACGTCGATCACATAGTGGCCGTCGGCGGGGGCGGCTCGTCCGCCGCGCCCGCGTTGCGCAGCGGGATCCGGATCAAGTAGAGAGTGATGAGCACGAGAACGGCCAGGCCGCCGACGTAAAGGTCCACGCCGCCAAAGTAGTTCTGGCCGGTGAAGACCGTCGGGATGTCGTGGCCGATGACGTGCTGCAGGAAGAGGAACTTCCAGAGCGCCCTGAGGAGGCCGGTCAGGGCCTCCCCGGCGATCAGCCCGGCCGCGAGTAGGATGCCAACGTTCGAGACGCGGGCCTTCTGGGCCTCGTTGAGATTCCGCCTCGAGCAGATGCGGTCGGACAGCCCCTTGATCATGCCCCCGACGAAGATGGTGAAGGTCGTCTCGAGCGGCAGGTACATGCCGACGGCCACGAGCATGGGAGACTTCACTCGGACGAGGATCAGGGCGAAGCCCATAAGCATGCCGACGACCACGAGCGGCCAGGCCATCTCGCCCTCGACGATCCCCTTGGCGAGCGCGGCCATGAGGCCGGCCTGGGGGGCGGGCAGCTCGCGGCTGCCGATCTGGAAGGCGCCCATGAGCAGCATCAGCGGGAAATACAGGACGAGCGAGGCGATGAGGATGCCGAAAATGTCGCTCGTCTGCATCTTCCAGGGCGTGCCTCCCAGGATGTGCCCGACCTTGAGGTCCTGCAGCATCTCGCCCGCCACGGCGGAGGACACGCAGACCACGGCCGCGACGCCGAGGACCGCGGCGACGCCGCTCATGCCCGTCGCGCCAACGAGAACCATGAGGAGCGCGGCGATGACCAGAGTGGACAGCGTGAGTCCCGAGATGGGGTTGTTGGACGAGCCGATCTGGCCGACCAGGTTCCCGGAGACGGCCGCGAAGAAAAACCCGGCGATGGCCATGACGGCGGCCGCGAGGATGGCCGGAGGAAAGCTCCCGGTGAACAGGCGGTAGACGAAGATCATCAGGACGAACACTCCTGTCATCCCGGCGAGGACGATGCGGATATCGATGTCTTTCTCGAGGCGCGAAGAAACCTCGGCCTGTCCGGCGGCCTTCTTGACGTCCGAGAGCGACCTCTTGATGCCGGCGGCGAGGTTCTTTCTCATCTTGTAGAGTGTGTAGCCCGCGCCGACGAGCATGCCGCCGACGGCGATCGGGCGGATGATGAATTTCCAGACGTTCACCACGAGGTCCGGCCAGGACACGTCGGCCGCAGCCGCGGCCGGGCCGTAGAACTGGTGGATGAGCTGGGGCCCGAGGAAGTAGATCAGGAGAGGAGCGAAAAGCCCCCAGGCCAGGACGCCACCGGCGAAATTGAGGGAGGCCAGGGTGGGGCCGATGATGTATCCGACGCCGATATAGGCCGGATAGATCCCCGGGCCGGAGACCGCCAGCGTGCCGCCCGCCCCGATCTTGGGCGACTCGCCGGACGCGCCGAGACGGACGAAGCTCTGGCCGACGCGGCCGACCCGGATGATGAAGTCGCGGCTGGCCGCGAAGAGCTGGACCGCGCCCATCGCGTACGCGACGGCGCCGAAGCCGGCGGCCTGAAACAGGAACTTCGCGCCCTGGCTGCCCTTCTGGCCGGCCTTGTGGATCTCGGCGGCGGCGATGGATTCGGGGAAGACAAGCTCGGGGTCCGCCACCATGACGCGGCGCAGGAAGGTCACGAACAGGATCCCGAGCAGTCCGCCGACGAACATCAGCGCCGAGGACTTGAGATAGGCCTCGACGGTGTTGAACTTGGTCCAGGCGCCGGAGATGACGAAGGCCGGAATCGTGAAGATGGCCCCGGCGGCCACGGACTCGCCGATGGATCCGGCCGTCCGGGCGATATTCTCCTCGAGGATCGAACCGCGCATGATGCGGAGGACGGCCATGCCGATGACCGCCGCGGGATACGTGGCCGCGATCGTCATCCCGGCCCTTAGGCCGAGATAGGCGTTGGCGGCGCCGAGGATGACCATCATCACGAGCCCGATGAGCAGAGCCCGGAGGGTGAACTCCTTCTGGCTCGTCTTCTCGGGGACGTACGGTTGATAGCTCATCGTGCGCTCCTTGGACCGGATTTTTCCTATGTATATGTGAAGAGCGCGAATAAAGTCAAGCTCCCCCCGGCCCCGAGCGGAAGGATTTGATTCCAGGCGGGGAATTGTGCTAAAAATGGCATGGGAGAAAGAGAGCGCCCATGACTATCATCAACTGGCTGAAGGACAGACTCTTCTGCGACCTCGCTGTCGACCTGGGGACCGCCAACACTCTTGTCTTTCTCAAAGGCAAGGGGATTATCGTCCAGGAGCCCTCGATCTGCGTGATTAACAAGCTGACGGGCAAGGTGGAAGCCGTTGGCGCCCGGGCCAAGGAGATGCTGGGCAAGACGCCCAACACGATCATCGCCATCAAGCCCATGCGGGACGGTGTCATCGCGGACTTCGAGGTCGCCGAGAAGATGCTGGACTTTTTTATCAAGAAAGCCATGAACAACCGCGGTTTCGTCCTCCGGCCGAGGATCGTCATCGGCATCCCGACGGGCATCACCCAGGTCGAGCGGCGGGCCGTCAAAGACGTCGCCCTCAGGGCCAAGGCGTCCGAGATCTATCTGATTGAGCAGCCGATGTCCGCGGCCATCGGCGCCGGTCTGCCGATCTCCGAACCGACGGGAAACATGGTCGTCGATATCGGCGGCGGCACGACCGACATCGCCGTCATCTCCCTCAACGGCATCGTCTTCAATCACTCCATCCGCATCGCGGGCAACGAGATGGACGAGGCGATCATTCACTATCTCAAGAAGAAATACAACCTGCTCATCGGCGAGCGGACGGCCGAGACCGTCAAAATCCAGATCGGTTCGGCCTACCCGCTGGACGAGCCGATGACCATGGAGATCAAGGGCCGCGACCTGAGGGAGGGCATCCCGAGGACCATCGTCGTCGACGACCAGGAGATCCGGGAAGCGATCGAGGACACCGTGGCGGCCATCATCAACGCCATCCGCATCGCCCTGGAACGGACGCCGCCCGAATTGTCGGCCGACATCATCGACCGCGGCATCATCCTCACGGGAGGCGGCGCCCTGCTGAAGAACTTGGACAAGAGGATCCGGGAGGAAACGCAGCTCCCGATATTCATCACCGACGACCCCCTGACGACCGTCGTTCTCGGAGCTGGCAAGATGCTCGACGACTTGGATCTCCTGAAGAAAATATCCTTGGAGTAACGACTCGGGCCGGGCGTTTTCGAGAGGCTTTATGCCGTTTTGGGAGAAACGGGCCAACTTCTTTGTGCTCATCGCGCTCGTGATGGTCCACCTGATCCTCATCTCCGTCCAAGTGCCGCGCCACAGCGACAAAAAGGTTATGGAGAGGATCGTATTCTTCGTCTTCTCACCGGTCCAGAAGGCGGCCGTCTCGGCCTTCGGCGGCCTGGAATCCCTCTGGAACAACTATTTCGACCTTCGCAAGGTCAGGAAGGAAAACCAGAGGCTGAAGCGGGATCTGTTCTTTCTCAACCAGGACAAATGGTTCCTGGAAGACCGCCTCATGTTCTTCCGGTCGGAGGCCCAGCTCCGGGAGTCCCTCTCCCGCTTCCGGGAGTCCCTGGTCGTCGCCCGCGTCATCGGGACCGACGCGGGAAACTACTACCGGTCCGTGATCCTCGATAAGGGGAGCCTGGACGGCGTCAGCCGGGACCAGGCGGTCTGCGACCGGTTCGGCAACCTCGTCGGACGGACGATCGAGCCTGTGTCCTTCACCGAGGCCGTGGTCCAGCTGATCACAGACGCCGAAAGCGGCGTCAGTGTGATCTCCGCCACCGATAGGGTTGTGGGCGTCCTCTCCGGCGCCTCGGCCGGGCTCTGCGTCCTCAAGTACGTGACGGCCACCAAGGGAGGACGGCTAGGAGAGGACCTGTTCACCACGGGTTTCGACAAAATCTATCCGGCCGGGATCAGGGTCGGCCAGATCCTGTCGGTCAAGGCGACGTCCTCCATTTTCAAGGAAATTTTGGTCCAGCCGTATTTCAGCTTCGCGGCTCTCGAGGCCGTGGCCGTCCTGCCGAAGGCCGGAGGAGGGAAGTCGTGAGGGGCGCCGTCCTGAAGGACATCCTCCGGGCCGGGCTCGCGGCCCTGGGAGCGTTCCTTTTCTATTCGCTCCTCGGTCGCGTCGGGCCTTCCGTCCTCTTCCTGTTCAACGCCTTTGCTATCGTCGTCGTGACCTTCTCCGTCGGTCGGGACGAGATCTTCGGCGCCGCCCTGGGAGCCATCTGCGGCCTCGTCCAGGACTCCTTCTCGCTCGGCGTTTTCGGCGTCGCCGGCCTGACCAAGACCCTGTTGGGATTCTGGACGGGTTTCATTTCGCGGCGCATGGATGTTTCGTCGTTTTCCCGGCAGACGGTCTTCCTGTTCGTCATGTCCGGCCTCGAGCTCGCCGCCTGGGTCCTCCTTTCGACCGTCGTGCTGGGGGGCCGGGTGAACATCCGGCACGGCCTGCTCATCCTGCAGCCCGCAGTGACGGCCCTGTTGGGGAGCGCCATCCTGACGATCAATAGGAGGAGCCGGGCCCGCCGCTCCTGAGTGTCCCCATGCCTGCCGACAAGATCTACGAGGACCTTTCGATCGTCGTCCGGCGCGCCACCGCCGTCTTTCACGTCCTGGCCGTCATCGTCTTCCTTATCCTCGCGTATTATTGGAAGGTCCAGATCCTGGATTTCAAGAAGTTCTGGACCCTGGCCGAGGCCAACCGGACCCGGACACTGATCCTTACCGCTCCCCGAGGGCTTATTCTCGACCGCAACGGGGTCATCCTGGCCGATAACAAGGCCAGTTTCAAGGTGTCCCTGGTCCGGGAGCACCTCAAGAGCCTCCGGCCGAAGTTCCCGGCCATCAGCGGGGTGCTCGGGATCAGCGAAGAGGAGCTCCGGGACCGAATCGAGCGCTACAAGAGCCTGCCCCCGTACGAACCCGTGATCATCAAGGACGGGCTCGAACCGGAAGACATCGCCCCAATCGAGGCCCGGCGCCACGAGTACCCCGAGCTCGAGGTGGCCGCCGAGCCGAAGCGCTCCTATCCGTTCAAGACTCTGGCGGCGCATGTCCTCGGCTACCTGCAGGAGAGGACGCAGGAGGAGATCCGCGACAACCCGGCCCGGAACCTCAATGTGGGGGATATGGGCGGCGGCGCGGGAATCGAAAGACAGTACGATGAAGAGCTGACGGGGAGGGACGGCTCCGTGCTCGAGATCGTGGACAGCCTGGGCCGGGGGCAAGAACAGATTTCGGAACAGGAGGCGACCCAAGGGAAAGACATCCGCCTGACGATAGACGCGCGGCTGCAGAAGAAGGCCGAAGATCTCCTCGACGGAAAGGAGGGCGTCATCGTGGCCTTCGATCCGTCGACCGGCGAAATCCTGGCGCTGGCCAGCGACCCGACGTTCGACCCCAACCGGTTCATCTCGCGGTTCAGCCCGGAAGAATGGGTTCATTTCATCAACGACCCGTCGTCCCCTCTAGAAAACAGGGCCGTCAGAGGGCTCTACGCGCCGGGCTCGATCTTCAAGCTGATCATGGCCCTCGGCGGCCTGGACGCCGGTTATGTCACGGAGCAGACGACCGTCTTCTGTAGCGGCGCGATCATGATCTACGGGACCCCGCGCTCGTGCTGGTTCCCCGCCGGGCACGGGAGCATGAACCTCCCCAACGCCATCAAGAACTCGTGCAATATTTATTTTTATACGCTCGGCCGGCAGATGGGAATCGAGCCGATCGACGCGGCCGCCGCGAAGCTGGGGCTGGGCGAACTCACGGGCATCGACCTCCCCGGGGAGAAAGAGGGTTTGATCCCCAGCCCGGAATGGAAGCAGAAAACGATGAAGGAATCCTGGTTCCCGGGAGAGACGATCTCCGTTTCGATCGGCCAAGGACAGCTCCAGGTGACTCCGCTCCAGATCGCGCTCATGACTGCGATCATCGCCAACCGAGGCGTGCATCCTGAGCCCCATCTCCTGTTGCAGACGAGCGCCCAGGCCGGCCGCGGCCGTCCTGATTCCTCCGAGGCGCACGCCGCGGAGGGAGTCCCGCCGTTCAAGACCTCTACCTTCGAAGCCGTCATTGAGGGCATGTGGAGGTCGGTCAACGACCACGGGACGGGCCAGGAGGCGCGTGTCGAAGGGATGGATGTGTGCGGCAAGACGGGTTCGACACAGATCGTGAGCAAGGAGCGGGCCGAGATGCTGGCCAAAGCCGGCAAGCCCATCAAGACCCATTCCTGGTTCTCCGGTTTCGCCCCGAGGAACAGTCCGCGGCTCGTCGTCACGGTCCTCGTCGAGTACGGCGGCGGGGGAGGGGCGGTCGCGGCCCCGCTGGCCGGTGAGCTCTTCAGCCTCTACAGGAGCCTCCAGGGAAAATGATGATCGACAGGCGGCTTTTCCGCGAGATCGATTGGACGCTGGCCGGACTGGTCCTCCTGATCTCGCTCCTGGGAGTCGTCTTCATCTACAGCTCCTCGCACCTCTTGCCATCGAACTACACCCTGAAACAGCTTTTTTGGATCGGGATCAGCCTCGTCGGGCTTTTCCTCATGACCGCCGTCGACTACGAGTTCCTCGTTTCTTACTCGATCTATCTCTATATCCTGATCAACGCCTTCCTGGCGGGGAGTCTGGTTTTCGGACGGATCGTTGCCGGGCACAAGAGTTGGCTCAGCCTCGGGTTGATGCAATTCCAGCCCTCCGAGGCGGCGAAGGTCGTCATGATCCTGGTTTTCGCCAGGCTGTTCGCCGGTTACAAGAGCCCGTACCTGACCTCCCGCTCGATCGCGGTGCCGCTCGTCGTCGGCGGGATCCCCCTCGTCCTGGTCATCCTGCAGCCGGACCTGGGAACGGCCCTGACGTTTGTGGGCGTCTTGGGGGGAGGATTCATCCTGGTCGGGCTCAGGCTCAGGACCATCCTCGTCTTCCTGGCCCTGGCTCTTGTCCTGGGGGTCGGCGGCTGGAAATTCGGCTTGAAGGACTACCAGAAAAAAAGGTTGACGACCCTCGTCTATCCCCATCAGGACCCGCACGGCTCGGGATACCAGATCATGCAGTCCCGGATCGCCATCGGGTCCGGCGGCCTGACGGGCAAGGGATTTATGAAGGGCTCCCAGAGCCAGCTCCGGTTCCTGCCCGCCCGCCACACGGATTTCATCTTCTCCGTGATCGGCGAGGAATTCGGTTTCCTGGGGGTCTTCGTCCTCATCCTCCTTTACCTGCTGATGCTTGCCCGCATGTTCCTGTCCGTAGGGAAGGCCCGGGACCGGGCGGGCGTCTACGTCGTCTTCATGGCCTCTATGCTCATAGCGTTCCAGTTCCTCATCAACATCCTGATGATCATCGGGCTGTTCCCCGTGACGGGCGTTCCGCTGCCGTTCCTGAGCTATGGGGGCTCCTCCCTGCTCTCCAATTTCGTCGCCTGCGGCCTGATCCTGAACGTCAAGATGAGACGCTTCGCGAATGTCTGATTCCGCCCTGAGGAGGATTCTCGCCCGGGTCGAGAGGCCGGGCCGCTACGTGGGCGGAGAGTGGAACGCCGCCCGCAGGAGGCCGCGGGCTGGGCAGGTCAAGGTCGCGCTGGCCTTCCCCGACGCCTACGAGATCGGGATGTCCTATCTGGGTCAGAAGATCCTCTATTCCCTCCTGAACCGGGATCCTTGGGTGCTCGCCGAACGCGTCTTCGCTCCCTGGCCCGATTTCGAGGGCGAGCTGAGGGCCGCGGGCCTTCCCCTCTCGTCATTGGAGAACGGCATCCCGCTCCGCGATTTTGACATCCTGGGCTTCTCGCTTCTCTACGAGCTGAACTATTCGAACGTGTTGACGATCCTGGACCTCGGGGGGGTCCCGCTCCTCGCGGCGGACCGCGACGAGCGTCATCCGCTGGTCATCGCCGGCGGTCCGGCCGCCTTCAACCCCGAGCCGGTGGCCGGCCTCTTCGACCTGTTCCTTCTGGGCGACGGTGAGGAGGCATTTTTCGAGATCATCGAGGCCTTCCGGCAGTCCCGGAAGGAGGGGCTCGGCCGCCGGGCCATGCTGGAGAAGCTCGCCTCGATCCCGGGCGTTTACGTTCCGTCGCTTTACGTCGCGTCCCGGACGGCGGGCTCGACCCTTCTCGTGCCCGTGCCTTCGGGCGGCGCTCCGCCGTCCGTCCGGAAACGGATCCTCCGGGGATTCGATCGATCCTTTTTCCCCGAAAAGATCGTCGTCCCCGGGCTGCGCGTCGTTTTCGACCGCGTGGCCATAGAAGCGGCCCGGGGCTGCCCCTGGAACTGCCGCTTCTGCCAGGCCTCGAGTGTCTACTTCCCGCACCGGCCGAAGGACTCGGGCCTGCTCGTCAAGACCATGATCGCAAGCCTCCGGCAGACGGGCTACGAGGACGGCTCCCTGTCGGCTCTCTCCGTCGGCGACCATCCGCACCTCGAGCAGGCCGTCGCCTGCCTCATGGACGAACTCGCCGGAGGAAAGATCTCTCTCTCCCTGTCTTCGCTCCGGCCCGGACGTCTATCACGGGGGATCGTCGAGAACATCCTCAGGGTTCGTAAAACAGGCTTCACGCTCGTCCCGGAGGCGGGGACCGAGCGGCTGCGCGCCGTGATCAACAAGAAGCTCACCGACGCGGAGATCAGGGACGCGCTGACGTTCGCCTTCTCCGGCGGCTGGAAGCTGGTCAAATTCTATTTCATGATCGGCCTTCCGACCGAGCGTGAGGAGGACCTGAGGGCTATCATGGCCCTGGTCCGGGAAGCGCTGAACATCGGACGCGCGGTCCTCGGCTCTCCCCCCCGGGTCCATCTTTCGCTGTCCTCGTTCATTCCCAAGCCCCACACGCCATTCCAGTGGCTCGGCATGGAGGACGAAACGTCCCTGGGCGAAAAGCAGCGCTTCGTGCGCTCCGAGCTCGCCCGGATGAAGTCCGTGGAGATCAAGGACCATCCCGTCGCCACGTCGGTGCTGGAGGCCGTCTTCTCGCGGGGTGACAGGAGGCTCGCGGGGGTCCTCCTCCGCGCCTGGTCGGAGGGCGCCCGCTTCGACGGCTGGGGAGGCCGGTTGGATTTCGGCCGCTGGAGGGAGGCGTTCGCCGAGGAGGGGGTCGACTTCCGGGATTACCTGAAACCGATCGCCCGGGACGCCGCCCTGCCGTGGGATCACATCGACACCGGAATCCGCCGGTCCCACCTCATGCGTGAGCTCGACCTTGCCCTAGAAGGGAAGCCGTCGTCGTCTTGCCTAGAGCGGTCGTGCGCGGAGTGCGACGGCTGCGATGCCCGCTTCTGGAAGAGCCCGGCGCCCGCTTTTAATAGGCCGGACCTGCCCGAAGCCGCTCCGCCTCTCGGTGCTCCGTCGGAGGAAACCTGCCGGTACAGGGCCGTGTATTCCAAGCGCGGCCGGGCGCGGTATCTGTCCCACATCGACCTTATCGGCGTCCTGCAGAGGAGCCTCCGGCGGGGAGGCGTGGAGGTCACGAAGAGCCGGGGGTTCCATCCCAAGATGGAACTCGCGTACGGACCCGCCCTGCCGCTGGGGATGGAGGGGCTCCGCGAGGTCCTGGAGTTCAGGTCCCCGTTCCGGATTGAGAGCCGCGAGTTCCTGGCCAGGATGAAGCGCTCCGTGCCGCCGGGCATCCGGTTCCTGAGCCTCGAGCGGCTCGGGAGGGACGCGGCGCCGCTCCACAGGGCGATTGAGGCATTGGTCTACTCCGTGGACTGGAAGGGAGAAGACTTTCGCCGGGCCTGGTTGGAGTCGCCTGAGGGCCGCACGGACGTCCCCGGCTTGGCCGATCTCCGCCACCGGGCCGAGGATTTCCTTCGGCGAAACCCGGCGGCGCAAGGCGTGCGGTTCGGCTTCCGGCCGCGGCGGCTCTCGCTCCGCCTGCCGCCGGCGCCGGGCAGAGGCCTGCGCCCGCAGGACATCGTCGCCGAAGCGTTCGGCATCCCCGATCCGGTATTCCTTATCCGGCGGGACGAGATCGTCATCCGCCCGGGCGGGAATTGACAGGCCGCGCCGTATCCGATACACTGGCGGATGTTTTTTCCGCAACAGCCGAAAGATCCCGCAGAATTTGAAGGAGAATGCGCCATGGACTTCAACCTAACCGATGATCAGATCGCCCTCCAGGGAATGGCCCGGGAGTTCGCCGAGAAGGAGATGCGACCTCAGGCCGCTCATTACGACCAGGGCCACGATTTTCCCGAGGACGTGATGAAAAAGGCCTTCGAGGTCGGGTTCCTGACCTGCACGGTCCCGGCGGAATACGGGGGCGGCGGGCTGGGGGATCTCGACACGGCCCTGGTTAGCGAAGAGCTCGCCCGGGGATGCGCGGGGATGTACACGACGATGATGGCCAATTCCCTGGCCTTCACGCCGATCGCCCTCTTCGGGACCGAGACGCAGAAAAAAAGGTTCTTCGGACCGTTCACGGACCACATGGCCTTCGCCTCTTATTGCCTGACCGAACGGGAGGCGGGCTCCGACAACTCGGCCATCAAAACGACGGCCCGGAGGGACGGCGCCGACTATGTGATCAACGGCTCCAAGTGCTTCATCACCAACGGCGGCGTGGCCAGCCTTTATGTCGTTTTCGCCAATTCGGCCCCGCAAAAGGGAGCCCGCGGCCTCAGCGTTTTCTGCGTGCCGAGGGAAACTCCGGGCTTGACGGTGGGCAAGGTCGAGGACAAGATGGGGCAGCGCGCCTCCAACACGTCGGAGCTGTTTTTCGAGGACGTCCGCGTCCCCGCGGGCCATCTTCTCGGGCGGGAGGGCCTGGGATTCATTATCGCCATGCAGACCTTCGACAAAACCCGGGCGGCCGTCGGCGCCGCGGGCGTGGGGATTGCCCGGGCGGCCCTCGAGTACGCCATCGATTACTCCAAGACGCGCGTGCAGTTCGGCAAGCCGATCGCCTCGTTCCAGGCGACCGCCTTCAAGATCGCCCAGATGGCCATGGAGGTCGAGGCGGCCCGGCTCCTGGTCTGGCGGGCGGCCTGGCTCATGGACCACGGCCGGCCCTGCGGCACGGAATCGGCCATGGCCAAGTGTTTCGGCTCGGACGTGGCCATGAGAACGGCTCTCGAAGCCCTCCAGATCTTCGGCGGCTACGGGTACATGCGGGATTACCCCATCGAGAAGCTCGTCCGGGACGCAAAGCTCCTCCAGATCTACGAAGGCACGAACGAAATTCAGAGGCTGGTCATCTCACGCGAGGTGATCGGCCCGCACAAAGGGCGCTAACGCGGCCGGGGAGGGGCGGCTCCGCGCGGAGCCTGCCTATCGAGGATTTGGACGAGGTCCTCTTCCACGGATTTCTCTGGGGTTTCGACGATCCGTCCTATCTCCCGTCCGTCGACGAAGACGAGGAACGCCGGCAGCCGCTCGACTTCCCGCATCCCGTAATAGGGGACCCGCTGCGCCCTGTCCCTCGGGACGGCCGTGTAGACGGCCCGCAGGTGCGGATTGTCGGCAAGGTCCAGGACTTTGAAGAATTCGCTGACATGGGCCTTGCTGTCCGGGCACCAGGTCCCGAAATACACCTCGACCGTGACGTCCTCGGAGACGGCGCGGAGCGCTTCGATGCTCCCGGGTTTGGGGTTGTAAGCAGAGACAACGGCGTGCCAGTCCGGGTTATTCTTCAAAACCGATTCCCTGGTGACCGGGCCGAGCATCTCCGTCGAGCCCCGCAGGACAAGGGCCATCATCAAGACTCCGGGAATCTGCCAGAGCAGCCGTTGGCTCACGCGGAGGTCGCCGCGGCGGCGCTCACTCTTCGATGTATTCGGGGATCAACGCCAAGTTCTCGATGCCGGCGCCCTTGGCGATATCGATGACGTTCATGACGACGCTGAAGGGGAGCTTGGCAACGGCGCGGATGAAGATCGTCTTTTCCTGACGTGATGCGTATGTGCGCCGGAGCTCTTCCATGAGGCCCCGGGTTTCGATGGGGCTGTTGTTGATTTCGACGCGGTCGGCGCTCCTGATCGTCAGAACGATCAGGCCGACGGGCTGCGCCGCGGCGGTTGTGTCCGACTGGGTCTCAGGCAGCTTGACATCTATGCCTTTTTGAACCAGAGGCGTGATGACCATAAAGATGATGAGAAGAACCAGCAGAACATCGCACAGGGGGACGACATTCGGTTCCGCTTTAGCCATGAAAGCCTCCTTGGGACAACTCTCAGGCCATTATTTTAGAATAAGCCTCCGGCCTTGTCAACGAATTTATCGGACGCGGCCTACTTCAGGGTCTCCAGGGCCTTCTTGTTGTTACTGGTCTGGAACACGAGGAACGTCTTCCCCTCGCCAGCGGCCGACCCGTAGGCGTACTGGATGTCGATCACGGCATTGCCCAGCAGGGCCCCGATCTCGGCGCCGATGCCGATCCGGTCCCCGGCGAGCACGGTGACCACCTTCTTGCTCTTGACCTTATATCCCAGGGTCCGGAGGGCATTTTCGGCCTTGACCGGGTCGGACGTCACCAGGTGAAAGTGGCCCTTGTCGTCTTCAGAGTAGACATCGAGGGCCCGGACGTTGACGCCGGCGTTGGCTAGGGTCCCGAGAACACGCCCGAAGATGCCGGGTTCATTCGGCGTGATGACATGGAGTTCGTTATCCTCGCTTACGGTATACACGGACCTTTCTCCTTCCGGACGCGCTATTATACCAGAAGAGGGGCGGAAATGACAAAGACTTTATCGTTGTCTTTTCGCCTCGCCCGACTATAATAAGTGAGTCGCGCCGTGAAACCCATGACAGACGAGACCCGGCCGCCGCGGGTGGCCATCATCGACAACTCCATCTTCCCGGACATCTATCAGCCCGTCGCGCACTGGAGCCGCCTGCTCCCCGTGGAGTGGGAGTCCTTCGCGGCCCGGAGCCACCGGTTCCCGGACATCCGCCGGTTCAGTCACGTCATCGTGACGGGTTCGGAAGCCTCCATACTCGAGCCGGACCCCTGGGTCCGCGAAGAAGCGGAAGTCGTCGGCGAGGCCGTTCGCACCGGACTGGCGGTTCTCGGGAGCTGCTGGGGCCATCAGCTCTTGGCCTTCGCCCTGGCGGGCCCCGATCATGTCGGGCGGTGCGCCATGCCGGAAATCGGGTGGGTCTCTCTCAGGATAGACCGGGACAGCGAGTTCCTGGGCCCGCGGGGTGAAGCCTGGACGTTCTCCCTCCATTTCGACGAGGTCTACGGCCTCGACGATTCCTTCGAGATTCTGGCCTCGACTGAGCTCTGCCGCGTTCAGGCGGTGCGTCTCCGGGGCCGACGCGTCTGGGGGCTTCAATGCCACCCGGAGGTGGACGTGCCGACGGCCCGCAAGTTCCTCCGGGACCTTGTCGATTCGGGCTTCAAGGGGCGGGACCGTCTTCTCGAAGCCTTGGCTTCAACCCCCCGCGATTCGGGGCTGGCCCGGCCGATCGTGGCCGCCTTTCTCGGCCGCCTGGACCCCCCGGGAGCCGGCGATTTCGCTTGACAAATAACCTTAGGTTTATTAAATAGTTAGGAAAAACGCGTCATGGTTTTTAAAGGAGGCCCTCATGAAAGATAAGAAGCTCGTCTTGTATCTCGTCGTCGCCCTCCTGGTCTTCCTGACCGCAACCTCGTTTGCCGAGACGAAGAAGCTGAAGCGGATCGGCCTGTATACATTCGTCCAGGTCAAAGACCAGGTCCCGACGGCCGAGGTCATGAAAATGCTGTTCGACCGGTACGCCCAGGATATCAAGACCGGATTCGAAGAGGCCGGATATCCCGAGCTGTACGAGCCTTTCATGGCGCAGCTGAAGACGGCGGAGTTCAAGGACGAGAAGATCGCCGTCGGCGAGAAACTGATGTGGATGCTGTTCAAATCCCAGGACAAGGTCAAGGTCGCCCAGGATATCGAGTGGGCCGGAACCGAGCCCCTGGCGGCCTTTTCCATCCAGGTCAAAAAGGACTGGAAGATTTACGATTTCGTCATCCCTAAGCCCTGCGGGAACATCGCCCTCCGTTCGATCACCCAGGCCATCCCGCCGGCGCTCTGCGGCCTCGTCGTGGTGCCGGAAAGGGCCAATATCAACGATCCGATCACCGTCGACATGAGCGGGACGCAGGACGCCAAGAGCATGACCGTCGAGGTTTATGACGCCCAGGGGCAGAAGCTTGCGACCAAGGAGCTGACGCCGGATTCCCCCAAGTGGCAGACGAAGTTCGAAAAGCCCGGCGAGTACACGTTCAAGGGCGCGGCGGTCAACATAGAGGGGATCGCCTCCACGAACCCTTGCGAGTCCAAGACGTCGATCAACTTCCCGCCGATCTGCAAGCTCTGGACCTCATGCCTGCCGTGCGAGGACTACGTGGGCCGTCCCATCACCTTCGACGCCTCAGGATCCACGGACCCCGATGGTCAGATCGTCAAGGTCGTCTTCGAGCTCCTGGACTCCAGCGGGAAGATCATCGACTCCTGCGTCACGACGCGCAAACCTTTCCTCTGGGAGAAGGTCTTCTCCCAGGCGGGCACCTACACGATCAATGTCACCGTCTACGACAACGACGGGGCGAAATCGGCGGCCTCGGACCCGTGCCGCCTGACGTTCGAAGTCACCCAGAAGAAGTTTTTCTGGATGGCGGCCGCGGGGCCCGTGCTCGCCAGCGGCTACAAGGCCGACCTGACCAGCAGCACCTATGTGCTGGGCGGCTTTCTGCGCGGCGGGATCTTCTACTGGCTGACCCCCGACAAGTGGAGCTTCACGGTGAGCGCCGGCGGGGCGATGCCCTTCAAGGGCGACCCCTGGAAATTCAGCTTCCTGGCCGAAGCCCTCTTCAACGGCCACTACAAGAGTTCCTATCTGGGCGCCGGGTTGGGATTCAGCACCAAGTCGCAGAGCCTGACGTCGACGGGAGCGGACGCCGTCGCTCAGCTCGGAACGAGCGTGTTCAAAGGCTGGACCTCCTCGGGGTCCGTGTTCCTGGAATTCCGGGCCCCTCTGGGCCGGAACTTCCGGGATAACAACAGGATCGGCCTCGGCTTCCGGATGTTGTTCTGATCCGCCCGGGACCGGAGCGGAAGACAGGCCGGCGAGGCGTCTCGCCGGCCTTTTATTTCATCCGGCGGAGGCGGGAGCCGACGAGGAGGGCCCTCAGCGGGGAACGATCGGGGCCGGGAGGCCGGACTACTCGTTGAGCTTGCCGAGCTTGGTGAGCTCGTCGTTGTAGTATTTCCGGTAGAGGATCTCCCACTCCCGGCTGCCTTCCTCGATCGATTTCTTCTGGGACTGGATCTTGTCGATCGCCTTCTTGTCGAGGGATTCGTAGAGTTTCATCTCTTCCTCGATCGAACGGACGACGATGAGCCGGATCTCGTTGGGGTCGTCCATGAACTCGACCTGGTCGTTCTGCTCGAGAACATTGAGGACCTGGCGCGAGAGGTAGTTGATCTTCTCTCGGGACAACCGGCTGCTCACAGGACGATCCCCTTCTCTTTGGCCAGCTTGGTCTTGATCATCCGGAACATCGTCTGGTATTCGATGTTCTCTTTCCGGATCTTCTCCATGTGCTTGTTGAGGATCTCGCGGACCTCCTGATCGAGCCGGTCCTCCTTCTGGAATTCTTCGGTCATCAGGCTCGTGATCTCGTCGAGCAGCCGCGACTTGTCTTCGACGATGATCTTGCCTTCCTTGGTCAGGTTCCGCAAAATCACCGACGCGAGGTGCTCGATTTGACCCTTGTTCAGCCTCATAACCCGAATAAGATACAATAGTTGCGGCGAAATATCAAGGACGGGCCGGCTTTTTTGATGAGGCCGCGAGAGAGGGACCACCGCCCGGCGGGGGGCTAAGAAATGACGAAAAAGGGCTGCAGGCGGTCCCGCCCGGGAGAGGGCCGGGCCAGGGCGCGCAACTTGCCCGAGCCGTCGACCACCCGGAAGAACGCGGGCTCCGGGTTCGACAACGCGGCGGCCGATTCGGGGTCGAGATGGCCGGGAAGGACCGGCGATCCGTTCAGGAGCCTGGCCAGGAATTCCGGGCGGACGACGACGGCCGGAATATCCGGAAGGAGCCGCTCAAGGGGGATGAGGATGTCTCCCAGCCGCCCCGCGGCGGCCGCCTCTTCCACGGCGGCGGGCGGGAGCGCCCTCTCCACGGCGTAAGGGCCCACGGACGTCCGCCGGAGGGAGTGGAGATGGGCGCCGCATCCGAGGAGCCGGCCGACCTCATGGGCCAGGGAACGAACATACGTGCCCGACGAGCACCGGACCTCGAATTCGACGAAAGGCGGGGCGTAACTCCTGAGGGCGAAGGAGCGGATGACGACCGGCACGGGCTCCAGCCGAAATTCCCGGCGTGAACGGGCCAGCTTATAAGCGGGTTGGCCCCGGAGCTTTTTCGCCGAATAGGGCGGGGGAGCCTGGAGAATAGCGCCTTCGAGGCTCTTCATCGCGGCGCGGACGTCTGTCTCCGGGGGGTCGGCGGGACGTTCCTCCGAGATCGCCCGCCCCGCGGCATCATAGGTGTCCGTCGCGTATCCGAGCCGGATGGTCCCCTCGTAAGTCTTCTCCTGGCGGGCAAGATAGGGAAAGAGCCGGGTCGCCTGGCCCACCGCGACGAGGAGCACTCCGGTGGCCTCCGGGTCGAGCGTCCCAGCGTGCCCGACTCTTGCGACGCCTGTGATCCTGCGGACGCGGAGAACCATGTCGTGGGAGGTGCAGGCGCGGGGCTTGTCGATGACCAGCAGGCCGTCCATGGGGCTCCCGGCGGCGCGACCGGCTTTAGCCCGGGACGCCCGGGGTCCGGGAGGCATCCTCGTCGAGGAGGGCCTCCACGGTTTTCGGGATCTCCCGGATAAGGCGATCGTAGGGCCCGTACACGGTGAAACCCGAAGCGTGGACGTGACCGCCGCCCCCGAAGTGCTCCGCGACCTTGGCAGCGTTGGCGTTCCCCTTGGACCTCAGGCTGACGCGAAACGTCTCCGGGCCCATCTCTTTGAAGAACATGACCATCTCGGTGCCCCGGATCGACCGGGCCAATGTAGTGATATCCTCGGTGTCGATCTCCCTGAGCCGCAGAGACTCGAGGTCGCGCTGGAACATGCTGACCACGGCGATATTTCCCTTGCGGTTCATGGTCAGTGTGGAGAGGACCTGGCCGAGGAGCTTGATCTTCTCCGGCGGATTGTTGTTGAACAGCTGCTCCGAGACACAGATGGGGCTCGCCCCAAGCTTGGCCAGCCGCGCGCAGGCCTCGAGAGCCTTGGGAGTCGTGTTGGAAAACTGGAACGAGCCCGTATCCGAGACGATGGCGCAGTAAAGATGATGGGCGATCTCGGGCGTCGGTTCGACGCCGAGGGGCCGGATGAGCTCGAAGACCATCTCTCCCACTGCCGAAGCCTCGGGGTTGATCCAGTTGATCGCGGCGTAGGGATTGTTCGAATAGTGGTGGTCGATGTTGATCTTGAAGGCGCTATCCACGTGCTCCTGGCCGGACCGCGAGACATCGGCGCACTCGAGGAGGATGACGGTATCGAATTCGGCGGCGTCAATCTGACCGACACGGACCCGGCGGGCCTCGGGAAAATCGCAGAAGGGGAACGGGGTATTGTCCCTGTTGATGATGGAGACGCTCTTGCCCAGTTGCTCTCCCATCAGGCTCAGGGCGACGGACGTGCAGAAGGAGTCGCCGTCGGGGCGCAGATGCGACGTCACCGCAATCCGCCGGGAGGCGCGGACCCGGGCGGCGATCTCGGACCGGGGGTCACGTTTCATGTTTCTTCACCTGCTCGATCAATCTCTCGATGCGGCTCGCATATTCCGGACCGGGGTCCAGGGAAAAAAAGAGTGCGGGATTATACTTTAATTTGACCCGGGCGGCAAGGGCTTTCCGGATGCGCCCTTTGCTTTTCTCCAGACGCTCGAGGAAGGCCTTGGGATCCGGAGAGCCGAAGACGCTGATGGAGACGTGGGCGTTCAGGAGGTCCGCCGTGACCTCGACTCGGGTGACGGTCACGAAGCCCGTCGTCGCGTCCTGGAACTCGCGGATCATCAGCCGGCCGAGTTCCGCTTGGATGAGTTCGGCCACGCGCCGGCTTCTCATTGTGGATTTGGCCACAGGCGAGCCTCCTTGGACGCCGGAGCGTCACGCGTACCGGATATCGTGGTGTACGACCTCCCCCTCTTCGAGGCTCCGGGCCTCACCGAGGATCCGGCTCAGGAGGTCCCCGACGACGGCCGCCTGGCTGTTGAGGGTCACGATCCCGAGGACCGTCCTCTGCCACTTGTCCTGGTAGTCGAGCTCCGCCACGGCGACGTTGTACCTGCCCCGGAGCCGGTCCTTGAGGCCGTGGAGGATGCGCCGCTTGTCCTTGAGCGAACGGGCGTAGGGGAAATGAATCTCGACTGTCAGCACACCGATGATCATCGGACTTCCGGCGTCCGCTCAGGCCGCCTTGACCTTTTCCTTGACGAAGGCCTCGATCGTGTCGCCCGGCTGGATGTTGCCGAACTTATCCAGGCCGATACCGCACTCGTAATCCTTCTTGACCTCCGTCACGTTCTCCTTAAGGTGCTTGAGCGAGGAGATGCGCCCCTGATGGATGACCTGCTTGTTGCGGACGACTCGGACCTCCGCGTTGCGCGTGATCTTCCCCTCCTGCACGAAGCAGCCGGCGATGGCCCCGACCTTCGGGATCTGAAAGATGCGGCGGATCTCGGCCCGCCCCAGGAGGGTTTCCTTGATGACGGGTTCGAGGAGCCCGGTAACGGCTTTTTTGATGTCGTCCGCGAGCTCGTAAATAATGTTGTAGACGCGGATCTCGACCTCCTCCTTCTTGGCCAGGTCGAGGACCTTCTGGCTCGGCCGGACGTGGTAGCCGATGATAATCGCATTGGAGGCCGAGGCCAGGAGGACGTCCGCCTCGGTGATCGAGCCCGTCGCCTGATGGACGATCTTGACGTTAACCTTCTCGGTGCCGAGGGGCGGGATGATGTCGGACAGGACCTCGACCGAGCCCTGCACGTCGGCCTTAAGGATCAGGGCCAGCTCCTTGGCCTGGCCCCCCTCGATGCGCTTGAAAAGGTCGTCGAGCGTAACATGTTCGGGCTGCGCCCCTTCGGGCTTTTTCACCCGCGATTTCCTGAACTCGACGATCTTCTTAGCGGCGGCCACGTCCCCGGTCACAAGGAAGAAGTCTCCCGCCTCGGGCACCTCAGAAAATCCCATAACCTCCACGGGCGCCGCCGGCCCGGCGCTCTTGACCGGCTTTCCCCTGTCATCGAAGAGCGCCCGGACCCGACCGGAGGCCGTCCCCGAGACGAACGCCTGGCCGGCCAGGAGCTGACCCTGTTGAATGATCACCGTCGCCAGCGGGCCCTTCTGGGGGTCCAAACGGGCCTCGAGGACGACGCCCAGGGCGGGGGACTTGGGATTGGCCTTGAGCTCCAGGATGTCGCTCAGGAGGAGGATCATCTCCAGAAGGTCGTCGACGTTCTTCTTTTCCTTGGCCGAGACGGAGACGCTGATCGTCTTGCCGCCCCAGTCCTCGACGAGCAGGCCCTCCTTGGACAGCTGCTGCTTCACCCGGTCGACGTTGGCTTCGGGCTTGTCGATCTTGTTGATGGCCACGATGATCGGCACATTGGCCGCCTTGGCGTGGTTGATGGCCTCCTTGGTCTGCGGCATGATGCCATCGTCGGCGGCGATGACGAGGACGACGATATCGGTGATCCCCGCCCCCCGGGCCCGGAGCCGGGTGAAGGCCTCGTGACCGGGCGTGTCGATGAAGGTGATCGACCGGCTCTTGACGGCGACCCGGTAGGCGCCGATGTGCTGAGTGATGCCGCCCGATTCCCGGTCCACGAGGTTCGAGGAGCGGATGACGTCGAGCAGCGTCGTCTTGCCGTGATCGACATGCCCCATGATCGTGACGACCGGCGGCCGCGGCACGAGCTCCGCGGCCCGGCTCTCCGCCTGCTGCCGCATGGCCCCTTCGAGGGTCATGAACTGCGCGTCGAAGTCCGTGGCTTTGGTGACGGCGGCGGCTAGGCTCTCGTCGACGAAATCATCGATGGCGGCAGAGACTCCCTTGGCCCCGAGCTTCCCCAACAGGTCGCGGGGCTTGAGCTTCATCCGCTCGGCTGCGTCCTTGACCGTCAGGCCCTCCCAGAGAGCGATTTTGTGCCGGGCCTTCGGGGCAGGCTCTTTGGCCGCCTTCTTGGTGGTTGTTTTCTTGGTTGGCTCACTCATTAGCTTGTTCTTGCGTAATGGAGATTTTCCAGCCCACGAGTCTGGACGCCAGCTTGACGTTGATCCCCTTCTTGCCGATGGCCAGGGACAGCTGGTCTTTGGCCACGATGGCTTCCATGGTTTTCTCGTTCTTCCCGGCGATCAGGAGCTTCTCGACCTTAGCTGGGCTCAGCGCCGCCTTGGCGTAGGCGGCGGGGTTCGATGACCACTCGATGATGTCGACCTTTTCGCCGCCGAGCTCCTTGGAGATGGCCAGGATCCGGTTGCCCCGGACCCCGATGCAGGCGCCGATGGGATCGATGTCCTTGTCCAGGCTGGCGACAGCGACTTTGGCCCGTTCGCCGGCCTCGCGGACAATGTCCTTGATCTCGATCGTCCGATTGGCGATCTCGGGGATCTCGGTCTCGAGGAGTTTGGCCAGGAATCGCGGACTCGTCCGTGAAACGATGACTTGAGGCCCCTTGGGGCCGCGCAGCACCTGGGCGATGACCGCCTTGACCATGTTTCCCCGCGCGAAGTCCTCGCCGGGCAGCTTCTCCCGGAATGGGAACATGACCTCCGTGCGGTTGACCTCGAGGACGTACGAGCTGTTCTCGACGCGCCGGACGATGCCCGTGACGATCTCGCCGAGACGGGGAGCGAACTCCTCATAGATCTTTTCCTGCTCGGCGTCGCGAACCTTCTGAAAAATGACCTGCTTAGCGGCCTGGGCGGCGATACGGCCAAGGGTGTCGGCGGGCAGGTCGAGCTCAACCTCGTCGCCTTCCTTCACCCCCGGGCGGACTCTTTGCGCCTCCTCCAGCGAGATCTCCGCCGCCGCGTCCCGGGGCGTTCCCGCCGCGCGCTTGACCGCTAACACGCGGAGCTCGCCCTTCTCGGGCTTGAACAGGATGTGGACGTTTTCCTGGTGGGAGAAATACTTGGCGGCGGCGACCTTCAGGGACTCTTCGATGGCCTGGATAATGACCCGCGGCTCAACATCCCGCTCCTTGCTGAGCTGGAGGATCGTATTCCAGACGTTGACTTTCATCCGCTGTTCTCAATTTCCGATGGAGGAAATCCAAGAATGATTGATTATAACGAAAATTTTTGCAAAGTGCAACGGCCCGCGCCGCAGGGCCCGTCAGGCGAGCTCGCCGTGAAGACTGTAGGGGCCGCAGCCGGTGACGCGGACGGCGACGAACCGGCCCGTGGGGTCTTCCGGGGCGGAGAAGTTGACCACGAGGTTTCCCTCTGTGCGGCCCGAGAAGCGCCCCGGCCCCCTGAGGCCCGGTCCCGAACAGAGGACTTTCACGGTCTGGCCGATGAACGACTGGTTGAGGCCGAGCTGGATCGTCTTCTGAAGGCCCTGCAGAGCGAGGAGACGCCTCCGCTTGACCTCGAGCGGAACATCGTCCGGAAGGCGCGCCGCCGCCGTTAGAGGCCGGGGCGAGTAACGGAACGAGAAGATGCCCGCGAAGCGGACGCGGCGGACGACATCGCAGGTTTCTTCGAAATCCGCTTCCGTCTCCCCGGGGAAGCCGACGATGATATCGGTGCTCAACTGGAGGCCGGGGAGCGCGGTCTCGAGACGGTCGACGAGGGCCAGGTAATCGTCCCGGCTGTACCCCCGGTTCATCCGTTTCAGAACGGACGTGGAGCCGGATTGGAGCGGGAGATGGAGCTGGCGGCAGACCTTGGGATTTCTTCTCATGGCCTGGATGATCTCATCGCCGAAATTGCGGGGATGAGAGGTGATGAACCGCATCCACTCGATTCCCGCCATGGCGGATGTTTCATCGAGGAGCGCGTCGAGACCGCGTCCGGTTTCAGGGTCGCGGTATGCGTCGACGTTCTGGCCGAGGAACTCGACCTCGCGGGAGCCGTCCGCCGCGACCTCCCGCACCTCCCTGAGGATATTGGCTGCCGGCCGGAATCTCTCCCGGCCCCGGCTGAAGGGGACGATGCAGTAGGCGCAGAAATTGTCGCATCCCTCCATCACCGTGACATACGCCACCGCCGGGTTCTCCCGAAGGGTTTCCCCATGGCCGAATTCCCGCCACTCCCGGCCCCGGCCGGTCCGGACGCACGGCGCTCCCGCCCTCTCCACGAGGCCGGGGATCTCGCGGTAGTTGTCCGGCCCGACGACGAAATCGATAAACGGCCGGTTCCGGATGAGGTTCCGCCGGCGGATCTGGGCGACGCACCCGGCGACGCCGATGAGGAACGGTCTTTTTTTCTTGAGGGACGACAGGCGGCCGAGATAGGAGTAGAGCTTCTCTTCAGACTTCTCCCGGACGGCGCAGGTGTTGACGATGACGAGATCGGCCTCTTCGGGGCGGCCGGCCTTTTCGGCGCCGGCGGCGGCCAGTACGCCGGCGATGTGCTCTGAATCGTTCTCGTTCATCTGGCAGCCGAACGTCCGGATGAAGAACTTCATGCGGGTATTATACATGATCGCCGGGCGGCAGCGGCGGGCCGGGCAGACCGCTTCCGTCAAAGGAGAGCTTCCAGAATCTCGACGGCGTCCCGGACGAGAGGCGCGCAGACCTTCTGATGGAGGCTGTTGTCCTCGATCGTCTTCTCCCCCTCGCGGGTTCCGATATCGCATCCGAGGAGGTCCCGGCACCGGACGGCGCCGTGCCGGGCCCGGAATCTCTTCAGGAACTCCTGCACGAGCGCGTAGGTCTTGTCCTTCGCCGCCGTATCGTCGGCCCTGACCCGGCCATGCTTGAGTCCGATGACCATCAAGGCGCCGGTCACGGCCCCGCACCAGTCCCCCGATTTAGCGATCCCGCCGCCGAAGGGCTGGGAGAGCCTGAGAGCCGTTTCACGGGCGAGTCCCATGCCCTCCGCGAAGGCCGTGAACACGGCCTGGGAACAGCTGAACCCTTCCTGAAAGAGAGACGCCGCCCGTTCGGATCGCGTCATGACCGCGTCCTTTCATCTTGGAGATGGCGATCGAGCATTTCCCCGGCCGTCCTCAGGGAGGCCTCGGTCAGGCGGCTCCCGGCGATCAGGTGGGCGAGCTCGGTTACGCGCTCTTCCCGGCCCAGCGGACGGGCCAGGGTGAATGTCCTTTCTTTTTCGATCTTCTTTTCGACGTGGAAGTGGTGACCGGCCGCGCAGGCGATCTGGGGGAGATGGGTGATGCAGATCACCTGGTGGCGCGCGGCCAGACGCCCTAGCTTTTGGGCGATGAACTCCGCGGTCTTGCCGCCGATCCCGGAATCGACCTCGTCGAAAATGAGGGTTTTGAAGCCCTCCGATTCCCTGCCCACGGACTTGAGGGCGAGCATGATCCGGGAGAGCTCTCCTCCTGAGGCGACCCGCCGCAGGGGCCGGAGCTCCTCCCCGGGGTTCGGAGAAATCAGGAATTCCGCCTCCTCGCTTCCCAGGTCGCGGATGGTCCCTGCGTCTTCTAAGGACGGTTCCTGGGGGACGAGCCGGATCGTGAAGCGGGCTTTTTTCATTCCCAGAAGCGAAATCTCTTTTTCGACCAGCCGCTCGAGCTCTTTGGCCGCCTTGGTCCGCAGCGCCCCCAGCCTGCGGCAGAGGGACACGTAGTCGTCGAACTTCCGCCGGATCTCGCCGTCGATGGCTCCCAGGCGCTCACCGCTCGTCGTGAGGGCGGCCTGCTCTTTACGGAGTTCGTCCAGGCGTCGGAGCACGGATTCGACGGTGCCGCCGTGCTTCCGCTTGAGTTTTTCAATGATGCTCAGCCGCTCTTCGATGGCTTCCGGATTCTCGGACGTCTCCGAACGCCGGTCCTTGAAGCGGACGAGCGAATCGGCGAGGTCCTGGAGGACGATGGACGATTCCTGAAGACCGTTCCGGAAGTTGCCTAATGAGCTGTCATACCTTGCGAGCTCGCTCAGGATGGTCTGCAGTTTCGCGAGGAGCGGAACAAGGGAGTCTTCACGGAGGTAGGCGATGTCCAGGGCCCGGTCGACGAGGGCCGCGATTTTTTCCGCGTTCCGGAGGATGTCCCGTTCCCTGAGGAGGTCGGCGTCTTCGCCGGGCTTTAGCCGGGCCGCCTCGATCTCCTGAGCCTGGAAGGCGACGAAGTCGAGCCGCTGCTCCCGTTCCGCTTCCCTGGCCCGGAGCCCGTTTCGCTCCTGGACGAGGCGCCGGAGCTCCTGTGCCGCGCGGCCCGTGTCCCGGACGAGTTCAGGGGCCTCGAGAAAGTCGTCCAGGTAACGGAGGTGGCTGTCCAGGTGGAGGAGGAAAACATGGTCGTTCTGGCCGTAGATGTCGACGAGTTCCGGCCCGATGTCCTTGAGTCGGCGGGCGGGGACGAGGACGCCGTTGACGTACGCCTTGCCTGTTCCCTGGTCGGTGATCTGCCTCTGGATGAAGAGCTCCCCGTCATCGGCGGGGGGGAGTCCCCCGAGTCCCGCCGGCGGCCCCGGGGTGTCGAAAACGGCCTCGACGGAAGCGTCTCTTTTCCCGGTGCGGACCATGTCCGGCGAAGCCTTCTCACCGAGAATGAGCCGGATGGCATCGATGATGATCGATTTGCCGGCCCCGGTTTCGCCTGTCAGAATGGTGAACCCATGGTCGAGCCGGAGTTCGAGATCCTCGATGGTCGCCAGATTCCTGACCCGCAGGACCTTGATCATGGCTTCGCGGATTCTCCTCCGGGTTCATCCAGGGCGTCCCGGACCGGCCGCGGCCGCCGCGTTCATGCAGCCTTTCCGGGGCTCAGTTTTTTCCGGGCCTCGATTTCCTTCAGCCGCTTCGTGGCCTTCTTGATATAAGGGCTCTTGGGATAGTCGGAGACGACCTTCGTATAATAGGGGACGGCCTGGTCGAGCGCGTTCGCCCGGAAATGAGCTTCGCCGAGGTAATAGTAGACTTCATCCATTCGGGAGTAATTGGGGTAGGTGGTCATGACGTCCGTGAGCCGGCTGATGGCCGCGCGGTAGGACCTCATATGGTCGTACTGAATCCCGATGCCCGCGACGTGCGTGGCCAGACGCTCCTCGCAGTCCTGGATCTTGTCCTGGGCCTGCTTGGCTTCGTCGCTCGCCGGGTAATCGGCCACGACTTTCTTGAATTCGGCCAGGGCCTGGGACGTCCGCGTCGGGTCGCAGCCCGGCTTCAGGATCTTCTTGTAGTACGACAGTGCGATCTGGTACTGGCAGTAGGCGGCCGAAGGGCTGTAGGGATAGGCCCGGATGAACTCCCTGTACTCGCCGGCCGCGAGGATCAGATTGGCCTCGTCGCCCTTCTTGAAGTACGTGTCGGCGATCAGGAGCTTGGCCCGCTGGGCGTAAAAGCTCTTGGGGAAGGAGTCGATGACCTGGCGGAGGTAGAGGATGCCCTTGTCCGGGTTCTTCGCGAGCTCGGCTTCGCCGAGCTTAAAGAGGGCTTCGTCGGACGACGCGATCTCCGGGGAGATCTGGACGGGCTTGCTCTTGCAACCCGCGGAGAATAGGAGAGCCAGGCAGAGGGCCGCACACGCGGCCGGGACCTTGAGTGGGGTGCGTGATTTCATGTTATCCGTCCTTATCGCCGGCCACGCGGGCCGCGATCTTTTTCATCTCCCGGATGGCCTCGGCCGGTTCCGGGGCCTCGAAGATGGCCGAGCCGGCGACGACGATGTCCATCCCGGCGCGGAGGATCTCTTCCAGATTGTCGAGCTTGATCCCGCCGTCGACCTCGATGGGGATGTCGCGCCCTTCTCTCCGGAGCCAGGACTTGAGGTTGCGGATCTTCTCCAGGCTCGAGGGGATGAACAATTGCCCGCCCCAGCCGGGGTCGACCGACATCAGGAGGATAAAGTCGACCTCACCGATGATCTCCTGGAGCAGGTGAGCTGGAGTCGCCGGATTGAGGGCCACCCCGGCCTTCCGTCCGAAATCTCTGATAAGCCAGACATCCTTGTGGAGGTGGGCGGTCGCTTCGAGGTGGAGGCTGATCCAATCCGCGCCCGCATCATGAAAGAGTGGGATAAAGGCCCGCGGATTCTCCACCATCAGATGCACGTCGATCGGCAGACGGGTCATCTTCCGCACGGACGCGACGAGACCGGGGCCGAGCGTCAGGTTCGGGACGAAATGTCCGTCCATGATGTCGATGTGGATCAGGTCGGCCCCGGCTCCTTCAGCCAGCTCGACTGCCTCCGCGATCCTGGCGAAATCGGCGGACAGGATGGATGGCGCGATCCGAATCATCAACGGCTGACCTCCAGCGTGATCAGGTTCCTTTTCTGGACCCGGTATCCCTGGGGCGGAAATTGCCGGACGACGATGCCCGACATCAAGCCCGGGTAATAAACGTAATGGATGTCGGAGATCCGGAAGTCGATCTCCTTCAACTGGGCGATGACCCGTTCGGCCTTGCGCCCGATGAGGTCCGGCATGACGCATTGCGCCTCCCGGGCCCCCTGGCTGATGAGGAGGCCCACTTGGGCGTTCCTCTCGGCGACTTCGTCGGGAGCGGGTTTCTGCGCGATGATGCGTCCGGCGGGATAGCGCCGGGAATGGATCTGGGTGATCTTTCCTTTGGTGAGACCCGAGGCCTGCAGGATCGTCAGGACGGTCTCCAAGCTCTTGTTCTCGAGAGCGGGGACGCGCACGTTCTGGCTTCCGGCGCTCATCACCACCTGGATCACCTTGGTGACGCGGATCTTGGAGTCCGGCGCCGGATCCTGCTTGATGATGAGGCCACGATCCCAGCGGTCGCTGAACTCCGAACCGCGCTGGGCTACGGCCAGGTCCTTTTTCGAGAGCTCGAGCCGGGCCTGGCTCACGGTCTTGCCCGTGAGGTCGGGGACCGTGACCGTCTCGCCTCTGAGGATGACCTGCGAGAAGACGATCGCGGAGGAGAAAAAGACGATGAGGAAAAGCAACAGATAGAAGGCCGTGCTGAAAAGGGCTTTCGTACGCATAAGCGGCGCTTATTCCCTGGAATCAGGGACTATTATTATCATAGAATCCTCACCAAGTAAACCTGGCGGCCGCCGAATTCGTTCCCTCGAAGAGGAACGGCCGGAGGAGAGAGCGTCCGTGGCCCGGGAAGCGGCTCCGGGCAGCTCCCCCGCGCTCCCAGCCGGGACGACGGTTCATAATGATAGACGCGCCTCGGCCGAATCTGCGCCGGCGTTCCCGTGCCCGAAGAGACGGCCGCTGCGATTGCCCAGGGGAGGGGATTCGCCTATAATAAGCTCTCCACGAAGGAGCCCAACCATGATGGAGCATTCGGATTTCCGCAGCGATACGGTCACCCGTCCGACGGAGAAAATGAGGAGAGCTATGGCCGAGGCGGTTGTCGGCGACGATGTCCTCGGCGACGACCCGACCGTCCAGAGGCTCGAAGCCCTGGCTGCCGAGACCATGGGCAAGGAGGCGGCGCTGTTCTGCCCGTCCGGAACCATGGGCAACTCCCTCGCGGTCAAGATGTGGACGAACGTCCTTGAAGAGGTCATCGTCGAGGAGCGGTCCCACATCTACAACATGGAATCCACCCACATGACGCTGATATCCGGGATCACGCCGCGCCCCCTCCGCTCGGAACGGGGCGCCATGGACCCGAGGGACGTTGAGGCCAATGTCCGGAAACCGAACGTCCACACGCCGCGGACCTCGCTCATCTGCCTTGAGAACACGCACAACAACTGGGGCGGGGCCGTCGTGCCGCTCGAGAACTTCCGGGCGGTCCGGAAGATCGCGGACGACCACGGCCTCCGCGTCCATCTCGACGGGGCCCGCATCTTCAACGCCAGCCACGCCTCGGGAGTTCCGGTCAGGGAGTACGCGAAATACGCGGATTCCGTGATGTTCTGCCTATCCAAGGGATTGTCCGCGCCGGTGGGATCCATGCTGGCCGCCGACAGGGAGCATATTGATTTCGCGCGCCGGCTGAGGAAGGTCCTCGGGGGAGGCATGCGCCAGGTCGGCGTCCTGGCCGCGCCCGGGATCATCGCCCTGACGGAGATGCCCGGCCGCCTAAAGGACGATCATGCCCGGGCCAAAACGCTGGCGCGGGGGATCGCGGAGCTGCCCGGCATCCGGCTCGATCCGGAGAGTGTCGAGACCAATATCATCATCTTCGGCTTTGAGCATCCGGCGCTCACCGTCTCGGCGATGCTCGAGAGGATGCGGGAGCAGGGCGTCCTGGCCCTGGCCGTGAGCGGCGGCATCCGCATGGTCACTCACAAGGACGTCGGCGACGGGGACGTCGACCGCGCCATACGGGCCTTCAGGGACATCCTCGCCGGCTGATGTCTCGAGGCTCTTTTTTGCTGCCGGCCAGCCGTTTCCAGACGCTCCGCTGGCTTGAGATATAATAATCGCATGCCCGGGCCCGTCGTCCGCGAGGTCGAGGCGAGATCGATCCTCAACGCTTCGAAGATCCATGATTACTGCATCAATCCCTACACAGGGTGCCAGGTCGGCTGCGTCTACTGTTACGCCTCGCTCTTCATGCGTCGCTACAGCGGGCACGCCGAGCCTTGGGGAGCGTTCGTCGACGTCAAGGTCAACGCTCCGGCCCTGCTCGCGAAGCAGATCGTCAGGGCCCGGCGCGGCAGGATCTGGATCGCCTCGGTCTGCGACCCCTACCAGCCCCTCGAAGAGCGCTACGGCCTGACTCGCCGGTTGCTCGAAGTCCTCGTCGGGCGCGGTTTTCCGGTCGAGATCCAGACAAAATCGGCCAGAGTCCGCCGCGACCTCGACGTCATTCGCAGGATCCCGGAGGTCGAGGTCGGCTTCACCGTCGCCACAGACGACGAGACGATCGCCAGACTGTTCGAGCCGAACGCTTCTCCCGTCGCGGAGAGACTCGGGGCACTGCGGGAGTTCAAAGCCGCCGGCGTGGCCACGTTCGCCTTCGCCGGTCCTCTTCTGCCCGGCAACCCCGAGCGTCTGGCGGCGAAACTTGCGGACGCGGCCGACCGCGTCCTCGTCGACCGGATGAACTATGTTCCGGCGGTGCGGGAATTCTATCGCCGCCACGGCCTGCAGGACGCCCTGTCGGATGCGTTCTTCAGGACCCAATCGTCGCGCCTGACCAAGGCCCTGCGCTCCCGCGGTGTCCGCGTCGAGGTCGTGTTCTAAGGGGCCGAGCGGCCGGCGGTTGACGGGGAGGCTGGCCGAGGTTACCATGACCGCGCACGGCGAGCCCCCGCGCCGGCGGCGCGGGAGCGGGGCCGGCGAAAACCGCGAACAAGGAGGCCGGATCGTGGAATACGCAGAAGTCGTAAGGCGCCTGGCGCCGTGCGGTCTGGATTGCAGCCGCTGCCTCGATCACGAGGGGGGAGAGATCAGAAGGCTCGCCACGAGACTCATCGACCTGCTCGGCGATTACGAGAGGGTGGCCTTGTTGAAAGCGGATGCCGAGCCGGCCTTCCGGCGTTATCCGGAGTTTCGGGCGCTGCTTGCGAAAATCGCCGAAGGACCTTGCGGAGGCTGCCGGAGCGGCCGCCTTCACTCCCCCGTCGCGTGCGCCGTCCGGGCCTGCTCCGGGGAAAAAGGAGTCGACTTCTGTTTCCAATGCCGGGACTTTCCCTGCGGAACGGGGCTGAGCGTCCCGCTCGGGGAACGATGGAAGACGAGGAACGAGCGGATGCGGGAGATCTGCGTGGAGGCTTTTTATGAAGAGCAGTCGGCGCGGCCCCGGTACTGACCGGCAACGGCCGTGCCGGCGGTCCAGCGGGCCGGGCCCAACTTCAATCTTCTCCGGGCCGCCCTCCTAGAGGCTCTCCGCAACGATCTGCGCGATGTCCTTGACGGGGAGGTCCTCGCGGCCCTTGTCCTTGAGCCCGTCACGGAGCATGGTCAGGCAAAAAGGACAGGCCGCGGCGGCGAGACCGGCGCCCGATTGAATCACCTCATCGACACGGAGGTGGTTGATCCTCTGACCGAGCGTCTCCTCGGTCCACATCAGGCCGCCTCCCGCGCCGCAGCAAAAACTGTCGTCTCCGTGGCGGCGGAGCTCCTTCATTCTCCCCGCGAGAGTCGCGTTCAGGATCTTCCTCGGCTCCCCGGCCAGTCCGTTGTGACGGCCGAGATAACAGGGGTCATGATAAGTGTATACGCCGGCCTCACGCGGTCGCGGCGCGATCCGGCCCGAAGCGATGAGCCGGTCGATGAGCTCGGCATGTGACACGACCTCGATCGCCGCCAAGCGCGACTTATCCTCGGCTGTCAGGCCGGGGACGAGATCCAGCAGCTTCGGGTACTCGTGCTTGAACGTGTTGTAGCCGTGGGGGCAGATGGTCACGATCCTCCGGACGTTCCGGGCCTTGAAGAGGCCGATATTCTCCTGGGCGAGGCTCTGGAAAAGGTACTCGTTGCCAAGCCGGCGGGCCGAGTCGCCGCAGCACTTTTCCTCGGTCCCGAGCGTGCCGAACCTGACGCCCGCCCGCTTCAGGATCGCAGCCATGGCCCGGGCAGTCTTCCGGCCCTCATCGTCGAAGGCGCCCATGCAGCCGACCCAGAACAGGTACTCGGCGTCCGGGACGTCGGCGAGGGGCCTGACGTCCAGCCCATCCGCCCAGTCGGCGCGCTTGGAGAACCCGATGCCCCACGGGTTGGAGTTCGTTTCGATGTTCCGGAAAAACACGTTGAGCTCCTGCGGGAACTTGCTCTGCAGGAGGACCTGGCTCCGGCGCGCGCCGACGATCTTCGCGATGTGCTCGATCTCGACGGGGCATTCCCTCATGCACGCCCCGCAGGTCGTGCACGTCCAGATCTCTCCTTCCGTGAAGGTCGCCGGGACGAGCTCCTTGAGATCCTCCCTCCTTTTCGCCGTAACAGCCTTGTCGTCGGTCAGGAGGGCCTTCTCCATGTTGAAAAGGATCATCTTGGGCGAGAGGGGCTTGCCGCTCGCAAACGCCGGACAGGCGTCCTGGCAGCGGCCGCATTCCATGCAGGCGAAAGCGTCGAGGTTGTCCTTCCAGCTGAAGTCCGGAAGCTTCTCGAGGCCGAAGACATCGGAGTGTTCGAGATCGAGCGCCCGGAGCTCGCCGCTCGCCGTGTCGCGGCGGAAGAAGACGTTGACAGGGCCGACGATCATGTGGAGGTACTTGGAATGGGGGACGTAGGCGATGAAGGCGTAGACGGCCGCGAGATGCGCCCACCACGCGGCCCGGTAGTGAAGGGCGATCGCCGAGGGCGCGAACCTGGAGTGGCGGATGAGACCGGCCAGCCAGCTCCCGAGGAACGCCAGCCGGGCCGCCTCCGGATGATAGGCCACGGAGAAGGCCTCGAAATAGACATAGGTGAAGGTGGCCAGCGTAATGAACGCGTAGATAACGGCCGAATCCCCGGGAGTGGTCGCATAAGCCTTGGGGCGGATGATGAAGCGCCGGAACGCGAGGAACAGGACCCCGATCATGACGGCCACGGCGGCGACGTCGATTAGGAGGGAGAAGAAGAGGCTGAACCTGGTGTCTCCGAAAAGATAAAACCCTTTGAAATATCCCTCCAGGGTGTGGTTGACGGTCATCGTGTCGAAAGAGAGGGCGCTATAGAAGATGAAGACGTGCATCAGGCCGGTGAAGAGCCGCGAACGGCGCAGCGTGCACCTCTGGAACAGGACCTTGACGACGGCGTGACGGAACCTCTTCCAGAGATCCTTGAAGCGGTCATCCGGACGCCCGGCCCGGATGATGCGAAACCGCCGGTAGAGCGGCTGGAAGAAGACCGCGGCCGTCGCCAGCACGAGGAGGGTGAGGAGGACTTTTTCCCAGGCCAGTAGCATGACGCGCCTCCTTTTCTGCGCTTGCGACCTTTTTTTACAGGTTTGCCGCGGGCGTGTCAAGGAAAGCGCGACACGACCTCCCGGGAGCGGATCCCCTTACCTCGAGCGTTCGAAATGCATATAATGAAGATTCCGCGACATGATGAAAGGAATAGCCATGGCCGAGAGAAGAGACATCGTCATCATCGGAGGAGGCCCCGGCGGCTATCTGGCCGCCATGAGGGCCGCCCAGCTCAAGAAAGCCGTCACGCTCATCGAAGAGGACCGCGTGGGAGGCACCTGCATCAACTACGGCTGCATCCCAACGAAGTACCTTCTCCACCAGACCAAGGTCCTGAGCGAGGTCAAGGCCATGAAGACGCTCTCCGGCCCGGTCGGGCAGATTTCGCTCGACTGGAAGAAGGTTCAGGACGGCCGGGCATCTGTCGTCGACAGGCTCGTCAACGGGATCGTCTTCCTGCTCGAAAAGGGGCGGGTCGAGATCGTCAAGGGCATGGCCCGGCTCGGGGAGGATAGGATCGTGACGGTGCGCACGGCGGTGGAAGAGAGGGTCTACGAGGCCGGCTCGGTCATCATCGCGACGGGCAGCCGCGCGGCCGGCCTGCCTTTCCTCCAACCGGACGGCCGGACGGTCGTCACGAGCACGGAAGCCCTGGAATTCACAGAGGTCCCAAAGAGTCTCCTCGTTGTCGGCGCCGGGGCCATCGGCCTCGAGATCGGCTCGATCTACCAGAGGCTCGGGACGGATGTGACCGTGCTCGAGATCCTGCCGACGATCCTGCCCGGCTCGGACAAGGAGGCCGCGGCACGCCTCGAGCGCGTGTTCAAGAAGTGCGGCCCGAAGGTATTCACGCGGATGAAGATCGAGGCGGCTGAATTGGGCGAGGACGGGGCGACGCTCGAGGGAACGAACCTGCGGACGGGCAAACCCTTCGCATATACAGGGGAAAAGGTCCTCCTCGCCGCCGGGCGCACGCCGCGGACGGATGACCTCTTCGACGGGACTCCATTCCTTGCCCTTAACCGCGGCGGATTTATCGAGGTCAATGACAAGCTTGAAACGAGCACGCCGGGAATCTACGCTGTCGGCGACGCCGTCGGCGGCAAGCTTCTCGCCCACAAGGCCTACCACGAGGGCGTCGTGGCCGTCGAGAAGGCCTCAGGGCTTGCGCGCCGGACCGACGAGGCCGCTCTCCCCATGGCCGTCTTCACCGAGCCGGAGTTCGCCTCCGTGGGGCTGACCCAGGAGGAGGCCGAGGGGAAAGGGATCAATGTCCAGACTGGTATCTTTCCCCTCCAGGCGAGCGGCCGGGCCATGACGATGGACGCGACGGACGGCATGATCAAGATCGTCGCCGACGCCGCGGACGTCGTGATCGGCGCTCATATCGTCGCTCCGGGAGCCTCGGATTTGATCCCCGAGCTGACCCTGGCCGTTTCGAAGCGGCTGAAGCTGGCCGAGGTCGCGTCGCTGATCTATATCCACCCCAGCCTGTCCGAGGGCGTCGGCGAAGCGGCCTTGAAGGCCAAGCATGAGGCCCTGCACATCCTGAACGGTTAGCTCTGTTCCGCCGCGCTTCGCCGGCTCCGGCCGGCAGGATTTTCCGTCCGGCCCGATAGGGCGCGGCTGTCCGGATCCCGCAGACGGGCCCTCGGTGTTGAAAAATCGGGCGCATTTCTATAGAATGCGCTTATCTCCGAAGGTTCCATGCTCGCGCTCGCTCTCTCGTTCCTGGTTTTCGGCCTGCTAGCCCTGGTCATGATCTTCCTGAATTCCCTCTTCGGGCCCCGGAAGCCGAACCCCGCCCGGGAGCGGCCGTTCGAGTGCGGCAGCCCCTCCCTTCAAACGGGCATCCGCCCGGTGCGCGTCCCTTTCATCATGATCGCCCTGCTCTTCCTCCTCCTCGACGTCGAGGTCGCCTTCTTCTTCCCCCTGGCGCTCGTTTTCCGCGCGCACGGGCCAGCGGCGCTAGCGGCCCTCGGCGGCTATCTCGCCATCCTGGCCGTAGGGTTCGTCTATGCCTGGAAAGAGGGGATCTTCGACTGGTCATGAGCGGCTTCGATTTCCTCTCCGCACGCTTCGAGACGGCTCTCGGCTGGGCCCGGAAGTACTCCCTCTTCCATTACCCGTTTGTCACGGCCTGCTGCGGCATCGAGTACATGTCGACCGCCTGCGCCCACTTCGACCTCGACAGGTTCGGCGCCGGGCTCATTCGTTTTTCACCCCGGCAGGCAGACTTGCTCCTCGTCGTCGGCACGGTCTCCCACAAGCTCGCGCCCGTTCTCAAGACGGTTTACGAGCAGATGATGGAGCCGAAGTGGGTCATAGCCTTCGGGGTCTGCGCTGTGAGCGGCGGCATCTACCAAAACTACGCCGCCGTTCAGGGCATCGACAAGATCATCCCCGTGGACGTCTATATTCCGGGCTGCCCGCCGCGGCCCGAAATGGTCCTGGATGGTCTTATGAGGCTCCAGGAGAAGATCCAGCGGGAGAAACAGGACTGGAGATGGAAAAAGAGGACCTGATCGAGGAGATCCGCGCGAGGTTCTCCGCCGGGATCGAGTCTTACGCGGAATCCCTCGGCGACCAGGTTCTTGTCGTCCGGAGGGAGAACCTCCTCGCGCTGATGTCGGGACTGCGGGCCGCGCCGTTCGACTACGCCGTCCTCCTCGACGCGACGTGCGTCGATTTCCTGGCCTCAGAAAACCGCTTCGAGATGGTCTATCACCTCTTTTCGCTGAGCCGGAACCGCCGCCTCAGGATCAAGACGTCGCTGCCGGGCGGGAATCCCGTCGTCGATTCCCTGTCCGGGCTGTGGAAGAACGCCGACTGGCTCGAGCGCGAGGTCTTCGACATGTTCGGCGTCGGCTTCATCGGGCACCCCGACCTGAGGCGCCTCCTGATGTACGAAGAGTTCGAAGGTCACCCGCTCCGCAAGGACTATCCATGGCGGAAGGAACAACCTCTGATCCCCTTGAAGGACTGAGATGGAAACGAAACTCCAGAAGGACGCCCGGCCGGACACCATGCTCCTCAACATGGGGCCGTCGCATCCCGCTATGCACGGCACCTTCCGGATTATGCTCGAGCTCGAGGGCGAAAAGATCCTCAACGCCGAAGTGGACATCGGATATCTGCACCGCGGCTTCGAGAAGACGTGCGAGAACCGGACGTATTTCAACCTGCTGCCTTATGTCGACCGGCTGAATTACGTTTCGCCCCTGATCAACAACCTCGGGTATGCGATGACCATGGAAAAGCTGCTGGGCGTTCGCGTCCCGGAGCGGGCCCAGCAGATCCGCGTTCTGATGAGCGAGCTCACCCGCATCTCGGACCATCTGACCTGCCTCGGCGCCATGGCGATGGAGAACGGCGCCTTCTCCGTCTTCCTGTACATGATGAAGGCCAGGGAATACCTCTGGGATGTCGTCGAATTCACAACCGGGAGCCGCATGCTGACCTCCTATATCCGGATCGGGGGAGTGCGGGCCGACCTCCACGAGGGATGGCAGAGCTCGGTCCGGACGGCCGTCCGGGAGACGCGCCGCGCGCTCCGGGACGTCGCCGGCCTCCTCGACAAGAACCAGATCTTCCTCAACCGGACCCGCGGCATCGGATCGATCTCGAAGGAGGATGCGATCTCCCACGGCTGGACGGGGCCGTGCCTCCGATCCGCCGGAGTTTCTTATGATGTCCGGAAGGCCCATCCGTACCTCATCTATGACCGCCTGGAGTTCGAGGTCCCCCTCGGCGAGCAGGGAGACAACTACGACCGGTACAGCGTCCGGATGCGGGAGATGGAGCAAAGCCTACGGCTCTGCGAGCAGACTTCCGGCCTCATCCCGGACTCGAAGCCGAGGGTGAAAGCGGACGAAATCGAGCCGACCGAGGCCCTGCGGCTCGGGCGGCTGCAGAAGCCGCCACAGAGAATCCGCCTGTCGCCGAACCTTGAAGGGTCGGAGGCGGACGTCTATCCCCGCATCCTGACCGGGGACGCGCCGGTCGTCGTCCCGCCCAAAGAGGACACGTATACGACCATGGAAGGCCTTATCAGCCACTTCCTCTTCTTCATGGACGGATACGGCATCCGGCCGCCAAAGGGGGACGTGTATTTCTCCGTCGAGGGAGGGAACGGCGAGGTCGGCTTCTACATCGTGTCCGACGGGACCGACCGCCCCTATCGGCTTCATGTCAGGGCCCCCTGCTTCCACGTTCTCTCGGCGCTCGAGCAGCTTGTGCGGGGCCGTTTCGTCGCCGACGTCATCCCGACGTTCGGATCCATGAACATGATCGGAGGGGAGCTCGACCGATGAGCTTCGTCCTGTCCGCGGGCGCCGAGAAGCGGGTCGACGAGATCATCTCCCGCAGCCCGAAGCGGGAGGCCGCCCTGCTGCCCGTCCTCCAGCTCATCCAACGGGAGCAGGGATTCATTTCCCCCGAAGCGGTGGCCTGGACGGCCGCAAAGCTCGGCGTTCCGCCGTTGCGAATCGGAGAAGTGTTGTCTTTCTATACGATGCTCCGCCGAAAGCCGGCGGGACGGTATGTGATCCAGGTCTGCCGCAACATCAGCTGCGTCATGGCCGGCGCGGCGGACCTCGTTGCGCATCTCGAGACCCGGCTCGCCGTCAAGCCGGGCGAAACGACGCCCGACGGGAAATTCACGCTGCTCGAGGTCGAATGCCTCGGCAATTGCGATCACGCCCCATGCCTGATGGTGAACGACGATGATTACGGCCCCGTCACCCGGGACCGCGTGGACGCCCTGCTCAAGGAGCTCGAGTAGAATGACGGACGCAACGGCAGTGCTCCTTCCTGCCGACGGGAGCTCGTTCCGTCTTGCGTCGTACGTCGGCCGGGGCGGATACGCGGCCGCCCGCACGGCCCTCCTGTCCAGGACGCCGCAGCAGGTTATGGACGAGGTCAAGAAGGCCAACCTCAGGGGAAGGGGAGGGGCCGGATTCCCCGCGGGGTCGAAGTGGTCGTTCGTGCCGCAGCAGGACGAACGGCCCAGATACCTTTGTGTCAATGCGGACGAAGGGGAGCCCGGAACCTTCAAAGACCGGGCCATCCTGACCCGCAATCCCCATCTCCTGCTCGAAGGCGTTATCCTGACCAGCTATGCCGTCGGCATCCATAAGGCCTATATCTATATCCGTGGAGAATACGAAGCCATCGCGCGCCGGCTCGAGGCGTCGATCGAAGAGGCGCGGCGGGAGAAATTCCTGGGGACAGGCATTTTCGGGACCGGGTTCGACCTCGAAGTCATCGTCTACCGGGGCGCGGGGTCCTATATCTGCGGGGAGGAAACGGCCCTCCTCGAGTCCATCGAAGGGAAGAAGGGATGGCCGCGGCTGAGGCCGCCTTTCCCGGCGGTGGTCGGGCTTTTCCGGGCGCCGACCGTAATCAACAACGTCGAAACGATTGCCAACGTGCCGCTGGTCGTCCGCCAGGGGGCCGAGGTGTACATCGCCCGCGGCCTGCCGAGGGATGGGGGAACCCGCCTCTTCGGCGTGAGCGGCGCCGTCAGGAGGCCCGGCCTCTATGAGCTTCCCGTCGGGACCCCGCTCCGGAGGATTATTGACGAATGGGCGGGCGGGCCGGCCGAGGGGCAGACGATCAAGGCTGTCTGTCCGGGAGGGCTCTCCGCGCCGTTCCTGACGCCGGATGAGCTCGACGTGGCCATGGACTACGAATCGCTGGCCCTCGCCAAGTCGATGTTGGGTTCGGCCGGCATCATCGTCGTCGGCGACCGGACGCCCATGGTCGACGTTCTCGGGATCGTGGCACGTTTTTACGCCCACGAATCCTGCGGGCAATGCACCCCCTGCCGCATCGGGACGACCTGGATCCGCAAGATCGTCGAACGAATCGCCTGCGGCTGCGGAAAGCCGGGGGACTTGGCCCTGGTCGGCCGCCTGGCGGAGGGCATGAAGGGGAGAACGCTGTGCCCGATGGGAGACGCGGCGGCGTTTCCCGTCCTGTCCATCGTCGGAAAGTTCGAAAAGGAGCTCGGGGACCTGATTCCCCGGTGAGGGAGATGGCCGAAGTCAACATCCAGATCGACGGCCGGGCCCTCCGGGTCGCGTCCGGGACGACGATCCTCAAGGCCGCCGAGAGAATCGGCATCGTCATCCCGCGCTTTTGCTATCACCCGGCCTTTGAACCCGAAGGAAGCTGCCGGATGTGCCTGGTCGAGATTGAGGGACTTCCCAAGCTCGACCTGGCCTGCTCGACGGTCGTCCGGGAAGGCATGAAGGTCTGGACGTCCACTCCCCAGGTGCTGCAGGCCCGCCAGGACGTTCTTGAGTTTTTCCTCGCCGACCATCCCCTCGACTGCCCGATCTGCGACAAGGCCGGTGAGTGCTATCTCCAGGATTACTATGATCGGCACGGCCGGTACGGGAGCGTCTTTCTCGAAGCCAAGGAAAAGAAGTCGAAGCTCGTCCGGATCGGGCCGCGGCTCCTTCTCGACCGCGAGCGCTGTGTTCTCTGCAACCGGTGCGTCCGGTTCCTGCAGCTCGTGACGAAAACCGGGGAGTTGGGGATCTTCGAGCGCGGCGTCCGGTCCGAGGTCGGCATCGACGCCGGAGCCGAGATCCGGAATAATTATTCCGGCAACCTCGTCGACATCTGTCCCGTCGGGGCCATCACGGACCGGGATTTCCGGTTCAAGACGCGCGTCTGGTTCATGGAGAACTCGCGGACGGTCTGCCCGCGCTGCAGCCGGGGCTGCGCCATCGTCATCCAGTGGTCGAGCGGCTACCCGCTGCGCGGGGACCGGAGGAAGGTCTACCGCCTCATCCCGGCCGAGAACCCGGACGTCAACGGCTGGTGGATCTGCGATTACGGCCGGTACGACTATCCCGACATCGAAGAGAACCGCCGCACCCGGATCACAGTGAACCCGGGTAGCGACGACGCCCCGCCGCGGCCCAGCTGGGGGTCCGTCTTGAAGGGAATGGCCGGGGAGATCCGGGCCCTTACCGAGGCCGGCCGGGAAGAGCGGATCTCCGTCGTCCTGAACAGCTTCCTGACAAACGAAGAGCTGGCGCTGGCTCAAAAGCTTCTTTCCGGCGCCCTGCGAGTCCGGAGCCTCTTTTTCGCCGACCCCCTGCCAGGTCAGGCCGACGGCTACCTCCTCACGGCAGAGAGGGCCCCGAACGGCCAGGGCGCGGCGGCCCTCGGCTTCAAGCGGGAACTGCCGGACGCCGGGCGCTTGGCCGCGTCCACCGACCTGCTGATTGTGTTCGGCCCTTATCTCGCCGAGCATTTTTCCCCGGAAGCGTACGCCTCCTGCCTGAACAGGGTCCGGCGGAAATATCTCGTTTCAGCCCATAAAACCGGACAGGATGCTGCCTTCGATGTGATTCTGCCCGCGGCGGTCCCGGCCGAAAAAAAAGGTTCCTATACGAATGTTCAGGGCCTCACCCAGTCCTTCGAGCCGGCCTTCCCCGCGCCGGGGGACGGGCTCCCGGAAGCGGAGATCCTGGCCCGCCTGGCCCCCGAGCTGGAGGTGAAACCGGAATAGCGCCATGGTGGACATCGTCATCCTGCTCATCAAGATCGTCCTGGCGATGGCCTGGCTGATGTTTCTCGCGCTGCTCATGACTTGGGTTGAGCGGAAAGAGAGCGCGGTCATCCAGGATCGCATCGGTGCCAACCGCGCTTCGGTCTTCGGGCTCCGCCTCTTCGGCCTCTTTCAGCCTTTCGCCGACGCCATCAAAATGATCTTCAAAGAGGATTTCGTCCCCTCGTTTTCCGAACGCCTTCTGCACACGCTGGCGCCTTTCCTTTCATTCTTCTTCGTCGCCGTCACCGTCGTGGCGATTCCCTTCGGGGACACCGTTCATCTCGCTGCCCGTCACATCGCCCTTCAGGTCGCCGACGTCAATGCGGCCCTTCTCTTCGTCCTGGCCATGCTCAGCCTCGGGATCTACGGGATCCTTCTCAGCGGCTGGTCCTCGAACAGCCGGTACGCGCTTCTCGGGAGCCTGCGGGGGGCGGCCCAGCTCATCTCCTACGAGGTGGCCCTCGGGCTCTCTCTCGTCGGCGTGGTGATGGTCTTTCCGTCCCTGCGGCTCTCGGAAATCGTCCGTTTCCAGGCCGGGATGTTGTTCGGGTTTCTCCCCAAATGGGGGATCTTCCTTCAGCCCTTGGGCTTCGCCGCTTTCTTCCTGGCGGCTCTGGCCGAGACGAAGCGCGTGCCGTTCGACCTTCCCGAGGGAGAGTCCGAGATCATCGGCTTCTTCACCGAATACAGCGGCCTCAAGTGGGGCCTCTTCATGATGACCGACTTCCTCGAGGTCATCATCATCTCCTGCCTGACAGTAACGGTCTTCTTCGGCGGCTGGCAGGTCCCCTGGCTGGGGGCAGCCGGCTTCCGGTTTCCCTGGGGTGCGTCGTGGCTTTTGCCGTCCTGGATCGTTACGGCGCTCGAGGTCGCGGCCTTCAACGTCAAGGTTTTTTTCTTCTGCTGGCTTCAGGTCCTTGTCCGCTGGACTTACCCCCGGTTCCGCTACGACCAGGTCATGGATTTCGGCTGGAAGGTTCTCGTCCCGGCTGGGGCCGTCAACATCGTGCTCACGGCTCTCATCCTGGTCGTGAAGTAGGCGAACGATGAGAAGTGCCTGGATCATCCTGAGGGAGATCGTGAGGGGCGTCTGGATCACGGCCCGCCACTTCGTCATCAATATGTGGTTACACACTTTGAACTTCCTCGGCCTCAAGACGAGGCGGCGTGGGGCCGTCACGATCCAGTATCCGGACGAGGTGAAGCCGCTCGCCCCCCGCCACAAGAGCCGTCACCGCATCCTGCGCCGGCCGAACGGGCTCCCCCAGTGCGTGGCCTGCATGATGTGCGCGACGGTCTGCCCTTCAGAATGCATCTTCATCGAAGCGGCGGAGACCGGCGACCCCGAGGTCCAGAAATACGCGGCGAGCTTCGTCATCGACCTCAGCCGCTGCTGCTTCTGCGGGTTCTGTGTCGAGGCCTGCCCGGAAGACGCGATCCGGATGGACACGGGGGACATCCGCTTGGCCGCCGAGAGCCGGGCGGCTCTGGACTATCCGCTGGAGAAGCTGGTCTGAAAATGCCCGCGGAACGGCTCGAGATCGGGGCCTTCGAGATTATCCGGCTCATGGACGTGACGTTTCGGGTGGACGGAGGCGCGATGTTCGGTGGCGTGCCGAAGACCCTTTGGGACAAGCGGGCAGCTCCCGACAGCGAGGACCGGATCACGTTGGCGCTCAACTGCTATCTGGTCAGGTCAGCGGAGGCGGCGATCCTCGTCGATGGAAACGCTCGCCTCCGGGAGGGCGTCGAGGCTGTCCTCATTCCCGGTCATACGGCCTTCCATCAGGGGCTCAAGATCACGTCAGGCGGGCGGACCTTTTTCTATTTGGGCGACGCGGTGCCCACCTCGGCCCACGTCGACCTTGCCTATATCATGAGCTACGATCTCTATCCCGTCGAAACGCACGACAACAAGAAAAGACTCTACGCGCAGGCCGTGGCGGAGGAATGGGTCGTGGCCTTCAGCCACGAGCTCCGACGCGCCTTCGGGACGATCCGCGCGGCGGGCCGCAAGCACGAATTCGAGCCGCTGACCGGGCCCACGCCCGGCGCTGGCATCGGGCGATCCGCGGGACGCCTACGGGAACAGGCGGGCCGCAGATGTCCCCTTTTTTCGGATACAGATTGACAAGGCCTGATTCTTGTGATATAAAACCAAACATATAGGGTTTATTATAAGCTAGGCCTGACGGGTAACACAAAGACAATCATATGAACACTCATAGAGGAGCCTTATTCAACGAAGACGCTCATCCCCCGTAATCCGGAGCCTGATCGATTCTTGAAAATTCCCCTCTCAGAACGGCGTTTTTGAGAGCATGAGGTTCACCAGCCCGAAAGGAGGTGGGAATCGCTTGGGCGATCGGAGCCAAAAGGGTTCACTGAGAAGACCGTGATCATGAATATTTCTCAAGGAGGAAAAGTTATGAAAAGCATGGTAAAGGTTCTCGTTCTGGCGCTGCTGGCCGCGTTCGTTTTCACGAGCTGCGCCAAAGCCCCCACCCAGCAAATGGACCAGGCCAAGGCCGCCGTTCAGGCCGTCCAGGCCGCGAAGGGCGACGTCTACGCGAAGGATGAGCTGGCCAAGCTCAAAACCGACCTCCAGGCTGCTCTGGATGAGGTCAACGCTCAGTCCAAGAAGTTCTTCAAGAAGTACGGCAAGGCCAAAGAGATGCTGGCGAAAGTCGTCAGCGACGCCGATGCCGTGAAGGCGGAGATCCCGGCCCGGATCGAGAAGGCCAAGGAGGAGGCCACGCAGGCGATGAACGACGCCAAGGCCTCGTTTGACGCCGCCACGGCCCTGTTGGAAAAGGCCCCCAAGGGCAAGGGCACCAAGAAAGACATTGAAGCCATGAAGGCGGACCTCGCCGGGTTGCAGAGCCAGATGACCGAGGCCCAGAATGCCATGACGGCCGAGGACTATTTCGGCGCCAAGGACAAAGCGACGGCCATCAAAGCGAAGGCCGACGATATCGCCAAGCAGGTCCAAGAAGCCATCAATAAGGTCAAGGGCAAAAGATAAGAGGACATCCGACTCTCGACTTTGAAGCTTTTTCAAACAGCCTTATTTCTCCTGGCTGTTTGTTTTGTCGCGTGCAGAGTTCCGCCGGTTCCTCCAGAGGTCCAGAAAGCTGAGGCCCAGCAGAAGGACCTCTGGAGGGCCGGCGCTGCCGTTTTTTGCAGCCAGGAGTACGACGATTATACCAGGGCGCTGACGGCTGCCCGGCACCGGTTCGAAGGGGAGAATCTCAAGCTGGGTGTTTTCCGGGACTATGACCGCGTCCGCCAGGATTTTCAGGCCGTCCTCAAGTCCGGCGACGAGCTCCTGGCCCGGGTCCAAGGGATCAAGGCCCAGAAAACCGAGGCCCTCGGCGAGGCCGTTCGGAACCTGAGGGCGAAAATGGCTACTCTGGACGATATCACCCTCTCTCTGACGGAACGGGGAAACGCGCGGAAGCGGCTGGCGCAGGCGGACATCTATCTCGACGAAACGGAATCCCTGATGCGCCAGGCGAAATTCGAGCAGGCGTCGGCGAAGCTCTCTTCAGCCGGGGAGTGCGTCCGGGACGCCGAGGAGGCGGTCTTCGCCTTCATCAGCCGCTACCTCGACAGGCGGCAGGTCGACATCTGGAGGAGATGGACCGAGGACACGATCGCCGAATCCCGGACGAAGGGGATCGTCGCCCTCGTCGTCAGCAAGCTGGAGAGGCGTTTGAACGTCTACCGGAACGGCCGCCTTTACAGGAGCTACGAGATCGGGCTCGGGTTCAACGGGCTCTCCAACAAGATGCACTCCGGGGACAACGCGACGCCGGAGGGGCGCTACGTGATCGTCAAGAAGATCGCCTCGAGCCAGTATTACAAGGCCTTGATGATCAACTATCCGAACGAGGAGGACCTCAGGAGGTTCGCCGAAGAAAAAAGGCGGGGTCTGATCCCGTCCTCCGTGGGTATCGGCGGGGATATCGAAATCCACGGCGGAGGAGAGGACACCCTCACCCGGGGCTGTGTTTCCCTGGACAACGAAAAAATGGATGAGCTTTTTAACCTGGTCTCGGTCGGGACGCCGGTCGCCATTGTCGGAACGAACGAGGTCGAAAACTACGTCATCCGGGCGATCAGGAAGAATTGAGATGTTCTGGAAGCGCCTGATCGTCATCCTTCTCGCCCTCGCGTATCTGGAGGTCCTCCTGGTCGTCGGGGTTTCTTATTATTCGGGCCTGAAGCAGGTTTCGGCCTGGCCGGCGTCCTCCGAGGGCCCGGCGCTACGGGATAAGGATGTTCCCCGCGTGGAGAAAAGCATCCAGGGGATGGAGCGGAGGATCGCACTCCTCCAGCCGAAGGGGATCTATATCGTCGTCGACACCGGGGCGAACCGTCTCTACGTCAAAAGGGGCTCCGAGGTGGTCCGCGAGGCGGTCGTCTCCTGCGGCAGCGGAGACGTGCTCCAGGACCCCGGGGGAAAGCGGAAATGGGTCTTTGATACGCCGAGGGGCGAGTTCGCAGTCAAGTCCAAAATCCGGAACCCCTACTGGGTCAAGCCGGACTGGGCGTTCATCGAGGAAGGGGAGCCGATCCCGAAGAACCAGGAGGACCGGGTGGAGGCGGGGAGCCTCGGCGACTACGCCCTCGGGTTCGGGGACGGATATTTCATCCACGGGACGCTCTATACGCGGCTGCTCGGCAGAAACGTGACCCACGGGTGCGTCCGGGTCGGGGACGACGACCTCAAGGAAATATTCAAGATCGTTTCCATCGGGACCAAAGTCTACATCTATTGAAAGCCATGAAGCGAACGGCGCTCGTTCTCCTGGCCGCCCTGGCCGCGGCCGCGGCCGCCGGGCAGACCGTCCAGGCGGACCGCGCGAAGATCGCCCAGCGCCTCCACGATGTGAGCGCCGAATACGATCTGGCGAAGGAACCTCACTTCTATTTCGTCCTCGATGTCAGGGAGAGGTTTCTCGAGTTGCGGGTCAAGGGCATGGTACTCAGGGCCTGGCGCCTGAAGTCGATGCGTTTCTGGGGGAAACCGGCATTCTCGAAAACAGTCGAGCTGATCAAGAAAAGCGCGTTGAACCCGCCGCGGCGGAACGTCATCAAGCCCGGAGAAGCCGAGCCGACGCCTACGGACCCGACCAAGTTCGAACTCGGCGCTCTGGAGCTTAAGGATATGCCGGTGACATTCGGGCTCGATTTCGACAACGGGCTCCACGTTTCGGTCAATGCCACGAAAAAGGGGCTGGCCGCGGTCAGGGATGCCCTGAACTGGTATCTCTGGCTGCCCGTCAAGAGCTATTTCAGGGCGAGGGACGGCAAGCCGATATCGGTCCTGGAGCTGAGATTTGAAAATGAAAAGGACGCGCAGGCCATATACTGGACGTTTTACGAGGGAATCAGAGGCCTCATTTATTAGAGCTGAGCGTAGGCTCTATTAATTTTTTTTAATAAAATTTGACAAATATATGCTCAAATAATATATTATATTCTTACTAAATCAGGAGGAAAAATATGGTAAAGATCATAGGCATCGACCTGGGTACAACCAATTCAGTTGTTGCCATCCAGGAAGGCGATAAGACGACCGTTATCCCGAACGAGGAAGGCGGACGGACGACTCCCTCAGTCGTCGCCTTTACCCAGAAAGGCGAGATTCTTGTCGGCCAGGTGGCCAAAAGGCAACGGGTCACGAACCCTGAGAACACGATCTATTCCATCAAGAGGTTCATGGGGCGCCGCTACGGCGAAGTTGGGCAGGAAATCAGGCAGGTCCCGTTCAAAGTCACGGAGGCCCCGAATGGGGATGTCCGCGTGGAAGCCCTCAGCAAGAAATATGCCCCGCCCGAGATCTCGTCCTTCATTCTCCAGAAGCTGAAAAAGGCGGCTGAAGACTACCTCGGGGAAAAGGTCGAAAAGGCCGTCATCACGGTGCCGGCATATTTTAACGACAGCCAGAGAAAAGCGACCAAGGACGCCGGAAAGATTGCCGGCATGGAGGTCGTCCGGATCATCAACGAGCCGACGGCCGCGGCCCTGGCTTACGGCATGGACAAAAAGAAGGATCAGGTCATCGCCGTGTACGACTTCGGCGGCGGCACCTTCGACATCTCCATCCTCGAGGTCGGGGAGGGCGTCGTCGAGGTCAAGGCGACCAACGGAGACACGCACCTCGGCGGCGACGACATCGACCAGCTGGTCCAGGATTGGATCGTGGCCGAATTCAAGAAGGAGTCGGGCATCGACCTGACCCGGGACAAGATGGCGCTTCAGAGGCTCAAGGAAGCGGCCGAGAAAGCGAAGATCGAGCTGTCGACGACCATGGAGACCGAGATCAACCTGCCGTTCATCACGGCGGACGCGTCCGGCCCCAAGCATCTTTTGATGAAGATGACAAGGTCCAAACTCGAGCAGCTCTGCGAGGAGCTCATCCAGAGGTCGGTCCCACCCGTCCGTCAGGCCCTGGCCGACGCTGGCCTCAAGCCTGAAAGCATCCAGGAGGTCATTCTCGTCGGCGGCCAGACGCGCATGCCGCGGATCCAGCAGCTGGTCAGGGAGCTGTTCGGACGCGAGCCCCACAAGGGCGTCAACCCGGACGAGGTCGTGGCCGTCGGGGCGGCCATCCAGGGTGCGGTCCTCTCGGGAGAGGTCAAGGACGTGCTCCTGCTCGACGTCACGCCGCTGACGCTGGGCATCGAGACCCTCGGCGGCGTCTTCACCAAGATGATCCCACGCAACACGACGATCCCGACCAAGAAAACAGAGATCTTCTCGACCGCCTCGGACAACCAGCCGAGTGTCGAAATCCACGTCCTCCAGGGCGAGCGGGAGTTCGCCACGGACAACCGGACCCTGGGGCGGTTCCATCTGGACGGCATCCCGCCGGCCCTGAGGGGAGTGCCCAAAATCGAAGTCACCTTCGACATCGACGCCAACGGCATCCTGCACGTCTCGGCCAAGGACATGGGTACGGGGAAGCAGCAGGCCATCACGATCACGGGCCACAGCGGCCTGGACGAGAAGGAGATCGAGAAGATGGTCAAGGATGCCGAGGGTCACGCCGCCGAGGACCGCAAGCGCCGGGAGACCATCGACGCGAAAAATCATGCCGACCAGCTCGTCTATAGCCTGGAAAAGCTGCTCCAGGAGAACAAGGACAAGATCCGCGACCACGAAGTTCATGCCGTCCAGGCCGAAATCGAGAACACGAAAAAGGCCATCGCCACCGACGATCTGGAGCAGATCAAGAAGGCCGTCGAATCGTTGTCCCGGGTGTCCCACCGTCTGACCGAGAACCTGTACCAAGCGGCCGGCCAGCAGCATGCGGCCTCCGGCGCGTCCGGCGGGCCGGACGCGTCTTCCGGCGGCGACGGAAGCGGGCAGGCCCGCTCCGGAGGGACCGAGGACGAGGTTATCGACGCCGAGGTCGTGGACGACGGCAAGAAGAATTAAGCCCCGCGGCCCGGGCGGCGGGAGATGCGGCCCGAAAGGGCCGGGCGTCTGAGTGACGGCCATGGCGAAAGACTATTACGAGCTCCTGGGCGTTCCGAAGGCGGCGTCCCTGGCCGACATCAAGAAGGCCTATAGAAAACTGGCCCGGAAATACCATCCGGACCTCAACCCGGGCGACAAGACGGCCGAGGCCAAATTCAAGGAGATCCAGGAAGCCTATTCCGTCCTCAGCGACGCGAAAAAGCGGGCCCAGTACGACCAGTTCGGCTTCGCCGGCGAAGCACCGCCAGGAGGCGGGCCGGAAGGGCCCGGCCGGGCCTCCGGCTTCGAAGGGTTCGATTTTTCCGATTATGGGTCGTCGACTTTCCATGATTTTTTCGAAAACCTTTTCCGCGGGGCCGGGGTCCGTCCCGCGGCGAGAGCCGAAGCCGGACCCGTCCGGGGCGAGGACCTCCACTACTCGATGAAGATCGGCTTCGAGGATGCCATCCGGGGCGTCCAGACGAAGATCAGGCTGAGCCGCCTCGCGTCCTGCGGGACCTGCGGCGGCCAGGGATATGTCTCGCGGGGAGGTCGTGCGCCGTGCCCCGTTTGCGGCGGCAGCGGCCGGTCCACCATGCAGCGGGGCTTCATGAAGTTCTCCGGAGCCTGCCCTGGCTGCGGCGGCACGGGCCGAGCCCGCGGCGAGGAGTGTCCGGCCTGCGGGGGACAGGGGGTCGTCCAGAAATCCGAGCTCATTACGGTCCGCATCCCCCCTGGCGTGGATAACGGGTCGAAGGTCCGCGTCCCCGGCCGGGGCAATGCCGCGCGCCAAGGCGGCCCGCCGGGAGACCTGTACATCTCGATCGAAGTGGCCCCGCACCCGCTCTTCCGCCGCGAGGCAAGCGCCATCTTCATCAAAGTGCCGGTCACGGTCCCCGAAGCGACCCTGGGAGCCAAGATCGAGGTCCCGACGCTCTGGGGCAAAACGGCCATCCGGATCCCCCCGGGAACGAAATCCGGCCAGAAGTTCCGGATCCGGGGCGAGGGTGCGCCGCTGCCGGGGAAAAAGGTCCGGGGCGACGAGTTCGTGGAGGTCTCCATCGTCCCGCCGCCCTTCGAGAACCAGAGGGTTCGCGAGCTCATGAAGGAGCTGGAGCGGCTGTCCGGCCCGAATCCCAGGGAAACGACAGGGGGGGACTGATATGAAAAGAGCGTCGAAGGAAACGAAAAAGGAACCGAAGCCGTATTACCATATCAGCAGCGTCGCCAAGATGTACAACATCCATCCCCAGACGTTACGCCTCTACGAACGAGAGGGCCTCATCTCTCCGTCCCGAAGCGAAGGGAACACCCGCCTCTACTCGGCGGACGACCTGAAGCGGCTCGAGCTCATTCTCGACCTCATCCGCGACCTCGGCGTCAACCTGGCCGGTGTCGAGGTCATCCTCAACATGCGGAAGAAGATGGAGCAGATCGAAGCGGAGGTCGGCGAGTTCCTCGAATACATCCGGGAAGAATTCTTCACGGGCAAGGAGGAGGAATTCGAGGCCCGCGCCAACGCTCTGGTCCACGCCCGGCCGGCGGGAGTGGTCAAGGTCGAAAAATAGGATCGATCGTCATGGACTACCGCGACGCCCTGGATTCGAAGAATCTCAAACACTACCTGCAGCAGATCGCCGGGTTCCCGACTTTCACTGAGGAAGAGGAGAAGAAGCTCGGCGAGCGGATCCGCCAGGGCGACAAAGAGGCCCTCCAGAGCCTCATCAAGGCCAATCTCAGGTTCGTCGTCTCCTATGTCAAGAAATACCGCGGCATGGGCCTGAGCATGCTCGACCTGATCAACGAGGGGAACGTCGGGCTCATCGAGGCCGCCCGTCGCTTCGACCCCACGCGGAACGTCCGCTTCATCTCCTACGCCGTGTGGTGGGTCCGCCAGGCGATCATCCATGCCCTCTCGCAGTATTCCCGCATCTACAACATCCCGCAAAAGCTCTCGGACCAGATCAGCTTGATGAAAAAGAAGACCGCCGCCCTGAAAATCCAGCTCGGGCGCGACCCGACTCGGGAAGAGATCGCCGCGGCCATGAAGATCTCCGAAGGGGACCTCCAGGACCTTGAGCTCCTCGAGGAACGGAACGTCTCTCTGAGCGACAGGTATTACGACGAGGACCTCGAGGTCGAGGACAAGGTCAGCGACGAGGAGGCGGAATCCGTCGAGTACCAGATCATCAAAGCCTCGGCCAAGCACCAGATCCGGGAAATGCTGTCCGTGCTGGATGACAAGGAGCGAACTGTGCTAGAATTGCGTTTCGGCCTGGAGGACGACCGGCCGATGACGCTCCAGCAGATCGGCGACAGGCTCAATCTGACCCGGGAGCGGATCCGCCAGATCGAGCAGAAGGCCATGCGGAAGCTGGGCCGGTCGAAGAAGCTCCAGCAGCTCCGAGGGTATCTCAATTGAACGGCCAGGACGTCTGCGACAAGTGCCGGGGGACCGGCTGGGTCCTGGAGGACTCGGGCGGGAGCAAGATCGCCAAGCGCTGCGCCTGCTACAACGAGCGGCGCAAACAGGCTCTCCTCGAACAAGCCAACATCCCCCGCCGGTACCAGGCCTGCAGCCTGGGCAATTTCGAGGTCCACAACGACTCGCACCGGGACGCCCTCAAGATCTCCCGCCGGTTCGTCGAGAACTACCCGGCCCAGGACGTCGGCATCCTGTTTATCGGGCCGTGCGGGGTGGGGAAGACGCACCTCGCCGTGGCGATCATCCAGGAGCTCGTCGAGAAGAAGCAGGTCCCCTGCATCTTCTACGATTTCCGGGAGCTCATTCGTGAAATCCAAAACACTTTCACCCCCGACTCGACTCTCTCGGAGTCCGACGTCCTCGGTCCCGTCTTTCAGTCCGAGGTCCTCGTCCTCGACGAGCTCGGTGCTAAGCGGACCACGGCCTGGGTCGAGGAGACGGTCTTCTACATCATCAACTATCGCTACAACCACAAGAAAATGACTCTATTCACGACGAATTACCCGGACACCGAGGAGGAAGAAGACCACCGCGATTCCTTTTACAAGAAGGGCGGGGAGAACCTCGTCGACCGGATCGGGGTCCGGCTGCGGTCGCGAATCTACGAGATGTGCAAGGTCGTAGAGATGTGGGGCGACGACTACCGCAAGATGGCCAAGCAGGCCGGCTACCGCTTCTAGGGAGCGGAGGGATCTCTCACAGGATCTTGCGGTTTTCCAGCGATTTTGCTAGATTATTGCCGCCTGCTCCTCGGTAGCTCAATTGGCAGAGCGGGTGGCTGTTAACCACTAGGTTGCAGGTTCGAGTCCTGCCCGAGGAGCCAATCTTTAGGATTCTCTAAACGCATCTCATAGAGGAACGAGAACGGCTCGTTCAGCTTGAAGTCGAACCTATCGCCCGTGACCACGACCTTATTAAAAATCATCCTCAGCATCCTGTGCCGCTGATCATCCGAGGCGCGCTTGTAGGCCTTCGGAAGGTCCTGGACGAGTTCCAGGAGCGTCAGGCCATCGTCCAGGGCTCGCCCGGAGTCTTTTTCCAAGGCGTCCAGCTGGGCCTTGATCTGGCCCTTCCGCTCCCGCAACTTGGCAACGCCACGGCGGACCGTCTCGGCGTCAAAGTCCAGCTGTCCCACGGCTTTGGTGAAGGCGCGGTCCAGTTCCCCTTCTATCCGCGTCTCCGCATCCTTCAACTTTTTCCGCTCGATCCGGACCGTGCTGGAGGTGTCCTCGTGTTCGGCCTTGATCATGGCCCTGGCCCAGTCCAGCAGGTCCTTCGGAAAGCGGAATCTTGACAATGCCTCAGCGAACTTCTCGTCGGCCTTGTCCTCACGGACGCCTTGCGTCTGCTCGCACCGGCCCCCTCGTGGGTGGTTCGAGTAGTAGTATTTCCAACCGCCCGAGGTGTAGGGAGACATGAATCGGTGGCATACGCCGCACTTCATCAAGCCCCGATAAATGTAGAACTTGTCCTTCGTCGGGTGAGGGTGACCTTTCTGGTCCAGACGCGCCTGCACTCGGTCGAACAATGCCCGGTCAATGATCGCCTCATGCTGGCCTTTTATCTTTTCACCCTTCGTATGCTGGCAGGCAACATACTTGCTCTCGGTGAACGGCCAGACGACATAACCAACCAGTACCGGATTGCTCAGCAGGACGGACAGGGTCGTGACCGAGACCTTACCGCCCTTCCTTGTTCGTAGGCCTTCGGCATAGAGTTTTTCGGCCAGAGTGAACTCGGACTCCATGCCGCTGTCATACAACTCGAACGCCCTCCGGACGAACGGGACCTCTTTTTCATTCGGGGTCAGGTGATTCTTGTGGCAGTTGAACCCTAGGGGCGGATTCGACGGATAGAGGCCCTGATCAAGGCGGTACTCGTAAGTTCGGCGAGCTTTATCCTTGAGGTTTTTGATGAAGTAGCGCCCGAAGGCGACCTTCATGTGCCACAGAGCCATCCGGTCGGCCGATGTGTTTTTGTTGATCGTCTCCCCAGATTCGGTAAAGTGGATTGTCAAGAAGTCCTGGAGCATGTCGTCCAGGTCCACGACCGCTCGGTAGCCACGCGTCAAACGGTCCGAGTCCAGGACGAGCAGGTTCGCAACCCGATGCTCCTCGACGAAGCGCAGAATCTCCTTGAACTGGCGCCGGTCAAAGGCATCATCGCTCCGTTCGCGGAGTTCCCATGGCTCATGGACAAGGGTCAAGCCCTGCTCTCGGGCGTATTTTTCATTGTGGACTCGTTGAGAGGGGAGCGACCAGCGGTCCTGTCCCCCCTGCGGCTTGCTAGAGACCCTGCAGAGAATGACGGCGCTATTGTCGCCCATTGGTGCCTCGGATTTCTCGGATCAGGGAAAGGAGGGATTGGAAAGAACGGATGATGGCGCGGGCTTCCCCCTCGGTGATCTCGCGCTTAAGTCGACGCGCCCATACCTCTTGAGTTTTCAATATAAGCTCGGAAGACTCATTAGCCACACCCTGGTCTGTTCATTGCTACCTCCTTAGCTCTCAACCGGCAGTGATATTATAAAATCCCATAAGTGCCGAATCAAGAGTTTTATCAACAACTTAACCATTTTTAAAGAATTATCTATGTTCAAGAATTGAGCAGAGACACATATAAAACAGGGACGAAAAAGCCGTGTCTCATTTGCACTGCTGCGGCGAAGGACCCGGTTCCTAAAGTCGTTACGCGAGCCGGGAATTTCCTGAAGCTGCTTGGTGCCCAAAGGACGCGCTCCCCGTTCGTAAACCTCGACTTCCTTGCCCTCGACAAAACAGACCTCTGTGCATTTGATACAAAAAGCGGCCCGATTAATGGTTTGGAGGGTCATCGTTCCGTCGGATCGAAGTTCGTCGAGGACAATGCTTGGATGGTCAAACCTGAAAACCGGCTTCCTCCTTCGGCTCCCCGGGCTTGGTGAGGGAAGTTCATTTATCATTTTTCGCTCTCCAAAAGAGATAAATTAGATAAGGAGGACGAGGAGAAGTACTTATTATTCTGCCTGTTGAAGGCGCTTGCGGGTCGTGACAAGAACCAACATCTTGAGGGCATGCGTGAGGGCCGCTAGGAACCCGCGCTCCAGAGTAAGCCAAGAGGTGTGGTGGGCCTTGTCCAGACGATCAAGGCGTTGGGCCACGGCAGACTGACTGATACCGAACCGCTTGCCGATCGCTTTCTGTGTTTCCCCTTGGCTCCGCAATTGGAACATCCGTCTTGTCCGCTCAAACGCCTTATAGTCACGCGCGGAAGGCATCTTAATATTCTGTCCGGCGAACGCTGCTACAAATTCTTCAAAAGCGATTGAACCCAGAGCGGCCCAAAGGGATACGAGTGCCCGATAACGGCCAGGATGGGTGCGGATCAACATATACACGGGCACCCGCGCTTCCAATTCGCGCCGATTCCACTCGACGAGCACCTTGTCCAGCTCGCTAGTGTGCCGGAGAATCTCCTCCTGCTTAATTCGAAGCACTTCGTCTTCGCTCTCGCCGACAAGCTCCTTCTCTCCGGCGGCGACGACGTCGATCACAGAGTCCACATCTTTCACAATACGGGCCATCGTACGGTCATCTCCTTCGATCTCGTCATACGGGTGCTCCGCCTTCTCGTCCTTCCGGCAATCGACGAGATACAAAACCATCCAGGCCATGTTATGCCATAGGTCGTCGTCCGAGACTTGCTGTTTGCTACGGCGAAGGTCAGGCAGGTAATTCCTTAGGATGTAGACCTTGACGATACGGGTAGGGTTACTGGGCAGCCCAACCCGTGTAGCCACAGCATTGACGAACGCCCCAACGGCCTCCTCAAGTTCAGCATCGTCCGACTGGCCGTCTAGCCATCGACGTATTGCAGCAATTGCGAGCGCGCGGCCTTGCCAACGCTTCGCCCAAATAACGTCTTGTGATTTGATCATGGAGTCCTCCCAGACTTGCAGCTCTTCAATCCGAACCGTGTCGATTTCGAAGTCGCTACATAGCTAGAGACCAACGCCTAGTCCCAGTGTCACACTCGCCGCGGAACCTCCGGCTCTCGGGGATTATCGGCGTGATAGGACAGGCATTTACTGGCCGTCGCTGGTCCCCTTTGAGTGCCGACCGAAGGATAGCGCCGCTAAGGGGGGAAGTCAATCGGTGATAGCCGTTAGGCCGGCCAGGTATCATAAATCTACACGGATCATCTGCCTCTTCCCTGCCGATATCCCGCCTCTGCTCGCCTCTGCGCGTTGAACACGCTCCGGCCCGTATAAATAGTGGGCTAGCGAAATTGCGTGTTTGCAGGCAAGGAAATGGCGGTCGTGCAGCCGAGACCTAGGCTCTTATCCGCCGGCCCCAGAGGCAAAATGGGTTGAAAATCTAACTTCAGAGGTGGTATCTTGAGCGCAGCGAGGTTAGGCAATCATGAAGAAGATGTTGATATTCCTAACGGTAGCATTTCTCGTCCAGACCGTAGGTTACGTTTGGGGGAGTCCGGCCGAAGACCCCGTGGCTCAGAAGTACTCCGCGGCTCTTGCCAAGATCTTTGACGTTCAGGCCCGTATTAAGGGTATTAATCGGGCTTTCGAGAAGGTCTATCCTGTCGCAATCGTCGAGAACAAGACGTTCTATATCTTCGAGCCCGCCACTCAGGAAAGGGTTTATCGTCTTGTGCGCACGTCTCCCGATACTCTCAACCTTGCCCCAGGCACTTTGGCCGCGTTCCCGCTCCCATTCTGGGACAATCGGATGGCCTGTGTCGTGACGGGAAAAGCCTTTCAGGAATCCGACACTTATGCGTTTCTCTTCCATGAGTTCGTGCATTGCGGCCAATGGGATTGCTGCGACCTCAAACTCAAGCAACGATTATCAATCTTCCAGACGGCGATGAAGAACAAGGATTACATGTGGGAGTTGCAATATCCCTTTCCCTATGCCAGGCCTGATTTCGTCAAATTCCATGCAGAACTGCTCGCCGCTTTAGACCTGGGAGACGCTTCGAAAGTAGAGTCCCTGCGGTCGGAACTCAAAAAGTCCCTTTCAGACGAAGATTGGGAGTATATGACTTGGGAAGAATGGAAAGAGGGCCTGGCTCGCTACCTCGAAAACCGCGTGCGGTCAGTCCTGGGCTTGCCAGAGAACAAGGGCGGAGAAAGCCCGCCTTTTGACCGCGTCACGTTCTATCGCGGCGGGGACAAATTCATTCGCTTTCTCGAGCGACGCCACCCTGGCATTTCGAATGATATGGAGAAGCTCTATCAGACGATAAGCTCCGTGCCAAGCTCAAAATGAACAGATGCTAGAGCCCTATTTGACCGTGTTCAATTGCGGTTTCCAGGAAACAGCCGGCCAGACACTCCAGATAAGGGCGGTTCAGCCACCCTTCAGCTGGGCCAGCCGTTTAGAGAATTAATATGAGGTTTAGGGCCATCTCTGCTAAGTCCCTTAACCTCTTAAGGCTCCGAGGATAAGCAGAAGCCCACGTGGGCAAGTAACGGCTAGGCCCCATGCTAATTTCCGCCAAAATCCTGCGTCTACTTGCCTCTGCGCATCGGACGACCGCCAGCCCGTATAAAGTGATGGGCTAGCGAAGTTGTGCGTTTGCAAGCAAGGAAATGGCGGTCGGCGGGTACATGATTGGCCTCGTTGCGCTGAACTGGGCTGATCTGGATCAGATACGCTTCAGCCCATCAGTGTGATATCATGAGCTGGGGCAGAGGCGAAGCAGGGGGGCGATTACTGGCGTTATTTATCATGAAAGCACTGTCTGAGAACGTTATAGTGAAGGGGGATTGAGAATGGACCAGGAGAGGTTGAAGCAAATCTTCCGGTTGACTGCGTTGCGGAGCGTTGGAAAGCAATATAAGTATCATCGGCTAGACAGGAACAGACTTGGGGAAGCGGAAGTTCGGAACGTAATGGCGAGAATCTTAGAAGAAAATAAAATTTACTATGGTATAGAAATCTCTACTAAAGCGAAACAACCCAAAAAAGAAAATATCCGTAATCGGGTCGCTCTGGTTGACTTAGTAATATATGAAAATAGAAAAGACGAAACTCCCTCAATTTTTATTGAATTCAAGCGAGGGCAGCCGAGCTTAGACGACATTAAAAAAGACTTCCGAAAGATGGTCCGAGAGCCAGAGAAAACTTCTTTGCGAGGTGGCGCTTTTTTCCATATTTTACCGAAAGTTGAAGACCCGAAAGAAAAATTCTTAGAAAGAGCTCGTAAAGAAATTATAAAAAAATATGCTAAAACCTACATAAGGCTAAAAAAGGGAAAGTTGCGCTCAAGATGGTTTGTTCTATTCATACTGGATGCGTCGAGCCGAAAATACTATTACTGTTCCAAGTCAGATATCAACAGAATAGATAAGTTGGATGATGGAGCTTGGTATCCGTTAAAAAAACCTATCTGCTGTACGACCGGCCTTCCAGAAAGGGTCGTCTAGGCGCAAAGCGAAATAAGCCCAGAGGTTGAAAACCTCACTTCAGAGGTGCTATAGTGAAGCGGAGGATGTAAGGTGCGAAGGGGCGTCCGGCAAACAAGAAATGCAACTCACGGGATCAACAGAAATGCGGTTGGTGGGTCAGTTGGAAGCGGCGCTGGGCAGCCCCACTACCCGGGTCGATGTCAGTAGCCCCGCAGTTTAAAATCCTATTTAAAGGGCGAGACCCTGAGGGTCGAGATTAACTTAGCATGGTTTCTTTGTGAAAAAGCGCTACTCTGTTAGGATGAACTCCAACCAGAGTGAATAAGGAGGGAACATTGAAGAAGAGTGCACTCTTATTGTTAGGTTTCCTAGCCTTGGTCTCATGGCTGACGGCCCAGCCCATCAATATCGACAAATGGCTTGATCAGCACAAACCCATTATGCAGTATAGACATTTAAATCGCGGGGAGTGGGTATCCGAGCAGGATTATTTCAATTCGCTAAACCGTTCGCAAAAGCTAAGGTACATCCAAATGTTCTGGGAGATTAGGTCCCAAGTCCCAATCCCAAGTACGTCTAAGGAGGAGGATTCTAAGGTTACGTTAGAGCAGGAATACCAAAACCGGATAGAGTACGTAATCGAGAATTTCGAAGAGTCTCATAAGTCCAGTTGGGAAGGGGACCGCGGGAAGACAGTCTTGCTATTGGGGATTCCAAAAGTCACCGGTCTAACTGAGAGCCAGTTTGTTTCTTGTACTATGACATGGAATGACAGCGATATCGGAAAAGTCCACTTGAGGTTTACTCGCGCTCTTAAAGGCATAGAGCGGGCAGTAAACGCCCTTGCTGAGAGTCCATTGGCACAACAAATTAGACGAGGAACGAGTGCAGAGGAGTTAGGGCCTGATTTCCGTAGAATCAATGATAATGATGAAAAAGCCTCAGCCTTCGAGAGAAAATGCGGAGCCTCTTGGGCACCAACCGATGAGGGTTGGAAGCTTTGGGCTGAAACACTAAAAAAGAAGTAAAGCGGTTCGCCAGCTAAGTAATGAGGCATCTCAAGATTTATGAGATAGCTCCAAGGCGACCCCCAGGGAATTTGGATAGACTCCTTCCGCCATGTTCCGCCGGTGGGCCAGCGAATGATTAAACCACGCTAATTTGGACTAAAAAGCGCAAAACGAAAGACGATTAAAAAACGCTAAATTCCAGGGGAAATGCGTCCCAACTGGGGAAAATGTGGGAGTAGTCAATAGCACCGGAATTGGCTTTGAAGTCCAGAAGGCCCACCGGAACCTTGACCCTCCCGTTTATGTCTAATTCACTGAATAGGGAAGGACGATGCCCCGCCATTGGATCCACAGTCCCATATGCTATCCTGGTTTAGCCACGCTTCGCTCAGTTTGGAAGGGCACCATGAGCAATCGCCCGCCGGCGCCGGAGGCGCCAAAGGTTGGAAACCCAATCTTAAAGGTGGTATCGTGACGAGGGTGGGTCACTGCTTCTAGTCCAGGATGCTGTGGGCCGGGCTGAAGGACAACGAGTCTAGACCCATCGACTCCAAGGTAGGGGATAGAATAGAAGATGGTCGCCATTCTCCAAGCTCTCCACCGTGCCAGGCTCCAGATTCTGACGGTTGGGTTGGCCTATCTACTATCGGTCCTCGCCGGAGCCGCGATGGTCCATCACGGTCAACAAACCGCTCTGGACTTCAGGGATAAGGTCGTGGCTAAGGCCCATGTGAACGATCGTGCGGCCATCGCTTCCGACAAGGGGAAGAAACTCGTGGCAGCGCTTTGGGATTTTGGCGAAAACCTGGTTCTCGGCGCCATACCGGAGACCATCACGGGCCTTACTGTTATCGCTCCCTACGCTCTGGCAGTTTATAGGGGATGGATTGGAGGAATCGTCTCCGTCGACAGTCGACATCAGAGCCGGCTCCATAAAACTAGGAGCGGCGTCTATTATGTGTTGACGCTGCTGCTACAGCTCATCCCTTACAGCTTGGCTGGGGGAGTAGGGGTCAAGCTCGGTTTGTCTTACTTTCGTGCGGATCCTGCGTACAAAGACAGCAATAAAATTCTGGGTTATCCAGTCGAAGGGTTCAAGGATGTCATCCGTGTCTATGCGCTGGTCGTCCCATTGTTTCTAATCGCCTCCCTTTGGGAGTTTCTCAGCTCGTGGAATTAGATGGATTTGGGTTATGGCAAAACGGATGCGTTGCCTGCCTAGCTCCGATGGTCTGCCGAGCGTCGCAGATCAGGGCAAATCAAGCACTCTTCAGCCCCGCCGGCCGATTCCAGCATCAAACTGAGGGCCGAGATTCTGCCCGGAAAAAACAGCTTAACCTCTGAGGCATCCGAGGATAAGCCTGGACCAGTACAGATTTGCAGAATAGATACAGACCCATTCCAAATTTCCGCCAAAATCCCGCCTCTGCTCGCCTCTGCGCGTTGAACAGCCGCCGGCCCGTATAAATAGTGGGATGGCGAAAATGTACGTTCGCAAGCAAGGAAATGGTGGTCGGCGAGTACATGATTGGCCTCGTTGCGCAGAACTGGCTGATCTGGATCAGATACGCTTCAGCCCGGCCGGCCGATACCTGGAGTCTGGGCCATGATTACTTTGGCCTAATAGCTTTCCAGGCTGTCGGCCGCCGCCGGAGGCTCCATGGGTTGAAAATCTCACTTCAGAGGTGGTATCGTGAGCGGGGGCGGGTCACCGGAGTCAATGCCCCCGCGGCGAGCCGCGGGGCATACTTCAAAGCTTTCGGTTGTCAAAGCCCTACACACATTTTTCCCTGTCATCCATCAAATGCCGGGCTCTGTCAGAATTAATAAGAATCTAACCGTTTCTTAATTGAAGCTGAACCTAACGAGCTTAAAAGAAAAGTAACATCCCGAGTTTCCCCTAAAATCACCAATATGAAAACAATGAAGAAGTCTGCGGCGACCGAGGTGAGCTCTCGGGTTCATCTTGGACCAGCTGAGCAGGCCAACAATAACCTTAAGGAGGTTTGAAATGAATCGGTTGGAGAAAATCGTGATCTTCTTGGTTTCAGTGCTGTTGACACTGGTTGGATTCGGCCTCGTCGCTGCCCCGTAGTTGATATGTTGAAAATTGGGAGACTCGCCGGCTATGAGATCATCGCCAACTATCTGGCCAGGACTGGCACGCCAGGTCTGAACTCTTCATATTCCATGTACCTAAAACTACCGATTACAGTTCTGGCGATTCTCGCCATTTGTGCGATTGTTTCATTCGTCGTGATGAAAATCATATCATTCTGTAGGAAAGCGGGACAGCGCCCGAGGCAGAGGTCTCGCGATCAAAAACCTCGTCTGGGCCAATTCCAGATTCCCCATTCAAAGACGAACTTCTGAGCTAGGAGCTCATCCTTGAAAACTGTGCCAGCGAAGATGTTTGTTTTGTAGCGAGCAAGGGAACACCCCAAGTTGAAAACCTCGCTTCAGAGGCGGTATCGTGAGCTGGGGCGGGTCAGGGCCTCAAAGTTGCAAATTCAACTTGACACGGCCTTTTATAAACATAAAGAGTTAGGAAATGGGAAGAGCAACCTTCGCCGAGTATGTGACGTATACATTATGAGCGCTACGAATTGCCGGGCGAATTTATGTCTGGAGGTCCGGCGTGACTTTAACAGGAAAATTCACTGCGATCGCTGCGATGGCTTCGATTCTTTTTGTCGGCGTCCAGGCAGCCAACCGTTCCGAGAGAGCACCACTTACGGATAACGATTACGCCGCCCTGAGCATTTGCGAAAGTGTAATCCGTCTTTTCCAGGCCGAGTCCTCCCGGATCTGGCCCGGCTATAACCTCGCGGATAGGTCGTTTATAGTCTACGTTCCAGGCAGATGGGCTCTGCTCTTTAACGGCGCCCCGGACGCCGAGGGATTCTCCTCTTATCCCAAAGAGTGGCCGAATCTGGGGATTAATGTCCTGTACCACCAGGGCCAATATAGGGACCTGATCGGGCAACTCGCCTTTGGTTTTGAAGTCGGAAAACAGAAGGTTGTGGCGGTCGGGTTCCCGGAGAAACGCGCTGACGCCATATATTTATTCGGCTTCCTCGTCCATGAAGCGTTTCATCAGTACCAGGATGAGAAGTTCGGCGACATTCCTTGGGAGCGTGAGGAGAGATACCCCATCTTGGACCGGCAGAACACGGCCTTAGCCTACCTTGAAATGCGTGCCCTCATGGATGCGCTCCGAGCCGCCTATGCGGGGAATAATGACGCCACCGTGAATAAGCTCGGACAATTTGTCGCCGTACGTCAAGAGCGGTGGACGCATGCTGATCCATTCGTTAAACGCTATGAGCAAGGGCAGGAAATCCGTGAGGGAACCGCTCGCTACGTGGAGATGAAGAGCGTCGAGCTGTTGACGAAGTTGAAATATAGATCCTCAATCCCTCAAAAGGTGAACGCGCTCCGAACGGATCTGCCCTCGGTGTCGATGCCCGGTTTACTGTTGGATGATTTCAAGAGCCGGATCACCAGCGATTCCGTGGCGCCTGATGACATGCTTAGGAACAGAATCTACCCTGTGGGGGCTGCTTTAGGACTCCTGGCCGACTATCTAAAGATCGATTGGAAGCCCAAGGCCCAACAGGCGGGAACCGCTTTTGAGTTTGGAGGGCTCTTTGCCGCGCAGCTCGGCCTTGATGAGGGACGAATGAAGAAGCTTTTGAATGAGGCCGAGGGCGAATACGATCTTGGAAAAATACTTGTTTCCACGGAAACCCTCACCAAGGCATACCGGAAGGAGTACGAGGCAGCCCTTGCGGCTTTTGAAGCCCAGAAGGGTCTGCGCGTAGAGATCGATTTTTCCTACACAGGCCTCAGCCGGTCCCGCTACAGCCGGACCAGGAAATGGCTGATGGACCAGGGCTCGGTGTGCTTATGCCCCCTTTATGACGTCTATACGTTGAAGAAGGACCGCTTCAGTCTGCAGCTTCAATCATTCGGCGTGTTGGAAAGGGATGATTGGAGTGCCAGAAAAAAAGGCCTCATATTTTATATCCCGAGGCTTGGTACCGTGACTGTTGATCAGAAACCGTTGGGCTTGGGCCAGGGGATGCATGTGAGGTTCAGAAGCCTTAAGATTCAAGAAGGAAATTTTCGATTGGAATCTTCTGGCCCTGGAGAATTGAGTTTCGACGGCCATCGTTTGGTCATCACGCTCAAATAGACGGCCTCCAAGGGGGAGAAGGAATTTATCAACAGGATAGCTAGCATCTAATCTATGTACGTCGGTTGCCCCTCAGCCCGGCCAGCCGCTCCCTGCATCATCCTGATGTCTAGAGTCCTACCTGCAAGAGCCGCTTAACCTCTGAGGGATCCGAGGATAAGCCCGGTTCAGCACAGATCTACATTATCAGGGACGGAATCACGCCAATTTCCGGCCAAAATCCCGCCTCTCCTGGCCTTTCCGCGTTGAACAGCCGCCGCCCGTATATTGTGAAGTCGGCTGGCGGAGTTGTGAGTTTGCAAGCAAGGAAATGGTGGTCGGCGAGTACATGATTGGCCTCATTGCGCTGAACTGGGCTGATCTGGATCAGACACGCTTCAGCCCGGCAATCCACTTCCTGGAGTCTGGGCCATGACCATTTCGGCCTAATAGCTCTTCCTGGGCTATCGGCCGCCGGCGCCGAACGCGCCCTGGGTTGAAAACCTCACTTCAGAAGTGTTATCGTGAGCGGGAGCAGGTCATTTCCGATCTGACAGTTAGGAAACCTCGCGGATGATGTAAGCGTGGGCTTCGAATCCGGAGACCAGGAGTTCGAATTTCTCCGGGCGCACCCTCATCGCCCCAAACCGGCGAGGATGCCGCGGGGGCTTCGTCAGCAAGCCCTGGGCTTGACACCGGCGGACATAATGGAGGCTAATCCGTTTGGGGCTGATGCGGGGCGATTGAAACCGCAGCTCAAAAAAAGGAACACACCCCAATGTAAAACATCTGTGTATTTATCCCGTTGTTCGGTTCCCGAAGGCCCAAATTCGAGACATGCAACCAGCGGTACTGGAACGTCAGCGCCGTCCGCCCGGTCAGGAAATAACGGGTGCCTGCGCCTCCCTGGACGTTAAACTGGAAATGCCCCGTCAGATCAGGCCCGTCGATATTCGTGCTAGAAATCCCGGCTCCACCTTCAATGAAGGGAACCCATCGACTGTCTGTGACCCAGCTATACCGGAGGCACGGCGTCAGACAGGCTAAGTAGCGGGTATCGGGTTTGAACTGCCATCCCCCAAAAAGCCCGATCAGAAATTCCAGGGTCCCCCGGTACCATCTATCCGAGGCCATGACATCCGTGATGACCCAACCAATATCTATCGATCCCAGGGTCAAGTCGTGGTCCAGCGTGCCGCCGAAGGCCCTGACGCCGAAGCCCGCCCCTGCCATGCCTCCCACTTGGAACAGGCCCCGCCGAAATCCGTTGCCGATGCCGGAGGCCCAAACGCTCTCCTGCGGAAACGCCGGCTCTGACTCCTGTCCATGCGAAGAGGCCGGGCGCGCCAAAAAGCCCGTGATCATCAGGAGGCCCAACGCCACTGAGATCGCTCTCCATGCAGACGGCCTCGCGTCGCCCTTCCCGCCTTGGCTTCGAGGCCTCGGGCCACAGGCGCGATCAGCTCCAGACCTGGGAGTGCAAGCCTTTCTTTGTAAACTCCGTTTTCGCATTTGAGCCAGATCCGCCAACCGGTCCCCCAAATAGATCATCAGCTGGGAGTATATCACTGCCCACTCCCGGTGACGGAAAGCCGATTTCTTCAACGCCGCCTCGATAGCTAGGATCACCGGCTGGTCTATGGGGAAGATCGCCTTCTTCCTGGCCGCTTTCTTGATCTTCCGGTTCGGGCTCTCAATCGGATTCGTCGTAAAGACCAGTGCCGGGATCTCAGTGGGGATACTTGAAGGGGGTGACGAGCTCGTCTCAAAATCGGATTGCCGGTCCCGGGGAACCTCCAGGCCGATCTCCCCGAACTTCGATTTGAAGGTCTTGGACGTGAACCCGTTCCGGGCGTTGCCGGTGCCCTTGGCCTTCTGGTCGTGCTTTTCGTAGCCCAGATGGTCGGTCAGCTCGCCCTCGAGGAGCGTCTCGACGACCTCCTTGCTGATCTCCAGCATGAAGGCGTTAAAATCGTCCAGGAACCTGACGCCCTTCTCCTTGAGGAGCTTTTTCAGCTCCTCCTTGTCCAGAGCCATCGGTACCTCCTTGAGTTATTTTATCCGTTCAAGGAGGTTTACTCAGTTTTTCTTACAGTCCCGTTTTCAACCTCACATTTTCGCGGGCACACTTTTCAGGGATGATGCCCCCCCCACGGCTTGAAAACCTCGCTAAGGAAGTGGTATCTTGAGCGCGGTAAATAAGCATGAATCATAATAAAGGACATTCTATTCTCGAGTCTTTCGCCAAAATTGCGCTTGCTATTTTCTCAGTCCTTGTTGGCATTGTCTTTATTATTAATTTTTCATCGGAAATAGTCTCTGGAGTTTGGCTAGTTATTTTGAAAGACTGGAAGTCAATTGGAATTGGAATATTTTTTAGTATTGGAATGGTGTTTGCATACAGTCTTGTTAGTCTCCCTTCCACCGGACTCGTTATCCTTTTTGAAAAACTTGCGGAGAAGAAAAAGAAAGTGCTTCCTGCAATATTAAGTTTTCTCAATTCGCTTTACACGAACGCTATCATAGCGTTGTGGGTAATGGGCATGTTTGTTTATTTTCTGGACAGGGCTGGCGAGAAGTCAAAAATCCCTTATCTTCTTTGGGGATACGGGACAATGATGTCGCCGCTATCGTACATGGCTCATAAGAACGATGAAGAAGTAACGCCAGGGAATATCCCAAGCCTCATCTTTGCACAACTATGTTATTTAATCTGCGTTGCATTTTATTTTCTGCCCGAGCACAGAGGTCCTTGGCTTCTATATTCAATTATAATCATCGGAGTTGCCTTCTCGTTCATCCCACCAATGCTTTTTTTAATAACAATGCCAAAGGAAAAGGATAGGTTTGGGGAGAGCGCTCAACTCCCCTTATAAAAACAGAGGATTTGTACATCCTCAAGTTTTATTATTCACCGTGTCTGACATCGAAGTGCCATTTTTCCGACCACGCCTTCTCGTAATAGACCAGCAGTGTAGATATGTCAGATCTTCTTGGACACTTTATGCTATTTGCTAAGCTACATAAAGGAGGTCTGGCAGATGAAAAAAGAAGTCCGAGACGCATTTGGGATCCATTACAAATGGACAGTTCTTAGGTCTGCCGAGATTACTCGAAGTGTGACCCAGACTTGCCACACATTCGAGGTGCCGAGGTCGACATTTTATGAATGGAAAAAAGCTTATAAGGAAGGAGGGAGAGCGGGATTGGCCAGGAAAAAACCCGTTGTCCTGAATGATCCCCGGAGATGATCTCAAGAGGTCGTTGACAAGATCCTCGCCTCAGACAGACATATAAGCTCGGGCCTGAGAAAATCATGTGGTACCTGGAGCGCTACCATGGGATAAAAACCTCAGAGTCCACAGTCTATCGGACCCTTGTGAGAAACGGGATGAGGCGCTTGCCAAAGAGTTCAGCGCGCAGAGCGATTCATACTCGCCGGTATGCCAAAGAGGTTCCTGGTCATCATATCCAGATAGACGTTAACTTCGTCACGCTCAGGAACTTTGAGGGGGGCAGAGTCCGACGCTTTCAATATACGGCCGTTGATGACGCAACCCGGATCAGGGCCATGAAAGTTTAGCCGCGTCACAATCAGCAGAATGCCATCCAGTTCGTTGATGATGTGATTGAAAAATTTCCCTTTCGTATCCATACGGTCCGAACAGACCGAGGCCGCGAGTTTCAAGCCCAGTTTCACTGGCCTGTCGAGGACAAAGGGATAAGGCATGTCTATATTAAACCTCGATCTCCGCAACTCAATGGGAAAGTTGAAAGATCTCATCGGACGGATCAGGAAGAATTTTATCAACTGTTGACATATACGGA
>Ga0187770_10000009_pt1 | contig 97397 bp, 81 predicted proteins | sample 0116_SJ02_MP02_2_FD_133154 | JGI IMG/M metagenome (GOLD analysis project Ga0187770, IMG submission 133154) | Tropical peat soil microbial communities from peatlands in Department of Meta, Colombia - 0116_SJ02_MP02_20_MG | ecosystem: Environmental > Terrestrial > Soil > Wetlands > Peat | place...
AGGGCGCGCCAGCAGGCCCGCTGAAATTCCGTTCCGCGCAGATCGAGCGGGAAACCGAAGTTGCGGCGCAGGCCGAGGAAGTATTCTTCCAGTTCCTCAACGTAAGGCCGCATTGCGGCCGGGCATTCCTCAAAGCGGACCCGCGGAGCGCCGACGTGCAGGCTTCCCGATCCCAAGATTTCCGAACGCAAGTCTCGCGGATTCGGGCGGATGGTCTGCTGGCCGGGCAGCCGGGCTTCAAACTCCAAGGCGACCAAACCCCTTTGTGAAGCAGCCAGGAACAATGGCCCCACCGGTGATGTAACTATCTTAAAATGAAGCGTTTCCATGAGATCGCCCGCTCTTTCAAGGGGTTCAGCGCCCCCATACATTAGCACACCGGCATCCGCCTGCCGCATCCCCGATTGACAGAATCCGTTTTTTGTCCCAAAGTGTGTGCTGTCTTTCTATGAGCCGGAAGTCGTTTCCGGCATATGTGTTGCTCGGTGCATTGTGCTTGGGTAGCACAGCGTTGAAAAAAGCCCTTCTCATTCTTTGCGCTGTCATTCTGGCTCCGGTACTGGTGGTGAGCCTGGTATTGCTCGCCGCCGGGGATTGGCGCGCCATCGGACAAACCGAAGCCGGTGACCGCGTTTCTGTTAGCTCTGTTCGGGTGCTTAAGAACAGCCAGCGTGTCGCGCTGGTCCGGGTGGAGTTCAAAGATCCCACGGAACTTCCCCAAGGCGGACCCTTCGTAGAAATGCGGGCGCGGGTGCGCTTTAACTGTGCCAATGGAGCGGCGTCTCCTACCTCGGAATGGTTCTACACCCGCGACCGGAGCGGGCGTTTCGTGGTGAGCAAGAAAGCCACGCGCGACGACGACTTCGGCACGACCCGCGAAGGCGGCTTCGCCGACATGGTCAGCAAGAGCGTTTGCAGCCAGGCGAAGTAGGCGAACGCGAGCACCTACCGTCTTTTCCCGAGTTTTTCACAGCACCTGGCACCTCGGTAACCTCGAAACCACTTCCACGCATTCTTTTTTCCGCTTATGCTGAGACTGCAATCTCAGGGCAGCACACCCACCGGGTATGGATTCACTTCGACTTTACAGTTTGGCAGCGGCGAGCGGCGTCGCTCTGCTCGGCGCGTATGCTCTACTGCGGCGCAAACCAAAAACTGCCGATGACCTGGAACGCGAGCGCCGGGCATGGCTCGAGGGCACGGGCCGCATCACCGATGGCACTGTGATCGACGTGCAGGAACTGGACGCTCAGGATCGTGGACGTGCTGCGGTCATGCTCATCTACAAGTATGACGTGGCGGGAGTGTCCTACGAGTGTTCGCAGGACGTGACCTACCTGCGCCACTGGATCAACCTGCACTCCTGCCGGCTCGGATTGCACACTTCGGTGAAATACGACCCGCTTAATCCCGGCAACTCGCTGGTGGTTTCGGAAAACTGGATGGGGCTGAGGCAGTAGACGCCTCTACTCAAACCGGCGTGACAAAAGCGTCCACCCTAGCGCCGCAGCGCCTAAAAGCGTGTCAATCTTGCGCACATTTCGGCACGCCTGAAGGCGTGCCCTGATACAAGTCGCCAAGATGCGAGGTCTCATAAACGTGTGTCACGAGCGAACGTCTTAGATCCCCCACCCTGTCGCACAAAACGCGACAAGGATGGGGCAACCGCTTCTGTTCTACCTGAAAGCTGAAGGCTGGCTCTAGCTGCCGGCGGCGAAGCCGCCGTTGTGGGCGACGGTGATGCGGAGGTACTTGTAGGGATTCACGGGCGTGTCGTTGATGCGGACTTCGTAGTGGAGGTGCGGGCCGGTGGATCGTCCACTCTCGCCCACATAGCCGATGACGTCGCCGCGGTGCACGGCTTGTCCGGCGGTGACGGCAAATCCGGAGAGATGGCCGTAACGGGTGCTGATGCCGTTGCCGTGGTTGATCATGACGGCCTTGCCATAGCCGCCGAGTAAGTCAGTAAACGTGACGACTCCATCCGCCGGGGCCACGATGGGGTGGCCGTAAGAGCTGCTGATATCCACACCGCTGTGAAACGCGCCTTCACCGTTGAAGGGATCAATGCGCTCGCCAAAACTTCCCGTCACCTGGCCTTCCACCGGCCACAGATTTGGAGCGGAGTTCGCGCGGAACCAGTCGGCAGTCGTGGCGTTGCGGGTCAGGCCCATGGTCAGGCCGACCATCGTCGCTCCGGTCAGAGCCGATGTTCGCAGGGCATGCAACTGGTCAAGGGAAGAACTCACCTCGGCGGCCCGAATCTGCTCAGCGCTCGCCGTGACCAGCGTGGGCTGAGACTTCAAACCGTAGAGTGCGGAGACCTCGCCTGCGATCGAGCCCAGCGAAGCCACCTGCACGTCGCGCTCTTTTGCCACTTGCTCGAGCCGGGAATAATTGTCCTTGAGCTGGTCTTTTTCCGTCCGCAGCTGGTTGTAGCTCGAGACCTTCAGCAACATCCGGGTGTAGGAGCGGGCAATGCCGGTCAGGCTGACAAATCCAATCGCTGCGCCTACGACAAACACGTAGAGGTAATGCACGGGGATGGAGATCTTGCGGAGCTGGCCATCGTCACCGCGGGCCACAAAAAGAATGTAGAAACGCTTCTGCAATCGCTCCTCGCCAAGAACGAAACGAACTTGTGAATCATCAGGTCCGGAATTCCAAGCCAAGTCCTGGGGAGTAGAAGGCCTGTTCGGACCACCTGACTTTTTTCGGGCTGCGTCCCATCTTGGGAATGGAATCCTTTGCGCGCCCTACACCTACCGGAACTGCGGCCAGAGCCTGAAAACGTTGCCCTCTCTGCAATTTCAACGTTACGCAGAGGTTAGCTCGGCCAAAGGTTATGTGAATGACTGGTTAACGTTAGCAAACTGGATTCCCCCTGTCAACGAGTCGCTAGGTCATTCTTCGGTTACCTAAGAGGGGGTAATCACAGGCGTACCACGGGACAGGTTACTTTCGGGAGCGAAGGCCGAGGCGGCTTTGGCCGTTTTGGGGCTTGGGTATTTTCGGCGCAACGAGTCTGACCGCTTCAGAACCAGGACCGCACCGGTCATCCTAGCGTAGCTTATATTGTCTCTGGCATGCCACTCCCGGAAAAAGCTCTGATCACCGAGATTCGCCGGTTGGCGGGTTTCCCTTCCCATCGGCTGAGCTCGGGTTCTGCGGTTCTAGCCGGGATTGGCGACGACTGCGCCGTGCTGCGCCCGGCGCCGGGACATGAAATTCTGGTCACGACCGATTTCACCTTGGAAGGCATTCACTTCCGCCGCGAATGGCATCCGCCGGAAGTGGTCGGCCACCGCTGCCTCACTCGCGGACTGAGCGACATCGCCGCCATGGGCGGTGAACCGCTAGCGGTGTTCTTGTCGCTGGCGCTGCCGCGAGATTTGCCGCAGGCCTGGGTGCGGCGATTTTTCCAGGGACTGCTCAAGCTGGGGAAAAAGTACGGCGCTCCGTTGGCTGGAGGAGATACGGCTGAATCTCCGGACGGCGTTCTGGTCGACATTATCGTAGTGGGCAGCGTTCCCAAGGGCAAAGCCGTGTCGCGGTCGGGGGCGCGGCCGGGGGATCGCGTCTACGTCAGCGGGGAACTCGGCGGTTCGGCCGCAGCACTGATGGAGATGCGAGCCCGGCCGAAGAACAAACTGAATCCGAGGGAGTATCCACGGCACTTTTATCCCGAGCCGCGGATTGAGCTCGGGCAAATCCTGCGCAAGAAGGGGCTGGCGACCGCCATGATTGACCTGAGCGACGGGCTCTCCACCGATCTGGCTCACCTCTGCGAAGAAAGCGGCGTGGGGGCAGAAATTGAATCCGTGATCATTCCCCGGGCACGTGTCGGCAAGCACAAGCGCGAGGTCTCGCTCGATCTGGCCCTGCACGGCGGCGAGGATTACGAACTGCTGTTTACGTCGCCCCGCGGCAAGCGCGTTCCGAGCCAGCTCGCCGGCATCCCCCTCACACTGATCGGCCACGTCACCAGTCGTCAAAGAATTTTCCTGATGAACGGCAGGGTCGGCTGCGAACTCGTCCCAAAAGGCTGGGAGCATTTCCGCAAATAGCTGATTACCTCCGTACCTTGGTCACTACTCAGTCTCTACCCAGCCCCCATCCAACCGGACTAGAGTAGGAACATGTCGTCCCAGAGATTTGTGATCGCCGCCATTTTCGTGGCGGTGCTGTTCGTCGGCGCCGCCCAGAGCAAGAACCAACCATCGCTGCCGCCGGCGCATGCCAAGGCGCCTTCGCCTCCGGTAACGGACGAGTTCATCCACAAGCAGTTTGGGGATAACTGCTCGCTCGTGGCGGGCCCGGCGCAATACGTTGCCGACCTTGATGGAGACGGAATTGACGATCTGGTGGTTGCGGCGAAGTGCAAGAACCCCATGGCCGATCGCGCCGAGTACAACTTCGTGGTCGCCGATCCTTATGACTCGTTTCTCGGATTCGGCGACGTGAAGATAACTTCCACATTCGCCTCCGACGCGCCCGAGCGGCGCGGCGTGTGTCTGCTGATTATTCACGGAGCGGGCCCGGACGCGTGGCGCGCCGAGAATCCCAAGGCGAAGTTTGTGCTGATCAACCTGCCCTTCAGAACCCTGGCGGTGAAACGACTGGCGCTGAAAAAGCGTATCCTCCTGGGGATCTACATGGAAGAGCAGGGTGAGGGCGAGAACACGGCATCGGACATTTTCTGGGACGGCAAAAAGTACAAGTACCAGCCGCTGGGCTCGACGATGGAGTAGGAAATTCTGATTTCAGATCTTGCCGATTTTAAATCTTAGAAATCGGGAACTCTTCCGTTCCGACTTTCCCCACATTTTCTTCCGCAAATCTGCACACGCGATCGAGCGAATCCTGTAACTCGGCGCTGTAGCGCTCAACGTCTTCCTCGGTTGCATTCGCAGGCACGGGGATCAGCTTACCGAAGCGTACCAGCACGCAGGAGAACGGCGCAGGAATGATCAGGCGGTCCCAGGTATTGAGCACCCAGGCTTTGTCTACAGCCGCATAAAGCGTGGTCATCGGCACGCCTGAGGAGCGTGCCAGAGCTACCGGTCCGGGCTTGACCTTGTGGCGCGGGCCGCGCGGGCCGTCGAGTGTGAAGGCGACCGTCCATCCTTCGTCGAGCGCGCGGCGCAGACCCAGCAGGGCGCGCACGGCATTGCGACTACTTGATCCTTTCACCGCTACGAATCCGAATTTGTGAATGATGCGGCCCATGTACTCGCCGTCGTAGCTGTTGCTGCTCATGACGCGCACGCCCAAATCGCGGCAAATATATGTCGCTGGGATCAGGCAGGAATGCCAGAAGGAGCCGATCAATGGCCGCTGGCCGAGCGTTTCCTGCGCCCCTTCCTCGCGCGAAATCGACACGCGCAGGGTCGGGCCGATCAGGCGGATGAACCAGTATCCGGCCCAGATGATGATGCGCAAGGCGATGCGCTGACGCACCGTGAAGCGGCGAATGCCCTCAGCCGGTTGGGTTGGCGTCGGCACATCGCGAGTGACAGTTTCGGCCACGAAGCAATTGTAACGGCAGCACACCCAGGCGACGCCACCGCCGATCGCTCCTGACGAATTCCCGCCGCCCCAAGCTGACGATTCGCCGCGCCGATCCCTTGACAGGCGCGACTTGCCCTTATAATCTCGCGTGCCAGCGCCGCGCGTGGCGCATGGGAGAACCGTGAGGCTGTCACTCGAAACACGGGATGTGGGGCGGGTCACGATCGTCCGCTGCAGCGGACGCATTGTTGCCGGAGGCGAGAGCGAAGCCTTGCGCTCGCACGTTGCCTGGCTGTTGCGCGACCGGCGCTCGATCGTTCTGCATCTCGGAGATGTTGCGTTCATCGACAGCAGCGGACTGGGGGCGATGGTGCGTGCGGTGACCAGCACGCGCCAGGTGCACGGCGACCTGAAACTGTGCGGCGTTCCGGAGCACGTCAACAAAGTCCTGCAGCTGTCGCACCTGACCAAGCTTTTCGACGCGCGCGAGTCGGAAGACGACGCGGTAGCCGCTTTCTACAACAAGCCAGCGCCCAAGGAACAAAATGTTCCGACCGGGCAGTGTGTGTTGTGCGTGGACCGCAACGCGGACGTGCTCAACTACGTTCGCGAATTGCTGCGCCGCGCCGGCTACGACGTGCACACGAGCAACCATCTTCGCGATGCGCTGATTCTGATGCGGGTAACAAAGTTCGATCTGGTGCTGGTGGGTGCAGATATAAACGCTTCACCTGCCACGCAAAAGACTTTTCAGGACGCCTGCTCCGCCATGCCCGTCGTGGAACTGGGCAGTGAATTTTCTACGGCGGAAGCCGGCGAGGCGGCCGCGGCTCTGCTGGAAAGAATCGCTGCGCGGCTGGGGCGTCCCGCAGCTTCATAGACCGTTATCCCAAGGAAGGCCTCACCATGAAACGAACCTCAGTTTATTTAGCCGTCTGCCTCGTTGCCGTTTTTGCGATCGCCGCTCCGTCGCAAGCGCAATCAGCGAAACCCACAAAACTCGAATCGGAACTCAGAGAGGCGCTGCGTCAACGATGGGCGGCTCTGGCCCGACACGATGCAAACGCTTATGGCGCCTTTCTGGATGACGCGATCCTGATACCGGACAACGGTCTGATCTACGACAAGAAGACGCTGGTGGAGCGGGTTCGCACTCTACAGTCGTACAGCACCGAGCCACGCGATGTGCACGTTCATGGTGACGACAACGCAGCGGTAATGATTTATCGCACCACGTCGCACGAGCCGTTTGCCGGACTGGAGACTACGCAGGAGCTGACAATCGTCGAAACCTATGTGAAGCGCAACGGGCGATGGCTACTGACAGGGCGCGCCGAGAGCGAAATCCCGAACGCGAATCGCCTGCCGGCAAAGATCAATTCGAACATTCTGGATGCGTATATCGGCGAGTACGAGATCAGCCCGGGCAAAGCGATAAAAATCACACGGGACGGGGACAAGCTGATGGAGCAGGGGCCGGACGAACCGAAACCCGAGGCGGATTTGCCGTTGTCAGAAAACAGCTTCTTCCAGCGGGAGCAACCCGGCGTTTTGACTTTTACGCGGTCGCCGGACGGAAAAGTCGATGCGTACGTCCTATGGCTTTACGACAGCACGATTATCGCGAAGAAGGTTAAGTGACCTCGACAGCGAGTTGATTGTCGAGTCCTTGCTGCGCCTGGCTCGCCATAAGTTCTGGACCGAGCGTTCCGACGAGGATACCCTCAACAACTTCCTCGACACGAGCGCGAAGCCAGCGGTTGGGCTCGTGCAATCCCTTCAGGCGCAGCTTCAGGTAATTGTCGGTAAGGGCTTCGGTGAAGCCTGCGGTTGGGCAGGAGTTTGCCACTCGCGGGTCTCGGCCGTCGCGGGCAAGGGTGCCCGCGCCACACGAATCTTGCGATCGCAATGTTATGGCTTCCACTTCGCTTCCGATGAAGCCGCGCATGAAGGCCAGTTTCTTCTCCGCGGCCAGCTCGCGCAGGACGCGATTGCGTTCGCGAGCTACGTGAACCGAGACCTGATTCGGCATGACGGCTGCCGGCGTGCCCGGTCGTGCGGAGAAGGTGAAGACGTGCAGGTAGGTGAACGGCAGGTCTTCGATGAGGCGGCGCGTAGCCTCGAATTCGGCTTCGGTTTCGCCGGGAAATCCGACCATGACATCGGCGCCGATCGCCGCAGTCGGCATGGCCGCGTGAATCTTTTCTATCTTCTCGCGATAGTGCCAGGGTCGGTACTTGCGATGCATGCGGCGCAGGACGGTGTCGCTGCCCGATTGCAGCGGCACGTGCGCGTGTTTCGCGATCCGCGGCGAGGATGCGACCAGCGCGATCAGTTCGTCGGACCAATCCATGGGTTCGACGGAAGAGATGCGCAGTTTTTCCAGACAAGTCTCGGTTAAGATTGCGTGAATCAGAGATTCCAGTCGTCGGCCGTTAGTCGTTGGTCGTTGGGGGGTGCTAAGGGCCGAGGTCTGAGGGCTGACGTCGAGGTCCCTTCCCCAACGTCCCAGATTGATGCCGCTGATGACGACTTCGCGATAGCCAGCCGCGACGAGCGTATTGACTTCGTGAAGAATGCGGTCCAACTCGAGCGACCGGCTTTGGCCGCGCACGAACGGAATCACGCAGAAAGAGCAGCGACTGTCGCATCCATCCTGAACTTTCAGGTTGGGGCGCGTACGTTCGTTGGCAGCCTCGAAGACCGGCGCGGCCAGCAGTTCAGTGTGGGCAAAAATGTCGGAGACGAAAATCGGTCGTTGGTCGTCGGCCGTTGGTCGTCGGCTAAGAGCAGCCAAGGGGATGAATTCCTCCGACGACTTCTCCGGCGCGCCAAGAGATAGAGCGTGCCCCGCCATGGCGATTTCCGCCAGCTGGTGCTTGTGCGAGTTGCCGATGACTAACGCCACTCCGGGCAGGACGGCAAGTTCTTCGGGGGCGCGCTGGGCATAGCAACCGGTGACAACAATCTGCGCGTCGGGATTCTGGCGCTGCACGCGGCGGACGGCAGCGCGGGCGTCCTGATCGGCGGCGGCCGTGACCGTGCAGGTGTTCAAAACCACGACGGCAGCCTGCGCCGGGTTGGCGGCGCGATCCAATCCGAGCTCAGCGAATTGGCGCTCCAGAGCTGCGCCATCCGCTTGCGTGGCGCGGCAGCCGAAGTTTTCTACGTAGTAGCCGGGCACGCTTCTATGGTAACGCACACCTCCGCCACGGCTCGTCCGGACTTACGGCACCGGACCCGCGGCGGGAAGCTAAATCAGGCGGAGGCAGCCGTTCTGCGCGACTGAAAACACTCACGGCAGAAGACGGGCCGACCCTGGGTGGGACGAAAAGGAACCGTCGTCTGCTTTCCGCATCCCGAGCAGACGGCCTGGGTTTCGACTTTCGCGTAGCGGTGTACCTGCCCCTGCGCGGGGGTCGCGCCGAGCACGGCCACCCGCTTGGTCTTGCAGGCCTTGCAGCGCTTGGGCTCGTTCTTGAATTGCTTGTCGTGAAAGAACAGCTGTTCCCCGGCGGTGAAAACAAAATCGTTCCCGCAGTCGATACACTTCAGTACCTTGTCCTGAAACTCCATTGAGGATGGCTCCCTTCAGCCCGTTTCCACGCGCCCACCCGCGGGGAAAGAACTGCGGTGGTACGGAGAAAAAACAGGGTTTTGTACTTCTCCCCCCTCGGTACTGCCCCTTGGACTCGGCCCTCCACGCTCGCGGAAAGAACGTGGGTACAAACTATCGTGCTTTTATGCCGGGATATGAATGTATGACTGTGAGTACCTCAACTTGGTGGGGGCCAGATTGAGCAGAGCCGCCCCTGAGGAGGCGGCTCCTGATTCACTTAGTCCTGTTCCTTGCGCGTTTTCTTGCGCGCCCGCTTGCGAGCCAACGCAGCCTTCACGCGCTTCTTCTCGCCGGGCTTCAGGTAGAAGGAGTGGCGCTTAACCTCCTTGATAATGTCTTCCTGTTGCACCTTACGCTTGAAGCGGCGCAGAGCATTCTCGAGGGATTCACCCTCTTGAAGCCTTACTTCTGCCAAACTGACACACCCCCAAACCCGTCCTGTGGGACCGAATAGTTATTACAAGGATTTGACCCCAAGTCAAGGGCAAGTCAAGGGAGAGCGTGGAAATTCCCCACCAGGATTACCCAAGTAGGACTAACCCGTCCGCACAAAGATGTAGGACTCACTTTGAGACGACCAATCCTTTTGGCCAAACCGTAGCTAGAACCAGACCGTCCGCGCGGCCAAACAGTTGTCAGAACACCATCTTCAGCCCCAGCTGGATTTGCCGCGGGGCGAAGGCTGCATTCGGTTTCATGAAGTTATTGGGCAACGTGTAATAGCCGGGATCGGGCGCGATTCCGGCAGTGACCGAGTCCTGCACAAAGGTGCTCGCCGGGGCCATGAGCCCGTTCGAGGTGATGGTGACGCGCTGGTTGTCGCGATTGAACAGGTTGAACGATTCCGCCGTGAAGTCGAGCCGGCAGCGTCCCGTAACCCGGACCTTCCTGGTCAGGCGGAGATCGGCCGTGGCGTAGTCCGGACCGGTGAAGGCGTTGCGGCTGTAGCCGGGAAGACGGTCGTTCAAATCGTTGCCGTCCTGGTTGGGATCGCCCGCGACGGTCGCCGTGACCGGACGTCCGCTGCCGTAGTTAACCACGGTCGAAAGCTTCCAGTCGTTCAGGAAGCGGCCGGCGAGTTCATGGCCGCGGTGAAAGGGCCGCGGTTCAACCGAGAGTGCGCCCACGAAACGATGGCGCTGGTCGGTCGTGCTGGGGCCGCGCTCAGCGCCGGGATCGTAGGAATTCTGAACGGTGGCGGGTTGGCCTGCAACAAGCGCATCCTGGCCGTCGTCGATGGCCCGGGCATAGGTATACGAGAGACGCAGATACGTGCCGTGCGACACGCGCCTGTTAATCGATACCGTGCCTCCGCTGTAGTAGCTGGAGGCCGCGCTCTGGAATTCGTTGATTGCGCCAAGCTGCGCAATCGGCCGTCCTAACGGGTTAATGCAGGGCGGAAAAGGACAGGTCAGAGACTGGGTAAATTGCCACGTCGCGAAGGAATCGACCGTGTAGTACCCACCCTGAAAGATGGAGCCGCTCGAGTCGAAGATGGGATAGGAAACAGCGAGGGGCGAGGGCAAATTCACGTCGAGGGCGCGGATGAGGTGTTCGCCGTGAACGTTGAGATAGGAGAGAGCCACGGTGGTGTGGCCTGCGACTTCCTTTTCGAGCGTCACGCTGCCCTGCTGCACGCGCGGCGTCACAAAGTTCGACGCGAAGGCACTGACTTCGTTCGATACGCCCTGGGTAAAACCCGCTGGCGGCAGGCAGGAAGCGGCCGTCTGCGGGCAATTCACCAGCGGATTGGGATACGTCGGAAAAACCTGGTGATCATAGTAGTTCGTGTTGTTCAGGAAAATCTGCGTGTCGGTGATGCCGTTTTCGGTCTCAACCGCCGAGTTGTAAATCTGCGGGATGCGCACGTAGAAGATGCCATATCCTGCGCGGAGAACGAGCGGGCGAGCGTTGCCGAACGAATACGCGAGGCCGGCACGCGGGGCAACGTTATAAGGCTGGAAGGGAACCTTCCCCGAGGGCGGGAAAAGCGGGTTCGACACGAGTCCGGCGGTGGTGAAAGTCTGCAAGTCCCAGCGCGCACCCAGATTCACCGCGAGATGGTCGGTCAGACGAATCGTGTCCTGCACGAAGGCCGCATATTCATTGGTATCGGGATGGGACGCGGCGCTGCCAAAATTCTGCAAATAGTAGTGCGGGACTTCGTGCGCGTAAGCGCGCAAGGGCGTGAGTTCCAGCCCGGCTTCCATGGGCTCGAACGTGAACGGGTCGACCTTGATGGGATAGAACAGGAATTCTCCGCTCTGCTGGCTGGGGAAAAAATCGTAGATCCGTGACAGAAGGCCGTCGCCGCCCAGCTTCCAGGAGTTGCGGTGGCCGTCGAAGCTGACCGTTTCGGCCAGTTGCAGCTTGTGCTCGCGGGTCTGGCGCGGAAGCATGTCGGAGCGGCCCATGCCATCGAGAATGGTGGGAATCTTCACCAGCACGTTGCTGGTGTTGCTGAAAGACTGTTGCAGGTCGCGCGAGAATTGCGCGCGCAGGTGGCTGATCCACCGCGGCGAGAGGCCGCTGGTGAGGGACAGATTTGCTGTGTCAGCCGTCACCGTTTCCTCGCCGTTATCGCTGATCGAGTCGTAAGTGACGGGACTGGCCGGGTCGAGGAAAACGTTGTTCGATCCCCAGTAGCGCGTGGTGTTGACGCGAAGCGTCAGCTGATTACGCGGCGTTAGATTGACGTCGAGCTTGCCGAAGCCCGTGTTGCCGATCTGCGCCGCGGGATATCCCCCGGCAAGCGAGGTGAGTTGCGCAGCGGCGGCGAAAACCAGGTCCAGATCCGAGGCCTCGTAATCGCCGGGCGTGTATGGTCCGCTGCCGGGTTGCGGCACGACCTTGGAACTGCCGTTCAGAAATTCAACTACGTTCGGCGCGTGGAAAATATGCTGGTCGAACCCGGCGAAGAAGAAGATCCTGTTGCGCCGCAGCGGGCCGCCGATGGTGCCTCCGGCCTGCTGCTGGCGATTGTGCGGCTTGAAAGCGAGGAACGGGTCGGCCGCGCCGAAGGAACTGTCGCGCAGATGATAGAACGACGTTCCGTGGAAGTGATTCGATCCGGACTTGGTCACGACGTTCACGACCGCTCCGCCGGAGCGTCCCTGTTCCGCGCCGTAGGAGTTCGAGGACACGCGGAACTCCTGCACGGTATCGGTCGACAAAACGTAAGGAGCGCGGTAGCGCCCGGTGGCCTGGGCGAAGAAGGCGTTGTTGTAATCTCCTCCGTCCACCAGAAAAGCATTCTGGAACCCGCGAATGCCGCCGAACGCGAGATCGCCGTTGGTCGACGAATTCAGGCTGCGCGGGTCCTGAGTGACTCCGGGCGAGAACAGGGCGAGATCGGAGAAGCGGCGGCCATTCAGAGGAATGTCGTTCAAGGCGCGTTCGTCGAGCAGAGTCGAGACCGCGCTGGGCTGTGTTTCGACCAGGGCGGGCGCGGCCGAGACCGTCACGTGCTCCCGCGCGCCGGCGATCGACAGTCGAAATTCGAGTTCGGTGACGCCGCCGACATCCACATGCAGTTGCGGCGTCACCTGTGGCGACATGCCCTGCGCAACGGCGCGGGCGGAATAGTCACCCGGGGGGAGTTCCATCGCGAAGCGGCCTTCACCATCGCTTGTGGCTGAGTGGCGCGCGCCGGTGGCCGTGCTGACCACGACGATCGACGCCTCCGGAACCCGGCTCCCGCTGGAGTCGAGCACGGTGCCGCGCAGCGAACCCGTGGCAGAGTCCTGCGCCTGAAGCGAAAGAGCGGCGAGAGTCATCAGAAGAAAAAAAGAGAGTGCGGGAAGAGAGAAGTTGCGTGCCGAGAACATAAGTTGCCCCTTCGGGTAAACGAATGCGAACGAAGTCGCGGGGTAAACTCGGAGGAGACGGCCCGACACGCGCTAACCGGGCGCGGCAGAAGCCAGCGGAGAAGTGCCGGAGGGCGCAGCCTTATTTCTAAGATCCGGAATGCGCGGCCGGAATGATTCTCCGTCAAATTGTGCGAAACCAATTTCTGTATAGCATCTCGCGCAATTCGGCTTCAGTGATCGCAGCCAAACTTTTTTGGGAGGGTTCCCGGATTGGGAAAATCCTCGCCCCTCGTGGTATTTTCAATTTCCTTTTGAAAACGGGGTGATGCGAGCGGAAATGTAAGAACGATGACTTCGATGAAATCCCAGATAGGCCAAGCCGAACATTGCCAAGGCAAGGACGGGTTGCGGTTTTAAGAGAAAATGCTTCGATCGTTTAAAGGCATGAAGCCGGTGATTCCGGCCAGTTGCTACGTCGACCAGTCGGCGCAGATCATCGGCGACGTCGTGCTCGGCGAGCACGCCTCCGTGTGGATGAACGCCGTCCTGCGCGGAGACGTACACGAGATTCGCATCGGAGCGCACTCCAACGTGCAGGACTGCAGCGTGCTCCACGGCATGAAGCAGCAGTACGGCGTCTATGTGGGCGAATACGTTACCGTGGGGCATTCGGTCACGCTGCACGGCTGCGTGGTTGGAGACCGCTGCCTGATCGGCATGGGATCGGTGATTTTGAACGGCGCGAAGATCGGCGCGGGATCGATCATCGCGGCGGGCACGCTGATTCCCGAGAAGACTGTGGTCGAGCCCGGGTCACTGTGGATGGGTTCTCCCGGCAAGTTCCGCCGCAAGCTCGAAAAGGGCGAGGACGAGATGATCCTGCGCTATGCCAGGAATTATCTGGGATATACGGAGGAGTATTTGACGGAAAGGTAGGTGTCAGTTTTGAAAGTGTGCGGCTTTAGCCGCGCCGGTTGATAACAGCTTAGAGCCCTCTCATCCTGAGCGGAGGGCGATCTTCGCGCGTAGCGCGAAGATCAAACGCAGTCGAAGGATCCCTACGATGACTGAAGCTGTAATGCGGCCGCAAGGCGTTCGCACCGTGGATTCGGCTGGCAGCGCGTGGAGCGAATTCCTTGCGGGGCCTTCGCTTTAGTTCAGGTGAAAGAGATCCTTCGACTGCGGTTTTGCTTCGCCGCCGCGAAGCAAAATCCTCGCTCAGGATGACAAGTTTTGGTAATACCGATTCAGACGGGCGAGGGCTAACGACCAACGACTAGCGACCAACGACTAGAAATGATCAAAGCCATTCGAGGAACGCGCGATCTGTTGCCGCCCGACACGGCGCTGTGGAATTTTGTCGAAGCCGCGGTGCGTGACGTGTTTCGTGCCTACAACTTCCAGGAGATTCGCACGCCCATTTTCGAGTCGACGGAACTGTTCGCGCGCGGCGTGGGCGAAGAAACGGACATCGTCGCGAAGGAAATGTTCAGTTGGGAAGATCGCGGCGGGTCCCAGAGCGAGAATTTTGCGAGAGCAACTGAGGCCGCGGCCGCAAAGTGGAATGCCGAGGCGCCGAAAGCAGCTTCACCGGAGCAGTTCGAAAGACTTATCAAGACGATAGGCGGGATGATCGACGAGGGTAACTTTTTCAGAAAAGACGCGTGGGGAGGCCAATCCCTCACCCTCCGCCCCGAGGCGACCGCCGGCATTGTACGCGCCTACATCGAGCACGACCTTGGAAAGCGCGGGCTCAACAAGCTCTTTCTGATCGGCCCGATGTTTCGCCGCGAGCGCCCGCAGAAAGGCCGATACCGGCAGTTTTATCAGGTCAACGCGGAAGTCATTGGGCCGGCTTCTTCGGGCAGCGACTCGCCCGCGCGCGACGCAGAAGTGCTGGAGATGCTGGCCACGCTGCTCGACCGGCTCGGCATCACGGACTGGAATCTGGAGCTGAATTCGGTCGGCTGTGCCAATGACCGCGCCAAGTTCAACGAAGCGCTGCGCAAGGCGCTCGAGCCGGTGAAGGACAAAATGTGCGCCGATTGCCAGCGGCGCGCGGTTACCAATCCGCTGCGGGTTTTCGACTGCAAGGTGCCCGAGGATCAGCCGATCATCGAGAAGCTGCCCCGCATCAGCCATTTTCTTGATGAACCGTGCCGCGAGCACTTTGCCGCCGTCCAAAGCATCCTGAAAGCTGTCGGTGTCGAGTTTCAGATAAACTCCCGTCTGGTTCGCGGGCTCGACTACTACACGCGCACGGCGTTCGAGTTCACGCACGGTGCGCTGGGAGCGCAGAACGCGATCCTGGGCGGCGGGCGCTACGACGGCCTGTCGGAGGCGCTGGGTGGCCCTGCAGCTCCGGGCATTGGATTCGCCATTGGCGAAGACCGGCTCGTGCTGTCGCTCGAGGAAAAGACTCCTGCCGAGAGCGTCGTGCGCAGGCCCGACGTGTACGTTGCACCTTTGGGGGCCGGGATGAACGGCGAAGCGGCGCGGCTGGCGCGGGAGTTGCGCCGCCACGATCTGGTGGTCGAACTGGGCGACGAGAATTTCCGCCTGAAAAAGTCGTTTGAGGCCGCGACAAGGGCCGGAGCAAAGTACATTCTGATTGTCGGCGAAAACGAGGTGAAGGCCGATGCCTTCGCGCTGAAGAATCTGGCCACGGGCGAACAGATTTCGGTGCCGCGCAGCGAACTGGCGCAGAAAATTCAGAAGGGCTGACTGGGAGATTCGACGACGTCTCAGCTTGAGGAGTGCTTGTGAAGCGAAAGTCGCGCCCTGACCGAGCGTCGGCCCCAGCCCAAACTGCTCCGCAACCAACCGTATCACCGATTGCGCGACCGACTGAAAAATCCACTCAGCAACCCTCTCCGCAACCGGCGCCTCAAATCCAGAAGCCAATCGAAAAGCTCGGCTACTTTGTCGGCCAGTGGACGACTGCGGGAACCATCCTGCCGGGGCCGTGGGGCGCAGGCGGGAAGTTCGGCTGGAAAGAAACCACAAAATGGATGACCGGCAACTTCTTCGTGATCGGGCACTGGGACTTCACCATGCCCCGCGAACTGGGTGGTGGCGGCGAGGAAATCTTCGTCATGGGATATGACGCCCGGCAGAATGTCTACACCTTCGACGCCTTCAGCAGCCAGGGCCTGCACCAGGTGTCAAGAGGCACGCTGACGGACGACACCTGGACCTGGATGAGCGAGGCGCTCAGCGGCGGCCAGGCGATGCAGCAAAAGATGACCATGAAGGTCATGTCGCCGAAAAGCTACAGGCTGAAGTTTGAGCTTTCGACCGATGGAGTGAACTGGACCACGTTCATGGAAGGCGAGGCGAAGAAAACGTAGGTGTACAGGGAGTAACGCCGGCGGCAATCCTCGGGTAAGCGTCTGCCACGCCTGGAAAGCTCCGCCGGAGGGCCTATTCCCACAACGGGACGTAACCCTTTCGTAACCCTCCCGGTGCACATTTTTCGTTGCACTTTAATACTCCTGAAATATCTTGCTTGTAATCTAAGCAGAGACAGGAGGCCGTTTCCCATGGGCTCAGCCCGCGTCGCCAAGTCGTTGCCGCTGCAGGTGGCGGCCATCTGCTATCGCCGGCGGAGCAATGCGGTTGAGTTCCTCCTGGTGAACACCAACGGCGGCAACAAATGGACGTTTCCCAAGGGCTCGACCGACCCGCGGCTATCGCACAGCCAGGCGGCAGAGCGCGAAGCCGCCGAGGAAGCCGGCGCCATCGGCACGATTGAGCCGCGCCACTTCCATCTCTATCTGCATTCCAAGGGTGTGTTCTGGCAGCCGGGAGGCTTACAGGAATTTGTGGTGAAGGCCTTTCTGATGGAAGTCCACCAGATGCGCAAGCCGGACGAGGGCAACCGCAAGCCGACTTGGCTGAGCCCCGAAGAAGCGAAGCGCCGCCTGGCCAAGGGCCGCGAAGTAAAGTATTTCCACGAACTCGAAGCGGTGATCGACCGCGCCCTCGAGCGCATCCAGTTCCACAGCGAACTCTGGGGATCGTACCCTGGAGCGCGCAACGCCCGGGTCGTCGCCTCGCCCAAAGATCCCATCGCCGAAGCCGTCTGGCCGTAGGTTAGGGCTCCGGCCGCACATCCGTAGAGTTTTTCGCGAAAGAGGTTCAAAGGTAACGCCGCGTTAGCGCACCGCCTTTCCCAACGCGGCAACGGCATGAGCGGGAGCCAGCCGGACCGCAAACTTGTCGTCGTGCCCGCAACTGATGACGGTGGTTTGATTCGGATATTCCCTGACCCAGATGACCCGTTCCGGGTTGACAAAGACTTCCATGCCGTCTACGTCTTCAAACATGACAAACTCCACGTTGCCTCCTCTTGGTTCATTGTGAGTCGCCCCTATTAGGGCAAGATCGACGAGCGGTGCGGACGATTGTATCGAATGTTCGGGACCAACAGGTCGAGATGGCCGATCGGCTTTCCATTGGCCTGACGCACCGATCTTCGATCCGCGGCCCCTGTTACGATAATTCCAGCCTGGTTTTAGACGAATCATGATTCAGCTCTCCGGCGCCGGAAAACGCTTCGGCCACAAACTTTTGTTCGAGAACGCGGACTGGCTCATTACCGCCCAGGACCGCGTGGGCCTGGTCGGCGCGAACGGGACCGGCAAGTCCACGATCATGAAGATTCTGGCCGGGCTCGACACGCTCGACTACGGCGAACTCACCAAAGCCAAGGGAATTTCCGCTGGATACCTGCCGCAGGATGGGCTCACACTCTCCGGCCGCACTGTGTTTGCCGAGTGCATGTCGGTGTTCGACGATCTGCGCGCCATGGAGAAGGAACTGGAATCGCTCATGCACTCGATGGCCGAGCTTGACCACACCAGCGCCGAGTACCAAGCCGTGGCCGATCGTTATCACGTGCTGGAGCACGAATTCCGCACCCGCGACGGATATTCGATCGAAGCAGAAGTTGGGCGAGTGCTGATGGGCCTGGGGTTCACCAAAGAAGACTGGCACCGGCAGACTGACGAATTTTCCGGCGGATGGCAGATGCGCCTCGCCCTGGCCAAGCTTCTCTTACAAAAACCCAACCTCCTTTTGCTCGACGAGCCGACCAACCATCTCGATCTCGAAGCGCGCAACTGGCTGGAAGAATATCTGCAGAATTATCCGAACGCCTTCGTGCTCATCTCGCACGACCGCTATTTCCTTGACGTGACCGTCTCGAAGATCGCCGAAATCTGGAACAAGAAGCTGTGGTTCTACACCGGCAACTACGACAAGTTCCTGGCGCAAAAGACGCAGCGCAACGAGCAGTTGCAGGCCGCGTATCGCAACCAGAAAGAGCGGATCGACCAACTGGAAGTCTTCATCAACCGCTTCCGTTACCAGGCGACCAAAGCCAAACAGGTCCAGAGCCGCATCAAGGAACTCGAAAAGATGGAGCGGATCGAAGTTCCGCCGGAAGAGAAGACCATTCATTTCAAGTTCCCGCAGCCCAAGGCGAGCGGCCGGATTGTGGCGGAGTTTGAGGGCGTGGCGAAGACGTATCCGCCGCGCAAGTTGCCGGGCCGAAACGGTGACGGCCCGGAGAATGCCGCTGAGCAGTCTTCAGGAAAGACGGTGTTTGAAAAAGTCAGCTTCATGATCGAGCGCGGTGACCGCATCGCCCTGGTCGGTGTGAACGGTGCGGGCAAGTCCACGCTGATCAAGCTGCTCGCCGGTACCGAGCCGCTCACCGCAGGCGAGTTCCGCCTCGGCTATAACGTGCAGGCCGACTATTTCGCGCAGGATCAGTACAAAGAGCTCGACGCCGACGCCCGGATTCTCGATGACTTGGGTGCGATTTCACCGCGCTCGACCGAGACTGAGTTGCGCAGTCTGCTCGGCTGTTTTCTGTTCTCCGAAGATGACGTGTTCAAGAAAATCGGAGTCCTCTCCGGCGGCGAGCGTGGGCGCTACGCCCTGCTGCGCCTGCTGTTGCATCCGGCGAATTTTCTGCTGCTCGACGAGCCTACCAACCACCTTGACATGCGGGCGAAGGATGTCCTGCTAACCGCGCTCATGGAATATACGGGCACGGTTGTTTTCGTTTCGCACGACCGCTATTTCATTGACCGGCTGGCTACGCGAGTATTCGAAGTCGGCGACGGCAAGGTCGAAATCTTCCCCGGCAACTACGAAGACTATCTATGGCGCAAGCAAGGTGGCCAGCACGTCGCCCCTACGCTCGAGGATGTGCCGGGTATGGACTTGGTAGGTGAGGCAACCGCGTCTTCCCACGTCTCGCAAAAGCGGCGAGACCCTTCGACTACGCTCAGGGCAGGCATGGGCCACCCCACGCCCTCGAGTTCTTCGACTGCGGGTGCCCCACTTCTGCCTGATGTTGGCAGAAGTGGGAAGCAAACAGCTGCGGACTCAACGAACGGGAATCACGGCGGTTCTGTCGTGGCGGAAGCTCCCAAGAAGCGGCTGAACCCCATCAAGCGCAAGCAGATGGAGAACCGCGTCCACGAACTGGAGGAAGAGATCAACCGCGCCGAGGCGGTGATCGCGCATCTGGAAACCGAGCTGCAGAATTTCGTCAGCGCGGAGCAGAGCCAGCGCCGTTCCGAGGAACTCAACCAGCAGAAGGCGAGTCACGCCAGCCTGATCGCCGAGTGGGAAGAGCTCTCCGGGACCCTGCAAACTTCAGGCTAGCCTGCCACACCTGAAATCCGTTACCGAGCCAATTCCGCCGTCACTCCCACCTCGCCCGCATGGGCACGTTCTTCCGTAATCTAAGGGAAAACTTACCTCTGTGCGATAGTCGAATTGGCCAGAAGGCCACGAACTGCCGAAGGCCGAAAATTTCAGTCACCGCACCAACGCCGCCAGCCAGCGCGACGCCCGCGGGAACCCAAGGAAGGTCGCATGCTCCAGTCGTCGGATAACTCCTTCTTGAAGTCCGGCTCGCCGGCTTCCAACCCCAACGCTTACAACCCCAAGACTGTGACCGCTCCCGTAGACCAGGCCACCATCGGCCGCACGCTGTGCATCAAGGGCGAAATCAGCGGCTCCGAGGCGCTCTATATTGATGGCCGCATCGAAGGCAAGATCACGATGCCCGAAAGCCGAGTCACCATCGGCCGCAACGGCAAAGTCGACGCCAGCATCCAGGCGCGCGAAGTCGTGGTCATGGGCAAGGTGAACGGCAACATTGAATGCAGCGATCGCGTGGATATCCGCAGCGAAGGCTCGGTGCAGGGCGACATTTCCACGGTGCGCATCAGCGTGGAAGACGGCGCTGCGCTGAAGGGCGGAATCCAGGTTCGCGCCGAAGGCAAGCCGCATCATCAGCAGCAGGCTCAGCCGCAGCCGCAGCCGAAGCCGCCGGTTGAGGCGCCCAAGGCCATGGCAGCCACTGCCAACGCTTAGTTTCTGCTCGCCCCGACGTTGAAACAAGAAAGGGCACGCGCAAGCGTGCCCTTGTTGTTTTTCGGTGACGCAGCACTTCAGCGCTGCGATTTTAATGGCCCCGACAGAACCCGGCTTTAGGCGCTGAGGCTTAGACCTTCTTTCTGAAATCCAGCGCGGCTGAATTCATGCAATAGCGCAGACCCGTCGGCTTGGGACCATCCTCAAACACGTGCCCCAGATGCGCATCGCACTTGGCGCAGCGCACTTCGGTGCGAACCATGCCGTACTTCGTATCGCGATGCTCGGTGACTCCGCCGCCCTCTACCGGCTGATTGAAGCTCGGCCAGCCCGTGCCGGAATCGAATTTCGTCTGCGAGCTGAACAGCGGCGCACCACAGCACACGCAGTGATACATTCCGGGCTCGTGATTGTCCCAGTATGCGCCGGTAAAGGCGCATTCTGTGCCCGCCTCACGCGTGACGTGATACTGCTCGGGTGTCAGCTGCTTCTTCCACTCACCTTCCGACTTCGTAACTTTTTCTTCTGTCTTCTCGGCCATGGTTGGCTCCGTTGTAATGGATTATGTATGCTCTCAGTTTGATGTTCTGGAGCTGAAAAAGTGACATGCAAAACCATTCACCACAGAGGCATGGAGTCACGGAGAACCGCGTAAACCTCGATCTCTCCGTGCCTCGGTGCCTCCGTGGCGGAATCGAGTCGGCCACTAGCTGGCGGCCTCAGCGCCCACCTTCCGATACTTCCCCCGGTAGAACACGAGCGGATCCCCCTCGCGCATCACCACATCCTCGACTTCGGCAATGAAGATCGTATGATCACCGGCCTCTTCGGCCGAGCGCAACCGGCACTCGAGATACGCCAACGAACCATGGAGCACGGGAGTTCCATGGCGGGTGCGGTCGAAACGGGCGCCGGCCACGGCCTCAGCATCTACGTCCCTGCGATCGGCGCGCGCATAGTACTCGGAAATCGCCCGTTGGTCCGCGGAAAGCACATTAACCCCGAAACGCTTCTTCGCATGCAGATGCGCGTGCGTCGACGCCTGGCGATCGACGCAGACCAGCACCAGCGGCGGATCGAGCGAGACGGAGGCGAACGCGTTGGCCGTCATTCCATGGACTGCGCCATGAGTTGCCCCGCCAGCGGCTCCGTGAGGCTCGTCGCGGGCCTTCCCTGGAAGCACGCCGCGCCTTTCTTCGCCGAGATCGAGCGTGAGAATCGTCACGCCCGTGGCGAAGCAGCCCATGGCTTTGCGAAAATCGGCCGGATTCACGCTCATGATGCAGCCAACCGGCCTACATTACCACGCGCCGCCGTTGTATATTCGAGGCGTGTCCCTGACCTGGGATGGACCCGCGAAATCGACCGCACAAAACCTGGGGCCGAGCTTCGCTCGGCCGGACAGCCGAGGGCGGCTGTCCCTACACAACATTCGGCGCGGCGTTCCAGTTTCCCGTGACGCCGCTCTCGCACTCATCGAGTGCTCCGACCACAATCTTCCCGAGCTTCTCGCCGCGGCGCGCGCCGCCAAGGAGCGTTTCAAGCCCGGCGTGATCACCTATTCGCGCAAAGTGTTCATCCCGCTGACCAACCTTTGCCGCGACTACTGCGGATACTGCACCTTCCGCCGCGATCCCGGCGACCCGGGCGCGCATACGATGACGCCCGACGCGGTTCTGGAAGTCGCCCGCGCCGGCGAAAAGCTGGGATGCACCGAGGCCCTCTTCAGCCTGGGCGACAAGCCCGAACTACTTTTCCCTGAAATGCGCGAGACGCTGCGGCGGCTGGGCTACAAGTCCACGCTGCACTATCTCGAAGCCATGTGTGAGCTCGTGCTGCGCGAGACCACCCTGCTGCCGCATCCAAATCCTGGCCTGCTCAGCGCCGAGTGGATCGCCCGCCTCGCTCGCGTTTCCCCCAGCATGGGTCTGATGCTCGAAACCACAAACGAATCGCTACTGGCTCCCGGGAAAGCCCACGACAACGCACCCGACAAAGTTCCCGCCAGACGACTGCGCACCATCGAAGACGCCGGCAAGCAGAATGTTCCGTTCACGACAGGTCTGCTCATCGGCATCGGCGAATCGCCCGAAGACCGCGTCGACACGCTCCTTGCCATTCGCGATTTGCACGAGCGTTACGGCCACATTCAGGAAGTGATCGTGCAGAACTTTCGCGTCAAGCCTGCGATTCCCATGGCGCACTGGCCCGAGCCCTCACACGGCGACATGTTGCGCACCGTGGCGGTAGCTCGGTTGTTACTCCCTGACGTCAATATTCAGGCTCCGCCCAATCTCTCAGCGCCTTACTATGAAGAGTTAATCGATGCGGGCATCAATGACTGGGGAGGAATTTCGCCGCTGACGCCGGACTACATCAATCCGGAAAAGCCCTGGCCGCACCTGGAGCAGCTTCGCTTGCGCACTGAGGCGAGGGGATGCACGCTGAGCCAGCGCCTGCCGGTCTATCCGGAATTTCTGCCCGCGCTCATATCGAAGCCCGGCCTCCTGTCGAAGAAACTGCGCGCGGCGGCTGATGATCACGGCATGGCAAGAATGGCGAGGGCGGCATGAAGGGAAACACAGGATGATTTGCGTTCTGAGCGGCGGCACTGGCGGCGCGAAGTTCGTCGACGGGCTGCGCCAGGTCATGCCTGCGGAGGAAATCACGATCGTCGTCAACACCGGCGATGACCTGCTGTGGTGGGGCCTGTACGTTTCGCCTGACATTGATTCCATCACCTATGTTCTTTCCGGCATGTTGAGCCGCGAGCGCGGCTGGGGCGTAAAAGGAGACACGTTTCTTTGCCTGCAGGCCATGGGACAGCTCGGCGAACCGACGTGGTTTCACACCGGTGACCGCGATCTGGCTATGCATCTGCTCCGCTCGCGCCTGCTGGCCGAAGGCAAGACGCTCTCGGAAGCGACCGCGGTTGTTTCCAGCAAACTGGGAGTGAAAGCTCGGGTGCTGCCCATGAGCAATTCGAGGGTGGAAACCCGCATCGACACGCCAAACGTCGGCGAGTTGAGCTTCGAGGAGTATTTCGTGCAGCGCTGGTATCAGGATCCGGTGCGCTCAGTGCGCTTTGCCGGGGCCTCCGACGCCGAACCTGCACCCGGCGTCATCGACGCGATCACGACGGCCGACGCCGTCATCATCGCGCCCAGCAATCCGGTCACCAGCATCGGCCCCATTCTCGCGGTGCCTGGCATTCGCGACGCCTTGCTGCGCGCGAAGGGGAAAATTGCCGCCGTCAGCCCCGTCGTGGGCAATGCCCCGGTCGCGGGTCCGGCGGGAATTCTCATGGCCGCGCAAGGCCTGCCGTGTTCGATCGCGGGCGTGGCGCAGGTCTACGAGGATTTTCTCGATCTTCTCGTCTGCGACACGCGCGACGCCCGCGCCGCCGAGGTTCTGCGCCAGAAGGGACTGCGCATGCAGTGTACTCAGACCATTATGCGCAACGCCGACGACAAGGCTGCATTGGCACGGGAGGTCCTGTCGCTCGTAGTCGGCAGCCTGCTGAAGGAAGAACCTGCCGCTGGTGCTTTCCGGCGTCTGGAACCCGAGCCGTGAGCGTCTCTCCGGTAATCGTTTCTCCGGTAGTTTTGGTTCCCGTCAAGAATCTGTCTTCCGCCAAGCAGCGGCTGGCCGCTGTTTTGGACCAGCCATCACGCACGGCATTAGCGCAGGCGATGCTCGAAGACGTTCTCGCGACTTTGCATAATTGGAAAACGCAGGGCTGGAAGCTGCGGTCACTGGTGGCAATCGTGACCAGCGATCCTTACGCAGTTCAACTGGCGAACACGTACGGATTTGAAATCATTCCCGACCCCGACAATCCCGGCGAAACCGGCGCCATCGAGATGGCCACGCGAGTTTGCGTGGAGCGCGGAGCCGGGAGCACTCTGGTGATCCCCGCTGATATTCCTCTGATTCAAGCCTGGGAACTCGAGGAAATGCTGAAGCGCGCCCCTGCAGAAGGGAGCGTGCTGGTTCCCGCTGCCGATGGACGCGGCACCAACGCCGCTTTCCGCCGGCCAGCCAATCTTTTCCCGCTGCGCTTCGGCAACGACAGCTTCAAGCCGCATCACGCCGCCGCGCAGGCGACCGGCAAGCCATGTGTTGTGCTGCACCTACCTGGGATTGCCGTCGACGTGGACAATCCCTCTGACCTGCAACATCTGCTCTCGCTTCCCGGCGAAACGTGCGCCCAGCGGCTTGGCCGCAAATACGTAGAAAACGGAAAGGCCAAGGCTCTCGGGCCGCAGACCGCGAGACGCTGACTCCCTTACAATTCCCCTGCCGATGCCATCGCACTCCGAACTTCGCGTCATCCCCGTCTCGCTCTCAGGTGAAATCCGCCACGGCGATTCCATCGCCGAAAAACTCCTTGCATCTCTCCGCCGGCGCCGGTTCCGGCTTCACTCCGGCGACATTCTGATCGTGAAACACAAGATTGTTTCGAAGGCCGAGGGCCGGCTGGTGGACCTGGCGACGATCGTGCCGTCGGCTGAGTCTGTGGCCTGGGCGGAACAATACGCGCTTGATCCGCGCGTGATTGAACTTGCCCTGCGCGAGAGCCGGGCGGTTATCCGGCGCAAGAACGGAGTGCTGATCACCGAAACGCATCACGGTTTTCTCTGCGCCAACAGCGGCGTCGATGTTTCAAACGTCGACGGCGGCCGCCACGCCGTCCTACTTCCCGAAAATCCCGACGGCTCCGCCGCGAATTTACGTCGCGAGCTAAGAAAACGCACCGGGCTTTCTATCCCGGTCATCATCACCGACAGTTTCGGTCGTCCCTGGCGCGAAGGACTAACCGAGTTCGCGATCGGCATCGCGGGGATGAAGCCGTTGCGCGACGATCGGGGCCGCCGCGATCCTCACGGCTACGAACTTAAAGCCAGTGTGGAGGCGGTCGCCGACGAACTGGCCTGCGCCGCGGGCTTGGTCTGCGGCAAACTCGAGCGCACGCCCGCGTGCGTAATTCGCGGATTCCGGTATGAGCCAGGCGCTGGCAGCATACGCGACCTGCTCCGCCCTGCAGCCAGTGACCTGTTCCGGTAGACTGTGTTCGACGACTTTTGCTCTTGGGAGAATCTTTTGGCCCGTGAACTCACACGTTCGGAACTAGAATCCTTTCCCAGCCTCGACTGGGCCGACGTCGCACCGCGACTAACTCCATCCTCCCGCGCTTCGCTCGAAAAAATCCTCGAAACACAGAACGGCACCGATCTCACTCTCGACGAATCCTACGCACTCGCCAATGCCGAAGGCGATGACCTTCTCGGCCTGCTCGTTGCCGCTGACATTCTCCGCGCGGAACTCGTTGGCAATATCGTCACCTACGTCGTCAACCGGAATATCAACTTCACCAACATTTGTTTCGTAGGATGCAAGTTCTGCGCCTTCAGCCGCGGTCCGCGCGAATCCGACGCATATTTCCACTCTCTGGAGGAGATGGCCGAAAAGGCCCGCGAAGCGTGGCGTTTGGGCGCGACTGAAGTCTGCATCCAGGGCGGGCTGCCGCGCGATCTGCCGAAGTTCTACTATCGTGACATTCTGCGGGCCATCAAATCCGCCGTCCCGCGCATGCATATCCATGCTTTCTCGCCGATGGAAATTGTTTACGGCGTCGAGCTGACGGGTATGCCGCTCGCACACTATCTCTCGATGCTGCGTGACAACGGGCTTGGTACGCTGCCCGGCACCGCCGCCGAAATTCTGGACGACGAAATCCGCCACATTCTCTCCGCCAATAAACTCTCTACCGCAGAGTGGATCGAAGTGATCCGCACGGGTCACCGCTGCGGCATCCGCACAACCTCGACGCTGATGTACGGACATGCCGAGACGCCTGCCCACTGGGTCCGCCAGATGCGACTCCTGCGCGACATTCAAAACGAAACCGGAGGCTTCACCGAGTTCGTGCCGCTCGGCTTCGTGCATCAGAACACGCTGCTCTTTCACCAGGGACTGGCGCGAAGCGGCCCCACGCTGGCCGAACATTTGAAAGTTCATGCGCTGGCCCGCATCCTGTTCGCCGGCTCGATCAACAACATTCAGGTTTCGTGGGTGAAGCTGAACCGGCGGTTGTCGCAACTCTGCCTGCACGCCGGCGCTAACGACTACGGCGGCACGCTGATGGAGGAAAACATTTCCCGCGAAGCCGGGGCCACGGCCGGCCAGTACACCAGCCCGGAAGAATTTCAGTCGCTGATTCTTGAAATCGGCCGCATTCCGGCCGAGCGCAACACGACCTATTCGCGTATCCAGATCAAGCTTCCGTTCAACGAAGCCGAATTCACCGCCGAGGAAATGCTCGAGGCCGAGTTCGCATGAGCGCGAATCCTGCCGTTCCTATTCGACCGATCGCGATCATCGGCGGCACCGGCCCAGCCGGTATGGGACTGGCCCTGCGCTGGGCGCGCGCGGGAGAAACCATCATCATCGGCTCGCGCGACGAGCAGCGCGCGCAACTGGCGGCCGCGGCGATTCAATTGAAGGCGGGAAGTCAAGCGAACGTGTCCGGGATGGAGAACAGCGCCGCCTGCGCCGCCGCCGACATCCTGGTGCTCACCGTTCCATTTGAAGGCCAGGCTGCGCTGCTCAAGCAGTTGAAGCCTGCCATGACGGAAGGCAGCATCCTGATTGACGCGACGGTGCCGCTCGCTGCCAGCCTGGGCGGACGCGCCTCTCGGACGCTGGGCGTCTGGCAAGGGTCGGCGGCGCAACAGGCCGCCGAACTTGTGCCCAAGGAGGTCAGCGTTGTGGCGGCTTTCCACAACGTCTCTGCTGATCTTCTTAATAACCTCGGAAGCAATGACCTCGGAAGCACCGGCGACGCGCCGCTGGACTGCGATGTGATCGTTTGCAGCGACGATCCCGATGCGGCTCAGCTTACCCGCGAACTGGCTGCCAAGATTCCCGGCGTGCGCGCCATCGACGGCGGCAGACTCGAAAATGCGCGGATCGTCGAACAAATCACGGCGTTGCTCATCGGCCTCAACATCCGGCATAAAGGCCACGCCGGCATCCGCATCACCGGGTTGCCGCCGGCGGCTTACCGCTAAATCTCCACAGTGGAAAACTAGTAGTTCGAAGGGATTGATTTCTCCGCCGATTGGAATATCTTGGAACCGATCGAAACCTTGAACCAATTCATTCTTTACGCGAGCGGAACTTGAAGACCTGCTTTCCAGCTCTCGCGCTCTTGTGCGCGATCCTCTGCGCCACGGCATTTGCGCAGAGCGAGCTTCCATCGCTTTACCCCATGATTGGCGGCCAGGAATCGCTGCCGTTGCGGGTTTTGTCGGGAACAGTTCCGCCTATCAGCCGGTCTTCGCGCAACTCGCCGTCGTCCGCAGTCGCCACGCCCTGCTCTTCCGGAGGAACTGCCGACAACTTCACCATCGTCCTGAATTGCGACGGCAACGATAACAACGGTTCATCCGCCTACGAGCCTGTGCCGGATACCGACCTTGCAGTAAGCGAACAATACGTAATGCAGACGGTCGACAACGTCTTCACCATTTACAACAAGAGCGACCTGAGCGTGGTCGAAGGGCCTGACCCGCTTACGCTGCCCTGGAGCGGATTCGGAAATGGTTCCTGCAGCACCCCGGGCTCGGGCGACGATTTCATCGTTCGCTACGACAAAGCCGCGGGCCAGTGGGTACTCGCACTTCCGATCTTTAACGGGGGACAATACTGGCTATGCCTCGCCGTTTCGACCACCTCCGATCCCACCGGGACGTACTACCTGTACGCAGTGCAAGAGACCGGAAGCCAGAATCCCATCTGGGACTATCCCAAGCTGGGGATTTGGACTGACGCCTACTACGTCGGTTTCAACATGATCAGCCCCAAGCCCGCGTACCTCGGTCCCCGGGCCTGTGCGCTCGATCGCAGTTCGATGTTGACCGGCACGCAGCCAGCTCCGATGCAGTGCTTTTCCGAGTCCGCCCGCACAGATTCCTTTATGCTTCCAGCCGATATTGCAGGACTAACTCAGCCCGCGCCGGGTGAGCCGGAGTTTTTCCTCGACATTGCGGTGGGCACGGCAGGTGTGCACAACGCGCTGAACCTGTGGAGCTTCCACGTCGATTTTTCCACTCCCCAGAACTCCACCTTCGGCGGTCCCACGGCGCTTGCCGTGAATGGTTTTGCGGAGGGTCCGGGATTCGTCCCTGAGCCGCATGGCGTTCTCTACTCCCGCAGCGACCGCCTGATGGTGCCGTTGGCGTGGCGCCTGACTCCGGATGGAGCCGAACACCTGGTCGTCAACGACGCCATCCACGTCAACAATGCGATGACCGAGCAGTGGTTCGACATCACGAGTTTAAGCACGGCTCCGGTTGTGGCTCAGCAAGGGACGCTGACTCCCGACTCGCACGACAATTTCTGGATGGGCTCGGCCAACATGGATCAGGCCGGCAATATCGCGCTGGGGTTCAGCAATGCAGGCCTGAAGATCGATCCCGGAATCGAGTTCACAGGACGGCTTGCGACCGATCCCGTGGATACGATGGAAGCGGTGCAGACGGTGATCGCCGGAAGCGGCTATGAGGCTGGGTCGGGAGAGTACGGCGATCACTCCATCATGGCGGTCGATCCTTCCGACGATTGCACGTTCTGGTACAGCAACGAATACTATTCCCTCGCCGGCAGCGGTACAACGCAATGGTCCACGCGGATTGTTGCGATTAAGTTCAGTACCTGCCAGTGAAGAGAAGCGTCATCCAAAGCGGCCGGGAAGTACCTCGAACCGGCCAATCGCCCCCCGTACCGAGCAAAGCTGTTTTTTTGTAATAGTTTACAAGAAGTTGTCTCCTGGGGTGTTGGGCTGAGAAGCCACAGTGAATTCACCTGCAGGTTACGTATTAACTTGCAGGTTTAGCACATTTATGTTTAATTGTAATTGCAGGTTTAATATTAACCTGCAAGTTTCAGCTCTAAAGCTTCGCGCGTCCAATGTACCTCAATCGACGACAGGACGACGGTGTTGATGCGGAGGTCGGAAACGCGCTTATTGAGGTGAAGTTTGCGACGGATGCGCTGCGAACGGTGCGAACGGGGTTGATGCAACTTGCCTACGCTCTGAGCCGACGCCCTAATTCCGAGGGCTATTTGGTCCTAGTTAATTCTGGAATTACGGCGGTGCGGTTAAGGAAAGAGTGGGAACGGACCAAGTCAGTTCTAAATCCTCAGATCGCAAAGAGAATCACGTTGTGCAAGAAGGAGAAAGATGGGTATCTGGGAATTCCTGACATCTTGACCGGGGAGATGCAGTCAATTCTGGATAACGTAGTCGTGAGCGAACAGGCTCGGAGTGGCATGAGACTTCTGCGGCCCGACTACACATTGATAATCGCGAAAATCCTTTTGAATCGCTGGGCGACCAGCGAAAAACCAGTTACAGCCGATCATCTGGCTCAGGTCGCGGGATGCAGCTACCCGACCGTTGCCCGCGCAGTGGGCCAACTCGGAAGCCTGGTGGAGCGTACTTCTGATCGGCGAATATCCCTCCGGTACTTTCCAAAGGAAATCTACTTTCGGCTCGCCGCCAACTCAGACAAATTTCGTGCTTCGACTCGATACTCGGATAGCACGGGTCAGAGCCGCCCTCCTGAGAAGCACGTCAAACGAATTGAACAGCTCGATGTACCGGGACTAGCCCTCGGAGGTGTCTTGGGAGCGCGCCACTACTGCCCCGATCTGAATCTCGTGGGCACGCCACGCCTCGACCTAGAGCTTCATGCGTATCGTTGGAGAGTGGGTTTGGAGTTCATGAAGGAACTAGATCCGGCTTTGCGAATCGAACCGGACCCGCTCAAGCCCGCGAATGTTGTCGTCCACTTCATTCAACAGAAAGACCCGTTATTCACTCGGCGCAACGAAGGACTCCAATGGGCCGACCCCATGGATTGCCTCCTCGACCTGCAAGAAGCAAGGTTGGATGAGCAAGCGTCCCAGTTCATGAGAGCCGCAGAGCACCACCAGCTTAGAATCGAATGAATGGCGAACTCAAAGAAGTTTCTCCGAAGGCCGTACTCGCCAAAGTGGCTGCTGAGATCCCTCCGGAGGTCAAGGGGAACATCGTCATCATTGGAAGTCTCGCAGCCGCCTATTGGTTATTCAAGAACGAAGAGTCTTTCGGAGTGCGCACGAAGGATGTTGACTGCGTCCTCTCACCTCACTACACGGCCGTCCAGAACGGGAAGGTGATTGCCGAACGGCTTTTGGCGGCGGGATGGCGGCCGAGGGAGACGGGAGGCATATTCGATCGACCTGGCGATGAGAGCACGCCCGACGCAGAACTGCCGGCGGTCAGGCTATATCCGCCTGGGGGAGGAGATTGGTTCTTAGAACTGATTACAGAAGCCGCTTCCGAGGAGCAACAGAGCCGGGTATGGACCCGGCTGCCGCTCTCCTCAGGGGATCACTATGGCTTACCCAGTTTTCAATTCACCACCATCGCGACCTTCGATGCCAAGGAAACAGAGTTCGGAATCAAGTGCGCACTACCAGAAGCGATGGCGCTGGCGAATTTGCTAGAACATCGTGAATTCAAGGACGATACAATAGAAGGCACGGATTACATGGGGCGGCCGCATAAACGCCGATGCAAAGACCTGGGTCGAGTTCTGGCCATCTCGGTGCTCAGTGAGGATATGGAGGATTGGGTGACGCCCTGGACCCGTTCCCTTCAATCGTGCTTCCCAACGAGGTGGCGAGAGTTGGCAACCTCAACTGGAAAGGGGCTTCGCAGGCTGCTCCACAGTCCGGAAGATCTACAAGAAGCAACGGTCTTGTGCAACAACGGATTGCTCTCGCAGCGCAATAGAACAGCGGACCAGCTTCAAGCCGCTGGGTCGCGTCTTCTCGCCTACGCAGTGGAGCCAATCGAAAAACTTGGAGCCGGTGCTGTGGTAAGGAACGGTGAAGCGCCGAGGATGTAGTCGGCCGGAGCTGTGCCGTCCCGGATTTATTTCCGCACCTATCTAAATGCCGCGGCGGAAACGGGTTTCGGGAACGGGACGGCCACGCCCTAGTTCGCCCCGGGGAAAAGGCTACGGGCGGCCGCCTACTCTCTGGCCATTCGCGAGCTGATTTCTTCCGCCGGCTCGCCGCCGGCCATCTGTTGCGCCAGAATCAGTTTTCGCGCCTCGACACGAATCTTCGGCAGGTGCAGTCCGAACCACACCGCTCCAGCCACCGATGCCAGCCCGCCGATCGCCACTGTCAGCGGCGCGCCCAGACGATCGGCCAGCGCGCCGCCCATCAGCGAGCCCAGGGGCGCGAGCCCCATGAACATCATTGAGTAGACCGCCATTACGCGCCCGCGCAGCGCATCCGGCACCATCACCTGGATCAGCGTGTTCGACGACGCCATCTGCAGCATGATGAAGTAACCCACCGGCAACAGCAGTGCCACCGAAAGCCAGAACGATCGCGAAGCGGCAAACAGCATCAGGCTTACGCCAAACCCCGCGCAGCAGACCATCACCCACCTGGCTAATCCTTTTACTCCCGTACGCACCGCCAGCGTCAGTGCACCCAGCAGCGCTCCCACGCCTGCGGCACCCATCAGAATTCCGAGCCGCACCGCGCCCAGATCGTGCGATCCGATCAGCGACGCCAGTTCCTGTCCGCCCGTGTGCAGGATTTTGTCGGCGAAAATCGGCATCAGGACCACATACGGCATCCCGGTTGCACTCACGACGCCCAGGAGCATGAGCAGGGCCCGGATCGGCGCCGTGTCGTTGACGAATCGAAATCCTTCCACAACGTGCTCGAATGGTGAAGCCCCTATGGCGCGAGCCGGACTACGCACGTTCATGAGCAGGAGCCCCGCAATGACGGCGATGTAACTCACGCCGTTGGCGAAAAAGCACCAGCCCTCGCCCAGCCTCGCCACCAGCACACCGGCTACGGCCGGCCCGATCACGCGCGCTCCGTTAAACATCGACGAGTTCAGCGCGATCGCGTTCATCAGGTCTTCTTTGCCCACCATGTCCACCAGGAACGCCTGCCGTCCGGGGATATCAAACGCATTCACGATGCCCAGCGAGGCTGCCAGCACGAAGATGTGCCACACCTGCACGGTGTGCGTGAGTGTCAGCGCGGCCAGAATGAATGCCAGCACCATGGAAACGGTCTGCGTGGCAATCACCACTCGCTGCCGGTTCATGCGATCGGCAGTGATGCCGCCGATCGGCGCCACCAGAAACACGGGAATCTGGCTGGCGAAACCCACGGAACCCAGAAGCAGCCCCGACCCCGTCAGCCGGTACACCAGCCACGACTGGGCCACGGTCTGCATCCACGTGCCGATTAGAGAGATGAGTTGTCCGCTGAAAAAAAGCTGGAAATTACGATGGCGCAGCGCCCGTCCCACATCCTGCCAGCGCAGTTTGCGCTGGCCGGCCGCGGCGATGGCGGCATCTTCCTGGATGGAATTCTTCGCTTCAGCCACGACTCGCTTGTGGTTGCCGCCACAACGCGGCGTATCGACAGTATATCGTCAGCTCCGCGGGCATGGGAGGGAAGCAGATACGGCCTGCGTCCGAGTTTTCCACAGACGGGCGCAAGACGGGCGTAGCCCGATTGCGTACGCCGTCTCATCAAGTACAAGCGAATGACCAAGTTGGGAATTTTCTCCGCTGTAACTAATTTGCAACTTCTCAACCTGAGCGCGCTGCGATACAGTAGCGCGTACGCTCTCTGGCCACTAGGCGAAGGATGTGTCACCCTTATGACCACCCCTCCAGTACGAGTGGAACACCGCGTCGGACAACGTTTCGCCTATCTGCTTCCACTCTCGCTCCGCCAGATTTCAACCGCGACCGAAGGCGTGGGATTTACGCAAGACGTCAGTTCTCGCGGTGTCTTTTTCTTCACCGATGCGGCTCTGCAGGAAGGTGCTGAGATCGAGCTCACACTTCGCATGCCTTCGGAAATTACGCTGGGCGAGAACATGCTGGTGCGCTGCCGCGGGCGCATTCTGCGGATCGCAAAGCCGGCGGCTTCCACCGAAGAAGCACCGGCCAGCAATACCTGCGGCCAAACCCAAGCCCAGACCGCAGCCCAAACAAAGATCGGAGTCGCAGTGCGTTTCGAGGGCTACGAATACCTGCCTGAAAGCGCGGAGTCCTCGCCCGGCTACGCCCGCGTCTCGGCTCTGCATCGTCACCAGGAAGAAGACCAACCCGTCGCCGGCTCGGCTGCCCGCCCAGTCCTGGGTTAGCTAGAGCTTGGGCGGTTCGATCCTGCGTTAGTTGGATCCTGGATTAGTTTGGATCTGGGGTTAGTTTTGGACTAGTCCACAAAAAATCTGTGTGTATTCCACGTTTGTGCCTTTTCAAGCCGCGGCGCATGTCATAGAATCGTGTGCATTAAACGCATTTGGGTTTTCTGCGTTGTGCACTCCCCCCAGCCTCCACCTGTTTCAGTGGCGTGCCGTGAGCCTTCGCAGCGAGTAACATGAGCGCACTAACGGGCGATTACCTAGGTCACTTGGCGTGGGGTGTGATCTCTTTCTAACATGCAAACACCGAGAGAAATCAGCGAGAACCGAGCTATGCATGGGATCGCCGTCGCCCTCCTGACCGAGGACCCGGAACACTTATCCGCGCTGCAAAGTCGGCTGGAAGCGACCAAGCTGGGACAGAAAGTTTTCAGCCACATCGGCTTTCCCGTCAGCCCCACCGATTCCGTTTTGCGTCAACTGCAGGAGTCGCGCGCGGAAGTCGTGATCGTCGACATTTCCCAGGAGCCGCAGCGCGCCATACGCGCCATCGAGCTGATTCGCGCCACGACTCAACAGATTGCGATTTTTGCCAACGGCCCCATGACGCAGCCTGCGATCATTGTGGCCAGCATGCGCGCTGGAGCAGGCGAATACCTCGATTATTCGGTTGGATCAGACGGGCTGTTGGAAGCGCTCACCCGTTTCACTTCCACGCGCACGCGTACGCCAGGAACCGCCGGCAAGGCCCGCGTGTTCACTTTCCTTAGTGCGAAAGGCGGCGCCGGGTGCACCACGGCCGCGGTCAACACTGCGCTGGCCCTGCAGCAGACTCATGGCGACGTCGTTTTAGTGGATTTCGCTCCCATCGGCCACGTGTCTCTGCATTTGAACCTGCGCCCTCAGTTTGGCGTACTGGACGCCTTGCAGAACCTGCACCGCATGGACGTCTCCCTGCTCGATGGCCTGATGACTGTTACGAAAGAGGGCCTGCACGTTCTGGCCGGGCCGGAGCAGCCTTATCCCGCTGAGCCCACGCCGGGCGAACTGGCGCGCCTTTTCGATCTGCTGGTGAATCACTACCGCTTCGTTGTTGTAGATGCTTCCAGCCGACTGGATGCCACGACGCGTCTGCTCTCCGATCTTTCGAACGCGGTACTTGTGGTTGCGCAGACCGATGTCGTCTCGCTGTGGAGCGCCGGCCGCATTCACGCTTTTCTGGAAGAGGGAACGGGCCGCGACCGCCTGCGCATGGTGATGAATCGCTACAAGAAGATTCCCGGCTTCACTGACGAGGACGTGTTGCAGGCTACCAACTGCAAGGTCTTGTGGAAGGTTCCCAACGCGTTCCATTCAGTTTCGCCCGCCATCGACCACGGAACGCCCGTGGTGCTGCAGGATGGTCCGGAAATCAGCCGATCCTATCGCGCTCTGGCCGCAGCATTAGCCGATGCCTCCACTGACGGCGGTCCTGATCTTATCTACGCCCAGGAAGGCCAGCGCAAGAAGGTTCCGGGCCGGTTGAATCTCTCGGCTGTGCGGGCGGGGCAGTAGCCTTCAGAATGCGACAGAGCCTCTCCACGATTCTTCCTCGGGTAACGCCGTAAGTTGACCACCAAGGACACGAAGGCACACGAAGGAAATTTCGGCGACAACCTTTGTGGTTCTTCGTGCCCTTTGTGGTTCTGAGAGTTATCTCTGCGCACCGCACAAACTCAGGCCGCCCGGACCGGAGATTGCACTGGCTCTGGTTGCGGCTTTTTCCTCAGGAGCGCTGCTGAAATCAGTGTCATTACCAGCACCGATCCGAGTCGGCCGTTTGAGGTATTGCGCCCTGTCGATGAACTGAGTACCATGCCGCCTATTGGGGCTTGCCGGAGTTTGCGCGCCAATGACGGATCAGACTGTCTCGCACTATCGCATTCTCGAGAAGCTCGGTGCGGGCGGCATGGGCGTGGTCTACAAAGCTGAGGACATCCGCCTCGGCCGCATGGTCGCCCTGAAATTCCTTCCCGACAACGCCATTCGCGATCCGCGTGCGCTGGAGCGCTTCAAGCGCGAAGCGCGCGCCGCCTCCGCCCTCGACCATCCCAACATCTGCACCATCTTCGAGATCGACGAAGACGAGGGCCGTCCCTTCATCGTTATGCAGTTGCTGCAGGGCGCCACGCTGCAGGCGCGCATCGGCTACAGGCCGGTTCCGCTGGGAACGCTGTTCGACTGGGCGCTGCAGATCATCGACGCGCTCCAGGCCGCGCATACCAAAGGCATCATCCATCGCGACATCAAGCCAGCCAATGTCTTCATCACCAATACCGGACAGGCGAAGATTCTGGACTTCGGCCTGGCCAAGCTCACCGGGCCCGATCTGTCCAGCTCCGAAGGACCAACCCTCACCTCGACCGGCCCGCTCACCCACTCGGGCGCGGCCATCGGCACGGTGGCCTACATGTCGCCGGAACAAGCACGGGGGGAGCAGCTCGATGTGCGCACGGACCTCTTTTCGTTCGGCGTTCTGCTTTACGAGATGGCGACGGGCAAGCAGGCCTTCTCCGGCCCCACCTGGGCCGTGACTGTCCATGCCCTCCTGGGCCAGGCTCCCATGGCCCTGAATGAGTCCGTGCCCGGATTGCCGCAGCGCCTGCAGGAGATTATCGACAAGTCGCTGGTGAAAAACCGCGAGATGCGCTACCAGACCGCAGCGGAGATCCATCGCGATCTCCTGGAACTGAAGAAGGACTACGAGGCCGGGAAAACGCTCAAGACGGTGCGCAGGGCAGCGGTGTGGTCGCCGCGAAGGAAGCTGCGGTTCGCCCTGGGCGCGTTGGCCGCAGTTTTGCTGGTGGCCGCAGTGTTCTGGGGGACGAAAATCTTGCGCCGCCTGGCCACGCAGGTCGTTACCACGCAAGGCGTGCAACCGGCGGCGCCAACGAGCGCGCGCAACAGCATCGCCATCCTGCCGTTCGCCACAGTCGAAGGCGATCCCAAGCTGACCGCATTCGGCAAAGGATTGCTGGAAGACGTGGCGGCCAAGCTTTCGCAATTAAGCGCCAATCATGGCCTGGAAATCGTTCCGGCGCGAACGCTCGAAGACAAGAAAATCGCGTCGCTGGCAGATGCCTCCCGCGAACTGGGCGCGAATCTCGGCCTCGCCGTCTCGCTCGAACAGGCGAACGATCTGGTGCGCGCTTCCTACAGTCTGACCGACGCCAAAAGCGGCAAGAACGTCGGCGGAGATTCGATCACCGCGCCGGTTTCCGATCTGTTTACGATTGAAGACAAATTGACGAGTGGCATCGCCCGCGCACTCAATATTTCGCTGCGCACAGAAGAGCGGCAAGCGCTGGACACTCACGCCACCATCGTGCCTGAGGCCTATCAGTACTTTCTCCAGGGCGTAGGCTATCTTCAGTCTCAGCATCAGCGAGACGCGTTGACCAGCGCCGAGATCATGTTCAAACAGGGGCTCAAGCTGGATCCGAATTACGGTCCGGCGGAAGCGGGCCTGGGTGAAACATACTGGTTCTTCTATGACCTGACGAAGCAAAAGAATTGGATGGAGCAGGCGCAGCAGGCCTGCGCCAAAGCGATCGAACTGGGCAATGCCGGAGCCGAAGGCCACATGTGCCTGGGCACCATCGAGAACGGGACAGGACAATTTGAGAAAGCCGCCGAAGAGTTTACCCAGGCCATTCAGCTCGACCCCGTTAACGATCAGGCCTATCGCCGTCTCGCCGAGGCCTACCAGAATCTCAATCAGCTCGACAAGGCCGAGGACACCTACAAGCGCGCCATCAGCCTCCGCCCCGACTTCTGGCACAATTACAGCGCGCTGGGTGTCTTCTATTTCGGCGAGGCCGAGTACGACAAAGCGCAGGCCATGTTCCAGAAGGCGGTATCGCTACGGCGCAACAATTACGGTGACTATAGCAATCTGGGCGCAGTGTTGCTTTACGAAGGCAAAGACGAAGAGGCGACTCAGGCCCTGGAGGGATCCATCGCCATTCGGCCATCGTACGAGGCTTACCAGAACCTGGCCGAGGCCTATTTGCGGCTACGCAAGTTTGATCTGGTCGCCCGGAACATTCAGGCAGCTCTGAAACTGGACGACACCAACTACCAGACCTGGGGCAACCTGGGCGAGGCCTACTATTATGGCGGCAACAAACCGGCGGCTGCGGAGACTTACAAGAAAGCTATCTCCATGGCCGAGCAGCAGCTCAAGATCAACCCGCGCGATACCAACGTCCTGATCGATTTGGCCACCTACTGGGCCATGCTCAACGATCGCACCCGTGCCCTCGCCTATCTGGACCGCGCTATGGAGGGTAACAGGAAGGACAAGGAGTTGCTTTTCCAGGCTGCTCTGGTGTACAACCAGTTGCGCGAAACCGGCACCGCTTTGGAGTGGTTAAGTAAGGCTCTGACCGCGGGGTACTCGAAGGCCACGGTAAGTAAGACTCCGGATCTGGATAACCTGCACGACAATCCCCGCTACCAGGCCTTGATGCACCAGAACTAAGATGCACCAGAACTAAGACGCACAGATTTAAGTTACACCAGAACTGAGCTGCACCAGAACTAAACCGCAGCAGAACTAAGAAATTCACAAGGTCAATCAGACCGGCGAGGAGAAGTTCACTATGCCAATGCCAACAGTCACCCTGGGATCCGGAACGGCGTCGATTGATAAAGGTGAGGAGTTTGCGTGGGTAACCAACGTTACGGGCTCCATCACCGTCGATGCACAGATTATGCCGGACGGGAATCCATGGTTTACTCCAAACCCCTGCTCCTTCACCGGACCGGCAAGCGGTCCATTACCCGACGGCTCCAACGTCGTGACCGCGGCCGACGAGCAGAGCCCACCGGGAGGATGGTCTTACACCTCGAACATCCCTCAGGGAAACGGCCACGTGATTGTTCACCTGCACGTGCACAAAAAAGCCGGCTAGGCTCGAACCGGAACAGTTGGAACTCGGGGCGCGGGCTTACTCGACGTTGCTGCGCCCCTTCCTCATCTTTTGCCGCCTCCAGAAGGTTCTGAATCTCCCCATCGCCGGAGCCGACCGGCCCTGTCAGCGCTTCTTCATTCCTCCTAATTCTTCCCGGAAAACTGAGCCCAATTGCAGTTTGGTCAGATGGCTTCTGCAGGATTTGTTTAAGCAGAAGATCTGATGGTCGTCCTCGCAAAGGGCAGGGCAATTAGAAGCCTGCCAGGAGGCCGTGCAACCCTCCGCAAGGTGCAAGGTGTCAAATCTGGCAGAACATTTTTTCGAGGCGGGGCGGAGGTTCCTTCTCCTGTACATGCAAAAAAGTATTCGCTGTGCGTTCTTTAAGTGAAGAGATAACAGGCTGTTGACGGGGCATTTGTGTGGAGGATCGATGACGCGACGCCACTCGCAGGGGATCTCTGTCCGTTTGATTGTTTTTTCTGTTGCCGCTTTCGCTGCGGTCACCACTATTCTCAGTCTGCGCACGGCTGAGGCTGGGGCACCAGGGCCTTCTCTCATCGCCACATACGCCCACGGCGTGCTGCGGGTGACCATACCGTATCGTGATGTCGCAACGGGAGCCGGTCAGCTCACCCTGCAATTACTCGATCCGGAAGATCACGTCGTTGGCCGGACAGAGCGGCGCCTCAAAACCGAAACCAGCTCCGGACGATGGAAAGAAGAGATTCATCTGGAAAAGCCGCTGCCGGTGGAAGATCTGGTCTGGCACCGGGTGCGCTATCGCTTCGAATACGACGCCAGGAAAGTTGCAGCATTGGAGGGGACGGAGTCGCTTTCGCAGATTCTGCGCAGGCCGGTGATTCACATTCTGGGACAGCAGTCGTATCTGGCCGGCGGGCAGGCGGCGGTGCGGGTGATCGTCAGCGATTCTCAGGATCAGCCAATCGCAGGCCGCGGATTGCTGGAAATCTCGCTTCTCGAGGCAGACAAAAAGCCGCAGATTCTTTTTGAAGGCAGATTGAATCGCCGGGGAACAACCGAGGCGCAGTTCCACCTTCCGCCTGGACTGATTGGCAACTATCAGCTGCGCTATGTCGCCGACACAACCATTGGGTCGACGGAGTTTTCCCAGAATGTTCGCTTGGAAGATAAAGTTTCCATTCTTCTGACAACCGAGAAGCCGATCTATCAGCCGGGGCAGACGATTCATGCGCGGGCGCTGGCATTGAACCGTGCCGACCATGAGGCAGCGGCGAAACGCAATCTGACATTTGAAGTCGAGGATTCACGCGGCAACAAGGTTTTCAAGAAAGCCACCGAAACTGATGAGTTTGGCGTCGCCTCGGCCGAGTTCGCTTTGGCCGACGAGGTGAACCTGGGCACGTATCACCTGCGGGCCTTGTTGGGCAATGCCGATGCCCCGACGAATACCAGCGAGATCGCCGTCAATGTAGAACGATACGTTCTCCCGAAATTCAAAGTGGCGGTGGAATTTGGAGAAGAAGGAAAGAAACAGAAGCGCGGCTACCAGCCGGGCGATCACGTCATCGGTAAGGTGCGAGCGAATTATTTCTTCGGTAAGCCGGTCGACAACGCCGAGGTGAGCATGAAGGCCTCGGCCATGGATGTGACCGTGTTCGAAGCGGGAACCGCTGAGGGGAAGACCGACGCAGACGGAAATTATCATTTTGATATTGCCTTGCCGAAGTATTTCGCCGGCCGACCTCTGAGTCACGGCGTGGCGGGCGTGCTGATCGAGGCCACCGTCAAGGATTCCGCCGGCCATGCAGAAACGCGCGGGGAGCCGATTACGGTCAGCGATTCTCCGATATTAGTAACAGCAATCCCCGAGGGGGGAACGCTCGTTCCACATCTGGAGAATCAGGTGTTTATCCTTGCTTCCTATCCTGATGGGAGCCCGGCTAAGGGCATTATCACGGTTCGCGCTAGCGGCAGCACTGCTCAAGCGCTTTCCACGGATGAGGGAGGCGTGGCCGTCGCATACGTCACGCCAGAGGCCGGTAAACAGACGCTGGAAATTGAAGCCGCGGATCAGGAAGGAAACCGAGCCTCGAGCAAAGTGGAAGTGGAGGCTCGGGAGGGAGAAGAGCAGATTCTGCTGCGAAGCGAGCGCGCGGTATATCGAGCGGGGGAAGTGATTCACCTGAAGGTGTATTCCACGAATGCTCGGGGGGCTGTTTATGTAGATGTCGTGAAAGATGGGCAGACGGTGTTGACCCGCGACCTGGATATTGAAAACGGGCAGGCAGAGCTGGAGGTGCCGGCTACGTCCGAAATGGCGGGCACGCTCGACCTGGGCGCATACCTATTCGGGCGCGACGCCCGCCCGATCGGCGACCACCGGCTGATCTTCGTGCAGCCGGCGGACGAACTGAAGATTGAAACGGTGGCCGACGCCGCCAGCTACAAACCGGGCAGCGACGCCCGCATTCAATTTCGTGTGACCAATTCGCACGGCCAGGGAGTACACGCCGCGCTTGGACTTCAGATTGTGGATGAGGCGGTGTTCGCGCTGGCCGAAAAACAGCCGGGATTTGCCAAAGTGTTCTTTTATCTCGAGCAGGAAGTGATGAAGCCGCGCTACGAGATTCACTCCGTTGGTATGTCCGAAGTCGTCGGGTCGGGAGAACAGTCGCGGTCAGAAAACAACGAACAGCGTGATCGGGCCGCCAGAGCTTTGTTTTCGGCCACGGAGATCGTGACGGCCAACAAGTTTGAGACCGAATACGGCAAGGACCTGCCGATGACGAAATATGGCGAATACCGCCAGCGTTATCAGGCACGCTTTCAGGCGCAGGCGAATGAACTGGCGAAAAAGCTGACCAGGTCCTACCTGGAGAATCCGAAGGCCGGCGATCCCAGCCACGTCTATCGCGCGCTGGTTCGCTCAGGGGACGCCGCATTTCTTGATCCATGGGGCAACCGGCTGCGCTTTGAACCGGCGTCGTGGGACGCCTCCAGGAAGTATTACATCGTGCGCAGTCCCGGTCCGGACCATGAATTCAATACGGGCGATGATTTTCAGGCGATCCTGCTGTTTCAGCGGGCATGGATTGCGGGACCTCCAGGTCCTGACGCTTCCACGCTCGCCGTCACCATTGAGCACGATCGGGGGCCAGTGAATGGCAAAGCTCAAATCGTTGGAACGGTCACGGATCCAAGTGGCGCAGTCGTACCGGGCGCTAAGGTCGAAGTGCGCGACGCAGCAAAGAATCAACCGTTGACAGCCAGCGCAGACGCGGTGGGGCAATTCAGCTTCCCGGCAGTTCCCCCAGGGGAATACAGGATTCAGGTCTCGATGGCCGGTTTCCGGATGGCGGCAGGGAAATGCAGCCTGCGCGCAAGGGACCGAGCGATTGTCTCGGCCAAACTTTCGGTAGGAGGGAGCTCGACTGTGGTGGAAGTAAGCGGAGCGGCTACGCTCGTAGAAACCGAAAACGCAGTGGTCGTCGCTGCTCCACAAGCGCAGCTCGCGAGGGGGGGCGTGATTGGTGGTGTTGCCGGGGGAGTTGCAGGGGGCAAGTTCTTGCTCAAAGAAGCCCCTTTACCGGTCAATGGCCGCGACCTTACCGATCTCGTGGCCTTGAACAGCGCCGTGCTGGCCAAGGATAAATCCGCAGCTCCGGCGGCGCGAGTCCGATCCTACTTTCCCGAGGCGCTGTACATCAATCCTGAAATCATCACGGACAAAGACGGACGCGCCAGCATTTCGATCCCAATGGCAGACTCGATCACCACCTGGCGCATGGCGATGATCGCTTCCACGCAGCATGGCACGCTGGGCACGGCCACTTCGAGCCTGAAAGTATTTCAGGATTTCTTTGTCGATCTCGATCTGCCAGTCACGCTGACCCAGGGTGATCGCGTTTCCATTCCCGTGGCCATCTACAACTATTCGGGCGCAGCCGGCGATGTGCGGTTGCAGCTTCAATCCGAAGACTGGTTTTCGCTGGTCGACGACACCGCCGAAAAATCGCTCGCCGTCGATTCCTCTCGCGTGGGCGGAGCGCAGTTCACGCTGGAAGCCAAGCGCATCGGCAAATTCAAGCTCACGCTCGCGGCGCAGATGAAGGGAACCGCGCAGCGGGCAGACATTGTTGTGCGGGAAGTGGAAGTGATTCCCAACGGACGCGAGCAGAATCTGGTATTCAACGGACGCCTGGAAAACACGGTGCAGCACGAACTGGACTTCCCCTCAAGTTCAATTCCGGAAGCCAGCAAGATCTTCGTTCGGGTTTACCCCGGTCCGATGAGCCAGGTGGTGGAAGGCATGGACAGCATTCTGCGCATGCCGAACGGATGTTTTGAGCAAACGTCTTCGAGCACGTATCCCAATGTGCTGGCGCTCGACTACATGAAGCGGACAAAGAAGCTGACACCGGAGATTCATGCCAAAGCGGAAGGCTACATCGCAAACGGGTATCAGAGGCTGCTGACGTTCGAAGTGCCGGGCGGAGGATTCTCGTGGTTCGGAAACGTGCCCGCCAACAAGATTCTTACCGCATATGGACTGATGGAGTTTTACGACATGTCGAAGGTCTACGATGTGGACCCGCGACTCATCTCAAGAACCCAGCAGTGGCTGGCTGGACAACAACAAAAGGACGGGAGTTGGAAACCCGACGCGCAGTTCATCAACGAAGGCGCGACGAATCGCTACAACACGGACGTGCTGCGCATCACTGCGTACATCGCGTGGTCGCTCAAGAACACGGGGTATCAAGGCCAGGCTGTGGAGCAGGCCAAACGGTTTGTGGAAGCACACATGGCGGCGAAGGCGGACACCTACACCTTGGCAGTCATCGCCAACTTTGCCGCGAGCTACGGATCGGACCACGAATTCACGAATCAAGCGATCAAACTTCTGCTGGACGCGCGAACCGAAAAGGACGAGAAGGTTTGGTGGACAGCCGAGGAGACTGGAGTGTATGGCAGAGGCGAAAGCGCCAGCGTGGAAACCACGGGCCTGGCAGTGCAGGCGCTGCTCCAATCCGGCGAAGCCTCGGGCACCGCTCGTAAGGCTTTGAACTACATTGCCTCGAAAAAAGATGCGAACGGAACGTGGGGAACGACGCAAGCCACGATCATGGCGCTTCGCGCGCTGCTGACGGCTACAGAGAAAGGCACTGCGGATGTGCAAGGCACTTTGATCGTGTTGCTCAACGGGAAGCCGGCGGAAAAGCTGGAACTGACTGCCGCAAATAATGACCTGCTGCATCAGTTTGTCTTCAAGGATGTTGCGCAGTCAGCGCCGAGCACGGTCGAGCTTCGCTTTGAAGGCAAGGGCGGGCTCGCTTATCAGGTCGTTGGTCAGTACTTCCTGCCCTGGGACGAAAAGCCTGCTCTGGAGCCGCTTTCCATCGACGTAGTCTATGACCGAACTCACTTGGCGCAGGATGACCTGGCGACGGCGACGGCCACGATCAAGAACAACCTCAGCAAGACAGCCAACATGGTGATGGTCGACCTGGGCATTCCTCCGGGTTTCGATTTGCTCAGCGAGGACCTGCAGGAGTATCAGCAGAAGAGCGCCAGTCTGAAAAGCGGCCACCTTTCCAAGTTCAGCCTGACGGCCACGCAGGCCATTCTCTATTTTGACGCGTTTGCTGCCGGCGACACGGTGACGCTGAAATTCCGGCTGCGTGCCAAATATCCGATCAGAGCCCGCACGTTTCAGTCACGCGTTTACGAATATTACGATCCAGACGTGGCATCGGTGGCGCGGCCGGTGCTGCTGGAAGTGCACAAGTGACTCCCTTTTCGGACTAAGCGGATTGAGTTGGGGCAGAAGATTCGTTGGTCGGGGCGCGCGGATTTGAACCGCGGACCCCCTGCGCCCAAGGAACGATAACCAACGCCATGTGATTGGTTCGCTTGGGTCGGCTCTGCGTCTTAAACGCTCATTTTGTGCCGTATTCGGTCGTTATTGGACCCAAATCGGACCCAAGTTTTTCACAATTTGCAGTCAAGAACGCCGACAGCATAGCCGCTAACTGGAGCGTCAACCCTACTGCGCCAGAATAGCGCCGGGCGGAGACAGCCACGACTACCGTTCATGCAGATGAGGCCCGGAGAAGGCAACTGCCCAAAAGTGATCTCAGTCGTCCCGCTGGTAGCTGCCGCCAAATGATCATCTTCGTTGTCGCCCATGCGAATCTACGACAAAAGGTGACCGCTCTTGCCGGGTTCGCCGTTGCACAGCTTGATGACGCTCGTGCGACTGGGAACTCCGGTTTTGCGCAGTATGTGGTGTACGTGGTTCTTGACCGTCTGCTCCGAAAGGTTCAGCCGCATGGCGATTTCCTTGTTTGTGAGCCGTTCGCGCAAGAGTTCCACCATTTGCTCCTCCCGACGACTCAGCCCGAAGCCTGCTCCCCAAGAGGTTGTTACGGTCACAGGTGGCTGCTGCGCAATGCAACGGAACAGCGCCATGCCTAGAGAGGGGGGACATACCGCTTCGCCTGCTGCAACTGCCCGAATGGTAGCTGCGACTTCCAATGCCGAGGCGTCTTTTAAAACATAGCCGACGACTCCTGAGCGCACGGCCTTCAGAAATGTGTTTTCGTCGGGGTCCATGTCTATCATGACAACTCGCAGACCTCGAATCGCAGCCTGGAGAGATGAGATCAGAGTCGAGTTGGAGACGGTAAGTCCATTGGAGTCCAGCAGGATGATCTGGGGGTGGGCCGAGACGATGTCCTCGTAGGCAGTTGGCGTATAACCGCTCGCGCCGACGACACGGACCTCGTGCTTTTTGCCGAGAAGCCGAATGAGTGCTTCCCGAAGCAACCGGTTTTCTGCCAGGAGGAAAACTTCTGTTAACTTCAACACACTCCACCTATCAATGCAGCCAGCTAAGCATTAGCGCGCCCCCTTCGCACCAATCGCTCGTTTTCCCTTAACCCCGGGATAGCCGAAGTACTCAACAACGAATAAACGAGAACTCAGGTTGGAAATGGCAATGATGAAGCTCGGTAAAACCTCCGTTTCTGATTTGAACGGGTTAAACCAACATTCTCGCGAAAAGTTGCGGGAAAAAATTTAGTGGAAATCTATCCCGCCTGTATCAAATTGAAACTCCCTCGCGGCACACAAGCTGCGCGGCCACCACATGAGTTACTTGCTGAGTCGCTTGTTACGGGTTGCGGGGCATACTAGCATGAGAGTCTGATGCAACACCAGCGCCGTAGTTTGGAAAAATTGAATGCCCTGCAGCAAGAGATTTGATCCAGCGTAGGTAAGCCCGCCCGACACCAGCCACTCAGTAGCCTGGTACCAAACCAGTACTAGCACGTGGTGCTTTGGTACTCGCGGGCATCGGCCGAACAGTACGAGATTGAGCAAGAGAGAACCCTGCACAGCCGGATCGGATTTGAACCTTGCCTGGCGCGCGATTCCGCCATATCGTACGCGAACATCCGCAAGCGGTAGGAGCACCATGAAACGCGTCCGCGTCCTCGTCGCAAACAAACCTCGCTTGATGCGCGAACTCATAGTGTCAACGATTGCCGATCAGCCCGACATCGAGCTCGTCGGTGAAGTCGCGACTGGAGAGGACCTTACTGAAGCGGTTGAACAGGCGCGGCCCGACGTTCTGATCCTCGCCATGGACGATCGTGACAAGTACAGGGTGCAGTGTGGATTCTTGCTGGGCCGCTATCCGAACATGCGAATTCTTGCCCTCGCTCCTGAGCAGAATCGAGCTCAGTTTTACTGGGCGGTCGTCGACATTCGAAGCAAGTCGCTGGAAAGTTCGGAAGCCGGAATTTTGAATGCCGTGCGGCAGAGGCCCCCTTTGGTGGGTTTGGCCCAAGTTTAGACCGCCGGTGCCGCAAAGTCGCTCTATGTAGTTGTAGTTAATGGGGTTAACTCACTCAGGCCCCTGTAAGTGAGGGGGCGAAGCTACGGCCAACCGGGTCAGGATCGCGGAATGCTCTCATCAATCGAAGCCACGACTGAAACTCCGACAGCGATTCAGCCCTCGCAGACGGGAGCTTGGTACGCTCTCTACACCTGCCCGCGCCACGAGAAACGTGTGGCGGAGCAAATCAAGCGCCGAAGTTTTTCTTGTTTCCTGCCACTATACCGATCTGTGCGCCGATGGAAGGATCGCCGCAAAGAACTGGAGCTAGCGTTGTTTCCCGGTTATGTATTCGTTCACATGGTGCCGGAAAACCGACTACAGGTTCTGCAGGTTCCCGGCGCTGTCCGATTGGTTTCGTTCAATGGGCGTCCGGCGGCGCTGCCGGAGGAAGAGATTGAAGCACTGCGAAGCCGGTTGTCCGGCGCAGCCAGAGTCGAACCACACCCTTACTTACGCAAAGGATGCCGGGTACATGTGCGCAGCGGTCCCATGCAGGGACTGGAAGGCATCATCGTACGAAGGAAGGACTCCTGCCGTGTAGTTTTCTCCATTGATCTGATCATGCGCTCGGTGGCCGTCGAAGTAGACGAGTCCGACCTGGAAGCCGCCTAAGCCAGAGTGGTCCCTTTGTGAGGTAGCCATGTTATGTTTCCTTGCAGTCAGCTGCAAACGCATCGGTCCGGCCGCAGCCGTCCTGGTTCTTTGTCCATTCCTGTTCGCACAAAGCAGCGAACGAGTTCGTTCTCCGCAAAACGAATCTCAATCGCAAGCGAATCGTGCGCCTGAGTTGTCCGACCTCGCGAAAGAGAATCTGAGTCGCGTGGCCGCTTCATCGCCAGAAATAAAGGCAGTCCTGGTCAGGGACCCGGGGCTTCTCGTGGAGTTAAAGCGCTGGGTGGCGAAAGAAGCCACCGACAATGGGCAAGTTGTGCGAGACTCGAACCTTTCTGACCAGGCAATTTTCGATCGTCTCGATCAGGACGTGGCATTTCGTTCCGTCGCTACCCGACTCTTGCAACGATACGGGTATCTGCTGCCGCAGCCCAATCCCGAATCAAGCTTCGCCAAAGAGGAAGACCTCGTTTTGAAGGAACGGGCACGGCGATTGGTGCAAATCGAGGCACAGGAAGACAGTGAGGCGTTGCAGCAGAAAAAGAACGAACAACAGCAAGGAGAACTGGCTCGCACCAGCGGTTGCAATTCAGAACAGGTAGACCAGGAAGACAACTGCGAGAGATCTCGCCCGCCAGCGCGCGGATCCAATCAGCAACTTCAGAATCAGGCGCCGGCCTACGAGGGGCCGGTTCCGAACACAAATCCGCAATACATACCCGAAATGCCCCCTTCGCTAATCACGCCTCGAGTGCTGACGACCGACCTTTCGAATGAAGGAACGAGCCAGAGTAGCCTGGCGTCTTCGGCGGGAATGCTCGAGATGGCCTCGGGTTCGTCACGGTTGGGCGGCGGCAGCACCGATTCTCTATTCGGTTCTCAGGTTGGCTCTCAGGGGATGTCGCCCTCCGTTTTGAGCGACTTGCTCGCCGCACGAAGCAACAGTTCCGGCAATGACGTTCTGGCCACACGCGAAGCTTCCGCAAGTAGCCTTAATTCCAGCAGATCCGTGCGATCAAACTGGAATCGGCCACGGTTCAGGGAACGCCAGGAAGACACGTCTCCGGTGAAGATGGTGCGCCCTGCGAATCCGTATGCTGACGTTCCTTCCCTATATGACATGTACATCCAAGCTTCCGCCAAGCAGCGCCCGGTGGAGCGCTTTGGACTCGATATATTCCGCAATAGCGACAATGACCTCGACGTGATCCCCATGGATCTGCCGGTCGGACCGGACTATGTCGTTGGAACGGGCGATAGTCTTTCGATCGATCTGTGGGGAAGCGTTTCTCAAAGACTGGTGCGACTGGTCGATCGTGAAGGCCGAATCGCTTTGCCCGAGACCAGTCCGCTTCTGGTAACCGGCAAGAGCCTTGCAGAGGTTCAGTTGGAAGTTCAGCATGCCCTGCGATCCGCATTTCGCGATGTATCCGCGGATGTCTCGGTTTCACGGCTGCGTACCGTTCGTGTCTACGTCGTGGGAGAAGTTGTGGCACCCGGGGCCTACGACATCAGCTCACTTTCGACTCCGCTCAATGCCCTGTTCGTCGCGGGAGGCGTCAAAGCACAGGGGTCGTTGCGCTCGCTGAAGCACTTCCGCGGTAAGCAGCTGATCGAGGAAGTGGACGCTTACGACCTGTTGCTGCACGGTATCCGCTCCGATCTGAAGCGACTGGAAAACGGAGACACTTTACTGGTCCCGCCTATCGGCCCGCAGGCCACTGTGGAAGGAATGGTGCGCCGCCCCGCGATTTACGAACTGCTGGATGAGCATTCGCTGGCCGAGGTCTTGGAACTTGGGGGCGGAATCTTGCCCACGGCAGCGCTTCGCCACATTGAGGTGCAGCGGCTTGAGGCCCATGAGAAGCGGACCATGCTGACGCTGGATCTCACGCCTACCACCAATACTGATCAACTCAACAAGCAGTTGGAAGCGTTCAAGATACAAGACGGCGATCAGGTGCACATTTTCCCCATCGCCTCGTACAACGAGGACGCGATCTACCTTGAAGGGCACGTGCTGCGCCCGGGGCGCTATTCGTACAAGGAAGGCATGAAGGTGACGGACCTGATCTCGTCGTACAACGACTTACTGCCTGAACCTGCGCCGCACTATGCCGAGATCATCCGCCTGAACGCTCCGGATTTTCATCCCACAGTTGAGAGCTTCGATATTTCCTCCGCCTTGGCGAATCCAGCCACGGCGCCGGCTCTGAAGGCTCTGGACACAGTGCGAATCTTCAGCCGCTATGATTTCGAGCCGCCGCCAGACGTGTGGGTAGGCGGTGAGGTGCACAAGCCGGGGTCCTACCGCACCTCGGGTCAGGCGCATCTGCGCGATGCCGTGTATCTGGCTGGCGGAATTACTCCGGATGCATCGCTGGATTCTGCTCAATTGTTCCGCACGCAGGCTGACGGGACGATGAAGATTCTGAGCGTTGATTTGCAGGAGGCCCTGGCTGGAAACCCCGTGGACAACATTGTCCTTCAGCCCCGCGATCGACTGTTGATTCATCGCACTCTGGCCAAAGTGGATGCTCCTACGGTTGACATCAAAGGCGAAGTCGCGAAGCCCGGGCGCTATCCACTAACCACCAATATGCGCGTCGATGACCTGGTTCGCGTCGCCGGCGGACTGAAGCGAAGCGCGTTTGCAGACAGCGCTGATCTGACGCGCTTTGCCGCCGGTAGCGGCTCCAATGAGCGACTCGAAGTGAAGCTTTCGGCTGCCCTTGCCGGAGATGTGAATGAGAACGTCCCGTTGCGCAATGGCGACGTTCTCGCCATCCGGCAAATCCCCCAGTGGAATGATCTGGGATCGTCGGTCACAGTAAAGGGAGAAGTTCAGAACCCTGCCTCGTACGGGATTGAGCCGGGCGAGCGCCTGAGTTCGCTCCTGAAACGCTGCAATGGATTCACACCGGAAGCCTACCCCTACGGCGCCGTCCTGCTCCGTCAGGAAGTGCGGGATCTGGAAATGAAGTCGCACCTGGAATTGGTCAATCGCCTCAAAACCGAGCAGGGCTACTTGAAAACGTTGCCGGAAGGCGACGGCGACCAAAAAGAAGCAAAGCTTACCGCCATCGCTCAGACCCAGACCGCGCTTGAGCAACTCGAGGCGACAGCGCCGGTGGGCCGAGTCGTGATTCACATTCCTCCGGATCTCAAACACTTGGCCAAGACGCCAGCCGATATACCTCTGCGCGACGGCGACGTTCTCATTATTCCCAAGAAGACGAACTACGTGGTGGTGAGCGGCGAGGTTTTCCATCCCACGGCTGTCAGCTATATACCGGGCAGGAGTGCGAAGTGGTACTTGAGCCAGTCTGGCGGTTTGACGCAAATTGCAGATCGCAGCGCCATGTTTGTTGTGCGGGCGGATGGTTCTGTACTAGCGGCAAAGAACAATTCCGGACTCTGGGCCGGCGATCCGATGAACGCCGTTCTAAAGCCGGGGGATTCGATCGTTGTGCCCGAAAAGGCGCCGAAGGTTGCTCCTCGGAACTTCACGACACTGATCCAGGCCGCCCAGGTTGCGTCTTCTGTAGCCCTGACGGTCGCCTACATCCATCCCTAACGGCGGGATTGAACAATTGCCGAAAATGCCGAAATTTATAGTAGTGCTTCTGGCGATGGGACTCACCATGCTGTGTGTGAATGCCTGGCCGCAAGATGCCATCGATCAGAAGTCGAGGGATCAGACATCCGTGGTCGCATCGGCGCCCGACCCTCCTCCCGTTTCCCAAACAGCTTTTGAAAGAAAATCCGATCTTCCACAAGATACCGGTAATTCACGAAGTGGCTTCAGCGGGCACATCACGGATTTTCTCGACGACCAGAAACAAATTTGGACGAGCCCTTTTCGAGTTCGCACGCAGGATGCAACGTGGCTTGTACCTCTGGCCGGGATCACCGCCGGTCTGTTTGTAACCGACCGCCAATACAGCGCTTCTCTGCCGAAGAATCCAGCCAACTTGCATCACTACAGCACAATTTCCAATGCTGGCATCGCTAGCCTGATTGGCGCCAGCGCAGGCATGTATTTGTTCAGTTTCCCAACCCACAACGAGCACTGGCGAGAGACTGGATTTCTTGCCGGCGAAGCAGCCTTGAACAGCTTGCTGACAACCGAGGCGCTCAAATATTCATTTCAAAGGGAACGCCCGTATCAGGGCAACGGCAGCGGTTCGTTTTTTCAGGGAGGCGGTTCGTTCCCTTCGTTACATGCTGCTGTTGCTTATTCAATTGCCGGCGTAATTGCCCACGAATATGACGGCCCGTTACCGAAGCTGTTCGCTTATGGGCTGGCATCTGCGGTCAGCTATTCAAAGGTTCACCAGCGCGACCACTTTCCCTCGGATGTTCTCGTGGGCAGCGTATTGGGGTATCTGATTTCCCAGAGCGTCTACACCCGGCGTCACGATCCCGAAATCGGCGGCGCAGCGTTTGAGTCGCCTCGCGACACTGTCGACTCGGACAAAATGCGGACGTCTTCCTTTATGGGTTCGCCGTACGTTCCGCTCGATAGCTGGATCTACCCGGCACTCGAGCGGCTCGCGGCCTTGGGCTACGTGAAGACGGCAGCGCTAGGCATGCGTCCATGGACTCGACTGGAGTGTGTTCGGCTGCTGGGTGAAGCGTCGGAAATGCTGCCCGACACCGACGAACCAGCAGAAGTACAGCACCTCTACAATGCTCTTACCGAAGAGTTCTCGCACGATGCCGAACTGGCCAGCGGGGAACGTAATCTTGGTGCTCAAGTTGAATCGGTCTACGTTCGGACTCTGGGAATTTCGGGAACGCCGCTTACCGATAACCAACACTTCGGCCAGACGATGCTGAACGATTACGGCCGACCCTATCAACAAGGGTTTAACGCGGTGGCGGGCGCTTCGACTTGGGCCACGAGCGGCCCATTTGTAATCTACGCGCGAGGGGAGTACCAGTCATCGCCGTCAGCTCCATCTCTCCCGCAATCGGTGCTCGATTTTATGGCACTCCGCGATGGGTCACCGCCCAACCCTCCTTTACTCCCAGTCGCCGCCATCAGTCGCTTTCAACCGCTGGATGTTTACGTCGGCATGAACGTGGCTAACTGGCAGTTCTCGTACGGCAGGCGGAGCTTGTGGTGGGGGCCCGGTGAAAGCGGAGCAATGTCCATCACAAACAATGCCGCTCCGCTGAATAACATGTTCAGCGTGGATCGTGTCAGTCCTTTCAAATTGCCGTGGCTTTTTCAATATCTGGGCGATACTCGACTCCAGTTTTTTATCGGACGCTTGTCGGGGCAAGACTTCCTGGCTCCCGATATCGCCCCAGGCGTTAACGTTCCGCCCATGGGACAGTACGGGGTGCCTCTGCGCCCTCAACCGTTTTTCAGTGGTGGAAAAGTCACCCTGAAAATGACTGAGAATCTGGAGTTAGGCTTTTCGAAAACCACAATTTGGGGAGGACCTGGAAGGCCGCTGACGCTTAAGACTTTTTTCGAAAGCGAATTATCACTTCACGAATTGAACAAGAATCCTCCAGGAATCGCCGGAACTCCCCTGGGCTGGGGCGAAACGTTCGCGGATTTCTCCTATCGCGTTCCAAAGCTCCGTGATTGGCTCACTTTTTACGGGGAAGCATTCAGCAAAGACGAGGTCAGCCCCATCGCCTATATCAGAAAATCGGTCGCCCAAGGAGGACTGTACTTCGCCAAGCTACCCAAAGTTCCGCGCCTGGATTTGAGGCTCGAAGGCGGATACACCAGCCCTGTGCAAGGCAGTTTTTGCACGTCCTGCTTTTATACCGATGCCGCATACCCCAGCGGATACACAAACGGCGGACGTTTGATGGGCGATTGGATTGGTCGCGCGGCACAAGGCGAACTGATTCGCACAAACTACTGGCTAGGTCCGCGGAAGAAAATCGGCCTTGAACTCAGGCATCGAACGATTGACCGCCAGTATCTTCCGCAGGGCGGAAACCAAAATGACGCCGCGGTGAATGCGGACATCTTCACTGCGTCGCGTTTTCGCTTTACAGGCAACCTGCAATATGAGCGCTGGCAGATTCCCCTGTTAGCGACAAACCGGCAAAGCAACGTGACCGCCTCGTTCGAGTTGGGGTTCTGGCCGACAGCACACTCGCATTGAAGAACTCATCTCTGCGAATCAGTTGAGCACACTTCGCGGAAAGGATTGACGTGGCTCAGGTACAAACCAAGCCGGTTGAGTATCCGACGCACTCCGAGGTCGAAGAAATCCGCAAGCCGGAATTCGACATGCCCCCTTCCCAAGGGGTATCGCTCGGCCATCTTCGAGTGATGTGGGAAGGGCGACGTCTGATTGCGAAGGTGGCTTTCGCCAGCTTACTCACAGGGACTCTGCTGGCTTTCCTCCTACCCACGCGGTACACCTCGACCGCAAGGCTGATGCCCCCAGACAAGCAGTCGGGCCAGGGGATGGCAATGTTGGCGGCATTGACAGGCAAGGCCAACGGTCTGGCTGGGATGGCTGGCGATCTGCTTGGGATGAACACTACGGGTGCCGTTTTCGTCGGCATCCTGGAGAGTGATACCGTTCAGGATCGGCTCGTACAGCAGTTTGATTTGAAGCGAGTTTACTGGGACCGGTTTGATGAGGACGCACGCAAGGACCTAGCCGACCGGACAAAGATTACCGAGGATCGAAAGAGCGGAATCATCACGATCAGCGTCACGGACAGAAAACCTGCCCAAGCCACCGCGATGGCGCAAGCTTATGTGGATGAACTAAACCGGCTGGCCGCAGAACTTTCTACCTCCGCGGCCCACCGGGAACGGGTCTTCCTCGAAGAGCGGCTTAAAGCGGTTAAGCATGATCTGGATCAAGCGTCGGTGGATTTTAGCGACTTCTCCAGCAAGAACGCTGCGATCGATATCAAGGAGCAAGCGCGGGCCATGGTGGAGGCGGCCGCACAACTGCAGGGCGAACTGATCGCCGCCGAGGCGCAACAAAAAGGTCTCGAAGCGATCTATTCCTCCAATAACCCGAGGGTGCGGGCCGTCGAAGCGCGCATAGCCGAGTTACGCAGCCAACTCGAAAAACTCGGCAACGCAGGAGTGAACGGGGAGACCACCGGAGAGCTCTATCCTTCCATCCGCAAGCTGCCGATTCTGGCGGTCAGATACGCCGACCTGTATCGCGAAACGAAGATCCAGGAAGCGGTTTACGAAACCTTGACGCAGCAGTATGAGCTGGCCAAAGTGCAGGAAGCCAAGGAAACCCCTACGGTAAAAGTGCTCGACCCGGCCAGCCGGCCCGACCGCAAGTCGTTTCCGCCTCGTATCGTCATCATTCTGCTGTGCACGACATTTGGCCTGGTGGCCGGCTCATTTTGGGTTGTCCTGCGTGATCGCTGGGACCGGACGGAGGCGATGGATCCCCGCAAGATTTTAGCTGCGGAAGTCTTTCACTCCGTAAACGGCTACATGCCGTGGTCGTCGCCCAACGGATCGCGGGTGCAGGCCCTTGCTCACCGCGTGTGGATGCGCTTTGTGTCGCGAAAAAGTGGGCCCGAAGCTTTGGACGAATCCTAGAGACCTCAAGATTCTTAGCCTCAAAATGGGCAACGGTGAGCGAGTTCGAGATGATGGCCGCAATACGCCATCACTTCTACGCAACGGTTTCCTTAACGTGGGCGGACAGGTTGCCCGGGGCGCAGTCGTTGTGCTGGCAATCCCTTTTTTGATCCGCCTATTGGGGATTGCGGAATACGGAGTGTGGTCGTTCGCCTATGCGTTCCTTGCATTGGTGACAATGTGCGAAGCTGGCTTCTCGGTTGCGGCCGCCGTCTTTCTCTCGAAGGATCTTGCAAACGACAATGTTGTAGCAGCGGGGCATACTCTGACATTCATCATTCTGAGTGCACTATTGTTGTCGTCTGCTCTCGCGTTGGTGTTGTGGTTTGCCGGACCCCTAATCGCGCGACTTTTAACTTCATTTGCTCCTGCTGAGCGCTCCGCCGCAGGTCACGCGATGCAAATAGCTGGCATTGCCGCCGCCATCCTCATTTTTCAGCGTACGCTGGTGGGCATCGAGCAGGCGTTCGATCGATACGCTGTCATTAATGCGCTCGACCTCGTACAAACTCTGCTGACAAACTTGGGATTCATGGCAGTGGCTGCTTGGGGCGGAAGAACCGTTGGACTCATGAAGTGGCAAATCACAGCCAGCGTGCTCGTTCTTCTCGCTCATATTTATGTCGTACGCAGCTTTTCTCGAGCGCACAGGCTAGCCTTCGGATGGAATATAAACAAGGCGCAAGAGATTTTTCGGTACTCCATCGCAACCTGGACCGCAACGCTGGGAAGTGCAGCCTTCAGTCAGTGCGATCGATTGATTGTCGGCGCGGTACTGGGCCCCTCCTTGTTGGGCATTTATTCGGCGATCACAAACATAACCTCTAAGATCAATACGGTCTCGGCAACAGCAGTGCAGCCGCTTGTTCCCTCGCTCAGTCGCGATGTTGCGGTGAGCGCTCCATCCCAACACCGAATGCGACTGTCGACACGCCTGAACGCCTTGATCGCGATCGGTGCTGGCATGTGCATCTACCTGCTCGCCGATCTGTTTTTGCGAGTCCTGGGCACTGGTGACGGGGGTGGACAATACGTTCAGGCTTTGCAGATTGCTGCCGTTATCTATGCGCTTTACTCGCTCAGTGCTCCCGGCTACTTCGTCCTATTTTCCAGGGGGGGAGTGCCCACGATTGCCCTCGCGACACTTTCGTCGGGGCTTTTCTCCTTGCTTTTGATTTTTACAGGAGCGCGCTATCTCGGGCTGCTGGGTGCAATCGTAGGAAATGCAGGGTATTTGGGCACGCTTGCGATGATCGTCGCAGCGTCCAGAAAGACAGGAATTGCACTGAGCCGTTTCTTCAACTGGATAGCATTTCCGCTGGTTTGTTTCTGTGTGGCGTTGGCGGTGGGCTGGATCTTGCGTGCACATCTTACCTGGCGAGCCGCTGTCGTCGTCGCAGAGACACTTTTGTTCTCGATCTGGTTCTTCTACGGTCGCGCCAAAGAAACACGAATGGACTTCGCAGGTGCACCATCCGTGAGTGATCTCAATCCATACACCGTGCACGCTTTGGGCGATCCGGCTTTGCCAAATCCCTGGACCAGCGAGTAAACGAGGCCTCCCTTGGGATTCAAAACGCTTTTCCAGAAGCTGCGTCTGAAAGCTTCTCCTTATCATTGCGCGCCTGGGAGACTGTCACTCAAGCACGTGTCGCTCAGCCACCCTTCCGTTGGACGGTTCGACTTGGTTGTACCCAGGAATGAGGACGTTGGAAGGCTTATTTATTATCTTCGAACCTACGAACCAGAGTGCACGGAATATCTCATGCGGTTGCTCCGTTCTGATGACATTTGTTTTGATGTGGGTGCCAATCTCGGGTACTACACGGTTTTGATGGCGAAGGCGGTCCCCCGCGGACGAGTGTATGCCTTTGAGCCGGATCCTCTCAGCCATGCGTTGTTGCAATTGAATGTGCGCATGAATCGGCTGGGGAACGTGATCACAAACGATTTGGCACTGGGAGATCGAACAGGTACGTCGACATTCGTGCAGTGCACAGATAGCGCTTTCAACTCCTTCAAGGACACTGCCAGGAGGGCGGTATTGAACGAAATTGAAGTTCCGGTGACCACCATCGACGATTTCATGGTCGAACATGGTGTACCTCGAGTAGATTTCGTCAAGATGGATGTTGAAGGGGCGGAAGGCCTAGTTCTGTGCGGAGCAAGAAATCTGTTGCGGAATTCTGCGCTGCGCCCTCGAATGTTGCTGTCTGAACTGTTTGACGAAAACCATAAAGCCTTCGGCGACTCTGCGGCTGAGATCGTTGAAAGTCTCCGACGATCTGGATACGAACGCATCTGGCCCGCGGGCAATGGATCAGGACCAGACCTGATCAATGGTTTCTTCGAGGCCAAGCGTGAACCGGCAGCTGCTTAGCCCAAAGTTATGAAGAAAGTCTCCATCGTAACGATTTCGTTCAACCAGGCTTCATTTCTGGGGCGCGCGATCGTGTCCGTCCTGGAGCAGGATTATGCGGACATTGAATACATCGTGGTTGACGCGGGATCGACCGATGGTAGCCGCGACATCATCAAACGCTATGAACCGCGAATATCTAAGATCATTTTTGAACCTGATCATGGACCCGCTGATGGACTGAACAAAGGCTTCGCTCACGCAACAGGTGAGATCTTGGGATTTCTGAACTCCGATGACGTGTTGTTGCCCGGCGCGGTAGCCAGCGCGGTCACCTTCCTAAGCTCGAATAATAATGTGGACGTCGTATACGGCCACGCGAATGTCATCGATTCTGAAGATCGCGTCCTAAGAATCGCGTATTCTGATCCCTTTTCCTTGAAGATGGTTGCATACGGTGCTTGTGTGCTGGTTCAGCCTTCGACATTTTTCAAGCGAAGCGCCTTCGAGCGCGTGCGTGGATTCAACATTAATTGCAAAGCAAGCTGGGACGGTCAATTGTGGGTGGATATGGCGCTGGCGGGTGCGCGATTCGCCCGCACGAATCAGATTTGGAGCGGTTACCGGCTTCATTCTCAGAGCATCACGTCATCTGGACGCCTCCACAAACAGCAGCGAGAAGACTCATTAAGAATGTTCCGCAAAATTCTTGGACGCGAGTGGAACCGAACTGACTGGCTCGTCGCTGAAGCCTGTCGTGTCACGAAGCATGTCAGTGGGCCCCGCGCGCTGTACGAGCGGTTGCTGCGAGGACCGATAGCGGGGCGTACCGGCTAAGGGTGTTCACCAGGTTTCGGAGCTTGCGTGTCTACATTCGCTCAAACGTATCCAGGTCAGGCCTTTGCCAGGGAATCTGTTTCCGGAGACATTCTCGCATTCGCCATCCCCTGTTTACAGTTTCTCAAGTTCAATGTCGTCGGCATCTTATATGCGTCGGATTTGCTACTCGCGATCACTTTTTTGTATTTTGCCTTCAGTGGCAAGCTTAAGCTGTCTACATCACTTTCCAGGAAATTTGTTGTTCTCTGCGCGATATGGCTCGGTTCACAAGTCGTAACGGATCTGATCGTCCACTCGGCCTTTGCCGATTACGCTCGCGGGTGGAGCAGAATCATCACGACCCTGGTCTCCTTCTGCGTGCTGTACCCTCTCCTTTATGGGCGTTCACTGCGGCTTCTGCTTTACGGTTGGGGGCTGGTCATCGGCGGCACGCTGGAGTTGCTGATCGATCCGGGTCAATGGGGAAAGGATTATCCATGGAAGTTCGGGTTGTGCTTTCCGGTTACGCTGGTGGCGTTTCTGGTTGCTTCCCGCAAGAGTTCCACTGCTTATTCGGCGATTATCCTGAGCACTCTCATCGGTCTCATCAATATTGCAGCTGGGACCCGTAGTCGAGGGGGCGTCTGCTTAGTTGTGGCGCTGTATCTGTTGCTTAGTCTGCCTGCTCGTCAGAAATGTTCGATACCCCACGCGTTCAAAGGTAGATCAGTGCTGGCGATTGTTGGCGGAATTGCGTTAGCTATTGTTGCAGTCCTGTGGGTGTATGACCGTGCCGCCAACACGGGACTACTGGGAGGAAGTGCAAAAGAGGAATACCTGCAACAGTCCAGCGGAGACTACGGCGTATTGTTGGGAGGCCGGAGTGCGATTCTCGGATCGATACCGGCAATTCTCGATTCCCCCATCCTGGGGCATGGATCGTGGGCAAGAGATCCAATCTACGTGCTGGCCCAGATGCAAGCGATGGCTGAGATGGGGTATGAAAACTTGTCTGCTGTGGAGGAGGAGGAGTTAGACGAAGGGTACATTCCTGCACATTCTTACCTGTTCGGTGCCTGGGTGGAGGCGGGACTTGCGGGCGCGGTTTTTTGGGGGTGGATTCTGATAATGGCACTAAAGATTTTTTTCCGGGCGTATCCTCTGAGCGCGACTTTGCTTCCACTCGCCGCGTTTTGCGCCCTTTCATTAGCGTGGGACGTTGTGTTCTCTCCGTATGGCGCACAGCAACGGCTTATTGTTCCTTATTACGTATTGATGTTAATGACAGTACTAGGCGTGGAAGGTCTCAAGAGGTCGACTGGCGCAGTTGGAGCGGACTTGTAACTCCCCAGGATGTCGGTCGCAAACGAACAAAGAATGAAGATCATAGGTTTCGCGGAAGGCGTCCGGGGCGATTCCGCCGGACTGGTGGCGGTGCCCATGATTCTCAGCAGCACGGCCGCCCGAGGACATAACGTCATTTTGCTCGTTGCTGGGAATCCGATTCCGACCGGACGGGACTTCATCGTTGCCGATCCCGACCAAGCCTTGGCGCGCAGGCAAGGGCTTGGGACCTTTGGGATGGTGAGCAGTAAGGCGCGTACGCGTTGGGCCTGCAGTCCTTCGATGTTGTGGCGCTTCAGCCGGCTGGTACGCGACGCCGATTTGGTGACGCTGCACTCGCTGTATTCCTTTCCGGTGCTGGCCGGGCACCTGCTCGCACGCTATCATCGCAAGCCGTACGGAATTTGGCCGCATGGAGTGCTTGCTCCCGTTCAACGAAGTATCGGTGTTACAAAAAAGTACCTGTACAACAAGCTGTTTGCTAAGCGGATTCTGCAAAATGCATCCGTGATTTTCTATAGCGCCGAAGGCGAGCGCGAAGAAGCTCGCTGCCTGGGTCTCTCGACGCCATCGGTGGTGATTCCCGATGGCTTCAATCCCGAGGCATTCGCGAATCTGCCCGAGAGGGGCCGCTTTCGAAAACGCTTCTTGAATGATCATACCGGGCCGCTGGTCCTTTTCTTGGCGCGGTTGCATGCGAAAAAGGGGCTGGACATATTGATACGAGCCATGAAAGACGTCGTCGCCCAGCGGCCTGAGACTCGACTTGCCATCGTCGGCCCTCCGGATCCCATGTCATTTAACAAGCAAGTACTGCAGTGGGTAGAAGAAGCCGGCATTCAGGCGCAGACAGTGCTTCCAGGTGTTGCCAACGCGGAAATGCGTCTTGAAGCCTTCGCGGACGCTGACCTGTACGCCCTTCCCTCGCACGCGGAAAATTTTGGCTTCAGCGTTTTCGAAGCGATGGCCTGCGGTCTTCCCGTGGTGGTGAGCGACACGCTGAATTATGCGAGCGAAATTGCGCAAGCTGGCGCCGGATTCGCGCTGCCTCGAACACCGGAGTGCTTTTCGGCTGCGATTCTGAATCTTCTTAACCGGCCTGACCTGCGTCGCGAAATGGGATCTCAGGGCCGGCAGTTTGCCCGCAGGTATTCGCTGGAGGAGACCGGGGCCAAGGTGGAGACAACACTGCAAAGCATTCTTCAACGGCACCCTTTTCCTCCCGAACTGGCGCCTGCAATGCCAACTGCAAGTCAATCTTGATGGTGCAATCTCCCTGGACTTCTGAGGGGCTATGGCATCGACTGCAAAATTCCATGGATTTCGGAGAACTCAATCGATGTTTAGAGATTTGGTCCGTCGACAGGCGCGCCGGCTCGGGGTTGAATGCAGCACCCCGTACCTAAGACTAAAGAGGTTCTATCCGCGCCCTTCCGAAATGAGCCGGCTCGCCAGAATGCTTGCAGCACACAAGGTTACAGTCGTCTTCGATATCGGGGCAAATGTGGGACAGTTTGGGATGGAATTAAGGCTCGCGGGCTACCGCGGCCGGATCGTGTCGTTCGAACCATTGTCGAGCGCGCACACTCGATTAACGGCCCGGGCTAAGGGTGATCGTAATTGGATGGTTGCTCCCCAGATGGCCATCGGTAGCTCGGATGGTTGGGCCGATATCAACGTTTCGGGAGACAGTGTCTCGAGTTCCGTTCTGGACATGCTCAATGTTCATCTCGAAGCTGCTCCCGACTCTGCGTATGTGGGCCGCGAGCGCATTGTAATGCGAAGATTGGATACCGTCGCTGGGGAATACCTGCAGGACGTGGACATATTATTTCTGAAAGCGGACGTGCAAGGTTGCGAGACACAGGTCCTGGAGGGGGCACGAGGGCTTTTTTCAAGAGTAGTCGGACTACATCTTGAACTGGCGCTAGTCCCATGTTATCGAGGCCAGGCAGATTTCGATCATGTAACGAAAGCACTACGCTCAGCCGGATTCTCGTTGTGGCTCCTGTCACCCGGCACTGTGGATGAACATACTGGCCGACAACTTCAGGTTGACGCAGTCTTTTTCCGTGACGACCCAAGCACTCTCCAGCGCTCCCCGGAGTGGTGGCTCAGCACGAGCGAGGTGCTGGGATGAGCAGAGTTATCGTCACCGGTGGCTCGGGATTCATCGGCAGTAATCTTGTGGAACATCTCGCCGCAGCCGGTCACGATGTGCTCAATCTTGACCGGCGGCCGCCGCGGAACCCAGCCGCCGGCGGACGATTCGTCCCACTCGACATTCTGGACCGACAGGCGTTTCTCGAATGTGTAAGGAACTTCGATCCACGCTATGTCTTTCATTTGGCGGCGCGAACCGACTTGAACGGAAACAGCGACGCCGACTATGCCACGAACATCGAAGGCGTGAGCAACACCGTCGCTGCCGCGCTTGCCGCGCCCTCACTCGAGCGCATGGTGTTTGCTTCCTCCATGTACGTCTGCCGAGTCGGGTACATACCAAGCCGTGACGACGAGTACTGCCCCCACACGGCCTACGGTCGGAGCAAAATGTTGGGAGAGCAGATCGTCAGGCGAGAGGCTGGAGATAAGTTCTGCTGGGCGCTGGTCCGCCCGACCTCAATCTGGGGTCCATGGTTCTCGATCCCATACATAACCTTTTTCCACACGGTCCGACGAGGCTTGTATGTTCATCCAAAGGGACGCACCATCAGGCGTTCTTACGGCTTCGTTCGAAACACTGTCTGGCAATTAAGACGGCTCATGGAGTGCAGTGAACCTGGCAAGGTCCACCGAAGGATGTTCTACCTGGCGGACTACGAGCCGGTTGACCCATTGCGCTGGGCCCAAATCATTGCCGATTGCTTTGGTTCGGGCAAGGTTCGAGAGGCTCCGCTCGGTCTTTTGCGAATAGGTGCGCTGATCGGAGATATGCTCAAGCTTGGGGGAATGACCAACCCGCCGCTATTTTCCTCCCGGCTAAACAACCTGCTCACCAACGCTGTATTTGACCTCAGCCCAATCGAGGAAATCAGCGGCGAGCAACCTTACACGTTGGCCGAGGGTGTCGCCATCACAGTGGAGTGGATGCGGCAGCAGGTCTTGCAATCCCCAGTAGATCTCCAGATGAGCGCTTCGCCCATTCGCCGGACACGCGCAGAGTGAGGCTTTTCAAAAATACGGATACTAGTCGCGGGAAGTAACCTGTTCTGAGTTCACGAAAGGCCTGACTGTGCGCATTCTGATCTACGGCATCAATTTCGCTCCCGAACTGGTGGGCAATGGGAAGTACACGGGTGAAATGGCGCACTGGCTCGCCGAACGAGGCCATGATGTGCGGGTCGTGGTTGCGCCGCCATTCAATCCCGCCGGGAAAGTATTCGAGGGTTACCGGTCCTGGCAATATCGGAAGGAGAAGTTTTCAACGACGAAAAGCGCTGGAAGTCTGACTGCGTTCCGTTGTCCCCTATGGGTTTCTCGCAATCCCTCTGCATTGCGTCGACTCCTGCATCTATCGAGTTTCGCGCTTTCCAGCCTACCGGTGATGCTTGGCCAGATATTGTGGCGTCCGTCCTTAGTGTTCGTCGTCGAGCCCACGGCCTTCTGTGTGCCTGCAGGACTTATCACAGCCTGGATTACAGGCGCTCCGAGCTGGCTGCATATCCAGGATTTCGAAATAGACGCTGGATTCGCCATCGGAATGCTGAAGTCGAATGTCTTGCGCGGTCTGGTTGCCGCTGTGGACAGGAAATCCATGATGGCCTTCTATCGGCTATCGACTATTTCGCCGAAAATGATGGATCGGCTTGGAGAGAAGGGCTTCCCGCCGGCGCGCAGCGTTATGTTTCCGAATTGGGTAGACACGACCCGCATATTCCCCGCTGGAGCACTCAGTTCGTTCCGCGACGAACTTGGCATCTCTCATGATGCGGTCGTAGCGCTTTACTCTGGGACGATGGGACGCAAGCAGGGGCTCGAGATTCTGGCCGAAGCGGCCGGTCAGCTGGGGAAGGATCCGACCATTCAGTTCGTTTTCTGTGGCGACGGATCATACCGCGATGTGCTGGCAAAAGCGAGTGCTCACCTTGCGAATGTTCGCTGGCTCCCTCTTCAGCCCATCGAGAGGCTCAATGAACTTTTGAATCTGGCGGACATACACCTGCTGCCACAATGTGCCGGGGTCGCTGACTTGATGATGCCATCGAAGCTGACTGGAATCCTGGCCAGTGGACGCCCCGTGGTAACAACCGCGGCCGCCGACACACAGTTGGCGATTGCAGTCAAGGACTGCGGAATCCGAGTTCCCGCGCATGACGGTGCGGCGCTCGCGGACGCAATCGCCCGATTGGCCAAGGATGCGCCGTTACGGGTCCGCCTGGGGCAAAACGCGAGACGATACGCTGAAGCGAATCTGGACAAAGAGAAAATTCTTGGCTCGTTCGAGCAGGAATGCCTCCGCATCTGCAAGTGCGATCTCGACGCGACACCGCGGGAAGAGCGCCTGAGGCAGCCATCTCACGACGCAAGCTGGAAATCCTCCATCGACCGGTCCGCCTAGAAAATGGCTCAACTGAGTGCAGTTTCCCCCGGAAGCGGGACTGAGGCGCTCGATCAAAGCAGGTGGGTGGTGTTGTCGCCCCGTTGGCGCAGTCCAATCCGTCTGGCTATCAAGAGATCGCTTGATATTACGGTTTCGGCCGTCCTGCTATTACTGCTGTCCCCAATTCTCCTGGTGCTGGCAATCGCAGTGAAATTCAGTTCTCCCGGACCGCTGTTCTACCGCTGGAAGGTTGTGGGTCGCGGCGGGCGACCGTTCACCGGCTACAAGTTTCGTTCGATGGTCGCGAACGCAGACGCACTTCGCGAGCAACTAACGCGTCATAACGAAATGACCGGCCCCGTCTTTAAGATGTCGCGCGATCCACGCATTACACGAGTAGGCGCGTGGTTCAGAAAATACAGTCTCGATGAGCTACCCCAGCTGTTCAATGTGCTCAAAGGCGATATGAGTTTAGTAGGTCCACGGCCTCCGCTGGTCACGGAGTACGCCCAGTTCAGCGCATACCAGAAACAGAAGCTGGCGGTGAAGCCCGGGATTACTTGCTTGTGGCAGGTGCACGGCCGAAATCAGATCAGCGATTTTGATGAGTGGGTACGGCTCGATCTGGAATACATCGCCCGATGGTCTCTCTCGCTTGACTGTGCCATTCTGGCGCGGACATTGGGAGCGGTTTTATCGGGTACGGGTAAGTAACGCACACTAGGAATTTTGAAACGAACCTTAGGGAGTTAAGAAAATGAACAAGCAGAAGCGGATACTGGTCACCGGGGCGGGCGGTTTCATCGGGCATCATCTGGCCAAACGGCTGAAACGGGATGGCCACTGGGTGCGCGGGGCTGACCTCAAGTGCCCGGAGTATGAGGCGAGCGCGGCCGATCAGTTTGAAATCCTCGACCTGCGCAAGTATGAGAACTGCCTGCTGGCGACGCGCGGCGGCATCGACGAAGTCTACAATCTCGCCGCCGACATGGGTGGCATCGGCTACATCACGGCCAACCATGCCGATATTAGCCGCAACAACATCCTGATCAACGCACAGATGCTCGAAGCCAGCCGCCAGAACGGCGTGGAGCGCTTCCTGTTCTCCTCTTCCGCTTGCGTGTACAACCAGGCCAAGCAGAAAGATCCCGATGTGAAGCCGCTACGTGAGGAAGATGCCTATCCCGCCGATCCCGAACCGGGCTACGGATGGGAGAAGCTTTTCGCCGAGCAACTCTGCCACTACTACTACAAGGATTACGGATTCGAGACCCGCATCGTCCGCTTCCACAACGTCTACGGGCCGCTCGGCACCTATGACGGCGGCAAGGAAAAAGCGCCAGCGGCCATCAGCCGCAAGGTGGCGCTCGTGGCCGATGGCGGCGAAATCGAAGTCTGGGGCGACGGCGAACAGACTCGCTCGTTCATGTACGTGGATGACTGCGTCGAAGGCTTGATTCGCCTGATGACCAGCGACTATCGGGACGCGCTCAATCTCGGCACCGACGAACTCGTCACCATCAATGAACTGGTAGACATGGTGGCGCGCGCGGCCGGCAAGCGTATCGGCAAGCGCCACAATCTTACCGGCCCGCAGGGTGTGCGCGGGCGCAACAGCGATAACACTCGCCTGCGCGAAGTTTTGGGATGGGAGCCTTCGATCCGTCTAGAGCAAGGGCTGGCGATCACTTATCCGTGGATCGCTTCCCAGGTTGCGCCGCAGCGTGTGGCTGAAATGGCGCACGCGGACTAGGAAACGAAAAAACTGCCCACGAGAGGAGTCTAATAACAATGCGCGTTCTTGTGACTGGTGGCGCCGGGTTCATTGGCAGCCATCTCGTTGATCGTTTTCACGCCGAAGGCTTTGAAGTTCGAGTCTTGGATAACCTCGATCCCAAAGTTCATCCGAGTGGCGAGCCCCCGCATTTCCCGCGCGGTGTGGAGTTCATCCGCGGCGACATAACTGACCGCGAGACCCTCCGCTATGCCCTGCGCAACGTGGACATTGTTTCTCATCAAGCGGCCTACCAGGACTACATGCCCGATTTTTCCCGATTCCTGGCTGTGAACGCAGTCGGCACAGCGCTGCTCTACGAATTGATCGTGGAAGAACGCATGAAGATTCGAAAAGTAATTGTGGCATCTTCTCAGGCGGTTTATGGCGAAGGACAGTACGTGTGCCAGCAGCACGGCCCATTCCTTCCCATTCCTCGCAGCGCGCAACAATTGCAGCGAGGAGAATGGGAAGTAGTCTGCCCGGACTGCGGCCAACGGGCCACTCCGGCCTTGCTGGTGGAAGAGCGCACAAACCCCTATAACCAATATGCCGTGTCCAAACTTGCACAGGAGAAAACGGCCCTGGGACTGGGATGGATCCGCGGGATTCCGACCGTTGCTCTCCGCTACTCGATTACTCAAGGACCTCGCCAATCGCTATTCAACCACTACTCGGGAGTCTGCCGGATTTTCGTCAGCCGCGCCCTGACTGGTGATCCGCTGGTTATCTACGAAGACGGGCTCCAGACACGTGATTTCGTGCATATCAATGATGTGGTGAACGCCAACATGCTGGTGCTTGAAAAAGATGCAGCCGATGCGCGGGCGTTTAATGTCGGGAGCGGGCAACCGACCTCAGTAGTCGAATATGCGCGGCACGTTCGCGAAAAAATCGGGAATGACGTTGAGCTCTGCATCCCTGGAGAGTATCGCAGCGGCGACAACCGCCATAGCGTGTCATCGATTGCGAAGCTGCGCGGTTTGGGATGGGCCCCGCAGCGGAACCTTTCGGACATTCTCGACGATTTTTTGAACTGGGTGGAAACAATCGGCGGCATTCCCGAGCAAGTGCAAGACGCCTACTCGCACATGAAAGAAGCCGGCGTAGTGCTGGCTGCAGGACAATAACTCATACCTGATACTCCTTTCCGCTCTCGCACTTCAACAATCCACTGTCGGGGTTACCCATACATGAGTACCGTGCCGAGTCAGCGAGGCAGCGATCCCGCGCACTCGCATCTTGCGTCTCTTCCGATCACTCGCTCGGAGAACTACTTCCTGAGTGTCGAAGCTGTTCTCAAACGCCTTCCATTTGCACTGATCGACCGCGTGACGGAGGCATTGTGGCGCGCATACCTTGAGTCTCGAACGGTCTTCGTGTTTGGGAACGGCGGAAGCGCTGCGTTGGCTTCCCATTGCGCGTGCGACCTTGGCAAAGGCACTGTGCACAACGGGAATCGACGCCTGCGCGTGATCGCGCTGACTGACAACGTTCCGCTCATGACCGCATGGGCCAACGACGCCAGCTACGACGACATTTTTGCTGAGCAACTGATGCCGTTGATCCATAAAGCCGATATCGCACTTGCCATCAGCGGGAGCGGAAATTCGCCCAATGTGTTGAAAGCTCTTCAAGTAGCGCGCGAAGCTGAGGCTTTCACGATCGGGCTCACGGGCTTTCAAGGCGGCAAGATGAGGGCCTTGTGCGACCTGTGTGTCGTCGTGCCCTCGGATAATATGCAAATCATCGAGGATTTGCATGTCTCCGTGAGTCACTCAGTTTTTACTTCCTTGCGATCTCGGATCTGTACAGCCGCTCAAGACTTGATCCGCCGACAGGCGTAACGATCTTCCCGGAATGTCGAAAACATTCGATGACAGCTCGCACTCTGCGTAATAGCATCCTCACGGCCGATCTGGTTTGGGGAGTGCTGGCCATGCCCATCGCATATCTGATGCGATACGGTTGGGTTTGGCACGGCCCGACGGATCGGTCCGCCGCAATCTTTATTCCCCCGCTCATGACCGCCCTGTTGGTCTGGAGCGTAATGTCGTCCTGGGTACGGCTTGACGGCTTTCGGACAGGATGGATGTTCTCGGCGGTGGTTTCCCAGCTCCTGCTCGCTGTTCTTGGCGTAATGCTTGCCCTGTTTGCGATCGGCTACCTGCTGCGGGAGTTTATTTCTCGCTTGGCACTCGGATATTTTGGCCTGTTGCTATTCCTGGGTTTTCTGACCATCCGGGTCATCGCTCGATTAATCCTGGCTGCGCCTCGCGCGCGGGCAGCGGTTCGCAATGTAGTGATCGTGGGCAACGGACCTTTAGCCCGCGAGATGGCCAACAAGATCGAGTCTCATCCGGAAATGCTCCGCAAAGTGGTCGGTTTTCTAAGCCCGGGCGAGGATTCCTTCCCAACTGTTTCGCTGGCAAATCGCGCTAATGCCGTACCTCTTCGAACTGCGGATGTCGCGCAGATACTCAAATCCCACGCGGTGGATGAAGTAATTCTGACCGTGCCGGCACCCGGACGACCAGAGATCCTGGATCTTATTTCGCGGTGTAGCCGTGTGGGCATCGAAATCGGCATGGTGCCGCAACCATACGAACTATATCTCACGAAACCCGCGCTGATGGATCTCGATGGTCTTCCCTTGCTGCAGCTGCCGGTTGACCCTTCAGCAGAGGGCGATCCCAAGTGGAAGCGCGTGTTCGATGTGGGCATGACACTCGTCTTGCTACCGGTGTGCGTTCCGCCGACGCTCGTCGCAGCCGCTCTTCTTAAGCTCAGGAAAGGACGAGCTTTCTGCACTGAGTGGCGTTGCGGGAAACATGGCGAGAAATTTGCGATCTACCGTCTAAATTCGCCGCGTCGCGCGTTCGGGCTGCCCGCTTACGAACGACTGTTCCAGAAACTCAGCATTACAGAGCTACCGCAGCTGTTCAACGTCCTGCGGGGCGAGATGAGCCTCGTCGGACCCCGCCCGGAGGGCCTCGACCGAGCACGGCACTACACCGACTGGCATCGCCAAAGGCTGAATGCGATACCCGGCATGACCGGCCTGGCGCAAGTTTATGGACTGCGAGATCAGCACCCGTCGGAGGACAAGACGAGGTACGATCTGCAGTACATTCTCCATCGTTCGCTCTTTCAAGACATCTCCCTGTTGGTCCAGACCGCATGGACCCTCACGATGCGGCTGTTCGATGGTCTTGGTGGGGAGTCCACCCGAGACAAGGCCGCAGATGGAACACCCGAAATAGATTTCGAGGAAAACCTCATCCATGCTCATAGTTCGCAGCCCAGTGCGGATTAGTTTTGGCGGCGGTGGCACCGATTTGCCGGCTTACTACGAGCAATTCGGCGGCTCCGTTCTAAGCGTTGCTATTAACAAGTACTTTTACACGGTTCTCAGCGGGCGTTCCGATGGTCGGATTCAGGTAATTTCCTCTGACCTCAGAGTATTCGAAACTTGGCATGACATCGCCAACACGAATTTTCGCGGCAGCTCATTGGAAATCCCCCTCGCCGTTCTGAAAGAGATGAATTGTGATATCGCCGTCGATCTGTTCCTGGCTTCCGAAATTCCGCCCGGCACGGGTCTCGGCTCCTCCGCCAGCGTGTGCGTTAACATTCTCAAGACGCTGTGTACCTACCTGCAGCAGCCGATTTCCAAATATGATCTCGCTGAACGCTCCTTCCACATTGCGCGGGATCTTCTCGGAAAACACGTCGGGAAGCAGGATGAATACGCGGCTGCCTTTGGAGGGCTCAACTTCATTTCGTTCCACCCCGATGGAAGCGCACTGGTAGAGCCTATCGACTTGAACCCGGCAGTATTAACGGAGTTCCAGCGGAACCTCATGCTTTTTTTCACTGGTTCCTCTCACCATTCTTGGAGCATTCTAAAGGAGCAAGAAGCTTCCGCACGAAACCAAACCGGAACCGCCATCGAAGCTCTGCACGAAGTGAAAGCCCTGGGCATTCGCATGAAGACCGTTCTTCAGCAAGGAGATCTCAAGGAGCTAGGCACGTTGCTTCACGAAGGATGGCGGGCAAAGCGACGCATCTCGTCGAAAATTTCGACGCCGCGTATCGACGAACTCTACGCTCAAGCCCGTCAGCACGGTGCGCTAGGGGGCAAGATCACGGGGGCCGGCGGCGGAGGTTTCCTGCTTCTCTACTGCGAACCTGAATTTCAATCTGCCGTCCGAGAGGCGATGCGGCAAAATGACGTCCACGAAATGACCTTTGCATTTGATATGCAGGGCGCACAAGTAATTGCAAACGATCCTTTCATCGATGGGGACGAACGCGGTGGTTGCACTTGGACCTTTTTGCCGAGAGTTCCGGCGACGCCTGTCTTCTAGTTCTCTATCTCGTATTCCAAACCCCAATGAAAGCCTTCCTCTTGGCCGCGGGCAACGGCACTCGACTGCGGCCCATCACTAACACCCTACCCAAGTGTCTTGTCCCTATTAAGGGCGAGCCTATGCTGGCGATTTGGCTGCGACTTTGCCAGAACCTCGGCATCACCGAGGTTTTGATTAACGTTCACGCCCACGCGGACACAGTACTAGCGTTTCTGCGGCAGAGCCGACCGAGCGGCATCCGGGTGCACTTGGCAGAAGAGAAGCAGTTGCTGGGCAGCGCGGGAACATTGCGAGCGAATCGCAGCTGGGTCGAAAGTGAGGATCTGTTCTGGGTCTTTTACGCGGACGTGTTGCACCGTGCCGATCTCCACGCGATGTTGCGCCTGCACCGCCAGCAGGGCTTGGCGGCTACCCTCGGCGTCTATGAGGTTCCCGACCCTTCGCGCTGCGGCATTGTGACGACCAACGGCGATGGAGTAATCGAAGCCTTTGTCGAGAAGCCTGCGCATCCCACCAGTAATCTGGCGTTTTCGGGTCTGATGATCGGGACGCGTGCCGTTCTGGATGCGATCCCGAACGACATTCCGGCGGACATCGGATTTCATGCCCTTCCCAAACTTACAGGTCGGATGCTTGCGTTTCCGATACGCGATTACTTGATCGACGTGGGCACCTTGGAGAACTACCAGCATGCCCAAGCCACATGGCCTGGGCTATAGGACGATCTGCAAATGCGTGATGGCATCTTGCGCGGGATTGTTTTCGACCTGGACGGAGTCATAGTCGACAGTCATCCCATACACAAACGGGCCTGGCGAGCTTTTCTTGCCAGTGTGGGCCGCGAGGTGTCGGAATCGGATCTCGACTTTATTCTCGAGGGTCGCAGACGGCAAGAAATCCTGGTCCACTTTCTTGGCGACCTTTCTGAGTCCGAGGTTTGGGACTACGGCGACCTAAAGGACGAGTTCTTTCGGCAATTTTCTGCGGCACCCGAACCGGTTACCGGAAGCATTGAGTTCATCAACAGCCTGGAGAACACGGGCCTTCGTCTTGCGGTAGCTACATCAGCCAGCCGACAACGTGCTCGATGGACGCTTGAGCAGCTCAGGATCATGCACCATTTCGAACTACTAGTTACCGGGGAAGACGTCGCACAATGCAAGCCAGACCCAGCTATTTACAAGTTGGCCGCGCAGCGTCTTTCCATTGCCCCACAATGCGTTCTCGGCATTGAGGACTCGGTCTGTGGAGTTCGTTCGGCGAAGGCAGCGGGACTACGCTGTCTTGGAGTCGGGTTCGGAAAGAGTGCATGTCAATTGCTGGCTGCCGGGGCAGACTGTGTGTTCGCAAACCTGGCGGGCCTGACAATGCGACAGGTGGATGAAGCGCTCAGAGCCTATGCGCTTGCTAAGGCGATTCCGGCAGACCCGCTGTGCTGATCGCCGTACTCGTATCAGTCGTGATTGACTCTTACCGGCTCCCGATTCTCCGACGAAAAATCTTGGTTCGCGGAGAAGGAAAATTCTCCTTTCATGGAAATCCAGTTGTTGGTAGTCCTTGCGGTTTTTCTTCTTATAACTATACCGGTTCAGGCGCAATGTGGTCTGAGCCTCTTGGATTGTATTCATGAAAGTAGCGCCGAGACAGATCCGCGAAACGCCCCTGGCAGACGCGATCTTGGAATTGGGCCCAGTTTCGATGCTCCGCTTGCGGCAACATTCGGCGAAACGAATACGGCTACCCCAGCAACCGAGAGCCTGCTTTCGGACTCTTCCGCTATTCCTGTCTTCATATGCGTAGTGGGAGCTCGCTCCCCCGACTCGGTCTCTACCGAATTGTTCCGTAGCCCAAGCAACTTTCACGCCGAGCCGATGTCAGATGCGGAGCAGGCGGGCGGTGACGCAAGAGCGCCGTCAATTGCAAAAGTGCGGCCCACTAAACCAGTCGAATTCAACCAAGCGGTCTATTACAAAAATAAGCTCGAACTCGGCCTGGACTTCGGAGTTCTCCCAATCAACATTCCATTCGTCTTTGACGTTTTCTTGGGCGACGCCTATCACATGACACCTCTTCATTACACGTTGATGCCAATCATTGGCTCCCTGCGCTGGCACGTGGACGATGTGGGAGGACCATCGATTCTTCGTGGTAACTGGGATCTGCAGGCCAGCTTAGCTGTGACCTTGATCCCCAGAGGACCGGAATCACGCTATTTCGCGTTTATTTTGGGTTTCCGACGGAATTTCGTCCCGCGCCACGGAAAGTTCGCTCCCTATTTTGACGGCCGTGTAGGGCTTGGCGAGATTGACGCTCAGGAGCCGTTAGGCGCCGTTTGGGCGCAAGGACAGGACTTCACGTTCACGCTCAACATGGGCAGCGGATTTCGATATAACATCAGTCCCAGCCGTTCGATCTCATTCGGTATCAATTGGATGCACATATCGAACCTCTATCTGTCCCAGCCGAAATATCCGGATTATGGGATTAACGTGTACGGGCCCATGATTGGAGTCGACATCCGATTGGGCAAGCATCACCCAGATGCGGCGCAGTAGTTCTTAAATCCAGCCGTTTTGCTGCGCCTGTAGATTATCCCGCCGGGCCACTCAGTCCTTCCTCCCACCAGTTGCGGCATCTCACAGGATCCTCCCTCTTCTTCCCGCCCACCTGAGCAATTCGTCCCTCCACTAGAAAAAGACCGAATGAACGATTTACCTGCTGTGTTAGCGGGAGGACAACTCTCTCGGCTCCCCAGGTCTTACAATTCAGCGTCAACGGCCTGCATCGATATCCATGCTGGCGTACAGAAAGATGGCTCACCAGCGAGAGGCGTTCGCGCCGATGAGCCGAAAGTAAGGAGCCAAATCTTGATAGGAGTGGATGCTAGGCCTGCACTGTGGGCGCAGTCAAGAGCTTAGTATTGCAAAACGAACACAATCAAACCAACCCGATTTTGCCAGTCGCTTCCGCTACGCACTCCAGATTTAAGCGCACTCTCGGGTTTTCCTTGGCGAGAAAGCTCCCACTAATGGAGTAAGCAGCTTGACGGCCAGTTTCGCTGCACCCGGCGCGTTGACGGTTCCCGCATTTCTCTTCGGGACCTACTCGGGCACGAAGTGTCCGCATTAGCTCCAGAGCCTGTAAGCTAGGGGTGCTTCGGGAGAACCAAGGGTGCGGGAAACTGCGAATTTCGTCTACAAACGGTTCACGATTCGTCAATTCGCAGATCATTTGCTGGAAATTGAGCAATTTCTTGTTGAATGAACAATCGCCTTCGAAGAACGAAGAACTCTGAGCGAAGGCAGTGCTTACGCCAGTGCGGCTGCGGCTGCTACTAGCCCGCTTGCCAGAGCCGTCTCGTTCGCTGCGGCTGCTCCTGATCCTCACTGGAATGCGAATCGGCGAGCTGCTGGCCTTGCGCTGGCGCAATGCCGATCTCGAAAGCAAGCTCGTTCGCGTGGAAGAAACTGTCTACGACGGGCACTTCGATGAACCCAAGAGCATCGAAGCCAGAGGATAAAGATTGGTCGGGGCCCGCGGATTTGAACTCCTGACCCCTGCGCGCAAGTTCCGCCCGCTGGCGAAATCCTGAACGAAGTGAAGGAGCCCTCGGGATGGAAGCCAGAGGATGAAGAATGGTCGGGGCGAGGAGATTTGAACTCCTGACCCCCTGCGCCCAAGGCAGGTGCGCTACCAGGCTGCGCTACGCCCCGACGGTTTGATTATAAATGAGCGCCTCGGGCGATCATTCTGAACCACTGACCTGCGCCGGCCAGGCTGCGCGCAAAGGTTCCCCTTCATGCTCCTTGCCGGTGCGCCTTCAAATCGACGATGCTCGAGATCTCCGAGGCTCCGTGCACAGCGTGGTGCCCCAGAACTCTATCCGGCGTATAATTTCTCATCAGTTATGGAGACACCGCGTTACGCGCTGGTGGCTTATGTAAGGAGCCCGGCAGGGGAGTTCGTGGAGAACCTCCGGCGCGAATTGCATCCCGACCTGCCCCACCTGGCGGCACACCTGACCATCCTTCCGCCGCGTCCGTTACAAGGGACCGAGGGCGCGGCTCTGCAGGCGCTGGAGCGAATCTGCGGCGAAGAGGACCCGTTCGAGGTGAACCTGGGCGGGGTGGAAACTTTCGTGCCGGTTACCCCAACGGTGTACATCCGGGTGGATGGAGCGGCCTCGCGCATGTGCCAACTGCATAGCCGCCTGAACACGGAGGCCCTGGCATTTCACGAAGAGTGGCCTTACATTCCCCACCTGACCATTGTAAAGATGAGCCGGGAGGATGCAGCGCAGAACGCCTTCCGGATCGCCCGCGAGCGCTGGGACCGCTACTCCGGGAGCCGGCGCATCCTGCTGGAAAGGCTGACCTTTGTCCGTGAGGACGCCCAGAATTGCTGGATCGATCTAGCCCCCATACCGCTGGGCCGGAGCCTGGTTTCACGGTAAAAGTTTCGCGCTAAGAGCTTTGTGCTGAAGACATCGCGCTAGAAAACTGTCGGCCAAACTGTTTCTTCCCTATACGCTTCCGTAATCCAAAACTACGTTACTGCGGCCTGCCGCGCATGGCCCTAGGTACATTTCCCTCCCGTGCGTTGAAAAGCCCGCGGCGTGGCAGTAGATAAAGAGTAGGGCAAGCATCCGGCAATCCGCGCCAAACGCCACTCGGGACGCGGGTTTTCGGGCAGATCGGGAGAGCGAATGCAGATCGGAGTTTACGGTTCGGGGTATCTGGGAACAGTGATTTCGGCCTGCCTGGCAGATTTTGGCACTCCCGTTTCATGCTGCCATCCCGACCGGTCGCGCATGGTCGAGATGGCCCAGGGCAATATTCCCTTCTTCGAAAAGAATCTGAAAGAAATCATTCGGCGCAATGTGCGCGCCGGGCGCCTGGCCTACTCGACTGACATTGAATCGTTCGCCCGCAAGACGCAGGTGATCTTTCTCGCCGAAGATAAGGCGGAACATCTGAACGATGTGGCCCTCCGCATTGCCCGGCTGGCGCCCAAGCCTCCGATTCTGACGGTCGTGACTCCCGTGCCCGTGGGCACTGCCAATGCACTGGAAAAGAGCGTGAAAGATATCGGTCTGCAGGCAACGATCGTGTCGCAGCCCATGTTTTTCACCGATGGTTGCGCGGTCGAAGATTTCAACTGGCCCGACCGGCTGATTCTGGGGTCAACCTCGAACGAAGCGGTACAGATTCTGAAGCAGATTTTTCATCCGCTGGTCATGCGCGGCGTGCCCGTCATTGTGACCAATCAGGCCACGGCGGAACTGGTGCGTGAAGCGGCGACGGCGTTCGTGGCCACGAAAATTTCGTTCATCAATGAAGTGGCGGCGCTGTGCGAGCGGGTGAACGCCGACGCCGTGAACCTGGCCCTGGCGCTCGGTCTCGACAAAAAGATCGCTCCGCGTTGCCTGCAGCCGGGAGCCGGCATGGGCGGCGTGTTTGCCGAGTCGGACATGGATTCGCTGGTGGACCTGGCGCAGTCGCATGGCGTGTCGCTGAAGGTGCTGAGCGCGGCGCGCGACGTGAACCACACGCTGGCCGACAGGCTGGTGGAAAAAATTGCGCACGCGCTGAACTCGGTCGAGAACAAGGAAGTCGGCATTCTCGGCCTGTCGTTCAAGCCGAACACGAATTCCGTTGCGGGATCGTCGTCAATCCGGCTGGCGGAGACCCTGGTTTCAAGGGGAGCACATGTGCGGGCGTACGACCCGGTTGCGATTCCTGAAGCCAAGACTCGTTTGAATGGATCGGTGCGGTACTGCGATTCCGCTTATGCGGCGGCCGAAGGCTCTGACGCTCTGGTCGTGGGCACGGGCTGGCCGGAGTTCCGCGCGCTCGACTTCGACCGCATCAAGCACCTGCTCAAGACTCCCGTTATCGTGGACACAAAGAATCTGCTCGATTCCGGCCGCCTGCGCGCCCTGGGATTTGAATACGTTGGCGTGGGGCGTGTGTAGCGATGTCGGGTTCTAAGGTTCCGCTCGTTCTCCCCCATCCCCTTCCTTCGCTGTGTGGAGAGTTAGCCAGGCGGATTCGTTTGCTCACAGCGGTGAAACCATGAACCTGCACAAGCCGATTTACATCTGCAAGAAATGCAATCTGGAGGTGGGGAACCCGAAGCGCCGGTTCTGGAGGAACTATTGCGAGAGTGGCCACCGCCTGCCGGACGATGCAACGGTGCGCTCGTTCTGGGAATCGTTTGTGCGGACATTCATGGGAACGTTCTTTCTTTTGTTTTCCGCCCTGAGCGCCGTGCTCGTCAACCTCGCCGAGTTTACCCGAGGCACCGAAGACGGGGCTCTAGCGGGATTCGTAGGCATCGGAGCAGGGCTGGCGCTGATGATTGCCATTCTGATTGGCAGGAGTTCCCTCCGCCAAAGCAAGGCTTGGAATGAGCGCGGAGGAGCCGTCCTGAAGCTGGTCCCGCGCGCCAGAGGCAGGGCGTTTGGCTGTCTCTCGGCTGCCGGGTTCGTGATGCTCTACAGCGGTTCGATCTGTGCCCAAGCGATCTGTGCCAGGTTCGGATCGTGGTAGCTGCTGGACGTTTTTCTCTTTGTTGTTGCGTCTATTCCTTCCCGGCTTTAGTGAAGTGAGCCACCACGGCCGACGCTCCTCTGACAGCGCCGAAGCGCAGTTGTTATAATCGCAGAGGTGCGGTGGGAGTAGCTCAACTGGCAGAGCACCGGACTGTGGCTCCGGTTGTTGCGGGTTCGATTCCCGTCTCCCACCCCAGTCTCTCAGTAGGTCGGGTACCTTCCACTAAGAATATTTCACTGCACTTCAGACCAAGCTGAACTCCCGACGCCGGTCACTTGCTCCTGTCCTTCATTACTTTCAGGCTGGCTCGCACAAGCTTCTTCACTAAGGCGGTAGATATCGCTCCATCTGCCGGGAAGCTGACAATGGCCTTTGTTGTCGCACAACCCGCAAGTTCCTTTTTGTGGTTTTGTATCACAGGGGGTCGTAAATGTAGTCGTATGCAAGGCTTCTTAAAGCTGGGCTTCTTAAAACTGAGCCAGACAAACATGCCATCGTAATCGTAGCCCTCGCCATCATAGGAATAGCCGGGCATTTGGAAGTAGTCTGTGCGTTCAGTCGCGCCTGGTGCCGCGTTGCGTATCGCGGCCCTGATCTCTCTCAATTTGTCTTGCACCTGTTTCGGGGCGTTTGCTATGTATTCGTCCACGCCACTCGCTTCTCTATGCTTCGGAGTCACTTTTCTTGCCATAAGACCCCCTTGCGGCAGTTTAGCTCCCGCGGCAACCTCGCCGGTTGCTTCGCGCATTCAAGACCTCGATCTTCTGACGATCAGGGTTTTCTCGCCCACACCTGGGTCACGCGAGCTAGGATCAGGAGGATGGATTCGTCCTCTGCAATCTTCCGCATTTCTGCGCAGATGGCGTCGAGTTCTTCCGAAGTGGATGCGTGCGCGGCCAAAATGGCAGGCGCTGCTTCTCGCAACGTCAGCTCCCAGAACCGTTTCTCCTCGCCGCGCAACACGGCGATCTGGTTCACTTTTACTTCCGGCTGACTGAAGCCGGCTTCATGAAATAGCCGGGGCAGCTTCAGGCCGATGTACGAATCGAGACCGTGGCTGCGATTCACAGCGTCGCTGATTTGAACCAGCCGCTTGTAGGCGTGTGTCTCGGGTTCGGTGAAGATGCCGCCGTCGTCGTGATCTTCGCATACCAGGATTCCGCCCCGCTTCAACAGCGAACTCATTTCCGTCAATGCCCTGGCGGGATCAGCGAGATGGCACAAGAGGAACCGGGAGTAAACAAGATCAAAGGAATCCCGCGGCAAACCAATTTCGTACGCATTGCCTTCGTGGAAGGAAAGATTTGAGATGCCGGCCTCTGCCGCGCTTTTTCCGGCGATGCGCAGTTGCTCAGAACTTGAGTCCACGCCCACCACGGATCCGCCGGGGCAGATCTGCGTCGCAACCCATTGTGCTGTGAGGCCAACGCCACAACCGATCTCTGCCACACGCATGCCCGAGCACAACCCGGCGGCGGACAGCAATTGGCGGGTCGCCAGACCAAAAATTCGCTGCAAAAGCTCCAGACGAGAACCAGCTTTCTCTCCGGTGGCAAGTATGTACGGCTTATCCGAGTGATATCCGTTCGCCATGATTCCCGCCTAGAGTAGCCAATCCGAGCCCAGCGGCAAAAAAGCGAGCAATTCGTCGTCAGTCATAGGGCGACGCTGGATAGCGTGTATAAACCGCTCGCAGAAGTAAAACGACCGTGCACAGGCCGCAAAGCCGGGCAAACAGCTCTCCCACTTTCGCGAAAACGGTGTGGCCCGCTTCGAGCATTGGCACGGCGGCCAGGCTTGATTCTGCAGGGCGCGGCGTGACGGCGGGGTCGATCGGCTCCGTCTGCTGGACGATTCTTCCGTTCGCATCGATGAACGCGGAGATGCCGGAATTCACAGCCCGCACCATGCCGGTGCGCTGCTCGATGCTGCCGAAAACGGCCAGGGCCAGATGCTGATACGGTTCGGCGCGAGCGCCATACCAGCTGTCGTTCGTCAGGTTCACTAGAACGTGCGGGTGCAGCTTGCCCATGCGGCGCAAGAAACCGGGAAGAATATCCTCGTAGCAGATGATGGCTCCGACGCGCCAGGAAGCGCCGTCGGTGGTCTGGAGCGGCAGCACGGTCACGTCTTTGCCGGGCGTGAAGTTGCCGAATCCTTCGGGAACCATGCTGCGGAGCCAGGGGAAATGCTCCACGCCGGGAATGGTCTCGCCAAAGGCAAGGAGCCGCATCTTGTCGTAGCGTCCGGTCACCTGTCCGTCGCGGCCGATGAGGATTGCTGAGTTGTACAGGGTGGAATCCCCGCGTGTAAGCGCGCCCACGACCGTCGGAGTGGTGAAGCCGCGGAGCATGCGGCGGCTGTCGGATTCAGGAAAGTCGGCACGAAAGTCGCGCGTTAGCGAATAGGGATAAGCAGTCTCGCTCCACACGATCAGCCGGGCACCAGACTTTTCAAGCTCCCGGGATTGGTCTTGCAGGTCCTTGAGTTGTCCGCCGGCCTTCTCCGGATGATCGAGACCTTTCTCGTTGTAGGGAACATTCGGCTGAACCACGCCTACGGAGAGCTTGGGAGCGGCTGCGGATAGCGCATCGAATTGCTGCATGCGGAAATGTCCGTACACGAGCGTGGCCACGACGAGCACGGCGGCTGCGACTGGAGGGGCCAGCAGTTTCCACCGTTGCTGCTGCTTGTCCCGGACTTGAAGCAAAGTGTCGTAGATCGCTCCATTGACGACGAGCAGCAATGCGCTCACGCCGATCGGGCCAGTCAAGTCGGCAATCTGAATAAGCAGCGGGTGCCATGCCTGCACGATGGCCATATGGGAAGGGAACAACAATGGGACCACTAGTTCGGCGGTTGACCCGGCGAGCGGCGCCAGCAGGACCATGGGGACAGGCTTGCGGCGACGGATGGTGCGCACGATCCAGCCGAACAAAAGGAACACACTCCCCTGGTAAGCCGAGAACACCAGATACAAGAGCAGGGCCAGGGGCAGAGACAGATCGGCGAAGCGCCGCAGCAGTTCGATCATCCAGTAGTAGCCGCCGCCAATCGCCACCGTGCCAGTCCACCAGGCGAGCAAAGACGCGGACTTGCGGGTGGGGGCGCGATCCAGAACAAAGAGTAAAGGCACCATGGCGATCCATGACAAAGCGGACAGATCGAACGGCGTACAGCCGAGGAACCAGATGAATCCGGAGAGCGTGGAGAGCGCAAGGCCCGCCCACAGTTGACGGTGGCGGCCGACTGCAGGGTGAGCGGCCTGGTAGCGCAAGGATTTGCGCGAAGAGCGGTCGCGCGCGGCAACTCGGGAACTCATCTTTGCCACTCCGGTGACCGCGGACTCACTCTGATTTCCTCATCGCCTGTCTTTCCTCAGTCTGTTGGCCTCGGCTTGTTGGCCGTCAGCATACTTTACGCCGCGGAGAAATCCTAAGTGTAAAATCAGCAGAGCATGCCGTAGTGGGAGGTTTGAGGCACAGCGCGGCCCCGTAGCTCAACTGGATAGAGCATCAGTCTTCGGAACTGAGGGTTGGGGGTTCGACTCCCTCCGGGGTCACCACTCTTTCGCGCGAGGTCCTTCCCCTTCCGCCTGCGCGTCGCTCGGCGTTCTGGGTCAGGATTTCGGCAGCAGGCTCCCGCTCCCCCACCCTGTCACGCGAAAACCGCGCGTGCCGGGGACCCCGGCTACGCTCACGCCTGCCAGGCGCCTCAAGTTCGACTCCCTCCGGGGCCGCCAGGTTCACGCCCCGTGGCACGTCTTTTTCCGCCTGCGATACAATGCAGTACTTGCGCATGACGCGCTTTTTCCCATTCCGCCAGTCGCCGGCCCAGCTTGGTCCGCTGGAGCGCCGGCTGCTTGAGACCGTGTGGGAACGCGGCAGCGCGACCGTCCGCGAGCTGATGGAATGCGGCGACACGAACCTCGCCTACACCACGCTGATGACCACGCTCGATCGCCTGTACAAGAAGAACCTGCTGTCGCGGCAGGCGGAAGGGCGCGCGTTTCGCTACACGCCGAGATTGACGCGCGCTGAGTTGCACCGCGAAGCGGCCGGAGAGGCGTTCCGGGAGATGCTGGACGCGAGTCCGGCCTCGTCGCTGCCGCTCTCGTATCTGGTGGAGATCGTCTCGGAGCACGACGCCCAGTTGCTCGACGACCTGAGCCGGCTGGTGGAGAGCAAGCGGCGGGAGTTACGTTCTGGCGCAGGGCAGAAAACCGGATTGAAGAGCAAGAACAACAAAGAAGAACGATAACTTGGAAAAAGGCTAGTAATTCGAATGTTTGCTGCGCGTGGCATCGCCGTCTCGTTTTCCGTATTCGTGATCGTCTACTGCGTCTTGTCGCTGGCCGTTGCCTGCGGCTGGCGGCGGGCGTGGATGCGTGTGCAGCGGCTTTCCGTCCACCGCGCAGCGGACTTCCTGTTCGCCCTGCGCATGTTTCCCTTCATTACTGCTGCCCTGATCACGGGCGCTTTTACAGTACCGTCATTTCTTCTGCTGGAGCCGCGCGCCATTGACGAGCCCGTGGGCGCAGTTTCCCTGGTGCTGGGCGCGTGCGGTGTGATTCTTGGGGCGATTGGAGTCATCAATGCGGCTGCCGCGTTGCGCAGGGCTTCGCGCGCGGTTGCCGAATGGACCCGCGGTGCGCAGTTCGGGGAATCCGCAGGCTCGGTGCCGGTGCTGAAAATTTCGCCCGCCTTTCCGGCGATGACCGCGACCGGGGTTTTTCATCCCCGGATTCTGCTTTCCGGCGCAGCCGAGCTGCAACTGGCAGGCGGAGAACTGCAGACGGCACTGAATCACGAACTAGCGCACGTGCGTCGTGCAGACAATCTGAAGAAGCTGCTCATGAGATTCGTGGCGTTTCCCGGGATGAGGGATCTGGACGCGGCCTGGCTCGAAGCCACGGAAATGGCCGCTGATGATGCCGCGGTAACAACAACCCGGGAAGCGCTCGATCTCGCAGCGGCGCTGATCAAGCTGTCGCGAATGGTCCCGGAAGCAGCCCCCACCGACCTGACTGCCGCGCTTGTACACGGCCCTGCTTCTGCTGTGCATGCGCGGGTGGAGCGGCTGCTGGCATGGGTTGAAGCGGGCGAAGACCGCTCTGTGTCGTCGCGGAAATGTTCAAGCTTGTACGGACTTGGCTGCGGACTTGCGGCCGCCTCGGCCACTGTCGCCATGTTCGCACTGACCTACAGCCAGGTCCTTGCGCACGTGCACACGGCGACAGAGTGGCTCGTTCGGTAGGCACATAGTCGAGCTCCGCTCGACCGGGCAGCCCCTTCGACGCGCTTCGCTTGCTCAGGGCAGGCTTAGGGCGGCGGCTGTCCCTACATGATTTTGTTGCCCCGCTAAAACGTCACGCGCACGCCGATCTGCGCGGCGAACGGAATCCCCACGGTTGTGCCCGGGCCGAAAAAATCTCCCAGCGCGCCTTCGGGAATTTCGAGCTGCTTCAGGCTCGTCAGAGGGACGCAGTTAGGATTGCAGACTCCATCGACAACCCCGCTGGAACTGAACTCCGCTGGGATCTGGGCGATATTAACAGCGAAATTCGCGCCGGGATTGTTGCGGTTGAAGAGATTGAAGAACTCGATGAACGGATCCACGTGCCAGCGTTCATTGATTTTGAATGGCCGCGTGACGCGCAGGTCGGACTGAATGTAGGGTGTGCCGCGAAATTCGTCGAGGCTGGTATAAGTGTCCGGGCCATTGTTGAGCTGAACGTAGATCCGGCCGCTGTTATCGGCAGTCGTGATCGTGATGGGGCGGGCACTCTCGAACTGGTTGACTGTGCTCAATTCGAATCCGCCAGGGATGTGGACTGTAGCGGCGAGTACAAGACGATGGCGCACGTCTTCCCCCGACGGTCCATAGTCGCCGGGCCCGAAGGCGTCGAGCAGCCCGGCATTCGGGCCCGACTGGGCCCGGCAGACTCCATCCACATAGTCAAACAGCTCGCCCAGCACGCATCCCCAGGTTTGCGCCTTGGAGAACGTATAGTTCGCGACCAGATCGAAGCGGCGCATGTTGCCCTGCAGATGCAGCATCAGCGCGTTGTAGCTGGAGCGGTTATCGGACGCGAAAACATTAACGTTCGGAACTACATTTGCCTGATCGGTGGCGTAGTTCGGGTCGCTCGTCGGAATGAGCGGTGTCAGCAGGTCGGTCCCGCTGGCATACGGGAATGCGCGATATCCATGATTGCCCTGCTCATGCACGTAATCGGCGCTCGCCAGCCAATGATCGTTGAACGCGTGTTGCACGCCGCCGGTGATGTGTATGGCGTAGGGCGTTTTGTAAGGAGAGCCGATCAGATTGCCAGTGACGCCGGCTCCGCCCGACATGCAGCCTGTGCCGAGCAGCGAGTAAGTCCCTGCACCGCCCGTCAAGCTGCACGTTCCCGTCGTGAAATTGGTGTTGTTGACTCCCTGAAACGCGGTGCCCCATCCATTTTGCGCGAGGTCGTCGTAGAACAGGCCAAAACCGGCGCGAATTACGGTCTTCCCGCTGTCACCCGGAGAGTACGCGATTCCAAGACGTGGAGCGACCTGCTTACGGTAATTCCGCGGCACGCTGGGGACAACCGGAACCTGCAGCGCCTGCAACGTCACGTACGCAGGATTCTCGGCTTCGCTGCGGCCCGAACCGGTGAAGAGTCCCCAGGTTGTCTGATAGCGCAGGCCATAGTTCACAGTGAGCTGATGCGAGACGCGCCACGAATCCTCGGCGTAAAGTCCCAGTCGCTGCACATTCTGCGAAAAGCTGCCATCGCCGGCAGGCGAGAATCGTGTGTCCGGGCATGGTGGATTAGGCGGCTGGTTGGCCGGAAGCGCCGGATTGCATGACACGATTGCAGCAAACGCTGCCATGTTCGCCGGACTCTGCACCCAATATGTCGGGTCGCTTGGCAACTCGTAAACGGTCTCCTGATTGCCAGCAAACGCTCCGCTCAGCACCGGCTCGTGAATGAAATCGATTCCAAACTTGAACGAATGATCGCCGGTGGCGTGAGTGACGTCGTAGCGTAACTGGTACTTGTCTTGATTGCGCAGGTCGGGGAAAAGCGTGATCGGAGTCGCGAACTGATTGTCGCCAAAAGTCTCGAAGCCGGAGATTGTCAGCGCTGTCGCGCTGAAAGGAAACGCGAGAGCGAACCCGAGATCCGAGTTGCGGGTCTGCGTAAGATGCAGCAGGCTGGCGTCGACGACCAGGTCGCCCAGCCAGCTTTCGTTGAACGCGTATGTATTGCTGAGGGCGACATTCCAATAATTGTTGTGCGTGAGCAGGCCGGTCGAGGGCAATGTGCCCTGCTGAACCAGGGCATTGTGCGTAGTGTAATCGTCCTGCGATGCGCGCAGGAACCAGTTTGACTTCGGCGATTGCGTCCAGTCGAAGCGCACCGAACCCAGGTAGTCGCGAAAGGGAATTGGAACCGTGGAAGGAACGGCGATCGACGGAATGCCGGTGATCAATCCATCGGACGCCAGCTGTGCTAGGGCGTCGAACTGCGTGATGCTGGCCGGGCTGTAGGCGATGCTGGCGTTTTCGTGGACATTTTCGAATGAGGTGAAGAACCACGCCTTATTCCTGGCGATGGGGCCGCCGAGCGTTCCCACATAGTTCTGGCGCGAAAAAGGTTGCTTGGGATTGTTTACGCAAACTCCGTTGGTGCAGGTTTGCGCGGGATTTTCGATGGGGAAGCGCGCGTTCAGGGCAGCCTGGCGGTCATAAAACGCCCCGCTGCCGTGCCATTCGTTCGATCCCCGCTTGGTGGTAATAACCACAGAACCGGCGGTGGTCCATCCCGTGTCGGCGTCTTCGTTCGAGGTGCGCACGGCAAATTCCTGAACCGCGTCGGGCGAGAAGTTTTGCAGAAAGCCGCCGATCCAGTCGTCGGAGTTTCCCGCACCGTCGACCGACAGCTCGTTGTTCAAACCAGAACTTCCTCCGGTAGATACTGCGGTAATGCGCGCTTTGGTGGGATCGGAAGGCTCAACCGGCTCGGTTCCGGGTACGAGATAGGCGATGTTGGCGAAACTTCGCGCCGGCAACGGCATGGTTTCCAGATCCTGGCTGCCAACTACGCCTCCGCGTACCGCGCTCGAAATGTCAATCGTCTCAGTCGTGATTGAAGACGAGTTTCCCTGCACCTGGACGGTTTCTGCCGCCGCCGGAGCCAATTTCAAAGTGACGGTAATGTCACGCACCAGGCTGACCGCAACAGAAACGTCGGCTTCGGCCCGTGCGAAGCCCGCTGCAGTCACCGTGATGTGATAGGGGCCCGGCAGAAGATCATCGACGCGGAATTCGCCGCGGTCTTCGCTGACAGCTTCGCGTCGCGCGGAGGAATCCGACAATTGCACGACGATGCGAGCGTTTGGAATGCGGGCTCCGGTCGCGTCCTGCACGGTGCCGCGCAGTGCGCCGCGCGGGTTCTGCGCGTGCAAAGGAAGTAGCACGAGGAAAAAAGAAAGAAAGGCAAAAGCCAGTGGTTGAAAAACACGCTTCATCTGGATGCCCCGCAGGAGTGTTGTCAATGCCAACAGATCAGCGTAACGGGAGCCTGCGGGCTACTACCAGCGCTCGTAGGGAGTATGCACTCGCATTTTCTAATCCGACCAGTGCGCCGGTTTGCGATCCCAGCGCTGCTTTTTGAGTTCCGCAAGCAGCGACTTGTCTAGTGCTCCCGCATCGCTGGCGGCGATGTTTTGCCGCACGTGCTCGGCCTTTCGCATACCCGCGATCGTGGTGCTGACCGCGGGATGAGCCAGAATAAATCGCAGCGCCATTTCGGGCAGAGTCATTCCTGCGGGCAGAATTTCCTTCAGCTTCTCCACGCGCCGGATCGTGTTGGCCAGATTTTCCGGCCCAAAATATCCCGAGCGCCAGTCGTGTTTCGGAAAGCGGGTCTCGAGCGTCATTTTGCCGCCCAGGCTGCCCTCGTCGAAGGGCACGCGCGCAATCACGCCGATATTAAGTTCCTGGCACACCGGGAAGAGTTCGTCTTCGGGCGACTGATCGAAGATGTTGTAGATCACCTGCACCACATCGACCAGCCCGGTGCGCAAAGCTTGGATGCCGTTCTCCGGCTCCCAGCGATTGATGCTCAGACCGAAGTAGCGAATCCAGCCGTCGCGCTTGAGCTCCTCGACGGTGGAGCGGAAATCCGCTTCGCGAGTCCAGCCGTCATCCCAGACGTGAAACTGCAGCAGATCGATGCTGTCGACCCGCAGCTGCTTGCGGATGAGGTCGGCGTATTTGAAAACGTGCTTCGGCGAGAAAACGTCGCGGTACTTGTATTCGGGCAGGGCCGGCCAGCGGTCATTGGCCGGCGGAATTTTCGACGCCGCATACAGCCGCTTGGCGGCGTTGCGCTGCATGATCTCGCCCAGCAGGCCGTCGCTCTTGCCCTCGCCGTAGGCCCAGGCCGTGTCGAAAAAATTGCAGCCGAGGTCGACGGAAAGTTGCAACGACGCCAGCGACTCCGAGTCGTTCGAGCCGGTCCATCCGCTCATTCCCCATAGCCCATAGGCGATGTCGCTGACTTCAAAACCAGTGCGTCCCAGTTTGCGGTATTTCATGACGGCATCCTTATGTGTCTTTCTAAAGCTGGCTGGCGAAACTGCCGATAAATTCGGAGGTGTGATCCGAACGGCACTAACCCGCCTGCGGCATTTTCGATGCAGCCCATCAAAATTTTGCGCTCCTCGCGGGAACCTGCCGTGTTCTAATAATCTTGATCATATGAAGCTGGAGGACTCTCCCCCAAATGAAATCAAAGTATCCTTTTACTCAAGCCGATACGGCCAAGAAAGACGAGTTGAGCGCGCCTCCGTCCCGTTTTATCGACGAGAAAATCTCCGATGAATCAGGGACGGAGACCAACACCGATAGCGCGCTTCGACCCGCAGGCCTGAAGAATCCCTTCTGGAAGTAGTCTGTTTTCCTCTCGCAGCGCCGGGGCCGCGATCTTTAGTCGCGGTCGGCGCTTTAATTTTTTCCCGATCATCGCGCTTCCCCGGTCACTCCTGTCCCCGAACCTTACGACTCGCGCAGAATCGGCAGGCACAGGCACGGCCGAATTGAAAAGTCGACTGTAGCGATTTTTTCGAGCGCAGGCTGCAGCACGGAATCACGGCACGGCTCCAGCGTGATCACGAACGGCAATGCCGCCTTATCGAAGCCCGGCTTCTGCAGCAGCGAGTCGATGTTCAGGTGATGCGCGGCCAGAATTTCCGCCAGCTTCGCCACGATCCCCGGCCGATCGCGCACAAAAAAGCGCAGGTACCAGGGCGTTTCAAAATCGGTGCTGATGGCTGGGCTTGCAACAGGGATTGGTACCTCTCGCTTCCCGCCTTGTTTCTCCGCACCGGATAGCCGTTCCGCCACAAACTTCAGGTCGGAAACGACGGCCACGGCCGTGGGATCGCCACCTGCGCCGGCGCCGAGAAACGCCATGTCTCCGCCGTACTGGCCGGAGGTAAGCACCAGGTTGAGATTTCTCTGCACGCGCCCGAAAGGCGATCCGCTCGGAACCAGACACGGGCCCACGTCGGCGAAAAGCGTGTTCTCGCGCAAGTCGGCGCGCGAAATCTGGCGGATCGTGCACCCAAGATCCGAGGCGTAGTCGAAGTCCACGGCGTCAACCGGACGAATCGTGCGGGCGCGAATCGCCTCGGGCGCTACGCGCGTGTGCAGCCCGGCCAGGGCGAGAATCGTCAGCTTGGCACGGGCGTCGCCGCCATCCAGATCCTCCGAAGCGTCGGCTTCCGCGTATCCGCGCGCCTGCGCTTCTTCCAGCGCCTCGCTGAAAGGGATACGTGCGTTCTCGATGCGGCTGAGAATATAGTTGCACGTGCCGTTCAAGATGCCGGAGATTCCGGTGAGCCGGTCGCCGCACAGGCCGGTGCGCAGCGCAGGAAGCACCGGCACTCCTCCCGCGACGGACGCACCGAACTCAAGCCGGCATCCGTGGCTCGCAGCCAGTTGCAGAAGATCCGGGCCATGCCGCGCGATCAGTTGCTTATTGGCGGTGACGACTGATTTGCCCGCCTCGAGCGCACTCCGCACGATTTCTTCCGCGGGATGAAGGCCCCCAATCAGTTCGATTACGATCTGGGCGTCAGAGGAAAGCACGGCCTGCGGGTCGTCCGTCCAGACAACGTCGCCCGGAATCCAGGACTGCCTTTTTCTTTCTACATTGCGATTGCAGATGTGAGTCAGGCGCAGCGGGCTGTCTTTGCTCTCGCAAAGAATTCTAGCTACGGCACTGCCAACGGTTCCGAAACCGATCAAGGCAACACGGCAAGCCGAGCCATGCCTGGTCTCGTAGCCGATCTTGGCCGTTGGTTTTGGCGTTTTCGTCACAATGCCCGTCCGGTCACGAAAATGAATTCTCTATCATACGTGGCACGATTCGTTTTCGTGAACTGCTGATCGCTACTTCGGTCATAGCGCCGGGGCGTGCGTCGCCCAGGCGAGTAGTGTCCTAGTTTCAAAACCACAAAGGGCACGAAGGACCACAAAGGTTGTCGCCGGGATCTCCATCGTGTGCCTTCGTGTCCTTGGTGGTCAATTTTGGGACACCACTGACAGGCGGCGCGACAGGCGTAAGTCGCATCAAAGTTGGTAATATGGTCCTTCCCTGCCGCGACGACGTATCGGCAGGAGGATCGCGGACTCGCTCTTTTCCAGGCGCCTCTCCATCCGTGCGCGCAGTCCGCAAGCAGCCGATATCGTGAGGAGAAGGAATGATTCGAAAGTCCGCGGCGGTCTCCGCTTTCAGGATTGCACTGGGGGCGATGTTGCTGGTGACAATTCTGCCGGGAACCCAAACGGCCCGTGCGCAAGAAACGGCTCAACCATCCGCTCAAACGGCTCAACCGCCCGGACAGCAAGCTCAACAGCCTCCGTCCCAGCAACCTTCCCAGCCGCAAGGGCAGCCGCAGCAGCAACCCGAGAACCAGCCATCCGTTCAGGAACCGCAGATTGAGACCGCGGCGCAACGAAGGGCGAGGGAACGCGCATTCAAGAAGTGGAATTTCAACGTTGGCGGCGGAGCCAGCACCAACAGCGGAACCACCAAGACTTTTGTCCGCGGCGGCGGCGGCGTGGTGGCTGCCGGCGCAGCCCGCAATTACAGCCGCTACTTCGGACTTCGCCTCGACGTGCAATGGGACAACCTGCCCTTGCGCGGTTCCGCGCTCGACCTGGCCCAGGCACCGAGCGCGAACAACCATGCCTACACCGCAATGGCCGATCTACTCTTCAATCTTCCAGTAACCAGGTCGTGGAGCGGATACGTCGTGGTTGGGCCTGCTTTCGTGTATCGCAGGGGGAAAGTCAGCTCCTCGCAGGCTGTGCCGGGATCAACCTGCAATTCCTTTTGGACCTGGTGGGGAACATGCTACGCCGAAAGCCTGCCACTGGACGGGAAGTTTCTCTCCGAAAGTCAGACCGAGTTCGGCGAGAATTTCGGCGGTGGCGCGGCGCGGAAAGTCCACAATTTCGAAATCTACGGGGAGTACCGCATCGTGCACGGATCACGCTGGAACCGCACCACGGACTTCCGTCCGATCACAGTCGGCGTGCGCTGGTGAGGCTTGCGCTATTGAAGAGCGATTTACTCAGGACTGATTTACTCAGGACTGATTTACTCAGGACTGATTTACTCAGGATTTGTGCGGTAGGTCCACAGATCGCCCGTCTGTTTTTGCAGCTGCACGAACGACGATGCGGCCGTAGGCTGCGCGACTGAGGCTTCGGAGTTCGCCTCGCCTACGGCAGACTCGACCAAATGATGCTGCGGCGCCAATGAGCATGCGGGATCGGTCGCAGTGGCGTCTCCGACCAGAAGGAAAGCCTGGCAACGGCAGCCGCCGAAATCTTCGCTGCGGCGCTCGCAACTGCGACAGGGTTCAGGCATCCAGTCCTCGCCGCGAAAACGGCGGAACGATGCTGATTCGCGCCAGATCCACTCCAGCGATTTCTCGCGCACATTTTCAAATGACAGACCGGGGAGAACTTCCGCGGCGTGGCAGGGCAGCACCTTGCCGGCAGGGTTGACGAGCATCAACTTGCGGCCCCAGCCTCCCATGCAGGCCTTGGGATACTTCGCGTAATAATCGGGCACCACCGAATCGATGCGAATCCTGCCGGCGAAGCGCTTTTCCGCCTCGGCCACGATTGCAACCGCTTTCTCGAGCTGCGCATGCGTAGGCATCAGCGCGGCACGGTTGGCGAGCGCCCATCCGTAATACTGCGTGTGGGCAATCTCAACTCGCTCAGGGTCGAGTCGCTCGATGAACGCAATCATTTCTTCGAGACGGTCGAGATTCTGCCGGTGCACGACCAGGTTTACGGTGAAGGCGACTTTGTAGCGGCGAACCGCGCGCGCCAGTTCAATCTTGTGCGCGTGCGACTTTGCGCCGGCAATCCAGTTGGCGGAGTCCTCGCGGGAATCCTGAAAACTGATCTGGATGTGATCCAGTCCGGCGTCGACCAGAGTTTTCAGCCGCGCGTCGTTCAGCCCGATTCCTGACGTGATCAGATTCGTGTATAGCCCAGCCTTGTGCGCAGCAGCGATGAGCTCCGCGAGGTCCGCGCGCGCCAGCGGCTCTCCGCCGGTGAAGTGCGCGTGCAGCATGCCCAGCTTGCCCGATTGCCCGAAGACGCTCGCCCACTGTTCGGTCGAGAGCTCCGATTGCGTCGCCGCCAGCTGCATTGGATTGGAGCAATAGACGCAATGCAGCGGGCAACGATGCGTGATTTCGGCGATGAGAGCGAGAGGAGAAAAAGACATTTGGTAATTGCTTAATTTGGTAATTGAGTAATCGCACGCCGGTGCGGTCAACCTTGAATCAGAGCGAAATTACCAAATTACTCAATTTCCAAATTTCTCAGTAGTCCACGATCCTTTTCTTCTGCAGCTGCTCGAGAAACGTGCTGATGTCGGCACGAATTTTCTCGGGATCAGTCTGGCCAAATTCCTTTTGCAACTCCGCGATGATCTCGCCGAACGTGCGCTGCCCGTCACAGCGCTCCAGAACTTGCCTTCCCGTTCCTTGCAACTTGATGGCGCCTTCAGGAAAAAGAATCATGCGATTCTCGTCAGCTCCCGTCGTGCTCGGCGCCCAGCGGCATCCGGCGGCCAGGCGCGGCTGGCTGGAATCGAGCGGCGGCGCCATCACGCTTCCTCTGGCATGCGGAATGCGCCCGGCGGCGGCCAGCCCGGCTGCACGTACGCGAAATACAGCGCATCCAGTTGGGCCCAGAGAATGTCGCACTTGTCGCGCAGCGCCTGGATGGCGAGCTCCTGTTCGGCGCGTGTCTTCGCATTCTCACAAACGTAAGCCGTGGCGAATTTGGAGTCCTCGGGCGCCTGATACATGCGCGCTTCGAAGTAATCCAGACCGCCCGAAAGCCACGGATAATGCTGCCGCAGCTTTTCCACGCGCAGCGAAATCAGGTCGGGGGAAAACAATTCCGTCAGCGACGAGGCGACCGCCTCCAGCAGGCTGCGGCTGCGCACTATGTTCAGATATTCGTTGACCGCGAACCGCGTCGCCGGCAGGATCCCCGTTCCGGCACACACCAGTTCCGTATCCAGTCCGGTGGCCTCGGCCAGTTTCAGCCAGCGCTTGATGCCGCCTTCGTTCTTTGCCGTGCCGTCGCCGTCGTGGTCGACCACGCGCTTGCGCCAGGCGCGGCGAAACGCCGGGTCAGGCCCGCGCGAGAGAATGATCGAATCCTTGATGGGAATGACGCTCTGGTAGTAGTAGCGGTTGAGCGCCCAGGCCTGCAGCTGGCCGCGGCTCAGCTTGCCCTCATGCATCATTAGATGAAACGGATGCTTGTGGTGATAGCGTTCCTCGCCGACCGCGCGCAAGGCGGCGCGCAGTTCGTCGAACGAAAGCAGGTTCGAATTTTCTTCCACTGACTTCTCTACAGATCGTTTTTCTACAGATCGAACTGCCATCCATCCTCCGCGATCTCCCAGCCCGCCTCGCGCACCTGGGCGGATTCGGGCCCGTCTTCGTTCAGCATGGGATTCGTGTTATTGATGTGCACATAGATTTTACGTGGACGGCGTAGTTGCGCCAAACGTACGAGAGTGCCGCTTTCCGACGAAACCGTAACGTGTCCCATATCGTTGGCAGTTTGGCCGCCGCCTTGAGTGCGGATGAGTTCGTCCTCGCTCCAGAACGTGCCGTCGAAGAGCAGCACATCGCAGGAATCGAGATGCTTCAGCAAGCTGCGATCGATTCGCGGGACGGCCGGCATAAATCCGAGGCGCTTGCCGGCGGGCGAATCGATGATGAGGCCGAGCGATGCCTCCAGCGGATGGAGCTGCGAACGCCGCGGCGGCGAAACATAAGCCGGAAAATGTGTGCCCATGGGGAGCGAGCGGCAGCGCAGGCGAGAATCTTCGCCGGCCGGCGTCAGGAGCGGAAATTGCGCTCCGGGAGCAATCTCAAGCCATGCCACCTGATTGGACACGCGTTCGAGCATGGCGAACATGGAGTTGTCTTTAGTCAGAATGCGGCGAACGGATTTGGTGGCATAGACGCGCAGCGGCTGCAATTCGCGCAGCAAAAGAAGTCCGAGAACGTGGTCGAGATCGGCGTTGGCGAGCACGACGCCGGCGATGGGCGATTGCCGGACCGTTTTTTCTGCGGCCGCAAGTTTTCCGCCGGCTTGCGGGCGCGAATGCAGTTCAGGAGCGGATTCGATCTGCGCGCGCAGGTCCGGCGACGCTCCGAGCAGGAACCACGACTCGCCGTCGGCGCTGACGGCGACCTGGGTCTGGGTGCGGGCTTTTCCGTGAAAGGCGCCCGCACGCAGCGCGCTGCAGTTGGCGCAGGCGCAATTCCACTGCGGAAATCCGCCACCGGCCGCCGAGCCCAGGATTTTCACCTGCATGTTAGCGAGTGTACAACCGCGAACGAGTTGGACGTAGATGCGCGTGCACAATTCCTGGTGCAGCGCCCAGACAGCAGAAATCTGCAACCTTTGGCGACGCGGTTGCAGGAAAAGTGAAATGCCGTGCAGGCATTGGCCTCGAAAAGCGCGATTTTCATTGCCTCCCACAGCGTTTCAAGCCATACTCTGAGTGGCACGTACGGCAAGCCTTCCCCGCTCTCCCCCAGCTTGTCTCCTTCCTTCCTAGTCGGAGTCTGTGTCGTAGCCGCTCTTTCGCCCCTCCGGGGCTGGTTCACCTTCCACTTTCCACCCACGGCTTACGCCGTGGGCTGCATTCTCGCGCCGCTTCGCGGCTGGAAGCGAATCGCGCTCTCTCCTTTTTCGAACACAATCGAGCTAAGGTACAGACTCATCCGGGACCCCAATTCTGCTCGCATCAGCTGAGGCTGCGCATACCCCCGGCTTGTAAAATCAGCTCATGTTTTATGTCCGCACTCTGGGGTGGCTGGCGTGCGTGGTCTACTCGACTATCCCGCTGTTCTGGCTGATGGTGCATCCGCGAGCGCATGTGTGGAGAGAAAAGGAGAAATCGCCCTTCCGCGTGCTAGTCCCGGCCTGGATTGTGATGTGGTTCGGCGTGGGCGCACTGACGGAGCCGTGGCATGCGGCGGCCCTATACTCGGCGTGGTGGAGCTGGATTCCTGCCGCCCTGCTGTTTGCCCTCGGGATCTTCCTTTATGTGCGCTCAGGCGCGCACTTCAGCTTGGCGCAACTCGGCGGCCTGCCGGAAATTCGTCCTGGGCACCAGGATGATCGTCTGGTCACGACGGGCATACGGGCGCGAGTGCGGCATCCGGTGTACTTGGGCCATCTGTGCGAAATGCTGGCGTGGAGCGTGGGGACCGGACTGGTCGTCTGCTGGGTCCTGACGGCATTCGCCGTCCTGACGGGCGCGGTGATGATTCGGATGGAAGACGCAGAATTGGAGAAAAGGTTCGGGGAAGAGTTCCGACGATATCGCCTCCGCGTTCCAGCGCTGATTGGGCGAGCTAAGGAGATTTAGATGAGACTCGAGACCGTGGGAGACGTGATCGCTGTCCGGAAGCTTCGACTTCTCGACGATTCAGGCCGTGAAATCCAGGTGAAGCTCGGAAAGCCTCAACCATCTTCCGATTTACCCGGCGTTGAAGAGTATTTTTGCCCATTTCAAATCACCGGCGCCGGAGACGAGCAGGTGCGATATGCTGCCGGAGTGGACGCTTTTCAGGCTATCCAACTCACGCTCAAGTTAATTGGTAGCGAGCTTTTGCGACTGAATAAAAAGCTTGATGGAAATCTCCACTGGGAATGTGACGAGAGCGGTGGTTTTGGGTTCCCGACTTTTGAGGGCTGAAATCCGCTAATGCGCTTTGAACTCTTCATCGCTCGACGATACCTCCGCGCTAAAAGGCGACAAGCCTTCATCGGCATCATCACCGGCATTTCGATTGCCGGCGTCGCCGCGGGCGTTGCCTCGCTCGTCATCGCACTCGCCATCAACAACGGCTTTCGACAGGACCTGCAACAACGTCTGCTCGGATCGACGTCGCACATCAGCCTGCTGCGCGTGTCCGATGACGGCATCAAGGATTGGCCGGCACTCATGGATCGGCTGTCGAAGCAGCCGCATGTGGTTGCGGCCGCGCCGGCGATCTTCGAGCAGGTACTGATCTCCCGCGGTCCACGGGCGCGCGGGGCCGTGCTGAAGGGCATGATTCCGAAGTATGAGCGGAGAGTGGGGGATCTCCTCAACTCGGTGAAGGAGGGATCGGCGGCGGCACTGGAGGACTCGGGAGAAATGGGGCACCCGGATTTATCCAACTCGCAGGCCCGTACTCACACAGGCATGGGCACATCGGCGGACGAGGCGTCCGCCCCAACACAATCTCCAGACTCCCTCGCCGCCGTGCATGAGCGCGTTGCCGCCATGCCGCCGATCGTCCTCGGCCAGGACATGGCCGACAACCTGGGCGCAACGGTCGGATCGGTGGTGCTGGTCACGAGCCCGCAAGGCGAGCTCACGCCGTTTGGGATGGTGCCCAAATACAGCCGCTTCCGCGTGGTGGGAATTTTTAACTCGGGCTTTTTTGACTACGACTCCAGTTGGGCTTTTGCACGCCTGGCGGACGCGCAACAACTGTTCGGCCTCGGCGATCTGATTTCCGTCATCGAGTTCAAGGTGGACGACATCTACCAGGCGAGCGTCGTCTCGCGCCAACTGGAAGACGCCGCCGGCAAAGGCTTCATGGCCACCAACTGGATGGAACAGAACAAGGCGCTGTTTCGCGCGCTGCGCCTGGAGCGCGTAGTCACCTTTATTACCATCGGTCTAATCGTGTTCGTGGCCGCGCTGAACATTCTGATCAGCCTGATCATGATGGTCATGGAGAAGACCAAGGACATTGCCGTGCTGATGTCGATGGGCACGCGCAAGGCGCAAGTGCGCAACGTGTTCATCGCGCAAGGAGTGCTGATCGGCGTGATCGGCACGGTGATCGGGCTGGCCGTGGGCTACGCCATTTCGTATGCAGGAGGTCACTACCATGTCATTTCTTTGTCGCCCGAGGTCTACTCCATCGACTACGTGCCTTTCGCGCCGCGCGTGAGCGACGGCATTATCGTGGCGCTGGTGGCGGTGGGCATTTCGTTTGTGGCGACGCTGTATCCGTCGTGGTCGGCGTCGCGCATTTTGCCGGCGGAAGCGCTGCGGTATGAGTAAGTTAGTCCTGAGTCCTGAGTCGTGGGCAAGTGCTGGAAAAACAGCCGTGAGTTCAATCACATGCAAGGCATGTGGCACATAGTAAGGTGTGGACGTTGCGAGCTGTAATGGCCAGTGTGGGCCATTGCGTGCACAACCCCGACCGAAGGCATACTACACAGGCTATAGTCGCGGCAGGTCGAAAATCGTGGGTAGCCGGCACCTCTGGAACGGAAGAGACAGCGCGTGCATCTAATCGATCAAGAATTGTTACGAGTTGAAAACCTGAAGAAGGTTTTCCGGTCCGGCGAAGCGGATCTGGTGCTCTTTGAGAATTTATCGTTTCGAGTGAAGCGGGGCGAAATGCTGGCCATCGTGGGCGAATCGGGAGCGGGCAAGAGCACGTTGTTGCATATCCTGAGCGCGCTTGATCGAGCCTCCGCAGGTGACGTATACTGCGCCAACTTGCAACTGAATTCGTTGTCGCAGGACGAAGCTGCGGACTTTCGCAACCGGGAGACGGGCTTCGTTTGGCAATTCCACTACCTGCTGCCGGAGTTTACGGCGGCAGAAAATGTGGCCATGCCGTTGCTGTTGCGGGGTCAGACATGGCAACAGGCCGGACCCGAGGCTCTGCGCTGGCTGCGTGAGGTCGGATTGGAGCAACGTGCCCATCATCGCTCCGGCGAATTGTCGGGCGGCGAGCAGCAGAGAGTGGCTCTGGCCCGGGCGCTCATCACGGGGCCAAAGTTGTTGCTGGCGGATGAGCCCACGGGCGACCTGGACGGTCAGACGGCGGAAGCGGTTTTCTCTTTGATTGCGCGATTGCATCGCGAGCTCCAGCTCACTTCACTCATCGCAACTCATAACCTGTCATTCGCCCGTCGCTGCCATCGGGTACTGCGGCTGCAGGCGGGGCACGCTGAGGAAATTTCGCCGGGATCGCTGCCGGCGTGACGGAATGCTGCCGCAGGATTGTTGAGACTAAGTGCAAAGAATTGGCGTGCCGAGGTCAGCGACATTCAAGGGAGGAGGAACTGCCGGGCGTTCCTTCGGTAACGTGATCAAAGGTTTACACCATGGTTTTCTCTGTTTGGGATTCCGGGCCTTTGATTGCATAATGTAGGAATAAGGATAGACCGATAGGTTAGGGTAGACGGGTTCCAGGTTCGGTAGGGTCGGGCAGGAAGTTCTTCTCGGCCAGGAAGGTCAGGGGGAAGGGCATTATGTTCGAACGGTATACGGAGAAAGCCAGGCGCGTCATCTTTTTCGCCCGCTACGAAGCCAGCCAGTTCGGCTCGCCTTACATCGAGACTGAGCATCTGCTTCTGGGACTTTTGCGCGAAGACAAAGCCCTGACTAACCGTTTTCTGCGCTCCCATGCCTCGGTCGAATCCATCCGCAAGCAGATTGAAGGCCATACCACGATCCGCGAGAAAGTCTCGACTTCGGTCGATCTGCCGCTCTCGAACGAATGCAAACGCGTGCTGGCCTATGCGGCGGAGGAAGCCGAGCGGTTGTCGCATCGCCACATCGGGACCGAGCATCTTTTATTGGGCTTGCTGCGCGAAGAAAAATGCTTCGCCGCCGAGATTCTGCACGAGCGCGGCCTGCGCCTCTCGACCATCCGCGAAGAACTGGCCCGCAGCACCCAGGAGAAAGCCCAGCCACAGCGCCAGCGCGAATCGTCGCTGCTCAGTGAGTTTTCCCGCGACCTGACCCAGGCCGCCATGGACAGCCAACTCGATCCGCTGGTCGGACGCGAAGGCGAAGTCGACCGCGTCATCCAGATTCTTTGTCGCCGCACCAAAAACAATCCGGTACTGATCGGCGAACCGGGCGTGGGCAAGACCGCCATCGTCGAAGGACTGGCGCAGCGCATTGCCGATGGCGAAGTGCCGTCGTTCCTGTCGGACAAGCGAATTTTGGCTCTTGATCTTTCGCTCATTGTCGCGGGAACCAAATATCGCGGCCAGTTTGAAGAGCGCCTGAAGACCATCATGAAGGAACTGATGGAGTCGCAGAATTCCATCATCTTCATCGACGAGCTGCACACACTGGTTGGCGCCGGCTCTGCCGAAGGCTCGCTCGACGCCGCCAACATCCTGAAGCCGGCATTATCGCGCGGCGAGATCCAGTGCATCGGCGCGACCACGCCGGGCGAATACCGCAAGTCGATCGAAAAAGATCGTTCGCTTGAGCGCCGCTTCCAGGCCGTGAAAGTTCCGCCGCCCAACGAGACCAATGCCATCAAGATTCTGTTCGGCATCAAAGACCGCTACGAGAAATTCCACGCGGTCACCTACACCGACGACGCCAT
>Ga0187770_10000010_pt1 | contig 96984 bp, 64 predicted proteins | sample 0116_SJ02_MP02_2_FD_133154 | JGI IMG/M metagenome (GOLD analysis project Ga0187770, IMG submission 133154) | Tropical peat soil microbial communities from peatlands in Department of Meta, Colombia - 0116_SJ02_MP02_20_MG | ecosystem: Environmental > Terrestrial > Soil > Wetlands > Peat | place...
CGCGGGATTTCACGACACACTCCTGAAGATGCTCGGGGATTCCTCGCCCATGGTGCGCGGAAATGCTGCGCTGTCGCTGGTGCGATTCGGCGATGCGACCGGCCGACCGCAGATCGTAGCGTTGCTGCAACCGGCGCACGTCACCGCGCCGGCAAGCGGAAAAATCGTAGACTCCGACCGCCCCGGCACTGCAGTTCACCAGGGAGGGCTACTGGCGAAGCTGCAAATCGAAGAGGCGAACGGCCAGTTCGTCCCTGGACAGATCATCGAAATTCGCTCACCGATTCCCGGGCGGAGCCGGTCGATCGCCCAGGCTGGCGCGAATGTGGCCGCTGGCGCGGAAGTTGCGGTGGTGGATCCAGACGCGCAGCAGGTGTGGGAGGCTCTGCGCGCACTGTATTTGATCGGGCAACTCGACGATCTCCCCGCGATTCGTCCCTACGAACGTGACCTGCCGGATGTTTCGAATGACGTGCGCCAGCAGGCGGTTGAGACGGAGAAGGCCATCCGGACACGCGCCACGGCGAATTGATTTCCTTGTCATCCTGAGCGCGCCCTATGCGCGAAGGATCTATGCACTTGCGGGCAGCTTATGCAGACGTGGCAAGTTGCATAGATCCTTCGGCCCGCAAGATCGCGGTCCTCAGGATGACAAACCTTGAGATTGAAAAGGGATTTTGACGGCTGAGAGCCGGTAGCTGACCGCTGGTTCTAGATCGCCATCACGCCGACTTCTTTTTCCACTTCCGCGATGTCGACCATCACGATGGCATCCCACGGGCAGCCGTCGAGGAAGCAGCCGTCGGGGCCTTTGCTCAGGCACTTCTTGCAGCCGATGCAGAGAATGGGATCGACCTGGATGCGGCCGAATGGCGGATGGTCTTCGTCGGGCACCCAGAACATGCAGTCCTCCACCGGGCAATACTCCACGCAGGCGGGCGAGCCGGCGCATCCGGTGCAGCACTCGGTAATGACGGCCAGCTCTTTCGGCTTCTTCTTGCGCGGCGTGGCCAGGCCTTTGGACTTCGGTTCCCACTTGAGCTCGTCGGGCACCATTCCGACGGCCTTGGTCGCTCCGGGTGCAGGAGGCATGGGACGCATTATAGCAAACCCTCGTCGGACCTTAGGCCCAAGCGCGGGCCCCGGATAACGCTCTTGGCCGCTGCCGAATCAGTTGTCATTCCGACCCCGAGCGAAGCGGGGGGAGGAACCTGCTTTTCGCCGGCAGCTTCGGCGCTGCAAGGAAAAGCAGGTTCCTCCCGGCTCCGCCGCTCGGAATGACAAAGTATGGAGCTTAACGAGCGGCCCAAAATGATACTTCGCTCCGCACGATGCCATATCTCCCGCCTATCCACCGGCCTCATTCTGCTATAGTGAACCGCACAGACGCGTGATTTGGGCGATGCCAGCGGGCAGGAGTGCCCGCCCCACGCGAAGGAGCACCGATATGGCGGGAAAAAGTCTGAATCGCGTTCAGTTGATCGGCAATCTGGGCAAGGATCCCGAAGTCAAATACACGCCGCAAGGCACGCCCGTGGCCAAGCTGACCATCGCCACCAACGAGCGCTTCAAAGACAAATCCGGCGAATGGCAGGACCGCACGGAGTGGCACAACGTCGTGCTCTGGCAGCGGCTGGCGGAAATTGCCGGCGAATATCTGAAGAAGGGCGGCAAGGTCTACATCGAGGGCCGCCTGCAGACGCGCTCCTGGGACGACAAGCAGACCGGCCAGAAGAAATACATGACCGAAGTCGTGGCCAGCGACCTGATCCTGCTCGGCGGACGCGGCGAAGGCGGCGAGTACGCCGGCAGTTCGCGCGGATCTTCCTCCTCCTCCTCGGCCAGCGGCGGAAACAATTTCGATCAGCGCACGCCCGAGCCTGAGCCGGCCGCGACCGGCCCCATCACGGACGAGGATATTCCATTCTGAGAGTCATCGACGTCGGGGGCTAAAGCCCCTCATTGAAACGCGCTCAACGCGGCCCTGAAGGGCCGCTCTTCTACGGTACGGCAGCTTCCGGCGCGGCTGGAAGCCGCGCCCTTTCAAATCAGCTTTGACTACATTCCCGGCCCGGTCGGATACGCCGGCAGATCCGGAGGCCGCGGCGGCAGCTTCTTCGGATTGGCTTCGATCTGCTTCATCACTTCCTGAATCGCGCGCTCGAGCTGCGCGTCCTTGCCGCGAACCACGTCGTCCGGGCGATCGTCCACTTCGATATCGGGCGCCACGCCGCGGTTCTCGACTACCCACTGGCTGTTCAGGCCATAATCGGCGAATTCGGGGCGCGTGATGTACCCGCCGTCGAGCAGTGGGATGTTGCCGCGGATGCCGCGCACCCCGCCCCACGTGCGTTCCCCGATGAGCGGACCGAGCTTGTACACCTTCCAGAACTCACTGAAGATGTCGCCGTCGGAGGCGGCGTACTGGTTGGTGATGCAGGCCATGTAGCCGTGGAAAACGACAGGCGGCGTCGTGCCGCTTTCGAAGTTGCGAGCGGCGCCCATGCCGACCAGAACACGGCGCAGGCGCTCGAAGATGAGCTGATCGACAAAGCCGCCCCCGTTGTAGCGCACGTCGACGATCATTCCCTGTTTGCGAATTTGCGGGAACCACTGCTTCACGAACGCATTCAGGCCCGCGTCGCCCATGTCGGGGATGTAGATATAGCCGACCAGACCGTGCGTGGCTGCATCCACCTTCTTGCGGTTGGTCTCGATCATGTTCAGCTCGCGCAGCTGGTCTTCATCCGCGATGGGTTTGACGGGAACCGTTCGCGCCCCGTCTTCCGTGGGCTTTGAGTTCACTGTGATCGCGGTGGTCGCGTTGGCGGTGTTGACGAGAAGCTCATCCGGTGTTTGTGGAGTTTTCAATGCGCGGCCGTTCACTGCCAGCAGGTAATCGCCTTCCTTCACGTTAATTCCCGGCTCGGTGAGAGGCGAGCGCGTCCGCGGATTCCAGTTCTCCCCGGGATAAATTTTCTCGAAGCGGTACAGGCCGTTGACTGCGTCGAGTTCGTAGTCCGCGCCCAGCAGGCCAACGTTGATGGGATGAAGATCGGGCTGATCGCCGCCGCCAACATAGGTATGCGAGTTGGAGAGTTCGCCGATCATCTCTCCCATGATGTAGGTCAGGTCGTAACGATTGGCGGCGTAGGGAACCAGTGCGGCGTATTTGTCGCGAATTGCGTCCCAGTTATTGCCGTTCATGCTGGCTTCGAAAAAGTAATCTCGTTCCTGCCGGTAGACCTCGTTGAAAATCTGCTTGTACTCGGCGGGAGGATCGATCTCGGCCCGCAGGCCGCTCAGATTGAGCCCGCCGTCGCCAACTTTCTTTGGGCTGCCGTCCGGTTTTGCGTCGATGATGCCGTAGGTCTCTTTGGCCTGGTAGAGAATCTTGCTGCCGTCGAACGACAGCGCCCATTTGTCGATGCCTTCGATCAGCGTCTTCTCCTTGCGTTCCTTCATGTCATAGGCGCGGATCGCCGGTTCCTCGCCGGGCAGCGGACCTGACAGCCCCTGCACTGGCTGCGTTGAGTAATACAGAAAGCCCTTAGCCGCATTGATGCTCGGGATGACGGCTGGGGGAATGGGCAGCGCCACGATGCGATTCTGAATGCCCTCCAGATCGATGCGGAAATTCTTGGCAATGTCTTTCGCTTCCTTGGCGGCTTTTTCCTCCTTCTTTTCTTCTGGCTTTTTCTTCTCTTCTTCCTTCTTGCCTGTCTCCTTTCCCTGCTCGGAAGCCGCCGCCGCAGGCTCTTCCCGCTTGATGGCCGTTTCATCGCTCAGCGCGGGAAACGGCGAAGGGGCATCGGCACGCAGCGTCACCAGATAAACCCGCGTCGTCTTTGGATTGGCGAACTCGAAGTCATAGTTGCCCAGAACCTCGTTGTAATCGCGGTCGGAGGTGAAGTAGAGATAGTTGCCTTCCGGATCGAACATCGGTCCGCTGCTATTGGCGAGATCGGTCGTAACGGCGGTGATCTTCTTGTCGACGGTCGAGTAGAGGGAAACGACGCTCACTCCGCTTTCGAGCTGCTTGTCGTAGGCCAGCCACTTGCTGTCGGGCGACCAGGAATAGTTTGTGATCTCGTTGAACTTGCCGCGGTCCACTTCCACCGGCTTCTTTTCATTGATGTCGATCCACCAGAGCCGCAGGTCCTTGTCGGCCCAGGCCAGGCGCTTGCTGTCGGGAGACCACGCGGGGGGAAACTTGAACCCCTTGTAGCCGCTGGTGATCTGCTGCTCTTTGTCTTTGCCGCGCTCTTTTTCGCGCGCAGCTTCTTTGGCGACGGCTTCTTTGTCCTTTTCTTTGTCCTTCTCCTCGTTTACCTTGCCCAGTTCCACATTGCCCATGCCGTCCTGCGGCGTGATGTAGATCTCGTCTTCGCCGGTGCGGTCGGAGACGAAGGCGATCCATCGCCCGTCGGGTGACCAGGAAACTTTCTGCTCGCGGATGCCGGCCGTGCGCGTGAGATTGCGCGTCGCGCCCTCTTTCGCTGGCACCGTGAACACATCGCCGCGAGCGGCAAAGACGGCGCGCTTGCCGTCAGGAGCGATATCGAAATCAGTAATCTGCTTGCTTACGCTGTCCCAGTGCTTCATCATCAGGTCGCGTTCGCCCGGCAGTGTGATCGTGAGCTTCGTAGGTTGCCGCGTGTTCAAATCCAGAAGATAGAGATAGCCAGCGTTTTCGAAAATGATGGCCGCATCGCCCAGGCTCGGCCACATGACATCAAAATCGGTGAAGTGCGTGATCTGCTCGACCTGCTTGCTCGCCAAATCGTATGCATAAATATTCAGCCGATGTTCTGAGCCACGGTCCGATGTGAAGTAAACGGTATTGCCGTGCCACATGGGGAAAGTATCGGTGTACTCGGTGTGGGGGATTTTCTCTTCGAACACATTATTCTTGATGTCGTAGATATAGATGTCCTGCGCCAGGCCGCCGGTATAACGCTTCCATGTACGGAAGTTGCGGAAGATGCGGTTATAGGCGATCTTGCTGCCGTCGGCGTTGAACGAGGTCAGGCCGCCCTGATCCATGGGCAACGGCTCCGGCAAACCGCCGTCGATTGAGACGGTGAATGGCCGCTTGACCCAGCCATTCGAAGCGTCACGACGCGAAAGAAAGAGAATCCGCTTGCTGTCCGGCGTCCAGGTCACGACTTCGTCGTGGATGCCCATGCGATCGCTGAGCGGTTGAGCACTGCCCTGATAAAACGTAAGCTGGCGCGGCTGTCCTCCTTCGGAAGGAATTACGTACACGTTGAAATTGCCGTCATACTGGCCGGTGAAGGCGATCCATTTGCCATCCGGAGAAAATTTGGGGAACAGTTCGCGTCCTGGGTGAGTCGTGATGCGGCGAGCAGCGCCGCCGCTCGCCGATGCCAACCAAAGGTCTCCGGCGTAGACGAAGACGATCCTGTCCCCATGGACGTCGGGGAAACGCATCAGCCTTCCTTCCTGCGGCTGCTGGCAGAAAACGGTGGTGGCACAAAGCAATGCGGACAAAATTGCAGATTTCCGAAACAGGGAGATGCGAGACATAAGGGCAACCTCCTTTGCGCGGTGGTTAGACGGGTTACGGGAGAATAGGCAAACGGACGATTGTAGCAGGATGGCGATGCCCGGCGCGCTGCGCCGCGAGGGCTCGCCGCGGACCGATCATCCCGGTGAGTACAGCTTGTAACTTGCTCAAATCAAGCACTTTATGCCTGGTTGCACACTGAGCCTCAGGCTCGCATTGTGATTGACAGCCTCCCAGGCGTATGGCATCCTCTAAGAACGTTAGTCGTCCTTGTTTCTTACTCCCCTAGGGTTCCAAGGTAGCTGTTCTGAACGCAGCAAAACTACGTCGGCCCACCCCATGACGTGATCCCTGCTCCACAGTGAGGCAATTTTCAAGACTTCGGGACAAGCGCCTGCCTGGAAGGCGATGACCCCGAAACCGAGTGCACCCAGTTCATGTGGCGCGTTAACCGCAATTTCGCGATTGCTTACGCACTTTTCGTAGCACTGCCTCTGTTGGGGCTGGTGGGCATTCTTAAGGCGGGGAAAACGCTGACCGCTCCCAACTGGCTCAGCGGAGCAGTGCCGGTGCAGCCGGTCCCAGGCACGTCCCCAGCTGCGCTGAATCTCTTTACCCTGGTTTTGCAGATTGCAGTAATTCTGGCCGTATGCCGCCTGACCGGCGCGCTCTTCCGGAGGATTCACCAACCCAGAGTGGTGGGAGAGATGTTTGCCGGGATTTTGCTGGGACCTTCCCTTCTGGGCTGGATCGCGCCGCAGTTTTCCGCGTATCTGTTTCCCCATTCCAGCCTGGGCCCATTGAATGCGCTGAGCCAGATCGGCGTGATTGTATTCATGTTTCTCGTGGGCCTGGGCATTAATCCCAACGAACTCAAGAATCAGGGCCACGCAGCCGTGTTGACCAGCCATGTCAGCATCACGGCGCCATTTGTGCTGGCGGCGCTGCTGTCGCTCTATCTCTATCCGCGGCTGTCCAATGAATCGGTCAAGTTCACGCACTTCGCGCTCTTCATGGGCGCGGCCATGAGCATTACGGCCTTCCCGGTTCTGGCCCGCATTTTAACCGAGCGGGACATGCTGAAGAGCGGCCTTGGCACCGTGGCAATTGCATGCGCCGCGGTCGATGACGTCACAGGATGGTGCATCCTCGCCTACATCGTCGTGCTGATCCGTGCCGCCGGCCAGACCACTCCCATTTGGATGACGATTGCGGGAATTCTCCTGTTCGCACTGCTCATGGTTTATGGCGTGCGGTTTCTGCTGCGCGGCTTCGAACGCACCTTCCGCAGGCATGGCGAGATCAGCGAAAATTTCATGGCCCTGATGCTGCTCCTGGTGCTGGCCTCCGCCCTGTGCACCGAGCGGCTCGGAATTCACTTGCTGTTCGGCTCTTTCCTGATGGGAGCGATCATGCCGAAAGAGCCTAAATTCGTGCGCTACGTTTTGGATCGCTTCGAGACCGTCACGGTCACGCTGCTCCTGCCCCTGTTTTTCGCCTTCAGCGGTCTGCGCACCAATATCGGTCTGCTCAAGGGTGCAAACATGTGGATTTACTGTGGGCTGATCATTCTGATCGCAGCCACCGGCAAGCTGGGCGGTTCCATGGCGGCTGCCCGGATGAGCGGCATGTCGTGGCGTGACGCCGCGGGGCTCGGAACGCTAATGAACACGCGTGGGCTGATGGAACTGGTCATTTTGAACATTGGACTCGATATCAAGGTCATCTCCCCGGCGTTGTTCTCCATGATGGTCATGATGGCCCTGGTCACTACGTTTATGACCACGCCGCTTTTACAGGTAATCTGTCCGAAGAGTTCCCCCGCCAAAGAACGAGTGGTGGAAAGTGTTTCCGCTCAGCTAGTAGAATCCGGCGACATATCGGCGGCATGAAACGCGGCAGCCCGCACCTTCAGGAATCACCCGCCTGCAGCGGTTCGGCGGAGTTGCAGCTGGTGCTCTTGATATCCCATGAATATCCTGCTCGTTCATAACACTTATCAACAGCCGGGAGGCGAAGATGTCGTCTTCGCCCAAGAACATCGCATGCTCAAGAGTCAGGGCCATCGAGTTCACGTCTACCAAAGAAGCAATTTTGAGGTCAACGAATTTGCCGGCCTGCGCCGGATCAAACTCGCTCAAAATACAGTCTGGTCGTTCGACACGCGGCGGGAGTTCCTTGGTCTTCTCCGCTGGCAGAAGCCTGACGTCGTGCACGTCCACAATACCTTTCCGATGATCTCGCCCTCCATCTACTCGGCGTGTTCCGCGGCGAAAGTTCCGGTGGTGCAGACGTTGCACAACTACCGATTACTTTGTCCGGCGGCAACATTGTTCCGCGACGGCAAAGTCTGTGAAGAGTGCATCACTTCTTCGCTGCTGCGCTCCGTCGAACATCGATGCTACCGAAAATCGCAAGGCGCAACCGCTGCTACTGCCTTCATGCTGGCTTTTCACCGCAGGCGTGGTACATGGACACGCGATGTCTCGTGCTACATCGCGCTGACCAACTTCTCGAGGGGCAAATTCATAGAAGGGGGCCTTCCGGCCGAGCGCATCTTCGTCAAGCCGAATTTTGTTGATCCTGACCCCGGTGCCCGCACCGGGGACGGAGACTACGCGCTCTTCGTGGGCCGTTTGTCACCGGAAAAACGCGTCAGCACCGTGCTGAAGGCCTGGAAGTGTTTGCGCGCTGCGGTTCCCATCAGAGTTATTGGAGGTGGACCGGACCAGTTGGATCTGGAGCGGCAAGCCGCCCGGGACAACATTCCCAACGTCCGTTTTCTGGGCCAAACGCCGCGAGCGGAGACCCTGGCAGCCATCAACAAAGCCCGCTTTCTGGTTTTCTCCAGCGAATGGTATGAGAATTTTCCGATGACGATCGCCGAGGCATTCGCTTGCCGCACTCCGGTGATCGCGAGCCGACTGGGAGCCATGGCTGAGATCGTCGGCGACAACTACTCCGGGTTGCATTTCAATCCCGGTGATTCCGAGGACTTGGCTCGCAAAGTCGAGTGGGCATGGAGTCATCCGGCCGAGATGCGGGCGATGGGCGAAAATGCAAGAAAGGAATATGAGTCCAAGTACACCGCGGCAAACAACTATCCCAAACTTATGGAAATCTACGAACGTGCAAAAACCTTCGTTTGAGTAATACGCCGTTATCGAAATCCCGCAAAAAACGTAAAGGCCGTTTCCCGCCAGGGAAACGGCCTTTCGATTACCCCATCTACTACTCGATACGCTCTCTTCCAGTCAAGTCCTTGAGCAACTTCACTGCGAGCCAGAAGCCGCTACTAGTCTCCGGTCCCCTGCAGTTTGACGGTTTGGGGACTGGCAAAGTCGCTGCTGGTGATCGAAAGCGTACCGTTAATCGTTCCCGCGGTGCTGGGAGTGAATGTAAGACTGATGCTGCAGGACGTCCCTGGCGCCAGCGAGGTCCCACAGGTATTGGTTCCAACAGCAAAGCCGGTACTGGCGGTGAAGGTTCCGATTGTCAGCGCCGAGGGCGCCGCGCTGGAGAGTTTCATCGTCAGAGCTATGGCCTTGCTTGTGGTGCCGACCGACGTGGTGGGGAACTTCACGCTGGTTGGCGAGTACACGACACCCGTACCCGTGCCCACCAAGTAGAGCATCTGCACGGCGGCGGCGTCACTGCTCTGGAAATAGAGGGCTCCTTCACGGGCTCCGCTCTGTGTCGGAGTAAAAGTGACGTTCACCGTGCAACTTGCCCCCGCGGTCAGACCGGTGCCGCAGTCATTCGTCTGGGCAAAATCTCCGTACGCCTGAAGAAGGGAGATGCTCAATGCGCCGCTCGCCATATTCGTAATGGTCACGGCCTTAGCAGCCGACGCCACCCCAACCTCCTGGGTGCCCCCATAGTTCAGCGAGCGCGCCGACATTTTCACATTTGATCCAATGGCATTCAACGTGACCACCTGTGGACTCGTCGAATCGCTGTCGGTAAGCGTAAGCGAGCCCGCGACCGGCCCGGCGGCTGAAGGACTGAAGGCCACGTTGATCAGACAGACGCCATTGGGGACCAAAGACGAGTGGCAGGTGTTGGTCTGAGTGAACCCCTTACTGGTGGCAATGCTGGAGATTTTCAACGAAGCGCTACGGCTGTTATTGAGCGTCAGGGAAAACGACGGCCCGGTTGTGCCGACCGCGGCATAGCCGAGATTGTATGCGGAAGACACCAGCGGGCAGTTGCGCGGGGTCAGGGTGAGCGGGGCCAGCGGTGCCTGGCTGAAGTTGAATGCATTGGTAATGTTATTTGCATTCGCGTCCCGCTCCGTCAGTGCCGGCAGGCCGAAGAGTGTCTCAATGAAAGCCAGAACCGATGAAGGTTCGTATTGCGTGCCGTCGATGTAGCCGGGCTTGGCGTACGGCGAAATGACGATCATGGGCACACGCGGCGAAAGTCCCAGGTTATCCACGATGGGCGGTCGCACGTGATCGTAGAATCCTCCCCACTCGTCCCAGAGCAGGAAAACCGCGGTCGAGCTCCAATAAGGCGACGCCATCAGCGCGTTTAATTGCTCCACTGTCCAGTTTTCGCCCAGACACGCGCTGCCCGGCGGATGTTCGTTGTACTGTCCGGTGACCAGCCACGACACCTGCGGCAACGTGCCGTTCTGCACGTCGGTAATGAATGTCGTGTCCGAGACCACGTTCGACCAAAGCGGCCCGTAGCGAATGTGTTTGATCGCATCAAAGGTGTTCCACAGGAAACCAGACTCGCCCTGGATCGGTCCGTAGCCTGCCCAAGTGATTCCCGCGCTCTCCAGTTCGTCGGCCAGCGTTTGAAAGTCGATGCAGGGGAAGATTTCGTTGATGATGCCTTCGGGATTCATCTGCAAGACAGTCGTGTTGGCGGTCGAATCACATCCCCATGCATTGGATCCCACTGCCGGATTGCTAAAAATACCTCCCGACTGCGCGCCAATGGTGTAGAGATGATTGGGAAGACTGGGCGCGTTGATCGACCCAAATGTGTTATCGGCCAGCGCGAAATTACTGGCGTAGGCAAAATAGTTGGGGATGTCGGCCTGCGTCATTTGGGTTAAGGCCAGGTTTTCGCCGACGATGTTGCCTCCATATTCCGTGTCGAAGCCATTCATCAGACCACCATTGACGGCAGCGTGGGCATCGAAGTACCGGTGCCCGATGTCCGCCGGCGTCATATCAGGCGTGTGGCCGAGCGGAACCAACTGGCCGGTCGAAAGCTCTCCCGTCGTCGCTCCGTTCGCCCCGGGAAAGGTGCCGAAGTATTCATCAAAGGACCGGTTCTCTTTGATAATGAATACGACATGCTGAATCTGCGAGATGCCCTGCGGCGGCTGTTTCTGAGCCGGCAACAGTTGCGCGCTAGCCGGCGTGACCAGACATGCGAACAATAGCGCGACCATCATGTGCAACTGATTGTGTGTTCGACCACAGCGAAGCACCCCACCGTGCATTGCCAACATAGATCCTCCCCCATCTCAATTCGCTTAAAGTGGAATTCTTTTTAGTTGCAACCCCAAACCCCAGATTCGTTCCCGCCTTGAGAGATCCTGGTTTCTCTAACCGGCCTCTTACTGAAGCGGGCCGTAAACATCCATCTCAGTCGCGGTCCCGATATACACCCTTCCGTTAGCCACGGTCGGCGCGGTAAACCGAACCGCTACGCCGGCCTTGTCGCGCGGTCCCGCCTGAGTGCTGTCATAAAGCTCGCGGGAGATGTTGGCGGCATCGTAAGCGCGAAGAACTGCCGGGCCCAGATTGGCGTGCTTATCGGTCTCCAAGGCCCAGAGGATCGCGTTTGCCGTGCCATTGGCGGATACGCCCATGACCGCGCCCGGATAGCCCGACTTCAGACTGCCGGTGGAAACCGGCGCTATGGACAGCAGTCCCTGTTGCAGCGTGAACTGCTTCATGTAGTCTCCCGAAGCCCAGTAGTAGAGCTGGTTATTGAAATAAGTCGGAGTGTTTGTGAGCTCGCCCGTTGCGTTGAGCAGTACCTGCAGGGCGTTGCTGTTGCTGATGGGACTGAAGTGCCCCATGTTGTCGCGATTCACGAGATAGATAGTCCCGTCTTTTCCTCCCGAGACAGCCAGATGAGTCGGCCCGGTGGTCTGGTCCGGCAACAGCATCACACCGCCCGAGCCCAGGTCCAAGTCCTCCGAATCGTCGGTGTACTGACTGAAGGGGGTGAAATAGTCGGCGACGGTGAGGCCGCTCGTCGGGTTCAGCTTCAGAATCGTATCGCCCCACTCCACGCCGCCGGCAGGGATATCGAAGCGGCCGTTGGCGGTGTTCAGGTAGAGATCGCCCTCAGCGTCTGCCGCGATTCCTCCGCCGCCCTGCCAGACGCCGGCGGCTCCAAAGTTCGGACTGGAGTTGAACACTTCAGTCAGCTCCAGCGTGCTTTCGTCATAACCGAGGACCCATCCGTGATAGGGGAGCCGATCGCAGAGGGAAGCCCATGCCATGTAAACCACGCCGTTGACCAGAAGCAAAGACACGCGACTGTTCTGAAGAAATGGATCGAAGGACACGACTCCATTCGTGCTGTCTACGCCATTTCCTGCGACGCTGGCCGAAATCACCACTGGGCTGCCGGGTTGCTCCCCACCCGTCGTAATGTCGAGCGCGTGCAGTCGTTGCACGTAGGTGGACGTCGCGCCGGAAGTTTCCAGCGTGCGCGCGAGCAGATACATGGTGCCGTTTGCCGGATCGATCACGGGGGTGCCCGTGATGCCGATTTCTGGTCCTACACTTTGGCAGGGAGCCAGCTCCACATTCTGAGCGGGGACAGTAGTGACTCCGGCACCGGGATTGATCAGACTGGTTTGCCAGAGCGCCCCGCTACCCACCGAATCCGCGTCGAACGCAAAAATGCTGTCGTGCTCCGTGGCGATGTACACCACATTGTGCGTCCCCTGGCTGGGGATGTTGACGGCGGGAACGTACAAGGGCTGCGCGTAAACCAGTCCGTCCACCGGTTGGCTGAAGACTTTTCCAAACTGCTTGTAGTTGACGTTCCCTGTGGTCAATACGATCTCGTTCGTGTTCTGTCCGTCGCGCGCGTTGTCATTGTGAAACGTGAAGGTGCCGCTGTAGTTCGTAGCCACCACTCGGGCGTACGTGTACTGCTTGGTATTAGCGTTGTCGACCACTTTGACCAGGTACGCGCCGGGCGTGCTGCCCGGAGTATAGAGCCCCGCGGTGGAGATGGTGCCTATGGTGGAATTGCCGCCCAGTACACCCCCGACGTACCAGGTGACGTTGGAACTCACCGTACCTGAAATTGAGGCCGTGAACTGCACGGTTCCGATCGGAGTGACCGAGGCGAACGTCGGGCTGACGGTCACAATGCCATTCCCCACCACGCCACCGCCCTTGAGAGTTACCGTCTGCAGGTTGGAAGGATCGGTGTCGTTGATCGTGATATAGCCGTTTCGGGTACCGGAAGCCGAGGGGGAAAAAACCACGGAAATCTGGCAGTTCGCTCCAGCCGCCAGCTGCGCCGGGCAGGTATTGGTTTGCGTAAAGTCCCCGGTCGTTACGACCGAATACACGCTTAATGGTGTAGTGGCGCTGGCGTTGGTCAGGGTGAGATTCTGTGCCGCGCTGTTTGTATAAACCTGCTGGTTGCCAAAAGTCAGACTGGCTGGCACTGACGCACTGCCGCTCGACCCGCTCCCGCTCAAAGCGGCGACTTGCGGGCTCGACGGATCGGAATCCGTGACGGTCAGGCTTCCCAGCTGCGTGCCGCCGGCCAAGGAATTAAAGGTCACGCTGAGCGTGCATTGCCCTCCCGAGACCAGGACTCCACAGTTGTTATTCGTGACGCTATAGTTGCCCGATGCGGTGGCGTTGTAGTACGTCACTGTCGCCGTGCCTTGATTGGTCAGGGTGATCGTCTGAGCCGAACTGCTGGCCCCGCTTGCGACTACGCCAAAATTCAGGCTCGTGGGCGAGAATCCTATGCCGGGCACCGTTCCGGTTCCGTTCACCGACAGCTTCTGCGAACCTGTCCCGGCATTGTCTTCGATCGTGATGGATCGGCTCGAATATCCGGCTGCCGTGGGTGTGAAGGTGACGTTGATGATGCAGCTCTGTCCCGCCGGCAGCGTAGCCGGGCAGTTCGAGGCGCGAGTGAATGGAAGGTTGGCAACAATGTTGGTGATATTCAGAGCTGCAGTGCCGGTGTTGGTGAGAGTGGAACTTTGCGGGATCGCGTCGGTGCCCACCTGGACACTACCGAACTTGAGCGTTGAAGGTGTCAACTGAACGGCCGGGCTCTGCGCCCACATCGATGGCGCAGCCAGCAGTGCTACAGCGAAAAGCGTACGCCGGAATGTGTCAGTTGAATTGGCCCTGCAGTGGAAACTGGTTCTCATGGGCATCCCTTTCGAAGTTGGCCTTGCTATTTTGAATCAGCGGGGAGGAGGAAACGAGTTTAACTGCCAGGGGTAGACACCAATCTCGGGCAACAATTATACATTCGCCAAAAATCTTGGCACTAAATTTCTGTTTCGAGATTGTAAAGACGGGCAGTGAAACCTCTTGACGCCATACTCCCCACGACCAGATACTTGAAACAACAGCTTGGCGCCGCCAACGGCTCGGGTGGCGGCGCTATCTGGTTGAATCGCAGTCACTTAGTCTCGCGGTCGACTTGGGCTGAGGCCCAATGTCCAAGTGGGCGATCGGGCGCTGGACCCTCGGTCAGTTTACTTGCGGCCCGCAGCGCAACAAAATCGACTCACGCGTGTTCCACCGGAAGAGAGGCTAAGGTACACGTGCGTTCAGGAGGTTCCCCTACGATGCATCTTAGAGCAGGATCGTTAGCCTATCGCTGCCAAGTTACCCTGTTGGGTTTAATCATCGCAGCCGCGTTCCTCTGCCTGCAGACGGCCTGCGGCGGGGCTTCCGAAGGTTCGCACATCATCACCCAACCGCCTCCGCCTCCGCCAGCTGGATCGGTTCCGATCACTTTCTTCGCCGTGAATGACACGACTCCGACCGATGCACCGCAGAACTACGGTTTGAACTACGGAACCCTCGGCCACCCCGTACCGCTGGCGTGGCAGACGATCGAGGCGGGTGGTTCGGGGTCCTTTGATTTCAGCCAGTTTGACGGTTTCGCAGAAAACGTCGCCCCGAAAGATGCCAACGGAACCGCGCTGATGGTCATGACTCTTGGCATGACCCCGCCCTGGGCCACCAGCGATACATCCACTTGCAGGACGGGCAGCGGCACTAGCGGTTGCACCGCTCCCCCCACCAATATTTCGGACTGGACCACCTTCATCCAGGCGCTGGTCAATCACTACAACGGCACGACCGCCCCTCACATTAAGTACTACGAAATCTGGAACGAAGCTGATCCCAATTCCGAGTACTGGACGGGAACGGCCCAACAACTGGAACAGCTCGCGGCAGCAGCCTATCCGATCATCAAGACCGACCCCTATTCCCAGGTGGTCACGCCGTCCATGGCGGGCAATGTTTACTCCACGGGGCCGTTTGCGACTATACCCTTCCTGACGGCGTATTTTAATGCCGGCGGAAATCAGTTTGCCGACGCGGTGTCATTCCACGGCTTCGTTTACAACCTGAACTATGTCCCGTACCCGCTTCCCACCCAAGACTGCAGCGGGAGTGACAGCAATTGCGGCGGCCCGATCATGGCCCAGGTTCAGGCCTATCGCAACCTGATGGATAGCTTCGGCATGAACAACATGCCGCTTCTGAACACCGAAGGCGGCTTCGAGGACGCCACCATTTCGAATGCGGATACCGCCGCTGCCTGGCTGGCGCAGTACTATGCACTGCAGGCCTCCATGTACAACACCTACGACATAGCAATGGTTTCGTGGTTCACGTGGGGCGCCACCGACGGTCAACTGGAAAACAACAACGTTTTGACGAACGTCGGCGTGGCCTATAACCAGGTTTCCAACTGGGTCGTTGACCGCAATTTGGCCTCGCCTTGTTCGGCACCGACGGGCACCGTTTGGACCTGTGCCATGACCGGCAGCAATGGATATCAGGCAGAAATCATTTGGGATTCTTCCCAGACTTGCAGCAACGGCGTGTGCACGACATCCGCACAGTCGGTTGCGAGCACCTACACGTCATATCTGGACCTTTCGGGTAACTCCACGCCGATTAGCGGCGGCACCGTTCAGGTCGGATTGAAACCAATTCTCCTTCAAAACTAGCCGTCTGCGCGCCACGATGGCATTGCTCTCTGAAGGCACGACTGTTTGACTCTGAAGCGATGGAGGTAACCTTCTCGCCGCTATGAAACGACTGCTACTGCAAGGTTCGGCAATTGTCTGCCTGATGGCCTGCGCATTCAGCACGCATTGGATTCGCACCGCATGGGCCATGAACGGGCAGCGAGACGAAGCGCCGCAGGTCAAACCCGATTCCCGCCCGGCCTCAAATTCCAACCCAATTCCAGCGACTTTCTTCGCTATGAACGTGTCCGAATCGGAGGACTATCCGTCCGTCCCCTTCGGCACTCTCGGGCATCCCGCTGCTCTGGTTTGGTCGCGGGGAGAACTCTCCCGCGGGAACTACCGCTGGGTCATATTTGACGGCTTCGTAGAGGCGGCTCGCAGACATGGTCTCGTGGATTCCAACGGCGTGGTGAATATTGTTCTGACGCTGGGCATGACGCCGGGCTGGGCCGTTTCCCAGCAGAGCAACTGCAACACCAACTTCGGACTGCGTCAGTGTCCCGGCCCACCGGATAACATCGATGACTGGCGGGATTTCGTCACCGCGCTGGTCGAGCACTACAACGGCAAAACAGCACCTCATATCAAGTACTACGAACTCTGGAATGAGGTGACCGGCAATTATTGGAAAGCCAAGCCAGAGGATCTGGTCAAGTTAGCTGAGGTTGCTTACCCCATCATCCACCGGGACCCCTATTCGATGCTGTTGGCTCCATCCGCTATCGGAGTGGCCACCAGCCCCGACAGCCATGCTACGGGGTGGATTGCGTCCTACCTGCGCGCCGGAGGCGCGAAATATGCCGACGGAGGCACATTCCACGGCTATCTGGGAACACGGCTGGTAGTCCCATTTCCCATGCCTGAACAGGATCAAACGCCTGGCTGCGGCGCTGAGCGCTGGGCCATTTGCGCTGGTTCAATCCTGACTCAGATTCGGAATTACCGCGCCGTGTTTGACGAAAACGGACTCGCGGGCAAGCCGATGTTTAACACCGAGGGTAGCTGGGGACCCGATACCATCACCGATCCAGACATGCAGGCGGCCTGGGTGACGCGCTATTTCCTGTTGCAGGCCGGTGTCTCCAGCGAAGACAACCTGCAGTTCGTTTCCTGGTTTTCCTGGGGACGGCCCCGCGGGGAACGCAAGTCCTGGGGTGAACTGGAGACCGAGTCCGGCGCCCCCAACCAGGCTGCCCTCGCTTACCAGCAGGTGCGCGGCTGGATCGTGAACGCCCGGATGACTCCTTGCGAAACCAAAGGCACCGTCTGGAGTTGTAGTCTCACGCGAGCCGACGGGTACGAAGCGCTGGTGGTCTGGGACACCTCGCAAACCTGCAAGGACGGTACCTGCGGCACGTCCACCTATTCTCCAGATCACCGCTTCACTCAGCTCAGAAGCCTGAGCGGCGAGAAAGCGAAGGTTACCGCTGTCGGCGTTCGAATCGGGGCGAAGCCCGTTCTCCTCGAAAACAGGTAGATCGCGTGAGTGAACAGTGGGGCGCCGCAGTGGGCTGGCAGCGCCAAATGCAACCGCCTTAATTGGCTGTCTCGCTAAAGATACCCGGGCTCAGTGCGTTCACCGAAGCGGTGATCGTCACCGTTCCCGCGCTGCCGGGCAGGGTGTAATACGTGCTCGCGTCTCCTACGCCATTCGTATTGACGCTGGAGGCGGAGAAACTACCCCCGGCGCCGCCGTCCGAGAAAGTCACCGTCACTCCGGAGACGGCATTCGAATACTTGTCGGTAACCTTGACTTCTAGAGGTGTAGGCAACGTTGTTCCCGGAGCCGACACTTGATTGTCGCCGGTGAGGATTGTGATGCTGGCTGCGGGCCCCGCCGCGTTCTTCTCCGAAATGGTCAGCGGTGTAACTCCTGACACCGTGATCGTGATCTTCACGGTACCCGCTTTGGTCGGAGTCGTATAACCTTCGCTGACTTTGCCCGAGCTATTGGTGATCAGCGGGTTTCCTGTGAACTTGCCCCCCGCACCGTTATCACTGAAACCTACCGACGCCCCCGACACTGGATTACCCTTGGCATCCTTCACCGTGCAGGTAATCGGCAGGGGTAACGGGTTCCCGACAGTCACGTTCTGATTCGCCCCGACACAACTGAGGCTCGCCGGAGGCAGTGAAGTTGCAGTCTCGGAAAATGTTGTGGGCCCGTAGTTGGAAAAGGAGCCTCCTGAACCGCTCGCGCTGATCGCGATGTTGCCAACGGTTTGCGGCAGCGTGTAGGTCGTCGTGGCTATACCCGAGCTGTTGGTCACGGCGGTGGGGCTGCCAAAGGTCCCGCCCGCACCATTGTCGCTGAACGTAACCGTCACTCCCGAATCAACGTGTCCCGAGTACGGGTCAGCAACCAGCACTTGTAAAGCGGTAGGTAGAGTCGTTCCAATGGTGCCGCTCTGGTTGTTGCCGGCGTAGGGCGACAGGGCCTGATACAGCGCGAAAGCGACTAATGACGCTTGTGTACCGACATAAACCTTGCCATTCGCTACGGTGGGAGTAACAAAGTGCGCCGCCTGGTTGTTCAAATTGTTTGGATTCTTTACAGAAGAGGGAGGGAAAATCTGTACGCCGAGGGTGGAAGCATTCCAGGCAGTGAGCACCGCGTTCGCTTTTGGCGGGGCCTGAACCATCCAAAGGACTGCGTTGGTCGTGCCGTTGGCCGAAATCACTGGAGTAGCAACTCCGCCCAGCTTATTGGTCTGCAGCACGGGCGTAGCTGAAAACTGGGCAATACCCGTGCTGGTGCTGAGCGCAAAGGCTTTGAGCGTGGCATTGGCCGGCGTGAAGTAAACCATATTGTTCCAATACGCCGGCGTCCCGAACATCGGTCCGCCCAAGACGCCGGGAAGCCATTGGACAATCTGCGTATCGCCAGTGCCGCTGGAATTGTAGTGGCCCATGTCGTCTTGGTTGACCAGATAGATCGTGCCCAGCTTACCGGCGCCCACGATCAGGTTCGGCACCGATCCCTGTTGCGGAGGAAGCAAGACTGGTCCACCTGAACCCAGATCGAGGTCCTGGTTTTTCATTTGCAGCTGGTCGTACGGTGTAAAGTAATCCACCACGCTTAACCCGCCGTTTAAGCTGAGCTTGAGAAAGGAATCTGCGTAATCGTTGCCGTCGTCCTCGACGTCGAAGTCTCCGTTGGCGCTCATGGCATAGACATTGCCGCTGCTATCCGCAGGCAGACCACCGCCACCCTGCCAAATCGATCCTTCTTCCGTACTCGCAAGCGAGTCCGGCGTGGTCGCAAATATACCGAGCTGCGTCTGCACGTTGCTGGCGCTGTACGCGAACATCCAGCCATGCGCATAGAGGTCACAACCCATGGATCCAAATGCGATGTATATCGTGCCATTCGACTCCAGCAGGCCCGGCCGTTGCATCTGATAACGCGGCGTAAATGTTACCGTGCCCGCCGCTCCGGCCACCGAACCGGTAATCTGGCTAGGTCCACCGAACTTCTCCTCGCCCGTGGTGACATCCAGAGCATGCAAGTAAAAGGCCTGTACACCCGAGGACGGGACAATCGTCTTGCCCACCACGTACATCGTGTTGGTGGTGGGATCGATGACGGGCGTACCCATGATTCCTATCTGGGTAAATTGCGTGACGTTGCCGCCACCACATCCCTGATCGATGACCGGTACGGCTTCGCTCCCGGATGGGTACAGAAGACTGGTCGTCCATAACGGAGCCAGGAGACTGTCGGCATCGAAGGCATATACACTATCGTTCTGCGTGGTCACGTAGACGACGTTGTGTGTGCCCTGACTGGGTATGGAGACGCCCGGAAGATAGAGAGGTTGGCCTACAACAAAGCCATCAACGCCCTGGTAAAACAGCGGCCCGAACTGGTTGACGTTGACGTTCGCGGGGGTTAAGAGGGTTTCGTTGGGATTAAGACCCGAACGCGAGATGTCGTAATGGTGCGTGAGAACACTGACTTGTCCATGCAAGGGAACAAGCGCGCCCAGAAACAAACACCCGTTCAACAGCACCACCGTCAAGCGCGATCTGTTTTTCATCAACTTCTCTCCCTCTTGGCATCAAAACGAGAATAGGGGCCCCCATTCCAACAAGAATGGCTTCTCTACGAAGAGCAGGAATAAAGATGCCGTCCCGGACGAATCAATAGCCTCGGACTATTCGTGGGCCGCTGGCAATGGCACAATCGGGGGGAAAGTGGGTCCGAAAGTGCTATCAGGGCCCGTCCATAAGCCAGTGTTATGATCTCTGACACCGCGACCAAGCTAGATCTCAACCATTGCTTCCGGCTTCGAACGCTTGGCAAGAACAGTTTCTGTTTTAGAACGTAACTCCGTACTTCCCGCGGAAGATGCGCGTCTGCCACGTAAAGCAATCACTCGAAGGCTGAGAGCAGTTACTGTGGCCGGTCTGGCTCGTATTAAAGTATTCGCCGACTCCATAGAACGTCAGACCGTCGGATGAATCAATCACCGTTGCGGCGTACTGACCCCAGTGATAGGTATTTTCCTCATCTCCCGTGCCGGCAATAATCAGGGTAGGGTTGTCGAAGCTGGTCGCTCCCCACGGCAAAACATCGAAATAAACCGCAGGATCGGCCTGCCCTTCGCAGGTTGTACAGAAGGGTCCTGAGACCGTATATGCAATTCCAAGATTGCCATTTTGGTCGAGGGCCGCGCTGGGCATGAAGTAAGAGAGTATACCGGCGGTATCCTCCAGATCTGGAGGACCGCTCGCGCCACCGCTGTTAACCAAGACCGTGGCGGTTCCATCGGACACGCCCAGAATGTAATACCTGACTCCAACGGCCTGAGTATTTGGGTCTTCCATGATTACGTGCGATACGGTGAGGTACTCGCCGTTGGGGCCGCTTCCGGAAGAAGACAGATTGTTGTAGGTCAGCCGGTTCGCCAGGCGGTCACCGAGCGAATCCACGCAGGGCGTAACAAAGTCACCGCAACCCCCGACACCATACGCCATAACATCGCTGGAGTTTGTACTGGGTTCGGGGACGCAGACGGTATTCGTCTCACGCCCCGGGCCGGTGGTATCGTAACAACCCGGCGTATAGGAATTGACGTTCAGGAAAGTCGGCCCGCTCAGTCCACTCGAACCCCATGTGAACAGCGCCAGTTGATGGGACTGGCAAGGAACCGTCTGGCTAGTGCACCAGGTCAATCCATTGCCTTTTTGCTGAAGGTTGCTGGGATTGACCAGTGCCAGAAAATATTCCGGCTCCCCACTCACCGGTCCGGTCGCGCTGTCGATGTCGGCGACATCAACCGAATGAATCAGCGAGGGCAACTCCGCCGTGGGCACCATGTAGGTGTAGCAGGTAATCGGGTTCGCAGGCAGGCCCTTAGCCATGTCGGCCCGGTCCAACTGGCAGGCCTCAAAACCGGCTTCCACGTAGCCATCCGTCGAGTTTTGCAAATCAAAGGTGAGATAGAAACCATTCGACCAGGTGCCGAATCGCGGCCAGTCGGGAAAATAGTAATACTGGCTGCCGGTCGTGCAGTTGCTCGACGAGGGCAGACATGGAATGACCGAATCCATTTTGAATTCGTAGGCGTACCACTCGGTCTTGGAATTGGAAATATCGCTGCTGGAGCTCAGGGCGAAGCAAAAAGCATAATGGGAAACTCCGCCTGAGGTATAAGCAACGCGACGCTCAATGACGAACTCGTTGTCCAGGCGATCGTAGATGACCTGAACGTTGCCGGACTGGTCCCCGCATTCCTTCTGGGTTGTACTCGACCATAGACGCGAAACCGGGCGCGGAACCGCCGTACTTCCGCCGGACGACGAAAAAATCGGGTCTCCAGTTGTTTTGTTGAACGCCTGGACAAACTGTGTATTGACCCATTGGAGAACCTGCGCGTTTTTTCCGGTCGCGTTCACGCTCACTGCGATGTTAGTGTCGAGATTTTGGGCAGTGTCGTAAAACTGATAGGCCGTGCCGATATTTTGTTGGGCATCGATGCCCTCGATTTGGTCCGCTGTCCACTTCCCCGATGTGCACGCCGTCGACTTGCAAACGGGGAAGTTCGTCGCCGTATTCTCGGCCACCTGGGCCGCGTTATAAGGACCGGCAATCGTACCCACCTGGCAGTCGCCTGACGTGCATTGAGCGTGAGCGAGCGCATAAGCGCCCGCCAGCAGCCATACAGTGAGCAAGCAGGCTCTGGGAACCATTGTTTTGAAGTCCGTCATATGTTTCTCCTGGTTGGGGATTCGCCCGACAACAATTGGCGTGTCACTGCCACTTCGTCATCTCTTCATTACCAACCCACCACCCACAGCAAAATCGGCCATGAAACCACCTGGTTTTTGTTACCGCAAAACGCGGCTGCTGGAGCGCCGTTCAGCCGGTCGGCGCTCCGGCCTTCTTACACTGCTTCCTTCTCGAGCACAAAATTCTCCAGCACCAGGCCCTCCATTTCGCTCTTCATGTAGGTGTTGAAGGCGTTGGCGGGAGTGGTGACGATGGGCTCGCCCTTCAGGTTGAACGAGGTGTTCAGAAGCACGGGCACACCTGTCGCCTGGCCGAAGCGTTCAATCAGCTTGTAATACCGCGGACTTTCCGACTTGAACACGGTCTGCAGACGTCCCGTTCCGTCTACGTGCGTGATGGCCGGCAGGGTCGTGTGGTGATTCTCCTTCACCGGAACGACATACAGCATGTAACGCGCCGGATAATGCTGCGCGGCGTGAGGAAGCTCGAAGTACTTTTCGGCGTGCTCGGCCAGAACCGATGGAGCGAACGGCCGGTAAGGCTCGCGGAACTTGATCTTCGCGTTGACAATGTCCTTCATCTGCGGATTGCCCGGATCGGCGATAATGCTGCGCGCCCCGAGGGCTCGCGGACCCCACTCAAAGCGGCCGTGGTACCAGCCGATGACTTTTCCGTTCGACAGACGATTCACGACGTGATCGAGCAGTTGATCTTCGCAATCGAAACGGCGATGCGGGATGTTGTTCTTGGTCAGGAACTCGGACACTTCTGCCTGCGAATACTCCTGGCCCCAGTCCGCCCGGTTCATGCAGAAAGTACGGGGATGGCCCAGCAGCGTGTTGTAGGCCCACAGGGCCGCGCCCAACGCACCGCCTCCATCGCCTGCCGCCGGCTGGATATAGAGTTCTTCGAATCCGGACTCACGCAGGATGCGGCTGTTGGCCACGCTGTTCAGCGCCACGCCGCCGGCCATGCAAAGCCGCTTTTGCCCGGTCCTCTTTTGCAGGGCCGACGCCATGTTCACCAGCAAGTCTTCGGTTACCTTCTGAATGCTGGCGGCGATGTCGGCGTAGTGCTGGTTGATCTTGCTCAGTTCTTTCACGTTCGCCGGAGGCGTTCCGAAATACGTCGGAAAGCCCGTGCCTTCCGTGAAGAACAGCATGTGCGGATCGCGTGGCTCGCCAAACAGGTCGGCGAAGCGCGAATTGAAAGTCCTGTCCGTGGAGTGATGGAACGAGAAATAGTCCATATCCAGCGAGAATGAGCCGTCTTGATGCTGCCGGACCAGCTTCCAGACCTTGTCGACATAGCGGGGCTGGCCGTACGGCGCCATGCCCATCACCTTGTATTCGCCTTCGTTGACCTCAAAGCCGAGGAAAGCGGTGAAGGCGCTGTACAACAAGCCGATCGAGTGCGGAAATTCGATCTGCTGATCGAGCTTGATCGAATTTCCCCGGCCCACGCCGGCCGCAGCCGTAACCCACTCGCCGACGCCATCCACCGTCAGAATTGCCGACTCGTCAAACGGCGAGCACAAGTACGCGCTGGCCGCGTGCGAAAGATGGTGATCGGAAAAAAGGATTTTCTCCTTCGGGATTCCCAGTTCCTGTTGCAGCGTGCTGCCGACCCAGAGCTTGTCCAACACCCACGAGATCATCGACTCACGAAACACCTTCCACGATTTCGGATAGGTCGCCAGCACCGTCGCCAGAATCCGGTCCAGCTTCCGGAAGGGCTTCTCAAAAAACACGACGTAGTCCAGGTCCGAGCCCTTCAGCCCGCCGGTCTTCAGGCAGAACTGAATCGCATTTTTCGGAAAGTCGTAGTCGTGTTTCTTTCGCGTAAACCGCTCTTCCTCCGCGGCTGCGACCAATTGGCCATCCTGCAGCAGCACCGCCGCCGCATCGTGGTAGTAACAAGAGATACCCAGAATATTCATACAGTCCTTCAGTCCCTCATGATGGTTATGCCACCGTACGTCGGTTTATTCGTCGAGCTTCGAGTCGAATTCCGGCATCAGTTACGCTTTTCGGTTGTTCCACTCCTGGACGAGTCGGCTGCTCTCGTCGGCAGAAGCATTCTTGATCACGTTCGGTCCAACCCTGCAGCGGGGGGCGGCCCGTACCCGCGGCTGCGTGCTTGCCGCTCAACCGAAAGCCCGGCCGACGCCGAAAGCTTGAGTTTTTCAGGGGGAGTGCGAGATCCCGAGCAACCTCACTTGCTGCCAGATCTCTCCACCAAGGAGAGATCGCCGGTCATTCAGGAACCGGCTCAACACGCTCAGGCTATGCCTAGAAGAGCGTGTAGATAAACGGAGCGATCGACGAGCTCTGCCCCAGGATGATCAGCACGGCCATCAGCAGCACCATGGTGACGACCGGAAGCAACCACCAGCGCTTATTCTTGGCAAAGAATGAGAGCAACTCACCGACAATTCCGAACCGATTCTTGGCGGTTTGGATAAAACCCATGGCACATCCTCCTTGTTGTTTCGAACTGAACTTGCTGGTTCTAAACTGATATGCAACTGAACTTATGTGGAACCGAACTCTACTGTCGTTGTGAACTTCCATCCGCGCTCGGGTTCGCCTGAGCCTGATTCTGCTGAGGCCGATTTTGCTCAGCAAGATTCTGCCGAATCCAGTGCTGGATCTGATCCGAAATCAGATCATTCGCCTTGGCGTTCGGATGGTCGTCCTGCGGGGTAACGAAAAGTGTTTCTTCCGGCCCGTGATCCTTTAACCCGTCAATCAATTCGAGCGAAGGCGTTTTGTCGGACGCCAGCACACCCTCGATCTTCTGGTGCGCGGCTTTGAACGGATAGGTGTCGCCATTGATCTGATGCAGCTCGGGCAGGAGTGCAACCAGCACCTGGCTTCCATTCACCCTGGTCGATGCGGCCAAGCTGTGCAGAGCCTGTTTGCAGGCCTGGAATCCCGGCTTGTCGTCGTCGTAGAGCGACGAGTAGTACTGTTTCCAATCCGGGCGCTTTCCCGTGCGCCGCAGAAGTCCATCAAACCGGTTCGTCGTGAACGCAATCAGATAAGAACTGTCGATCAGGAGACCTTTGTGCTCGATCGGCACCGGCTCCGGATCGTTGATGAAGAACACCAGCACCACCAGATCGGGATTGAACGCCTTCCCCTGCGTTTCATAGTAGGTCACTTCCTGCACGGTGTCGTAATTTCCAACGCCGGCGTCAATGACTTCAGCTTTGTTGTAACCAGGAGGCAGATTTGCATTTAATTTGTGCTCGAGAAACTTCGCCGCGGTATCTTCATGCCGCACGCCCCAGCCGAACGTGGTCGAATCGCCCAGCATCAGGACGCGATAAGTGCCCGGCGCTTTCTGGAAGGGATATTCGTCATCACGCAGCCCCTGCGAGTTGATCTTGACGTCCACGCCCATGAGGAACGAATGCCCGTTGGGCACGTGCTGAAAGCTGAGCTGCGGATTCGCTACCGGATGCTTCAGGCGCACTGCGTACTTCCACATCTCCATGGAGAAATCTTTGCTGTGATAGAAATCGATGCGCAGGAAAATCTCCAGCGCCAGCGCCATCACCAGGATGGTGAAGATCAGAATGGCCAGCTGCCCCAGCAGGCGCGCACCCAGGCTGGGCTGCGTGTTGACCTCGGGCGTAACCGGCCCCTCAGGCTTGGCTGACGTCGATGTTTCTGGCGGTGTCAAGGTTGAGCTTTCCACGACGGCTCCCATAATGGTTTCGAATGAAACTCAGGCGACTCGACCGGCTTGCTTAGCCTGGGCGATTCGTGAGCTGCATGTAAGCGTTGGGGGGGGCGCAAAACTGCGGTTACTGCTTTTGAGCCCACTGCAAGTCTTCGACTTCAGCGGGACGATCCAGCCAAGCGTCGGGGCGGTGCTTGATTCGCAGCGGGTCCGCCAAAAGCCGAACCAGAATGCCGAAGGGCGCGACCGCGACCGCATAAAGAACCGTTAGCATGACGCGGGCCTGAAAATTCCCAATGATCTTGGCGACCCGTGTCCATGCTGCCCAAAACTGCTTTAAGCCAGTCCAAAGTTTCTTAAGCATATGTGAGTTCCAAAAACCTGCAAAGAGAAGAAACTCTCTATCTCAGGTGGTATTTTTTCTGGGGGATGACACTTTTTGTCACGTGCCGCGCTCGGTTTTGACGGGGAGAGACCGAACCGTAGCATGGCGGCCTGACCGATTCAACCGAAATCCACACTCTTACGTTCATTTGCATGGGCTCAATTCGCCGGCTGGTCGTATCGAGCCGGCACTCCATTGGTCGCGGAAACGGGTTGCGGAATTGCCTTCTGTGCCGCTGACGATGATCCTGCAGTAGAAACCGCAGATTCCGTCGGGCAGTAGCCGCCAATCCCATTGATGGTGTGGAACAGCTGCTGGGCAATTAGCGCGTGACCACCCGGATTGGGATGACTCCAGTCCTCAAAAATCTTATCCTGATTCATCGACTTCCAAGCTTCCATCATGTTCACGACCGGAATGCCGTGCGTCCGGCCGAAATCCAGCATCGCTGCCTGGAAGGGGTGCTCCGGTACGGTTTCTCCCACGGTACCGGTCACCAGCAGAATCATTTTTACGTTGTTCCTCAGGCACACCTGGTAAGCATCGTTCAGTCGGGACGTGAACTGATTCACATCGATTTCTTCACCGGCTTGCTTGACATCGAGCGAACCTGCCACCAGCATGTGCCGCACCCGGTAATACACCAAAGTCCGCAAGAGATCTTCAATCACGAAGTCGTAGATCGCGCTCTTGCGCAGCCATCCCTTCCATCTGACGCGGCTCAGAAATTTCTCGCGGACGGCTCCCTGGGTATCGACCAGGCCTTCCATGCGGGTATTCCCGCTGAAACCGATCACCACGATGTCGGGCCGGAAACCATCTTCGATCACTTTCTTCATCCTCTCGAGCGTGAGAGAATTCGGATAGGCATTGATGCCGGCATTTACAACCTGAAAAGTGTGCTGCTGGCATTTGGAGTTGAGCATCTGCTCCAGGTACGCGCTGAAGGTCGCGTTGTCGGCGACGCCCCAACCCATGGTGACGGAATCACCAAAGGCGAAGACGCGCACTTGCCCATCCCTCTTGGGTCCCAGCTTTTCCTGGTAACGGAAGCCATCCTCACTGATGGTGATGGGCTTGTGTTTCGCCTCCGTGACATTGTGACCCGGCACCGGCACCCACAACAGGCGCTCGTCCGGGCGGTAGCTGACGTAATTGCCGTAGCCGAAGAGACGCAGGACCAGCTCCAGCGCCACCACCACCACCGCAAACCATCCAAGGAATCTTAGAAACTTGAGAAGACTGTTTTTCTTACCTGGCATTCGAAATCCTGGTAGCTGTCCTGTGATTCTGTGTGGGGAAACCGAGCCCTGATATAGCTCCGCCCTCTCAGTCACACCGGAGGGACAATCCTGAGTTCGTTGGAAACTTTAGTACTTAGTCCGCAATAGGGGATTGCAACCAATAAAGCAGGTCATCTACCCTTTACGTCCCTGTAAAATCAAACAGATACGCGCCGTTTGGGTGACCTGGTGAAAATGTTTTCGCACCTGCTCCAATTGGCTTCCGCAAACCTTTGCAACCTCAGCGGGCCCTTGCAAAACGCTCCCAGGAATGTGTGCAGCATCCGCTCACACGCCAAAATGGAGTCCAATCAGAACGAGCCGAACAGTTTAGGGGGAGATGACAGAACTTTGATGAATTCTATCACTGTTCCCAAGGCCATACCAGCTAAATCGCCCTTTACTGAGGAGCCAGGAACCACGGCACAGTAGTATCGTCGGTGCGAAAGAAATTCATGAGGAGATTTGATTCTTTTTCACTTCCGGCCAGAACGGGGTGAATCCCGTCACTTCTCAGGTCCTGGCAAGTCCAGACCAAACCGTCGCTGCGCGGAAGCAATCCGTTCGCCCAGGTATACGGTCCCCAGGAAAGCCAGGGTGCCATCACCGGGCCCAACGATGGGTTGTAGTTCAGGTTCGGATCGCCGTTCAGTTGGTCGGCAATCATGCCCTTCACAGCGAACGCCTGCTCGTACGAGTAGGGTTCGGGATCGGTGCCCTTTATTCCGTTGGAATAGCCGGCGTAGTAACGGCTGGAAACGTACGTCAGCAGAATGTTGGGAAACTTCTGCAACAGAATCTGGGCGATGGTCTCCAATTCAGCTTGAAGGTGCGCGGTGGACGCAGAAAATGTGCCTGAAGGCGGCGAATCGATACACATCAGCCAAACTGCGACAACCTGATTGGCGGAAACTCCCGCAGCCGGCAGCAACGAATTGATGATCTCGTTCCAGTGGCCATTGGTAGACACCGAGAGCAGCTCGGCTGCCGCCCGGCTCTGGCCGCCATCCACGACCACGAGATTCGGATTCGTCGAGGGATCAGCCATCGCGTTGGTCACAAATTGCGAGAACGAAATCTCGTTGTCCGATTGTCCAAGGGACAACAAAACGTATTTCCCCGTCGGACTCGGGTTGCCGTTGGTGTCCAGCGGCTGAATCGAATTGGCGAGCATGACGCCATACTGGTCTTGCGCCGAGGGCCGTTGATTCGTCCCGCCGGGATAAAGCCCGCCTTGCACGCCTTCGTAGTAACCCGTACCAAGATCGGTGATCGGAACCAGCGGAGTTCCCGCAACAGGATCGTTGAATGAGATGTCGCCGCAATTGGCTCCCGTGGGAGTGGCCACGGGCAACGTGTAAGTCTGATTGACGACGTTCGGCGGCGTGCTGGAATCACTCGCCTGTGCCGTAAACGAGTAGCTTCCCGTCGCGACATTGGTATCGATCGAGCCGCTGATCACTCCATTGCTCGAGAGGTTCAACAAATCTGACGGCAAATTCGATCCTGACGCAAGACTCCAGGAATAGGGAGGAGTTCCTCCCGCCGCCGTGAGCGTCGCCGAATAGGCAACATCCTGCGTGCTGGCCGGAAGGGTTGGGAAAATCGTGGTCGCCAGCGAGCCGTTGCTGGTGACAGTTCCTGACAGCGTTGCTCCGTTGGGGGGCAAGACATCGTAGTAGATGGTCAAAGTGCCGGTGGCTGAGGCGACGTTCGTCCCGAAGAAACTGACCTGCACCTTATACGACTTACCCGGATTGACCGTGACATATCGGGTAAATGGAGGGACGGAGAATGGAGGAAACGTGCGCACGGACTCCACCCGGAAGGGCGCGGCCCCCGTGTTTGTGATGGTCACGGTTTGCGAGCTGCTCATGGCGCCCAGCGCCTGATTCGCGAAGGTGAGCGAGTTCGGACTGAGGGTCGAGACCGCCGTTGTCGTCACGGCCACTCCCGAGAGTGGCACGGTGAAATTCGTCCCATCGGAAAAGAAAAGTTGGACCTGGCCGCTGTAGCTTCCCGCTGCCGTCGGCAAGAATCGGAAGGAGAAATTCAAGGTCTGATTCGGAATCTCTTCCGCTGGGAACACGCCGTCAGACATGTAAAACGTGGGGAACGGAGTGACGGTGACATTGGTGACGGTAATCGGCTTAGTGCCGGTGTTAGTGACATAGATTACGTCGCCTGCGCTGAGGCCCACGGTGACTGTCGGGTATGTAATGGAAGTCGGGGTAACTGATTCCGTTGCCGTGGCCTGGACTGCCGCCACCGACACGACGCCGAGCAGAGCCAGTGCGAGCAGCAGGCGCGCGCGTCGCAGGCCGAACTCGCTTTCGGTTGATGTCTTATTTGTGGCCAGGAATTGCAGGACGGTGGCGCAGGTTTCCATGTTCAGCCTCGAGCACTCAAAAGTGACAGCGGGGGAACCAGTGGCCCTGATGTTTCGGAAAACGGTACTTCGAAAGACGATTAAGAGCGGACGGCGTTGGCCTGCGATGCTAGAGCCCGCTTCAGAAGCGCGGAGTCCGGAGCGGCTGCCAGGAGATTGTGGCCGTACCCCGGATTCAAATGCAGGCTGGCCAATTGCGGGACCGTCTCGACGCGCATCGGTTCAAGACCTTCGCGCAGCAAATATACCTGAGCCGTCAATTCGTGGACAAGAAAATCGGTAGTGGCGCAAGTTGTGTCCTTGCCATGCTCTTCGTAAATGAACAGTCCGCCGCGCTGCATCACGTTGCGAGCTCCCTTGAGGGCCTCGACCTCCGCGCCTTCCACGTCAATCTTGACCACGACATCGCCGTTGCTGGATGGGATTGACGCCACGACATCGTCAATGGTCACCGACTTTACGACCTCGCGCTGAAAACCACCTTCGCCCGGCTTGCCCCGGTGATGAACGCAGCTATTGCTGCCATGCCGCAGGGGATGCGTCTCAAACTCCAGGTCGACGCCAGTTTGCGAGTAGACCGCCTTCCGGATCGCTGTGAAGGAGTTGCCATTGAGCCTGAGGTTTTCCTGCAGCCGCTGAAAAGGCATGTTCGTAGCTTCGATGGCTACGATGTGATCCGCGCGGTTGATCTTCTGGGCCGCGTAAATGCTCCAATATCCCTGGTTCGCGCCACAGTCGATGAAGGTCGAATCGGGAGTCAAGATCTGATTCAGAAGAGCCTCAATCTCGGTTTCGTACACGAATCCGTCCAGAAGGCGGGTGTAGAAAATATCGTTCAAATGAATCTTGAACTTCCTGTCACCGTTGCTAAGCACGGCCGTGTTCTGCGCCGGAAAGGCCTTCGCCACCAGGTTGGCGGCGGCATAGAGCCCGCGATACTCCGCCCGGCGCAACACTCGCACCAGACCGCTCAAGGCGGCGAGTTCGATGCGGCAACCGATTCCGCCATCGGCAACGCTTACTTGATGATTTTTCATTGGAATGAGTCAGATCTTCAGTACAGGCGTGGCCCTGCGTCAGCCTTCCGGAGCGGGACCAGGACGGCTGGCGGCGCGCCGTCGCAAATATTCCGCGTAACCAAGAATGACAAAATAGTGGACCGGCGGATGGAAAATGATGAGATTCATGACCGCCGACCGCGTGGTTACGATCGCCAGCACCGCAAGCGACTCGACTGCCAGCTGCCGCTCCATCGACCCTGGAGGAAGATGCCGCAAGAACCTCATTAAGATCCACCAGGTCGCCACGACGCCAATAATGATGGGTAGCGGACCCAAAATGCCGTTCCCTACCAAGGTTTCAACGTAGTCACTATGCAGGGGTCCGAATCCCTCTTCTCCCATCTTTCCCCAGACGGCAAAGGGCGCTGCGAATGCGCCACAGCCGCTGAAGGGCCGCTGCTTGAAAACGTCCCACGCAACCGCCCACCATTGCACGCGGCCGGTCAGCGACAGCACTTCCGCCCGGCTCTGTCCGCGCTGCAGGAACGCCAGGATTGTGCTGCCTAAACCAGTCATAGCCAACAACACGGTCGCAAAGATTCCCACCGCCAGACTCTTGCCCACTCGTTGGGTGAAGAGCAACACCAGCAGAGCACCGATTACGAAGCCGGCCATGGCAGCCCGGGTTTGGGTGAAAACCATGGTGGCAACTCCGAGCAGAAACACGAAGCTGTACCAGAGTTTGTCAAATTTCCGTCCGGCGACAGGCCACAGGCGAGCAAAAGCCACCATGGCAATAACGGCGCCGAAACTGCCCAAGCCATTCGAGCCCTGGCCCGGGAAAATGCCCGTGAGGCGGACTTTGAGAATGCCCGCCATGTAGCCTTCTTCCAATGCCTCATGCGGCCAGATCGGAGCCTCAACCCACGCTGACACAACCAAAAGTCCGATCAGGAACCAGGTCCAGTCAAACAAAGCCTCAAACGCTTCGATCGAACGGATCGTTACCAGGATTGCCGCCAGAAGGGCGACGTCGTTCAGATATTCCAGAGACTTGTACAGCGTAAAAGGAGCGTTGATCGACCAGATCGTCGAAAGCGTGCACATCAGCGCGAAGATGGTCATGATCAGGACCAGCCCGCGAAACATCGAACTCATCCAGTTTGTCCGGCGAAGTACCAGGCGAACCAGCAGTACGGAAGCTGTAGTGGCGACTAAAACGACGCGGTACAACGCCGCTGCATCTAGGGGATTACTTTGCAAACTGCCGACGGTACGTAACCGGATCACAAAGCTGCTGGCCAGAACAAACAGCCACAGCGCGTGGTACCAGCGCAATTGGCGCCACAGCACCTTCAGCTTGCTGTAGCCGCGCGAGCAGCTCCACGCAACGTAAACCAGCGTCGGCGGTGCCAGCAGTGTCAGAGCGACAACGATCGGCATCCCGTAGCGGCTGATCAGGTTGCTGGCGGCCAGACTGATCACCGACCCCAGAAGCACAAGAAGCAAAAAGCTCACGATGAGACCCAGCTTCACCGGCCTCGCCATGCCCGGAGCGGACGGCCGCACTGCATCCGGAAGAACGCTGCTTCTGGTGACAAAATCGTTCATTTCAAACCCAAAAATCCTTGCCAAGGGATCGGGCCGGTCTTAGCTAGGCCGATCGCCGAGGGTTGTACAGGGCCGCAAACCCGGTTTACACCGCCTGCGGCCCTGAAGGTATCGTCTACTGAGCCTCACTGCAACCTGGAAACTTGAACGATGCGATGCGCGTATTCCAGATTTTAGACCCCTGCTGGGTGTAGTACTCGTTGGTGTACCAGAATGTGCAATCGTCCGTGGGATCGATCGCCATGCTGCTGTAACCACCCCAGTAGGTATTGAAGACCTGGTTTCCGGCGCCCTGCATGATGCTGATTTCGTCTTCCAAGGTGCCGAGCGGATCAGTCGCGAGCCTGCCCGTGTAGGAGATCGACGGGTACATGGTGGAACTGGAGACGCTGTAGCCGATTGCCATGTCGCCTACATCGTCTTGGGCGATGCTTGGCATCCAGCGATCGTTGGTGTCAGGATCAAACTCGCCCCACTGATATAGAGCAGGAGTCTCCGGGGTACGAATCTCGTACCAGCGGCTCGCCGCTAATGCATCGGTGGAGATCGGATTCACTGTATGCGTCGCCAGAATGGATTCGTAGGTGCCAAAGTTGCGATACGAGAGCCGATACATCAGCCGATCTCCGTAAGCGTCCAGATTCGACGGCTTGTAGCAATTCGGCTGCGGAGTGCATCCCGCCGGGGGTGTTGGCGATTGCGGTATGCAAAAGCCGCCGCGTGCGGCACAAGCATTGTTGTAGGGCGGAATCGTCACCGTGGTAGGTCCGGTGAACGTCGAGTCGGCCTCGGTGGCGAAATTGACGTGGAACTGCCAGACGTTGAGGGTGTCCGATCCGCCCAGGTTCATAAAGTAGTTGGGCGACCCCGTCGGGGGTGCGTTCGGGCCATCGAGAGTCACCGGCGAGAGGCTTTCGTAGGTAGTCGACGGTTGGAAGCAGACCGGCGCCGCAGGAGTCTTGGAGCCCGCGATCATGCTGGTGCGGTCAAAGGCGCAGACCAGGGGGCCCAGGAAGCCATGCGGCGCAGCATTGGCCAGCAGGTTGAACGACATGTAGTAGGCGTCCGGCCAGATTCCCAGCCTCGGGCTATCCATCTGATCGTTGTTGGTGCAGGTTGGACAGAGCGAGGTCAGCACGTAGGAGTAGCGATTGAACTTCGGAATTCCCTTCGTGGTTGTGGCCGTAAAATCCGAAGTTTGCGAGATCGCCAAGCAGAGCACGGTGTTCGAATTGTTCGGATAGACGTGACGCGCCACGATCCAAACCGAGGCCTGTTGATCGTAGAGCACCAGGGTTTGGCTGCTCGGTATCGTGGCGCACGGCCCGCTAAAGCCCTTCCACAGCGATGCCGCGGAGAAAGGGCCGTACACCAGAGCGCCGGTGGACTTGTTCCACACGGCATAGTTGCCGGTGCCCGTGACGCCAGCGACCAATCCTACTTCGCTCTGAAATTGAACATATTGAGTAGCGCCCACCGCACCATTGACATCAGGGTTGGGAACGCCGTTTTCCGGATTGGCGTAGACGCCGTCGAAATTGAGCGTGGGCGCAGGAATATTCTGACCTGCTGCCGACGCTGCACAAAACAGGAGGCAGATGCTCATCACAACCCCACCCGCGAGAGAGAAGCCACAGACCTTCTTCATTTGCCTATTCTCCATTTTTCTGATTTCTGACCGCAGAGTGCGCCGAGGAAGGACCTCCGCTGGACAGCCCCCCAAACCACCCTCCGCAAATCACGATCCTTTCGTTTGTTGCAGCTGAAACTCGTACTTACAGCCCGTTCGTGCCGGGAGCCCGTGAACCGTTTTTCTGTTCGGGGGAATCTACTTCTCTTCCCTGCCGTTGATGGGGAGAGGCGCAGGGAATGAGCAGCGCATGTGCGCGACAGGGCCCCGTGAGGGGCCCTCGATGTCGCTCATCAAGTTGCTGTTAGTTTAACCCAGATTGCTGAGGCCGAACACTGGGAATAAGTTACTTTCCACTTCCCTGCAAGGTCACAGTTTGCTGTGAGCCCGTGCTGGAATTGTCCTGAATGTTGAGTGTGGCACCATCTTTGCCGCTGGCCGCGGGCGAGAACGCAACCGTGATGGTGCAGGATGCGCCCGCCGCCACGCTGCCGCCGCAGTTGTTGGTTTGCGAAAAATCGGCAGCTTCGGCCCCGGTGATCGTGATGCTGCTGATCGACATCGCAGCGCCGCCCTTGTTCAGAACGGTCACCTTCTGCGTGGTTTTGGAGCCGAGACCTTGCAAGCCAAACCCCAGTAGCGTCGGCGAAATCTTGGCATCCGCCGACGGAACTCCAGTTCCAGACAGGTTCACCATCTGAGGACCGTTTGGGTCGCCATCATCAATGGTCACGGCGCTGCTCAGCGACCCGGTCGAGTGCGGAGAGAATGTGACGTTGATGTTGCAGGAGCCACCCGCTTGCAGGCTGCTGCCGCAATTATTACTCTGACCAAAATTCGGGCCCGCCTGGATGCTGTTAATGGCAAGGGCAGAGCCGCTGATATTGCTCAGGCTGACCGTTTGGGCGGTGCTGGTTGTGCCCACGCCCTGTCCCGCAAAGCTGAGGTTGCCCGTCGACACGAGAGTCGACATCCTGGGTACCGTCAGCGACAGCGTGACCGTGTGAGTGACGCTGCCAACCGTACCGACAACCGTGAAAGTATAGTTTCCGGCGGGCGTGCTCCGGCTGCTGGTCAGCGTGAGCACGGAGCTTCCCGACGTCCCGATGGAAGCCGGCTGGAAGCTGGCCTTTACGCCGGGAGCCGAGAGACCCTGCACGCTGAGATTGACCGTTCCGCTCATGTTGCCCATCGCTACCGTCGTCATGGTGCCGCTGGCCGCACCGGTCGAGCCGACCACCCAGGCATTGACGTTGCTCGGCACAAGCATGAAGTCAGGCGCCGACGAAACCTGACAGGCCGACGGATTTGCCACCGACGACCACGTTGAGTTCAAGTCCTGCCCAGTCGTGGACTGCCAGTCGGAGAAGTCGAGCAAGGTTCCAGACCGCGGTTCCGGAACTGTATAAGCATTCACATTCGAGCCGGCCCACCAGACATTGTGACCCGAACTCAGGGTCGACTTGAAGGTGTTCCAGTCGGAGCTGCCCAAGCCGTCGGCGAACACCTGCGCGGCCGTGGAACCAGCAAAGTTGTTTGCGCTCATGGTCACGTCTTTGGTGACGAGCTGATAAAGCTGGCCCGTTTCCCAGTTCGTGACCTGGATGCCGCCCAGGATGCCGGCCAACGTGATTTCGTTCCCGCCGTTGCCATAGATCGTGCTCCCGCTGAGCGTCAGGGCAGTGGAATCACGAATGATTAGACCGCCAGGGGTGTTGGGGATGGATACTGTGGCGTTTTGGCAAAGGTTCAGACCCGAAATCGAGGTCGGCCCTTCGCTCTTTTCCAGCAGGAACCCGCTGATGTTGCCCACGCCGGTCACGGAACTCATATTAACGTTCGCGTTGTCCGTGTCAAAGTGCACCGGAAACGTCTGATTATAAATAGCTTGCAGGCCGCTAAAGGTTCCATCGTGGTCCAGCATGAAATGGAAACCGGCGGAATCCCAACTGTAGAAAGCGCCCTGTGCGCCGCGCCAGTTGTTGTAATTGGCGACGTCGGACTGCCAACTCCCGTACTTCACCTGATAGCTCGCCATGCCGACTTGGCCGTTGTGGTTCGCCGTGCTGTTCTTCACGGTGAAGTACTGCGGCGTCGTCATGGAGAGCCCGCTGCCATTGTTCCACTGGAAGGTGTCGGTATCGATGAGCACGTTGGTGGCGTTGTTCTCAATGTATACCGCGGAGTACATGCGGCACGAATTCGCATACTGGAAGTTCAGGCCGCGCAGCACAATGTAAGACTGCCCGATATCGGTAAACAGAGTGGGACGGGTCGCCACTTCCACCGTAGCCGTGCTCATGTTCGTGCCCGAGGGGGGCCACACGTAGAGCGTGGCGTTGGCCTGGTCGGGAAAGAAAGTTCCGGGTTGCATGGAAGCCAGCGCAAGCACCTCGGTCAGGGGTGTCCCGTTCACAACCACCATTTCCTGGCGGAGCACAATTTCCTGCTGCGGAGGGCCGGTCGGCGATCCCGTGCATTCGCCCCACTGGTACGGCCACGACTTGGTATAGATGCTGGAATTGCCGCTATATTCCGTCCAGCCGGTCCACACATCGGCGCCCGATATGGTCACGGTCCCGTTGGTTTGCGCGCTGAAGGTGATCGGCAGAGATGTCGTTCGGTAGTTCTTGCCGATCGTCACCGACTCCCGATAGGTTCCCGGTTCGATGATGATCTTCGTTCCGATGCTCTTGTAGTTGTTGGTCTGGGCCATGCTGGAGGCCGCACTGATGGTCTGTAGCGGCTCGCTCTCGGTTCCGGGATTGCTGTCGGAACCGGTGCTCCCATTCACATAGATGGTTGCGGTTTCTAGGCTTTCATTGACGTTGGCTTGGCACCACGAAAGTACCGGTAGAAGAACAGAGAGAAGAATGCAGAATTTTTGCAGTCTGTGGGGGGCAGACATTGTAAACCTCGCGAATAAGTTGTGGCGACCACTGGCTGGTGCGCCGCCACACCCCGTTGCTTCCTGCGTTCGGAGGCTTCGGGGTTAGGTGAACGATACGGGCGTTCACCTTTCGCGAACAGATGCCGGTAGGGCATCCAAAAGGCCCATATTGGGCCATGCACGATCGTGTCGTAGGTACGACGAACCGGTCTTCTGCAGGTACAAGTCTGGCACTCGACATAATCAAACTTGATGCTGGTACTGAGGTCATGTACTTCCGGTGCCCTAATTTTGGTGCAGGTTGTTTCTCGAGACTACTTGCGCCGGGTTAGAGGGTGGCAGCCACTTGCCTTCTTCGAGCTTCTGCACCATGGCCTCCGCGGCAACCTGGTGTCCCAGCGGGGAATAGTGATGATCGCAGCTCAACGAAAAGTAGGGTGGCGGCAAATGATGGGTATCGCGGTAATTCTGAAAATAGGGAGTTAGAGACTCCAGCGGCACCCCGCTCTGCTTGGCAATCTCGGCCAGCTTCTCGGGGTAGACCTTGGGATTGAAAGTGGAGGGAATTTTCCCTTCCTGTTGCGGGAAATACGTGCTCCAGTTCAGATCGGTTTCGTAGAGCTGAGGAGGCGACAAGATCACGAGTTTTCCACCATCGCCTTCCACATCTCTCTTGTATCGTTCCAAGACCTTTTCGCTGACCAGCCAGGCACGGTCCCACTCGGGCGTCGACTGATCGGAATAAACCTGCCAGGCCAAATAAATCCCATCCCAGGTATAGGGCGTGTAATTCACATATCGCGCCCAACTGCGTTCGACGTAGTAGGTCAGCAGAGAATGCTCTTCCAGATAGGAGCGCAGGCCATTGAAGTACCGGGTTTGCACCGGCTGCAAAATCAGATCTCCATTTGGACCCAGGTTGTAATAAGGGCAATACCAGGTATGGATTCCGTAGCACTTTGGCTGCAGCGTGGACGAGTTATTCATGACGTCGTTGGCCACGAACACCAGGATGACGAGATCGGGATGGAATTGGCGGATCTGCTCGCGATACATCAAATATTCCTGCGTGGTTCCGATGCCCTCCACGCCGAAATTCAACACGGTGACGTTGTTGTACCCCTTTTGCTGCAACAGCTTTTCCATGCGGATGTTCATCACCTCATCCATCTTGACCTGGGGACCTTCCACCAGCGAATCGCCCACCAGGGCGATGCGAAACTCGCCCGCTGCTTTCGCCAGCGTGCGATCCCGGTCGCGCATGCCCCACTGGTTGACGTGGATCTGCCCCTGAAAGCAGCCCCGCTCATGGGTCACGTCCTTGTTGGGGATCAGCGATATGCCCAGGACCGGATCATACCGGCGGAAGGGAGAACTCCGATACGACTTGGAAAATAGCGAAGAGACACGCAGGGTCACCTCGCCCGCGCCCAGCAGCAGAAAAATGGCGAGGAAGAAGCTGATCACTGCGAATACGAATTTCTTCCTGCCGCTGATCGGGACGGTTTGAACCGGACTCATCATTTCAACTGTGCTCAATGTCTCTCCCCCAGGATGCACGCCGCGCGGCGGAGTCATTCCTGCATTTTTGCTTTCCTACCGCGCTGTCCTGTGTTGTTTGGAGACGACCAACTGCTCGATGGCTTCGACATTCTGCAGGTTATCGTAGTTGATTTCCTCGTCTCCAATGCGAACCCCAAATCTGTCCTCAAGAAACGACACCAGACGGAAAATGCTGAGAGAGTCGATCACGCCGTTTTCCGTCAGGGACTCCTGGTCGGTAAAAGACGAAACTCCCTTGGTGTCCGCAATTTCCTGGATGAATTCGCGGAGCTGACTTTTGATCGTATCGGATTGTTCGACAGCCATGTTTCTTCCCCCTCGCTACAAAACGTATTTGGAAAATTCCTTACAGGCCGTGCAGGCCGGAAATGATGGACTTCTGCACTTCGCTGGTGCCGGAATAGATTCGGCCGGAAAGGGCATCCCGCAACTCCCGCTCGATCTGGCAATCGTTGATCGCGGGACCGAAAATCTGGACCGCATCAAGGCAGGTCTGAAGGCACGCTTCCGCGACGTAAGCCTTGCAAATCGCCGCCTCGCGCAACGGATGTTTGCCCTGGCTCTTCAGCCAGGCCGCCTGGTAGAGCACCAGCCGCGCGGTTTCCAGGCGGATTTCCATTTCCGCGATCTTGGCTGAGAACGATGCATACTCGCGGTTCGATTTCTTGCGCTCGAGCGTGTGCCGCACGCAGCTCTCGAGCAACCGCTGCATGGTCCCAAGCTGGCTGGCCAAAATGCAGATGCGTTCCCACTCCATGGACGCGGTAAAGATGGCCACACCCGCGCCTTCCTTGCCGAGCAGATTCTCGGCCGGGACTTCGCAGTCGACGAAGGCCAACTCCGCCATCGGCGATGTGCGCAAGCCGCACTTGTGCAGCTTGCGGCTGATTTCGAACCCGGGCGTGCCTTTGTCGACAATGAATCCCGTGATGCCCCGCGGCCCTTTATCAGGCTCCAGATTGGCAAACACGATCACTACGTCGGCAATCGGTGCATTCGTGATGAACGTTTTGGAACCGTTGATCACGTAGCGGTCGCCTTTGCGTTCCGCCCGCGAGCGCAGGCTCCCGAAAGCGTCTGACCCGGCCCCGGGCTCCGTCATGGCGTGGATGCCGACGAATTCCCCACTGACCAGTTTCGGCAGATAGCACCGTCTCTGCTCCTCGTTCCCGAACATCAGGAAGGGAATTTCGGCGCTCCACATGTGTGCGTTGATGGAAAAGATCAGCCCATTGTCGCGGCTGGCATAGCCCAGTGCCTCGAGCGCGCATGCGGTGGTAAGGATGTCTTCCCCGCGGCCGCCGTATTCTTTGGGCATCGGGAGGCCGTGGATTCCGAACTGCGCGCACTTCTTCCAGCCGTCCCAGGAGAATTCTTCGCGGGCATCCTGCTCGTACAGATCATGCGCCAGTTCCGCGCGCGCGAACTGGATGACCGACCGGCGCAACGCCAGCTGTTCTTTTGTCCAGGAAAACTCCACGATCTCCCTTTATCTCAGATCCGTCTTGGATGCATCGGCGGCCAGATCCGCACAGAAATCCGCCGGCCCATATGGCTACATCGCCGAGGGTTGCATCTGCTCGACCTGCGGCGGCCGGAACGAATTCGCCGTCAGGTCTCCCAGCAGCTTATGCCAGGGATGCTTGGGATTGTTTTCCACCTCAGCCACCATAGTCTGCATCTTGGTCAGAACAGGTGGAGCGGCCTCGTCGTAAACATCGCCTTGCAGAAGCTTCAGCACGTCCAGACGGTACTTCGGCTCATTGATGAAGTACGTGAACAGGACGTTCAGGCGATAGTAGACGCTGATGAAGTCGTACCAGTTTTTCGTTCCCAGGTGGAGGGTGTTCTCGAAATTCGAGAAGCTCTCGCGGGAGAAGTTATTTTTCTCGAGCGCCGCCAGAACATCGTGATGCGCAAAGCGGGAGCTGTTCAGCGCGATGCTCACGCCGGTCGAGAAGATCGGATCGACGAAACGGCCGGCATCACCGACCAAAATGAAGCGATCGCCAGCCAGTTGTTTCATGGCGTAGCTGTAGTCGCCCTCATCCTTAAACGGGCGGATGCGATCGGCCGCCTGTAGAGCGTCGGCGATCGCCGGGCGGCTGCGCACCGAATCCCAGAAGAATTTTTCCCGCTCGGCCCGCGCCTTGGCAAAGTTCTTCTTCTGCGTCACCACGCCGATACTGGTGATAGTTTCGGTGATCGGAATCTGCCAGATCCAGCTGTTCGAGATGGGCAGGAAATGAATGAAGATGTAATCGCGGTGGCTGTCGCGCTTGGCGAAGATCTTGCGATCGTAGTTGTCAAACCAGGAGTGGATGGCGTACTGGTCGAATACCGGGTCCTTGACTTTGAGCTTTAACTGGTTGCCCAGAAAAGTTTGCCGCCCGCTGGCGTCAATCACCATCTTGGCGCTGACGCCCATCAGTTTGGCGTTGGCGCCCATCTGAAAATGGACCACCGGGTGTTCCGGGCCAAAGTCGACATGGCTCACGCGAACGCCTTCATAAACCGCCGCTCCCAGCTTGTTGGCGTGCTGCAGCAGGAGCAGGTCGAATTTGCCGCGATCGACGTGGTAAGTGTAGTTCGCGTCGACGCCCTGCTGCTTGCGCTCCTCGAAGCGAATATCGGCGTGACAATCCGGCGACAGGCCGTCCCAGTCGTGATCGTAGGCGCCTTTCTTGTCCTCAGCCGTCCAGACTGCGCCAAACTTGTGCGGAAATTTCGCCTCTTCCATCTGTTCGAGAAATCCCAGATCGCGAAACACGCGGGTGGACGAGGGGACGAGCGACTCGCCCACATGCGGACGAGGGAAAAGCTCGCGCTCGAAAACCACACAATTGACGCCGGCTTTTGCAAGGTAAGCGCCCATGCTGGCGCCTGCCGGCCCTCCTCCAATAACAGCTACGTCAAAATCCGGTTTGTTGTGGCGCACGTTGTTTCCTCCGAGAAAAAAGCAGGGTTTTAATCCGGGGGGAACATTACTTCAAGCTGGAACTTCAAGACATCCCAGATAAATGCGGGCGGAAATCGCATCGCGCAGGTCGCGTTCAAACTGGAATTCCGTCATGTAGCCGTAGCCGCCGTGAATCTGAATTGCATCCAGGCAGCTCTGCACGCAGGAATCGCCCAGATACGTTTTTGCCATGGCCGCCTCCCGGCTCGAGTCCTGACCGCGGGTTTTCAGCCAGGCGGCTTTATAGAGCAACAGGCGGCTGCTCTCGAGACGCACTTCCATGTCGGTAATCTTCCGGGCGATGGCGGCGAACTTTCCGATCGGCTGGCCAAACTGCTTGCGCTCGCGCGAATACTCGAGCGAAGTCTCCCCCAGACGCTGCATGATGCCGATATAGCTGGCCAGCCCGCAGATCGACTCCCATTCCATCGACGTTTTCAGAATCTCGCCGCCCTGGCCTTCATTGCCGAGCAGGTTTTCGAATGGCACTTCGCAGTCCGTCAGTGATAATTCCGCCATGGGCGAGGTCCGCAGCCCCATCTTGCGCAGCCTGCGAGTCACGGTAAGGCCGGCAGTTCCCTTCTCCACTAGAAATGCCGAAGTTGCGCTCGTGCCGGAAGCAGACTCCAAATCCGCGAGAACCACGATCAGTTCGGCATCGGCTGCTTGCGTGACAAAAGTCTTCGCTCCGGTCAGAACGTATCCGTTGCTGGAGCGCCGGGCGCGAGTCTGAAGAACGTTCGCGTTTCCTGCCTCCGCCGCGGCCATCACCCCAAGCCATTCCCCGCTCGCGAGCTTCGGCAGATACCGCTGTTTCTGCGCTTCGCTGCCGAACGACGCGACAGGAATCTCCGCACCCCACATGTGCGTGTTGAGCGAGAACAAGAGTCCGTTGTCGCGGCAGCCATATCCCAGCCCTTCCAAAGCACCCACCGTGGTCAGAGCGTCGCTGCCGCTTCCTCCGAACTCTGCCGGAACCGGCAAGCTTTGAATTCCGAAGCGGCCGCATTTGCGCCAGCCATCCCAGAAGAATTCCTGTTGCCGGTCCCGCTCGATAACGTCGTCCTGCAGTTCTTCGCGGGCAAAGCGGGCCACTTCCTTGCGGAAGGCGGTTTGTTCGTCGCTCCAGGAAAAATCCACGATTCGCTGCCTCACTTCAGAACAGGAGTATTGGAATTATGATTCGCCGGCGCTGCGCTGGTTGCCGCTTGACTCGGCGCTGTGCTCGGTGCGGCTTGCGCTTGGCCGTTGGCCTTCTGGGGCATGTTGCCGCCCCAGGCAAATTTTCGAGGCCGTCCGCCTCGCAGTTTGATTCGGGCGGGCACGCCCATGATAGTCGTGTTGTCGGCAACGTCGGTGAGCACCACGCTGTTGGCCACGACCACCACGTTGTTGCCGATCTTCACATCGCCGATGATCTTGCAGCCTGCCCCGAAATAAACGTTGTCGCCCACGCTACGCACGCCCGAACCGATCAGCACACCCGACTGGATCGTGCAGTTGGCGCCGATCTTTACAGGCGCGACGTTGATGGCGTAAGGGGTGTGAATGACCAGGCCGGGCCCGATTTCAGCGTCCGGCGAAATAAAGATACCGAGGAAGATCTGCACCATGCGCTGCAGGATTAACCCCGGAATCAAGAGCAAAGGACGAACCACCGGCGTACGCAGACTGCTCACCCAATGAGAGTATCGGTAGCAAACGATGGCCGGGGTTTCCAGCCGCAGCAGCACCCGCCACATTCCACGTTCCAGCGTGCGGTGGCCGAGGGCAGCCTGAAAATCGCCTCGTAGATTATCGAACATTCAGTACCCGCAATCCTTAGCGTTTCCGCTCATGGTTCACACACTCGTCCTTCACAGACTCAGGGCGACGGGCGAGGTTTTGGCGACGGTACGATTGAGCACCTGCGCGGCACTCCATTTCGTCAGCAGGAAATTGTCGATGAAGACCGCGTCAATACCGGAGCAGAAGTAGGTTCGCAATGCATCTTTCGGCCGCACCACCGGACGCTCACCCGGCAGATTGAACGACGTGTTCAGCAAAAGCGGCGCCGGATTCTGTTCACCAAAACGCTGCAACAGCTCCCAGAAAACAGGGTTCACGCGCCTCTCCACCACGTGCAGTCGCACTATGCCGCCCGGCAACTGCAGCGCCGTCGGCAAAACGTCGCAGCCCGGCTTCACCAATGCCAGAGAGTTCATGGTACGGCACAGAGGGGACGCGTCGAAGTACTTGCTGCACTCTTCTTCCGGAACCGCGACGGCAAAGGGGCGGAAGGCTTCGCGGTGTTTCACAAAGTCATTCAGGTTCTCAATCACGTAAGGCGCCCAGGGCGAGGCGAGTATACTGCGATTTCCCAGCGTCCGCTGACCGAATTCCGTCGCTCCCTGAAACCAGCCGACAATGTTGCCCGCCTGCAGAATTTGCGCCGCAATTTCCACTTTGCGACCTGTGGTGTTGTGGACCGCGTAGCGGGCTTTGGAGTTGTCAAGCACATCCTTGACTTCGGTCCGTGCATAGGACGGACCCCAGTACACCGAACTGACTTCCGGCCCCCGCGGCTGGTTCATCTGCTCGTGCCATACCCAGGCGGCTGCTCCCAGCGCACATCCCGCACCGCCCGGAGCGGGAGGAACATAAATGTTGCCCGCGCCGAACTCGCGCTCCAGATGAGCCACCAGGAGCGTGTTGTGGAACAGTCCGCCTCCCAGGCAGATTTTCGCAGCTCCGGTTTCTTTCAGCAGATGCGCCACCAGGTCTCTGACGACCTCTGTCACCGCAGCCTGCAAACTCGCCGCCAGTGTGCGTTTCTCGTCGAGACTCAGAGCAGCTCCCTGGCCGCCGATTCCCATACGTTCATAGAAGAACTTCGACGGCTCAAAGGTTCCGGTGAGCTCGCGATGGTAGTAACGCAGGTCAAGGTGGGGGAACGGGCTGCCCGGTCGGCGCATCATCTTCAGGAATTCTTGCTTTAACGTCGGTTCGCCTTCCATGCTGAGCCATTGCGTTTTGTGCTCTTCGCGATGCGGCACAAATCCCAGCAGGTCGGTCACCCGCGAGTAGACCCAGCCCAGAGAATGGGCGACGGAAAGACTCTTTCGGATCCGGATGCGATTTCCTTCCCCGAGGGCAACCATGCCGGCTCGTCCATCCCCTTCGCCGTCGAGGGTGAGAATCGCGGCGCGATCGAAACCAGACAGAAAAAAAGCGCTGCTGGCATGGCACAGGTGGTGATCCACAGTAATCACCCTGGTCGAAGACGTCGCAAACCTGCGCTTGAGGGCGCGAACGCGGGCCCACTCCCAGCTGAGTCGATCCAGTTCCTTTGCTTCCTGATAAGCGGTCGCGATGGGCGACACCGACATGCGGGGTCGAGAAAACGCGCGGCGTGCCCAACCGCGCAGCGGGTCGGCGGCGATGGCAATGGCGTCCGGGCTGCCGGCGAACTTCTGCATTCTCTCGAGGCAGAACTGGATCGCTGCTTCCGGCACAGACCGGCTGGCGGCGGGCTCCAGTTTCTGATTCTCGATCGCAGCTTCGATCACGCCGTCGCGGAGAAGCGCCGCAGCGGAATCATTCTTGAATGATGAAACACCCAAAATCAGCATTCGAGTCCCCTACGCCCACCCATCAGGAATCTCATTTCATTCCTTGGCCGAAACACCCACCAGAGTCTCTTTCGAGGCCACTGCATCCGGACGATGCGCCCTTGTAGCACGATATTTCCTCAGCAACCACAACGGAGCGAAGCAGTAGATGCACGCCACAGCGTGATCGAACATGCGCAGCCCGCGATACAGCACATGATCCAGCAACTTCTCCACCGCAAATCCCGCCGAGCTTTTCCCCGTCCCGGCAACTGTCATGTAGCGCTGGATCTTGTGCAGCGTGCGATCCGACAGAACTTCTTCCTTTTCTTTCTTGTCTGCCTTGATCTCTCCGCCCTTGACCATCTCATGATGAGCGCCTTGATAAATCGCCGACCGATCCGCATGCCGAAGATCGGTCATCCCCTCATACGACGGCAGGTTCAGAAAGTGGCAGACGCCTGCCATCGTTTTTTCCGGATCGTTCACCAACGTGTCGTACTCGACCTCGTGCATGGGCACGCGCCGGGCTCGCAGATTCTCGACGCCGGCGCTGAGATCGTAGGAGCCGCACAGCGCACGCAGAATCATGCCGCGCCGGGCAAAGAACGAATCTCCCCGGGCCGCACGAACCACGCTGCGGCAGACGTCCAGAGGGCCCCGCCGGATTACGATGAATCGGGCATCCGGAAACTGCGTGGCGAGTTCGGGCAGCATGTCGAAGTAGTTCGGAGACTTGCAGCCGCCGATCACCGAACCGGCGTATAGCTTCCAGGCGGCCCGGCACGCCTCGGCCAGGCCAAAAACATTTCTGGGCAGCTGATCGAGATCCAACCGGTGGCGGCTGGGCGCGGAATTCCAGAATTGCCAGCGTTCCGGCCAGTCTTTTTTCGCGCGCTTTCCGAGAAAAAGCGGCCACAGCAGCGGCAAATCGCATTCATACATGAGCGCGATCTGGGGATGCTGGTTGAGCAACGCGTACAACAACGACGTGCCCGAACGCCACATCCCCACGACGATGAGCGGGCCTTGGGCCCTCTGGCCTTTCCCGTTCCGGCCGTGCCCATTGCCCGACGCATTTGTCTGCCCTGCGATCATGCCTATGGTCCGTCGACTCTGAGCGGGCGTTCTAGTCGCCCGCCGTCGGCTCCATCACCTCGGTTCGACGTGAACTGGATTTGCTCAATTCCGAGGCAATCCACTTGTACGTCACGGCCAGGCCTTGCCGCAGCGGAATTGAAGGCTCCCAGCCTAACACGCGGCGCGTGCGGCTGTTTTCACTGTTGCGTCCGCGCACACCCTGCGGTCCGGAAAGATCGTGTGTGACTTCAAGCTTTTTGCCCGCGATCTCGGCCACCATGTTCACCAGCTGATTGATGGTCACCAGTTCGTCGGTGCCGAGGTTGAGCGCGTCATGATAGTCGGAGGCCATGATCCTCATTAAGCCTTCGACGCAATCGTCGACGTACATGAAGGAGCGGGTCTGCTCGCCGTCGCCCCAGATTTCGACTTCCCCGTGATTGGCCGCCAATGCCACCTTGCGGCACATCGCGGCGGGAGCTTTCTCCTTGCCGCCGTCATAGGTGCCAAGCGGACCGTACACATTGTGGAAACGTACGATGCGCGTTTCAAAGCCGTAGTCCTTGCGATAGTACCGGCAGAGTTCTTCGGCAAACAGTTTCTCCCAGCCATAACCCGGCTCGGGATCGGCAGGGTACGCGTCTTCTTCCTTCAAGGGCGCGACATCGGCGTCTTTCTGTTTGCTCTGCGCATATACACAGGCCGAAGAGGAAAACAGGAAGCGCTGCACGCCGTTCTTACGGCTGGCTTCGAGCATATTGGCATTGATCAGGATGTTGTGCCGGCTGATCGCGGCGTGATACGCGGTGATGTACCCGATGCCGCCCATGTCGGCTGCCAGGTTGTAAACCTGATCGATGCCGCCGCGGGTAGCAAGCAGGCACTTATCCATCTCACGCAGGTCCAGAATCTCAAATTCGTCGGCCGCGCTGGCCTCGTACTCTGGATATTTCAAGTCCGCGCCGCGCACCCAGTAGCCCTCCGCTTTCAGCCGACGAACCAGGTGATGTCCGATGAAGCCCCCTGCACCCGTTACCAGTACCCGCTTTTTCTGATTCATATTGGTTTTCCCTTTGGCCTTTGTGATCGTTACCGGTCGAACTTGAATTGCAAAATCGCGGCCGCGCAAGAACTCCTGGAATGCCCGACCGCGATCCCTACCTGAAAATCAATCGAACCGCCGTACGTTCAGCAGTTCCAAACCCACGTTCCACACAAAGATCGGTCCCCGCACCAGGTACCGCTTCCACAAACGGCGGGGCTCAACCGCCAGGCGGAAGAGCCACTCCAGGCCGTTTTCCCGCATCCACCGCGGCGCCTGCACCAGCCGGCCGCTGTTCAGGTCGAAAGCCGCGCCCACGCCAATCACCGCGGGCACGGTGAGCTTGTCGCGATGCTGATACATCCACTTCTCCTGCTTCGGCGTGCTCAGGCCAATCCACAAGACGTCCGCCCGCGCTGCCTCGATCATGGCTACGACCTGCTGATCCTCTTCCGGAGTCAAGGTTCGAAACGGAGGCGAGTACGCTCCGGCGACCTGGATGCCAAATCGGCGTTGCATCTCGGCCGCCAAGCTCTCCGGCACATCGGGCGCGCCGCCGTAGAAGAAATGCCGGTAGCGTGATCCCGTCTGCTGGCAGAACGTTTCCATCAACTCTGGGCCGTACACCCGCCGCGGCATGTGGTAGCCGTGCCAGCGCCCCAGCCACACCAGCGGCATTCCGTCGCACACCAGCAGCGACGCGGAATTGAGCATGTTCCGGAAGTTCGGGTCCTCGACCGCTTCCGAGATGCCATGCATCCCGGTCACCGCCACATAGCGGCAGCTGTCGCGATTCTCAATCCAGCCTTCCAGGATCGCGATGGCGTCCGGAATCTGCACCGCATGCATGCCTACGCCCAAAACCTTGAACGTGGGCGCCTGCGTGACGGGTAAGCTCTGAATCGCTTGTTCCATGAAATTTAAGGTGTCGCAGCCGCCGCGACCATCAGGCGTTGACAGCGGCTTCCACTGGTTTCGCATCGAGAGGGTAACCAATCCGCGTCAAAACATCGCCAAGCGTTTCGCGGAAGAGCTCCACTTGTGCCGGGTTGAGATTGGCGCGCCATCCGCCCACCGAGCCGCTGCGGATGAACTGGCCGCGTTTCGAGGCGCGCTGCGGCGTTTCCTTCTCTTTAGCGCGCATTCGTTCGATGGTGTTGTCGGCGATGGCTTGGCGAATACGCTTCTCTTCCGGGGTCAAGCCCAGGAAGGTGGCAATCTGGAGAATGGTGTACACCGTATCGGCACGCAGATCCTCAAAGCGGATCACCAGGAGTTGTTCTTTCTCCAGCGGCGCATTCAGCCAGCTTTCAACGTGCGCTCTCCACGATGAAAATGGATTCACGCTCTCACGCAGGAACCGGTTCAGATAGTCGTCAAGATTCTGGTCGACCAGACCGAGCGCGGTTTGATACGCATATTCCGAAAGAGCGACATCGCGCGGATCGCGCACCAGATACACCGCTTTCCGATACTGCGGCTGATAGACCTCGTGGGTCTTGATCAGGCGAGATCCACCGGGCATGAGCGGCAAGCCGGCGCGGTGCAACTTCACATCGGGAATTGCCTGGTTGACGGAGCCAAATTCCGAGGCCTCGCCGAGCAGCGACTCGAACAGCATGAAGCGCAGCCAGGTGCTGCCTGACCGCGGATACGAGGCCAGAAAAGCATCACTCGCTTTCAAGCTCTGGTGGCGATACCAAACCAGCGGGGCTCGCAGCGAGGTCGTCGCCATCATGTGCCGTAATTTGCGAAGGGTGGGCATGGTGAAGTTGGTGTCCGAAGTCTCCGTCTGTTCGGAGCAAAGCAGGTTGTGAATAGTTTCTACGAACTGAAATGGCGCCGAATATTCAATGATTGCACGGGCCGGTTACAGCTCCGCCTTCTGAGTCACAGATCGTGACTCCCAAGGTGAAAACCGGGTAACTCTGTCTCCCAGATTCCCTTGTCACACAAATTCAAATGGCCTGCGGCAGCTCGCGCTAATCGCCTGGGAGCTGACGCCCTACTTCAGGCTCGATCCGTCGGCGAAAATCAACACGCGGCCTGGCGCCGACATTCTCGAATCTGTCTGTAAGGGGGGGTGTTCATACCGCGTAAACTGAAACTTCTCAAAGAAGCCTTCTTTTCACTTAAAGGGGGGATTTCAGAAAGTAGCGAAACCGCTTGAGAACACATTATGCGCCCCGGCCCATTCCACGCAAGGGGACCCCTTTCTAGGGTCAAAAGTCTCTATTGACTTTTGACGCGCAAATCCTTGCGCTCTCCCCTCGGTAGCAGCGGGACCTACGACCCTCCCAGATCCGGTTTTGGCCGAATTACCAGCAGGGCTATTTTGAGGTCCTCGCCCGGTGCTGCATTGCTCCGCGCCAGCTTCAGCTCAAAATGCAGCGTGCCGCCGCCATCTTGATCGGTTACCACCTCAGGCAAGGAACTGCCAAATTCATCCACTTTCACCAATTGGATTCGCGCCGGTTGGTCGCCATGGGATGCTGCCTTGCCCAGCCGAACCATCTCATCGATGCTCAAGAGTCTCGTCGGGTTCGCGTCCAGCGCGATTGGACTGAGCACAACGAAGTCTCCGGACCGGGGACCATGTTCTCCAATGCCAGCCTGCAACACCGCATATCGCATGGTGTAGTACCCGGACTTCAGTTCCTGGTTTTCAAAGTCCTCGAAATAGTCCTCGATCGCTTCGGGAAGTAAATGAATGACCCCGACCCACGCTCCCTGGCGGACGCGCGCATAGCCGTTCTGCGTGGGCGGATGTTCCGGCAACGGCACCTCGGGAACCATCTTGGCCCAAAAGATCTCGCAGATCGGTTCTTTCTTGCCGTTGACGTCGTGCGACACCAGGACGCCGGCGGGATCGAGGGCATTCTCCATCGATTTTGCCAGGTGCGCCGAGGAAACCTTGATCGGTTCCACCAGATACGGCTGGACGACCCACGCCACGGCCGCGCTCGCAGTCAGTGCAATCAGCGCGACTGCGAACCTGATTTTCTTTCTCAACCAGACTCTCGACATGATTTCTCCAGGCATTCGAAAAACGTTGCGCATCATCCCTTCACACCGGTCCATCCGACCGGCGGGACCGGTCACATGCTGAGATAGCTGCGCAGATGTTTTGCCACCAGGTTCACATTCGGTTCGGTGAACATCGAGGGATGATCTCCCGGAATGCGGTGAAATTCCATCTCGCCCACGCGATCGACCCATCCCAACTTGAAATCAAAGTATTCGCCCGCCGGCCAGTCGCTCGACTGCAGTAGAACGATCCTCCCGGGGTACGGTTGCGGCTCGTAGCGATGAAATGCGGGATGGACGATCGAGTCCGTGTTGCGCAATTTGTCACTGCGATCCGACATCAACTGCCAGGTGATGCGTTCGATCTTGCGCCGCGCCTCGTCCAGGCGATCCAGAAGATACGCCGGCGTTTGCCGCGCGTCCATCTGCAGCAGATTCGCGAAATGATATTTGATCCGCTGCGAATAACGTCCGTCGGCAAACGGATTCTTGTAATACGCGCGATTGTGGCCGTCGAACATGGCGAGCAGAGCAATCTCTTCTCCGCTCTGGCGTAACTGCCGCGCCACCTCGTACGCCAGCACCGCATTCACGCACAAGCCGGCCAGATAATACGGACCACGCGGCTGCTGTTCGCGCAGGGCTCGGATCAGCAAGCCGGCAATGTCCTCCATCCGGTATGGGACGGGAAGGCCCGTTCCATCGGCAAAAGGCAGATCCAACCCCAGGAAGGGCTGCTCCGGCCCCAGCTTCTTTGCCAACAAACGGAAACGAGGACCACCGCGAATCCAGAACAAAGGCGGCCGCGATCCCCTGGGCTGAATCGGCACGATGGCGCGCTCCCGCAAGCTCTGCCCCGCAGTTTCGAGGGACTCCGCCATCTGCTCGATGGTCGGACATTGAAAAACGAAAGCCAGAGACAGCATTCGTCCAAATTCTCTCTCGATGTTGGCCAGCAGTCGCGCCGCGATCAGGGAGTGGCCGCCCAACTCAAAGAAATCCTGCGAGACGTCGACACTGTCGATATTGAGAATGCGTTGCCAGATCCCAAGCAGCCGCTGCTCGGTTTCGTTCCGCGGCGCCGAGACGCCTCGTCTGGCGGTACCCGCCGGCTCGGACTCGCGCAGGCGCGGGCGGTCGATCTTGCCGTTGGGTGTAAGCGGAAACGAGTCTACAAAGTGGAACGATGCCGGAATCATGTAGGCCGGCAGCCGATTCTTCAGGAACCTGCGCAGCTCGTCCCCGGAACTCATATAGCCTTCGCGCATGGCGACGAAGGCCGCCAGTTGCGTCTCGCCCGCATGATTGGGGAGAGCAACTACTGCAGCCTCCCGAATATCGGGATGTTGCAGCAACATGACTTCGATCTCTCCCGGCTCAATCCGCAGCCCGTGGACTTTCACTTGCTGATCGGTTCGGCCCAGAAACTCGAGGTTTCCATCGCGCCGATAACGGACCAGATCGCCCGTGCGATACAACTTTCGGCGCACCTTCGCGGTCGCATCATGGGTGAAGGGATTCGGCACAAAACTCGATCGCGTCAGATCCGGTCGATTCAGATATCCCGCCGCCACTCCGTCGCCCCCGATATACAGTTCGCCAGGAATCCCCACCGGCACCGGCCCGCTGTTACGATCCAGTACATACACCTGCGTATTGGCCTTCGGGCGGCCAATCGCAACGGACTCGTCCGATTCCCCTGGCTCGCACTCGTACACCGTGGTCCACACCGTAGCTTCAGTCGGGCCATATTCGTTGAACAGCGAGGTCTGCGGCAACATGCCATAGTGCGAGTTAACCAGCTGCCGTGGACAAGCTTCCCCGGCCACGATCACGGCTTGCAACGAACTTAATTGCTCGGCCGATCGTTGTTGGGACGACGCCTGTTGGGACGACGCCTGTTGGGACGACGCATGATCCAGCAGCTCACGGTAAAGACTCGGAAAACACAACGTATGCGTTGTCTTGTGGCCAGCGATCAGCTCCGCCAGCTGGTCCGCCTTCCACTGAAACTCCTCAGTCGGGAGGACCAGTGTTCCTCCACTCGCCAAAGTGTGGAAAATACCGGCCACCGAACTGTCGAAAGCATACGAAGAGAGTAAGAGAAAACGGCCCGTCAGCGGGCCATAGTAATCAAACCGCGCCTGCGTGGAGTGCGCAAGATTCGCGTGAGTGACCAGCACTCCCTTGGGGAAACCCGTCGAACCCGACGTGTACAGAATGTAAGCGAGATTTTCCAAAGCCACTGCGGGCCGGCTTTTGGCCGCCTTCGCTGCTTTCCAGTCCGCCGAATCCAGAAGAATCGTTGGCCGTTCGCTCGACCACCCGCCCGCGAGCGTCGTCTGCGTCAGCACCGCTTTGGGCTTGCAGTCAGAAAGAACAAATTTCAGCCGTTCCTGCGGGTAGTTGGGATCGAGAGGCACATAGGCGCCCCCTGCCTTCAATATCCCAAGAATCCCCGCGATCATTTCGAGCGAGCGTTCCACACAAATGGCCACCGGAACATCGGGACCGACACCCAGCTTGCGCAGAGCCTCAGCCAGAGAGTTCGCCTGGCTGTTAAGTTGCTCATAGGTGAGGGACGCAGTCCCGCACTCAACTGCCGTTGCCGTCCCGAGTTTGCGAGCCTGCTCTTCGATCAACTCGTGCACTGGCTGCGACGCCGGTGGCCTCGCGGTATCGTTCCACTCGACCAGAATCTGCCGCCGTTCGCCTTCGGTGAGCAGGGAGAGTTCGCTGGCCGCTTTGTCGGGCTGCTCGCACGCTGATTCGAGCAACGTGCGCCAGTGCCCAACCATCTGCTGCACGCCCGCAGCATCGAAAAGGTCGGTGTTGTAGATGATCGGGCCGAAAATCTCGCTGCCGCGATCGTCCGCCACAATGATCAGGTCGAGTTCCGCGCCACCGGTCGAGACTTCGTCGGTCGCCAGGTTCCATCCATGGCCGCCATGTTGCAACTGCGGCTGCTGCGAAAGACTGATCTGAAACAGCGGATTGCGGCCAGGGTCGTGCCGGGGCTGAACTTCCTTCACGACTTGCACAAAGGGCGCGCTGCGGTGAGTCAGGCCGTCAAATAAAACTTTTCGCACGCGCGCCTGCAACTCGCGAAACGTCGGATCTCCGCTTAAGTCGACGCGCAACGCGAGCGGATTCACGAAATATCCCATCAGCCGCTCGAACTCCGAGCGCTCCCGGCCGGACGTGAGGCAGCCCACCACCAGATCGGTCTGGCTGGTATACCGGTACAGCAGCGCCATCAACCCCGCGAGAAGCGTGACGTACACCGTGACTCCCGCCTGCTGGCTCGCCGCTCTGATCTTCTGTGCCAACTCGAGGGGCAGCACAAATCGTTCAATGGCGCCGCGGTGGGTTTCAACCAAGGGACGCGGGCGATCGTTCGGCCACTCACAGGCCGGAGGCTGTCCGCCCAACTGCTTCCGCCAATAGGCCAGGTCGTTCGCCCAGACTTGCGGATCGGGCTGATGGCGCTGCCACCAGGCGAAGTCGGCATACTGAAATTCCGGCTCGGGCAGGGGCGACGGGCGGTTCGCCGCAAGCGCGTCGTAGAGTTCTTCCAATTCGGGCAGCAGGATCTGGTACGCCGTCACGCCGTCGAAAATCAGATGATGAAACGTCATGTACAGCCGATAATGCTCATCGCTGAAAGAAATCAGAAGCGCGCGCAGCAAAGGCCCGCTTTTCAAATCGAACGGACGACGCACATCTGCGGCGGCCAGGCGTAGAGCTTCACCTTCGCGTTCCGCCTCCGGCAGGGCGCGGAGATCGATGATCTGCCAGGGAAATTCCCGGGGCACCGCCCCAACGATCTGCACGGGTTCGTCGCCGACGACGTCAAACGTCGTGCGCAGAATGTCGTGCCGGCGCATGATTTCAAGCAGGCAGCGCTCCAGCACCTGCACATCCAGCGGGCCGTGCCGGTAAATCGTCATCGCCTGGTTGTAGAACGGGATGTCACCGGCCATCTGCTGATGCAGCCAGATCTGTTCCTGATTGAAAGAAACGGCCGCACGCTCTTCCGGCGGTCGCCGCGAAATCTGCGCACTGCCGGCTTTGCGGTCGAAGTCGCCGAGGTATTTGGTCAAGAGGGCCTGGTCGAGCCGGGCTCGTTCCAGTTCAGACACACCTCGACCTTTCGGTTCTTTCTGCACAACCGCTCGACGGTCTTCTGCGTCAGACATGCAAGCCTGCGATGTTACGGGGAAGCGATCAGGATAAACGAATCTCGGAGACTCGCCGCAGGGGACTCCCGATCAATTCTTCAAGTGATGCTTGAAGGTCGGCGAGGACTCTCAAGGCCTCCTGCACATTGATCGACTCAGGATCAAACTGCAGGCGGCCCATGATGGGTTGCGGGATCGGTCGCGGGCCGACCTGCTGCGGATGATCGATGAACGCCAGATAAAACTCCCACGGCGATCCTCCGCTTTCGACATCCATGGTGGTCACATCCCAGTCCACAGCGAGACTTGGCATAGACGGTTGCATGCCGATCGCCGCCCGGAAGAAGGGACTGGGGCTGGGATTCTGCTCCTGCCGAATCTCTCGCGCTAACTGTTCAATCGGCACGTCGGCATTCAGCATCGCGTCGGAGAGCACAATTCTGGTCTGTGCCACCAGTTCGTGAAACGTTGGGTCGCTTTCGAAGTTCAGGCGCAGCGTCACTGCATTCAGAAAATAGCCGAGCAGGTTCAGCACTTCGTTCTGGTTTCGTCCCGAGGAAACCGGCGTGCCTAACGCGATTTTCTCCTGCCTTGTGTGCCGGTGTACCAGGACGGCAAACGCCGCCAGCAAAACCAGAAAGAGGCTGCTGTTTTCCTTTCTCGCGAACTCCCTCAGCTTGGCGCTCAGTTCGGGTGAGAACGCAAACGGGCGAATCATTCCCCCGTACCGTCTTTTCTGCGGGCGGGGTTTGCTGATGGGCCAGTCTGTGGTCTGTGGCCACTCCCCCAGCTGTTTGCGCCAATACCGCGCCTGGCTGGCAAACTCCGACATTCCCGATTCCCGCTGCCAGAGGGCGAAGTCCCCATACTGGACCGGTAGTTCCACCAGCGGCGAAGACTTCCCTGCGGCATATGCCCGATATAATGCCGCCAGCTCCAAAGGAAAAATCTGATACGCCGACGCGCCGTCGAGCACCATCAGATGGGCTGCGACCAAAAGCCAATGCTCGGTCTCGCCGGCTCGCACGAGCGTGGCGCGAATCGGAGGCTCGCTCTCGAGCGCAAACTTGCGGCGAACGCCCTCGTCGACTTCGGCATTCCACGATGTCGTACCATCCGTCTGGGAACGACCCCTCCAAGAAACGGAAAAAGAGCCTGTATCGATACTCCGCAGGCGCAGCGGCGCGGCGGGATGAACAATTTGTACCGGCTGTCCGGCCCGCGTTTCAAAAGTCGTCCGCCAGATCTCATGGCGTCTGACGATTTCATTCAGGCTTTTTTCCAGCGCGACCAGGTCGAGCGGCCCAACCATTCGAACCGTGACGCACTCGTTGTATAAGGGAGCAATCGCGGGAGTCTCCGTTTCGCGACGCCACAACTCTTCCTGCGTAAACGTAAGCGGGGCAATCGTCCCCGGGCTGCGGCGCGCGATCGCGGAGCGGGTCGGCACAGTTTGCGCGCGCTCCCGCACATACTTCTCCAGCAATCGCTGGCGCTCTTGCTCGTTCAGTGCAGTCTGGGACATCTTCGTTCTTCCACTGGGCTCTTCTACACTGGGCTCTTCTGCGCTGGTCTGCTTTGAGCGGCCACGAACTGCCCCAGCTCTCCGTTGGTCATATAACGGACGCCCGGTCTTCCGCTCACGTAATCCAGCATCTCTTTCAACTCAGTCCAGCCGTTTTGCTTCTCGGTTTCCCAGGAGTGTCCCACAAGGTGCCAGGCTCCGCCTTCCTGGAGCGCGCAGTCGAACAGGGCTTTGCCCAGCTCGACCCAGTTGGCCGACTTGCCAATCACGATGGAGGACCTGGCCAGCGCCACAATCTCGCCGCGCTTGATCAGATTTTTCCAGTACGTCGGCCAGCGATGCGGGTGCGCCTGAATCGTCACCGGCATTTCAAATGGCGGGAAAGAACACGCGAAAGAGAGCATCCGCACGCCGCGGGCACAGCGGAAACCGGCTTGCTTCACCTCAGTCACCACGGCCGCATTAAACTCGCCCTTGGGATACGCGAACGAAACCACTTCCATGCCCAGAACGGCTTCCAACTCAGCCTTGCAATCGACGACTTCCCGCCGCACGCGGTCTCGGCTGATTTCGGTCAACACGGGATGGCTCACGGTGTGACCGCCGATCTCGAAGCCGGCAGCGGCCAGATCCCGCAGATCGCCGGCCGACATGTTGGAACTGTCGCGCAGGCCCCCGCTTGTGACGTAGAAAGTTCCTGGCAGTTTCCTGGCCCGCAAAAGCTCGGCGACTCTCAGATCATCGCGATGGCCGTCATCCCAGCTGGTGGTGACGATGACCGGCTTCCTCGCAGAACTCGCGCCCTTCTGCCCTGAACCGCCGTTTTCCTGATCACTGGATTTCAATAGACACCGTCGTCAATACGCACCGTCATCCGCCGGGAAATCCGCCGGCAGCGGCGCTTCAAACTTCACGTTCCCGGTTTTCAGCGTGGCCAGCCTGCGGTTGGCGAGAACAAATGTCACAATCATATACAGCGAATTGGCGGCGATGAGGCTGGCGACCACTCCGCGCAGACCGAAGTATCGTGTCGCCGGGACGCCAAAGATAACCGCGATCACGCTGGCCGCGCCGTTGGAGAAGAACAACGATCGCGGCGACTCCATCGCCCGCAACAGAATCGCAGGCGCAAGGGCCGCGCTCCAAATCACGCTCTCCAGCGCAAGAAACGGCACCAGATAGCCCGACTCGGCGTACTTGTCGGCGTACACGAGATGAAAGATCATCGGCCGCAGCGGAATCAGCACCGCCCAGTAGGCCACTCCGCCCACAACGAAGAGCGCGGTCAACTTGCCGCACAGCACCCGGGCGGCGTGACGGCCCTGCTCGCTCTGAATGCGTGCCGCACGCGGCAGAATGAGCATGGAAAGCGCGGCCAGCGTCTGCAGCAGCGGAGCAGCAAAATTCGTAACCGCGCGCAGTTCGCCCGCGGCCGTCATCCCTGAAAAACTGCTCACCAGCGGAATGTAGACATAATTCGGAATCCATCCCACCACGCACGTGGCCAGCGCCCACTTGCCATAGTCCCAATGTTTGCCCCAGGTCTCGCGCAGTGCGGGCTGGCCTGTGGCCGGTTCCAGCTTGGCGTTCAACTGCAACAACATGACAATGCTGCTCACCAGCGACGCCAATCCCATCACCAGGTACGCCGTAAAGGAACTGAGCCACCCCTGCCGGTACAACACAAACACGCCGCAGGTGACCAGGATGCAGTAGAAAACGGATCCGAACGCGGCCGGCGCGGGAGACGTCCTCAGATAAAAAGCTCTGCGACCCAGGGCATGGGCCACGATGAATGGCGTAGAAAGCGTCAGGCCCAGAAAAGCGCCAGCCGATGCCGGGCTATGCCACCAGATCTTGGCCGCCAGCGCAGTGCCGCCTAAACACGCGCAAACGATGAAGCACAACCCCCAGTGCACCCAGACCGTGGCCTTCAAATACCCGCGGATGTTGTTGCGGTAGCTCGTCCCGGAAAAAACCGACAGTGGCTCCAGCAGCAGCGCCTGATACAGGAATGCAATCAGAATGAAGATGCTGAAGGCCAGCGCGTACGCACCGTAATCCGCCGGTGCAAGCCAGCGTGCCAGCAGGACTCCCAGCAGGAAGTTCGAGCCGGAAATGAGCCCATAATCCACCACCGCGAGGCCACCCTTCATGATCCAGGGAAGGATTCGCTGCAGCCGGGATCCGCCCTTCGGCACCGGAGTCGGCGCATCCGCAACGGCTGTCGCGCTTTGTTGTTGGCTGGATGTAGACACTTCGTGATTTCCCAATTTATATAGGCCCTTATTTAAATTTGCCAGTTTCTTGTGTACCACGCAGCCATCGCCGCTGCGAGCTACGAGGGAGGGGGTTTCAGACATCACGCGGGACGAAAAACGTGGATGTGCTGCGCGGAATCCTTACGTCGAAGTAAAGACCGGCACGGCGCCGGCTTGCCCGGAAAGAGTTTGCGTTTCGATCGGCGTGGCTCGCGTTTTCGCGGGTTGCTGCCGCTGTGCCTCGTCCAACGCCGCGCGCAGCTCCTGCGCGAATATTCTCACCATCGGCTCCTTCAGGATGGCGCCGTGATCGCCGTCGATCTCATGGATTTCCACTCCGCCTGAGGCCCAGTTTGACCAATCGCTCTCCGGGCGGTCCAGTCCGCGCAGCGCTTTTTCGCTGGCACGAAACCAGGTCACGGTGCCCTCATACGCTTCGGGCTGGTACCTAACTTCAGCTCGAGCCAGGCTGCGATGAACCTGCTTCAGCGACTCGGGATAAAACAGGCTGTCGAATCTGCGCCGCAATCCCCGCCGATACCTCTTGAGCCTGCCCTTCACATAGGCAACTTGCTGTTCCAGCGGTAAGCCGAGCAGCGTGCCCAGCAGAACCGCCTTCGATTTCACCTTGCCCGGATAGGTGTCGAGCAGCGCCACGAGCCCGATCTCCGCGCCATCTTTTTTCAGCTGGCGCGCCATCTCGAACGCAACCAGCCCCCCAAACGAATATCCCCCGATATAGTACGGTCCCTCGGGTTGAAACTTCCGCAGCTCGCGGATGTAGCGCGCTGCCATTTGCCCGACGTCATCCAGAACGGGCGCGTCACCGTTGATTCCCTGCGGCTGGATTCCGTAAAAAGGCTGATCGGGCGCCATGTGCCGCGCCAACTCGGCAAAGCGCAACACGGCTCCGCCCAGTCCGTGGACACAGAAAAACACGGGGCGCTTCCCTAGCGGCTGGATCGGCACCAGCAGCGAAGTCCCAACGGTCGAGACCTGCTGGTCGAGGACCACCGCTAACTGCTCGATTGTCGGCGCTTCGAACAGAGCCGCCAGGGGCAGCGTGCGCTCAAACGCCCGTTCGATGCGGCGCATGAGGCGCAACGCCAGAAGCGAATGGCCGCCCAATTCAAAGAAATTGTCGCGAACGCCTACAGGACGTTTTCCCAGAATTTCTTCCCAGATCGCGGCCAGCCGCGATTGCACAGGATCGCTCGGCGGAACGTAATCGTCGGAGGATTCTTTTTCCGGCGCTAACGCTGCCAGCGCCTTGCGATCCACTTTTCCGTTTGGCGTGAGCGGCAATTCCTGGAGTCGAATGAACTCCGACGGCACCATGTATTCGGGAAGCTGGTTTTTCAGGAAGGCGCGCAGTTCCGAGATTGCCGGCGATTGTCCCGGTGCCGGCACGAAGCATGCCGCCAGCTGCTTGCTGCTTCCGTTCTCCCTGGCAATCACCGCTACGTTCCCGATCCCGGGATGACGCGCCAGGGCTGCTTCAATCTCGCCCAGCTCGACCCGAAAGCCGCGAATCTTCACTTGAAAATCGCGGCGTCCGAGAAATTCGATCTCTCCATTCGCCCCGTAGCGCGCCATGTCGCCGGTCTTGTACATCCGTGCGCCGGGGTTATCTGAAAACGAGTTGCCTGAAAACGCGCCGGACGAAAACGGGTCGGGCACAAATTTTTCCGTGGTCAGCTCGGGACGATTGAGATATCCGCGCGCTACGCCCACTCCGCCGATATGCAACTCTCCTTCAACGCCGACCGGAACCGGCTGGAGGTTGCCGTCAAGGATGTAAGTGCGGACATTGGAAATCGGTTTCCCGATCGGCAAGGGATCGGGAACCTCACCGGCAGGTGGCTCATAGGCGGTCGCGATCACGCTGGCCTCGGTCGGCCCGTAGGTGTTGATCCAGCGCACGCTGGCGCCGGTGTGCGCCCGCCAGGTCTTCAGCAGGGGAGCCGAGGCCTTTTCTCCTCCCACAATGACCAGCCGCAAACTTGCGGGCAGAGTGCCCGCGCCTTCGACCAGTGCCTGCACTAATTCGTGCCAATAGGCCGTGGGTAGGTCGAAAACCGTCACGCCCTGTTCGCGACTACGGCGCAGAAAGTCGGCCGCCGCCAGCGAGAAGTCCGGCGCCCGCAGCACCACCGCAGCGCCAGCCATGAACGTCGGCCATATCTCCTCAATCGCAATGTCAAAGCTGATGGAGGAAAACTGCAGAACGCGGTCGCTGGGCGTGAGACCATACAGCCGCACCGAGACCAAGCCATGATTAACCAGTCCCGCGTGCGGTAGCAGAACTCCACGCGGCTTACCCGTGGAGCCCGAGGTATAAATCACGTAAGCCAAGTTTGCCGGAGCGATGCTGCGGTCGGGATTGCTTTGGATCTGTTTCCCGATTGCATCGCGCTCCGAATCCACCGACAGCATTCTTGTGCCGGCCCGGTCACAGTTCAGCCGCGAGCGCAGCGCCTCATTGGTTATTAGAACCGGCGCCTTCGTATCTTCCAGCATGAATTGCAGCCGATCCGTCGGATACTCCGGATCCAGAGGCAGACACGCGCCGCCCGATTTGAGCACGGCCAGCAGCGCGACCACGAATGGAATCGCGGGCGGCAGGCAAACTCCGATGGGTGTGTCCGGACCCGCACCCATCCCTCGCAAGTAGTGCGCCAGCTGATTGGCCTGCTCGTTCAGTTCTCGATAACTCAGCCTTTCGTTTCCGTGTTCCAGTGCGAGCGCATCCGGAGTCCGCTCGGCCTGGGCCTCAAACAATTGGTGCAGGCACTGATTCGACAAAGGAATGCTATCGTGTGCCGCCGCGCCAGCTTGCGGTTGAGCTGCAATCGCCCGCGCCTCCCGCTCGTTGCTCCCGCTTCCCGGACCCGCCTTCGCCGCGTCTCCAAAACTGACATGCAGAGCAGTCAGTCCGCGCAGTCCCAGATTCGTCCGCCAGGTCAGGCGCTGCGGTTCCAGGTGCAGATTCGTCAGCCGCTGCAACATCGCTTGAAACGCGATTTGACCCTCCGCCCGAGCCAGCGGCGCGCCAAAGCAGAAGTGCGCCGCATAACCGAACGCGACGTGCCGGTTATCGGCACGCGTGATGTCGAAGCGATCAGGATCTGGGAAACGCTCCGGGTCGCGGTTCGCCGCTGCCATCACCGCGATCACGGCCTGGCGCTTGCGAATCAGCTTTCCACCAAGTTCAACGTCGGCCGGAGCCAGCCGCGCCGTGTGCTGGCTCGGGCTCTCGTAGCGCAGCATCTCCTCGACCGCCGGGGGAATCAGCGACATGTCGCCGCGCAGCCGCTCCATCTCTTCCGGATTGCGCAGCAACGTGAGCAGGCCATTGCCAATCAGATTGGTCGTCGTCTCTTGCCCGCCGACCATGGTCACGATCGTGTTGGCCACCACTTCTTCTTCAGTAAGCCGGTCGCCGTCGACTTCCGCGGTCAACAGTGAATGGATCAATCCCTCGCGGGGATGTGCCTTGATCTCCCGCACCGCCTGCAGGAAATACGAGGTCATGTCTTCCACGGTGCGCAGCATCAGCTGCGCATGGTCCGGATTGTGCTGGAAATTGCCCAGCATCTCGGCGAAATTGGCCGACCAGGCTTTCAGTTGTTTGTGGTCGCTGACAGGAACGCCGAGCAGTTCGGCGGTGACGATTGCCGGCAGAGGATCGGCAAAGTCCGCGATCACGTCCATTCGTCCCTTCGCCTGTACTTCGTCGAGCAGGCGGTTGACGATGTCCGCGATGTGCGATTTCAGCGTCTCCACGCGCGCCGGTGTAAACGCCTTCGACGCCAGGCCGCGCAGGCGCACGTGTGCGGACGCATCCATGAACAGCATCTGCTTTACCATCAGTTGCGCGATGGGTTTCAGCTGCGCCAGGCCCATCTCGGCCAGCTGTTCCGGCGTGGGCGTGCGGGCCGCTGCAAAGTCGTGCAGCACCTGCAGCACGTCGGGATACCGGGTCACGACCCAGGCATGCAGATACGAATCCCAGTGAACGGGATCTTCGCGGCGCAAACGGTGAAACAAAGGATAGGGATTGGCCAGGACTTCAGGATCGAGCAGGTGGTAGAGACTGAGAGCGGCGCCGGAGCGATCGACTCCGGTGGTTGGTGAAGGTGGTGTGGGAGAACCCGACGTCATCGTCCCGCGCTCTCCGGAGCCGGGCCGGCAGCGGGTTGGAGCGCTTCTCCATTCGCGGCTTCGATCTTCTCGCGTTCGATCTTCTCGAGCTCGATTTTTTCCAGAATGAGAAGTTCAATTTCGCAGGCCATGCCGGCCAGCGTGGGATGATCAAACAGACTGAGCAGCGGCAAATCCACGCCGAACGCTTCGCGAATGCGGGTAATCAGCTGTGTGCCCAGTAGCGAATGTCCGCCGAGCAGGAAAAAGTTGTCGTTCACTCCCACGCGCTCGATGCGCAGCAGCGGTGCAATCAAGGTAGCCAGCCGTTGCTCAATCACCGTTTGCGGTGCGACGTAAGCTTCTTCGCGCAGCATATTGGCGCTGGTCGGCTGCGGCAACGCATTGCGGTCCACTTTCCCGTTGGCAGTGATGGGCATGGACGCCAGCTCGACAAACACAGCGGGAATCATGTAATCCGGAAGAAGTTTCGCGAGGTGTTCGCGCAGCCCGCCAATCGTCAGCGCGGCATCCGGCGCCGGCACGACGTAGGCAATCAGCCGCTTTTCTTCGTTCGGCTCTTCCTGCGCGACCACCGTACTCATCACCACTCCAGAACAAGCATTCAGGGCCGTGATGATCTCGCTGGGCTCGATGCGGTAGCCACGAATCTTCAGCTGCTCATCCACGCGTCCCAGGAACTCGATTTCGCCGTCGGGAAGTTCGCGGGCCAGATCGCCCGTGCGATACAAACTTGGGTGCTCGCCAACGAATGCTGCCCGCACGAACCGCTGCGCCGTCAGTTCCGGATGATTGCGGTAGCCGCGTGCCACGCCCGCGCCGCCGACGTAGAGTTCTCCGGCCTCGCCATGCGGCCTTACCTGCATCTCTTCATCCAAGATATAGACTGTCGTGTTGTCGATCGCGCGGCCGATCGTGGGCCACTTCGTGGTTCCGGCCGGCGTCACGACGCCGGAAGTTGCTACGACGGTGCACTCCGTCGGTCCGTAGTTATTGACCAGTGTAAACGGCAGAGTTGGCGACGGTCGGCGGCGAAGCGTGTCTGCGCCGGTCAGCAGGATCCGCAACGGCGTATTCGGCGCCCAATCGAGCGCCAGCAACTGCTCCGCCATCGGCGTCGCCACAAAACTCATGGTGATGCGATTTTCCATCAGCCAGCCGCGGAGTGCCTCCGCGTCATTCCGCACGTCTTTGTTGCGCACACCGGTCACCGGCAAGTGCACGCTGGCTCCTGCAGCTAGATATGGCCACAGCTCCCACACCGCCGCGTCAAACCCCAGAGCAGCCAGGAAGCCGGCGCGATCCGCCGCAGTCACTTGAAATGCGCGGTTGTGCCAAGCGACCAGATTGTTGAGGTTCGCATGCGTCACCTCAACCCCTTTGGGCCGCCCGCTAGAGCCGGAAGTGTAGATCACATACGCCAGATCTTCTGAATGAAGATCGTCTGCCTGAATCTCTGCACCCGGTGCTTGCGCGCTTTGACCGGCGACCTTCGCAGCGTCACGATCCAGATCGACCACCGCCCTTGGACCGCCGCCAATCTCGGCCAGCGTGCTGCCGCACGTGACGACCACCGAGACGCCTGCGTCGCCCAGCATGTATGCCGTTCGTTCCACCGGCGATTCCGGATCGAGAGGCAGATACGCCGCCCCCGCTTTCAACGTTCCGAGCGCCGCAACGATGAATGCGGGAGACCGCTTGACATGCAGTCCTACCAGGCCCTCGCGTCCCACGCCCAGCGATTTCAGATGGTGCGCGAATCGATTCGCCCGGCGATCCAGATCAGCATAGGTCAGTACTTCCGAACCCATCGCCACCGCGACCGCGTTCGGCGTGCTCGTCGCTCGGGAACTGACCAGTTGCGGAATATCGGACGGTGACCCGGACTCGCCCGCAGAATTCCCTGCGGCAGCCCCCTGGGTCGCAAGTTCGTTCGGTGAAGGCATAAGTCAAAAAGTTGTTCGGATCACAAATTCTAGATCAGGGATGGCGGCGTCCGCCCGGATCAGGCAGCGCCCGAGCCTCTCAGGACCGCAGGAATGGTGCGCACCAGGATCTGCAGATCCAGCCACAGCGACCATTTATCGATGTATTGCAGATCGAGCACCATCCATTGCTCAAATGGAATCGAGCTGCGCCCCGCAACTTGCCACAGGCAGGTGATGCCGGGACGAACGCTGAAACGGCGGCGTTGCCAGTCCTTGTCAAAGCCCTGGTAATCGCGCAGCGGCAGCGGCCGCGGTCCCACCAGGCTCATGTCGCCTTTGAGCACATTGAACAGTTGCGGCAGTTCGTCAATGCTGGTTTTGCGGAGGAACCTGCCAATCGGAGTAATCCGCGGGTCGTCTTTGATCTTGAAAACCGGGCCGCTCGCTTCGTTCAGATGTTCCACTTCCTTCATCCGCTTTTCCGCGTCCACGACCATGGTTCGGAACTTATAAACGTTGATGTGGCGTTTGTTGAAGCCGATCCGCTTCTGAACGAACATGACCGGCCCGGGCGAAGTCAGCTTGATCAGAATGGCCGTGATCAGCAAAGCCGGGGCCAGCAGGAGCAGCACCACGAACGAGACCACAATATCGAAGACCCGTTTGACGATGCCCTGCCACCCGTCAAAATCCGCGCGGTAATGGGTAATGAACTTATGCCCATCGATGTCCTCCACGCGGCTCTGCACCGACTGGAGATCGAAGGCATTGAACACGCGCATGACAATGCCCTGTTCCTGACACAGTTCCGCGATCTCGGAAGCGTGGGCGTGCAGCGACCGCACCGGCAGCGCCAGCACCAGTTCATCCACGACGCTGTTCCGAACGAAAGCCGGCAGCTCCGAGAGATGGCACGCGATTGCGTAGCCGGTGTGCTTGAATTCCTCGAGACCGTCCCAATCCTGATCCACAAAGCCCACGATCCGATATCCCAGTCCGGGTGTGGCGTCGATCTTGCGGGCAAATTGCACCGCGCGCCGGTTGGTTCCCACAATCAGCATGTGGCGCAGATTCCGCCCGCGCAGGCGCATCCGTTCCAGCACCCATCGCAGCCCGATCCGGCTTGCCATTGTCAGGACAGTAGTACTCAACCAGAAAACGACGACGAACGTCCCGGTCACCATCGAAATGCGGAAGATCACAGCCGCAAGCACGATGAGCAGGGTGCCCACCGAGGTCGCCTTAAAAATGTCGAACAACTCCTCGCGGCGCCGCGACATGCGATGCGATGCGTAGATGTTGTACCCGGAAAAAACAATGTGCCAGGCCAGCAGGCATCCACCGAAGATCAGGAAATTCCCCAGCTTGATCCTCATGGCCATGAACTGCTCGAGGGTGCCGGCGTAGTACTTGTTCGCCACAGCGAATGTCGCCAGGCCGAACGACACCATCATCAGCACCAAATCAAACAGTTTGAGTGCGTTCAATAAAAGTTGCCGCCGAATGCTGCTCACTTTGGCTCGTCTCCGTCTTGCTCTTGCCCTAAGAATCTGTGAACTACACAACCTCTCTATCAAACTTGTGCCGGTACGCTGGTTGCACTGTGATCGTTCTGTACCAGGCTCACCCGGTCAATCTTCCCCGTGGACGTCTTGGGCAAACTTTCCCGGAACTCGATGGCATCGGGAATCATGTACTTGGGAATGCGCGTGGCGCAGTGCTGTTGCAGCTCCACCGATTGCAGCGAGCTCCCCGCATGAGGGGAAACCACCGCCATGATGCGGTTGCCGATGATGTCGTCGGGAACCGCAATCGCAGCCGCTTCCCGCACCGCGGGATGGCTGAGCAGCGCGGTCTCAATTTCGCCCAGCTCAATCCGGTATCCCCGGCTCTTGATCATGCTGTCGCGGCGCCCGAGGAAGCTGTAGTTGCCGTCTTCGGCCAACTGCACCAGGTCTCCCGTACGATACATCTTCTCTTCAAAATTCCGCTGGAAGACGTTGGGCACGCACATCTTCTTCGTTTTCTCCCCGTCTCCCCAATATCCGTATGTCACGCCCGGGCCGCGCACGTATAATTCGCCGCTCTCGCCCGGCCGGGTTACGATCTCGCCCTTTTCATTCACGGCAAAGACTTCGAAATTCTCGCAAGCGATCCCGATTGGCAGCTTCTCCTGCGTCGGCAGCTGAGCCCGGTCCACCTTGTAATACGTGCAAACGTTGGTTTCGGTCGGGCCGTACAGGTTGTAAAGATCAACGTGGGGCAGCAGATTGGCAAGGTCCCGCAAGTACTTCATGGGGAATACTTCGCCCGCGAACAGAACGATGCGCAACTTGTGCAGCTTTTCCGCGATCAAGTTCCCGTGCAGCAGGAGCAGTGTCAGCGCCGATGGCACGGAATACCAAATGGTGATGCCACGGGTTTCGATGAAGCTCGCCAGTGCCGCCGGAAACACGGCGATGTCTTCGGTGATCAGGTGCACGGTGGCGCCGGCTTCCAGAGTGTTGTAGACGTCGAACACGGACAGATCGAAGTGCAGCGGCGCGTGGTTCGAAAGCTGATCGTCCGGGCGAACCTGAAACTTCTCTTTGCACCATTCCACAAAGGTCAGGGCATTCTGATGCGAAATCATGACGCCCTTGGGACGCCCGGTCGAACCCGAGGTGTACAGAATGTAGGCCAGGTCCGTTTCCGTCAGCGTGACCGCCGGCGCACTCTGCGCGGGAAACCCTGCCAGGCTCGACCACGGCAGCATGCTTCCTCCGTTTAAGTCGCCGCCGTTCACTTTGCCGTGCGCGTGACCGTTGGCAGCGCCGTCTACCAGGAGGCAGGTCTCCAGCGCATGCAGCGTATTGGCGTCCAGCACCTTGCGCTTTTCCGCGCTGGTCAGGAGAACCCGCACGCCGCAGTCCTGCAGAATGTAGGCAATGCGTTCCGCCGGGGCTTGCGGATCGAGCGGTACGTACACTGCGCCGGCCTTCAGCGCTCCCTGCATGCACACCAGCGACTCGACGCACTTGGGAAAGAACAGACCGACCCGGTCTCCCTTTTTTACCCCGCGCTCGGCCAGCAGGTGGGCCAGCTGATTGGATCGCTCTTCCAGTTCGCGATACGTAAGATTGCGGCCGCGAGCGGAAACCGCGACTTTGTCTGGGTACCGGAAAGCGCTCTCGCGCAGGAACTGTTGCAGAAGATAGGCCATGATGAACTTGCGAGGGGGAGTGTTGTCTTGCGTTGCTTAAAACCGAAGATCTTTTTCTTACAGCTTGTCGTAAATCGCCTGTGGAATCGGGAACGTGCGCTGGTTCAGCACCGCGCCCAGAACCCGAACCCTGGCGGCTTGCAGCTCGCGTACGGCGCCGCGCGCCGTTTCCTTGCGCGAGGAGTTCGCCTTCAAGACCAGGACCACCCCGTCGGCGGATCCGCCCAGTGCCACCGCCTCGCCCGAGCTGTTCATGGCAGAGGCATCGATCAGCACGTAGCTGAACAGCCCGCGCAGTTCGTTCAAGCGGGCACGCATGCGGTCCGAGGTCAACAGTGCCTGAGCTTTCTCCGGCTCAGAACCGCAACTGACGACGGAAAGATTGGCCGACAGTGGAGTCACAAATTTGCTCATCGGGCCGGATTGCAATAACGCCTCCGAGAGCCCGTGGTGATTAGGAATGTTGGTCTCCATATGCAATCCCGGTGCGCGCAGGTTCGCGTCCACCAGGCATACGGAAGTCGATACCCGGCTGGCTAACGCTTCGGCCACGCGGGTACACAGCCAGGTACACCCATTGCCCGGCTCCGTCCCGGCGAAGACCACGGTTTGAAGATTTTCATTACCGGCCACAAAGAACACGCGCTGCACCAGCGCGGTCACTTCATCGCCTCCAGCGTTGTCCCAGGTGGCCGGAAGCGGAGGCAGCGTCGCCGCCGGCTCGACCGTATCCGTGGCTGGATCGGCAGCGGCGGTAAACACTTCTCTGGCCGGCCCCGAAGACTGGAAAAGGTCCTGTTCTCGGCCGATCTGCTGCAGCAATTCAAAATTCCGGCTCATGCCTGTTTCCCTCTTCTCGTCCCCACTTACAGTCTCTCTTCCGCACTGGCGCCATCGCCAACGGCCACGGGTCGACCACTGGGTTCGCCATATCCGTCGTAATGGCCGTTTTCGTTGCCGTGGCTGCTCACATCAGCGGGCCGCCGATAAGGCACAGCTGCCAGGAGCGCAACATTCAGTTCGTTGACAACTTCCGACGGCGTCCTCAGCGACGGATCCAGGTAATCTGCGGCCAGCGCCACGGTCATGCTGCTCAGAACCGCGATGATGATCCCGAAACCGATGATGGCCCACACCGAACTGGCAGGAAGCACGGGGACGAACGGTTGCTCCACTACCACTACGTTAAGAATGCGGCGGGCGTCCAAAGCGTCCGACAAGCGCGCTTCTTCCCGTTTCTTTTGATAGAGCAGGAAGTTGTCTTCGCTCGCCTTCTGGGCCCGTACCAGGTCCTGATGAATGATGCCTTTCTGTTCCAGCTGTTCCGCTTGCTGGCGATACATGGCCACGATCGTCTGGGTCGCCGCGGCCCGTGCCTGCTCGGCGCTGAAGTCAGCCTTTGCCTTGAGCAGTTCGGTGCTGACGTACTGATAGGAGGGGTTCGAGTCCGTCGTCTGCTCCTTGACTGGCTTGGTTGATTCGGTGTCGATCGACTGGCGCGTATCCGCGATTTCTTTCTCTACCTCCTGCACCAGCGGATAAGTCGGCTGATACTTGGTCAAAAGCTCGGTACGCTTCAGTTCCAGCGTCATCAGCGTGCTCTTGAGCCCCTGCAAAACCTGAGCATCATCGCTTTCGCGTAGCTGAGTGGTGATGCGCGAGGGCAACTGACCCGACTGCTTCTCGAGCGTCTGGATCTTCTGTTCGGTGGCTGCCATCTCGGCCCTGGTTTGTTCCAGAGACGCGGTGAATTCCGAGAGCTTGAGCAACGTATTGTCGCGCGCCACCTGGGGTGCGACTCCGCCGCTTTCGGAGGCGAACTGTTTCAGTTGCTGCTCGGCTTCCTTGAGCTCGGCCTGGTAGCGTTCGGCCTCCTGTTCGAAGAACTTGTATTGCCCGTGCGGCCGATGCACTTCAGCGTTGGTCGTGATGTAGATCTCGTCGAGATTCTTCAGAACGTTGGCCGCTTTCTTGGGATCGTCGGAGGAATAACTCAAGCTGATCAGGTTCGTCTTGGCGATGGCCGAAACCTGCAGATCAGAACGCAGCTGCGAGGTTGCCTTGGCGATATCTTCCTGCGGATCGGCCTGCGTCAATCCCAATCGCTGCCAGATCGACGGACGGCGATTCTGCAACCCGCAGTTCATCACCACCTGGCGCAGCACGTCGTCGCTCTCCAGCAGTTCCACTTCCGAGTTCAGCTCTTCTTCGCTGATCTCGTTCTGCATCATCACGGGCGCTTCCTGTCCCGGACTGATAACTGGATCGACGCGCTCGCGCTTCAGCAGGAGCTTGGTGTGCGCCTTGTAGGTAGGCGGCGTAACAATGGAAACCAGCGCCGCACCCACCATAATGGCGCAGAAACAGACGATCATTTTCTGCTTATGGCGAAAGCCGATCCCCAGAATGTCTTTCATCGTGATGCTGGAGGGCGCGTTTCCGCCGGTTGAAATTTGTTCGCTCACATTGCCTCCGCGAAGATTGCGCTCACCTTACGGGATCGGGAAAAACGATCCCATGCTGGCCGCCGGAATGAGGCGGTCAATTTTCGAAAGCGTGTTCTTGGGCACGAAAAGCATGTCCCCGGGATGAAGAAACGGATCCTCTGCCAGGTTGCCCGATTTCTCCATCTTCTTGACGTTCAGGATTCTCGCTTCCATCCACTTCTCGTCGACCCGGCGGAACAGCAAAACCTGCGAATGCTTGGCCTTTTCGGTGAAGCCGCCGGCAATGGCGATGGCCTCGGTCAAGGTCACGTTTCCGCGCAGATCGTACTTGCCGGGCTTGCCGACCTGCCCGTCGGCTACGAAATAAGGCTTCTCGAAGTCCTTAAGCACGACGGAGATAATCGGGTCGTGCAGGATCTTTGCATAAGCCGTCCGCAGCGTGCTGGTCAGCTCCGGTACGTTCTGCCCCTCCACTTTCAGGTCGCCCACGCCGCGCAGCGTGACAAAACCGTCTGGCTGCACGGTCACGCCATTCTGATTAAACTCAGGGCTGAGATCGAAGGTCAGATCGAAGGAGTCTCCCGCCGAGATCCGGTAGCGGTTGTTCCGCGTCTGGAATTGCGGCGTGGCTGCCGATCCCGCAGAATTGCTTGAAACCGCCGAAGGGGCGGACGTATTTGAATTGCTGGCGTCCGGCGTGGGGTTGGCTTGCGCCAGGCTATCTTGCGCCAGGCCCGCGCACGCGGTCAGAAAAAAAACCGACGCCAGGATAACGATCCATTTCGATTTCCTCATAAGAATCACTCCCGCTTGCTCGACCTCTTCCGGTGAACTGGCGATTATGACAGGGGCGGCATAAAAGTGAATCGGGATGTCTGCAAGATCTATTTAATGCTGTTGATCATGACTTGCAAGGGGGGAATTCCACGAGCCTGAAGCACGCAAGAACTTACAGCCTAAACTTAAAGTGATGCTATGCAGCAGGACAAGTTCTTGCAAGTGGTACAACATCTCAGAGACTAAAGACTCCGCCGCCGTGTGTAATCAAAACAATCAATGAAGCTTGCGGGCCTTGACCTACCCCACCTTGGAGTCGTCCAGCCCGCGCTTCCAATCGCTCAGCTGCGCGCTCAGTTCCTCCATGAACGTGCGCGCTTCCACGTGGTTGAGTGTGTGCAGTTGACCAGGATGCGGACGCGACGAGGTGAAATGCAACCCCTGATCCGAACCCAGTTCTGAAACTCGCTTCGTGATATCCAGATCAGCGATGACCTCTTCCACGATCGGAACCCCAATCCGCCTTTCGCCCAGGGCGCAGCCCAAGGAGAGCGCATTGAAGCACAAGTTGCTCAGGTTCCGCGGAATGCCTTCCGTAAAGTGCGCAATGGCTCGCATCGCTTCGGCGGTAAACAGCGGCGCACCGGCATAGCCGGCGATGCGCAGACGGTGGTTGATGAAATTGGTGCTCTCCTCGACGGATAACGGCTCGAGCGCGGTGAGCAGCGAGATGCGCTGCTTGAGCTGGGCCAGTCCGCGGCTGGCCAGCTTGTCGGCCAGTTCGGGCTGCCCGGAGAGAATGATCTGCAGCAGCTTGGCCCGCGGCGTTTCGAAATCGGAGAGCAGCCGGATCGTTTCGAGCACCGACGGATCCAGGTTCTGGGCCTCATCTACGACAATGATGAAGCGCTTGCCGGCGCGCGCTTCCTGCAGCAGCAGCTTGCTGAATTCCTCGTGCATGCGCACAAAATCGAGTCCCGCCGTGTCGCAACCGACTTCAGCCAGCAGGAAGCGCAGGAACTCCCGGGAACTGCATTGCGTCTGAAAAATAAACGCGGTGCGTGCGTTGTTACGAAACTTCTCCAGCAGATGAAACAGCAGCGTGGTTTTTCCCGTGCCCGGCTTGGCCACCATCGCCATGAAGCCGCGACCGGAGTCGATACCGTAATAGAGCGAAGCCAGCGCCTCGCGATGCCCCGGACTTAAGTAGAGAAAACGAGGATCGGGGGTCACGCCAAAGGGCTGTTCCCGCAATCCATAGAATTTCAGAAACATTTCGAGTCCTTTTCGTTCTCGCCGTCGCAGGTGCGCACCATTCTAACAACGGTACTACCGCCTATCGCCCACATTTCGCGGCTCGCCAGTACATCGGCTGCAAACAGTTCGAGACCGTTACGCAGCACTCCGGCAACCGTCGCCAGACGTTGCTGATCTAGCTGTTCTTAACGGGAGGGGCGATGTTGTGACGGCGAATCTTGTACAACAGTCCGCGATAGCTGATGGACAACAATCGCGCCGCACGCTTGCGATTCCACCCCGTCTGGTGGAGAGCACTGCTGATGGCGCGGATCTCCGCTTCATCGCGGAAAAACCGCAGGGACGGCTCCGCAGATTGCAGGCTGTATTTCACCGCCGCCTCCGGAACTGGCACTGCCTGATTCCGCTCGCTGTTGCTCTCGTCTTCTATTCTTGTTTCCACTTCGTTCATATATGTTCGTGTCTCAGAACCAAGCGGCCAATTCACCGCCCTTCTGAACCCCCACTGATGCTTTCTGTGCCCACCGATACTCCCCGGTCGGCCGCAGACTTGCACCCCGAATTGAATGCGAACCTGTGAGAAGCTTGCGGGGGAAGGCTAGGCTGCTTCCAGATCGTACCCTTGAATTCGAATGGAGATCGAACGCTGGATGGGCTCGAGCGAAATCGTCAGGCTCAGGTCTCCGTTGTGTGCGGCCAGAACTCCCTCTACCCCATCCAGACATCCACCCCGGATTCTTACCCGTTCGCCCACCTTCGGCAGGGGATGCTCTTCGAAGGGAACATCGTTGGCCAGCAGCGTACGGATGTCGCGAATTTGGCTTTCCGGAATCGCAATTCCCGCACCGCGGGTGCCGACGAATCCCGCGACTCCGTGGGCTTGCAGAACGCGCAGGCGTTGCGGCGACGATAGGACAATGCGGACAAAGTTGTAGCCGGAGAACAGCGGCATCTCCACTTCCTTCATCCGGTCGCTCCATTTGCGAGTGCGCTTCACCAACGGCAGAAAGTTTTCAATACCTTGCTGTTCCAACTGCTCGGAGACCACTTTTTCATGACGGGAACGGGTGCGGATCGCGTACCACTGCGGCTCGCAGGCAAATGGGATTGCTTGGGGAATCTGATAGGCAACTTGTACGCCACTGCTCATAGCTTCGCCCTCTCAGTCACATCCGGCTCCGCGAACAGGGGAAATGCGGCACCCCTGCCGTCTGGTGAAAACCGCTCTTGGGGACCTGAGTATCTAAGGGGAGGACATGCAAAGACAACAATCGTTGCAGCAAGCAAACCCAAACTTGTTGGACGAATCCTATTCCGACTATGCAAATACCTGCAAGAGGCAAAAAGTTAACGAGCTAAAAGACTCTATCCGCCCTGATTTCGGTCTCACGATTACCTGGGTTACCTGCCGGCCCAGCCAGAAGGCCTTTTAGAGACATTGAGGGAAGCGGGTGCTGGCAGCTTTGACTAGGAAGCAGCACACGGCCCTCTTCTGTCAATGCCACTAAGGTGCCATTGGCTACCGGCTCAAACTCGGCAATTGGCCTGCCTTTCCGGTCGGGGGATGAGACTTTATGCACAGCCGTATCCCCCGAACGTGCCATTTACTTCCAGCCGGGCTTCCTCTAAGCTCAGGGGAGTCTTTTGCCTGTGACAGAAAGACTTCTTACGTCCCGGCAAGAACTTCTTTTTCCCCCATAACCCACAACTTCCAGACCAGCGACTCGAAAGGGCTTCGATAATCCTATGGCGCATCTCACGGCAGTTTCGAATCAACTCAGGACTCGCGTATTGGCAGCCGACAGCACTTCGATGACCACCCAGTTGCTGGTCGATGCCCTGGCGCGCGAGGCGCAATGTCAGATGATCCATTCGCCCTCCAGCCCCTCCGGTATCCTCGACACACTCAGGACAGAAAAGCCCCAGGTCGCGGTTATCAGCGCTGAACTCGAGCCCTCCGGGGGTTTCGAACTGGTCCGCCAAATTCGCACCTCGTCGCCTAATACGCGTGTAGTCGTCCTGCTCGATTCCTCCGAACAGACCCCGGTCATTGAAGCTTTTCGCGCCGGTGCGCACGGGGTTTTCTGCCGCACCGAGCCGTTCCGGCTGTTAGCCAAATGCATCCAGTGCGTGGCCAACGGTCAGATCTGGGCCAACAGCCGCGAATTGCATTTTGTGCTCGAAGCCCTGGCACAGCCGAGACTGTCGCATGCCGTGAACTTGAAGGACGGACTGCTTTCGGCGCGAGAGACCGATGTGGTCATGTGCGTGGCGGAAGGTCTTAGCAACCGCGAGATTGCACAACGGCTGAAACTGACGGAACACACCGTCAAGAATTACCTGTTCCGGATTTTCGACAAGCTGGGAGTTTCCAGCCGTGTCGAGGTAGTTCTCTACGCCTTGCGCAATGGAAACGGACCCCAGGTTGTTGCTGCCGCTTCGGGCAAGAACATGCGGCCGGTCAGCCGCGCGACCAAGGCGGTTGCCGGAACCCCGGTTACGATCCGCTGATCACATGCAAAAGTCACAGCGGCAGGCGAAAGGTGAGGGTCACCCGCGTTTCCCTCTCGACCGGATGACCGTCTGCCGCGCGCGGCTTGAAGCGCCACTGCTTTACCGCATCCATGGCGGCGCGGACCAGCAGCGGCTGCCCGCTGATGACCTGCACGTCCTCGACTGAGCCGTCGCGCGCGATCCGCACATCGAGCGCGACCACGCCCTGAATCCCTTGCTGGCGCGCCTCCCTGGGATAATCGGGCTCCACGCGGCGCACCAGGCTGTTTTCGCCATCTTCCTCGGACAGCTGCACGACTGCCGATGGCGTCACAACTTTGGGAGAAGATTTCGCGGTTTCATCCTGCGCTTGCGGCTGTCGCCCCGGGGTCACGCGAAATACTTCCTTGCCATTTTCGTAAACCACCAGACCGCCCGGCGGCGGCAATGCAGGTGACGGGGCTCCCGGCGCGTCGCTTGACTGTAAAGCCGTCGTCCCGGCAGCCTTCGTTGCTCCGTTGCCAGGGGGTTGCCCTTGCTGACTGGCAGCCGGCTCCGCCTTTGGCCCGGGATTGCCGACAGCCGCCGTCGAACCAACGTCCCCGCGCGATCCTGCTCCCGGCCCGCTTGCTCTGGTCGAGTCGGATTGAATCCAGCCCAGCCGCACCAGCGCCAGCATTCCCATTCCGATCGCGCTCAGCAAAACAGCCACGCCCAAAATTCCCGTCACAACGCGGACGGTACGGCCGGAACGCATTCTCCCCACAAGGCCCACCCTCGATTCCATCCCCGGGCCTGCGTCGTAACCTGCCATGTCGTAACCCGGCAGGAAGAACGGAACCTCGTCGACAGGAGGTGCAGAAGAATCTGGGCCGGTATCTGGCTCGCGATCGCCGACAGGCTCGTGCGCGACCTCCACTTCAGGCTTGGGAACATTCTCGGCAGTACCCGGCCCTTCCTGCACCGCGTGCTCCACATTCTTGAGTACACGCTGTGCCAAGGCCTCCAAGGTGCGGCAGTCGCGCTCACCGAACGCCCCCGGACGCATTGAGAAGGCTTCCAGAACGCCCACCAGGTCCGGCCCGCGGGCCAGAGGCAGCACAATGACGGATCGCACACCCAGCTGGCGCGCGGCCACTACATCGGCGCGCGAATCGGTCTCGGCATCATTGCACATTTGAATTTGCCCGGTTCGTACGCATTCGCCCGACAACCCCTGACTGGCATCGAGCCGCGATCCCAACTCGGGAGCCGTGTTCCCGCTCGTTGCTCGGCACAGCAGATCCTGATCGCGCCTCAATGCGATCGCGGCCCCACTCGCCCCGGTCGCAAGGCAGGCCTGCTCCACAATTTCGTTGAGCACGACGTCGAGGGCCAGGTCGGCGGAAAGCTCCGGCGGCAACCCTCCCGCCCGCTCCGCAAAGCGGGCGCGGAGTTCGGCAAAATCGTTCTCGAAACTGCGCTCGTCCGCCGGTAGCCTGTCGTCAGGTGAGGGATTTGGATTTGAAGAATCAAAGCCCCGCAGCGGAGATCGCGACATAATCGAAAAGCGCAAAGACTGAGATGAGCTCTGAGCGGAGTTTCTGCCCAAAATTGCGCATTGTCAATGGCCATTCGCCGCCCAACCTGCGGATTCAATTTCGTCCCAGCAAACCGATAGAAGCACCCTATAATCCCCCTCGATGCGCATCGTCTTCTTCCCTACGGCCGACGATTTTCGACGCTGGCTCGAAGCCAACGGCCGCGACCGAGTCGAACTCCAGGTCGGCTTTTACAAGAAGTCGTCAGGAAAGCCGAGCATCACTTATGCTGAGGCGCTTGATGAAGCTCTCTGCTTCGGCTGGATTGACGGCGCCCGCTACAGCATTGACGCTGACTCTTACCGCGTCCGCTTCACCCCGCGCAAGCCCAAAAGCCAGTGGAGCGCCGTTAACATCAGCCATGTCGAGAGGCTCAACAAAACCGGCCGCATGCGGCCTGTAGGCCTGACGGCATTTGAGGGAGCGACACGGCAGGAACGCAAATACTCGTACGAGCAGCGCCAGCACGCCGCATTTGCGGCGGAAGACGTAGAGCGGTTTCGCTCTAACCGCAAAGCATGGGACTTCTTTCAATCCCGGCCACCCTGGTACCGGCGCGTATCCACGTTCTGGGTGATCAGCGCGAAAAAAGAAGAGACTCGGCAGAAACGCTTGGCCACCCTCATCGCCGATTGTGCGCGCGGCCAGTTGGTCAAGCCGCTGCGGCGGCCTGGGGGTACAAAGCGCGTGGTTCCAAAACGGAAGGCGAATCCATAATGGAAACCAGAAGCTGGAGTCTTTTCACCCCTCCCGATGGTAGTCTGAAGCTGTTATGATTCAAGGCAACCTTGGGGCAACGATGGGCTTCCAAGTGGTTTTTCCTGGTAGTTTCTCCCCTGAGCCTCCCCACGCGCAAGCGTCTCATACAACAATCGCTTCACCAGATTGCCTGACGGGAGGTTGAACATGCGGATCGCTGTGGTTGGTTCCGGATACGTGGGATTGGTGGCGGGGGCCTGCTTTGCCGACCTGGGGCATGACGTCATTCTGGTGGATAACGACCAGCGCAAGCTGGCTGCGCTGCGCAACGGCCAGGTACCCATCCACGAGAATTTTCTGCCGGAATTGCTGAACCGCCACCGCGGCCGTCGCCTGACATTTTCCGACGACCTGCACGAAGCCGTGCGCCAAAGCTCCATCATCTTTGTCGCGGTCGGCACTCCGCCCACCGAGAGCGGCGAGGCCGACCTTTCCTATGTGGAATCGGTGGCGCGCGAAATTTCCGGCGCCATTGACAGCTATAAAGTCATCGTCGAAAAGAGCACCGTTCCCGTTTACACCAGCGATTGGGTGCGCAAAATCATTCTGCGCAACGGCACCGACCCCGAACTGTTCGACGTCGCCTCCAATCCCGAATTTCTTAGGGAAGGCACCGCCGTGACCGATTTTCTCTTTCCCGATCGCATCGTGGTCGGTTGCGATTCGGAACGCTCGGCCGACATCTTGCGGCAAATCTACGCCCCGCTCACCACCGGCGCCTACTACCAACGCGCCGACGCCATTCCACAGCCCGATCGCGCCACCATTCCCGCGCCCATGCTGGTGACCAGCACCAAGAGCGCGGAATTGATCAAGCACGCCTCGAACGCCTTTCTGGCCATGAAGATTTCTTTTATCAACGCGGTGGCGTCCGTCTGCGAATCGGTCGGAGCCAACGTGAACCAGGTGGTGCAGGGCATCGGCACGGATTCACGCATCGGGCCGCGCTTCCTGAATCCCGGCATCGGTTACGGAGGCTCCTGCTTTCCGAAAGACGTGATGGCGTTTCGAGCGGTCGCGCGCGAATCCGGCTACGAATTCCGCCTGCTCGATGAAGTCATGCGTATTAATGAAGAGCAACGCCAGCGCTTCCTGCGCAAAGTTCGCAGCGCTTTGTGGACTCTGCGGGGCAAACGACTCGGAGTGCTCGGGCTTGCCTTCAAGGGCGGCACCGACGACATCCGCGAATCCCCCGCAGTGTTTCTGGTGCAGGCGCTGTTGCAGGAAGGCAGCAAGATCACCGCTTACGATCCCGCTGCCATGGAGCGTACGCAGGAAATCCTGGGCTCCGGCGTCCGCTACGCCAACTCCGCCTATGACGCGGCGCAGGGCGCCGATGCTTTGCTCATCCTCACCGAATGGGAAGAGTTCGCCAATCTTGATCTCAACCGCCTGCGCAGCGAACTCCGCTACCCCATCGTCATTGACGGCCGCAACCTGTATGATCCCGAGGTGATGGCCGCCCACGGATTCACCTATTACAGTGTGGGCCGCGCGGCCTGCCATCCCGACGGCGTCCCTGCCGCCGCGCTCAAGAACGGCCTAAACGGAAAAAAGTAAACGGGGAAAAAGTAAACGGACTCCGGAAATAACGGCAACCGAGCATGAGCCAATCCAAACGCGCCGTGGTCACCGGAGGGGCGGGTTTTCTCGGCTCCCACCTCTGCGATGCCCTGCTTGCCGAAGGCTGGAACGTGGTGGTGGTTGACAACCTCATGACCGGCCGCCTCGCGAATATCGAGCACCTGCGCCGCGATTCACGCTTCGAGTTCATCAAGAAAGACATTTGCGAGCCTTTCGATCCCGGTCCCGTGGATTACGTCTTTCACTTCGCCAGCCCGGCCAGTCCGGTCGACTACAGCATTCACGGCATTGAAACGCTCCAGGTCGGTTCGCTGGGCACTTTTCACGCGCTCGATGTAGCGCGCAAGTACGGCGCGAGATATCTGGTCTCGTCAACTTCCGAGTGCTACGGCGATCCGCTCGAGCATCCCCAGAAGGAAACCTACTGGGGCCACGTCAATCCCATCGGCCCGCGTTCGGTGTACGACGAGGCGAAACGCTTTACCGAAGCCGTAACCATGGCCTACCGCCGGTATCACAACGTCGACACGCGCATCGTGCGTATCTTCAATACCTACGGCCCCCGCATGCAGCTAAACGACGGCCGCGTGATTCCCAACTTCATGAAGCAGGCCTTGCGCGGCGAGGACCTCACCGTCTACGGCAACGGCAGCCAGACGCGCAGCTTCTGCTACGTGAGCGATGAGATCGACGGCTTCATGCGCCTGGCGAAGTCGGACGAACACTTGCCGGTGAACATCGGCAATCCGACCGAGTTCACGATTCTGGAGTGCGCGCAGCAGGTGCTGAAAGTCGCAGGATCGAAGAGCAAAATCCGCTACGAACCTCTGCCGCAGGACGATCCGAAGCAGCGCCGCCCGGATATCGGCAAAGCGCGCCAGTTGCTGGGATGGGAGCCGAAGATTGACCTCACAACCGGCCTCGGGCTGTCGCTCGATTACTTCAAGAAGGCGGTTGCGGAAGAAGCGACGGCAAAATAAGACCTTTCGCGAATGCTTCGCCGTCTCTGCTGCACCGGGATCTCTGTTTTGGATACGCATTAGAATGTAATGGCGATTGTGAGCATTGAATCTGTAGGTATAAAAAAGTATGTATAATATTGTTCAGTCAGTGTTTCGTTTTGAGACAGCTTCGACTCCGCCGACAGAACAGGTCGGCCGGCCCGTCACCCAGAATGCCCGCTGCCGCATCAGAAGTACCCGAGGAGCGACGATCGTCCCCTTCCCCGAGCTGAGCGTCATTCGCGGCGAGATCGCGCGTGGCGGGCCTTTTAAGCGCGCTCTACGACATTTCAATCACTTCCACCAAGACTCAACGACTTACGTGCGAGGCGTCATCGTGCATCATGAGTCGCAGCCTCGCTTCCTCGAAGCACGAATCCAGCGACAGCATGTGCTTGAAATAGTCGTCCTTCCAATTCGGATGGATCCGGTCGAGCAGAAATCCCTCCGCCGCGCCAAACGAATAAACCACCGGGCGTTTATCGGTTGCCAGGTTCACGCGCTTGAGCTGCTCCAGCGTATCGGCTCTCTTATGAGCGGCCAAATGGCTGAATGCTTCGTAATCTGACAGCCCGGAAAACGCCGCTGTCGGATGATAATTCGCCGCTGCTTCTGCCGCTTTCACCTCGCTGTAGCGCGCCATTCCCTCCTGCCAGAGCTGAAAGCCAAGATATTTGTGATCATCGACGGAGAGCTGGGAGAAGAATTGTTTGCGCTGCTCGACGTATTTCTTCGCCAGCTTGGCGAAGTCTGGGCCGTCCGGTTCGCTTAAGGCGCATAGCAGCAAGTCCCGTAACTGCGTAAATGCCTGTGCGACCTCCGGCTTGTCGTACGGAAACGGATAGTTGAGCATCCACATGCCGGTCTGGTCGCCGCGCGATAAGTCAAGCGCCTCAACCGCTTCGTAATATCCCGGCTGCGCCCATTGCAGCTGATGAAAATGCTCGTGCATCACAGTGAACAGCCAGGGCGTGCTGGTCTTGCTTTCGGTGTTGGCCGGTTCTCCGACGACCATCACGGCCGGTGGCCCGAAGGTGGGCATGGTCGCCTGCAGATCAGCCGGAAACTGGCGCGGCCGCGCATACAGCTCGTCTCCGACTTTCTTGAACTCAGCGGGTGGCGGCGTTGCAGAGTGCGTCAGAAATTCCGTCTCCGGCGTCACCAGCATCATGGGCGCCGGCACTTTGCCCCACCCCGCCCAGATTTCATCCTGAATCGAGGAAGCCAGCCGGTAGAACTCGTCAATTCGGATGGCGTCGGCCGGGGAAAGCTTCGGAGTGGCGATGTCCTGAGCAAGGAGCGGAACTGCGAGCACAATCAGGGCAATCGGATATTTCATACGGCTTGGACGCGAGATTCGTGGTAGGGAGAGCGTCGCCCAGGGAACAAAAATGGCTTAGTTGGAGGATCCGGTCGTTTTCTCGACGAAGTCGATGAGCTTCTTCACGTTATCCTGCTCTTCTTTGGTCTTCAGTTCGAAGACCACACCCATGCCGTAGCCCGGATGCGAGGCCTGCACCGCGCCGCGCAGCCGCAACTTCATTTCGTAGGTGCGCACCAGGATCTCCACCGAACAGCCCGAGGGAAACGGGAGGGAAACTTCCAGGTAACATCCGCCCGAACTGAGATCAGTCAGGCAGCAATGATTGGGAACCGATGTTCCGGTGCGATAGACTTCCGCGCCCAGGCGGCAGGCGTAGCGGGTCTGCGTGCGGCGATTGTCGCGATCGGCGTTGGCCTCAACGCGTTGCTGCTCGGCTTCGAGCGGCGTCCCGTCGTGAGCCTTCGCGTTGTGAGCCTTGGGAGCGGAACCGTGCGCGGTCTCGTGCTTGGCTTCGTGTGAGGACGGCTTGACACTTTCGCCGCGCCCGCTATCATGCGATTCCTTGCCGGCCCCGACGGCGGCCGGCTCCAGGGGCTCTTCCACCTCGACGATGACGCCGGGCAGCTGATCCTGCTTCACGTCGGTGGGCAGATTGGCGTCGAGAAATTCCTCGAGCAACCGCCGCGAGGTCTTCGGCACGTCCACAAACTGCACGCCGGCGCGGCCATTCCAATCCTGCCAGATCACCAGCCCCGACAAGCGCACGGTCGTGGTTTGACCCGGAAGCTTGAACTGAAAATAAACTTTGCTGGTGGGCGGCATCTTCTTGCCGAAGCGCACCGACATGCCGTCCTGGGCCAGGTTCACCAGCGTGGCCTTCTCCTGCTGCACGTCGGCGTAGTCGATGGTGGCATGAGTGTGTACGGAAGCGCGGGCGTTCTTGCGCTTTTCCTTGCGCATGACGCCGCGCGCCGCGCGCAGGCTGCTCAGAGCCCGGTCGTAAGTGACCGGCTTGTAGAGAACGAAATTTACCCCCAGCGAGAAAATTTCCCGAATCGCGTCCTGGCTGGGCACGACTGCAACCGCCAAAGTGGCATCGTTCATGCGCGAGGTGCGGGTCTCGCGCAACAGCGCGATCACCTCCGCATTGGACTGCCCGTCGACGATCACCACGTCGAAGCGTTCCTGCGCCAGCCGAAAGGCGGCGCGCGAGAAATCCGGGCAAGACTCGACCCCAATGCTGAGTTCCCCGAGAACCCGGCGCAACACCTGGGCCGCCGCCTCGTCCACACACACCAGCAGGGCAGATAGAGTCATGGCTGAGCCACATCGTAAGAGTCCGTCAGTTCCCCCGACAAGTTACCGGAGTCATGGTCTGGCGCGGCCGCGGGGGTGTAAGTGATGTGATTTCAACCCATGACCTCAGTAACCTTTCGCGTGACAAAAGGCCATGGCCAGAGCATTGGACCGTCGTGCTTTGACGCCGCTCCCACCCCTTCCTACGATGGGACTTACGCGATGAAGAATCGCGCCTTCCCCGTTGTCTGCGAGGAAAGCGCGGTTTCCCCCTGTTTGGTATCGCCCGCTGCGGACAGGGCGCCAGAGCGGCGGATTCAGAAGGGAGTGCTTCGACCGAGTCGCATCTCCCGAGCGAAAGAGACTGATGAGATCAGGCTTATGAGATTCAAGAACAGTCGCGGGTTCACGCTATTGGAAATGATGATCGTTATCGCCATCGGCCTGACCATGGCCGGAGTGACGATGATGGCGCTCATACCCTTGTTCACCAAGAGCCACGTGGACCGGGCGTATGACACCACGCTGTCGGCCATCCGCTCCTACCGCAACTTGGCCATCGCGCAGAGCAACCGCTACATTCTGGTGCCCACCGCACCGGGAACCATAACGGTGCAGTTCTGGGCGTATGTGCCTCCGCCGGGCATCTCGCCGGCTCCGCAATGGGTATCGACGATCAACCTTCCGCCGGATGTCCAATTTTCCACCGCAGCCATAGCCTCGGCGTTACCGGCTGCCGGTCCGGATGGCATCGGCACGCCGGCGAATCCCATCTACTTTGCAAACACAATGACGAATGTGACGGCGAATTGCAACGTGGTCGAAGGCGGCCAGCCGTGTGTGGTTTTCTATCCGGACGGATCGGCGCAGGACGACGCGGGCAACTACATCAACGGCGTTCTCTACCTCTACCAGTTGGGTCTGCCCTCGTCGGCTAACCCCAGCCAGTCGGCTACCCTCCTGTCCTCGCGTGCCATTGATATCTGGGGCACGACGGGGCGAGTGCGGGGATGGCGGCTGTATGTACCGGGCGGAGGGCCCACTTGGTATCAACAATGACAAAACGAATAGCTCAACGCCGCGGCCAGCGCGGCTTCACGCTGATTGAGACCATGATCGCCATCGCGCTCATGACCATCGGCATTCTCACCCTGGTGGCGACTTTCGGAGAAGCGGTGGGCGCCACGCAATACGCGGAGCAGAACATGATCGCGCGCCAGAAGGCGCTGCAGGCGCTGGAAAGCGTTTACACCGCGCGCAACACGCAGCAGCTGACCTTCGCCCAGATCGCCAACACCACCAGCGGCGGCATTTTTGTCCCCTCGGAGACGATGCTCTGCGCCGGCCCGGATGGCCTGGTCAATACGACGGATGACGTGAACTGCCCGGCCAGCGGCCCCTGCGCCGCCGGACCGGAATGCATTGTCCTGCCCGGTCCCGACGGAGTCCTCGGCACCGCGGACGACATCGGGTTCAGCCTGGCCAACATGAGGCGCGCGGTCACCATTACCAACGCGTTGAATCCGGACGGCAGCCTGAACCAGACGCTGAAGATCGTCACCGTCACGATCACATACGTCACCAACGGGGCGGCAGCGGCGGGACCGGCAGCGATTCGCACCTACACCATAAACGCACTGGTGGCGAGCGAGTGATGGGGAACATGAAGATGCAGACACAAAAAGCGGCGCGGGGCTTCACCTTGCTGGAACTGATGGTTTCCATGGCCGTGGGCCTGATCGCCATGGCGGCGATGGCCATGCTGTTTAAGAGCGGAATGAACGCGACCATGATGGTGACCCAGCGCATTGACACCCAGGAGAACATGCGCGCCGGCATGGACCTGATGGTGAAAGACATCAGCCTGGCGGGCGCGGGCTTGCCCTCGGGAGGCATTCAGCTGCCCTACGGCGTCGGCAACAATGGCATCTCGAAATATGCCTGTGACCAGACCGGAACCTGCCACGTCCCCAACAACACCTACCCGACCGGGCCGACGTTTTCCAACTACATGTACGGCATTATTCCCGGCTATCAGGACGGCGTGGAAAACAACGCGGTTATCCCGGCGGCGCCGGCGCCCGCCTTCAGCGACAGCATCACGGTGGTCTACTGCGACTTGAACTTTCCGCTGTGGCAGTACAACGTGAATTTCGTCGCCGGCACCAAGGGCGGTCAGGCCACGCTCACACCCCAGGCCGGCTACACGCCGCCTTCCATCACTTCCAACGGAGGACTGAACCAGGGCGACATAATCATGATCTCCGGCGGAAGTACTACCGCCGTGGGTGAGATCACAACCTACAGCGCGTCCAGCGGCAGTCCGGGAGCCACAGGCAGCCTTACCTTCGCCAATGCCGACCCGCTGAATATCAATCAGAGTGGGGCAGCTTCGGGCAATCTCAACGCACTGGCCACCAGCTTGGCTGGAGGGGCAGGCGTAGCCTACCGGTTGTTCGTAATCACCTATTACCTGACGGTTCCTGCAGCCGGGCAAACTCCGCGACTGATGCGCCAGGTCAACGGGCTGACGCCGGCGCCGGTGGCCGATGACATCATCAACTTGCAATTCGCCTTCGACAATTTCAACTCCGCGACCGGTGCGCTCGACGCCAATCAGCCCAACCCCCTCGGCTCAGCCGAATCCCCCAACAATATTCAGAAGGTGAACATTTTCATGATGGGGGAAAGCACCATCAACAACCAGAAGAACTCGCAGAACCTGTATCTGGCCACCGACGTCAGCGCCAGCAACATGGCTTATCGGGACCCCTACTAGAAAACGTTGGCTTGGGAAACGCTTTTAGAGAGCAGGAGAACTGATCATGGGACACGCTAAACAGAGCTCGCAGAAAGGTTTCACGCTGATCGCAGCGCTTCTCATTATGGTGCTGCTATCGGGTGTGGCGGCCGGCCTGCTATACATGGTCTTCGGCGAAGTCAAGATGGGGGGCAACGACCTGGAGGCCCAGCTCGCCTACTACGGGGCCGAGTCGGGGATGGAAAAAATGACCTCGGACCTGGGGGCGCTGTATCAGGCGTCGCAGTCGCCGCAGGCCAGCCAAATCACCGGTATCGGGTCGACCAACAACGTGCCGACGAACGCCATGGTCGGCTCCATGTCGTACCCGGTGTATCAGGTCAACTTCCTGAGCCAGACCGGCGCTTCGGCTGCGGCGCCGGCGCCCTACCAGAGCAACATCACGACCGGCTCCAACGCCGGGCTCTATGCCCTGCTCACCAACCTGCAGCTGAGCGTCACCGCCGTACGCCCGTCGGGAGCGACGGCCAGCATGACGCGCACAGTGCAGGTGGCCCAGGTCCCGGTGTTCCAGTTCGGCGTGTTCTGCGGCTATGACTGCAGCTACTTCGCCGGCCCCAACTTCAGCTTCGGCGGCCGCGTGCACACCAACATGAACCTGTTTCTGGCTGCCGGCTCCGATCTGGTTTTCAACGACAAAGTGCAAGCCTACAAGCAGGTCATCATGGACCAACTGGAGAACGGTTGGTCGACCTCAAACGGATACGGCGGGCAAATCTATATTCCCAGCGCCAGCAACGGGTGCACCCTCACCTTCCCGCCCACGGGAGCGAATTGCGTCGCGCTTCCTGGCTCGGGAACGGTGCCGGGGGACGCGAGCTGGAGCGGCGGGTATCCCACGATCGCCGGCACGGCCAACAGTCTCTTCCCCGGCATTTCGCAGGGAACGTTCAATACATATCTAGCCAACTCGAAGACCGGCGTCACCAACATGCAGCTGCCGTTCGTGCAGAACAGTTGCACCAGCAATCCTCCGCCCTGCACCGACCCGATTTCGATTGTGCGCAAGCCTCTGGCCGGCGAGCTTTCGAGCAGCGTGCTGGGCTCGGAGCGTTTGTATAACAAGGCGCAGATTCGCATTCTGCTCGCCGATGATCCCGCCGACTTGCACCCGGACTGGGCCGGGACAGACGCGCAGGACATCCAGTTGCCCTACTACTCGGCCGGCTGGAACACTGCGCCGTTCACCAATGGCGCGGTCAATTTGACCGGAGGCGTTGCCGGAGGCAATGCGGCCGCAACGGAGGCGATGGGGTTTGCCACCATTCCCGGCGCGGGACTGCAAGCCTCCGGCTGGATCGCTCCCTACACCGATGCCGGCCAGACGGCCTGGTTAACCTGGCCGCTGGCGGGCACGATCGTCAACAATCCCACTTGTGCCACCCTCTCTGCCGCGGCGTGCCCGGTAGGAAACGCCGCTCCGATGGGCCCCTGGATACGCGTGGAGTACTGCCCCGTAGCCAATACGAGCTGCAACGCTCATGCGGATTTTGTGGGCGTGACGCAAGAGTGGCTGAACCTGGGTTTTGGCCAGGTCTTCGACACTCCGCCGACTTGCCCGGCAAATCTCAATGGCACCGCCGGTTGCACGAACAATACGGTGAATCTAAACGCGATCTTGATTCTGCAGCAGCTGCAGCCTGGAGTCGTCCCCGGAGCTGCTACCGTGCCTGCGACAACGGATTGGTACCCGATCAACTTTTACGACGTGCGCGAAGCTGAGATGCGCGACAACAACGTCGCCAACCTCAGCCTCAGTCCGGGTGCTGGGCAGGCAGGCAACGGGAACACATTTACCTACTCCACCTGCTCGGTCAACGGCATTATGAACGCGGTCGAGCTCGATGTGGGCAACCTGACCTGGTGGCTGAAGGGCAAAACCGGCTTGGGCACGGGCACGAACGTGAACTACTCGAACGAGAATGGCTACGTGCTTTACTTCTCCGACCACCGGGGCATGAAGAAGGATCCGAATGCCTCGAACGGAGGGCAGACCCCCGGCGGATCGACCGTGTACAGCGGGGAGTCAGGCTTGGAAGACGTCGTCAACTCTGCCCAGAACCTGACCTCGACCGCGCAGGATGGGGCTCTGGAAACGCCGACCTATTACACCTACTCTCCTGAGGACGTGGATCAGAACGGGCTTCTGGACAACTGGGGAGAGAAGAATCTGGGCTACGGCTTTGGCCGGAACACCAACACCAACCCTCTGAACTCTTACGTGCGGACGCCGGCGGCTGCGCCGGTGCAAACTAAAACCGGGGCCGCGGCGACGTACCAGACGTATCAGGACTGCGCGGCTGCCTACAACGACCCAAAGGCGTCGCAACCAGCACAGCCGTACTTGACCAACGCCGGCGATCAGATGGGCATCGCCAACATGGTCACGGGTGCGCGCCATGCGCTGATGCTGGTGGACGGCGGCATGAGCGCTGCTGGAGCGAGCCCGTTGCCGGTTATGCCGACTGCGGCGACCGGCTGCGTGCAGAACGCGGCCAATCCCACCGCATGCGGCGGATTCACGGTGGCCTCGGAGAACCCGGTCTATGTTCTGGGCAACTATAACAGCGGCACCGCCGACACATTCTTTACCGGCGGCGCGCAAATGCCCCACGCTGCGGCATCGATCATTGCCGATACCGTGACCGTGCTGTCGAATCAGTGGAGCAACGCGATGAGCCTGCTCTATCCCACGACGATGGGCACCACGATGAACAGCGGCACACTCATCCGCGAGAGCTCTGCCGACGCTTATTACCGCATGGCGGTGGCTGCTGGAAAGAACATTCCCTTCCCACAGCCCACCTGGACCAACGTGTCCAAGGACTTCGGAACGGACGGCGGCATGCACAACTTCCTGCGCTACCTCGAGACCTGGAACAACACCTTGCACTACAACGGATCGCTGGTCAGCATGTACTACTCGGAATACAACACCGGCGTCTTCAAGTGCTGCACGGTGGTGTACAGTCCGCCGACGCGTGACTTCTCCTTCGACACGCTGTTCCTGAATCCGGCCAATCTGCCTCCGGCAACGCCCATGCTCCAGGACATCGTGAGCTTGAGCTACCACCAGAACTTCACGCCGGGCCAAACGCCGTAAACCGTCACCGATGATTTGACGCCCCGGCCTGCGAAAACGCAGGCCGGGGCGTTTTGTTTGGAGTTAGAAACCGACTCGGGGCACAGCCCACAGGCCGCCGTTTGTGCCCGTTCTGGCCTGAAGTCCTGTTGACTAAATGGCGGGTGAGGTACAGAATGCTAGGCCAACAGAGTGGGCGGTATCGGGGGTACCGCGTCCCACAGATGACCTCAGGAGACTACCGATATGACGCTAGCGCCTGTTCCTTGCCTCCTCGTTATTCGAGGCTTCAAGTGTGTCGGATACGCATTTGCCTGCGCTCTTGCCCTGGCTTGCCTCGGCAGTTTGTCGGCGCACGCGCAGGCCCTCCTGCCTTTCATGAACACAGGCACCCCGGATGCCGTGTTTTCGCAAGTGGACTTCGCGGTGATGTTCCTGGATGAGACGACTAGGGAACAGAAAAAAAACAAGCAGATCATAGAGCAGCGCCAGCATCTGGTTGACACTGGGGTAGTGTCGGCGCTCGACCTTAATGCTTCCGACAAGGCGCTGCAGGAATACAACCAGGCTGCCACGTTGATGAAGGAACAGCACGCCAAACAAGCCATCGTTCACTTGCAGAAGGCTGTTGCGGCGTATCCCAAGTTCGTTCTGGCTCACAATACTCTGGGCCTGGCCTATCTCGACCAGCAGGACAGCCGAGCGAAAGAGGAATTCGAAACGGCCGCAAATCTTGATCAGAAGTTTCCTGGCTCCTTCTTCAATCTGGGCATGCTGGCGCTGTCGGACAAAGATTATGCGGGCGCGTCTTCGAACTTGGAAAAAGCCGCCACGCTCAGCCCGAAAGACGCAAAAATTCTCGCCGCATTGGCGTATGCGCAAAGCGGAAATCGTCAATTCGAACAGACTCTGGCCACGGTACAGAAGGTTCACGCTGTCGACCATCGCGGGCTGGCGAATGTGCACTACATCGCAGCCAATGCCGCACTTGAGCTGAAAGATTACGATGGAGTGCAGCGCGAATTGACGGTCTTCCTGACTGAGGACCCGACCAATCCCTTTGCCCCTGTCGCCAGGAAGAATTTGGATATTCTGGCCAAGCGCGCAGCGGGTCAAACCGTTGGACCTTCCCAAGCGGCCGCCGCCGGCCAGTCGCCGCCGGCGCAAACATTCCCCAACAGCGAACGTTTGGAGGCAGAACTGAAAGACGTCGGTGCTGAGCCCTGCGCGGCAGCGGAAACCAGCAAACCAGAGAGCTCCACCGTGGCAGCAGCCAGCGGTCGTGCGGTCGCACCAGCTGCCCTGGTTGCCCCAAGCCGGCCCGCCGGCCTGTACACGATCCGCAAAGCCGTTGACGAAACGGCGCTGTTCTTCGCGGTCAGCAACCATGGACATATGGTGAACGACCTCGAACTGCCGGACATCCACATCCTCGATGACAGCAAGCCTCCGGAAAGAGTCATGCAATTCATTCCGCAGTCGAAGCTTCCGCTGCGCCTTGGTTTCCTCATTGACACCAGCGGGTCGGTGCGGGATCGGTTCGGGTTTGAGAAGCGCGCGGCGGAGAGATTTCTAAGTAAAGTGCTCAGTCCCAGTCTCGACCTGGGCTTCGTCATCGGTTTTAGCACTGACAACAACGTAACGCAGGACTTCACTGCTGATCCGGAGGCATTGGCGAAAGGCATTGAAAAACTCACTAACGGCGGTGGGACCGCACTCTTTGATGCCGTGTCGTTCGCCTCCTGGAAGCTGGACGCATATCCAGAAACGGAGCGCGTTGCGCGAGTCCTGGTCATTATGACAGATGGAGAAGACAATTCCAGCCACCGCAGCCTGAAGCAGGCCATCGCGGAGTCGGAAAGGGCGGGAGTCACCATCTACACGGTCAGCACGGTCGAGAAGATGGCTTATAACGTCAGCTCGCCCGTGGACACGAGTGTCCGGACCGATGCCGACAAGGTTCTGGAAGTCCTGGCCGAGCGCAGCGGCGGCGCCAGCATGTTCCCCGGCGACATGCAAACGCTCGACAAGTCGCTGGACAAGCTCCGAGACTTGATCCGCAGCCGCTATCTTGTGGTTTACCGGCCCGCCGATTTCATGCCCAATGGAAAATTCCGTCCCGTTCGAGTGACCGCGGAGAGAAACAGCGAGCACATGCAAGTACATGTGCGCAAGGGCTACGACGCCCGGTTGGAAGGACAACCGAGCCTGTGGAAGGAAGGACAGCACTGGAATCGCGCCACGATCGAAAGTCCCTCGTTTGAGCCCACGGCTCAACCTGCAGCAAAAACCAGCTCACTCCCGTAGTTCCGCAGAGGTCGACAATTCGTCTACACTTCCTCCACGCAGGTCTTGCGTGGAGGAAGCCCCGTGTCTGGCATTCGCGCTATCTTCTGGGACGTCGGCGGCGTGCTGCTCACCAACGCCTGGGACCGCACGCAACGCCTTGCGGCGCTGGAGCATTTTCACCTCGACGAAGAGGAGTTTCATGACCGGCACGAGATGGTCGTGTCGTCGTTCGAGCGAGGCAAGATCACGCTCGACGAATATCTGGACCGCACGGTCTTCTACCGCACGCGGCCGTTCACGCGCGATGCCTTTCGCGACTATATGTTTTCCTTGTCGCAGCCGTTTCCCGAGGTGATCGAGTTTGCGCGCGCGCTCAGCGACTCGGGCAAGTATTTCATGGGAACGATCAATAACGAGTCGCGCGAACTGAATTATTACCGCATTGAAAAGTGCGGGCTGCGCCAGATCTTCCAGTTGTTCATCAGTTCCTGCTTCGTTGGCTTTCGCAAGCCGGAAAAGGACATCTACCGGCTGGCCCTGGAAACTACGCAGATACCCGCCGAGGAATGCTGCTTCACTGACGATCGCCCGCTGAATCTGGAGTGTGCCGTGAGGTTGGGCATGCACACGATCGAGATGCAGACAATCGGACAACTGCGGGAGGATTTGGGGAAACTGGGAGTGAGCGCGTAGAGCACGGTAGAATCTCAGGGGCTAAAGCCCCCCGCTCTCGCGTCCGTTTTACGCGGCCCTGAAGGGCCGCTCTTCCACGGTGCCGGCATTCTGCGGCATCAGCCCTTCCGCGGTTCGCGGGTCTTGACGGCGCCGCTAGGTGCAACGTCGGATTCCTGCTGCGAGAAGGCCAGGTCGCTCGACCAGCAGTCGGCGGCCAGCTTCCATTCGCCATTGCTTTGGCGCGCGCAGACCCACAAATACTTTCCGCGCTCTTCGCGGCGCTTGCCGGTGGCGCCCGGAACCAGAGCCTTGAAGCGTCCCGCTTCGTAGGCCAGATCGCCGGCAATGTCCACGCGAAGCGGTTCCATCTCAACATCTCCCATGCCGGCGTCGAGTGCGCCGAAAAAGAATTCGCGCACCGCCGCGGCACCGCGAATCGGCGGACAGTTCGAGCGCAGCACCAGCGCATCGGCGATGTAGAGATCGAGCAGGTCGTCCAGATGCTTGGTGTTCGAGGCCAGCACCCACTCCTGAGTGATGCGCCGCACGGCCGCTTCGGCGCGGCTCATATCGCCGCGCATGGCGGCGGCGGACGGCCGCATGCGATCGACTTCGCGCACCGGATCCGCGGCGCGTGCAGGTGCCGCTTCGGAGCCTCCAGGAAAATAGTGGTAGTGATGGTGGTAGTGGTGGGTTTCGGCGGTGACTACGCGGTTGGCACCCGGCTGACGCTCTTGCGGAAACGATCCCGGGAGTGGCGCCGACCTCAACCCGGACCGCGGCTCTGGCAGCGCCGTGCCGCATTTTCCACAAAATCGATTGCCTTCGCGATTGCGGTAGCCGCAAACTTCGCAGACTCCTGCCGCGGAATCGGAGGGATCACCGCCTTCGTTTTCCCCAATATTGTTCCCCGCGAAATCCTGGGCGGCAAAGTCGTTTAACGCGTCGCGAACGGACTGTTCGGCGTCGACTTCGGTGGCCAGGCGCTTGGCGGCTTCGAGTGCAGCGCCGATGGGGTCGATAGCGGGACCGCCGCGCCGCATGTCGGAGCGTGTAGGCTTACGTTCTTTATCCACGGATCTCTTCCACTGGATCGGTTTGGGTCGCGCACCGAACGGCGCGCACTCATCTCGGGTCATTCTAGCGCAGGCGGCTGCGGCTTCTCCAGCCTTGTAAAACTCAGCGGCTGGAAAACTCGATCTTACCTTCGGTCTCGGTGGGCACGCCGTTGCAGGTTGCGGGCCGGTAGCGCCAGGTGCGGACGGTCTGAAGAACGCGGCGGTCGCGGGCAAGGCCCGCACTTTCCAGAATCAACGGGCTGTGCACGCGGCCATCGGTGCCGATGATGAAACTGACCTTCACTCTCTTGCCCTGCCCGGCGGGAGTGAGGAGGGGATCGGGGGTAGTAAGGGCCTCAGGCGGCTGAACCTCTTCGCAATCGGGGAGAGTGCTGAGGTGAGGCACCGCGACAAACTCCGCGGCCCGCGCCAGCGTGGCCGTAATTTGGGGCGGGCGCTGCTGCAGCGTGGCTGAGCGCGAAGAAGGCACAGCCGTCGTGGACGCAAGGCCGGCGCCGCCGAGGACGCCAGCCAGGATCGGCAACCAGATGCGACGAAGCCAGATGCTGCGAAGCATGTGCGGTTCCTTCCTAAGCGACCGGCTCCGGTTTTGAATACGCGATGCCGAGGCACAGGCAAATATCGGACCACCCTCGGAGCCGAAAATGTATCACATTTGCAACGAGTTGCCGAACGAGAATGAGGTGCTGGAGCAGCGAATGTGAAAGCGGTTGCACAAGCAGTGCGGTCTTTTGCGGCTCAAGAATCCGGGTCACGATCGTTTTGTTATGCGGCGGAGCGCGTGAGGGTCAGCAGCGTGATTTCCGGCGGGCAGTTGAAACGCACCGGAACCCGGAGGGTCCCCAGACCGGCATTGGTATAGAGGGTGAGCAGGCCGACCTCGTACAAACCCAGGATGTACTTTCGCCCCATTTCGGGCAGGTAGAGCGGGCCGATCAGCGGAAGCCTGACTTGGCCGCCATGGGTGTGCCCGGAGAGTTGAAGGTCAACGGGATGGCGCGACGTGTAATCGGCGTAGTCGGGTTCGTGTGCCAGGAGAATTGTGGCTTCGTCGCTGGGGACGCCATCGAGCGTTGCGCTGAGGTCGGAGGATCGGCTCAGGACATCATTGACACCGGCGAGCCAGAAGCGGGCTCCGTTTTGCTCGATCGCCACCGATTGGTTGAGCAGGACGCGAATTCCACGCGTCTGCAGTGCGCCGATCACGAGGCGAGGGGCGGTAGAGACGTCGTGATTGCCGAGAACGGCCCAGAGCCCGTGAGGCGCCTGCATCTGCCGCAGCAGTTCGGAGCAGGGCTCGGCGACCGCAGCGTCTTTTTCACCGTTGTAAGGCACGAGCGAGAGCGAAACAAAGTCCCCGGCCAGCGCGATGAGATCAGGCCGCAGATCGTTGACCATGCCGATAGCTGCGTGCAGAGGGTGGGCGGAGAAAAGAGGATCGTAGTGGAAGTCGCTCAAGAGGGCGATTGTGAAACCATTGAGACGTTCAGGCCAACGGCGCAAGGCAATCCGCCGACGCACAATCCGCGGGCGGTTGGGCTCGAGCAGCAACGAGTCGGCTGCCAGGGCGGCGGCCCCGGCAGTTGCTGCCAGTCCAATGAATCTCCGTCTGTTGATGGGAAGAAAGGCCAATCGGTTCGGAACCCTTGCACCCAGGATCGTGCGCTTACGGCTCAGTTTATCAGGATAACCTGAGGCTGCGGTGGCGAGGAACCAGCGGCTGAAGCCGGTGGCAGCTCATCTCGAATTTCATTTTCCTGCGGGGTCATTCTGAAGGACCGCGCTTTCACCAGCGGGCAGAGGGATCTCCCATAGAACAAGGCCATTGCCCTGGGGGATCCCTCGGTCCGCCGAGGTCCTTTGCTTCGCTCAGGATTTCGGCGCGCGGCTCGAACGCCGCGCGAACACTTCAAGCTGCGCTCGGGATGACGCCATCATCCGAGCTAGAAGTTGAACGTCGCGATCAAATCCAGTCGGCGGTTTGCGGCGGTGCTGGGCGAGTAGGGACCTCCCAGCAGCGCGTTGGAGATGCCGAACAGCTGCGAACCGAGGACAGCGTTCGGGTTGGCGACGTTGACGTCGTTGAACAGGTTGCGCACGCTCACACCAAGCGCGAGATTGTAACGGCGATCGGAACTGGTGGACATGGACATGCCTCCGCCACCGCCGCCGAAGAGCGGGCCGCGCGGACCGCCTCGGCCACCACCCATGCCCGGCCCTCCACCCTGACCCTGTCCCTGACCGCTGGTGGTGCCTTTTGTCCGCGGTCCGAGACCGAAGGTCTTGGTCAGACGCACATTCATGACGAAGTGTCCGGGGCCAGTGCCGTAGTTAATCGGCAGAAGCTTGCCGGTAGCCGCTGACGCGTCAAAAGTGCCGAGCGGCGTGCAGTAAAGGTATGAGCCGGTGGCGTTTTGAACTGTCGGGCAGGTCGTCGTCGAAACCAGGCCAGGACGGTCGTTGTACTGGTTATCGCCATTCAGGTCGTAGGGTGAACTGATGTTGAACGGAGAACCGGAGCTGACGATCATGAACGGGCTGATGCGAACGAGGTATGGCAGAGCAACGCTGCCGCCAAAGAATAAGCGGTTCCTCACGTCGAACGAGGCACGGCCCCAATCCTGGCTGATGTCGTAGGAGTTCGAGGGGAAGCTGGAGACGCCTGCCGTGTCGCTGTTGGCGAAGTTAAGCACATAGTAGCCGAACAGTTGCACCTTGGACGCGAACCTGACGTTGGAAATCACACTCAGCTGGTTCTGCTTGAAATTGGCCTCGGAGACGTAGCGGTACAGGTTGCTGGCGGGAGGGACACAAGTGGGATAGCAGGGCGTTCCCGGAAAAGGGGCGTTGGCGTTGACGGTGACGAACTGATCGAAGCCTCGCGAGTTCAAATAATTGACGGTCAGGGTCGCCGACTTGGTGATCTGCCGTTCGACGCTGAGCGCGCTCTGCACGGTGTAGGGCGCGTGCAGCGTGGGGCTGATCTGATATGTGGTGGATGCGCTGGAACTGGCCGTGCCGCAACTGGAGATGGGAACGGTCAAAGGCTGGTCAAGGCCGGGGTAGCAGGTTGGATTGTTGATGACGAACTCCTGCTGCGTGACTCCGTTCAGGCGCTGCGCCTGCAGAATCTGTCCGAGTTGAAAGCGGTCGTAAAAAATGCCCGATCCGCCGCGGATCACGACAATGGGAGGCGCGCTGCGGCCATGGACGCCCCAGGCAAACCCCAGGCGCGGCGCCCAGTCGTTGTGGTCGTGAATCACGTTCTGCGCTTCGAAGCGCATGCCGAAGCTCAGCGTGACGTTGGGCCTCACGCGCCAGTCATCCTGGAGATAGGGTTCGCCGTCCGCGTAGGTGACGGAGGCGTTGGGTGAACATGGCGAAAACACTCCATTGGCCGGACAGGAGATGATCGAAAGCTGCGTCGGCTTTGAACCTGTAAACGCGGCATACGAGGGAAAAGTGAATGTGCCGTTGAATGCGTTCGTGGAGTAGTTGCTGTCCTTGGTGACGCGCACGCGCGCGCCGAACTTCATGGTGTGATTGCCGGAGATGATGGAAGTGTAATTTTGAATTTCGTAGGCGTTCTGCAGGTCGTTTTGAGCGCCGGATGCGTAGCCGCCTCCTAAGAAGTTGCCGATCACATTCGTGGTGGGGCGGGTATCATTCGGGTTCTGAACGGTGCTGTCGCGAAGATACTGGAAGCGCGTCTCGTTAACGATCTTTGTGCCAAACACTTGCGTGTCGCTGATCTGGACCGTGTGTTCGGTGAACTGGTTGTAATACGCCTGGGTCTGGAGGCTCAGCGCGCCGGCCAGATCGTTGGTATCCGTGTTGCGGTAATACTGATAGCGCGAGATCAGCGTGTTGTTTTTGGTAATGGCCCAATCGAGGCGAGGGTTGATTTCGGTGCGCTGCCGCGGGTTGGCGAGGGATTCCACCAGGAACGTGTTTCCGGTGTTGGGATCGACGGCGTAGGTGGAGGCGAGTTCGTTGATGTCGCGGCGCTCGACATTCAGAAGATAAGAGGCAGTTTTCCGGATCGGGCCGCCAATGTTTCCCTCGAAGAATGTGGAGTAATAGGGCGGCTCGGGTCCGAGGAAAGGATTCGGGGCGTTGAATGTGGAGTCGTTTCCGTCGGCAAGGAATTGTCCGTGCAGTTTGTCGGTGCCGGGCTTGGTGAAGATTTCGATGCGGCCATAGCCCAGCTTGTCGTATTCGGAAGAAAACGGATTCTGGTTGATGCGGATTTCGCGAATCGAAGACTTGGGCGGAAGCTGGCCGGCAGTGAATCCATCAATGTACATCTGGCCGCCATTCGGGCCGGCAGAGGGACCGGCAAGGGCTTCGAGATCGGATTGCAATTCGTCGGGATCATCAGGCAGGGCTTCGAGTTCCTTGCCGGAGATGGTGATGGCGCCGGCGTTGTTGGCGGGATTCACGTCGACCGTGGGGGCGGTGTCGGAGACCTGCACCTTCTGCGTCTGCACTTCAATCGACATGGTTACGTTGAGGCGCAGGGGTTGGTCGGCAATGCTGATGTTGTCGTTTTCGTAGAGAACGAATCCCTCTGCAACAACCGTCAAAGAGTACTTGCCCGGGGGCAGTGCCTTGAACTCGTAGAAACCCTGATTGTTGGTCTGAGCGGTGAGCGGGGAACCGGTTTCCGGCGTGAGAGCTGCCGTTGCATTGGTGATGGCAGCGCCCGAAGGATCGGTGACTTGTCCGCGAAGGGTACCGGTGGGAGCCTGCGCGGGCGCGGTTTGAGCAACGGCGGTGATCGCGCTCAGTAAAAGTGTGAGGGCGAAGAAAAAACGCATCGAGTAATAAGCCTTCATTCCTTCATTTCCATCTCTTATGAATTCAGACAAGGACATCCTCTTAAGGACAACCCTGCGCGCACTCTTCTAATCGACGGTTATTGGCTTCCCGCGTCACCGTTGGGGGTGCCTCCGAGGCTCCAGGGCGCAAGCATCATGGCCTGGCTGGCATTGGGAGCGGCCTGAAGAATCGGTTCCACTCCGCTCAGCAAAGTAATGGCAGTGCCGGCGCTGCTGGGCGTTCCCTGCGTCGCCAAAATGACCACAGCGTCGCCCTTCTGTAATTGCAGATCA
>Ga0187770_10000011_pt1 | contig 94142 bp, 89 predicted proteins | sample 0116_SJ02_MP02_2_FD_133154 | JGI IMG/M metagenome (GOLD analysis project Ga0187770, IMG submission 133154) | Tropical peat soil microbial communities from peatlands in Department of Meta, Colombia - 0116_SJ02_MP02_20_MG | ecosystem: Environmental > Terrestrial > Soil > Wetlands > Peat | place...
AAGTCAAATGAGGATGGCTAATTCAAATTGACCGGAATAAAACACCATTAAACCCTCGCTTGAGCCCGCCGATTCGCGCCGGGTCTTGAAATGCCAGCGGGGGGCGTTATCGTCAAACCCCGATGCCATCGACGCGAAAAGATGCTCCCCAGAAAGTCGGCGCGCTCCTGCGCCCGATCATCGATCGCCTCGATGCCGAGGGTCACTTCGCGATCGTGCGCCTCATCCGCGAATGGCCCGATATCGTCGGCGCGAATATCGCGCGGCGTACTCAGGTCGATTCCATCAAGTTCCACACAGCTGTGATTAAAGTCTCGACGGCGATGTGGATCCAGGAGCTCGGGCTGATCAAGTCGCAGATCCTCACCCGAGTGCGCGAACGGCTCGGCGACGACAGCGTGCGCGACATCCGATTCGTGCGCGGAAGCCTCTCGCGCCGCGAGCGCTCTCCGCTGCGTCCGGTGCCGCGCGCGGCGCGCCACGCCATCGAATTGCCCGCGCTCAAGGACCCGGAACTGCGCCGCGCTTTCGAGAGCCTGATCGAAGCCTGGGGCCGCGCGACGCGCTGAGCAGGACCGCCGCCGGGCGGTCGCGCCGATTTGCGGATTTCCGCGAATCCGATCCGCGTGGGCGTCGTATATATCAAGTAACAGGGGCTTGGCGTGCGCGAAACAGGTGATATGCCCGGGCGCGATCGCGCGATGCACGCGCTCAATCGGCTCGCCTTCGGACCGCGCCCGGGCGATGCGGAATTCGTGCGGAACATCGGAGTCGAAGAATACATCCGCCAGCAGCTCCATCCGGAAATGATTCCGATCCCCGAAGGCCTCGTCCGCAAAGTCGCCGGCTATCGAACGCTGCACATGACGCCGATGGCGCTCTTCCTCGAATACTGGCGCCCCGTGATGCAGGCCCGGCACGAGATTAAGCGCGACAACGGCGATGACAAGGGCGCCATCAAGGACGCGCTCAAGGCGCAGCGGATCGTGCTCGAGGAGGCGGTCGAGGCGCGCCTGCTGCGTGCGATCGAAGGCCCGCGCCAGCTCCAGGAGGTGATGACCCATTTCTGGTTCAATCACTTCAACGTCTTCGCCGGCAAGGGTCTCGATCATATCTGGACTGGCTCATTCGAGCAGGACGCGATTCGACCGAACACGATGGGCAAGTTCCGCACCCTGCTCGCCGCGACCGCCCGGCATCCCGCGATGCTCTTCTACCTCGACAACTGGCAGAACACCGCGCCCGGGAGCCCCGGCGCGAAGGGCAAGTTCGAGGGCATAAACGAGAACTACGCGCGCGAGTTGATGGAGCTGCACACGCTGGGCGTAAACGGCGGATACTCGCAGCAGGATGTGATCGCGCTCGCGCGCATCCTGACCGGATGGGGAATCCCGAAGGGCGATGAGGAAGCGCGCCGCAAGTTTTCCGGGCAGGGGATGGGTCGTTTCGCGGGCCGGTACCGCCGATGGGGAACCGGGATGCCGGCGATTCCCGCGAGCGGATTTTATTTCGACCCCGACCGCCACGATTCTTCCGACAAGACTTTGCTCGGCCATCGGATCGGCGCAGGAGGAGCGCAGGAGGGCGAGCAGGCGCTGGACATTCTCGCGCGCCATCCGTCCACCGCGAATCATCTGAGCTACCAGCTCGCGCAATACTTCGTCGCCGACGATCCGCCCCGGCGGCTCGTGGAGCGGATGGCGCAACGCTACCTCTCCTCCGATGGCGACATCCGGGCGGTGCTCGAGACGATGTTCAGCGCGCCCGAGTTCTGGGACCGCGCCTGCTTCGGCGCAAAGTTCAAGACGCCATACGAGTACGTGATTTCATCGGTGCGGCTAAGCGGCGTGGCAGTGCGCAATTACCGTCCGCTGGCCGGAACGATGGCGATGCTCGGGATGCCGCCATATGGATGCCAGACGCCGAACGGATATGCGTCGGTGCGCGATGCGTGGCTGAATCCCGATGCGATGATGAGGCGGCTCAGCTTCGCAACCGGGCTCGGCACCGGGAATCTGCCGCTTGAGCGGCCGCCCGACGAGCACGGCCCCGAGCTGGCCGCGGGCGATCATCCTGAGCGCCCGGCGCAGAAGATGCCGCCGCTCGAACCCGGCCGGCTTGCCGCCGCGCTCGGCGCCGATTTCACCGCATCGACTTCCGAGGCAATCGCGGCGGCCGACCCGAAGCTTCGCGCCGCCCTGATCCTTGGAAGCCCGGAGTTCATGACGAGGTAGGAGCATCGCCGATGGAGCCAATCGACAAGCGAGAACTCGAAGCGGCCGCCGCGCGATGCGCCGCCTGCAATCCCCGGCTTGCAAACCCGATCGGACGGCGCGAGTTTCTGCGCCGCGCCGCGATTCTCTCCGCCGCCGGAATCGTGCTCGTAAGCCCGCACGCATGGGCTGCGCGCACCGATAGCGGCGGCCCAGGCCGCAAGCGCATGGTCGTGGTGTTCCAGCGCGGCGCTGTGGACGGCCTGAGCGTGGTCGTCCCTCACGGCGATTCCATCTATTACGATGCGCGACCGAACATCGCGGTGGGCCGCAATGGCGCCGGCGGCGCGCTCGACCTCGACGGATACTTCGGACTTCACCCTGCGCTGGCGCCGGTGATGCCGCTTTGGAAGGACGGCACGCTTGCCTTCATCCACGCCTGCGGCTCGCCCGACCCGACGCGCTCGCACTTCGATGCGCAGGATTTCATGGAGAGCGGCACGCCGGGCGTGAAAACCACCTCGGACGGATGGCTTAACCGCGTGCTCGCGACGATGGCGGGAAATCACGGACCGACCGAGGCGCTGAGCCTCGGGCCGACACTTCCGCGAATTCTTAGCGGCAGGATGCCGGTTGCGAACATCCCGACCGGCCGGGCCGCCGAACGCCCGATGCCGCTGGACCGCCCGATTATCGAACAGGCATTCGACCGCCTATACACGGGCAAGGACCCGCTCAGCATCGCATATCGCGACGGACGTGCGGCGCGGCAGCGGCTCATGGGCGAACTCGCGCAGGACATGGCCGAGGCGAACAACGGCGCGCCGTCGCCGGAAGGATTCTCCACCGACACCGATCGCCTTGCCCGTCTCATCCAGCGCGACCCGACCATCCGCATCGCGTTCATGGCGCTCGGCGGATGGGACACGCACGTGAACCAGGGCGCTGCCAATGGCCAGCTCGCAAACCATCTCAAGCCGCTCGCCGAGGGGCTGGCGGGCTTCGCCAAGGCGCTTGGACCGGCATGGAACGACACCATCGTGCTGGTGATTTCCGAGTTCGGCCGCACCGTGCGCGAGAATGGAAATGCGGGCACCGATCACGGGCATGGCAACGCGATGTGGGTGATGGGCGGCCTGGTGCGCGGTGCAAAGGTGTATGGGCGATGGCCCGGGCTGGGGACCGCGGAGCTTTACCAGGAACGCGATCTCGCCGTCACGACCGATTTCCGCGATGCGATTTCGACCGTGCTCGCGGGCCACATGGCACTCAGCGACGGCCAGCTTAAGACGGTGTTCCCCGGCTTCTCAGCGGCCCGCAGCAACCCCGCCGGCCTGCTCAAAATCTGAGCGCGGCTGCAAACCGCGATCGATCCCGGCTGAGCGCCAATATCCTGCTAACGTTCCTGTTCCTGGATCTTGCTGTCGTACTCGCGCAACTTGGCGAGCTTTTGATCGGTGGTTTGCAGCCCCGCGGGCTTTTTGTCCGCCGCGAGCTGCTCGCTGTGCTGGGTGGGAATCTCGCCGTCGATCTTTTCCAGTGCTTCCTTGGCAAGCCGGCGCACCATCGGGCTTCGATCCATTTGCGCGGCGCTTGCCAGCAGCGGAACCGCGCGATCTCCGCCGATTTCGCCCAGCGCGAACACCGCGGTGCCCCGCGCGCGATCGTCCGCCTGCTGCTCCATGTACTGCATCACCGGCAGCGTTCCGCCCGAATCTCCGATCCGTCCGAGCGCGGCGACCAGGTGCAGTTTGACGATCGGCTCGGTCGATCGCAGGAACAGCATTTGCGACATCGGCGGCACGGCGGCATTGCTCTCGCGGCCGCCGAGGATGTCGATCGCCTTCATCTTTACGCGGATGTCCGGATCCGCCATCGACTCGACCAGGATCGTATCCACCTCGGGGTCTTTGAGCGGGATGAGCTTCTTGAGCTCGCTGACGCGCACGTTGGGGTCGGCGTCCTTGAGGCCAACCTTCACGTCCTTGATAATCTTGAAGGAGGATTCCTGCTGCGCGCGCGAAACCTGGTCGTCGACGCCGGGCACGACCTTCCCCTGGTGCATCATCGGGTTGGAACTGAGCGCGCTGCCCATACCCTCGCCGCCGTATTGGGCGCGCGCTGCGCAGGGAAGCGCCAAAGCCGCGCCGAGAACGAACGCTGCAGGAAAAAGCCGGCGTCTAAACATTTCCCAGCCCTCCGCGATCGGACAAAATTATCGGGCATCATGGCGGGTATTGCAACCAAAATAGCGGCTCGAAGGGCGGTAATCGCGCCCTACGCAGTCGTTGCCGCGCTTTTAATCGCGAGCCCGGCCGCGCCTGCCGCGCCGACCATTGCGGCGACGCCCGCGCCGGCCATCCACGCCGCGCGAAAGCCCGCCCTTTCGGCCGAACCCATCCCGCTCCCCGACGGCGTGAAAGTCCCGGCATATAAGGCCGGGCCGCTCCCGTTCCACGACGGAGAACGGCTGGTATTCCAGGCATCGTGGCTGGGGATTCCAGCCGCCGACGCTAAAGTCGAACTGCATCGCGATCGCAAGCAACCCTCGATGTGGACCGCGGAAGTATGGGTTCAGACCAATCCGCTCGTGGACCTGCTGTTCAGGATGCGCGATTACGTGCGCGAGTCGTTCAGCGTGGGCACCCTTGCGCCCCACGACATGTACATCCGCCAGCACGAGAACCAGCGCTTCAACGAGTACCGGGTCTCCTTCGACCAGTCGGAAAGCCTCGTCACGCTGGTACAGGAGAATCACAAGGGCTCGCAGACGCGCAGGTTCATCTCGGCGAACCCCAGCGGGCCGATATCGGGCACCATGATGGCGCTCTCGCAGCCGCTTCAGCCGGGCGGACATCTGGCATTCGACGTCTTCACCGGCAGCTCGCGCTATGTATTCGATTTCGCAGTCGGCGATCACGAGCAGGTAAGCGTAAAGGCGGGATCGTTCGACGCGATCCGGCTCACGCCCGCAGTCGTCTATGAGAGCAACGGCAAGATGAGCAAATCCGGTCACGATACGCGCCTGTGGGTCAGCGCCGACCCCCGCCACCTCCCGCTTCGGGCCGAGGCGGCGGCTTTCATCGGCAGCGTGCGCGCGGATTTGGTCGAGATCGACGACGTCGCGAATCCCGCCGCCAAATGAGCCGGGCGTTTGATGCCGCTGGCAATCGCGCCCCCGGCGATGCAATGCTGGATGCGCCGCAACCCGGCGCGGGAGCATCAGTCATGGCCAAGAAACTGGAATTCTTCTTCGATTGCTCGAGTCCGTGGACGTACCTCGCTTTCACCAAGATCGAGGACATCGCCCGGCGTCACGGCGCGGAACTCGTCTGGAAGCCGTTCCTGGTCGGCGCCGTGTTCAACACGGTGAACCCGTCCGTGTACGAGTCGCGCACCAAGCCGGTCAAGGCCAAGAGCGATTATTACGGCAAAGACCTCCGGGACTGGGCGAACTTCTACGGGGTCAAAATCGGCAGTCCGACCGTGTTCCCGGTGAACCCGGTCAAGGCGATGCGCGGCGCATTCGTCGCGATCGAGCATGGGAAGATTTCGCCGTACTTGCGGCGCGCGTTCGAGAGCTACTGGGGCGAGAACCGGGACATCAGCCAGGACGACGTCCTGCGCTCCATCGTGCGCGAGGTCGGACTCGACGAGCGCGAGTTCTTCGAGAAGATCAATTCCGATCCGTACAAGGCGAAGCTGCGCGCCAATACCGATGAACTCATCGCGCGCGGCGGTTTCGGCTCGCCGACGATGTTCGTGGGCAATTCGATGTTCTTCGGCAACGACCGCCTCGTCCTGGTCGAGTGGGAACTCGACAAATAACGCGGCGCGTAATGCGCTCGCGCGCGGCCGGCTGAGTACTTCGCCAACAATTGGCATGGCTGCGCAGACGATGCCCGACCGGATCCGCGCGTTCATCGCGGTCCGCATGAGCGATGCCGCCGAGGCCGCGCTAGCGGACTTCATCGCGGAACTCCGCTCGCCGGACGACGGAATCAAGTGGGTGCGCCGCTCCAACCTGCACGTGACGCTCAAATTCCTGGGCCCCGCGGTCCAGCTCACGGCGATCGAGCCGCTGGCCGGCGAACTGCGCTCGATCGCGAGCGCGACTGAGCCGTTCGAATTTCGCGCGCGCGGGGTTGGCGGTTTCCCCGACCTCGCGCGCCCGCGAGTGATTTGGGCGGGACTTATCAGCGACAGACTTGCGCCGCTCGCCGAGCGGGTCGAGCAGGCCGCCGCTACTTGCGGGTTCGAGCGCGAGTCGCGTCCGTTCTCGGGCCATCTCACGATCGGACGGGTGCGCAGCCTGCGCGGATACCGCGCGACGCGGGCGCGGCTCGAGGCGGCCCGCGAACGCGATTTCGGCGTCTCGCGCGTGGACTCGATGACTCTGTATCGGAGCGTTCTTGCGCCCGAGGGATCGATTTACGAAGCGCTCGCCACGTTCGTGTTCCGCCCCGCCGCCTGAGTCCAAGGCCCGCAGGCGACCCCCATCGCGCGGACCCCCGTCTGAACGTTATTGTGAGAGGACTCTCTTCGGAGTATCCAAGACCCGCAGGGGGCAGGACATTCGATGGTGCAGGAGATCAAAAGCAAGGCGCTCGACCTGGCGCTCAGCCAAATCGAGAAGCAATTCGGCAAAGGCTCGATCATGAAGCTCGGCGAGCAGGCCGTCGACGCCAACGTCGCCGCGATCTCGACCGGCTCGCTCGGCCTGGATATCGCGCTCGGCGTGGGCGGGCTCCCGCGCGGCCGCGTGGTCGAGATCTATGGCCCGGAATCGTCGGGCAAAACCACGCTTGCGCTCGAGTGCATCGCCGAGGCGCAGAAGGCGGGCGGAATCGGCGCATTCATCGACGCCGAACACGCGCTCGACGCCAATTACGCTCGCAAGCTCGGCGTTAACGTCGAAGACCTCCTGATCTCGCAACCCGACAATGGCGAGCAAGCGCTCGAGATCGCCGAAACCCTGGTCCAGTCGGGCGCAATCGACGTGCTCGTGATCGACTCGGTCGCGGCGCTGGTGCCGCGCGCGGAGATCGAGGGCGAGATGGGCGAGCCGCAGATGGGCTTGCAGGCGCGGCTCATGTCGCAGGCGTTGCGCAAGCTCACCTCGATAATCGCGCGCTCGCGGACGATCGTGATCTTCATCAATCAGATCCGGATGAAGATCGGCGTGATGTTCGGAAACCCGGAGACGACCACCGGCGGCAACGCGCTGAAATTTTACTCCTCGGTGCGAATCGACATCCGGCGCATCGGCACCATCAAGAGCGCGCAGGAAGTGATCGGCTCGCGCACCAAGGTCAAGGTCGTCAAGAACAAGGTCGCACCGCCGTTCCGCGAGGCCGAGTTCGACATCCTCTACGGCTCGGGCATCTCGAAGGAAGGCGAGCTGGTCGATCTCGGCGCCGACCTTGGAGTCATCGAGAAGCTCGGCGCGTGGTACTCATACGACGGCGAGCGAATCGGACAGGGGCGCGAGAATGCGCGCGACCTGCTCAAGGCCAATCCCAAGCTCGCCGATGAAATCGAGCTAAAGGTTCGCGCCAAGGTCGGCGCCCGCCCGGTCGCCCTGCCCGCGTCAGCCGCAGTCGAGGAGGAAGAGGCGCCCACGGAGCGCGCTTCTGCGCCGGCCCCGGCGAAAAAGAAGGGATAGACGCGCGCGCCGTTTCGCATTCGCGCGCGGACAATCGAAATTACTATCTGGCGGCGGGATGCTGCCAGACCGGAGAGTTCGCCGCACGCCGCACCGATGTCAGTCGCATCGCGACGCGATCAACTGCGCCGGCCTTCGACCGCGCCGGGGCGCGCGGGTGGCGACGGCGCAATCCAATCCAGGTAGCCAAGCACCATCCTCTCCGCTCCGCGCCCGGGCTTACCCTTGAAGTCCAGCAGCTTGCTCATCGTGAGCGTGAACCCGATGCCGTTGAGCAGCCAGCCCGCGGCATAGCCATCGACCTCGCCCCGGATGGTTCCTTCTTTCTTCGCCTGCGCGACGAGGCCGGCAAGAAACTCGACGTACGCCGAGTGGTTCTTGCGCAACTGGCGGGCGATGTCGGCATCGTCGGACTCCGCCAGCGCCTGGAACTGAAGCTTCAACTCATCGCTGTGCGTCTGCACCGCTTCCAGGTAGCTCTTCCCGATTCGCCTGAGCGCCTCGCCCGCGCCGGCCTCCTCGGCGGCCGCTGCCTTCCACTGCTCCAGGATGCGCTCGCCGATGCGGCGCAGAATCCGGATGAACAGATCCTTCTTGCTGGGGAAATACTTGTAGATGGTGGGCTCGGCGATGCCCGCTTCCGCGGCGATCTCCGCCGTGCCCGCCATCCGGAAATTCGAGCGGGCAAACGCGCGCGCTGCCGCGTGCAGGATCTGCAACTCGCGCTCTTTTGCCGGGAGGCGCTTGCGTGGGGCCCGCGTACTCATCTCAGAGCTTATCGGGCCGCGCACCAGTCCACGCCCAAGGTCGTCAGCCCTTGGCCAATCCTAGCACGCGCTCCCCGATGATGTTGCGCTGGATCTCGCTGGTCCCGCCTGCGATCGTCAGCGCCCGCGATGCGAGCATCCGGTACGACCATCGGCCGCGGTCGATGCCGAAGGGCGCGCCGGAATCGAGCGGCGCGTAGGCCCCGAGCAGCTCCATCGCGTACGAGTTGAGCCGCAGATTGAGTTCGCTTGCGCCGAGCTTCAGGATCGAGCCCTCCGGCCCCGGCGGCATCCCCTTGAGTTGCCGCGTCAGTTGCCGGAATTCCGTGTAGCGGAGCGCCTCCGCCTCGCACGCGAACTGCGCGATCCGATGCCGCACCGCCGAATCGTCCCACAAACTCGCGCTGCCGCGCGGCAATCCCTTCGCGAGCACAGCCAGGTCCTTGACCGCGTCGGCCATGCTCAGGCCCGCGCCGATCGAGGAGCGCTCGAACATCAGCGTGGTAATCGCAACCTGCCAGCCCTGGTTCTTTTCCCCGACGAGGTTTTGTTTCGGGACCTTGACCTCATCGAAAAACATCTCGTTGAAGTTGGCGTCGCCGGTGATTTGCTTGAGCGGCCTGACGGTAACCCCCGGGCTGTGCATATCGACGAGCAGGTAGCTGATGCCGCGATGCTTGGGCGCGTCGGGATCGGTGCGGCACAGCAGGATGCACCAATCGGCGTGATGGGCATCCGTGGTCCACACCTTCTGCCCGCTCACCACGAAGTAATCCCCCGACTCGATCGCGCGGGTGGTCAGGCCGGCTACGTCGGACCCTGCGTTGGGCTCCGAATAGCCCTGGCACCAGATTTCGTCTGCGGAGAGAATCTTGGAGACGTGGCGGCGCTTCTGCTCCTCGGTGCCCCAGCGGATGAGCGTCGGCCCGACCATCCCGATGCCGATCGTATTGACCAGTTGAGGGCGGGCGGCGCGCGCCTGCTCGCGATTGAAGACCACCTGCTGGGAGAGCGTCGCGCCGCGGCCGCCGTACTCTTTGGGCCATCCGATCCCGATCCAGCCGCCGGCGTTCATGCAGCGATGCCACCTTAGCCGCCGCTGCCAGTCGTCCTCGCCCGGCTGCTCGGTTGCCGGGTTGGCGGCGAGCCATTCGACGAACTCAAGCCGCAAGGCCTCGTCCTCGGCGCTGAATTGAAAATCCATGGCGGCCTCCTTAGTGAGTGATTACTCACTAACCTAGGGCCGCGCGCCTCCCGAGTCAAGCGAGGCTCGCGGAACTCCGGCCGCCCAAAACCCAGGGCGGCCAATCCCCTTACGCACGCCGGCACGATGCGCGATAATTGGCGTATGCGCCGCCATCCGCCCGCCGCGACGGAAGTGGGCATCCGATGCGTCCTCGGCTAGTATGACGGTTCCTATGCGCTGGACCACCGCGAACATCCGCCAATCGTTCCTCGACTTCTTCAAGGAGCGCGGCCACACGATCGCCCCGTCGGCGGCGCTCATTCCGAAGGGCGACCCGACCCTGCTGTTCGTCAATGCCGGGATGGTGCCGTTCAAGGATTATTTCCTGGGCGTGCGCACGGCGCCCGATGCGCGGGTGGCCGATTGCCAGAAGTGCCTGCGCATCTCGGGCAAGCACAACGACCTCGAGGCGGTCGGCCGCGACACGTATCATCACACGTTTTTCGAGATGCTCGGGAACTGGTCGTTCGGCGATTACTACAAGGAGGAGGCGATCCGCTGGCACTGGGACCTCATCACCAGGGTCTGGGAAGTCGACCCGAAGCTGCTCTGGGCGACGGTGCACAAGGATGACCAGGAGGCCGAGGACATCTGGCTCAAGCTCGGCGTGCTGCCCAAGGAACGAATCCTCCGCTTCGGCGACAAGGACAATTTCTGGGAGATGGGCGATACCGGGCCATGCGGCCCCAACTCCGAGATCGACATCGATCGCGGTCCCGCCGCGTGCAACGGAAGTCCCCATCGCGGGGTCGCGTGCGCAGTGAACGTGGACGGATGCTCGCGGTTCATCGAACTGGGCAACCTGGTCTTCATCCAGTACAACCGCGACTCCGCCGGGGCGCTGACGCCGCTGCCGATGAAGTGCGTCGATACCGGGACGGGCCTGGAGCGCGTCGCGTCGGTGCTGCAAAGTTTCGAGACCGGCCGCCTGCTCGGCAACTACGATATCGATCTGTTCCAGATGATCATCAACGCGATCGAAAGACAGGTCGTGATAGCCCAGCCGAAGGCGCCGGCGAGCCCCACGCCGGTTATTTCTGCTTACGGTTCGCAGGAATGGTCGGACGTTTCATATCGAGCAATCGCGGACCACGCGCGAGCCGTCTGCTTTCTCATCGCCGAGGGCGTCGTGCCCGGCAACAGCGACCGGGAATACGTGCTGCGGCGTCTCATCCGGCGGGCGGCGCGCCACGGCAGGTACCTGGGACTGAAGCGGCCGTTTCTGTCCGACGTTTGTTACGCGGTCCGCGTCGCGATGGGCGACGCCTACCCGGAACTCGCGGAGCGCTCCGCGCACATCACGAAAGTGGTGCGCGAGGAGGAATCGCGGTTCGGCGAGACGCTCGATCGCGGGCTGGAGCTGATCGAGGATGAGCGCGCGCGGCTGAAGAAAATCGGAAGCCGCACGCTGCCCGGCGATCTCGCGTTCAAGCTTTACGACACGTACGGATTCCCGCTCGATCTGACCGAGGATGTCCTGCGCAACGATGGAATCGAGGTGGACGTGGCCGGCTTCAACCGGCTGATGGACGAGCAGCGCGAGCGCGGCCGCGCGGCGCGCGCCGGCGAGGCAGGCGCGCCCGAGATCGCGCTTGCGGCCGGAACCTCATCGAGATTCATCGGGTACCACCGCTACGAGGCCGATTCCGAGATGCTTGCCGTCCAGCCCGGCGAGGACGGCACGATGGCCCTGGTGGCCGCCGAGACGCCCTTTTATCCCGAGGGCGGCGGCCAGGTGGGCGACCGCGGCGTGATCGAGGCCGCATCCGGCGCGCTCATCGAGGTAATCGACACCCGCAAGCACGACGGTGCGATCGTTCACGTCGGGCGGCTGCTTCGCGGCGAAGCGGGCGAGTTCGAACCCGGCGCCCGCGTGACGCTCAAGGTCGATCGCATCCGGCGCGACGCCGCGATGCTCAACCATTCCGCAACGCACATCCTCCACTATGCGTTGCGCGACGTGCTCGGCACCGCGGTGCATCAGGCTGGCTCGCTCGTGGAGCCGGCGCGGCTTCGCTTCGACTTCACCCATCGCGGACCGGTCTCCGGCGGCGCGCTTGCGACGATCGAGGAGGAGATCAACGCGCGCATCCGCGAAAACGCCCAAGTCACCACCGACGAGATGGCATACGACGATGCGATCAAGGCGGGCGCGCTCGCATTCTTCGGCGAGAAATACGGCGACCGCGTTCGCGTCGTCCGGATGGGCGACTTCTCGATCGAGCTGTGCGGCGGAACCCATGTGAGCCGCACCGGCGACCTGGGATTCTTCAAGCTCGAGGCCGAGGCCGGCGTGGCCGCCGGAGTGCGGCGAATCGAGGCCGCAACCGGCCAGGGCGCGCTCGAATCCATCCGCCGTCAGGAGAAGATCCTCGATGAGATCGCGGGCAAGCTCGGCGCGCGCGATGCGGCGGCGATCGAACGGCTGGAGCGGATTCTCGCGCGGGAGAAGGAACTCGAAAAAAAGCTCCGCGCACTCGAACAGAAACTGACGGCGGGAGATGGCCGCGCCGCCGGCGAGCAGGTGAGCGTCGCGGGCGGGATCAAGGTCGTCACCCTGCGCGCCGACGGCGTGGAGCCGCGCGCGCTGCGCGAGATGGCGGACCGGCTGCGCCAGAAGCACGGCTCGGCGGTGGTCGCAATCGGCTCGGCGCTGGACGAGGGCAAGGTCGCGCTGCTGGTCGCGGTGACGCCCGATCTCGCCGGGCGCGCCAAGGCGGGCGAGATCGTCCGGCAGATAGCCCCGATTGTCGGCGGCTCCGGGGGCGGACGTCCCGATCTGGCGCAGGCGGGCGGCCACGACGCATCGAAGCTCGACGAGGCGCTCGCCCGCGTGGCATCGCTGCTCGGATGAGATCGCGCCTGCTCCCCTTGCAGCCTTCCAGCCGCGCGCCACCCACTTTCAATAGAACGCCGAAAAGGATTACCATTGATTCTCGCTGCCGGACCGAACCGATCGCGATGGGCGGCGTGAAAACAAGTTCAATCAGCACTGCGAGAGGCCAGGCGATTTCCCAGTCAGTCACCGAAGATTCGCTCGAACTCCATTTCGACGATCCTCGCCTCTTCACTGACCTGCTCGGCCAGCACGACGTGCATGTCCGCACGCTCGAGCAGTCGCTGGGGGTCCGGATCGGCGTGAGCGGAACCTCGCTGCGGATTTCCGGACCGCACTCCGAGCAGGCGCTCGCCGGCAAAGTCCTCGGCGAGGTCTACGATCTCCTCAAGCGCGGCTACCCGGTCTATCCGGGCGACCTCGAATACGCGATCCGGATCCTGCGCGCGGATCGCAACGCGCAGCTCAAGGACATCTTCCTCGACACCGTTTACGTCTCCGCGCACAAGCGCGTCATCTCGCCCAAGAGCGTGAACCAGAAGCTCTACATCGATGCGATCCGTTCGCACGATATCGTCTTCGGGATCGGCCCCGCCGGCACCGGCAAGACGTACCTTGCGATGGCGATGGCGCTCGCATCGCTGATGAAAAACCAGGTCACGCGGATGGTGCTGTGCAGGCCCGCGGTCGAGGCGGGCGAGAAGCTCGGCTTCCTGCCCGGCGATCTGGCGGAGAAGGTGAACCCTTATCTGCGCCCGCTCTACGATGCGCTGCACGACATGGTCGATTTCGACCGCGCGCGCCGGATGCTCGAGCGCGGGACGATCGAGGTGGCGCCGCTCGCGTTCATGCGCGGGCGCACTCTCAACGACTCATTTGTCATCCTCGATGAGGCGCAGAACACGACCTCGGAGCAGATGAAAATGTTCCTCACGCGCCTGGGCTACAACTCCAAGGCGGTCATCACCGGCGACATCACGCAGATCGACCTTCCAACCGGCAAGCTGTCGGGCCTCAAGGAGGCGCGCACGGTTCTGGGCGCTACCGAGGGGATCGCATTTGTCTATTTCACCGAGCGCGACGTCGTACGCCACCGGCTGGTGCAATCGGTGATCGCCGCCTACGAGTCTTTCAGCCGGGAGGGTGGGGCTGTGCCGCCCGACGGCGCCGGCAAATCACAGGACTAAGCCGCGTGCCGGTCGTGCTCCGATGTAAGACGGTCCGCGGCCGCCCGTGGGCGCGCGCGCTCAGCATCGATGCCGAGCGGCTGATGCGCGCGGCGCGGCTCGACCGCTGCGAGCTGTCGGTCCTGCTGGCCGGTGACCGCACGGTTGGCGCGCTCAATCGCGAATATCGCGGCGAGGATCGGCCCACCGACGTGCTCTCTTTCTCGCAGCTCGAGCAAGCGGGCCGCAGCGCCCTCGATCCGCACGCCGTAGAGAACTGCCCGGGACAGCTTCTCGGCGACGTGGTGATTTCGATCGATACCGCGCTTGCCCAGGCGCGCGAGTTGGGCGTAAGCCCGCGCGCTCGCCTGCGGACTTTGCTGATACACGGCCTGCTGCACCTCATCGGCTACGACCACGAACGATCCGCCGCCGATGCACGCCGGATGTTCGCGCGCGAGCGCGAGCTTGCGGCGCAACTTAAGCCGGCGCCGGCCAGGACGCCAGCCGAGGCGCCTGTGAAGACGCCGCGAAACGCACGGCCCGCCAAATCGCGAGCGGGCGACCTCTCGCGCTACGGCGCGGCCCGCCGCGCGCGAGGAGGGAACCGGTGAGGCCGGTACCATCGCATCTGGCGTCGGCCGCGATGCTGACGCATTTCACGCGCGCATCGGAGACCGCGCGGGCGATCGACAACCTCATCTCGATCCTGAGGACCGGGGTAATCCGCGGCGGCCGGCGGATGGTTCGCGGCGGAAAGCCTGCGGTGTGCATGTTCGACGTTCCGCTCGCGGAATTGCGCACGCTGCTGGTGCGGCGCAATCGCCGGCGCTACCAACCGTTCGGGATCGCAGTGGACCGCCGCTATGCCTTCAGGATGGGCGCGCGCCCGGTCATTTACATGCCGTGGCGCGAGGCCCGCGACGTTCTTCCCTCCGCCGAGTTCTGGCGGGTGGTCAACATGGAATACGATCGCACGCCGCCGATCGACTGGAGTTTCGAGCGCGAATGGCGCGTGCGCGGAGACCTGCCGATCCCCGAGCGCCTGTGCGCAGCGCTGGTCGAGACCTGGCGCGATGCCGACGAGATTTACGACCGCTTCGCGGGACGGCCGCCCTGCGCCGGCGTGATTCCGCTCAGCGAGTTGTTTGGCGCGCCGTGAGGATCTCATCGAACATGCTGGCGCGCGGCGCGCTCGCGATCGCAAGCGGACTCGCGCTCGCGCTCGCGTTCCCGAAACTCGACTTAAGCCTGTTTGCGTGGGCCGCCTTCGTCCCGCTCTTCTATGCAATCGAGGACGAGCCGCTCGCGCGCGTGTTCGGATGGGCGTGGCTCGCCGGCTTCGCATTCTACCTGGGCTCGCTCTACTGGATCCCGATCCCGCTTCACGATTTCGCGGACGTCCGGATGGAGTTCGCGATTGTGCCGGCGCTGCTGCTCGCCGGTGTGCTCGCGCTGTACTCGGGATGCGCGGTCTGGTGCGGCGCGTACGTGACGCGCCGGCTTGCCATCCCGATCGTCGTGACGATGCCGATTGCGTGGACCGCCGCGGAATGGCTTCGGAGCTTTTTCCCGGTCGGATTCCCGTGGAACCTCGTTGGTTACGCCGCCTATCGCCATCTCGAGCTGATCCAGTTCGCCGAGTTCACGGGCGTTTACGGGGTCTCGGCGCTGATCGTGTTTTTCAACACGGTCGTCTATGTGGTGCTCTTTCGCCGCGCCAGCAACCGGCTTCAGGCGGTAAGTCTCGGCGCGCTGACCGCGCTCCTGGTGATTCTGATCGGCTTCGGAAGCTGGCGGATACAGGCGCTCAAGCGGATGGCGCCGCGCGGAGAGTTCCGGGTCGCGATGGTGCAGGGCAATATCCCGCAATCGCTCAAGTGGGATCCGAATTTTCTGCCGCAGAGTTTCAAGGTCTATCAGGATGAAACCGCGTTCGCTGCCAGCCGCGGCGCGGACCTGGTCGCATGGCCCGAAGCGGCGGCGGCATTCTTCTTTCAGCCCGAGGATCGTTATCCCGCCGAGTTCCAGGGCGACGAGGCGTATCGCGATGCGCTGCTTCAGCTCGCGCGCACAACCGGCGATCCGATCCTGTTCGGCGCGCCCACGCTCGCCGAGCGCGACGGGCAACTGGGCTTCTACAATCGCGCCTACCTGGTGTCCGGCGCGGGCCAGGTGGTGAGCCATTACGACAAAATCCAACTCGTCCCGTTCGGCGAGTACGTACCCGCAAGCGCAATCCTGGGATATTTCGTCAATCGCGTCGTGCACGGCATCGGCGACATGATCCCCGGCGCGGAGCAGACGCTTTTCCCGCTGAAAGGGGCGCGCCTGGGCATCCTCATCTGCTACGAGAGCGTCTTTCCCGATCTCACCCGCCGCGAGGTCCAGCGCGGCGCCGACGTGCTGGTCAATATCACCAACGACGCGTGGTACGGGCGAAGCTCGGCGCCATACCAGGCGCTGGCGATGGCGGCGGTGAGGTGCGCCGAGACCAAGGTGCCGATGATCCGGGTGGCGAACACGGGGATCAGCGCGATCATAACGCCGACCGGCGAGATCACGGCGCGCACGCCGCTCTTCAAGCGCGGCACCGAGATCGAGACCGTCGCGTGGCGTCCGATGCGCACCGTTTACACGATCGTCGGGGACCTGTTCGCCGAGATTTGCTTCGCGCTCGCCGCAATCGGGATCGCGCTGGGGCGGTTGCGCCCGCGCAGCCCGAAGCCCGCCGAAACCATGCTCAAGAAAATCGCAACCGCAAACGGCCGCGCCCGCTAGCGCCGCGGGCGCGCCGCCCTTATTTCCGGAGCGCCCGTATGACAGAATATGGATGCGGGGCGCGCGCGGCGCGCTTACCGGGTGAGGTGACACTTCCACATGCTCAGCGAGATCAGACAGCAGCTTTCCGAGTTCGAGCAACGCGCCGAAAAGCTCGGGAGGCGTCTTTGACGTCCCGGCACTCCGCACTCGCCAGAACGAGCTTCTCGAACAATCGGCCAAACCGGATTTCTGGGATCGCCCGGATGCCGCGCAGGCCGCACTCAAGGAACAGGACCAGATAAAGGACCAGCTCGCCGGTTTCGAGCGCCTGCTCAAGCGCCTCGAGGAGTCCGGCGTGTTCCTCGAGATGGCCGAAGAGGAAGGCGCCGAGGACAGCGAGGCCGCCCGCGAGGCTGCCGCCGCCCTGGCGCAGGCGCGCACCGAACTCGATTCCCAGGAACTGCGCGTGATGCTCGGCGGCCAGTACGATCGCCTCGGCGCGATTGTCTCGATCCATCCCGGCGCCGGCGGCATGGAGGCGCAGGATTGGGCCGAGATGCTGCTCAGGCTCTATCTGCGATGGGCAGAGCGCCGCGGCTACAAGACCGACCTCGCCGACCTCCAGCCCGGCGAGGGCGCCGGCATCAAGAGCGCGACTTTCACCGTCGAGGGCGATTGGGCCTACGGTTATCTCAAGGCCGAGGCGGGCATCCATCGGCTCGTCCGCATCTCGCCTTACGACGCGGCCGCGCGGCGGCACACCTCGTTCGCATCGGTGTTCGTTTTCCCCGCGATCGACGAGAAGGTCGAAGTCGTGATTAATCCCGCCGACCTGAGGGTCGATACGTTTCGCGCCTCGGGCGCCGGCGGCCAGCACGTGAACAAGACCGACTCCGCGGTGCGCATGACGCACATCCCGACCGGCATCGTCGTGAGCTGCCAGAACGAGCGCTCGCAGCACAAGAACCGCGCGATGGCGATGAAGATTTTGCGCGCGCGGCTGTTCGAGCTCGAGGAGCGCAAGAAGCGCGAGGAACTCGAGAAGTTCAGCAAGGACAAGAAGGAAATCGCGTGGGGCAGCCAGATCCGCTCCTACGTGCTGCAGCCCTACCGGATGGTCAAGGATCATCGCACCGGGGTGGAAATCGGCAATACCGATGCCGTCCTCGATGGCGCCATCGATCCGTTTATCGAGGCCTACCTTATGGGTGTGCGCAAGGGCGACGCGGAGGCCGTCCCGGCCTAGCGGTTCGCCTCATCGGGATGCGCATTGCGGTTGCGTTCGCCTCCGGGCGCGGGCAGAGTTGCATTACGAAACGGTCAGCGCGGCCCTCTCATCGCCGCGCAAGGAGCCGCAGATGATCGACCTTTATTTCTGGCCAACTCCGAATGGGTACAAGATTTCCGTCATGTGCGAGGAAGTCGGCCTCAAGTACAACGTGATCCCGATCAACATCGGCAAGGGCGACCAGTTCAAGCCCGAGTTCCTCAAGATCAGCCCGAACAACAAGATGCCCGCGATCGTGGACCCCGACGGCCCCGGCGGAAAGCCGATCGCGATCTTCGAGTCGGGCGCCATCCTGATGTACCTGGCCGAGAAGACGGGCAAGCTTATGCCGTCCGACACGCGCGGGAAATACAACGTCATCCAGTGGCTGATGTTCCAGATGGGGACGGTCGGACCGATGCTCGGACAGGCGCATCACTTCCGCCGCTACGCGCCCGAGCAGCTCCAGTACGCGATCGACCGCTACACCAACGAGGCCAAGCGAATCTACAACGTGATCGAAAAGCGCGTCGGCGAGGTGCCGTACCTGGCGGGCGAATACTCGATCGCAGACATCGCAACTTACCCCTGGCTCGTCCCGCACAATATGCAGGGCCAGAACCTCGACGACTATCCGAATCTCAAGCGATGGTACGAGGCGATTCGCGCACGTCCGGCCGTGCAGCGCGGGTTCGCCGTGATGGGTGATGAAGTCGCGCGGTCGCGCGCGCAAACGCAGGCGAAGCCGGAGGACGACAAGGAGCGCTGGAGCAACCTGTTTGGCTCCAAGCAGTACGAGCGGCACTAGAGCCTGAGTCTAGCCGTTACGGCCCAGCGCGGCGGTCCAGACGCGGCGCACCTCGGCGCGAAGCTCCTCCAGCGTCCCGTCGTTGCGTATGACGACGCTCGCGTAGCGCATGCGCTCCTCGTCGGGCAGTTGCACGCGGATGCGCGCCTCGGTCTGCTCGGGCTTCATCCCGCGGTCGCGTTCGACGCGCTCGATCACGCGCTCGCGCGATGCGGTCACGAGCCAGATCTCGTCGAAGAGCGGAATCCAGTTCGCCTCGATCAGCACCGCGGCCTCGATCACGATTGGTTTTCGCTCGCCGCCCGCGCGCAGCTCCCGGACCATCTCTTTCATGCGATCGAAGGTCTTGGGCCACACGATCGCGGTGAGCTTGGCCAGGATTGCGGGATCGGCAAACACGATCGGCCCGAGCTTCCTGCGATCGATCGTTCGGTCGGGTGCGACGATCTCCGTTCCGAACGTCGCGATGACCGCATCGTAGGCCGGTCCGCCCGGCGCGTAAGTGGACTGCGCGACCTTGTCCGCATCGATGATCGGCGCGCCCAGCTCCGCGAGCATTTTCGAAACCGCGCTCTTGCCCGACCCGATTCCCCCAGTGACTCCGATTGTGAGCATCGCATTCTCCGCCGGGAACGCGGCGATCATCCCCGGCTCGCCGCCGCGGACGCCCCGCTCCATTGCTGCAGGTCGTAGAGATGGTTGAAGTAGCCGCCCCGCGCGCGCAGCTCGGCAAATGTGCCTTCTTCCTCGATCGCGCCGTCGCGCAGGACCAGGATCCGGTCGGCGCTCTGGATGGTGCTGAGGCGATGCGCGATCACGAGCGTGGTCCGGCCCCGCATCGCCTCCTCCACCGCCGCCAGCACGAGCGACTCGGTCTCCGCGTCGAGCGCGCTGGTCGGCTCATCCATGATGAGTATCGGCGCATCCTTCACCAGTGCGCGCGCGATCGTGACGCGCTGCGCCTCGCCCTCGGAGAGAGTGTGGCCGCCGGGTCCGACCTCTTCGTCGAAGCCGGCCGGAAGTTTGGCGAGCACGGGGCCAAGCCGCGCCATCTCCGCCGCCCGTTCGATCTGTGCGTCGGTCACGCCGGGCTTGCCGAAGGCGATATTCAGGCGCACCGTATCGGCGAGCACGAGCGGCGGCTGCATCACCATCGAGATATTTCCCCTGAGCGATGCGAGCGTGAGATCGCGGATGTCCCGGCCGTCGATTCGCACCGCTCCCTGCTGCGGATCGTAGAAGCGTGCGAGCAGGCTCGCCATCGTGGTCTTCCCCGCGCCGCTCGGCCCGACGATTGCGATCTTCTCGCCCGCCCGCGCCTTGAAGCTGATTCCTTTTAGCACCGGCCGCCCGGGTTCGTAAGCGAAGACCACCCGGTCGAATTCGATATCGCCGCGCGCGCGGTCCACCGGACGCGCGCCGGGACGATCCTTGATTTCGGGATCGATGTCGAGCAGCTCCAGGCATCGCCTGAGCCCCGCCTTCGCGCCCTCGACCTGCCCGTAGGTCTGGAAGATTTGATTGATCGGCGCATAGAGCGACGCGAGGTAGGTGATGAACACGATCAACTCGCCCACGGTGAGCTCGCCATCGAGCACGTGGCGCGCGCCCAGATAGATGACCAGCGCCGTGCCGAGCGCGGTCATCGCATTGACCGCCCCGGAATAGAGCGTCTGGTAGGTGTAGAGGCGCAGGTTCTCGCCGAGGCTCTCGGCGCTCGAGGCGACAAACTCGCGCTGCGATTCCGGCTCCCGCGTGAACGCCTGCACGACGTGGATCGCCGACAGCGCTCGATGCGCGACGGTGTACAGGCGGCTCTCCTTGGCGCGGGCGCCGCCCGCCACGGCCTCGATCCGCCCGCTGATCGATGCGATCAGCCCGAACAGCATCGGCACGACCAGCAGCGCAACCAGCGTGAGCTCCGCGTCCATCTTCACCATCACGGCGAACATCCCGGCGAGCAGCGCGAGCGATGACAGCACCGGGAACAACCCGTTCATCGCGATCGTCTGCACGGAGAACGTGTCGTACGTGATCCGCAGCATCAGGTCGCCGATCGCGCGCCTGCGATGGAACGAAAGCGACAGGCGCTGGAGATGATCGAACAGGCGGGCGCGCAGATCGTTCACCATCCGCTGCCCAATCGAGATGGTGAGATAGTTGTTGAGGACGTTGACCAGCCCGCTTACGAGGTAGATCGCGACCATCGCGCCGCATGCCGCAACCAGCAGCGACGCGCGCTCCATCGCAGGGAACCAGCGGCTCGCAAGAGGCACGCCGCGCAGGACATTGTCGATGACCAGCTTAAGCGGCCAGGGCTTGAGCACCTCCGTCGCCGACGCCAGCAGCACGCCCGCCACCGCGACGGAGAGCCGCCCGGCGTACGGGCGCATCCTGCGCACCACCTCGGCGTAGAGCTTAAGCGCGCCCATCAGGCGGCCTCCGCACTGCCTTCACTTGCGGTCGCGCCAAGCTGCGGCGCAATCTCTCGCGCGGCGGCACGCAGGATTCCCGGCACCCTGCGGACCCTTCCCCAAGCCAACGCAGCCATCGCGATTGCGCCAAGCAGGATCGCGGCGGCGGATTCGCGGACATCGAGGCCGGCCGCAAGCAGCACCACGGCGACGATTGCGGCCGCGGCGAGCGCGCGCACCGGCGCCAGCCTCACGCGCCATCTCAGCGCGACTCGCCCGCGCTCCTGTCTGAGGGCGTTGAGCGGAACGCGAACCGCCGGAGCAACCAGCAGCTCGAGATCGTAGGATTGAAACCCGTCGGTCACCGCGACGGCCAGCCCGCGGCGCACCAGGCTCCCGCGGGCGGCATCCAGGAGCTTCGCATAATCGACCGGACGCCCGCCGTCCTCCACCGATGGGGAAAACAGCAGCGTTCCTCGCGGCTCCAGCCCCCGGCTCGCGACGCTATCCTCCGCCCCGGGCTCGCGCCGCCATTTGACCCGCTCGCGCGCCGCACTTCTGGTTATCGGACCGGCGAAATTCAGAATCGCAAGCCACAGCCGCGCGACCGGCCCGGAAAATCGCCTGTCGAGTGGCGCTCGGAGCGCGCCCGCAATTGCAGCGATAAAAGTTATCGCGGCTCCGGCTGCGCCGAGAACCGCGAGCAGCCGGCTCAGCAATCCGAAGACGATCAGAATGATCGATATTGTAACCCATTGAACCGTGAGCGGCAGCTCTGCGATCGGAGGCAGTCCGGCGGCGGGATAGACGGTCTGGAAGAGCCCCCGACCGAATGCGCCGTAATAGATGCGCGCGCCGCCGAACAGCGATGCGATCCACGACGAGCCGCCGTAGATCGCGTCGCCGCCGCCGCGCAGCGGATAGCGCCGGTAGAGCAGTCCCTCGCCCCGTCCGTAGCCGCGCTGCTGGCGCAGATAGGCGCGGAGGGTGGAGCGCCGCTCGTGGACTACCGTCGCGCCGGGCGCGTATGCGAGCAGCTCGCCGCGATCGGCGAGCTGCCACGACAGATCGACGTCGTCGCCCGCCAACTCGAATGCGGGGTCGAAGCCTCCGGCTGCCGTGAGCGCCGATTTGCGGACCGCCATGTTGCATCCGCAGAGCTGCGCGAGCCGGTCGTCGCCCGCGCGCACCTCGCGCGGCAATCCCGGAGCCGCCGCCATCGCGGCCGCACCCGCGCTGGAGGCCGTGGGAGCGAAGTTACCGCCGCCCGCCGCCGCGCCGTCGCGCCGGGTGATGGTTTCGACAAGATGATAGAGCCAGTCGCGATCGGCGGTCGCGTCCGCATCGATGAAAGCGACTATCTGCCCGGTCGCCGCATCGATGCCGGCGTTGCGGGCCGCGGCCAGCCCTCGATGATCGACGCGGACCCTCCGCACCGCGGCTTTCTCGGCAACCGCCGCGGTCGAGTCGATGGAGCCGTCGTCCACCACGATCGTCTCGTAATCGGGATAGTTGAGCGCGCGGAGCGATTCGAGACACAGGCCGAGCGTCGTCTCCGCGTTGTACGCCGCGACGACCACCGACACCTTGGGCGCATCGGCGAGCGGTGGCGGAAGCGCGCCGCCGAATACCTTTGCGACCGCGTCGAAGGCGAGCTTCGGCTTGCGCTCGCGCGTGGTGAGGCCGAATGCCCAGTTGGTAATCTCCGCGCCGCCAGTGTGCCATTCGTCGGTGAATGCGAACACGATAAAGCCCGAGAGTCCCGTCTCGAAGGCGGCGCGCGATTGCCACGCGAGCAGCTCCGCCTGCCGCTCCTCGCCCTCGCGAATCGTGTCCATCCCGGTCTCGCTCAGGATGACCGGCCGCTCGCCCGTGATCCCGAGCAAGTGCGTCAGGTAGCGCCGATAGTCGGGTTCGCGATGCAGGTACACGTTGAACGAGACCACATCGAGAAATCCCAAATCCAGGTATTCGGCCGAAGGATAGTTCGAGTAGGTGAAGAGTCCGTCGGGATCGATCTCCTTGCCGATGTCGTACAGCTCGGCGAGGAATCGGCTCACCGAGCGGGCGCCGTGCCATCGCACGATGTCCGAACGGATCTCGTTGCCGATGCTGTAGGCGAGGATCGACTCGCGGAAATCGCGCATCGCGGTCACGCCCGCCCGGATGGTTGCGCGAATCTCCCGCATCATCTCGCGCGAGTCCAAAAACGCCATGTGGAACGGCCAGGGGAAGCCGACCATCAGCCGCAAGCCGGCCTTAGCCGCCTCCTCGACCATCCACTGGGGCGGTGGCACGTAGCATCGGAGCAGGTTCGCCCCCATCGCCCGCATCATCGCGAAATCCGCCGCCGCGCGTTCCGGCTCGGGGTAGCGCTCGCCGCGCGAATTGGGCGCGAACGGACCGTAAGAAACGCCGCGGGCGAAGAACTTGCTCTCCCCCTCGAACAGGTACTTGCCGCGCGCGACGATCCGGGCCATCACCGATGAGCTAATAGCAAAGCATACCGCCGCGCAACGCGGGTGCGCGCCGATGCGGCACCGGGCGTGCCGGGCCGCGGCCTCAATCGGGTAAGTACGTCCGCTTGACAGCACGGGAGCAGCGCCGCGACAATCGCATTCGTGAACCGCGCTTACTGCCGCCGATCCTGGCGGGCGGTCCCGTGCGCCGCCGGATGGATCGCCTCGTGACCAGCGGCCCTCAGCGATGGCTGGCGGCGGCCGCGGTCAAGCTCGAGTCGCACACGTCGCCCAACGGAATCGCGCTCAAGGTCTGGCTCATCTTCAGCTCCGCGGTCGAGAGCTTCATCGACAACAACGACCCCCTGCGCGCTTCCGCACTGACCTACACGGTCGCGCTCTCGATCGTACCGATTCTCGCGCTCGCCTTTTCCGTGCTGAAGGGCTTCGGCGGGGCCGAGCAGTTCACTCCGCTGATCGAGCGGTATCTCGCGCTGGGATCATCGGGGGCGTCGGGCCAGCTCATGCACTACGTCGAGAACGTCAATGCGGCGGCGCTTGGGTCGGCGGGCGGCGCGTTCCTGCTCTTAACCGTCATCTCGACGATGGGCAACGTCGAGCAGGCGTTGAACACGATCTTCCATGTGCCGCGAAGCCGGAGCTACCTGCGCAAGTTCTCCGACTACCTGAGCATCCTGTTCACGGTTCCGCTGCTGATGGCGGCGGGGCTGGCGGTTACGACGATGTTCTCGGTGCGGGTCGTGTCGCTTCCGATCTTCACGCAGCTCACGCCGTATCTGTTCGCGTGGGCCGGCTTTTTCTTCCTGTTCGTGTTCTTCCCCTACACGAAGGTGCGTTACGGTCCCGCGGCGATCGGATCGCTGGTTACGGCAGTGCTCTTTCAGATCGCGCAGTGGGGCTACGTGCGCTTCCAGGTGGGAGTCGCAAAATACCAGGCGATTTACGGCGCGCTGGCCACGGTTCCGATCTTCCTGGTCTGGATCTACCTCGCATGGTCGATCATCCTGTTCGGCGCGGAAATCACCGCGGCCGTCCAGCGCGGGGCCGAGCGGCCGGCGCTGAGGCCGCGCGCGCCGGACTTCCCGTGCGCGGCTGCGCTGCACGTGTTGCTCAGGCTTGCCGATCGGCAGTCGCGCGGCGATGACGGAGTCACGCCGACGGCGCTCGCCCACGAACTGGGCGTGGGCGAACGCGCGCTCGAGCCGATACTCGACCGCCTGATGGAGGCCGGCCTCATCGTGGAAGCATCGCCCAACTCCCGCGGCCCGGCCGCAGGACTCTTCCTGGTTCGTCCGCCCGCTTCGGTGCCCCTGGCCGAGGCGCTGGCGCCGTTCATCGCCGGTGAGGAGGGCGCAACCGGCGATCCGCGCGTGGCCCGCGTGATGCTCGGTATCGTGAAAGCGCAGACCGATGCGCTCAAATCGATGACGGTGGCCGATCTGATGAATGCGCCGGCTGCCGGCACTTCGCTGCCGCCGCCGGGCCGCGACGCTATCGAGCCCGCGAAACAGTAATCGACCGCCGATGCTCGGCGGGCGGTTTCATCTCCGCGCCGCGGCGCCTATCATGTCCGCCAATCAGAATTATGGAAGCGAATGAACCGAAAAGCGGCGACGTGACGGTAAATGGCCTGCGGCTCCACTACCTCGATTGGGGCGGCGACGGCGAACCGATCATCGTGCTGCATGCGACCGGATTCCTCGGCCACATCTATCGGCCGATCGCACAGGCTCTGCGATCGGCCGGCCACGTATGGAGCTACGATCAACGCGGCCACGGAGACAGCGCATCCGCGCCCACGCTCGACGGCTACACCTGGCTCCACACGATGAACGATCTCGGAGGGTTCATCACCGCGATGGGATGGAAGGGCGTTCGCGCGATCGGCCATTCGGCGGGCGCAACCGCGATCGGCTCGCTCGCAAACGAGCGCCCCGATCTGATCTCGCGCGCGGTGCTGGCCGAGCCGGTCGTTCACGAGGCGCCAACCGCGCCGGAACTCGCCTGGAGCAATCCGTTCGTGGACCGGACGCTCAAGCGCAAGCGCGTGTTCGATCATGTCGAGGCGATGTTCGAGAACTTCGACAACAAGCCGCCCTACAAGACCTGGCGCAAGGACATCCTGCTCGACTATTGCGAGCACGGCACGCGCCCGAACGCAAATGGCAAGCGCGAACTCAAGTGCGCGCCTGAAGCGGAGGCGCGCTTCTATCAGGGCGCGCGCGATTTCGACGGATTGGGGCGGATCCTGAAAGCGGAGGTTCCCCTCCTGGTCCTGTTTGGCGAGCGTCCCGATTCGGTCGGCGGCACACTGTCGGAAAAAATCGCGCGCGAGCTGAAGCACGGCCGCGTCGTCAAAGTGCCCGGCACCGGTCATTTCCTGCCGATGGAAAAACCGGAAGTCGTCTCGCAGCTTGCGATCGAGTTTTTCTCCGCACCCTAGAAATTGCGCCCGGCCAGTGCCGTGGACATCCCTCATCGCGCCGGCCGGTGAGATGAAGCAACGCTCCGCAGGTCAGGGAGCTTCGAGCATCGCGCGCGCCTCGTGCGTGTAAATGCCCTCGCGGGCGTAAAGAACGAGCGGCGGTTCGATCGATGCTTCGACCCCGCCGCCCGCCCGCGCCTCGACGAGCACCGAAGATGCGGGCAACTCGGCGCGCGGATGGACGAATCGGATGCGCTTGGGCTCGAGCCGGTTCGCGCGCATCGTCGCGATCAGTTCGGCGGTCCGCGCCGCGGCAAACACGAATCCCGCGCGTCCGCCGCTGCGCGCATAGCGTCGCGCCGCCGCGACGAAATCGGTAAGCGTCGCCCCGCCGCCGCCGCGCGCCACGCGCCGTCCCAGGTCGGGACTTTCACGTCCAGTGCGAGGCGCGCGAAACGGGGGATTCGCCACGACGAGGTCGAAGCCGCCGGTCTTGAGTCCGCCAATCCGCCGCTCGCGGAGATCGGCGCAAACGGCGCGCACCGAATCGAGGCCGTTCATCGCCGCGTTTTGCTCAATCATCGCCGCGAGCGCATCTTGAATCTCGACCGCGACAACCTCGCGCGGCCGATGAAGCGCGGCGAGCATGATCGAAATGACGCCGCATCCCGCGCCGAGTTCGAGGATTCGATCGCCGGGGCGCACCCTCACGAATCGTCCGAGCAGAATCGCTTCCACGGAGAAACGATAACCGCGCCGCGGCTGGATCAGTTTGATTGCGCCGCCTAGGATCGCGTCAAAAGTTTCCTCGCCGGATGATGCCGTCATGAATGCAACCGAAAAGGGCCAGCGTTATGCGCAAGTCTTCCGCAAGGCTGGAACCTTTCTCGCCAAGGGCAACATAGCGCGCGCCATCGATGCGCTGAAGGAAGGCCGCGAGCTTGCCCAGGCGTGGGGCGACGCCGCGATGGCGAAGCGCTTCGCCGATGAGATCGCCCGCGCATCGAGCCGCCTTAAATCGGATGAATGACCGGACCTTGCGCCGCGTCTTGCGAACGAAGCGCCGTCCGCTCGCTGCCTTGACCGCGCCCGCTTCATAGTTACGTTTAGGCCGAGCGCGAACGTGACGCGCCGGTGACATCGGGATGACGATTCCGAGCGCCGGGCGTCCACGATCGATCGTCCCAAGCCTGCTAGGATTCGGACGAGCGTTTAAGGAGGAGAAAACACGATGGGCTCACTGATCCCGTTGCTGGTTGTCCTGGCGATCGTGGTTTGGGCGATCACCGCGTACAATTCGCTGGTCAGCCTGAAGAATCAGATCGACAATGCGTGGCGGCAAATCGATGTTCAGCTCAAGCGCCGTCACGACCTGATTCCCAACCTGATCGAGGCGGTCAAAGGCTACATGCAGTTCGAGCGCGACACGCTCACGCAGGTCGTCGAGGCGCGCAACAAGGCGGTGAGCGCGCCGGACCAGGCCTCGCGCATCGCGGCCGAGAATCAGCTCACTGCGGGCCTCGGCCGGCTGATCGCGCTCATGGAGAATTATCCTCAGTTGAAGGCCGATGAAAACGTGCTCAAGCTCCAGGAGGAACTGACCACGACCGAGAACCAGATCGCGTTCTCGCGCCAGGCGTATAACGATGTCGTGCTCGCGCTGAACACGAGAATCGAGACCTTCCCGTCGAATCTGATCGCGAGCAATTTCGGCTTCAAGCCGGCCGAGTATTTCAAGGGAGCGCCCGAAGACCAGGCCGTGCCCAAGGTGGACCTCTCGATGGGCGCGCCGCGCGCCTAGCCGGGCAAGCGAGCGCGCCCGATGGCAGAAACCGATTTCCGCGCACTCGAGGCGCAGAACCGCCGCCGCACTGTGGCGCTGGTCGCGGTGTTCATCGCGCTGTTCGCGGTGCTCGGTTTCGCACTCGATATCTGGGTGCACGACTTCGACGTCATCAATGGAGTCTTCGTGGGCTTCCCAGTGCTGACGATCGCGGCGCTCTGCATCGCGATTATCCAGTCGCTCGGCTCGTTTTACGGCGGCGCGCAGCTCGTGCTGCTCTCGGTTCACGCGCGGCCTTTGACTCCGGAGACGATCGCGCACCAGACCGTGCTCGACGTGATCCGCGAGATGGCGCTTGCGGCGCGCATGCCGGTGCCGGCGGCGTACGTGATCGACGATCCGTCGCCCAACGCCTTTGCGACCGGCCGCGACCCGGCGCATTCCGTGATCTGCGTCACGCAGGGGCTGATCGATCAGATGGATCGCGAGGAGATGCAAGGCGTGGTCGGCCACGAGATGGCGCATGTCCGCGACTACGACATCCGCACGATGACGATGGTCGCGGTGCTGGTCGGCGGAATCGCGATGCTTTCCGATTTCGTCTATCGGGTTTCGTTCTACGGAGGATTTGGCGGGCGAGGCGCGCGGCGCGGTTCGCGGGAGGAAGGCGAGGCGGGCGCTCTGATCGCAATTGCGGTGCTGATACTTGCAGTGCTCGCCCCGATTTTCGCGCAACTGCTTGCGATGGCGGTATCGCGCGAGCGCGAGTATCTCGCCGATGCGGCGTCGGTCGAATTCACGCGCAACCCGCGCGCCCTGCTCCGCGCGCTCGAGCGGATCGCCCAGGTCGAGTCGCCGCTACGCGAGGGCACCGCCGGAACCGCGCACCTGTTCATGGTAAATCCCCGCGAGCGCGCGCCCGAGGACGGCGAGGGGTTTTTCGCCAACCTGTTCTCGAGTCATCCTCCGCTTAACCGCCGAATCGCGCGGCTGCGTGCGATGCTCGGCGAGGCGGGCGCGCCGCCGCAGCCGCAAGCCGCTGCCCCCGCTTAGAAGGGGCTAACGGCCGGCGGAAATACGCGCGTTGTGAGCGCGCAAATCGCCCTGTAATCTCGGCTCGTGACCGGCGCATCATCGCTCCAGGAGTTGCTAGATCGCGTGACGGCGCGTGTCGCTCGCGTCGGAGGAATCTCCGCGATCGTTCTCGGCGGATCGCATGCGCGGGGCAGCGCGGACTCGAATTCCGACATCGATATCGGCCTCTACTACGAACCCGCGCAGCCGTTTTCGATCGATGAACTTTCGCGCGCGGCCGAGGAACTCGACGATCGGCATCAGCCCGGCCTCGTCACGGGATTCGGCGAATGGGGTCCCGGCGTCAATGGCGGCGGCTGGCTGGTCATCGACGGTCGCCACGTTGATTTTCTCTACCGGGACCTGGGCGCGGTCCGGCAAGCGATCGATGAGTGCCTGTCCGGCCGCCCGCGCGCCATCTATCAACTCGGGCACCCGCTCGGATTTCAGAATCAGATTTACGCCGGCGAGGTGAATTGCTGCCGGCCGCTCTACGACCCGCAGAGCGCGATCGCGGGGCTCAAGTCGCTGGTCTCGGATTACCCCGATGCGCTCCGCGAAGCGGTAATCGAAAAGCATCTCTTCGATGCAGGCTTCGAGCTTGCGATCGCCGACAAGCCGGCCGCGCGCGGCGACGTGATGTACGTGGCGGCATGCCTGTTTCGCGCGGCGGGCTTCATGATGCTGGTCCTGTACGCGCTCAACCGGCGCTGGTTCATCAACGAGAAGGGCGCGCTTGCGGATTCGCGGTCGTTTGCGCTTGCGCCGGATCGCTTTCACGCGACGATCGAGCGCGTGCTGGGGAATCCGGGCATCGGCGCGGCGCAGTTGGCGTACAGCATCGCACAGTTCCAGGACCTGCTCGGCGATCTGAGCGCGCTCGCGATGCGCCTGCCGGTGCGGCGCTAGCGATGGCGCGCTTTCATCACGCGTTCGATTTCGCGGCGCGAGGTCTTGCGCGCGATCGCCTCGCGCTTGTCGTACTCGCGTTTGCCCTTGGCGAGCCCGATTTCGACCTTCGCGCGTCCATTCTTGAAATAGAGCTTCAGCGGCACGATCGAGTAGCCGCGCTCGCGCACGCGGCCCCAGAGGCGGTCGATCTCGCGGCGATGAAGCAGGAGCTTGCGCGTGCGGGTCTCCTTGTGGCTGAACTGGCCGGCGGGCGCGTACGCACCGATATGAACGCCGTGCAGGAACGCCTCGCCGTTTCGGATGCGCGCGTAACTGTCGCGGAGGTTCGCGCGATGGTCGCGCAGGGACTTGACCTCGGTGCCGGTGAGCGCGAGACCGGCTTCGACCGTCTCCTCGATAAAGAAATCGTGGCGGGCCTTGCGATTTTCGGCCACCAGGTCGATTCCGTCGCCGCCCGCGCGCTTCCCGTTTAAGTGCGCCATCGCGCGTCAGAGTCTAATCGTGCCGGGCCTCGGAGATAAGGGCGGTCCCGATGCCGGTTGCCAGGCGCGGCGGGCGGCCTTAGATTTGAAGTGCGTAACCGTTTCGACTGGCCAAGGCATCGCAACTGATCACGATACGGGGGCGAACTGGGTTCGACGAAGACAGGAAGGCCATGGCCGCACGCCGGGGATCCGCTGGCCCCGTAAAAAAGCGGACTGCGAAATTTAACCGCAGACAATAACGGTTACGCTCTAGCGGCCTAAGGGCCGCTAGCGTCCCGCCTCCGCTCGCCCGTGACGGAGGGCCGGGGCGTCATTTAATGGGCTAGGGCGCCGCCGTTCGCCGGTTGGACGGTTGCCCGAAATCAAATTGGCTGGTTCCTGGAAAGCCCGTCCGCGGGCGGTTCGGGAGCGAGATTAAATCGCGGACTAAGCGTGTAGTGGCCGTCGCTGGATCGCCTTCGGACGGGGGTTCAATTCCCCCCGCCTCCACCAAATGTGCCTACTCCAAGCCGAGGCTCTGGGCTTGACGCCATGACACCAAGGCGTCAAAGAGAGTAAGATGGATTTGAATCTCCGGCAAAACGGTGCCCGACGATGGCAAAGCCCGTCTCCAAGACAAATCGGCCCCGGCTTACGCTCGATATACGTCCCGCCCTGCGGCGGCGCATCAAGGTAGCTGCGGCTGCGCAGGACCTTTCGGTATCAGCATACGTTACGGGCGTTCTCGATCGCGTCGTGCCCCCTGCGCAGCCGCTTAAGAGGACTGCGCGCGGAGCCATCACGCCTGAGACGCTGCGCCGCTTGGCCGCTTTCCGGGCCGAGCAGACGACGCCCTTTCCCGACGACTCGTCTGACTTAGTCCGGGAGAGCAGGATAGAGCGCGAGAACCAACTGTGAGCGCCGACGAAGTCGTCGTCGATGCGAGCTTCGCGCTCAAATGGATCGAGCGGGAGCCTTACAGTGATGAAGCCTCCGCGCTTCTGGAACAGTGGCAAAGCCAGCGCCGCCATCTGGTCGCGCCAGCGTTGTTTGCATACGAGGCAACCAACGCCCTTGCCAAGCGCGTGAAACGGGGCCAGTTACGCATTGAGGTCGCAAAGGAACGGCTCGCCTTTCTTTTGCAGAACGGGCCTGCGTTGGAGCACGACGTTGCGCTCAATTTGCGGGCGCTCGAAATCATGCAGCGGTTTTCGCTGCCGAGCGCGTACGACGCACACCACCTGGCGCTCGCCGAATCTCGCCAATGCGAATGCTGGACGGCAGACGAACGCCTCTGGAACACGGTCAGGAACGCCTTGCCATGGGTCCGTTGGGTCGGCGAGCGGGCCGCATCGGCACAGACTTGAAGGCAATCCTCCACCATTTCGGGCGGCAAAATCGGATTCCCCATTGCGGGGGCGCCGTGGTAAGCTCTCCGGATGATCGCGACCAAGGCTCACACCAATCTGCGGGAGCCCACCGATTTCGGTGACGGCAAGTTTCGCGGCGGACTCGTCAACGTCACCAACGTCTGCAATCTCGCGTGCCGCCACTGCTTCGTTTACCGCGACGCCAATCCCAATCATGCGCGCCACAAGATGGACGATGCGACGATGCTCCATCAGTTGCGCGTGCTGCGCGACAAGCATGGCATCGAATCGATGCTGTTCATGGGCGGCGAGCCCATGATCCGCCAGCGCCTGGTCATGGAGGCGATGAAGCTCTTCAAGCGCTCGTCGATCGTGACCAACGGCACTTACGGGATTCCGTCGGTCCCCGGCCACCTGGTGACCGTCTCGCTCGACGGGCCGGAGCAAATGAACGATTCGATTCGGGGCAAGGGCGTGTTTCGCAACGTCAAGGAGGCGATCTTCGCGCGAACTCCGAATGACGGGACGACGGTCATCATCCAGATGGCGATCACGCGCGAGAACGCGCCGGGCCTCGAGGAATTCGTCGAGGAAGTAAAGGACTGGCCCGCTGACGGGGTCGCATTCACCTTCTACGTGCCGTCCAAGGGAGAGCACGGGCCGCTTGCGTGGGACGACCTGCGCGAACGCGACGAGGTGATCGATCGCGTAATCGCGCTCAAGCGGAAATACCCGAATGTGGTCAAGACCAATATCGGTACGCTCGAACTGATGAAGTCGGCCCGCGCGATCAAGTACACCGGCGAGAATGGCGAGCATTGCATGTTGCGCCGGATGCTGCCGCTGTACTTGGGAGAGGGCGGCAATTTCGAGCGGACTTTCTGCTGCTACGGCAATGACGTGGATTGCGCGCGATGCGGCGCGTATGGCGTCTTCAACAGCGCATATCACGAGATGAAAGGCACGCGCCCGGCCGACTGATCGCTGCTTCCCGGTTCAGACCGCGCACATCGAACGAGGCCTCGCGGAAGGCTCCGCGATACCGCATCGCCGCCGGCGCGATCGCGCGCTCAAAGCTCGTTGGCGCGGGCGATTCGCCCGAGCCATTCGGCGCTGGGCTTCAGGATTCGCTGCTGGCTTTGGCGGTCCACCGCGATCAGCCCGAACTTCGGACCGTAGCCGAATAGCCATTCGAAGTTGTCGAGCATCGACCAGTAGAGATAGCCGCGCACGTCGATGCCGTCGCGGATGCATCGGGCGACCCCTCCGAGCGCCTGTTCGACGAATGCGATTCGGCGCGCGTCATCATCGGTGGCAATCCCGTTTTCGGTCACGACGATTGGCACCTGCGCCTTCGCGTGCGCGTGGCGAATCGTCGCTTCCAGCGCCCGGGGCATGTACTCATATCCCATCTGCGTGATTTCGACTCCGGGTTCCACCGGCAGCGCGCCGTTGGGACCGAAACGGTCCCGCGTGTAGGTCTGCACGCCGACGAATTCGTCCTCGCGCGCCGCTTCGAGGAAAACGTCCTCGGCCTCCCGGCGCGCGCGGTCGCGATGTTCCTCTCCGCCGGGCGCGGCCTGCATGTCGCTCATCGCGACCGTCATCCCGACCGGGAAACTTCCGGGGCCCGAGCGCAGCGCCGCGGCGCCCAGCCGGTGCGCCGCAATCATCACGTCGCGCGACGCGCTTCGCACGCACCACGGATAGCTCCCGAATTTCTCCGGCTCGACACCCATCGCGCGCGCCCCCTCGATCCTCATCGGCGAGCGCACGATCTGATCATCCGGGGGGATCCGGCCGGTGGACCGGAAGAGCGCCACCAGGTTGAGTTCGTTGATCGTGCAGGCGGACGCGATCAGATCGCCGAGATGGCGCACGGCGCGCTCGCAGTAGCGCGCAAAACGCCCGGCAGTCTCGATCGCTTCCCACCCTCCGCACGTCATCAGCCATCGCGGCGACGTGAAATGATGCAGCGTCACCATCGGCGTGATCCCGTTCTCGTGGCACGCCGCGAGCATCCGCCGATAGTGATCGAGCGCGGCGAGCGAGAACTCGCCCTCTTCGGGCTCGATGCGCGCCCACTCGATCGAAAAGCGGTAGGTGTTGAAGCCGAGCTGCGCGAGCAGCGCGATATCCTCGCCGTAGCGATGGTAATGGTCGCACGCATCGGCGCTGGTCTCGGCAAATCGCGTATCCGGCAGATGCTCGAGCAGCCAGCCGTCGCAATTGATGTTGCCGCCCTCGACCTGATGCGCGGCGGTCGCGGTGCCCCACATGAATCCGTCCGGAAATTTCATCGCGATTTCTGCTCCTGTGCCTCTGGTATCAAAATTGTACCTGTCCCGCCATGCGTTTCGCGAACCGCTCGATCTTCGGCGCGCGTCGCCAGCGCAGCGGAACAGACCAGCGAGAACGCCAGTACGGCGAGGCCGCCGGCGAATCCGCCCGTCGCCTGCCTGACGATGCCGACGACGTATGGTCCAACGAAGCCGCCCAGATTTCCCAGCGAGTTGATGAGCGCGATTCCGCCCGCCGCGGCCGTTCCTTCGAGAAATGCGGGCGGAATCGCCCAGAAGGGTCCGAGCGCGCTGAAGATGCCGGCTGCAGCGAGACAGATCGCGGCGAACTCGAAGGCCGGATTGCGCGCCGCGGCCGCGGCGATCAGGCCGGCGGCTCCGGCAAAGATCGACCCGGCCAGATGCCATCGCCGCTCGCCGCGCCGATCCGAGAGCCGGCCCACCTGCACCATCGCGAGCGCCCCGATGATAAACGGCGCCGTCGAGATCATCCCAATCGCGAAATCGCTGCGCGCGCGGAACCCCGCCACGATCTGCGGAAGCCAGAGGATCACGCCGTAATTGCCCGCAATCAGGCCGAAGTAGATGAGCGCGAGCAGCCAGACCCGTCCGTGCGCGAGACCTTCGCCGAGATCGAGCTTTTTCGCGCGCCGGCTGGCGTCGTTCTCTCGCGAGAGCAGATTCGCGAGCGCGCGGCGCTCATCGGCGCTGAGCCAACGCGCCTGCGCGGGATCGTCGGGCAGCCGCAGCGCGACGATTATTCCCAGCCCGAGCGCCGGCAGCCCTTCCATCATGAACAGCCACTGCCATCCCGCCAGCCCCAGCGTGCCGTGCATCGTCAGCAGCGCTCCCGAGACCGGCCCCGCGATCACGCCGGCAATTGCGGTCGCGGTCATGAACAGGGCGATCGCGCGCGCCTGCTCGCGCGCGGGGAACCAGCGCGTCAGGTAGAAAATCACGCCGGGAAAAAACCCCGCCTCGGCGATCCCGAGCAGAAACCGCATCGCGTAGAAGCTCCGCGCCCCGCGCACGAACATCATCGCGATCGCGACCAGCCCCCAGCTCACCATGATTCGCGCAATCCACCGGCGCGCGCCCACGCGCTTGAGGACTAGGTTGCTCGGAATCTCGAACAGAAAATAGCCGATGAAAAACAGACCCGCGCCAAATCCGAATACCGCATCGCTCAATCCAAGCGCGCGATTCATCTGGAGCGATGCGAACCCGACATTGATGCGGTCGAGATAAGCGACGATGTACAGCACGAAGAGAAACGGCAGCAGGTTGCGCCTGACGGTGGCGAGCGCCGACGCTTCCAGGGCGGTCAGGGGACGCGTTGGAATTTCCGGAGGTTGAAGCCGCATCCTGGCTTTTTCGGCGTCTGAAATCGCGGCCCCCTTCTGCTGCGAGCGCAAGACCCGTCAGAACTGCATCGTAGGAGCAACCCGCGCCCGCAAAGGCGCAATCATAGCGCGCTCGCCGACACGATTCCCAGCATCGGCGCGCTCGCGGAATATGGCTTCGCGCGGGGACGGCCGCGGCGATCTCTCGCGCGCGACGAACCCCGTCTGACCGAACCGACCGTCTTTCTTCCGGGCGGGGCGCTCTTCAGGCGCGCGCGGGTTTCATCTTGTAGCGAATCGGCATGTGCTTGATGCCGCCAACGAAGCTCGATCGCAGCCGCTGGACCGGCCCGGTCAGTTCCACATCCTCCATGCGCTCGGCCAGTTGGCGGTAGATGACTTCGAGTTCGAGCTTCGCCAGATGGGAGCCGAGGCAGAAGTGCTCGCCGATTCCGAATGCGAGGTGCGGATTGGGATTGCGTCCGATATCGAACTTGAACGGCTCAGTGAATACTTCCTCATCGCGGTTCGCCGACGGATAGAACAGGCACACCGAATCGCCTGCCCGGATCTTCTGGCCGCGCACTTCGGTGTCGCGCGCCGCAGTGCGCGCGAACTGGATGACCGGCGAAGTCCATCGCACGATTTCCTCGACCGCGGTCTTGAGCAGCCCGGGATCGCGCTTGAGGCGCTGGAATTGCTCGGGATTCTGGATCAGCGCGAGCAGCGCGCCGGTAGTCGCGTTGCGGGTGGTCTCATTGCCCGCCACTACCAGGAGCAAATAGTAGGACAGCAGCTCCATCGTGGGCAGCGGCTCTCCATTGACCTTCCCGTTGGCGACTATGCTCGTGATGTCGTTGGTGGGGACTTTCTGGCGCTGGGTGACCATGTCGGTGAAGTACTGGAACAGGCCCAGCCGCGCCTGTTCGAAGGTCTCGCGAGGGTCGCCGGCGTGCTGAAACTCTGGGTCGCCGCCGCCGATGATCTCGTTGGTCCAGCGAAACAGCATGTCCCAATCCTTGCGCGGGACTCCGAGCATTTCCGCGATGACCGCGACGGGGACTTTCGATGAAATGTCGGTGACGAAATCGCACTGATTGCGATCGGCCACGTCATCGAGGACCTTACGCGTGATCTCCCCGATTTGCGGCGCGAGCGCGCGCACCGCGCGCGGCGTGAACTGCCGGCTCACGATCGATCGGTACTCGCCGTGCTGGGGCGGATCCATGTTGAGCAGATGGCGCAGCGGGAAAGCCTCGGGCGGCAGCACTTCCTCTCCCGGTTCGAGCACGAAGACCGACAGCCGGGGGCCGTTGAGCCACAGCCGCGGCTGGCGCGAAATCTGGATGATGTCGGCGTGTTTGGTAATCGCCCAGAACGGCTGAACGTTGGGCCGCTCGACACGCAATACCGGCTTGTGCTTGCGCAGGTAGGCCCACTCGGCGTGCGGGTAGCCGTTTTTCGCGTAATGGTCGGGGGTGATGATGTCGATCGCGTCGAGTGAAAATTCGGTGTTTGTCATGGCGTTAGTGCTCATAAGCGCCGGTTGGCCGGATCGTGCGCATCGCGCGCGCGCTCCAGGAGCTGTTCTGCGTTAATCCTCGATCAGGGTAATCGCCTGGCGCGGGCAGTTCCGCGCGGCGAGCCTGAGTTTGTCGTAAAGCGACGCGGGCGGCCTCTCCATCAGCAGATGGGTCTTGTCGTCATCGCGCAGCTCGAACACTTCCGGCGCCGCTTCCATGCAGCGTCCGTTTCCTTCGCACAGTTTCAGGTCCACCTCGATCTTCATGGCCTCTCTCTCTCCGGCTGCGATGCGGACTCGCTGCCGATCTCTCCTTTGGCGCTGGCAAAACGGCGGCGCCCGGCATTTCGCGCTCTTAGGGCGGCCGCCTCGGACGAAAACGTTATAGTCCGTGCTCATGTATGACTAGGCACAAAATGCGATCACCCGCCTGAACGCTTGCCGCCGGTTGGGACCGCGATTGCCCGGGCGGGGCGTTGTGCTATGTAAGCCCGACGCTCGCCGCGCGGCGGCAGCCGGCATCCAGGAGGAAGTCCGATGATCGAATTCGGGGTTTCGATGTTTCCGGCCGATTTCGCGATTCAACCGGCCGAGCTCGCGATTGCGGCCGAGCAGCGCGGATTCGAGTCGCTCTTCTTTCCCGAGCACACGCACATACCGGCCTCGCGCAAGACCCCGTGGCCGGCAGGCGGAGATCTCCCCACCGAGTACTGGCATACGCATGACCCGTTCGTTGCACTGGCGGCCGCGGCGGCGGTCACGAAAAACCTCAAGCTGGGCACCGGAGTGTGCCTGGTCGTCGAGCGCGACCCGATCACGCTCGCCAAGGAGGTCGCCTCGCTCGATTTCATCTCGGGCGGTCGCGTGATTTTCGGAATCGGCGCCGGATGGAACGTCGAGGAGATGGAGAATCACGGCGCGCAATTCAAACGGCGATGGAGACTCGTGCGCGAGAAGGTGCTCGCGATGCGCGAGATCTGGACCAGGGATGCGGCCGAATTCCACGGAGAATTCGTGAATTTCGATCCGATCTGGTCGTGGCCCAAGCCGGTGCAGCGCGGCGGCCCGCCAATCCTGCTGGGCTCGCAATCGAAGCGGGCATTCGAACGCGTCGCCGACTACTGCGACGGCTGGATGCCGATTAATCTGCGCAATTACGACTTCGATCGCGGCGCCCGGACACTGCGCGAGGCCGGCAAGCGCGCCGGGAGAGAGGGACTTTCGATCTCGCTCTTCGGCGCGCCGGCGAAGGACGAGTTGATACGGCACTTCATGGAGCTGGGCTTCGAGCGGCTCATCTTCGGCCTCCCGCCGGCGCCGCGCGACACCGTGCTCCCGCTGCTCGACCGCTACGCGCAGGTCGCGGCCAAATTCAAATAGACGCGCCCACGGCAGTCTTCGCCGGTGCGAGCCAACCGGGCAGGTCGAAAATCGCGCGTCCCCGCCTCGCGCGGCTTCGGCCGCGGCGCCTGGAATTGCGGCCCTCGGGCGGCTTGACAGGTTTGGCCCTGATCTTTACTCTACCGGTTCGATTGACCATGTTGTCTAAGAAAACCAAATACGCGCTAAAGGCGATGATGGTGCTCGCTAAGGAGTACGGCCAGGGACCGGTACTGATATCCGAGATCGCCAGGCGCGAGGATGTTCCGCAAAAGTTCCTCGAACTCATTCTTCTCGAACTCAAGAACCAGGGCATACTTCAAAGCAAGAAAGGAAAAGGCGGGGGCTATTTCCTCGGCCGGCCGCCTCAGCAGATCAGCATCGGCCATGTGATCCGCGTGCTGGACGGGCCTTTGGCGCCACTCCCGTGCGCGAGCAAGACGGCCTACATGCGATGCAGCGAGTGCCGCGACGAGCGCACATGCGGCATTCGGATGGTGATGAAGGACGTCCGCGATGCGACTGCAAAAATCCTCGATTCGACGACTCTCGCCGACATGCTCAAGCGGGTCGAGGTCGCAGTGTCGGGTGGCGAGGCGCTCAGTTTCGCGATTTGATCTTTTTTTGGCGCGTCAGGCTACTAATCCAATAGAGTAAATCATGAAACCCGAACTCCTGCTCAAAAGCCAGATTGGCGACCTCCCCCAAGCCGATTCTTGCCAACAAACCATGCGCGCCATCGCAAACGCGATTAAAGGCGTGCGGTTCGGCTCGGTCGAAATCGTCATCCAGGACTCCCGCGTGATTCAAATCGAGCGCAAGGAAAAGTTCCGCTTCGACAAAGGCGAGCGGCGATAAGCGGCTCGCTCGCGAAACCCCCAAAACCAGACCGAAGAGGGATTCAAAAGACCCGGATATTCATTCGATTAGCGAACCCCGAACTGACCGGACCACCGGAGGTTCCCAGATGGAAAGGAGATTCCACCTTGAGGAAACACACGTGGCCGGTCATCGCGGCGGCCCTGCTCGCGGCGCTATCGCGCGGTGCAACATCGTATGCAGAGCCGGCGCAACCGCAGGGCGAGGCAATCGCCGAACTGAAGCAGCAAGTGCAGGAACTGCAACGCAAAATAGAAGCGCTCGAGGCGCTCGACCAGAAGGTCACCGTCATCGACCACAAGCTTCAGGCCGATGAAAAGACGCAGCACGATAACGCGCTCACCATGCCGGTCATCCAGGCGAGCAAGGATGGATTCTTCATCAAGTCGCCCGACCAGAGTTATCAGCTCCACATCGGGGGCTGGACCCAGGCGGAAGGCCGCTTCTACATGAGCCAGGAGCCAGCAGGCGTCAGCAGCACGTTCGTCATGAGGCGCATCAGGCCATATCTCGAGGGCACCGTCGGCAAGTACTACGACTTCCGTATCCTGACGGACTTTGGACAGGGAGCCACGACCGTCCAGGATGCGTACACCGACATCCATTATTTCGACCACTACCAACTCGAGGCCGGAAAATTCAAAGAACCCGTCGGGCTGGAGCGCTTGCAGGATGACCGCTATCTGGAGCTCCCCGAGCGCTCGCTCGTGACGGACCTCGTGCCGGATCGCTCCATCGGAGCCGCGCTGCACGGAGATTTCTTCGACAAAACCGTCGAGTACAAGTTCTCGGTGATGAACGTGGTGCCGGACAACACCGCGTCGGTGGACACGTCCACGAACAGTCCCAAGGATTTTGCCGGCCGCCTGTTTCTCCATCCATTCCGCACGCTTGGAGCCGAGCCCTTCCAGGGCTTTGGTGTGGGACTGGGGGCTTCGTTCGGCGATGACCGTGGGAGCACGGTTCTGGACTCTTTCAAATCGACTTTCCAGAACACGTTCTTCACGTACAAGACGGGAGTCTTTGCAGCCGGCGAACGCTACCGGATCTCTCCGCAGTTCAACTACTACTACGGCCCCTTCGTTTTGTTCGGCGAGTACGTGGAGAACTGGCAGCAGGTGGGAAGAACGGCCTTCCTCCCGAAAAAGAAGGGCAAGAAACACGCGCACGAGTACGAGATCGCACAAGGAATCGATGACCAGGCGTGGAATCTCACCGCGGGATACGTGCTGACCGGCGATGCAACCGCGTACGACGGCGTTCGGCCCCGCTACGACTTCGATCCCCTCGCCGGCAGATGGGGAGCAATCGAGCTGGTCGCGCGCATCGACCAACTGCTCGTCGATCGCAATGCGTTCACGCTTGGATTCGCCGATCCCACGGTTTCGGCACGCGAGGATTTGGAATTTGCGGCTGGGCTGGACTGGTACCTCAATCGAAACGTGAAGCTCCAGACCGTCTACGCGCGCAACAGCTTCACGCTCGGCGCGGCGCATAACCATAACCGTCCAGCCGAAGAGGGAATCCTCACGATGCTGCAGTTGCAGTTCTAGCTATGGCGCCGCAACACGACTCAATAACGATGCTCCCGGCCACGAGCGCGCCTGCGATCGCTCTCCGGCGCTTTGCGGCTCTGCTCGCGGCGTCGATACTCATGTTCGCCGCTTTCGGCGCGGGCACTGCGTTGGCGGGCCAGACGATTCTGAATGTTTCGTACGATCCGACCCGCGAGCTTTACCAGGATTACAACGCGGTCTTCCAGAAATACTGGAAGTCGAAGACCGGCCAGGACATCACGATCAACCAGTCGCACGGCGGATCGGGCAAGCAGGCGCGCGCGGTGATCGACGGGCTGGACGCCGATGTGGTCACGCTCGCGCTCGCGTACGACATCGATGCGATCGCCGAGAAAACCGGATCGCTTCCGCGCAACTGGCAGAAGCGGCTTGCGGACAACAGTTGCCCCTACACCTCGACCATCGTGCTCCTGGTTCGCAAGGGCAATCCCAAGGGAATCCACGACTGGGGCGACCTGGTACGGCCTGGCATCTCGGTCATCACCCCGAATCCGAAGACCTCGGGCGGCGCGCGCTGGAACTACCTGGCCGCGTGGGGATACGCGCTCAAGAGCAACGGCGGCAACGAGGCGAAGGCGCGCGACTTCATCACGCGGCTCTACCGCAACGTACCCGTCCTCGATTCCGGCGCGCGCGGCGCGACCACGACCTTTGTCGAGCGGGACATTGGCGACGTCCTGATCGCGTGGGAGAGCGAGGCGCTCATGGCGCTGAAGGAGTTCGGCGCCGGCAAGTTCGAGGTCGTGACGCCGTCGGTGAGCATCCTGGCGGAACCGCCGGTCGCGCTGGTGGATGGTGTCGCACAGCGCCGAGGCACCACCAGCGTCGCGCTCGCCTACCTCCAATATTTGTACTCCGAGCCGGGCCAGGAAGTCATCGCGCGCAACTTCTACCGGCCGCGGCTCGCTTCGGTCGCAGCGAAGTACAAGTCGCAATTCCCCGACATCAAGATGTTCACCGTCGATGAGGTGTTCGGCGGCTGGCAGAACGCACAGAAAAAACATTTTGCCGACGGCGGCCTGTTCGACCAGATCTACCAACCGGGAAGCTGATGGCAGAGCCGAGAATCATCCGCAATCGCCGCGTGTTGCCGGGCTTCCGCCTGACGCTTGCCTGGACGCTCGCGTATCTGGCCGTGGTCGTGGTGGTTCCGCTCTCGACGATTTTTTTCAAGACCGCAACGTTGAGCGGGCGCGAGTTCTGGGCCGCGGTCTCATCGGCGCGGACGCTCGCCGCGCTGCGGCTCAGCTTCGGTGCGGCGCTCGCGGCCGCGGCGGTGAACGCGATCATGGGCTTCATCGTCGCCTGGACACTGGTGCGCTATGAGTTCCCGGCGCGCCGGCTGGTCGATGCGATGGTCGATCTGCCATTCGCGCTACCGACCTCGGTGGCCGGGATCACCTTGACCGCGCTGTATGCGAGCGGCGGATGGGTCGGCCGCTGGTTCGATTTGATCGATTTCAAGATCGCGTTCGCCCCGCCGGGCGTGGTGGTCGCGCTGGTCTTCGTAGGGCTGCCATTCGTGGTGCGGACCGTGCAGCCGGTGGTGGAGGAACTCGATCCGGAACTCGAGGAGGCCGCGGCGACGCTGGGGGCAAGCCGCGCGCAGACCTTCGTGCGCGTCACCGCGCCGGCGCTTTTGCCCGCGCTGCTCGCGGGCTTCGCGCTCGCCTTTGCGCGCGGGCTCGGCGAGTACGGCTCGGTGGTCTTCATCTCGGGCAACATGCCGATGCGCACCGAGGTAGCCCCGCTGCTGATCATGAGCAAGCTCGAGCAGTTCGACTACGCGGGCGCGACCGCGATCGCGATCGTGATGCTCGGGCTGTCGTTCGCTCTGCTGCTGGTGGTGAATCTGCTCGGGCACTCGAGCGGACGGCGCCTTGCGGCTTAAGGCGGGGGAACCATGTTCGAAAACTTCGGCTGGCTCAGCACGCGTGACAATTCTGTGGCGCGGCCGGCCCGCGCGGATCCGCCGGTCGTCCAGTTCGCGCTGACGGCAACGGCGCTGGGCTTCCTCGGCCTGTTCCTGTTCCTGCCGGTGGTGGCAGTGTTTGCCAAGGCGCTGGAAAAGGGGCTTGGCCCGTACCTGGCGGCGATCTCCTCCGAGGAGGCGCTCGCCGCGGTTCGCCTGACTTTGCTGACCGCGGCGATCGCAGTTCCGCTGAACGTCGCGTTCGGGGTTGCGGCGGCATGGGCAATCGCTCGCTTCGATTTTCGCGGCAAGCAGGCGCTCATCACGTTGATCGATTTGCCGTTCTCGGTATCGCCGGTCATCTCGGGATTGCTGTTCGTCCTGCTGCTCGGCGTGCATACCCCGATCGGGGGAGCACTCGCCGCCCACGGCATCCGGATCATTTTCGCCGAACCCGCAATCGTGCTCGCGACGATCTTCGTCACCTTCCCGATCGCCGCTCGCGAGCTGATCCCGGTCATGCAGGCATCGGGGCGCGATGAGGAGGAAGCGGCGGTGGTGCTGGGCGCCCGCGGATGGCAGACCTTCTTTCGCGTCACGCTGCCCAACGTCAAATGGGGCATCCTGTACGGGACCGTGCTGACCAGCGCGCGCGCGATGGGCGAGTTCGGTGCGGTGTCGGTCGTGTCCGGCCATATTCGGGGGCTGACGAACACGATGCCGCTGTATGTCGAAATCCTTTACGACGACTATCAGTTCGCGCCCGCCTTTGCGGTCGCATCGCTGCTGACCCTGCTTTCATTGGCGACCCTGCTGCTGAAGCACGCGCTGGCGGCCAGGATCGAATCGGCTACACCTCGCCAGCGCCCTGAGTCCGACGCACGGATGGCCGCATGAGCATAGAACTCACCGCAGTTCGCAAGACCTTCGGCAATTTCGTCGCGCTCGAGCGGGTCGATCTCGAGATCGCCACCGGCGAGCTGGTCGCGCTGCTCGGGCTGTCGGGATCGGGCAAGACGACGCTTCTGCGGATCATCGCGGGGCTGGAGACCGCGGACAGCGGAAGCGTGCGATTCCATGGCGAGGATGCGGCCGCGATGAGCGTGCGGGATCGGGGGGTCGGTTTCGTCTTTCAGCATTACGCGCTGTTCCGGCACATGACCGTGTTCCAGAACGTCGCCTTCGGGCTTAAAGTCCGTCCGCGCCGCGAGCGCCTGCCCGAGCGCAAGATCGCCGCCCGCGTGCACGAACTCCTCGCCCTGGTACAGCTCGACTTTCTCGCCGACCGCTACCCCTCGCAACTGTCCGGCGGCCAGCGCCAGCGCGTCGCGCTGGCCCGCACGCTTGCGGTCGAGCCCAGCGTGCTGCTGCTCGATGAGCCGTTCGGATCGCTCGATGCGAAGGTGCGCCAGGAGCTGAGGCAGTGGCTCAAGCGCCTGCACCAGCAGTTGCACGTCACCAGCGTGTTCGTCACGCACGACCAGGACGAGGCGCTGGAACTCGCCGACCGCGTGGTCATCCTGAACGCCGGGCGCATCGAGCAAATCGGCACGCCCGAGGAGGTTTATCACAATCCCGCCAATGCCTTCGTGTACAACTTTCTCGGCAACGTGAACCTGTTTCACGGGCGGATTGAGAACGGACGCGTGTATCTCGGCGACACGGCGCTCGAAGTGGATGTGACCCACCAACACGTCCAAGCCTCCAACGGCCGCGCGGTCCTTTACGTCCGGCCGCACCTGCTCGAAATCGACCACACGCCGGTGGGCGAAAAGAGCTTTCGCGCGACGGTCAAGAACGTCAATCCCGCCGGGCCGCAAGTCAAAGTCGAACTGGTTGCGCAATGGGGCGACCCGGTGCAGGTCGAGATCAATCACGAGCGATACCGCGCGCTCAGAATCGAGCCCGGCAGCGAAGTCTTTGTCGGCCCGAAGGAGAGCAGCGCTTTCACCTACCAGATTTAGCCGCGCCAGGGCGCGATGAATTCGTGCGCGAGCGCTTCGCCCGCGCGATGCGCGCGGTCAGTGCTGCGGGACGGGCGCGCCGATATGCTCGAGCATGCGCGCACCCGCCGCGCGATCCTGCCCCGCCGTCAGCCGGTCGATTACCGACAGCAGCGTCGCTTTCTTGACCGGTTTGGTCACGTGCTCATTGCATCCCGCCTCGATGCTCTTGGCGACGGATTCGGGAAGCGCCGCCGCGGTCAGTGCGACGATCGGCGTAGGGGCTCGGCCGCGCTCGCGCTCCCAGGCGCGGATTTGGCGGGTCGCGGTGTGTCCATCCATCACCGGCATCTGCACATCCATCAGCACGAGGTCATAAACGCCGGAGGTAAATCGCTCGACCGCCTGTGCGCCATCCACGACCGGGTCGATCTGATACGAGGTGTTCTTGAGGAAGGCCGCAACCAGGTTGCGATTGTCGTCCGAGTCGTCGGCAAGCAGGATTTTCAAAGCCTTGCCGCTCGCGATCGGAGGGGTTGCAGCCGACGGGGCGTGGGCCGCTCGACCGTTCTTATGGCCGCCGGTCGCGGCCCCGAGCGTATGGAGCAGATCGGCGCGGCGAATCGGCTTTACCAGATAACGTGCGATTCCCGCCGATCGCATCTCCTTCAATTGCCCGTCCAGGCCGTGCGACCTCAGCATTCCGACAAGCTCGTCGCTCGCGCCGCTTGAGCGGATGCGCCGGGCCAGTTCGACGCCGCCCGGGGCCGCCATCTGCCAGTCGAGCATCGTCACCCGGTACGGATCGCGCAGATCACGGGCGCGCTCCAGCGCCATCAGGGCCGCCTCGACCGAGTCCGCCTCCGACACCTGGGCGCCCAATCTTTCGAGCATTTCCCGCATGATCGAGCGATTGACCTGTGCGCCATCGACAACCAGGACGCGCTTTCCGGCAATGCCGGCGTTGGCCGGCATCGATCGGGCGCCGACCGTGGCCGCGCTCTGCCGCTTGAGCCGCGCCGTGAAATGGAACGTGCTTCCCTCTCCCGGTTCGCTCTCGACCCAGATCCGGCCGCCCATCAACGTGACGAGATTCTTCGCGATCGCCAGCCCCAGCCCGGCGCCGCCGTATCTGCGCGTGATCGACGAATCGGCCTGCGCAAAGCTTGCGAACACAGATTCGAGCTTGTCCCTGGCAATTCCGATTCCGGTATCGGCGACTGAAAATTTCAGCACCGCGTGATCCGATTCGCCGGGCTCGGCAGACACGTTGAGCACGACTTCGCCGCGCTCGGTGAACTTGACCGCGTTGCCGATCAGATTGAGCAGGACTTGCCTGAGCCGCTCCGGGTCGCCGCCCACCGCCGCCGGGACGTCGGGCGCGATCCGCGCCGCGAGTTCGAGCCCCTTTTCGTGCGCGCGCGCCGCCATCGTATCGAGCACGCGGTCGAGCACCGCCTCGAGATCGAACTCCGTATGCTCGAGTTCGAGCCGGCCGCTCTCGGCCCGGGAAAAATCGAGGATGCTGTCGATCAGCTCGCGAAGCGCGGCGCCGTTGGCGGCGATCCGGGTGAGGTAGCCCTGCTGCTCGTCGGTGAGTTCGGTTTCGAGCATCAGCTCGGTCATTCCGAGAATCGCGTGGAGCGGGGTGCGGATCTCGTGCGAGATGTTGTGCAGAAATTCGGACTTGATGCGGGAGGCCGCCAGAGCCTGTCCGCGCGCCTGCTCCAGTTCGAGCTCCGTCTGCTTAAGGCGCATGATGGTTCGCGCGACGCTGAGCAGGCACGGCTCGCCGCCCAATTCGACCACCACTGCCGACAGCAGCATCGGCACGATTTGGCCATCGCGGGTGCGGAACGACGCTTCCAGGTTGCGCACTTCGCCGCGCGCACGCGCCAGTTCGTAGAAGCGGCGGCGCTCTTCGGGGTCGGCCCACAGCCCGACTTCTTCGTCCGAACGCCCCAGCAGTTGCGCGCGCGCATACCCGCTTCGATCGAATTCCTCGTTGAGGTCGATGAATTCGCCGTCGGCCAGCCGGTTGATCGCGATCATGTCGGGGCTGGTTTCGAACATCTTGCGCAACTCGGTTTCGCACTCCCGAACCCTCCGCTGCGATTCGGCTTGCCCGGCCGCCTGTCGCTCGCGAAGCGTCGCGGTGAATTGCGCAAGTCCGGCCGCGGCGAGGATCGCGATCCACGGCCACGCCGAATCGGCGATACCGTGCGGCCCCACGCCGGCTCCCACACCCCACGCACCAAGACAAACAGCGCTGAATGATGCCTGCCATCCGGCGGACAACGGCAGGACATTGCCCGGACCCAGGATCATCAGGAGCAGCGCCACACAGAGCAGCTCCATGTTTCCGTCGCCCACTCCCGCGGCCGTTGCGTTTGCAACGACGGAAACGCCAAGGAGCCAGCCGGCGGGCTGCCAGTATCGCGCGAACCACGGCGCGAAGCCGAGGCCGATCGCGATGAGCCCGATGCAGAGGTTAAGGACGAGACAGCGAGTCTCCCAGAGCGGTCTCGCCGACAGAGCGCTGCGTGGTTTCGCCAGGGCGATTAAGGCCGCGATCGCGATGAGCGCGGCGGCAATTCTGACCACCCGCGCGGACCATTCATCGGAAAGCATCGGGACCGGCCGAGATTCACGGCTCGCCCCGGGCGCACCGAGCGTACGGCCGCGCTCGGCAACGAGGCCCGCGATGGTCCTGTGGCTGCGTGTCTGTCCGAAAAAGGCCGCTGTGCCTTCACCGCTCATTCGCCGACCAATCCCTTCTCGCGCGAGGGCTTGGAAGTGCACGGGAAAAGGTGCAAGCGCAGTGCCCGTAGGCGATTTGTGCTCTCCCGGCCTATGACCGCCAGCAGTTATCAATGCCGCCGGAGTGAGGCGATATCGCACCTATTCGGGACAACGATGCGTTGCAAAGATGAATCATAAGCGGACGCACGCGGAACGCGCCCGCGCGGGGAAGTTGCAGCCGTTGGCGAACCGAATCCCGGCGGTCTCCAGACTCGATATCGCGCAAGCTGCCGCCCTTTTTGCGGGCAGGCGCGGACAAGCGCGAGGGCCTGGTGTTTCAGGCTCGGCGGCGCCTGTCAGACCGGATGCGAGAGAGTTGCGCTATCGCAGTGAGAATCGGATCAGTGGCTCGAACGAACGACAAACGACTGAAGCACTCTCAGCGCACGGTCGTGATCCAGCGGCTTGGAGGTATAATATTGAACCGGAAATGCGCGAGCGCGCCGCTCGCTTTGGTCGCTGTGGTCGGAAGCAATGTACACCACCATCGCGCGTACGGCGTATTTTCTAATCTGTTCCAGGACCCATCCGCGCGTGGATTCTTCGATCGCCGCATCATCGACCACCACCAGCCTGACGCCCGGCTTGACAAGCCTCGATCTCGACTCCCCCACGTCGGTGCATCGCTCGACGCTCCAGGGCGGAACAGCCGCCTCCGCGGCCAGACTTTGGACCGCGTCGTCGTTCGAGAACACAAGCATGGTGAGCGGAGAGTCGGCAGGGTTGCTGGGCCGATCCGGATCACGGGAGCTTGGCGGCGCGCCGGGTTCCCCTCCCTTGCGCGGCGCGGCCATCTGCGCCTTAATTCCCACAGGGTTCCGTCTTAAGCGCGCTTGGATGCTCAAAGCGTGCCAGCCCGAAGGCCGGTCACCCGGCCCTGAAATTCGCTGGGGTGCCATGTTTTTCCCACGCAAGGCCCATTATGCTAAAGGGCTTGGTGTTTCCGTAGGGTGCAGCCCGTCTGACCAGTTGTTACCCTTGGCAACAACGACCGCGACGTGCCGCAGATGAGACGAGAACCCGATTCGGAGCCCCGCCAGACCGTTACCCGGTCCGCGCCGACGCAGGCAGCGCCTCGCTATTTCCACCTGCTGTGGGATGAGGAGCTGGACGCGCTGCGCCCGATTTTCGAGGCAATCCGCAGCCAGCGCGATGCGGTGCTGGAAAACTGGCATCGGCTCTACCGGCTGCATTTCGGCGACACGCGCTCGCTTACCAAACCGGAATTCCTGGACATCTTCGGCTGGGAACTCGACGCGATCCTGAAAGACCTGCTTGCCAAGGACGTGGGCCAGTTCGCGGCCGACGTGCGCCGCGTCGGCGAGAGGCTGGCCGAGCGGCAGGTGCCGTTTTCCGAGCTGATCGTATCGATGCACTTGTTCGAGGAGAGCGCAGCGGCAGTGTTCCCCACTTTTCCGCAGGCGACCACGGCCACTTATCTCGCGTTCGACAAGCTGAGCCATTGTCAGATCGTCATCCTGGCGGACACCTATTTCAGATCGCGGGCTGCGGTGGCGAGCGCGCGCATCCGGGCGCTCGAGCGCGAGGCGCGCAATCTGCCGGCGGGCTCGCGTACACGATTTCGCGGCCTGGTGGGCGCCTCCGCCCCGATGCGCGCTCTGTACGAACGGATCGAGGCGGCCGGGGCAACGCGCGGCACCGTCCTGATCGTCGGCGAGAGCGGAACCGGGAAGGAGCTGGCCGCCCGCGCGATTCACGAGTGCGGAGCGAATTCCAACGCGCCGTTCGTCGCCCTCAACTGCGCCGCGATTCCAAGGGATCTGATCGAGAGCGAACTGTTCGGTTACAAGCGCGGAGCCTTTAGCGGAGCCATCGCGGAGTACCTCGGGCTCTTCCGCGCCGCCGAGGGCGGAACGCTCTTCCTCGATGAGGTCACCGAGATGAGCGCCGAGACCCAGAGCAAGCTCCTGCGTGCGATTCAGGAGTGGAGCGTCCGCCCCGTCGGATCGACGCGCGAAGTCCCGGTCGATGTCCGCCTGATCGCATCGACCAACCGCGATCCCACTGAGGCCGTGCGCAGCGGCCAGCTACGCGCCGACCTCTATTACCGCTTGCAGGCCAGCGTCTTGACGATGCCGCCGCTGCGCGACCATCTCGAGGACGTCCCGCTGCTGGTCGAGCACTTCATCGAGCTGTTCAATGAGAAGATGCTCAGGCCCTCCCCGGTCGCCGGCATCGAGGATGACGCGCTGGAAGCGCTGAAGCATTACTCGTGGCCCGGCAATGTCCGCGAGCTTCAGAATGCGATCGAAGGCGCGTTTACCTTCGGCAAATCGGCGATGATCCGGCTCCAGGATCTTCCCGGCCCGATCGGCGGGCACTCGGCCGGAGAGCGATCGGCCGGCGACAGCGGGCCGGTCGGCACTTTCGCCGAAGCCGAACGCCATCTGATCCGCCGCGCGCTCGAGACCACTGAGGGCAACAAGGCGCAGGCCGCCAAGCTGCTCAAGATCTCGCGCAAGAAGCTGTACGCGAAAATCGCGAAGTACGGCCTCGACTAGCCGCGATATCGATCTCTGCGCAATCTCACGGCTTCATCGCCGGCCGCTTAAAATCACTTCCGAGGAGCCGCCATCCGGCGGCCAGCGCGGCCACGCCAAGTCCGCACGCCCAGTCGCGCGCATCGATCGGCGCGATCATCATCACCGACGCGATCGGCCTGATGAGCATGAACGCGGGCAGGCTCGCCGCGACCAGCGCGATCACGATCCAGAAGCGGGCGGCCGAAGGCACGGCGAGCCGCCAGCGCCCGATGCGCGGCAATCCTGCCCACACCATCGCGATGCTTCCCGCGACCGCGACCACCATCGCCGCCGATCTGGCGTACTGGACGCCGCGGTCAAGCCGCAGCGCATAAAGCGCGAGCGCACCGGCGCTGAGCAGCGCACCCGTCAGCAGCGATTGGATCGCGGACGCCGGCTCCACGAGCGGTGCAGTGGGATCGCGCGGCGGCTGCAACATGACATCGTTGCCGGCCTCCTCGCCCTCGAATGCGAGCGCCGAGACCGGATGAACGATCATCTCCATCCACACCAGGCTGACCGGCAGCAACAGGATCGGGAGGCGCAAGAGCGGCGCCGACAGCGCGAGCGCCACCAGCATCACTTTGAAGCCGACCAGGTAGAGGAAGGCGCGCTGGATGTTGGCGAAGATGCGCCGGCCCTCGCGGATGGTCGCGACCAGCGCCGTGAAATCGTCGTCCAGCAGAACCAGATCGGCGACCGCGCGGGCCACCTCGGTGCCGCGCCGCCCCATGCTCACGCCGATATCGGCGCGCCGCAGCGCGGGAGCGTCGTTGATGCCGTCGCCCGTCATCGCGACCACTTCGCCCGCGCGTTCGAGCGCATCGACGATCGCGTATTTCTGCTCCGGGCGAATTCTGGCGAAGACCGCGCAGCGCATTGCGGCCGCGGCGAAGCGCTCGCGATCGAGACGGTCGAGTTGATCGCCGGTGATGATTGCGTCGTCGGTATGAGCCATCCCGGACGCATCGGCCACCGCGTGCGCGGTGAGCACGTGATCGCCGGTGATGAGCTTGAGGCGGATGCCGGCGGACTCGCATTCGGCGATCGCGGCAGGCACTTCGGGTCGGAGCGGATCCTGAAAGCCGAGCAACCCGCAAAGCCGCAGTGCGGTTTCATCCTCGCTGCGGCTGCGCGCAATCCCGGACCCTTCCGCACTCGCCTCCCGCATCGCCACCGCCAGCACGCGCATGCCGCGCGAGGCCAGCTCCGAGTGCATGCGCAGGATGCGCTCGCGATCGGCGGGGGTGGCTTCGCAATGCTCGAGCACGCCCTCGAGCGCCCCTTTGGCGACCACCCTCTCGTGCCCGTCGCCGTATCGCCACACGTGCGACATGTGCTTGCCGATGGGATCGAACGGATGGTCCCGGATGAGACGCCAGCGCGCGTGCAGCGCATCCGGATCGATGCCGTGCTCGGCGCAGTGCGCGAAGATCGCCCGTTCCATCGAATCCACCGCGTTCAGCTCGCAGGCGAGCACCGCGGCCTCGAGCAGCCGCGCTTCGGAAACCTGGGGACTGAACGGCCGATGCTCCTGGAGCGAGAATTCTCCGCGGGTCAGCGTCCCGGTCTTGTCCAGGCAGATTACCGTGGTCGCGCCGAGAGTCTCGACGCTTGCCAGGCGGCGGGCCAACACGCCGCCGCGAGCCAGCCGCCAGGCGCCCAGGCTCAGAAACATCGTCAGCACCAGCAGGAATTCCTCGCCGACCGCCGACATCGCCAGGCTGATGCTGTACAGGAACGCCTGCGCGGGCGAAGCGCCGCGCCAGATGCTGAGAGCGAAAAGGGCCGCCGACAACGCAAGCGCCGCCACCACGACCCATCGCACCATCCGCCCGGTGCTGCGCTGCAGCGGTGTCGAACGAAGCTCGGCCTCGCCCACCAGCCGCGCGATATTTCCGTATCTGGTCGCCTCGCCGGTAGCGGCGATCTCCGCGGCGCCGTGGCCCGCGACGACGCGCGACCCCGCAAAGATGCGCGATTCGGCGGGCGCGGCCGACGCCTCGCACGCCGCGGGGCAGGGAATTTTCGCAACCGGCTCAGACTCGCCGGTCAACTGCGACTCGTCGAGCGCGAGATTAGCCGCCCGCCGCACAACCGCGTCGGCATGAACGATGCCGCCTTCGCCGAGCAGCATCAGGTCGCCCGGCACGAGGTCCTCCGTGGGCACCTCGCACGGCTGCCCGTCGCGGACTGCGCGGGCGCGCGGCGCGACCGCGCCGGCAAGTTTTTTCAGCGCCAATCGCGAGCGCGCTTCCAGGATTACGTCGACCGCGAGCACCGGCGCGATCGCGACGAGCAAAACCGTAGCCTCGGTTCTCTGGCCCAGCGCGAAATAGACCGCCGCCGCGGCGGCCAGCATCAACGCCATCGGATCGGCCAGCGTGAGTAGGAATTCGCCCACCGCCGCGGCGCGGCGAATTCGCACCGGGCGGTTGGGTCCAAACGCGTCGAGACGGCGGCGCGCCTCGGCGCTGCTCAGCCCGCCGTCTTCGCGCAGCGCGGCGTCCCCCTGCCCGGTCAGCGGCACACTGATATCATCCATCGCTCCGGTAAACGCTCGCGGCGGAGGCCTGCGACTCGATGGCTCAGGCGTCTCGGTGGTCGAGGAGTTTGCAGAAGGCGGCCCGCCGAGCGGTTGCACCTCTCACCACGATCGCACGTAGCGGCGTGGCGTCTCGGGCGGTCGCGGCGCCTTCCAAACCGTGAGCAGCATCCCGTCCTCGTCCTTCCACTGGTAAGTCGCGCGCCCGCCGAATTCTTTTTCGAGTTCGCGGGCGATCCGATGGGCGAGTTTCTGCGACGTGGTCAGGACTTCGAGCGTGGAGCCGTCCCATTCGGCCGAGACGATCCGCCGCTCGGGCTGGTTGGACTCCGCCCGCCGTCCGACGTTGGCGATGCGGGCGCGAATCCGCTCCAGCATCTCGGCGGAAAGCGGGCCGCGCACCAACACTCGTCCGAAATACTCGAGCTTGTCGACCTGCTGGCAGGCGGGGCAATTGATGTAGGCCGCTTTGGCCATCATCTCGGGTGAGAGCCGCCGTCCGATACGCCAGCTTTTCGCGGTATAGACCGCGCCGCACCGGTCGCAGATCGATGGGTCTTTGATCTTGCGCACCCTCGCGATGGGTGCAGTCTTTTTCGCAGCCGACCCGCGCCGGCTAAGGGCGCGGATTAGGCCCCTCCCGGCAGTGGGCGGCGCTTGCGTCGGTCTCATCGCATCCCCCTCCTCGAGCCTTGTTGCTCCCTCACCAGGACGAACGCATCCAGGATGTCGCTGCGCGTGAGGATTCCCACCAACGCATCGCGCTCGACGATCGGGATTGCGCCGATCCGCTCGCGCCGCATCAGCCGCGCCGCGTCCTCGACGTCATCCCCCGGCGTCAGGGTCAATACGTTGGCGGTCATCACCGCCTCGATCGGGATTCGTTCCGGATTCGGCGCCTGCGTTCGGCTCGCGTGCGCGGCCTCCGATGCCGCGACCTCGACCGCCTCCGGCGCGTCACGCAGGTCGCGGTCGGTCACGATTCCCACCAGGTGGCGGTTCTGCACGACCGGCAACTGGTTGATTCGATACTCCTCGAGGATCGCACGCGCATGCGCGACCGAGTCCTGCGGTTTTACCGTATGCACCGGCGACTTCATGAGTCCTTCGATTTTCAATTTTCGTGCTCCTCGCCGCGCGAGTCGGGCCGCGCTGCGCTCAGGAAGAAGCTATAACCCGCGCGGGCTCGATTCACCTACGGATTCATAATCTCCCCGGTTGCCTGCACGACGTTGAGGAACGCCTTGAGCAGGTCGCTCGTCGTCACGATGCCGACCAGTTTTCCGTCCTCGACGATCGGGAGGCCGCCGATCTTGTGCTGGAGCATCAGCCGCGCCGCCTGCTCGACGGTGCCGCGCGGGCCGATTGTGACGAGCGCCGTACGCATGGCCGCATCCACCCGCGTCGATTCGAGGTAGCCGGCATGCTCGCGAATATCGCGCTCGGTCAGGATGCCGACCAGCTTGCCATTGTCCACGACCGGCGTCCGGCGGAATTTTCCCGTGTCCATGATCGCCTTCGCCATCGCCAGCGTGTCACGCGAACTCACAGTGACCGGATCCGCGGTCATCAGATTGAGGATTTGCATGATTGGCCTCTCCTCGTGGCAAAATAAAAACGTGCAAGCCGCTTGCCAGAGCAACCACCCCACGGGGTCGTGAAAAGCCGACCGCCATTGAGGTATCTTCGGTTCATTATGCCTCGGGATCGAGTAGGCGCGCCCGATCGGATCAGTCGCGGCCGGATAAGTGGCGCGATCGGATACAGCCCGCGGCACCATTTTCGCAGATCTTCGCTCGCGCGCGCGACATCAAGCTCTGGAATGTCGCAAACAACTCAGAGAAAAATGGGATAGAGTCTGGCCTTCCGCACAGGGATTCTGGCACGGCAATCGCAATGCCGATCGTTCTTGGGTAAAGCGGCAAACCCCAGAGGAGCTAACCAATATGGCGTTCCCTTATCGCAAAATCCTTTGCCCCGTCGATTTCGATGATAACTCGATGTCTGCGCTTGAAATGGCGGCGCAGATCGCGCGCCAGAGCGATGGCACCGTTTACGTCTTCCACGTGGTGCCGATGATAATTCCGCCAACCGGGCTGCCGGTTTACGTGGACCTCTACAAGGGCCAGGAGGAAACAGCCAACCAGAAACTCCAGGAAATCGCCCGCAAGCATCTGTCCGGGGTGAAGTTCGAGTTGTCGACCCATCTGGGCGAGCCCGCGGGATCAATCCTGAAGACGGCCAAAAGGATCGGAGCCGACCTGATCGTGATGGCCACGCACGGGCGCCGGGGGTTCTCCCGCTTCTTCATCGGCAGCGTCGCGGAGATCGTGCTTCGCGAGGCGCCCTGCCCGGTCCTGACCACGCGTTACATCCACCCCGAAAAGACCCGCGTCAGCGCCTGGATGACGAAGAACCCGGTGACCGCGGCGCCCAACGAAATGCTCTCGTCGGTCCATGACAAGATGGTCGAGGGCGGTTTCCGCTGCGTTCCGATACTGAAGGATGAGCAGGTAGTGGGAATCGTCACGGACCGCGACATCAGGGTGCACGTCGGATACCTGGAGAAGACCGAGGCGTTCAAGGCGATGAGCGAGGCGCTGATTACCGTCGCGCCCGATACCGACATCCACGAGGCGGCGCGGCTGCTGCGCCAGCGCAAGATCGGCGGCCTGCCGGTGGTCGAGGACGGCAAGCTGGTGGGCGTGATCACGATCACCGACGTGGTTCAGGCGCTGGGCGGCGGCGAGGACTGAGATCGCAACGGAGCGTTAGTCATGGCAGCGGGAGGAGCGGTTCAGTCGCGAGAGGTTCAGGCGCGGCCGCTACCGGAGCTGGTCCGCGCGATGTTGCGTCCGGAGTTTTATCCGGATCCTGCCGCGCGGGTGGAGCTTCGCCAGACGCATATCTCCTACGTGTTCATCGCGGGCGACTTCGTCTACAAGCTGAAAAAGCCGGTGCGATTCGCGTTCCTCGATTGCGCCGACTTAAGCCGCCGCTATCAACTCTGCTGCGAGGAGGTCCGGCTCAACCGCAGGCTCGCCCCGGACGTCTATTTGGGCGTGTATCCGATTCTGCGCGGCGCGGCCGGCTTAATGCTTGGCGAAGAGGCGCGCGGGCCGGTTCCGGATGCCGTCGAGTATGCCGTAAAGATGGTGCGGCTGCCCGAGGAGCGGATGCTCGACGGGCTGATTCGGGCCGGCCGGGCCGACGCGAAGACCATCCGCGCGGTCGCGGCGCGAATCTTCGACTTTCACAAGCAGTGCTCGTCGCAGCTCGGATGGACTTACGGGTCGGCCGCTGCGATTTGGCGGCTGGTGGTGGGCAATCTGACCGAGTGCGATCGCTTCATCGGCAACACCATCGAATCGCGCCAGTACATCGCACTCGAGCAGTATCTCGGCGGCTTCATCGCCGCGCACTGGGAGGCGATCAACGACCGCGTCCGCGCGCATCGCGTGGTCGAGGGGCACGGCGATCTCCGATGCGAGCACATTTTCGTGAGCGACGGCGGCATCAAGATGATCGACTGCGTCGAGTTCAGCGAGCGCCTGCGCTACGGCGATGTCGCCTCCGATCTCGCCTTCTTCGCGATGGACCTCGACCGCCTCGGCGCGCGCGAGCTGGCCGACGAGGCCGTCGATTCATACGTGGCGGCCTCGGGCGACGACGGACTCATCGAGTTCGTTCCCTTCTACAAATGCTATCGGGCCGTGGTGCGCGCGAAGGTCGCCACGCTGAAGAGCCTCGAGGACGAGGTGGAACCGGGCGAGCGCGATCGCGCCCGCACCGCGGCGCGCAATTACTTCGGCCTGGCGTATGGCTACGCGGCGAGCGCGGCGCCGGCCACGATCGTAGTGTGCGGCAAATCGGCGACCGGCAAATCGACGGTCGCGCGGATGCTCCGTTATCGCACCGGCTTCGCGGTTATCAATTCCGACCGGGTCCGCAAGCGGCTGGCGGGAATCCCGGCCGATGTTCATGTGCATAGCGCCTACGATACCGGCATCTACACCGAGGGTTTCACGCAGCGCACGTACGAGACGATGATCCACGAGGCGGAGGCGATGCTCCGCGAGGGCCGCGGGGTAATTCTCGACGGCACGTTCAAGGATCCCATCAACCGGCGCTCCGTGATGGAGGCGGCGGCGCGCGTAGGCGTGCCGATACTGTTCATCGAGTGCCGGGCGGACCGCAACGAGATAATGCGCCGGCTGAGCGAGCGCTCGAAACGGCTCGGTGAGGTCTCCGATGCCGATGTGGAGGTGTTTCTCCAGCAGGAGGCCGATTTCGTCCCGCTCACCGAAATCCCGGCGCGAAACTACCTGGTCGTCGACACCGCCGGCGGCCCGGGCCGGGTCGTGCTCGACGCGCACGAGGCGCTCAAGCAGTTCTTCGAGTCGCGCAGAGCCGTGAGCGGAGCGGTCTGAACCACGCCCGAGCCCGGCGTATCGCGGCGTCGATCCGCAACACCGCCCGGTTTCCCGATCGCCATGCGTCCGGCGCCCCTTGCATGATCCGGCCCATCGCGCGAACCTTCGTCACCAAATGCGCCGCCGGCGCGGGAGGTGTCGCTTATGAGCCTGGTCGAATTCGAAGTCGATGGACCGATCGCAATCGTCACCATCAATCGCCCCGAGGTCCGAAACGCGGTAAACGGTCCGACCGCCGAGGCGCTCGTGGAGGCGTTCCGCCGCTTCGATCGGGACGATGCGCTTTCCGTCGCGATTCTGACCGGCGCCCGCGGATACTTCTGCGCGGGTGCGGACCTTAAGGCGGTCGCGGCCGGAGGCAGCGGGCGCGTCGTCACCGAGGACACCGATGGTCCGCTCGGTCCCTCGCGCATGCTGCTTGGCAAGCCGGTCATCGCCGCGGTCGAGGGTTACGCGGTCGCGGGCGGCCTCGAACTCGCGCTGTGGTGCGACATGCGGGTGGCGGCGCGCGATGCCGTGTTCGGCGTATTTTGCCGGCGCTGGGGCGTGCCGCTGATCGACGGCGGCACGGTGCGGCTCCCGAGGCTGATCGGGATGAGCAACGCGATGGACATGATCCTGACCGGACGCGGCGTTTCGGGCGATGAGGCGCTCCGCATGGGGCTTGCAAATCGGCTCGTGGAGAAGGGCGGCGCACTGGCGGCGGCAAAGGAACTCGCGCAGCAGATCGCCGCATTTCCGCAGCGATGTGTCCGGAGCGACAGGATGTCGGCTTACGAGGGATGGGCGCTCCCGCTCAAGGATGCGCTGCGCAACGAACACTACCGCGGTTCCACGACGCTACGCTCCGGCGAGTCGCGCGAAGGCGCCACGCGCTTCGCCCAGGGCGCAGGCCGCCACGGCAAGTTCTAACGCGCCCGGGCGCGAAGCGGGCACAAACGCAGCAGCTTTGACGGATCCCCCATACGACTCGCGCCCGTTGAAACGGTATCGTCTCTATGTCCTTTACAAACACTGCAATTATAAATATTACCTTGATTAACATGGCCTTGCGAATTATCTGAATCGTGTTTATGATAAGCGTGAGGTTGAGCACCATGGCCAGAGTCCCGATCACTTTGATGGGCTACAAGTGCGAGCGATGCGGACACGAATGGCTGCCGCGCAGCGCAAGCACGGAGCCGCGAGTCTGTCCCAAATGCCGCAGCCCCTGGTGGGACAGGCCGCGGAAGAGGCTAATGGCCTATGATGAGTTCAAGGCGAAAATCGTGGGCGCGCTAAAGGGCTCCGACCATGCTTTGACGTGGACCGAAATTCGGACGAAAACGCGTCTGCCGCAACTGTTCCCGAACAATCAATGGGTTCACCGGGTGGAAAAAGATGTCGGCTTGCTTCGACATCGTGATCAACACGGTATAATTCATTGGCAGTTAAGAGATGCCGCCAACACCGCGACCGTTAAAGCTGCCGAGCCGCTCCGCCCGTAAGCAGGCCGAAAGCAAGGCGCTGTTCAATGAGGCGCGCGACGCCGCAACCGCGAACTTTTTCACGCTCGGTTATTCAGGCCGGACCGCGCAGGATGTAGTCGATCTATTGACTGGCGCGGGAGTCCGCTCGGTCATTGACATTCGATTCACGCCTATCAGCATGTATCGTCCGGAGTTCAGCCGCCGCAACTTTAAGCGGCTGATTGAGGCGGCGGGATTCCAGTACCTTCATGTTCCCGGCTTGGGAGTCCCGCGCGACATTCGCGCTAAGGCACTCGCGACGGGAAACCGGGAAACCATTTGGGAATGGTACGACACGTACCGAGTCGAGCCTTTCCTGAGAAATCTCCACGATTTCCTCAATTTGGAACATCCAGTTGCGCTGATGTGCGTCGAAGCCGATCCGCGCGAATGCCATCGGCATCGGCTTTTCCAAGCTCTCGAAAATCACGGCTTGCGCGGCTTTGACCTGTAGCGGCGATGGCCTGTAGCGGCGATGGCCTGGGAAACGAAGCGCGTCCTGATCACCATTCGCACCTATCCGGTCCCGTCATTCAAAAGCTTAGAGACGTCCTGCACGGGCGGAATCACACAAGATGGCAAATGGATTCGCCTTTTCCCGATGCCTTATCGGCGGTTACGCCGAGAACAGCAATTTTCCAAGTACCAGTGGATCGAGGCGCGCGTTCAAAAGGCGCAGAACGACGCGCGTCCAGAAAGTTTCAACCCTGATCGCGAATCGATCAGACCGGTTTCCGGCGTACTGCCGTCCGATAATCAATGGGCAGAGCGCAAGAAGTGGGTGTTCCCACTTAAAGCCGCTTCCCTCTGTGCGTTACAAAAGGCGCGTAATGCTAACGGCTTTCCTACTTTAGGATTCTTCAAACCGCTAGAAATCGGGCGGCTTAAGATTGAGCCCGACGAGGAGGATTGGACGCCCGCGCAGAGGCAGGCTCTAACCCAAGCTGATCTGTTTGATGCGGCCCCCAGAGAGGAGCTTGAGAAAATTCCCTTCAAATTCTCATACGAGTTTTCGTGCGCGGACCCAGGATGCGGCGGCCATGACCTGAGCTGCACCGATTGGGAGATGAGCGAATCCTACCGAAAATGGCGGCAGGAATACGGCGACGGATGGGAAGCGCCTTTCCGACAGAAGTACGAACGGGAAATGATCCAAAGGTTTGACACGCACTTTTATGTCGGGACTGTCCACCAACATCCGGACGCATGGATTATCGTCGGCCTGTTCTATCCGCTGCCGGTCCGACAACCCAGCCTCTTTTGATCATCACGGAATAGCCCGGTATCGCCTTTCGGACCCCCCCATTGTGCCAGCCCGGCCCGATCGGTATGCTTTTTGTATAGCCAATTGCGGCCTATGCGCGCGTCGGATTCCGCGACGCCACCATCTAACCTGTCAGACCCACTGTTTTGGCCATATCGCCAGACTGGAATCCGGGGGCTCTGAACTCAAGGAGTCAGTTTGTCGTTTTCGCATTTTCCCATAGCACCTGAAATCCTGCGGGCCATAAGCGACCGCGGGCATCACACCCCAACCCCTGTCCAGGCCGGCACGATCCCGGTCGCGATCGAAGGACGCGATGTCGTTGCGACCGCAGAAACCGGCAGCGGCAAGACCGCGGCCTTCCTTATTCCGCTGCTCGACCGGCTGCATCGCAAGCACACCGCGCATCTCGCGGCGATCGTGATCACGCCGACGCGCGAGCTTGCGGCGCAAATCGTCCGCGAGTTCCATCTCCTGGCGCGCCACACCCGGATTCGCGCCGCCCTGGTGGTCGGCGGCGAGCCGGAAAAACGCCAGATCGATGAGATCCGCAAGGGCGCGCAAGTGCTGGTCGCCTGCCCCGGCCGCCTCAATGACTATCTCGAGCGCCACATCGTGAGGCTCGACCGGGTCGAAGTGGTGGTAATCGACGAGGCCGACCGCCTGCTCGACATGGGCTTCCTGCCGCAGTTGCGGCGCATCATGAAATCGGCGCCGCATAAGCGCCAGACGATGATGTTCTCGGCGACGATGGCGGCGGGACCCGAGATGATCGCGCGCGAGTTCCTGCACGATCCCGCCCGCGTAACCATCGGTGAGAAAGCCGCGCCGCCCTCGACGATTCGCCAGGCGATCTATCCGGTTGCCGTCGAAAACAAGGGTCCGATGCTGCTCGAACTGCTCAAGCGGCCCGAGATCGAGAGCGCGATTGTTTTCACCCGCACCAAGAGCCGCGCCGACCGGATCGCGCGGATGCTCCAGCGGAACAATATCCGCGCCGTGCAGATTCATGGAGATCGCTCCCAGAGCCAGCGCAATGCCGCCCTGGCGGGATTTCGCGCCAAGCATTACCGCGTGATGGTCGCAACCGATCTCGCCTCGCGCGGACTCGACATCACCGGCGTCTCGCACGTCATCAACTTCGACCTCCCCGAGGAGGCCGAGGGATACATCCATCGCATCGGCCGCACCGCGCGGATGGGCAAGTCGGGCGATGCGATAAGCCTCGTCACGCCCGAGGAGCGCGTGACGCTCTCGCGCCTGGAACGCGCGCTCGGCGCACAGTTGGAGCGCGAACAGGTCGAGGGTTTCGAGCCGCTGGAGATCGCGCCGGCCAAGCCGGTCAAGCTGTTCCGCTCGACCATGTCGCGCTCGCGTTCCGCGCGAAACCGCCCGCGCGCGCGCTGGGCGTAGCCGCGCCGAGCTTCGCGCGCCTGTCGCCGATGCATCGGTTGGCGCGCTCCATTTCCGGTTCCCTGCCGCACGCGCTGCGCGATCGCCGTCGCATATGCCACAGTACGGCGAACCGCGATGAGTTTGCTCGAAGAGCTGACTGAGGGATTGCCGCGCCAGGGGCCGGGTTCCACCGAGGCGACGCTCCGCGCGCTCGCGATGACGAGCGGGCTTGCGCCGCATCCCAGGATCCTCGATGTCGGCTGCGGCACGGGTGCGCAGACGATCGTGCTCGCGCAGGCGACGCGGGGCGAGATCGTTGCGCTCGATCTCAGCGGGAGATTTCTCACCGAGCTAAGCGAGCGCGCGCGGGCGGCGGGAGTCGCCGATCGAATTACGACCATCAAGCAGTCGATGTTCGCGATGGATTTTCCCGCCGATTCGTTCGACCTGATTTGGTCCGAGGGCGCAATCTATATCATGGGCTTTGCATCCGGGCTCGCCGCGTGCCGGCGGTTTCTCAAGCCGGGCGGCTGGATGGCGGTATCGGAGTTGTCGTGGATCGTTCCGGCGCCGCCAAAGGAACCGCGCGAGTACTGGGCGAGCCACTATCCGGGGATGCGGTCGCGCGAGCAAAACTGCGAAATCGCCGCGCAGGCCGGCTACCGCGACCTGCAGACGTTTGTGCTGCCGCCGCAGGACTGGTGGAAAAACTATTACGGCCCCGGCGAGGCGCGCCTGCTTGAATTGCGATCGAAGTACGCCGGCGACCCTCGCACATCCGCGCCGCTCGACGACATCCAACGCGAGTACGATCTGTTCCGCGCATACTCCGATTTCTACGGCTACGTGTTCTACGTGATGCGCAAGCCCGCGCGCTGATTGGGGCGTGCTCGCGCGGTGATTCGCGCGGGCCCGCATGCTGATTGACGCGCGCGCCCGCGCTGGTTTGCCGCGCTTCCAATCGAATCGCAACTGTCCTATGTCTCTTGCTGTCAAACCATCGCACCCGCGAGGAATCATATGGACTTTACACTCAGCCCCAAGACCGAGGATCTGCGCAGGCGCGTCGCCGCGTTCATGGATCAGTACGTTTATCCCGCCGAAAAAGTCGTCATGACGCCCGAGCTCGCCGATTCTCATGAAGAACATCCGGTAATGAAGGAAATCAGGAAGAAGGCCAAGGCCGAGGGCCTGTGGAACCTCTTCCTGCCCGATGAACGCCACGGTCCGGGGCTCAAGAACTACGAGTACGCAACGCTATGCGAGCTGATGGGCCGCACTCCGCTCGGCGCGCGCGCCTTCAACTGCATGGCGCCCGACACCGGCAACATGGAAATCCTCGCCGAGTTCGGCACCGCCGATCAAAAGGAGCGCTGGCTCAAGCCGTGCCTCGAGGGCGAGATGCGGACCTGTTTCTCGATGACTGAGCCGGACACTGCAGGCTCCGACCCGACCCTGCTCAAGACCCGCGCCGTCCGCGACGGCGACGATTACGTGATTAACGGGCACAAGTGGTTCACCTCGAACGCGATCGGCTCCGCATTCGCGATTGCGATGGTGGTCACGGATCCCGACGCCGAGCCGCATCGCCGCGCAAGCCAGATCATCGTTCCCACCGATACGCCCGGATTCAATCTCATCCGGCCGGTCCCGGTGATGGGGCATACGGGCGGCGGCGGCCATTGCGAGATCATCTACAAGGACTGCCGGGTTCCGGCGACCAACGTGCTCGGCCGCGAGGGCGACGGATTCGGCATTTCGCAGGCCCGCCTCGGCCCCGGCCGGATCCATCATTGCATGCGCATGATCGGCGTCGCCGAGCGCGCGCTCGAACTGATGTGCAAGCGGGCGAGCACGCGATTTACGCATGGGAGCCTGCTCGCCGACAAGGCCAATATCCAGGAATGGATCGCCGACTCGCGTATCGAGATCGACTCGACGCGCCTGATGGTGATGCACGCCGCGTGGAAAATGGACACGATCGGCAAGCGCGAGGCGCGCCAGGAAATCTCCATGATCAAGGTGATGGCGGCGAACATGGTGATGCGCGTGCTCGACCGCGCCATCCAGCTCTTCGGCGCCGCCGGCATGACCGACGACCTGCCGATCGCGCGGATGTGGCGGGAGAGCCGTTCGCTCAGAATCGCCGACGGCCCCGATGAGGTCCATCGCATGACCATCGCGCGCCGCGAACTGAGAAAATGGAAGTGACCCGATTGGAGCTAATGAAGAAAGACGGACGGCCATCCTGAGCGCGCCCGCGAACGATCGTTGCGCCGCGCGCGCTTAAGAATGCCGATAGTGATGGAACGGCATCTTTTGGGGTAATCTTTAACCGATGGCTAATACGATCGAATTCGTCCCTGACTACGGCGAAGTCCGCGGCGAAGAGCAACTCGACTGGCGCCGGCTGAGCGAATATTTGCGCGGCAAGCTTACGGGCGCCGACCGCCCGATGGAGGTGCGTCAGTTCCACGGCGGGCACTCCAACCTGACCTACCTCTTGCGCTTCGACGGCCAGGAATGGGTGCTGCGCCGCCCGCCCTTTGGGCCTCTGCCGGTCGGTGGACACGACATGGCGCGCGAGTATCGCGTTCTGTCGCGGCTGTGGCAGGCGTTCGCGCCCGCGCCGCGCGGGATGCTCTACTGCGAGGACACCTCGATCATCGGCGCTCCGTTTTTCGTGATGGAGCGGCGCAAGGGAATCATCCTGCAATCGCGCCAGCCGATTCCGCGCGAACTCGGCAAGGACCCTGCGACGTTCCGCCGCATGTCGGAGGGCTTCATCGACACGCTCGCCGACCTCCACGCGGTCGATTACAACGCGATTGGGCTGGGCGCCTTCGGCAAGCCCGAGGGATTCCTCGAGCGGCAAATCGCGGGCTGGATGGCGCGATGGGAAAAGGCCAAGACTCGCGAAGTACCGCTGATGGAAAAGATCGGCGAATGGCTTCCCAGGCACATGCCACCCGCGCAACGCCCGACCCTGATTCACAACGATTACTTCCTGCACAACGTGATGTTCGACTATGCCGACGTCGGCCGCATCTCCGGAATCTTCGACTGGGAGATGTCCACGATCGGCGACCCGCTGATCGACATGGGAATGGTCCTCAACTACTGGCGCGAAGCCGGCGACCCGGGGGAAGCGAGCGCCACCGCGGCGCACACGACCATGCCCGGCTTCATGACGCGCAACGAACTGATTCAGCGCTACGCGGCGAAGACCGGCCGCGACGTAAGCCACATCGCCTTCTACTGGGCGTGGGCGCACTGGAAGAACGCAACCGTCATGGAGCAAATCTATGCGCGTTACGTTCGCGGGCAGACCAGCGATCCGCGCTTCGCGCTGATGGGCGGCCTGGCGCCTGCGCTGGCGGCCTCGGCCGCGCGCGTCGCCGCGCAGTTGGGATTCAAGGAATAGAGACCGGGCCGCGCTGGAAGGGCTCAGCAGCCCGCTTCCGAATGCCGAATCAGAGCCGTCGTCCTACGCGAGGCACGCGTAGGATCGCCCTCTTGCTATTCCTGCAAGCGCGAAACCGCTCACCCGTTTTGCAACTGATGAGCTGCTGGCCCATCAACAATGTTCGACCTGAAACGTGCCTCCCTTGAAGCCTCCCTTCTTGTTGCACGCACCGCTGAAGTGGTAAGTGCCCGTGATTTCTGTCACGCCGCTGTTGGCAACACCGCTGCCCTTCATCGAGCAGCCTTTGCCGGCCGTGCCGTTGAAGCTTACCTTCGAGCCGGACACGGACCCCTTCATCGAGACATCGTTGTATGCGTATGCGCCATTGTCGAATTCGAAGTCAAAGGTGCTCTCGTCGGCGACGAGCTTCGTTCCGTTCGAGGTCTGCGTGAAGGTGAATTCCACGTAGCCGGGGCCCTGACCCTTGTCATCAACGGGGCCGACCCAGCATCCGGTCACGTCCACGGGCGTCTTCTTCTCGGGAACGGCGGCTCCTTCGCCGGCGTTCGAGGGTACGCCCCAGGCTTCTCCTCCGTTTAGTTCCTGCGCTCGCACGACCGAGCCAGAAGCTGCAACGATCGCAACCAGCAGCGTGGCGCCTGCGGCCACGGAAAAGGCTCTGATTGTATTCATGTGTCTCCAACCCTCCCAAGAAAAAGAACTGAAGCGTAAACGGAATAATCCAACTCAAAGCACGATTCAGGCTGACACAAATGCCAACCAGTTTGCAAAGACAAAGTCCCGGCCCTGCTTGACGTCGCTTTCCTGTCGAGCGGATGGTTGTAGCTGAAGACCCCGCTCCAGCTCTCATCTCCGAACGATTTGCATTGCGGGCTTTTATCACGCGGCCAAAGTAAGCTATCTAAAGACACGATGGCGGGCGCGCCATTAGCCCGACCCGGGGAGGATTCGCTCTCGTGCACGCCCTAACTTACGAAGCACCATCGACACTCGAGCAGGCGATCAGCATTCTCAGAACCTATGGCGAGCGAGCGCGGCCGCTGGCCGGCGGCTCCGACCTGATCATCCAGATGCGAATGGGACTGCGCCGGCCCGAGCACGTGGTCGATGTAAAGCACATCAAGGAATTGCAGGAGTTCTCGTTCGATTCGCGCGCGGGACTGAGGGTCGGAGCGGCGGTGAGCTGCACCGATATCTGCGCGCGTCCGGAGATGCATCGCCATTACCCCGGTCTGACCGAGGCGGCGCATCTGATTGGATCGGTGCAGGTTCAGAACCGCGCGACGATGGGCGGCAACCTGTGCAACGGATCGCCCGCCGCCGACACGACGCCCGCGCTGATCGCGCTCGGCGCGCGCGCGCGCGTCGCCGGTCCCAAGGGCGAGCGGGAAGTTCCGGTCGAGAAATTCTGCATCGCTCCCGGGCGCACCGTGCTCGAGCCGGGTGAATTGCTCGTCCAGATTCTGATCGCGCCTCCGGCCCCGCATTCGAGCGACGCCTATCTGCGCTTCATCCCGCGCAACGAGATGGATATCGCGGTGGTCGGCGTGGGCTCGGCGGTGACCCTCGATGGCGACCGGGTGAAAGCCGCGCGAATCGCGCTTGGCGCGGTCGGGCCGACCCCGATTTTCGCGGCCAAGGCGGGGGAGTCGCTCGCGGGCAAGCGGCTCGATGACGCGGCGATCGAGACCGCGGCGCGCCTTGCAATCGAGGCCTCATCGCCAATCGACGACATGCGCGGCACGATCGAACATCGCCGCCACGTGACCGGCGTGCTCACCCGGCGGACGCTCAGGATTGCCGCCGAACGCGCACGCAAGAGCTGAAATTCGGCCGCAACCAAAGAGAGAATTACCAGATGCCCAAACACACCCTGGTTGAAGCGACGGTTAACGGCGAGCAGGTCGAGTTCCTGTGCGAACCGCGACAGAGCCTGCTCGAATGCCTGCGCGACGTGCTGGAGCTCACCGGCACCAAGGAGGGATGCCTCACCGGCGACTGCGGCGCGTGCAGCGTGCTCGTGGACGGCAAGGTAGTGTGCTCGTGCCTGATGCTCGGCGTCGAGGCGGCGGGGCGCAACATCGTGACCGTCGAGGGGCTCGCCGATGGGCCGAATCTCCATCCGCTCCAGCAGAAGTTCCTTGAACACGCGAGCCTGCAGTGCGGAATCTGCACGCCCGGCATCCTGATGTCATCCAAGGCGCTCCTCGACCGCAACCCCGATCCCAGCGAGGCCGAAGTGCGTTACGCGCTGGCCGGCAATCTTTGCCGATGCACCGGGTACGACAAGATCGTTCGCGCGGTGCTGGATGCGGCGAAGGTGATGCGCGAATCATCCGCTGACCGTAAGGCGGCGAACAGCTAAGATCGCCTGGTAAAGGGGCGCGATATACCAACTCGGCGAGGTCTCTTTATGGCAGACTCAACCGGCAGTAGCTTCAAGGTGATCGGCACTCGTCCGATCCGCCCCGACGGCCTGGACAGAGTGACCGGGCGGGCGAAATATGGCGCGGATTATTCCTTCCCCGGGATGCTGTACGGCAAGTTACTCCGCAGCCCGCACGCGCACGCGATAATCAAATCGATTAATTTCCAGAAGGCGCTCAAGCTGCCGGGCGTCAAGGCGATCGTGACCGCCAAGGACCTGCCCGAGGCGGCCAACCGTGAGGAAGCGGCGGGCGAGTTGGCGGTCAATCCGCACTATCTCACGCGCAACGTGCTGGCGCACGAAAAAGTCCTCTATGACGGCCACGCGATCGCCGCCGTCGCCGCGACCAGCCCCCACACCGCCGAGGAGGCGGTGCGGCTGATCGAGGTCGAATACGAAGTCCTGCCCCCCGTGATGACGGTCGAAGACGCGATGAAGCCCGGCGCACCCATCCTGCTGCCCGAGCTGCGCAACGCCGAGGAGGGCGACAAGCAGACCAACGTCGCGCGCCACATCCAGTTCAAGGTCGGCGATGTCGAGGCCGGCTTCAAGGCCGCCGACTTCGTCGTCGAGCGCGAATTCAAGACCGCGATGGTGCATCAGGGCTATATCGAGCCGCACAATGCGGTCGGAATCTGGAACCCCGACGGGCAGGCGACCATCTATTGCTCCACCCAGGGGCCGTTCGAGGTGCGCCAGTTCAGCGCTCAGGTGCTCGGCGTTCCGGTCGGGAAAATCAAGGTCGTCGCGACCGAGCTCGGCGGCGGCTTCGGCGGCAAGACCGTCATCTACCTCGAGCCGCTCTCTGTCCTGCTCTCGCAGAAAACCGGCCATCCGGTGAAGCTCGTGATGAACCGGGCCGAGGTCTTGCGCGCGACCGGGCCGACCTCGGGCTCAACGATCCGGGTCAAGATGGGCGCGACGCGGGACGGCAAAATCACCGCGGCGCAGATCTGGATGGCCTACGAGGCGGGCGCATATCCGGGCTCGCCGGTGGGCGCGGGCGCGATGACGATCATCGGGCCGTACAACATCGAGAACCGCCTGATTGACGCCTACGATGTCGTCGTCAATCGCCCCAAGATCGCGTCATACCGCGCACCCGGCTCGACCAACGCCGCCTTCGCATCCGAGACGGTCATCGACGAACTCGCCGAGAAGTGCGGCATGGATCCGCTCGACTTCCGGATGAAGAACGGGTCGCGCGAGGGCACGCCGCAGCCGGTGGGACCGCCGTTCAGGAAAATCGGGTTCATCGAGACCTGCGAGGCGATCAAGAACAGCGACCATTACAAGTCGAAACTGGTGGGCCCCAACCGCGGCCGCGGCATCGCGTCGGGCTTCTGGTTCAACGCCGGGATGTCTTCGTCGGCAATGGTCAATATCCATGCCGATGGCACCGCGAGCGTCGTCACGGGCTCGGTGGATATCGCCGGCACGCGCACCTCGATGGCGATGATCGCGGCGGAGGTGCTCGGGATGCCGATGTCCGACGTGCGCCCGGTGGTTGCCGACACCGATTCGATCGGTCACACCAACCTGAGCGCGGGCAGCCGCACGACCTTCGCGACCGGCACCGCGGTGTACGAGGCGGCGCTCGATGCGATCCGCCAGCTAAAGGAACGCGCCGCGATAGTGTGGGAGAAGAAGCCCGACGAGGTCGATTTCCGCGACGGCAAGCTCATCGCCAAGGGCAACGGCGTTCCGCCGATGTCCATCAGGGACCTCGCTCCGCGATTCGCCCGCACCGGCGGGCCGATCACCGGCCGTGCCGCGGTCACGCCCCGCGGCGTAGGACCCGCATTCGCAACCATCTGCGTCGATGTCGAAGTCGATCCCGAAACGGGCAAGGTTCAGATCCTCCGCTGCACCGTTGCACAAGACGTCGGCCGCGCCATTCATCCCGCTTACGTTGAGGGCCAACTGCAAGGCGGCGTGGCGCAGGGAATCGGATGGGCGCTCAACGAAGAGTACGTTTACGATGCCAAGGGCATCCTGCGTAACACGGGCCTGCTCGATTACCGGATGCCGACCTGCCTCGACCTGCCCATGATCGACACGATCCTCGTCGAAGTGCCCAACCCCGGCCATCCCTTCGGCGTGCGCGGGGTTGGCGAGGTTCCGATCGTTCCAGGACCCGCGGCGGTTGCCAACGCAATCTATCATGCGGCCGGGGTCAGGATGAGGGAGACACCGATGTCACCGCCGCGTCTGCTGAAGGCAATACTGAGCAAGGGCGCTGCCGAGGAGGCGCGTCCGGCATCGGCGAGTTAATCCACCGCGTCGTTTTGGGCCGGACCCATCGCGGTCCGGCCCTTTTCTTTCATGGCAATCGTCGTTATTCCATCCCTGCTTCGCAAGCACACGGACGGACGCGATCGCATCGACGTGCCCGGCCGTAACGTGGGCGAACTCATCGCCGAACTCGAACGCCGGTTTCCCGGGTTCGCAGCTCATCTGATCGAGGAGGGGGAACTGAAGCCGTCGATCGCCGTCTCGATCGACGGCGAAATCGGTACAGCCGGGCTTTTGGAGCCAGTCGGCGATGCGAGCGAGGTGCATTTCCTCCCGGCCATCGGCGGCGGAGCCCACCCGGCCCGGATCGGTCAGCGGTTCTAAATCGCCAGCTTCTCGGCAGCGGGATGAGAATAGTCGGCCGAGCGACGGCTAAACCCTGATACTGTTACAGTTAAGTGACCGGGGCGTGAGCCTATTTTTGCGCGATTTGCCATTGCGCTCAGCTTGGCGATGCGTACAATACGATCCGCTAACCGGGGTTTGCCCCCCTTTTCCCGGCTGGCTACGGGCTGGGCGGAGCAATTCGTCCGGCCCTATTTTTTCCGGATTGAGAATGCTGCGCGGCGTTGGCGCACACGGCCAGGAACACCCGACCGTGCGCCGCGACTGGCTCGGTTCGGACTTATTGACCCGGGAGTGAGGCTTGGAGCGCCGCCTGCCTCTACCAGGACGTTGAGAAAAGCGAGAGCCTCGCAGTTCGACGGCCCTGCGGTCTCAATATCCTGCGTAAAAGATGGCTTCCTTCCTCTATCTTCTCTCCCGGTCCTTTCCGGGGGAGATAAGAGAGGGGGTGCAGGCTGTGATTTATCACCAGCCTGCTAACGGTAGATCAAAACCGAGCACGGAGCATTGCGCGCGAGCTTCTCGGAGACGCTTCCCATGAGAAGACGCTCGCCGCCGGTGCGGCCGTGGGTCCCCATCACGATCAGACTAATCTGCTGTTGGTTCGCGTAATCGGCAAGCGTGGTCACGGGAGGTCCGACCATCACTGCCGTGGTGACCTTGTCCGAATCGGCGAACTCGGCCTTCTTTATTCGCGCGAGTTCCTCCTCGCCCTGCTCGAGCATCGAGCTTTCACGCGCCAGTTCGCGGGAGCTGATTATGAGTTGCGGCTCGACCACATGGACCACGTGCATCTCCGCATTGAGGTCCTTCGCAAGTTCCCACGCGGCGCGCATCGCGCGCATCGAGTACTCAGAGAAATCGATTGGGGCAAGAATTTTCTTTATCTGCTGAATCATCGCTCCCTCCCCGGAATTCTCGAAGTACCACGCCGCCACGAGCGGCTGCAAACCGATCCAAAGTGTGCCATTATGCCGCCCCAGGCAAATTTCCGGCCCGCAGCTTGCGCCGGGTAGGGAGCGACGATATGAGGGGAACGGTTTTCCATGGTCCGCACGATGTCCGGGTCGAACGGGTACCTGATCCGGCGATCAAATCACCCACCGACGCCATCGTTCGAATCACCCGCGCCGCAATCTGCGGCTCTGACCTGCACTTCTACCACGGCCGCCCGCCGGTCGCCGGCGGCTTCGTGCTCGGTCACGAGGGCGTTGGCGTAGTCGAGGAGACCGGCTCTGCAATCAGAGGCCTGCGCAAGGGGCAACGAGTAGTGATCAGCGCCACCGTAGCGTGCGGACAGTGCTTCTATTGCCGGCGCGGACAGGTTTCGCAGTGCGTCCAGAGCGCGATACTGGGTTACGGGCCCAACGCGGCCGGCAAACACGGCAACGTCGGAGGCGCGCAGGCCGAGGCGATCTGCGTCCCGTGCGCCGACTACACCTGCTTTCCATTGCCGGATTCGATCGATGACGACCGGGCGGCTTTTCTCGCCGACATCCTGCCGACCGCCTACTTTGGCGCGGTCAACGGCGAAATTCGCCCGGGCGATGTCGTGGCGGTGTTCGGATGCGGACCGGTCGGGCTGTGCGCGGTAATGACGGCGCAGTTGTTCGGCCCCGCGGAAGTGATCGCCGTGGATACCCTGCCCTATCGCCTCGAGCTCGCCAAAAAGCTGGGCGCGCTGCCGGCCCAGGCCGCCGAGGCGCAACAGATCATCCTTGCCCGAAGCGAGGGGCGCGGCGCAGACGTCACGATCGAGGCCGTCGGCAGCGCGGAGGCGCTCAACGCATCGTTTGGCGCGGTGCGTGGCGGCGGAACGGTCTCGATGATCGGCGTTTACAGCGCGCTCACGTGGGACTATCCGATGTCGCTCGGGTTCAGGCGCAATCTGACGTTCCGCGTCGGACTCGCCGATATCAACGCCTATATCCCTGTGCTCGCACGATTGATCGAGCACGGCAAGATCGATCCGAAGCCGCTCATCAGCCACGTGCTGCCTCTCGATGAGGCGGCGCGCGGCTACCGGGTTTTCGATGAGCACACCGAGAGCGTCGTGAAAGTGCTGCTCAAGCCTTAGCAGGCTGGTGATAAATCACAGCCTGCTAAGTCAGTGACCGGCGACCGGCATCGCAAACAGGTCATTCTTCTTCATCAGGAAAACCAACGGGACCATGCACGCGCAGAGCACCGCCGTCAGCCAAACTGCGTCGACAAACGCGAGCGCGGTGGCCTGCTTCAGCACGCTGCCATAAATCCTGCCGACACCCTGTCCGAGCATCGCCGGCCTGCCGATGCCCGAATGAAAGAGCAGGACGCCCAGATCGCGGGTCGCCGAACGCGCCGCCGGCTCATAGGCCGAGATGTGCGTCGATAGCACGTCCTGGTGGAATTGCGAGCGCCGGCCGATGACCGTTTCGACCATCGAGATGCCGACGCTGCCGCCGATGTTCCGCGCCAGGTTGACCATCCCGGCCACCATGTTGTTCTTCTCCTGCGGCAGTCCCACGTACGCCATCATCGAGATCGGCATGAAGAGAAACGCGAGTCCGGCCGACTGGTACACGCGGTACATCATCGCCGTCCGGTAATCCGTCTGCAGGTTCAGACTCGTCATGTGGTACAGCGCCAGGGCCATCACGATGAACCCGAAAGCGATCAGCATTCGCGCGTCCACCCTCGCCATCAGCAGGCCCACGATCGGCATCAGAATCATGATCGTGAAGCCGCCCGGCGTCAGCACCATCCCGGACTGCTGCGCAGAATACCCGAGCAGCAACTCCACGTACTGCGGCAGCAGGACAGTCGTGCCGTAGAGCGCGATTCCGACCACAAACATCGCGATATTCGAAGCCACGTAGGTCCGGTTGCGAAACAGCCGGAGATCGGCCACCGGTTGTTCCTGGCCGAGCTCCCAGATCACGAATGCGATGAGCGCGACCGCCGAGATGACCGTCGCCGTGATGATGAACGGCGACTGGAACCAGTCCTCGCGCTGGCCCTTGTCGAGCATCACCTGCAGGAAGCCAAGCCCGACCGCGACCAGGCCAAGGCCGACGTAGTCGATGCCGGCGGAGGCGAAACGTTTCATCTCCTCCTTGAGGTAGGGCGGATCTTCGACGACCCGGTAGCTGAACAGCAGCGAGAGGATGCCAACCGGCACATTGATGAAAAATATCCAGCGCCAGTTGAAATGGTCGGTGATATAGCCGCCGAGCGTTGGACCGATTGCGGGCGCAAGTACCACCGCCATCCCGTAGATGGAGAACGCCATTGCGCGCTCCGCCGGCTCGAATGTGTCAGCGAGTATCGACTGTTCGCTCGGCTGGAGCCCTCCCCCACCCGCGCCCTGAATCACACGCAGCAGCACCAGCGTCCCAAGCGTCGGAGCAAGCCCGCACAGGAACGAGCTGATGGTGAAAATCGCCACGCATGCCATGTAAAAGCGCTTGCGGCCGGTCCAACCGATCACCCACCCGCTTACCGGCAGCACGATCGCATTGGAGACCAGGTACGAGGTGAGCACCCACGTACTCTCGTCCACGCCCGCCGAGAGCCCGCCTGCGATGTTCGGCAGCGCCACGTTGGCGATGCTGGTGTCGAGGATCTCCATGAAGGTCGCCATCGTAACCGTAAGCGCGACCGCCCATTTGTTGTGCGATGGTTTCCAGAGGCGCTCGGATGGCGGAGCTGCCGCACCATTGGCGTGAGCGGCAGGCTCGACTGCGGCTACCTGACCCACACGGTCGGCTCCACGGACATCCCCGGGCGCAGCAGGCGATCGCTGTTCTGCCCGGCGTCAAGGCGAATCCTGACCGGGAAGCGCTGGACGACCTTGACGTAGTTGCCGGTCGCGTTTTCCGGCGGGATCATGCTGTATTTTTCGCCGCTTGCGCCGGCGAGTCCCTCGACGCGACCGGTGTATTCGCGGCCGACCGCATCGACGCTAATCGTAACGCGCTGGCCCGGGCGGATCCGGCGAAGCTGGGTCTCCTTGAAGTTCGCGGTCACCCAGACGCCGTCGATCGGAACGACCGCCATCAGGTCCTCGCCCGGTTGCATGCGCTGGCCGACTTCGACCGTCTTCTTGCCAACCACGCCATCGACGGGCGCGACGATCGTCGTGTAGCCAACGTTGAGCAGCGCCTGATCGAGAGCGGCCTGCGCCGCTTTGACGCCGGCCTCGCGCAGGGCGATTGCCTTGAGCGCGGCGGCCGCCGCCGCCCGATCGGACTCGACCGCTGCCGCCGCCACGTCCGCGGTTCGGACGCTTTCCTCGTTCTGCGAGCGCGACGCCACGCCCTGATCGAAGAGCTGCTGGTAACGCTCCGCATCGTGGCTGGCCTTGGCGTCGGTCGCTTCGGACTGTCTCAGGCGCGCAAGCGCCGAATCGTGATCGCGCCTGGCGGTTTCGACGAGCGCCTCGGCCTGGGCCAGGTCGGCGCGCGCCTTTTCAACGGCGATCTGGTAATCGCGCGGATCCATCTCGGCGAGCTTGTCGCCCGCCTTCACGTACTGAGAGTTCTCGACAAAGACCCCGACGACGGTCCCCTCGATTCGCGAGCTGACCGGGTTGATATGTCCATCGACCTGGGCGTCGTCGGTAGCCTCGTACGAGTCGACGTAGTTGAAGGCTCGAATGCCCGCCGCCGCCAGCGCCCCGGCGAGCGCCAGCCCCAGCGCGAGCCGAACCGCTCGCCCAAGCGGGGAGCGCGCCCGCTGAATCGGCGCGCTGGCCGAAGGAGCCGCAGGTTCCTCCATGATGGCCTCCGGCGGCAGCCGCACAGGTCTTTTCTCGGATGCCTCCTGCGGCGCGCCCGAGCGATGCGTCTGGTCGCCGCCGGAGTCTCTTGGGCGGGGAATATCGAACTCGGTTTGAACGTCATCGAGCATCGTCAAAGCCCTTCGCATCCCGGCCGCGGCCGTTCGCCTGCGCCCCGGAATGCTCCGACGGACCCGCGCCCGGGGCGCGATCCGTGCGCGCGCGATCGAGATGCGGTCCGGCCGAGAGCTGGCCTCCGAGGCATCGCAGGAATTCCCGGTGCTTGCGCCGGAACCTCGGATCGGTTGGCGACATCCCGAACACCAGCTCCGTCATTTGCGGAAAGGCGAACGGAAAGGAGGTCAGGGCGATGGTGGAGATGAAGAGTTGGCTGAGGTCGATGCCGGAAGGAACCGCGCCGTGGCTTTGCGCGCGCTTAAGCTTCGCGATCACCCTGCGGAACAGGTCGCGCCGCTCAGCCTCGGCCACCAGTTTCGCGCCGCTCGCCTCCAGCGCCTCCCATTGCAGCATCCGCATCCAGTCCAGATCGCGCCGGACTTGATCCTCGAGGTAAAGCAGCGCCTCGGCGAAGTCTTCGGGGGTCGATTCGATCGCCTGCGCCTTCTCCGCAATTTTCCGCCGCTGCACCTCTGCGTAAAGCTCGCGCTTGCTGCCGTAGCAGTAGTACAGCATCCGCTTGTTGATTCTCGCCCGGCGCGCGATCGCTTCCGTGCGCGCTCCGGCAAGGCCGTTGGCCGAGAATTCGGCCAGCGCCGCCGAGAGGATTCGTTCCCTGGTCCGATTCAGGTCGCGCCTGGCTGCCATCGTGAGAATCCCGCGCGCGGGGAGCGCCCCGCGTAGTTAACCATCCGGTTAATTATCTAATTAACCAAACGGTTAACGTGAGTCAACCGCGGCTCACGGCCCGGGGCCGGCGCGCCCGCGCGGCTCCCGGGCGGATCGCATGCGCGCAAGCCAGGTTTAAGATGATTCACCGGAGTCCGCCGCCTGCTGGTGCGGTTCCAACTTTTTGGCTCTAATATCGGCGAGAAATTATGCAAGCCGCGCCTCGGTGTAATGGAGCCGGGACTGGAGTTATCCCGAAACAATCGGAGCGGCGATAGCAAAATGAGGTGTCGCGATGGCAGATGACGCAGTAAAGGTCCGAATCGAAGGCGAGCTTGCCTATATTGTCCTCAACCGTCCCGAAAAACGAAACGCGGTGAATGGCGCGATGCTCAAGGGGCTGGCCGATGCGGCCGCCGAGGTGGACCGCCCCGAGGTTCGCGCGGTAATCCTTTACGGCGAGGGCCAGGTCTTCTCCGCTGGTATCGACTTCTCCTCCTTCTCATCCGACGCGGGATTAGGGGGCTTGGGCGGCGGCGGTCTGAGCCTCGCGGGCCTTCGCCGCGGGATCGGCGAATCTCAGGCGACGCTCAATCGCCTCGAAAGCATGGAGAAACCGGTCATCGGCGCGCTCCATGGCTACGTGGGCGGACTGGGCCTCGAAATCGCCCTTGCCTGCGATGCGCGCATTGCCGCGGCGGGAACTCGGCTGGGAATGCCCGAAGTCCGAATCGGGCTGATTCCCGATTGCGGCGGCACCACGCGCCTTACCCGGACCGTTGGGTACGCGCGATCCAAGGAACTGATTATGACCGCCCGGATGATCGACGCGGTTGAGGCCGAGCGAATCGGACTGGTCAATCGCGTCGCCGCAGCCGGCGCTCATATCGCCGCTGCCGAGGAGCTGGCCCGGGAGATCGCCCGCAATGCGCCGCTCGCAGTCGGGCTTGCAAAGCGCCTGATCGACCGCGGGCAGGGTCTCGACAAGATGAGCTTCATGGAGCTCGAGGCGCTCGCGCAAAGCTCGCTGCTGCTGACCGAGGATTCCCGCGAGGGAGGCCGCGCGCTGGCCGAGCGGCGCGACCCCAAGTTCAAGGGGCGCTGAGCCGGATCTCGAACCCCGCCTCGAACGATTCGCCGGGCTCAAGCTTGCGCATCCCCGACTCGATTCCGCGCGCCGCCAGATTGAACGCGTCGGGCGCGCACGTGTACGGCTCGAGCGCTATCACCGGCCGGCCGGCTGGAGCGTAAACGACAAGATCACCGAATGGCGCATCGGCGCGAAGCTCGATTGCGATCCGTGCGGCCGGATCGATCAGCCGCGCGCACGGCTCTTGCGCGTCGCGCCCCGGGCCGAGCCGAAACGCATCATCGTATGACTCGTCGCCCAACGTGCGCGGCGCACGCAGATCATACTTGCCCGCAAGCGCCTCGGGTGCGCGTACCGGGATCAAGCTCTCATCGAGCGGCCATCGCGAAACCGCCGCCGGAACCGAAAGGCGCAGCGACTGGCGAGTCCCGCGCGGGTCAAGCGGCGCATGAAAGTACGGATGAGCGCCAAATCCGAACGGCATCACCGCATCGCCCGTGTTTCGCACCGCAGCCCTGCATCGCAGGCCGCCGCCGATTTCGTAGTCGAGTTCGAGCCTGAATCGATACGGCCAAACGCGCGACAGCTCGGGGCTGGCCGATGAATCCAGCTCCGCGCGCAAATAGTACGGTCCCCGGCGGATGACTCGGTATGCGCAGTTCCACGCCAGTCCGTGAATCGCATGGCCGCGCGCAGGCTCGTTTGCCGGCAGAGTTACGGCGCGGCCGGCGAAATCGAATCGCGCCCGTGCGATGCGTCCCGGCCACGGAAACAGAATGGGAATTCCACTCGCGAATGGATCATTGCGCAAATGTTCGGGAGTGGACGGCCCGGCGATCACTTCCAGGGTGCCGACGCGGTAGCTCATGCATTGGCATCCCGCCTCCGGCACGATGACGGCGCGCTCGGCCTGAGCTTCGATCGTGACCAATTCCATGAGCGGCGCGAGTCAGGCCATGATGTGAGCGGCGTTGGCAGGTTCTGTCTCTTTCAACATCCTGCCGTGAGGCGTGCGCGGACGGGCCCGGTCGCGCAGTCGCTCTGATGGCGGGTCGATCCCTCCCGCGACAACTATGCCTGCAACCGGAAGCCCCCCAGCGGCTCCGGGATTCGGAAGATGGCGCGCGTGATGCGCTGCGGTGGGTGCGGCGTGCTAGCGCTCGCGCCCGCCGCCTCGGTCGCCGCCGCTGCGCGCCTGCGCTTCGTTGACTCGAATCGCTCGCCCCTTAATTTCGCGCCCGTTGAGTTTCTTGATGGCGGCTTCTGCGGCCTCGTCCGTCGCCATCTCGACGAAACCAAACCCCCGCGAACGATTGGTCGCCCGGTCGACGATGACCTGGGAGCTGTCTACCTTACCAGCCTCCGAGAACGCATCGTGCAGATCCTGGTCCGTGACAGTCCAAGCCAGATTCCCAACGTACAGTCTCCGCCCCATTAACTTCACTCCGGCGCTGCTTCTTCGCTTCGTCCCCCAGCACGCCGCCTGTGCGATCTCCTGCTCACAACTGAGATGCTATCGACAGACAGTCAGTCAGGGAGCCAAAGTCGATGGCGCGCACATCTCAAATTTGCGACTTTTTATACCACCGCGGCAGCTTTGAACATAGCTCTTATCGCATGGCGCTGTTAGCGGCAGTGCAAATGAATTCTGCCCCGCCCACCGCGCGGAGGAATTCCAGGCGCCCGGCGCGCGATATCACTAAACCGGCTGTCAGAAAAATTCGCAGGAAAACACGCGGGAATTGGAGTCGCCTGCGCCCCTAACGACCACTCGCGCCAAAACGATAACGTCGTTCTATCACCATCGCGGGCCGAGCGGCGGACGCCGCCTGGGCACTCGCGCCGATCCCGGATGTTGCGCTCCCGGCTGGGGTTCGCGCAGGTGCGCTATGGTAATCGCAGCGGATAGCCATCGCGCGAAAATGAGCTTTCTTCCAAACGCGCAAAAGCTCAATCGCTAAAAGTCGCAACCTTCAGCAACGCCAATATGCATTGCGGCGATGTGAGGGCGTGCGCGGTGCCGACTCGGTTCCCTGGCAGGATATTGAGAAAACGTGACATCGCATTTCGAGTGCGCCGCGGTCTCAACATCCTGCGTGAAAGATGGTTGCTTTCCTCCATCTTCTCCCCTGGTCTTTTCCGGGAGAGATAAGAGAGGGGGAGCAGGCTGTGATTTATCACCAGCCTGCTAGTCGAGGTCAAATCGTCTGACGATCGGCTGAATATAATAGACGCGCAACCGCGAGCGGCATCCGGTGGCGCCGATGCTAATCGGCGCCGCACTGGCCAGGTGGTCAGTTCCGGCGGCGGCTTCGCGATCACCCCTTTGAGTCGCCGCCGGGCCGATACAGGCCATCCTGTTGGGTATCGCTGCCAATATCCTGTCGCCATTATTTGTACTGAGAATATGCGCAAAATCGCTTGTAGTGCACAATGATGTTGTGTAAGTTCATACCACATTCATTACCCGGTCATCAGGAAAAGGAGCCGACACGATGCCACGAAGGAAAAGAGCCGCTGGAGTTTCGTCCGCTATCCGAAAGGTCCAGCAGCAGGCGCGCGGTGTACTAATCACTCTCCAGAACGAGATTCGCGCGAAGGAGGGCGAGCTCAGGCAGCTCAAGGACGAGGAGTCGCGCCTGAGCCAGTTGTTTGGCCGCGCGGCCGCTGCGCCAAAAGCAGCGCCGCGAGCCAGGGGAGGCGGGCGAATCAACTGGCGCGCCGTGCTCAAGCAGTTGCCCAAGGAATTCAAAGCCTCGAACGTGCGCTCGGTTCGCGGCCTCAAGGGCAAGCGCCCGTCTGAAATCTTCGCGGCGATCACACGCTGGATCGACGCGGGGCTCGCCAAGCGCAAGGCGCGCGGAGTTTACGAGCGCGCATAAGCCTGCGATTTGATACCCCGGGGCCGGGACTGGCAATCACCAGTTCCCGGCCACTTGCAGCGGTCATCGCAGGGCGATGACGGGAGGGGTGCTCCTGCGATTTTCATCGGCCGCTGCAATTGGATTGTGTCCCCCAGCCTGATGAGTTGGTTTGTCGGCCACCCGATTCGTACTGATGTTCACTGGCCAGCGCGAATTGACACCATCTGATATCCTGGTTGGAGAATCGGGCTCATAGGATCATGGCCGTCAAGACTATCGAATGGCGCGCCGGCGCGGTGCGCATGATCGATCAGCGCCTGCTCCCGGGCCGGGAAGTGATTCGCACTTACCGCGACTATCGCAGGGTCGCCGAGGCGATACGCACGATGGTAATTCGCGGCGCGCCGGCCATCGGAGTTGCCGCGGCGATGGGCGCCGCTCTGGGTATCCGGGGCACCAGCGGCGCGCGCGCGCGCAAGCGCTTCGCCGAAGTCGCAAAAACGCTCCGCGCTACGCGTCCGACGGCGGTGAATCTAGCGTGGGCGCTTCATCGGATGGGCCGGGTGCTCGAAGAGAACCTGGCGCTCAACTCGAAGCAGCTATTCGAGCGGATGCGCGATGAGGCCTGCGCGATTTACGACGAGGACCTGGCGGCCAATCGAGCGCTGGGACGCTTCGGAGCGGCGCTGCTGAGCGATCGCGCAACCGTCCTGACGCATTGCAACGCCGGCGCGCTTGCGACCGCGGGCTATGGAACCGCGCTCGGCGTGGTTCGCGCGGCGCGGGAGGCGGGCAAGCAAATCGAGGTAATCGCCGATGAGACCCGTCCGTTCCTCCAGGGCTCCCGGCTGACGGCGTGGGAACTGCGCAAGGATCGAATTCCGGTGACGGTCATCGCGGACAACATGGCCGCAAGCGTGCTCGCCGCCGGCCGCGTGCAGTGCGTAATCGTAGGGACGGATCGGACGGCCGCCAATGGGGACGTTGCCAACAAGATCGGGACCTATCCGCTGGCGGTGCTCGCGCGCCGCCATGGCGTGCCTTTCTACGTCGCCGCCCCGCTCTCCTCGATCGATCTCAACTGTCCGTCCGGCAGCGCGATCCCGATCGAGGAACGCTCGCCGAGCGAAGTCACCCGGTTTGCGGGGAAGCAGGTCGCGCCGATAGGCGTGGCGGCATTCAATCCCGCCTTCGATGTGACCCCGGCCGATCTCGTGACCGCAATAATCACCGAACGCGGAGTCGCATATCCTCCCTACCGCGAGAGTCTCGCGGCGCTGAAGCAAGGCGCCTGACGCGCTGTCGCGGGACCGCTTGCGCGGCCCACGGCGAAATCGCTTGGCCAATCGGCAGGCCTTCCGATCGCTACTGACTCTCCGATTGAGTATTCCCGGCTACTCGCTCAAGTGATCGAGGTACTCGGAAAGCCCGTAGCCCACCTTATCGCCCCATCGCCACTCGGTCATCCCCTCGGCGATCCGTGTGACTATTCCTGCGCGGCGGTTGCGCAACGGGATCATCGAGATGACCTTGCCGGTAATCACGGCCGGCTCGCCGCCGTCCTCGGCGGTGCAGGTCACCTTGATGCGATCGTGGAGCTGCTGCTCGCCGGCGAACTCGGTATCGATCTTGACTTTCTGGATGTTCAGGTTCGGCTGGCCTTTGCGGGCGATGAAGCCGCCCTGGTGCTCGGTGCCATCGCGGTTGACCGTAATCGTCGCCATCCCGCCAAGGGTTTCGTCGAAATTCATGGTGAGCCAGCGATAGTACTTTGGCGCCTGCCAGTAGCGCGGGCCCCAGCTATGATCGCGCAGGCCGAGCCCGTCGAGCTTGTACTCGCCCGCACCCTCGACGGTGAGCTTGCCCACGGCGTGGCCGAGTTGTTCGAGATGGCCGCGCGCGAACTGCGCGCTTGGGTCGCCGTCGGTCTTGATCGATTCCCATCCGCGCGCGGTCTTCTCCCGCAACTCTCCGCCAAATCCCGGCGATATGCCGTAGTAGTCGATCTCGAGATGGGCCGATGCGTACGGATTCTCCTTGAATGCCTTGGCCGGGTCGGCCATCTGCAGCGGATCGCGGAGCATGCAGACCTTGCCCGCGTAAGTGACGCGATGATGCTCGAACGGTTTCAGCACTTCGAACTTGAGATGCCCGGCATCGAGCGCGTCGTTGTTCTTGATTTCCGGGCGCTGAAACATGAAGCCGACCTTTCCGTCCGGCAGATACAGGCACACCGTCATCTCGGCGTATCCCTCGTTGGGCCGATTGCCGAGACGAGCGAAGCCGCCGACGCGGAGATTGCGATCGTAAAAGTTGTAATAGGCGCTCTCGTTGTAATTCGACTCCCCCGTGTTGGGGTGCATCAGGTCATCTTGTTCGAGCAGTATCACTTTGCGCTCGGCCATGGGTTTATCTCCTTGTCTGAATTTCGGTTGGGTTAATTTCGCGCTCGCGATGCGTCAGCACTTCATCGGGCTGGTGAATAAACCGCGCTAGCCTGCGGCATTGCGCGCGGCCAGGTCGGCCTCGATGTATCTCGGATTTGCGATCCTGAGTTTATCCTCGACGCTCCGGCGGACGGCGGCCAGCACTTGCGCGCGCCAACCCCCCGCATCCGCCTCGCCCGCGCGGATTTTCCCGCAAAGCTCCTCGCTGAGCGCGAGCGCCGCCTTGTGCAATTCGTCCAGTCCCTGGATTTGCGGCTCGGGATGGCCGAGCAGTTGGGCCAGGGCGCGAACCTCGTTTCGGACGAAGCCGTCCTCCATCTGGATTTCGCGCGCGACGATGCGCATCACGTTGGCGGCCACGCGGCTTTGAAACTGGGCTCGCCCCTTGGTCGCCGCGACGATCTCGCGGTCGATGAAGTCGGCCGCCGCCTCGAGCAATTCGATTGCGGTTGGTCTGTCCTGCATGATTCTCTCGCGATTCCCGTCGCGCATCGGCGCGGGCGGCTTTCTCCTTCAGGCTTCGATCAGGTTGAGCAGTTCGAGTTCGGTCTCCGCGGTGCGCCGGCCGATGCTGGCGAGCTCGACGCTCTTAACGTAGCCGTCGATATGCGTTCGCGCCTGGCTGATCGTGATGATTCCCCAGCGGAGATTTCCGAACACCTCCCAGAAACGCACCGCCTCGGGGTCCACCGCAATTCCGCTCGCCTTCTCGTAGGCGCGAAAGAAATCCTCGCGCATCCCGAGCCCTCCGACCGGCTTCTGATCGTTGCCGAAGCGCCACGCACGCACGCATATCCAGCCGAGGTCTTCCATCGGATCGCCCAGGTGCGAAAGCTCCCAGTCGAGAATCGAGCGCACGCCTTCGGGTCCGAAGATCACGTTCCCGATCCGGTAATCGCCGTGGACCAGCGTCTTGCGCGGCGTGCGGGGGATTTTTCCGAGCAGCCACCTGAAGGCGAGCTCGAATGCCGGATGGGGCTCGAGCGCGAGGAGCCGAAAACTGTCGTCGAATCGCTGGACCTCGGCGCGCGCGGCGTTCTCGCCGGGCTCGGGCAGAAAGTCGAGCTTGTGCTTGACCGGATCGACGCGATGGATGCCGGCGAGTATCTCGGCCAGTTGCGCGGGCATCACTTCCCGCGCCTTGGAGTATTCGTCGTCGCGCAGGAGCCGGCGCGCCAGCGTCTCGCCCTCGATTCTTTCCATGATGAAGAAGCTCGCGCCCAGGATTGCCGGGTCCTCGCCAAGCCAGAATACCTCGGGCACCGGCACGTGCTCCTCGAAGGCGGCACGCAGGATCCGGAACTCCGCGCCGCGGCTGGTCGCGATCCGATGCGCGCCGGGATCGCGCCTGAGCACCAGCGCGCGGCGCGTCGTCTCGCCACCGCGTACGAGTTCCGCATCGAACGACCAGGTCTCGCGCGATGCGCCGCCCGGCATCCGGAACAGGTTCAGTATCTGTACGCTGTCGTAGCGGCTCTGGTCGCGGATAAAAGCCGCCAGCCGCTCGGTCATTTCCGTCTGGTCCATCGTCATCCGATGTACCACGAATGCCAAAGCGGACGCACGCCGCCCGCCCCCGCCGCCTGTCGCGCGCTGACTGGGGCGAACCCCGGGCGCGCCGCTTGAAGTTGCTGGCCGGCGCGCCAGTGGGCTATTTTCGTCCGCGCAGCGAAGCGCGACGCCCGGCAGCAGGCGCACGCCAACGAGTATGCTACTTTCGCCGCCGGGCAACGAATCAAGCGCACGGAGTCCAAAAGGGGGACCCGAGAAGAATGGCACTGATATGGGTGATTCTGTCCATCGCGATCGCCGGGCTGGTGGGCGGCCTTCTCAACGCGTTCTTCGCCGCCGAGGGGTTCATTCTCTGGCGAGTGGATACTTTGCCTGATGGCCGGAAAATATGGCAGCCCGGCTTCATGGGTAACGTAGTAGTCGGAGGGGTGACCGCAATAGTCCTGGCGGCGCTGTACAGCCCGCTGGGTTCCGTGAAATTGGAATTGGCGGGTTCGCCACGAACAACCTATGACTTGACCTTGGCCGAACTCGCCGGCGCGTTCCTTTCTGGTCTTGGAGGTGCTCGGTTGTTGACCCAGGAAGTCGGCAGACACTACGATAACTTGGCGCAGCAGCAGGCCAGGGTTGCGCTCGATTCCTTGGCAAGGCCTGCGAGTCAGCAGCCGACCCAACGCGCGGAATGATAGCTAATCGGGGACTGGCAATGTCACAAGATATCGACGCACTGGCCCGCGAACTTATCAGTGAGCTCCCCGCGCTCGTCTTCACGACCGGCGACCCGGTCATCAATTATTTGGCGCCGAATGCGCTTCACAAGCTGGCGAATCTCGAGACGCTTCGGCGCACGGGGCAGGACGATGACGCCAAGAGACTCATCGAGCGAGACCTCCGGCCCACGCTCGCCAAACTGGAAGAGGTGCTGGGCGAACTGGCCAAACGCGCCCCAGCGCTGGATATGGCTGCGGTAGGCAGAGTGATGACTCTGTGCCGCGAATTCCAGGAAGCGCACCCTCCGGAACTGGAACGTTCACACGGTTAGCCAGGCGCCCCGCGGCCATGAAACGCCGCGGCGCGATTACTGACGGCCGAAGCGCTGCGCGAGCCCGTCGCCGAGCAGGTTGAAGCCCAGGATCGAGGCTCCAATCGCGATCCCCGGCGCCGTGGTCAGGTGCGGCGCGACGAGCAGAAACGCCCGGCCCGCATCGAGCATGTTCCCCCAGCTCGGCGTGGGCGGCAGCGCGCCAAGCCCGAGAAATGACAGCGCCGCCTCGGCGCCGATTATCCCGCCTACTCCGAACGTCGCCTGCACCGCCACCGGCCCGGCAAGGCCGGGCAGCAGATGACGGAAAATCAGTCGCGCGGGGCGCGCGCCGAGTGCGTCCGCCGCGTGAACGTACTCGCGTTCGCGAAGCGTGAGGACCTCGCCGCGCACCAGCCGGGCGTACCCGGTCCAGCCCATCGCGCAGAGCGCGATCGCAAGGTCGATGAGCCCGGGGCCAAGAATCGCCGCAAGCGCGATCGCGAGCAGGATGCCCGGGAATGCGAGCACGACGTCCACCGCGCGCATGACCAGGTTGTCGACCCGCCCGCCGGCGAGCGCCGCGGTTGCGCCAACCGCAGTCCCGACGGCCATCGAGAGCAGCACCACGCCGGTCGAGAGCCCGAGCGAGAGCCGCGCACCCCATACGATTCGCGCGAGCACGTCACGGCCGAGCGCATCGCACCCGAGCGGATGCGCGCGGCTTGGCCCGGCAAGCGAACGGGCAAGATCGATCGCGAGCGGATCGGCGCGCACGCTCATCGGGCCGGTTATCGCCGCAAGCGCGAGGATCGCGACGATGAGGCCGCCCAGGGCCAGCGACGGATTTCGCGCGATCGCCTTCACTGGAGACGCACCCGCGGATCGACCATCGCATAGGCCAGATCGGTCGCCATGTTGACCACCACGTAGGTCAGCGCGAACGCCAGCACGCATCCCTCGACCAGCGGGTAGTCGCGCGCGCCGATCGCGCCGATAAGCAGCCGGCCCACCCCCGGCCACGAGAAAATCACCTCCGTAATCAGCGCCCCGGTGAGCAACGCTCCCGCCTGCAGTCCCAGCAGCGTGATTACCGGCGTGAGCGCATTGCGAAGCCCGTGGCGCACCAAAGCCTGCGTCTCTGTGAGCCCCTTGCTCCGCGCGGTGCGCATGTAATCGCTCTGGCGCACCTGGATGAGGCTCTGGCGAAGCATCCGCGCGATTATCGCGGCGAGCGCGGTCCCGAGCGTGATCGCGGGAAGCACCAGGTGCGAAAGTCCGCCGCGTCCGGTCAGCGGAAGCAATCTGAGATGGAGCGAAAAGACGATCATCAGGAGCGGGCCAAGATAAATATGCGGAACCGAGATGCCGACGATTGCGAAACCCATCGCGCCCAGGTCCGCGGCGCCGCCGGGCTTCGCCCCCGCCACGATCCCAAGCGGGAAGGCGATCGCAATCCCGACGAGGAGACCTGCCGCGGCAAGTTCGAGCGTCGCCGGAAAGCGCTCGGCAATCAGGCTCGCGACCGGCTTGCGGTATGATATCGACTCTCCGAGGTCACCCTCGGCAAGACCGCGGATGAACACGCCGTACTGCTCCCAGAGCGGGAGATCGAGCCCGAGCCGATGGCGCATCCCGGCGATGTCGGCCGGCGCGGCCGTCTCGCCGAGCATCGCGACGACCGGATCGCCCGGCACCAGGTGAACGATCGCAAACGTGAGGGTGGCGACTCCGAGCGCGACCGGGACGAGCGCCGCCAGGCGCCGCAGAACGTAGCGGGTCACTCGCCCGGCTCCGCTTCGCTCGCCCCGGCGAGCCGAATTGCGGCGAGCGAGCGCAAGCTGCCGTTGGGATACGGCACGAAGCCCGCCAAAGCGCGGTTCATCACCGCGACGTTGTCCTGCCACCAGAGCGAGACGTAGGGAAGGTCCTCGGCCGCAAGCTGTTGCACGTCCGCGTAAATGCGGCGGCGCATTTGCGGGTCGATTGTCGCGCTGCCGGCCTCGAGCAGCCGGTCCATCTGCAGATTCGAGTACGAGCCGCGGTTAAATCCGTTGGGCGGCGTGCTGCGCGAGTCGAAGACCATGTAATAGTGATTCGGATCGTTGATTCCGACCCATTGCATTGACGTGAGATCGTAGTTGCCGCGTTGGATGTCCGCGTAGAACGTCGCGAACTCAAGCGTCCTCACCTCCAGCCCGATCCCCACCCGCCTGAGCATCGCCTGGAACACCTCCGCCAGACGCGCGCCCTCGGGCGTGGTCTTGTACTCGAACTTAAGCTTCCGCATTCCGTCGGGGCCCGGCGGATATCCCGCTTCGTCCAGGAGCCGGCGCGCGCGTCCGGGATCGTATCCATACGCAGTGACGGCGCCATCGTAGGCCCAGTTTTCCGGCGAGAGCATCCCGGTCGCCACCCGCGCGTTTGCGCGCAGATACGACCGGACGATCGTCTCGCGATCGATCGCGTATGCGATCGCACGCCGCACGCGCAGATCCCCAAGCCGCCGATCGCGGAAGTTGAACGCGAGGTACTGATAGGCGGTGCCGGGCGATTTGTCCACGACGAGATTCGGCCGCGCGCCCAGATAGGGAATCACTTCGTACTGGATATTGTTTTCGACAAGATCGCACACGCCCTCCATCAATTCGAGCGCGCGCACGGTCGGGTCGGGAACCACCTTGAAAATAATCCCGCGCGCCGCCCCCGGCGGCTCGGCGCGGTCCGGATTGCGTTCGAGCACCACCGCTTCGTCGCGCGAATAACTCGCCATCCTGAACGGGCCTGCGCCGGGAGGAGCCGGCGCCACCGCGAGGCGCGGAAGCGGCGTGCCGGCGGGCACGATGCCCTCCATCGCGAGTTCGAGCGCAGGCGCGTACGGCTCGCGCGTGTCCATCACGACCGTGTAGTCGTCGGGCGCGTCGATCGCCGCAAGCGGCTGCATCGCCGCCCGCTTGGGCGACAGCGACTCGGGCGCCAGGATCGAATCGTAGGTGAACTTCACGTCGCGCGCGGTCAGCTCGCGGCCGTCGGCGAAGCGCACGCCGCGGCGAAGATGAAACACGATCCGGGTCGCGCTCGGGCGCTCGATGCTTTCCGCCAGGTCGCCCGTGAAGTTGCCCGTCTGATCGATTCGCACCAGCGAATCGAAGACCAGCTCGTTCACCCGCGATGAGATCGCATCGGTGGAAAAGCGCGGGTCGGTCGATGTGGGCGAGGTTTCGATATCGACCTGGATATATCCGGGCGGCTTGGCGGAAGTAGATCGCGCGCAACCGCCGGCAAGCATCGCGCAGACCCACGCCGTCGCGAGCAGGCTAAGCGCCCGCGGCGCATTCATCCTCCTCATCCCGGCTCTTTCGATCATCGCGGACGACGCGATAATAGCAGAAGCGGGACCGGCTCGCGTTTACGCGGCGGCGAGGGAGGCATCGATGAGCACCGGATGGCGTTCGAAAGTGAAGCTTAGCCGGGGCGACCTGACCGAGTCAGCCACCGACGCGATCGTCAACGCCGCGAACAACGATTTGGTCCTCGGCGCAGGCGTGGCGGGCGCGATTCGCCACAAGGGCGGCCCCGACATCCAACGGGAGTGCGACCGAATCGGGCCGATCCCGCTCGGCGAGGCGGCGATCACAACGGGCGGGAAGCTCAAGGCGCGCTATGTCATCCACGCCGCGAGCATGAGCCTTGGCGGGCGCACCACCGAGGAGAATCTCCGCGCGGCGACGCGCAACTCGCTGCTGCGCGCGCGCGAGAAGGGGCTCAACTCGATCGCGTTCCCGGCCATCGGCACCGGAATCGCCGGCTTCCCGATGGATCGATGCGCGCAGGTGATGCTCGATGAGGTGCGGGCGCATCTGGGCGGCGCAACTTCGCTTACGCGGGTCGAGTTCGTGCTCTTCGATCACGCCGCCTTGAGCGCCTTCGAGCGCGCGCTTGCCGCTTTCAAGGATTAATGCCGCAACGCGGCAACAATCCGGTAACCCGCGCTTAACATTCATCGAGCGATCGCGCTCGCGAGCGCGAATATTTCATAAGATCGCGCCCCCCATGCTGACTTTGATCGCGCCGAAAGCTACGCTCTGATTATGCGGCTTGCCGCAATCGACGTAGGCTCGAATTCCGTTCACATGATCGTCGCCGATGTCGGCCGCGAGGGCCACCTCGAAGTGGTCGATCGCGTCAAGGAGATGGTGCGGCTGGGCCGGCGCACGTTCACGACCGGCTACCTGACCCAGGAGGCGATGGACCTCGCGGTGCGGTCGCTGGTAAATTTCGAGCGGCTCACGCGCGTGAGAAAGGTGAGCCGGCTGCGCGCGGTCGCGACCAGCGCGGTGCGCGAGGCGCGCAATCGCACGGCGTTCATCCGCCGGATCAAGCGCGAGACCGGCATCTCGCTCGAGGTGATTTCCGGCGCCGAGGAGGCGCAGCTCATCTTTCAGGCCGCGCGCCATGCGCTCGGACTCGGCGGCGGACCACATCTTCTGATCGACGTTGGCGGCGGCAGCGTCGAGTTCGTGCTCGCGCGCGACGGCCGCCCGCTGTGGATGCGCAGCGTGAAGCTTGGCGTAGCGCGGCTATCTGAGCGCTACCTGACCGACGATCCGCCCACCCACGCTCAACTCAAGCGCCTCGAGCATCACCTCGAAGACGAGATCGGCCCGCTGATGCGGCAAGTGCGCGAGGCGAAGGTTGTCCGGGCAGTGGGGACCTCGGGGACCATCAACACGCTGGTCGCGATGGCGCGGGCGGCGCGCGGCGAGGAGGTCGGACGGCTGCACGGCGCCAAGGCGACCGCATCCGAACTCAGCCGCTTGTGCCGCGATCTGCTCAGCGCCAACTCGGCGCTTCGCCTGGAACTGCCCGGGATGGACGCGAAACGGGTTGACCTGATGCCGGCGGCCGCAGCGCTGGTCGATTTCGTGATGAGGCAGTCGCGCGCGCCGATGCTGGTCGCATGCACCTGGGCGCTGCGCGAGGGATTGCTCTTAAGCCTTGCCAAGGCGACTTCGGGTCACGAAGCCGATGATGTTCGCAGGCGTTCGGTCAACGCGCTTGCGGCGCGCTTCGACGGCGCCGATCCGCACGCCCGGCAAGTCGCGAGACTCGCGCTCAAGCTCTTCGATGCGACCGCGCCGGTGCTCGGGCTTCCCAGGGACTCGCGCGAGTTGCTGGAGTACGCGGCGCTGCTCCACGACATCGGCCATGCGATCGATCACGACCGGCACAACCGGCACTCATACTATCTCATCAAGAACGCCGAACTGTTCGGATTCGACCCCGACGAGATCGAAATCATCGCTCTCACCGCGCGCGCCCATCGCAAGCAGACGCCCAAACTCGATTCCCCCGAGCTGGCCGTGCTGCCGCCGCAGAAACGCCGCATCGTCCGCGGCCTTGCCGCGATCCTGCGCATCGCCGACGCGCTAGACCGCACCCGCTTCAGTGTGGTTAAGAATATCGAGGTTCGGTACGCGCCCGGCCGGCTCATCATCGGAGTTGATTCCGCCAAGGAGAGGGCTGATCTCGAGCTATGGACCTGCGAGAGAAGGACCGACCTCTTGTCGAGGCTGATGGATCGCCAGGTAACCTTGCAGCGATAACCGCATCGCTGCGGGCGCACGCAACTCCCCGCAATTCGACGCCAACATCCGCCCGCCGGGACTGAACCGTGGTGGCCGAGGAAGCAGTTCGTCCGGCCAAGCTGATCCTGTCGGCGGACCAGTCGGTCGCGCTCGCCGCGACGACCGCAATCGCCTATGGATTGGATGCGCTCGGCCGCGAGCAGGGCCCCGCGGTGGCCGGCGAGGTCGAAGGGGTCCATCAGTTGCGCGTCGCCACGCGGCGTCTTCGCGCCGCAATCCAGTTGTTCTCAAGCGTGCTGCACGGCACACAAACCCGCATCTACGATCGCGATCTCGGATGGGTCGCAACCGCCGCCGGCGCGGTGCGCAATTGCGACGTGATGCAGCAGGTGATGCGCGATCGGTCGGCCAAACTCGATCCCAAGCTCGCCGATGCGCTCCAGCCGGTGTTCGAGACGCTCGCCGCGCAACGGGACGATGAACTTCGCAAGCTCAACGAGATTATCGATTCGAAGCGTTACGCGGGCCTCATCACGAGACTTCAAAAACCCGCGCTCCGCAAAGTCGGTGTCGGCATGCAGCTTGGCCCCAGCGCGGCGAACCTGCTCAAGCCGGTCGTGCGCTCGGTCACGCGCGCGGGCGCGAGGTTCGATGACGGCTCGCCGCCGGAGGTCGTGCATCGGCTGCGCGTGAGGGTAAAGCGGCTTCGCTACGTGTTCGAGATGCTCGCGGCGCTGGGCGCAAGGCGCATGAAGAAGGCGCGCACAAGGCTCGAGGAGTTGCAGGAGGGGCTCGGCGGTTTCAATGACGTTGCGGTCGCGGCCCAATGGCTGATCGCGTACGCCGCCGCGCCGGGCGCGGTGCCCCAGGGCGTACTCGCGGCGGGCGCGATGGTACAATCGTTGCGCGCGCGCGAGCGCAAGCTTGGGCGGCGATGCGTCCGGATGTGGCGCAAGCTTGAACGAAGCGGGCTGCTTCGCGACGCGCTCGATGAGATCCGGCAAAATGCCGGACAGGCCGAGCTGGCCGAGCCAGCCGCCCAAGGCGCGGCATGATTCTCTATTTGCAACGTCACGCGATCGCCGAAGTGCGCACCGCCGGGGGCGATGACGGCGCGCGCAAGCTCACCGCGCGCGGGCGCGACCGCATGCGGAACATCGCAGGGGGGATTCGCACGCTCGGGGTTAAATTCGACGCGATCCTGACCAGTCCGCTCGCCCGCGCCACCGAGACCGCCGAGATCGTCGCCGGCGCGTACCAGAACATTCCTCCGCCGCAGGTATTGCCCGCGCTCGCAACCGGCGTTTCACCCGCCGATGCGGCTGCGGCTTTGAAACCCTTTGCGCGTCATGGTCACGTGATGGTGGTCGGCCACGAGCCGCAGTTGAGCGAACTCGCATCGCTGCTGCTCACCGGATCGACCGACGGGCTCCGCATCAATCTCAAGAAGGGCGGCTGTATCGCGATCGATCTCCCCAATGGCCCGGGAAAGGCCGGTGCGGAACTCAGGTGGATTCTGACCCCGCGCCAGCTCCGGCGAATGCGCAAGTGACCGTGCGCCCTTAAGCCGCGCTCGCGATCACCAAATCGGCAAGCGCGCGCCCGCGCTGACCATCGCGCCGATCGCCAGTCCCATCAGCGCCTCGCCCGCTACCAGACCCGCCGCGAACAAAATCGGCGCGTCGCTCTCGCCATCCTTGCGCGCAAGCCAAAGCCGGCCGAGCGACCCAACCAGGATTGCAACGCTCAGTCCGAACGGAAGGTACAACCCGATCGCGACCGGCATGATCGGCGTGCGCCAGGATGAGCCCGCGCGCTCGAGGAACCTGTCGGCGACGGCGAGCACCGCCGCGAGCATCGCGCCCGCTGCGATTGTCCCCCACGGAAGGCCGCTTCCGAACACGCCCTCGGTCACCTTCGCCATCAGAAACGCCTGCGGCGCGGCGAGCGCTCCGGCGCGCGCGGTTGCCGTACCGGCGATTCCATAGCCGCCGATGAGCAGGTTCAGAATCGGCGCCATCACAAACGAGGCCGCCAGCGCGCCGATCAGAACGCCGACTTCGAGCGCCCGCGGCGTCGCGCCCACGTGATAGCCGGTCGCGAGATCATGCAGCGAGTCGCCGGCCATCGCAGCCGCCGTGCACACGACCGCCCCGGCGAGGATCGCAAGCCTCGGCCCGATCGCGACGCCCTCCACGCCGAGCAACCGCAGGAACATCGCGATCGCGAGCAGAACGATTACCGTCACGCCCGAGACGGGATTGTTCGATGCGCCCACGATGCCGGTGAGGTAACCCGCGATCGCGGTGGCAAAGAACGCGATGATCGCAAGCACGATCGCGAGCGCGGCGCTGAGCCACACCTGCCCGCTGAGCGCGAGCGAGATCGCGAAAATAACCGGCACCGAGAGGCCGGTTGCCGCAAGCACCGCCGGCGCCGACAGGTCGGTCTCCTCGCGAGCCGTCTCGACGGCGTGGCGCGCGCGCACGATGCGGATGCTGTCGGCGAGCGCGGCGGCGATTCTCGCGCGCAGCCGCCAGAGCGTCACGATTCCCCCCGTGAGCATCGCGCCGACTCCGAGGTAGCGTACCTGCCCGGTCCAGACCTGCGATGCGGCCCAGGCCGCCGGGTGCGACCGCAGCGCGGGGTCGCCCGCGGTCAGAATCGGAATCGCAATCAGCCACGCGAATGCGCCGCCGGCGAAAACCAGTGTTGCCGTGTGGATGCCTATTATGTATCCGACGCCAAGCAGCGCGGCGGAGAGATCGAGCGAACCCGCGATCGCCGCGCCGCCAATCCATCGCGCGCCGGATGCGACACCCGGCACGATGCCGGCGATGTCCTGAAGCGCCTTGAGCGCGGCCGATAGGGTGCCGCCCCAGGCAAGCGGCCCTGCGTTTGCCGCATCCTGGCCGGCGCGAAGCACTTGCGCGCACGCGACGCCCTCGGGGAACGGCAGCTTCTCATCGACGATGTACGCGCGCCGCAGGAATACGACCAGAAGCGCGCCCATCGTGCCGCCCGCCGCGCACAGCGCCGTCACCTCCACGTACCCGAGCGGGCCGCGATGGCCGAGAATCACCAGCGCAGGGAAGGTGAAGATCGCGCCTGCTGCGACCGCCTCGCCCGCCGACGCGATCGTCTGCACGAGGTTGTTTTCGAGAATCGTCGCGCCGCCGATCACCCGCAGCACCGCCATCGAGATGACCGCGGCCGGGATGCTCGCCGAGACCGTCATCCCGGCGTAAAGCCCGAGGTATGCGTTGGCGGCGCCGAGGGTCAGCGCGAGTGCGACGCCGAGTGCGACGCCCCGCGCGGTGAACTCGCGCGGCGGCGCGACCGCGGCGTCCACGGGCGATCGGCCTGATTCGATAGGCACGGCGCAACTATATGCCATCGCGCGCGCTCGTTGGCGAGCGCATCGCGATGACGGTCGCGGACGCGAGGTTGCCGGCGCGGCAGCCGCACGCGGAAATGACAACTGAGTAGCGGAGCACGCCGACGCGCCCCACTATGGGAATGGCGACCGGCCCGATTAAGAATCGCCTGCCGGCTTGGCGTCTTCGCGGGCCAGCATCTCGCGCACCATCTCGGCGGTTTTCATCACCAGCCGCGCGCATCGGCCGAGTTTCTCCGGAGAGCCGTAAAACGCCTTTACGCCTTCGCTGGTGCCGAAGTCGACGCCCGTGATCTCGCGGCACAGGCGGCTCGTTTCGATCTCCTCACCAAAACGGCGGTAAAGTTCGGAGCACAGCGGAAAGAGGTTGCGCGAGTCGCGCTCCTCGGGCTTGCCGCGACCGTACGCGAGGCTAAGGCCCGCCACGGCCCCCGCGATCGCTCCGCACACCGAGCCCGCACCGCCGATTCCGCCGCCGAATCCGGCCATCATCCGCACGCAGTCTTCATCACGCCGGCCTAAAAGTTCCTGCACGACCTGCAGGACGGATTGGCTTCAGTGGTAGCGGTTCCTGAAGTAGAAGGCCGCGCGCTCCCGGACGTCCACGTCATTGAGTTTCACAGTCGTCCCTCCCGATTACCGAAACACTAGCAGGATGTTGAGAAACCCGCGACCATCGCACTTCGACCGCACCGCGGTCTCAACATCCTGCGTGAAAGATGGCTTCTTTCCTCTATCTTCTCTCCCGGTGTTTTCCGGGGGAGATAAGAGAGGGGGAGCAGGCTGTGATTTATCATCAGCCTGCTAGTCCACCGATGCCCGCGGCTCAAACGCCCGATCCGGGCGTGCGGGTTCTTCTGCCGTCATTCCCGCGCGTCTGAGTTGCCCGACGGTTTCTCTGAATTTGTCATTCCCGCGCGCGAGGAATCCCGGATCCTCATTCGAGATTTTCGGAATCATATGTCGCGCGTTGGAAACAAGCGCGCGACGGAGCGGACCCTCTTCCTAACCTTGTATCTTGATTCGTCCGCGGGTGATGGATGAAGGAAAGCTTGGGCGGGACAGGCCGGTTAACCTTGGGCCCACGATGGGTGAGGCCGCGGGGAAGCGAGGGTCGCCCCGCC